>Ga0315312_1000060_pt1 | contig 206398 bp, 229 predicted proteins | sample TDP7_MG_FD_203629 | JGI IMG/M metagenome (GOLD analysis project Ga0315312, IMG submission 203629) | Freshwater sediment microbial communities from Lake Towuti, South Sulawesi, Indonesia - TDP7 | ecosystem: Environmental > Aquatic > Freshwater > Lake > Sediment | place: Indonesia: South...
TAGAGGCCACCTAGGGGAACGAAGAAGACCTAACCCAGAACCCTTATGGTCAGGCTCTTACGCGACCTGCTCAGAGAAACAATCCTCAAGGATCTTTCTAAGGCTTTGGGATCTACCGCAAGCGTTTATTGTCCGGCCACAAAGCCTACTACACCCACAAAGAGTTCTGCAAACACGTGGAGGGAGCCGACGTCAAGAAACTCGCGAAAATGCTCCGCATCCTCAGCTTCCTAACACAAACAAAAGTCTATCTATTTTGGAAAAAGTAAAGCATTTAAATTTTAAGCGATTCCATCGATTAAGGACGTTCTATCTCTTGTCTCAGACTTACAAGTTTCAAGGGTGTTGGCTGAGCTAAGCCTTGCTTAACAAGGAACGTTCAGTAATTTACTGGGCGTGTCTGTAGTCCCAAAAGCTCGACAAATTGTTTTGGCGTTGTGTATTCTTCTAGGTTTTCAAAGTGTTTGTCATAGGATACTAAATGTTTTATGCTAAATTCCCTCACTGCGGTAACTTGTTCTAAATCTTTTTCACTGATTAGGTGAGCGTATTTTGCAGAATGTTCCTTAAGTTGATAGGAAAAGATTATTTTGCACACGGCAAATAGATAAATTCTAAAAGCGTCTGCTAACCTTTTTAAGTAGTGTTTCCTGAAATAACGATACACTTCTTTGAAGGTGGATTCAGTGATTATTGCCTCAAACAAGCCATGGTTTAAAGCGTTGATGATAAGGTTTGAGTTTGATTCTGGAATCTCATAGGCGTATATGAAGATGTTTGTGTCTAGCAGAGCCCTGATCTTAATGCTCCTCAAGGCTTTGCAAGTCCCTCTCTAACTCATCAGGACTTACTTCTCTCCGCTTGTGGGCTTTCACACGATTCCACAGATCCTCTCTGCTCAACAATCCAGAATCCACGGCGTACTTCATGATCGCGGCTCTGATGGCTTCGGATTTAGAGTTGAAAAGTCCCAGTCTAACCATTTCCTCCAGGAGTTCGGCCTCCAGACCTCTAAACTTCAAAGTTAAAGTGGTGTCTCGCATCTTTGTACTCCCAAGTTTATAGTGAGTTAATAGTTATTAAGCGTTGTTCTAGTCACCCCAACCGGGGAAAGATGTGACTCTAGATCCCAATCCGTTTTCTATCTGGGTCCAGCGGCGTGTATCGAAAGCGCATCATGTCGGTTCACGAAGCCTATATAACCCATGAACAATTCTGCCATAGAGTTGATAAGGAAAGCATCGAAAAGTTGGCTAAGATGCTCCACATCCTCAGCTTCCTAACACAAACAAAAGTCTACCTATTCTGGAAAAAACATCAGTCTTAGCGCGTAGTTGATTTCCCTGAGTACAACGGCGCAGTTCTCGTCTTTGTAAACGTTTAGCTTCAGCTCGGGGGCGGAGGTGGCACAACACCGATTCTAAATTCCAAAATTTAACGTTTTGAACGTGTGAAAACGTGGTTGTTATCTACAAGATAACCTCATTTTTCCTTACACACCGTGATTAGTTAAAATTTAAGTTTCTATCATTTACTCCCATTCTGTTCTTTGATCTCAATAATTTTAACTTATTTTTATTTTTAATTCTTGAAAAAATCCCCTTTCAATTTCTAACGCCCGTTTTAAACCCCGAATTCATCAACCAGAAACAAACATAAAAGGTATGAAGTTTCTATTTAGGTCTGCCCCTTTCGTCACAGCATTCCTTGTAAGGGGCATATACTTTCGAGTGAAAGGGTTGGTAGCTTCTTTAGTTTCATGACTTTAAGTTCAAAGTCTTCATTATTGTTTACTCATCTAATGCGCTGACTTCCTATTGGACACACCTTTAAGCATACACTACATGTTGGTCGAGTGTTTAGGTATTGACGGCATGCAAACTTGTTGATTTCGTAGGGGGAGTCATGACTCGGCTTCTCTAAGGCGTTCACTGGACACAAGGATATGCACGGGTTCTCGCAATTTTTACAAAAATTCTCGTGTATAGGCGTATCAGGTTGCGCTTCTGCGTCAGTTACTATAGCCGTCAATCGAACTCTAGGACCGTATTGCGGAGTTATAAGCAAACTGTTATGCCCTAAAACCCCGAGACCAGCCTGAACAGCCATGTGTTTTAGTGACAACAGGCCCGTCAGATAACGTTGATCCGTTCCACCTGTTGAAGCCATCTGATGATAGGCTTTGAAACCCTTCTTCTCCAGAAACCTCGCTATGGCATATCCCTACCCTGTCAAGTTCCTGTGAAATGAAGGTATTGTGTCCTTTAAACATGTCCTGTCGTGGAGATGCTCCGAAATAATCTCCATCGGTTGGGAGGATATCCGTCTGAGCGTCAAGCATCTTCATCCCAAGAACAATGACCGACTTCGCATTTGGTAGAATATCCATGGGGCGATGTCCTAGCGGAGCATCATTGAGGTCGTCAACAGAGGCAACTCCAAAAAGATCGGCTCCGAGGCGCATTGACATTTCATCTAAATCTTCCTTCAAACCCATTTTACTTCACCCTTCAACCAACATCAAATTACAAAAATTTTATATTTAACTTGCGCGCGCAGTTGCAGCCTGGAAGAGCGTTCAAAGAACTAGCTTGTCTTCAAGGTTTTGATTGCTCTTGTCCCCCAATCCGGGTCTTTCAGGAGCGCTCTGCCCACCGCCACTAGGTCGACGCGTCCTTCTTGTATCAGCATATTTGCGTATTTTGGGTCCGTAATTCCTCCCACGCCGATGACAGGTACGTTCACCACTACTTTGATTTTTTGGGCTTGTGGGACGAAGTAGCCTTGTTTATCCTGGAACTGGGCACTTCCGTCTCCGCATAAGCCTCCGGAGACATCGATGATGTCTACCCCGGCTTCTTCTAGCTTCACTGAGAAATTCATGGAGTCTTCGATCTTGATTCCTTCTGGGTGTAGGTCGTCTGAGCCTATACGGTAAAGGAGAAGTCTTCCTCCAACCCGTTCCTTAACCCTTTCAATGACCTCTAGGGGGAATCTCATCCTGTTCTCTAAGGAACCTCCATACTTATCGCGTCGTCGGTTGGTTAGGGGCGAGAAGAATTGGTTGAGGAGGTAGCCGTGTGCCCCGTGAAGTTCAACGCCGTCAAAACCCGCCCGCATCGCTCTCTTAGCCGCCACGGCGAAGGCTTCAGTTAAGGCTTCAATCTCATCAAGGCGTAGCTTCCGAGCATCTGCGGTGGGTGATGGAGCAACAGGCCTAGTCCCCGTGATTTCCATGCTGGCTCTTCTTCCAGCATGATTGATCTGTATCGAAACTGGTGTGCCCGTGGCATGGACGCTACTACAAAGTTTTTCCAGCCCAGGAACTAAACCGTCGTCACATATACCCAGCTGCCTTTCGCTGCGCCTTCCATCAAGTGAAATGTAGCTGTGCTCAACTACCAGCAGACCAAGGGCCTTGGAACGTCTCGTATAATGCTCAATGAGTTCGTCGGTTACAGCTCCCACGGTAGTGGCCAAACCTGTATGCATAGGAGGCATCACAATTCGGTTCTTAAGTGTCAATCCCTTTACGTTTAATGGGTCTAAGAGGCCAACCAACACAAGCAACCCCTTACCTGTCTTAAGCAAACACACTCAAAAAGCTTTCAATCTCATATCATTCAACAAACTTCTAAAGACGTGGCTTACACAGGATTTCCTTAACCCCACTCATGGAGGATAACGGATTATGAGAGAGCCTAACATTAACCAGAACTGGACCATTTTCAGTTCGCTTCACGAAGCCCTCAAGGGGAAGGAGCTCAAGAGGCTCAGGTTAGCCAAATGTAAGGAATGTGGCCGCTTCATTACTCTAATTTGCCCCCACATCTCGGGCATCGACCACGCAGCTCATAGATCCCGCATAAGAGGCAATACCAAACCTTACAGCTTGAACAGAAGTAGTTAGCTCCCTGAATTGTCTTGACACAGTGGCCACACGGCTTCCCCAACCCCCCATTCATCTGACATTAATCCAAACTTTCCTCTTGGGGAAGTAGCTATTAGGTAAATAAAAACCACATTCTCCCTCTTCTTGACTTCATCGAAACCAATTCTTTGATTATTTGTTAAGAGATATTATAAAGACTTGAATTGTTAACAAATAAAAGGAGGGAAGTTGGGTTTTAATTCCGGCTTATGTTTACATGCCGAGTTCTTCGGGTGTAAAGAGTAGCTCGATCTTCGCCAACGGCACTTTTGGATGGGGACCATACTTTTTTATGTACGTTCTCCAAGCTTCCAATACCTTTTCGAGGCTTACTGCTTCCATAAGCGCTACAAAACTCCATTCACTTGATGGTACGAACACTCCCTTGAAGTCGACTCCCTCTACTCTATCGATTACGCTCTTCGATCGACCAAGGTATTCCTTAAGCTCTTCAGGCGTCCCAACCCATCTGAAGTAATACAGAAATAGCAAGCACTTTCACCTCCTTTCACTTTATCGACTAAAACCGTTATTGTCGATGGCATATAAAATTTTGCAAGAATAGATTAACATGGTAAAATGTATCGGATGTAAACACTTAATGAAAATCTGGGATTATTACCGCAAAAACCTCGTCTTGCTACAATAGTGCCTTAGCCGATTTCATGTCCTCGGTTTCTCTCCATGCTTCTTCCAGCTCTTTAATGCCTAGATGTGCGTAGTGGTAGGGCATGGTTGAGTCCACCCATCCTAAGTAACGTTTCAGCCGGAACTCGTCCTAGCGATAATTCTTCGCAAGCTGAGAGGCCCTCATGGATCAGAACCAATGATCATAAAGTCTGACCTTACCTAGTAGGTTAATCACGCCTTCACCTACCAATCTGTTGAAGCTTTCCTCTATGGTCCTTAAAATGGTGTAGGCTCGGCTGGGTGCTAGAAACGGGTCTTTGCTTTTCCTATATGCTGGAAACAGGTAGTTATGGCTTTGCCTTACCCAAGATACCAATATATCTATTATAACGGTTCGTTCAGCCATATCGTGAAGTCTTTTCATTTCTTTTAGCAATGCTGTCCAGTTTTTGATGTACTTGCGATGGTTCGCGAGGGGGTTGGGCAGCCCTTTTGTAAACTGAACAATGATTTCAGTTATCCAGTACCTCTTCTTGGCTTTGAGACATACTTGAATAGCTCTGAGCTCGAAACATAGTTCAACAATATCCTTCGCAGTTGCAGGTCCTTTTTCAATAGTTCTCGAATCAACACAAACCTGACCTCGCTAGCGTTTTTGGGGGCAAATTGAGCGTAATTTCTCTCAATTCCCCTCGTCTTCAAACCTGACCCTCTTAGCCTCAAAAGTCACATCCTTCTGTAAAGTCTGTATTCCAATGGTTCTGGCTCGAAATACGGACAGTATACGATGTCATCCACATACTCTCTAAGCTTGCCACAATAGACCCTAGATGAGCAAAAGGCCTGCTTACAGTTGGTGCAACCATTGATTACCGAGATCTTGTGCTGCAATGCTCAACCCCGAGTCGATTTGTTGAACAAAAATACAATAAGTATTATGAATCGAGAATCAGTATTCAAAATTCATGTCAGCCACATCAAATCCGACCGGACCAACTCCCACTGGAAAACCCGAAAGGGTGCGACGTTATTCTTGTTGAGAAGGAAGGCTTTTGTGAGGTCCTTGAACCATATGCTAATAGGAGAGGTGTAGCACTCGTAAACTCTAGAGGTTTTGCAACCGAATATGCTAAGCAACTTTTAGACCTATCAGAAATGTTACAGGGAAATCTCTTTCTCTTAACTGATTACGATGCCTCAGGCTTGCTTATAGCTGAAAAACTAAAAGACATTCTTCGTCTTGGCGTTGATCCACGGATGATCTCTAGACTTGGTCTCTCCAGAAAGAGGATAGAGATAGACGCAATCTTAGCCGCTGTTGGACCAGAGAAATTATGGAACTATCTTGAGGAGAGGATGCGGAGTATGCTTTAAAAAGAGACCTAACAGGTATTAGAACATGAAATAACAAAGTTTATGATGGTCCTAACTAAGTTTAGAATGGGGTCCTTATAATGGCTTCATCGGCTTCGAAAATTCTCAGAAAGCTCTCCAGGGAGGAAGCCTTCTACTTCTTCATATCTATCGGAAATTACATAGGAGAGAGCGCAGCGTCTCTAGAAGAGTTCGTGAAGAAAATCGGGGAAGTTGACACCAAATCGCTGGAGTTCCATCTCTACCGGGGGGACTTTGAAAAATGGGTCATCGAGGTTCTTGGAGACGAAAAACTGGCTGAGCAGATCAAAGATGTGCGAAACCTTGGCCTCACTGGAGATGCCTTGCGACTTCAACTTTATGGTGTCGTTTTGAAACGATACGAGGAACTGATAAGGGGTTTTTCAGACTTTTAGTTAAGTTCTAAATTAGCGATACGGGGCTTTTAAGAGGTTTTGATGAGTTCTTCATCCATTTCGGTACTACTCACAGATAACAAGGGACATGTTTTTGTGTATGAAAATACTATCGGATTTGATATATTGCCAAACTCGACCTAACGTCTTAAATATTAAGATACGTTAAATGTTTTTGCGTTGGCGGTGTGTCTGATGTCGCTGAAAAGCGAGATGACTACCCTGAGGATTTGCGGAAACTGCATGTATGCCAGCCAAAGGCTGGAACCCAACGAAATTCGGCTCTTGACAAGAAAGATTCATTTCAACCAACGATACATGACCAACCTAGTCATATCAAGAAGATACGCTAAAAGAAACGAGAAGGTACTCTGCCGAAGAGAAAACATAAACGTCAGCTTATTAGATGAGGCCTGCGCCTTTTGGAGGCCACACCGCCAACGCTCTCAAGTTTAGTGTTTGTTTGCATTTTCCGTCGTCTAGTCCTTCAGGATCGAGTGAATTGCTTATTTTAAGAATACAACTGGCCTAAACTCCCAGCCCGAGCCGGTTATTATCTCAATTATTGGGTTCTTTATTTCAGCCATGTCAAAGGTGTAGTTGTAGGCGTAATCGATTTTGAGCTTCCCGTCTTTATAGATCACGCCATATTGTAGACCTCTTGCATATTGGAATAGGCTTATTCCCTTAAAGAATGAAGATCTAGATCCAAGTTTTACTCCTTTTCCACCCGCTCCACCAACATATTCAAACTTCCTCAAGTTGTCCTGAGCCTTCACAACGCCCTCGCCTTCTACGAGTTTCATTCTGAGCTCGTACTGCATCCTAAGTCCTCGGGCAGCAAAAAGCTCAATCCACTTTTCATCCGCAATCTTCCACGAAGCTACAATCCTATTTGGGTCTTTGGAATCCTGGACAACACTAAACGGAAGCTTGTCATCATTTAACGAGAGCAGTCTTTTTCTCAACTCCTCACTGGGCAATCTCACCTTGCTTCGTGGCTCAACAGCTGCAGCCCAAGATCCCATCATAGGAAGAATCAAAAGGATTTGGGCAAGTCCGTAGGCAAGCCAGCCTAAAACCGTAACTGCGAGGTTATTTTCAACCCAAAAAGTCAACGCATGACCCGAATACTCGTTCATCGCCCATAGCAACAAAACTGGAAAGGTCATAGAGGCGAAAGCATAGATGAATAGAAAAGCTATTCTGCGGCCCGACATCTTAGATCACCCTTGATCATAAGTTTTCTTATACATCTTTCTTATTTATGTGCTTTCAAAGGAAAGGCAAGAAATCATCGCTTTTTGGAAGGAAAACCACTCCGTTCGGCAAAATTTTGGACATCTTCTTCGGGGTAGGTTTTTCTCAGCACATATCGTACCCCGTAGCCAATACTTATTTTGAATCCGTATTTCAAATTCGTAATTGTTATTACACCAGTTCTGAAAAACAGAACGATGAGATGATCGACCTAGAGTTTGTAGGCTACTGTATCGCCTATGTTTCGGTAGCCGTCATTTCTATTCTCTTTGTCATCGCATACGTGAGGGATCGAAGGAAGCGGAAAAACCCAAGAAAAGCTAAAGAATAAACGAGACTAATGGGCTTGCCTCTCTCAGCCGCATCTCAATGGATTCAATGACGTATGAAATATATGATCACCGGTGCCAACTATTTTTGTGGGAGTTGTAAGACTTATAGCGCGTGAAAAACGGTGCCAGCAAATAGGCGAGACACCACTAAAGGTTTAATCCCTCTCTCGCCATGTGTGGCCGCAAGAGGTGCATCTAAAGAATGAAACATATTCCGTTCCCTCGGATCCAAAGGCAACTGTCCAACATTCAGCTTCCCTGTTCATGCACCTGGGGCAAATGGCCTTCACCGTTGGAAGAGTTTTCAACTTCAATCTCTTGTCCAAGACCACAATTTCTGAGGGACGAACCATAGGTGTGTGCAATTTATATTGCTTTACCCATGAAGAGTCCGCGTACCCACATTTAGGGCATAAGAGGGTCATAGCAGCCTGAATTCTCTTAGTCAAAACCAAACGTGTTCCACAACTTGGACAAAACTCCACTCAAATCACGCTCGCCGCCGTTTTAAAAATCGATCCGAAAAAGCAATTAGTTATCTCATACACCTCGCAGGATTTACATTTTTATCACTAGTTTCTACAATTCCTTGAGATCATGTTTACGGATAAACGGTTAAAATTTATGGAAAATTCTTCTATAGTAAATGTATCGAATGTAAACACTTAATGAAAGTATTCTATCTAGCGATTAGGGAGCCATCGAGGTTGTCCCACCCTTATGGCAAGACTTGAAAGGATTCTCGTAATAATATGTTTTCAGGGTGTTTTGAATGAAGTTCTTTTTGAGTTGGAAATTGCGTCCAATCCCCCCAGAAATGTTGAAGACGGCTCTAGACCTGATTCCAAAGGAGGTCAAATATCAAGAAGACTTGGCGAAGAAGGGCAAAATCCTCGCTGCATACTCCTTCACTGGCAGGGGAGAGGGAATCCAAATCCTAGAGGCAGAGTCCCATGAGGAGCTCACCACGCTGTTGATGCAAGACCCATACTTCCCATTCTTGGAATTCTGCGTAACCCCAATAGTAGACTTTAAATTCTCGATAGAAGTCTGGAGAAAGGTTCTCGAGGCAATAGCGAAAAAATAATTGATAATCAACTAATCCCCCTATTTTTTATCCAAACCCCACTTAACGAAAGTATATTCTCGCGTCTCAAGGAAGGTAGAATATTTGAATCTAAGAAATACCACCAACTCATAAGCAGATATCCTTAGTGGAAAATTATTTAAACTTCCATATCACAAATGATCATCAAAATTGGAGGTGAAGAGCGTGCCTACCTTCTCCGTGAATATGAAGCACACCGTTGAATCGTGTGCTATGTTCAACCCCGACGTGAAGAAGAAGTTCAAGGAGGTCATTGGCAAGAGGGAGGAAGCCGCTAAGAAGCATGGGGTCAAGGTCCTGAGCGCATGGACTTCCACGCTGGATCATCTAATCTTCTATATAGTTGAAGCGCCGTCTCAACTAGCTGTGGAGGATTATTTCAAGGAGATAGGTTTCGCGTTCTGGAACAATGTTGAAATTCGACAAGTCAAGCTCGTCGAGGACGTACTGAAAGGCATCGAAAAGGCTTGATTGTTCGGAGGATGATCTTTTGAGTGAGGCAAAAGACGTCGATTGTCTCTCCTTCTATACCACCACCATCGGCCTCATCTACGTTGTAATTGGACTCATAAGCGGTTTCGGCCTTGTCTATAACCTAATGACCACGGGAAGAATACCAAGCATGATCACCTCTGCGCACAGCCACTTTCTCTGCATGAGCACCCTCATCCTGATCGTAGGGCTCGCGATGAAAAACTGGGCGAGAGAAATAGAGGCAAAGAGAATTGCCTTAACTGGCGGCCAACTTAAAAGCGCGAAAGCATCAGTTGCTCTGTTAGCGGTGGGAAACATCATAGCTTTCGTCTCTTATTTGGCGCAGATGCCTCAACCCGGGCTGATCGGAGACATACTATACTTCATCGGATTCCTCATGGTTGCATTAGGCTGGATTCTGGGCGGAAGAAAAGCCAAGTAGTAGGGCTTATGTCCTAATCCTCTTTTTTTTCTTACAAATAATTAAAGCCTAAACCAGGGAACCATCCACCTGAGAGAATTTGAACCGGCAGTGGTTGGTCACCTTTGGAGATAGAGACATACCTCACCCCAGAGACTGGCACCACTTGATTATTCTTCTACCTCTTTTATTAATTTCATGAGGATGAAGCGGTGGCATGGCGGATTTTTCTCATAACAAATCAATCGGACAATGCGGGTTCTCGCCAATTCCCTAATTTCCCTCAATTTCGCCATCGCCCTCGGATTACCCAAAATCTCCCTTCTAAATCGCTCTTCATATCCGCTTAGCTCCCAAGCCCTCTCTCGCCCATACCTTTTCTTCAATCGGTTAAACTCGCTCAGCAATTCCTGGCTTGGGGCTAGGACGCTGGGCCTCGCCACCCGAACCTTAACCTCATCCTTCGGATAATTGTTCCAATTGGCGATATATCCCTCGAATATTTGGGGTCTATTCATTTTATCTGCCATACTTTGAGCCTCAAACAAAAGAGAGGAAAGCGCTACTTAAGCCATAGGTCGACCTTCTGTAACCGTGACCTTCTCACCTTCTTCGACCAAGGAATCCTAGCTGGCTCTCTTAAAAGCTCCTCCAAGATCTCCCTCTCAATCTCCTCGTTCGACTTTTCGGCGCTCTCCTCCACAAGAGAAACCATAATAACCGCTTTTTTGCTCTTCATATTCATCTCCCTTAGTAAAATGAGGCTCTTTTCTATAAACAGAATTGGACAACGCCCATGTGAACATTTAAAGCCCATTTCATGAAGATTCATATGTTGATTTAAGGGCTTCCCTCTACCTCAAATGCATTATAAATGCTAATGGGATTGCTGGGTATAGAGGCTTTCCTGTAAATCCGCTTTTGGGCTGTTGTGAACAGTTTTTATACCTGTAAAGCTATGATTGTGATGTGGGGTGGCGGGGTTGGATGAGCGTAGGATTCTGTTTGTTTTGCAAAAGTATTATCTAGAGGACGTTAGCTTGGAGAGGGCTGCGGAGGAGGAGGGTGCCCCGCTCTTGGCTGTTGTAAACTTTATGATAAAGAACAAGCTTCCATTCGTGCATGAGGTTGAAGACGTATCTGAGGGTATACGGAAGGTGGATAGGCTTATGGAGAAGGCGGGTATGCGCGGTGTTTTAAGCTTGGTTAGGGCAGAAGTCGAGAGATCAGCCTAGAAACCCTTCTTGTACGATATCCAGCCCTTTGAATAGCCAACAGAAAATCTATGGTCTCCTCTACCTTAATAGCTCCCCTATCAACCAGAAAGTATCCAAGATCCACCAAATCGATCACGTTGGCTCCTTCCTCTCGCAACTTAGCCTCAGCTCGCTCATTAGCCAACACAATAACCCCACACTCCTCACATGTCTTCTGTAGGAGGTATGTTGCAACCTCCCCTCGGCCCCTCCTCCAACGTTCCGCTAATGCTTTAACCTCTTCCTCATCAACCTCCCTAACCACGATTTCTCCCTCTTCCACGGCTTTAAGAACCCTTTCAATATCCTTCGCCCTCACCTCCTCTAAACTTACCCCAAGCCTAAGAGGCTCCTTAACCTCATCCACAGTGAAGATTGTGGTATACCCTCTCTCAACTTGAAGCACTCTCCTAAGCCAATTGGACTTCGCCAAAAAGATTAAAGGAGAAGTATCAAAGATCAACCCTTCAACCCTCTATTATACAAAGTATGTAGGGGCCGCGCCGTCAATCCTGAAAGCCATACTTAACATAATCTCTTTATAAAGAGGAACATATTTATAAAACAATTTCTAGCAAGCCAATGTTCCGGCTAGGGCTTTTCCTCCTGTTTTACATCGCATGGTGAGCATGTTGATGAGGGCTCCGTCGCGATTGCGTTTACGCTACCTGAGAAGGCCACAAAAATGAGGAGCATGTCGTGCAGGTTTTCTGTCCAGCCACCCGGCCAATTGATGACGCTGTAGACTGTTAAACCAATTATGAAAATTCCAAAGGCCCACAACAGCGTCGCAACAATGCCGGGCCTCTCCAGCTTCATCCTGCCTACCTATACTTTTATCGTGGGTCTTTTAGATGGATGGTTCCTTTCTTCCAGTCTATACTTAGGCTTAGGTGATGAAGAACGTCGCGACCTATCAGAACTTCTTCCACATCATCTCTTATGTCCACGGCTGTCACTACCTCTATCCCCTTCATGATAAAAACTGCGGCATATAGCGCCCTAACCTCCGGCTTTCCACCAATCCCCATGGTTTCAGCGAGGGTGAGGGGCTGCCTATGTAGCTCCAGCTTTTTTATCGATGTCTGTTGTTACGATTGTTCCATCGCTTCCAGTGTCTATATAACCCTTAACAATCACACTTTACGTTTTCGGCAGATTGTAGACATTGACTAAACACCAGAGGAATGGGGGGTAATAGGTTTCATCTATTCCTGTAGACCCTGCGCTCAACCCTTTGTTCCTCGCCAACCTTGGTTACATAAAATACTTTTCCACCAGTAACCTCATAAGCCCCCTTGACCACTCCACCGAACTCATCGCCTTGAATCACTACCTCACCATTACATATTGCAACCCATTTGCCTTTAGACTTCTCTAAAAGCTTTGATCTCAACCTTCCATAAGCTTCTTTTTCCTTCAACAATCTGTCCATGGACATGCCGATGCCCAACGTATAACTATGCAAGAAGCATTATAAAGATTCGCACGCCAATCTTTACGCCATCCATTACTCGATTTGTTGTCGGCGCCAGGTGTTGTAGGGGCACTGCCTCCAGCAATAGGCGCTGCCCTTCAGGGAGCAGACCCTACACTCGGCGCTTTCGAAGGGCCTGCGCCTCCTCCTCACCCTTCTCGACTCCTCAGCCAAGCCTAGCTCGCCTCCCCGCCTCACGAACAGTTTCAGCCATCTCCCTCTATAGATTTTCTCTTCGTTATGGTGAATACCTTCACTTTTATCGGCTTATACAAATGGGTTTTAAGCTCCGATTTCTGTGGGTAGATTAACAGATATTAGGCACATAATCTAATTTCATTCGTCTGGAGGGGTGTGGAAAATGCCGGAAGAAAAGTTGCCTATCTCCGAGAAGCTGAAGGTGCTTGATAGTGTCACGTTGTATAAGACAAGCAAGTGGTGGTCTGCCATAGCCTTGGTTGACTCGTTTGGGAGAAAACAGGTAGCAATGTATGTTTGGTTGAATAAGGAGGGTAGGTGGAAACGTAACCAAAAATTCATAATCCATAGCAGGGCTGAATGGGCTCAAGTTAAAGAAGCTGCAGAGAAGTTCATCCCTCAACTGAGCTGATAGACTCAAACAAGCTAAAGCCAAGAACAGTTGAAACAATTGATTAAAGTCTTCTTATTTTTCCTGGTTGTGGCTGGTAGAGCAGTCCCTGCTGGGTTAGGCGCCATACCGCCGTTTCCACCGCAGCCTTTTCGACGCCGGTTTCTTCCACACCCTTCTCAACAAGGTCCTCTATGACCGTCAGTTCTTCGGGCAGGTTCTCCACGAGCCATTTCAACGCTTGACTTGAACCCCTCGTTTGGATGGTTTCAGGCATCCATAATTCTCCTCTACCCAAAGCTCTGGGGCCTTGTGGTTTGGCTTCAGCCACGACTGGCTTTGGAGCTGTGTAGGCTGGCAATTTCTCCTCCGGCTTAAGGATGAGGGGCGGTATGAAGGTTGGCTTGGCTTCTTCTTTAAGCATTTGTGGGAGCTTCCTGTTTAGTTCCCTGATGATCTTCCTCATCTTCTTAGCCCGTGTCATGCTCGACCAGTAGAAGGCCTCGTCTAGGGTGTTTTCAGCTATGAGGATGGTGACTTTGCCGGCTACTCGGCGTCCTGTTCTTCCTCGGCGCTGTATGTACCGTATCTCGCTTGGGACAGGCTCGTAGAAGATGACGTGGTCCACTTCAGGGATGTCTAAGCCTTCCTCGGCTATGCTGGTGGCTACGAGGACGTTTAGCTCCCCGTTTCGTAGCCTCTCCAGGGTCTCGTGTTGCTGTTCTTGGGTCATGCCTGGGTCGCCTTCCCTGAAGCCTTGACCTACAAAACGGGTGATTCTAAGGTTTGATTGTTTCTCCAGCGTTTTGAGTACGGCTTTAACCGTGTCCCGATACTGCGTGAAGATGATGGTTCTCGAGTTGGGGTTGGCTTCTGTCTGCTGACTCAAGATTTTGATGAGCTCTTGCACCTTTGGGTTCTCAACTTTCATGCAGCTTGTTAAGTGCTGTTTTGCCTGCATGAACAAGGGGTCGTTTAGAATGGATTTATGTCCTCTGCTTCCCTCAGCTGCCATGCGCCTCAAAGAGTTTTGGATAAAAGCCTGAAGGGTTTCTGGTCCCTGCGTCTCGATGAGCTCAATCATGTGCATTATGCTGAGGGCCGCTGTTGCCTGAACCTTCAACCCGTATAGGTAGCCTCCCTCCCCGCTTCCAAGCCTACGCTGGAGTTCCTCGTTCAGCTCCACTAGATCGCGTCTCGTTATGAAGGCCGGCTGCTTGTCTGAGAGCACGCCCATCGATTGTAAGCCCTTGACCCTTTCAACAATCATTTCTCTAAGCCTGTCTCTCACCTGCAAGTAGGCTTCTGGAGGCTTAACCCGCGCCCAATCCATTTCAATTGGTTGAATGTAGGGCTTAACATCCTTGTCCTCGTCTACTCGATACTCGATGGCCTCTATACCGAAGTTTCTGCAAACCTCAGCTATTTTCTCCTCGTACCCTCCTGGAGAAGCCGTCAAACCCAAGACCATAGGCTGCGAGCCCTGTCTAGAATAGTACTGGGCTATGCCAACATAGGCGTAGTTTCCCCTCGCCCTATGGGCCTCATCAAAAATTATGAGGGAGGCATCCTCCAAGCTTAAAACCCTGTTTTTCAAGTCGTTCCATACGCATTGAGGCGTGGCGAAAACCACCCTTCCGCTCCTGTAGAGGACCGCTCTCTTGGCTGGTGGAAACCTCCCCGTGACCAGGATAAGCTCTTGGTCTTCGATGAAGGTTTTGTCGAGGAAGGTTTGGTGATGCTGCCTTCATGGGTAGATCCGTTAGGAAGCGGTCTGCTTCGTCCGTGAGGGTGGAGCGCTGCCAAAACCCCTGGAACGGTCAATGCCGAAGCACGGACATCGAGCTCTACATCACGTATAGGGGCAAGCGGCTTCCCATTTGTAGGCGCTGCTGGAGCCTGCTGGGGGAAAAAACAGTTGAGTGGGGAGAGACATCGCCAGCTAAGACTTTAGAGCGCTAAGGAGGGTTCATGTTGAAGCTGGAAGAGATTAAGGGCGTGGGTGAGGCTATAGCAAAGAGGCTTAGAGCAGCCGGCTTCATAAATGTTGAATCCGTGGCGGTTACTCCAGCTAAAGAGTTAAAGGAAAAGCTTGGGTACAAGGATCTTAAACCCGCTGCTAGGATCGTGGAGGCTGCCAGGGAGGCTTTGGGCACCAAGTTCATCACTGCCTGGGAGCATTGGCAGATGACCAAAAATCGGATGAGATGCACAACCGGAAGCAAGGCCTTAGACGCTCTGCTGGGAGGGGGAATAGAGACCCAAGCCATCACCGAGCTGGCAGGCGAATACGGGGCGGGTAAATCTCAGCTGTGCTTCAGCTTGTGTGTCAGGGCTCAGCTTAAACCCGAGGAGGGAGGCCTGGGAGGAAACGCCGTGTTCTTCGACACGGAGGGAACCTTCAGCTCCGAGCGCGTATACCAGATCGCCAGCCATAACGGCTACGACGCAGACGAGCTGCTGCACAACATCATACTCTCTAGGGTCTACACCTCGGACCATCAGATGTTTCTGCTGGACCACGCCTTCCAGCTCTGCGCTGAACAAAACGTCAAGCTCGTCGTAGTGGACTCAGCCATATCCCACTTCAGAGGAGAATACGTGGGAAGGGAATCGCTCTCCGAAAGGCAGCAGAAACTAAACTCCTACATGCATAAGCTGCTACGCCTAGCAGAGATCTACAACCTAGCCGTGGTGATCACAAACCAAGCCCAAGCTGAACCCGTGGTGTCCTATGCTCCGAAGCCGATACCGGGACGCCCCACCGGAGGAAACATCATGGGGCACGCCTCCAACACAAGGGTTTGGCTGAAGAGGGCAAAGGAATCCATACGAGTAGCCAGGGTTTTCGACTCGCCGTGCCTACCGGAGGGCGAGTGCATCTTCCGCATAACCGACAAGGGAATAGAAGACGTCGAGGAGAAAGAAGCCGCGAAGGTTAAGCAGAAGCTCGAAGAGCAGAGGCAAGAGGAAGAAGAGGAGCAGCTGTTGAACGCCTAACGCTCAGCGTTTCTGGCTGGATCTACTCTTGGCTCGCATATGCAGGAGGTTGGTTCGAATAAGCTACTACAGCAAGTCCAGCTATCAATACGAGACGCGTTGGCTTTACCTGCCCAAAAGGTTTCACGACATCCTCAAGCCCTACGATAACCAAGACTTGGAAATCCACATTCAGCAAAGAAACGGAAAAATCCACATAGTGCTGGCTCCAAAACAGTCGAAACCCTAGCCAAAACATTTCTGTGCACAAAAAAGCCCGTCTAAAACCCCGGCGTGATTACCCCCAAAACCACGATCAAAACCCCGTTTTTAACATCCAAATGTGTATTGGCCTTAAATGTTTGTGAACAAAAAAGCCAGCGTATAAGGGCACTTTTGTGAACAGAAAAGCTTTGCTATAGGCATGTGCCTCCAAAAACCTGTTTAAAAGCCATATAGCATCCAAGCCGACCTCATCTTCCTTTTGAGGCGGCTTGCCCTTTTGAACCCCTCAAGGCCGAGGCAGGACGATGCTCTACTGGAGATTGCCACAGCCCTCTCTAGGGATTTGAAGAGGCAGCTCTACCCCAGAAAATATTTTAATCGGCTTCGCAGCCTAGACAGTCCGGCTGAAAAGCTGGTTTACCTATTCCTGCTGTTGGCTCAACCCCAGACCTTCGCTTCCATAAGGCGGCTTCTAGGCTTGGGAAACAAGACGGTGGCGAGATGCCTCAAAAAGCTGGTGGACCTCCGTTTTGTTATTGTGGACGAAAACTTTATATACTGGACAACCGAGTGACGGTGTCATTTTTATCATTATTTGGTGTCATTTTTTCCCTATCTTTTGAGGGAGACACGTGAACGATAGGTATGAACCCCGTGTCCTCCAGCTGACTTTTGGAAGGGGCAAAACCCAGAGGTCGACAGAGCAAGAGGGATGGATAAAAACCTACTACGAGATCCGAGAGAAAGTCATAGTGACAAGTGAACAGGATCTGGAAACAAAATGGAAGGCTCTTGAAAGTGAAGTGGACAAGCGCTTAAGCATGCCTTCTACTCCAACCCCCGAACCGTTAGATACTGCTCAGCTCGAGAAGCTGTCCTGGACCCCCTACCATAAGGGCCATCGGGCCGCCTGGATCAAAACCGAACAAGCAGGGGCTGAAAAACTTGTGGAAGCCATAAAAGCCTCTCCAGATGGAAAAGTGGAGATCGGCGACTATCTCTACCGCTTCTCAGGCGACCAGAAACAATTCATCAGTCGCAACCCAACCAAGCCGAAAGAAAACCCTGGAAACGGCTGGGAACGCAGAGAACACGCCCTTAAAAACGTGGAAGAGGCTGGGAAGAGGCTGATCCAACGATGACGTGGCGTCAGAGGATGCATCCCAGAGTTTCCAGGGCAGAAGCCATCCTTTTCCTGGCTCTCCAACAAAGGGGCCTAACCGAGGGAATGATCTCCGACAGGGGAATCGTGTTAGAAGCCACCTATCCCGACTTCTACTGGCCAACAAAAGGCTTAGTCGTCTACTTAGACGGACCACCACACCAAAGGGAAAACCAAAGGCTAAAGGATGAAAGCATCGACGAACACCTAAGAAGGAGAGGCATCAAAGTCCTTCGTTTCTCCTACAAGCCTCCCCTAACAAAACAACGACTAGCCGAGATCCTAGGCCAGATCGAGGAGGCCCTGAGGCGATGAACCCTCCAACCCCAGACGTTCTAACAACCAACCTCCGCATCGATGAACTCGAACTGAGCGTCTTTTCTCCTCGAAAACAGTTCTCTCCAGCCTACATCGAGGAGTTGGCTGAAGACGTGAAGCGCGAGGGACAGCTCAAACCCATCCTTGTGAGGCTTCACCCCAAGGAACCGGACCGATACCAAGTCATCGACGGCGAGCATAGGGTCCGAGCCCTCAAGAGGTTGGGCATGAGCACTGTTAGGGCGGAGGTGAGGAAGCTCAGCGACGAGGAAGCGGACTTCCTGGCTATGCAGATCAACCTTATGCATGGTAAGCGGCTGAGCCAGCTTGAGGAGGCCCTCCACATCAAGAAGCTGACGGAGCGATATGCATACACTCAGCAGAAGGTGGCGGAGCTTTACAATCGAAGCCAACAATGGGTTAGCGACCGGTTCAAGCTGGTGAACTCCTCCAGCGAAGCGCTGCTGAACGCCTTTACCACACGTGTGGTAGACGTGTCTAAGGCGAGGAAGATCGCCCAGCTGCCAAAGGATGAGCAGCCGGAAATCGTCAAGAAGGTGGCTGACGCAGGCCTTTCAGCGAGGCAAACCGAGGTTTTGGTCCACGCCCTCAAAGAGGTGGAAACTCCCAGGGAGAAGCAGCGGATCCTCGACAAGCCCATCGAAACCCTGCTACAACTCTACCAGAAGCCCGAGGCAGCAAAGCGACTGCTTAAGGCTGCCCCAGAAGAACCGGTTTACCAGTTTGTCGACTGCCCTGTTGGTGGGAAGAGAATTTGGATAGACTGGGTCGAGAGGTCTATTAGCTGGGGAACACCAGAGCAGCATCTTCAAGGGTTGGAGCAACAGTATCCCAAGGACCTCCTCAACCTAGTGGCCATGAAAAACCCCGAAGCAAAAGCCTTGAACACCCTCATCGTTGAACTGACAAACCTTCTGTGGCAGGTAGCTTGCGATCTTCCAGAAATCAGGGCGGAAGTGGAGAGAAGATTCCTTGAGTGAGGAGACAAACTAACCATGAAAACCGAGTTCAATTATTGTCCCCAATGTGGAACCCGCTTAAACGCGAACGTTTGCACCAAGTGTGGATGGCACACAGGCCTTTTGAGGCAGGAGTGAAAGCATGAGCTCCATCATCAAGCCAGCCATCATTGACGGGGACGGCGACCTCGAGCTGAGCGTTCAAGACCACCTCATCAGCCAGCCCTTAGCCGAGGTTGGAATCCGCAACTCCGGCAAAAGCTATCAGGCTGGGAAAATCTGTGAGCAGCTCTGCGAGATCAAGCAGCCCTTCATCGTGATCGACCCCGAGGGCGAATACTGGACCCTCAAAGAGCGGTATCCGGTGATTGTCGCGGCTGTGGGTAAGCCCGTTGGAAGGCCTAAGGGCTATAAGGCAGACTTAATGGTTGCGAGTGAGAACGCCCCATTGCTGGCAAGGAGAGTCGTAGAGAAGGGATACTCCCTCATCCTCGACTTAAGAAACGCCACCCTCGCCGAGAGCTACTCAGCCCTCGCAAACTTCTTAGAGTCTCTATACCAAGCCGAGGGCCAATATAATCGACCCTTCGTGCTCATCATGGAAGAGGCCCACGTTCTAGTGCCTGAGGTGGGAAGGGTCCGACTGAAGGAGATTCGAGACGCACAAAACAAGGTGATCTACTGGACTTGGGAGATCGCCGCTCGAGGACGCCACCGCGGACTAGGCTACGTCTGCATCGCCAGAAGAGCCGCAGAAGTGGCGAAGGCGGTGCTAAGCCAGTGCCCCACACGAATCATCTTCAAGCTGGTGGACCCCGCCGACCTCTCTTGGCTGAGGGAAAGCGGCCTCAACAAGGAGCAGATCGACGCGGTGCAGGTCCTGCCTCAAGGAAAGGCTCTGGTTTTAGGTATTGCGGATACACCGTTATATGTAGCGAGTAAGGAGCGGGTTTGCACCCATGGAGGAAAGACGCCCATCGCTATGGCAGTGGAGACCCCAGAGCTAGAGCATGCCATCGCCGACTTAACCAAGGTCATCAAGGCACCTCCAGCTCCTGCTGCAGCAGTTCCCGAAGAGGCATTGAAGAGGCTTGAGGCTTTAGAGGCTGAAAAGAAACAGCTTCTGGGCAGGGTCCAATCCTTAGAATCTCAGCTTTCCGAAGCGAAGGAGGCTTCCCTAACGTTGGGTGTAGAGACTGAGCGGTTAAGAGCGAGGGTTAGGGAGCTGGAGTCTCATGTTCTCACGGATGAGGAGAGAAACCGACTTACTATGAGGACCAAAACCTTGGAGGGACAAGTCAGCGAGCTTCAAAGCAAGCTAACCGAGATTCAGAGGGTGGCGGTGGAATTTGAGGAGAAGTTTGAGAAGATTCGGGAGCTATGGGGTGACTGGACCGACCTCATCCTGGAAACAGCCGACCATCTAGACCTGGAGCTCATACCCAAAGATGTCAAGGCGTTGCAAGACGAGTTGGCTCAGAATAAGGCTAGGGTGGAAGTGTATGAGCGGGAGGAGAGGCTGAAGCAGGAGCTGCTGGAGCAAACGCTTCAGGACCCCAACATAAGAAGCTGGATACGAGACGCGGAAGCCTTCCTCCAAGAATTGAAGAGGAGAGGAGACGCCGGCAGAGCCGTGCTCACAGCAGCCTTACGCATGGACCCGGAGGCTTCCTTTTTGCCATCCGAGATTCAGACTGGCTACACAGAGAGCACCAACCGACAGTACCTGGGAACCTTTGAGAGCAAGGGCCTACTATGGAGAACCAGCAAGGGTGGAAGAACCGCCTACCGAAACCGATTCCAGCAATGGGTCACGGAAAACGTGAGGAAGATCAAGCCGGGAGCCCCCGACGGAGCCATCGAAGAAATCGCGGATCGCCTCAAACGATCCGTTATAGGAGGTTGAAAACGATGAGGTTGAGGGACGCTGAAGCCTTGGCTACCAGGGTCATCGCTGTCATCAGTCCCTACTGTGAACGCGTTCAGGTCGCTGGGTCGGTGCGCCGCAAGCGCCCTGAGGTCCACGACATCGACATCGTGCTGATTCCAAAGCCCCTCCACCTCGCGTCGATCATAAAGGCGCTGGAGCCCGAGAAGGTGCTGTTGCAGGGACCCAAGCTCACCAGGCTCCTTGTTGAAGAGGCTCAAGTCGACTTATACGTGGCAACCCCTGAAAACTGGGGCACCATCCTGCTCATACGCACCGGGAGCCCCGAGCACAACATAAGGCTGTGTTCCATAGCTCGAAACATAGGCGTGAAGCTGAGCGCAGCCCAAGGAGTCATCAAAGACGGAAGGGTCGTCGCCTCCCGCACCGAAGAGGAGATCTTCCAGGCGCTTGGCTTGGACTACGTGCCGCCGGAAAGCAGGGAGGTGTAATTTTGAGTGGGTCAGATTTGGATGTGGAGGCTTGGATTAGGAGGACGGTTAAGTGCTGTTCTTGTGGAGAATCCCTACGGAGTAGCAGACACATCAACGTCGTCTGCTTAGACAAGGAGGCTACATGGAAGTATCCTTGCTGGGGAAACGTCCTCGTCATGGATAAGTATCCCATGAACCGTGCTTCAGCCATCCTTTGCGACCGCTGCATCACAGAAAATCGTGAAGCCAAGTACGCCATAGAATGGGACAACGAACACACCTACGCCCGCTATCACCTTGTTGAGAAGCTGAAGGACTTACTGCACATACCTCAGGAGGAGGTTTTGAAGGCTGAGGCTAGGCTCTACGACTTTGGGGTGAGGGAATAGAGGATGAACGGCTCTGAGAAAAATTGTATGTATGTGCGTCTATGTAGCCGTGTCGATGAGTTTGTGATGGCATCTATAGAAGCTATGGTAGAGAAGAAAGAAGAAGAAGAGTCTGCGCACACACACAGACAGATAATTTTTCCATGATATTACTCAAAAATGGGAGGCAACCCATGATTGAAACGGTTTGTTATAGGCGATGCAAGAGGCTGATGAACCTCCTAGCTGAGGACGGATACCTCTCCGGCTGCCAAATCCTCTGGACCGACCTAAAAGAATACATTGAGCGGTGGATAGGAGCTGACCCCAGAACCGTAGCCGCATACCGGAAACGACTCGTCGCCTGGGGCTTCCTCAAGCCGATTCATCCAGGACGAGGAATCTTTCAAATCGCAACCCGAGACAAATATGGGCTCCCCATCACCCAACAAACAAAGCTGGAGCCCACGCGACTGGAGGCTGAAAGTTGATTCCTAAAACCCTGGAGAGCACTGTTTGCGGCGAAAGATTCTTGCACAAAAACGCTTTTTGGGGTGGTTTTGAAATGGCGTCTTTTTTGAGCCTCTCCAACTCAGATAAACCAATTTTTAGGCTCTTTAGAAGGTCTCATCTGGCTGCTGTGCAGATTCCCCCACATTGTTTGCCTCAAATGGTCGAGATCGGCAACATGCCGAAAACCTGAGGTGTGCATAGAGTGCAGGGTCCTCAGCAAGGTCTTGTCTCAGAATCATCTGAAACCGGCGTGAAAAGACGCCGGACACAAGCCGAGAAAGTGGGACGCATTAAGTATATTGTCTATAAGCTGGGTCGGCTAGAGCGTCAACTGAAGCTCATTGACGACCGAACCAAAACACTTGTACAAGGCTTACACGACTTTATGCAGTTTGAGAAAGGCTACGTGGAAGATGTAATCTGCCGAGACGATGTGGACAAGCTGATTCTGCAGGTTCTGCTGGAGGTTGGAGACGCCGGCATCCTGCCCAGCCAGCTATCAGCTAAGCTCAGCCGTTACCACATGGATCGGTGGCGAGTAACCCGCAGGGTCCAACGCATGAACAAACGCCTACGAAAGGAGCTGGGTCAATCGGTGGCGGAGAAAAGAGGCCACAAGTGGGCCATGACCAGCTTCATGCACGAAACCTGGGGCTCCAAGATGGAGGAGATCCGAGAAGAGGGTAGTTGAGGATGGCTGGGGGAGAGGCTGGCTTCCACGGGAAAAAGCATGCTTGGCGAAGCGGCTTAAACAGTGGGAAGTTGGACCGCCAGGCCCAGCCGCACCAGCCTCCTACACAGCTCTCGGGATGCCCGGAATGCGGCTCCCAACGAACCTGGAAGAATGGGCTAAGATACACAAATCGCGGTGAGGTTCAACGCCACATATGCAGAGCATGCGGATATCGATTCAGCGAAACCATTTGGAGCAGCTCTGACCCGCCTGAACACGTTCAGAAAATTCATAGAAAGCTATTAAATAGCGCCCCCGCCTTACCTTTTAATCGCCAAGTATGCGTCACCGAGACGCAAGGGGCGAAAAACTTGGCCGAAGTGGAATCCCGAATCGAGAAGTGGGCTGCGGGGGCCACAAAGCCGGAGATCAAGGGGAAAATCGTTGAGTTTGCTTGGTGGTTGAAAAAACAAGGCTATAAGATGTCAACAATAAAAGTTAGGGTGAAAGCGTTGAAATGGCTTATCGTTCTTGGAGCAGACATTTTAAACCCAGAGTCAGTCAAAGACGTAATCGCGAAAAAAGAGAGCTGGGATGACTCAACAAAAGGCGTTATTTGTGTGGCATACGAAAGCTTTTTGACCATGCACGGACTTGCCTGGAAAAAACCCAGATATAAAGGCCGTGGATCGCTTCCCTTCATTCCACTGGAATCAGAAATCGACGCTTTAATCAACGCTTGCGGAAAAGTCACGGGTACATTTCTGCAAGGGTTAAAGGACACTGGTGCCGATCCGGGCGAGTTAGCAGGTTTACGCTGGATTGACATTAACTTTGAAGCGAAAAGCGTAACGATTAATCATCCTGTGAAGGGCCACGACGCGAGAGTTATACCTGTTTCCGACGAATTTCTTAGAAGATTAAGTGTATTGCCGAGAAAAGGAGAAAAAGTGTTTTCATCCACAGATCCATACGCGACATTCTATAGCCAACGAAAAACGATTGCTCGGAAACTCAATAACCCTAGAATAGAGAAAATTTCCTTTAGAACTCTTCGGCATTGGAAAGGCACAATGGAATACCATAAAACCCACGACCCGAAACATGTTCAAAAACTGCTTGGCCACAAACAACTAACAAGCACGCAAATTTACATAAACCTCGAACAAGCCATATTCAACCAAACCAACGATGAGTTTCATGTAAGCGTCGCCCACAACCTACAAGAAGCATGCGATCTCGTAAAAGTCGGCTTCGAATACGTCACCGAAATGGACGGCGGAAAGATCTTTAGGAAACGAAAATAACTAAGGGTTTCATTAAAAAACACTGGGTTTTCGTTAAAACCCTTACTTAGTGTCAAAAAGGTTTAAAGTCAAAATGCTGTAAGTGATTTAGTTGAAGGGAGAATGACCTTTGTCGGGCTTAGAGAGAGCTGGTGAAAAAGTTACCAACAAGATTGAAAATTCGGAGGCGGCTAAGGTAGCTCCTTCGACCTCCGTTGGCCCCCCTCCTAAGGTTTACTTAAAGGCTCTGCCCCTGCGCACCCTCGAGGATGTGGATGTTGTTAAACACGAAGTTAAGTCGGGAAACATCCTCATCCTGAAGGTCAGCCCCCTCGCAAGGAAAAGCGTTGAAGACGTTAAGCGGGCAGTCAGCGAGTTGTACGACTTTGTCCAGCAGATTGGGGGAGACATTGCTCGCTTAGGTGAAGAGCGTGTAGTCCTCACTCCATCCTTCGTTCGAATTTGGCGGGAGAAAGCCGTTTCGCCTAAAGAGAGAACGCCTACCGTAGTTTGATTGTTTCTAGGACCTCCGGCACCCTTACTTCGATTTTGCACGTTCTCTGAAGGATGTTTGCCATGCTTATGGACTTCGCTTTCTCGCCATGACACACGATTACTCTTTCAGGTTTCGGCGTGACTCGGCCGATGTAATTTATGATCTGCTTCCTGTCCGAGTGCCCAGAAAATCCCTCAATGGACTCAACCTTTAGGTTCACTTTTAAAATTTCAATCTTTCCCTCGCTGTTTATAATGGGAGTTTCCGCTAAGCCCCTCTGTACCCTGCGCCCTAGAGTTCCCTCAATCTGGTAGCTAACGAAAACTATTGTATTGCGGTCGTCTGGTGCCAAATGTTTGAAGTAGTCGATTACTGGCCCACCCTCTATCATGCCAGAGGTGGCCATGATAATGCTTTGTTCCCCCTCCACGATCTCTTGTCGCGCACTCGGATGTTCAACGATGGTGAAATAGTCTGATTGGAAGGGGTTAACTCCCTCGTGCAGGATGCTGTTACGCACCTCCTTTGCCAAATACTCCGGGTAAGCCGTGTGTATAGCGGTTGCCTCAGAAATCATGCCTTCAATGAACACCGGCGCCTCCTTTATCAACCCTTGGTGCATATACCTATCGATGATTAGCATGATTTCTTGAGCTCTGCCAACCGCCGGAACCGGAATCAACACCTTACCTCCCCTATCTAAAGTTTCATTTACGACGGACGCGAGTTTTTCTTCGGCTTCTATCCTGGAGGGCATCACGTCCTGTGGGGCTCCATAGGTGCTCTCAGTGATTATGGTTTCCACCCTTGGAAACTCCCTTACGGCGGGCTCGAGAAGCATTGTTTTTGCATACTTGTAATCACTGGTGTAGACAATGTTGTGTAAACCCTCCCCGATGTGCAAGTGAACTATGGATGAGCCGAGGATGTGTCCAGCATTGTGGAGGGTTAGACGAACATCTGGTGCTATGTCGGTCACGACGCCGTACCGCAATGGAATAGTGTGCAACACGCTTTCTCTCACGTCCCTTTGGTCGTACGGCGGCATTATCCCCTGCTTGCTGAGTACATCAAGATAATCCAGCTGAAGGAGGGTCATGAGGCTTAGGGTGGGTGCCGAGGAGTAGACTGGTCCATCGTACCCGTATTTGAATAAAAAGGGAAGAAAGCCGCAGTGATCTAAATGTGAATGACTAACAATAACAGCGTCTAGAGCATCTAAGTCAAATTCGGGCGCGTCAAGTCTAGGGAAGGTCTCAAGTGGATTCGTGGAGCCGGGGTTGATGCCGCAGTCCAGCAGCACAAGGCTTTCCCTTGTTTGCACGAGGATAGCGGATCTTCCTACCTCTTGGAAGCCGCCCAAGGCGGTCAACCGAATGTCTCCAGCTCCGTAAATCATAGGTCTAAAAATCCTTTCACCGGTTGTGCGAAGTATCCTATCCCGTTCCTTGCTTTCGGCGTGAAGGAAATGCCGCATATGGGCCATGATTTTGGAAGGTATGGGGGGAGTTCTCAAAATGCGGGGTCTCCACCTTGTCTGCTTTATAATTTCTTGCAAGATGGCTCCATTTTTCCCTATAACTAGGCCAGGCTTTTTAGCTTCAATGATAACCTCGCCGAGACTGGGGTCGAAGTTTATGTTTGTAATCTCAGCATTTGAAGGAACTATCTCATGCATGGTTCTTTCTGCGTCCTTTTCCGCCAATCTTACGGAGGGATCGGAACGCACAACGATTCGTTTCCTAATTAAGTTGACGATGTCTGCGATGACATAGCTTTGTTCGATTAAAATCTCTGGCCTTTTCGTATAAACCGCCAGGGCTGGGCCTTCAAATTCGATGCGAGTGATTTCAGCCTCTTTTGGAATGTGTTCTAGTATGGTTTGGCTGATTTCCACTTTGGTTTTTTCGGGGGGTTGCACGCTTTTTTCTCGCTCCTCACGAACCTCCTAAAACGCCTTTCTTTTCTTCTTCACTTAGTTCACGAAATCCTTTCTCCTCTATGACCGCCACGTCGAAGCTGTCTCCACTTGCCGAGTCTCTTTTCATGGCAGAATCAACCGCGCGCACAACCACGGATAACATGTCCTTAATCATGGTGTCCTCTTTGTATTTGTCTTCCAGCACCCCATACGCTACGGGGGAGCCCGATCCCGTGGCAACGCATTTCTCTTCTGTGAGACTGCCGAAGGGGTCTAGAGAAAACACGTGGGATCCTGTGCTATCGACCCCTCCAACGAGGATCTGAGCTATCATCGGTGCTAGGCGAGCTGAAAAGAAAAGATTTGCGATAAGTCGGGCTGCTGAGCTCACTGGCATGGGGCGTCCAGTGTTGAGCTTGTATAGTTGAGCGTTTGCCTTGAGTATATCCACGGTTCGTTGCGCATCAGCAACGGCGCCTGAGATGGTCATGGCTAAGTGGTCATCAATCTTGTATATTTTCTTCCCTCTCTTATGAGCCACAAAGGTTCCCATAGTCACGCGGGTGTCAGAGGCTAGGATAACACCGTCTCTGCAGACCACGCCAATCGTTGTTGTTCCTTTTAAAGCGAATCGATCAGATGTTTCGTACATCTCTCTTTTCTCCCTCGAGAATCGAATGCCACACAAATACTTCTCGGGAGAAGTTAGCGACATGTATTGTAACCGACGGATTTAAAAACGTTTCGACCTTTAATAGCAATTTGGATCATCCTAAGCGTGATCACGCTTGACTTTCAAGTTACATCGAATGCAGCTCCCAAGGGAGGTCGTTATAGGGAACGAAACGCTAGAGTTCATAAGCGATCTCTGCAAAAGACTTGGCTTCTGCGAATCCGCCTTTGTTGTAACCGGCCCACACACGCGTAATATTGCGGGTCGAAAGGTCATTGACCTACTTGATGACGCGGGAATCGATGTTAACCACATCATCGTGTCTTCTTCCACTATGAAGAACGTTGAGGCGGTTGAAGGGAAGATAAAAGAATTAAAGCCTCAGGTGGTCCTCGGAATCGGTGGAGGCACCAACATCGACGTTGCCAAGCTCAGTTCTGCGCGTCAAGGCGTTCCATTCATCAGTGTACCAACCACCGCCTCCCACGACGGAATCGCGAGCCCTGTTTGCTCTCTGAAGGGACTGAATAAGCCCTATTCCGTGATGGCCCAGTCCCCCATGGCCATCGTCGCAGACACCAGCGTTATTGTTCAAGCGTCTCCCCACCTCGCGGCGAGTGGATGCGGAGATGTCGTGGCTAAATTTACCTCGGTTCGCGACTGGAGATTAGCCCATAACGTAAAAAAGGAGTATTATGGCGAATACGCCGCTAGTTTGGCCCTTATGGGCGCTAGGCTTGTTGTAAAAAATGCGCACATGATCAAGCTTGGAATGGAGGAGGGACTTCGGGTTCTCCTGGAGGCGTTGATAAGCTGTGGTGTAGCCATGAGCATCGCGGGGAGCAGCAGACCCTGCAGCGGCTCCGAGCACCTGTTCAGCCACGCCCTCGACCTTATCGCCCCCAAGCCGGCTATGCATGGGCAACAGTGCGGCGTAGGAACGATAATGATGGCATACCTCCATAAGATGGACTGGAAACGTATCAAAGAAAACCTCCAAAAAGTGGGTGCCCCCACCACAGCAGAAGGGCTTGGGATAGAACCAGAGCACATTATACAGGCTTTAATGAGGGCGCGAAGGATTCGACCGGAGCGATACACGATTCTAGAAGAAAGAAGATTAAGCCGTAATTCCGCCAAGAAACTCGCAAAGACCACCGGCGTTATAGATGGATTAGCGTAGGGATGCTATTGGTTCAAGAGAGGTCGGTGATCACCTTGGTCGGTGTTAGACAAGCCGAGGAGGGGTTCATTTTTATTCATCAAGGGCCCAGTTCAGGCTGTGAAGGATGCGAGTATTATCAGGTTTGTATCAAGAATTTAGAGGCTGGACGGGTGTACAAGGTCGTTAAGCTCCGTGAAAAGGTCTTTCCCTGCAGGCTTCATGAGGCCGGGGTGCGGGTTGTTGAAGTTGCTGAATCCGATATCTTAGCAGCTCTCCCATCCAAGCTCGCTATAGAAGGCGTGGTCATAACCTTCCAGAAAGTGGAGTGCGACGTACAAGCTTGTGAACATCATCAACTTTGTGTTCCCAGTGGCTTGGCTAACGAGGATCACTGCACGATATTAAAAATCGGTGAAAGTGTTGCGTGTTTGAAGGGTTTATCGCTGGTTAAGGCTGTCCTTCGCCGGCTTCCCTCTTCTTAAAGACTTCAATAAACTTCACGGTTGTGATTTCTGGAAAGAACCTTTGTATATCCGTGGCAATTCCCCTTTTCGCTAGCTGTAGCCCCTCCACGTAAAAGGCTTCTTCAGGCACGGTGACCACAGCGCTCGCCTTTCTTAGGTTCAAGTCAAACTTTTCCACATCCACCGCCGGAATCCTTCGATGGATGAGGGCAGTGATTTTCTCCGCCTTGGTCTCCAGCTTTTTCTCCACAGTGACCTCGTAAACTAGGGTTTTGCCCGCCAGAGGGGGATTAAAGTCTAACTGAACTCTACCTGACCCCATGGTCCTCACGGTGGCAGGCTTTCCGTCAACCTCGAGGCGCATTCCCAGTTTTGGCGTGATCCCGCGGGCCGTTAGTCGCCGAAGAGAAACCAGCCTAACCTTTTCAGGGTCTCGAGGCCCAAACGCTTTCTCCGGAGGTATCTCAACCGAGGAGGTTTTTCCTACATCAAAATTTAGTAGGCTCTCATCCAACGCCTTCAGCACCCATCCTTCACCAGCAACCACCAACTTCGGCTCGTAGATTTCCCCTTCCTTATACAGTCTCTCGTCCCTCGCCACTTTCTCGACTGTTGTGTCAAAGACTTCGCCGGTCTCCTTAACCCTACCCACGTAGTTAACAACAATAAAGTTACCTTTTTCGATGGGCATTGTTCATCCTCTCCGCCCGTGCTTTATTAAATTCTGTCTTTATGTTAAAAGAGGTTGCATAAAAACCATACCGTACGCGCAAAGTTGTATGATCGGTTTTTGAAACGGATTTCGTTACATTTTCGATACGAAAACCGTTACAAAATTTTTAACACGTATCTAACTGTTGAACTGTTCTGAATATCTCTTAAACGACAAGATGATCAGTCTGCGACAAACAGGGGAAGAGATGGTTCGAAAGTTGCGTCGAATCATTCGACAAGTTCGCTGTTCGAGCATTTATCGGGAGATGATGAGTTGTTTGTGAAGTATTCGGTGAAGCTCATGGTCTCTCGATACGTCAATTACCTTTCTCTGCGCTTTCTCGCTCTCTTTCCTTATATCTTACACATTCCACCAATTTTGGGCAATTCAAACATTCGTCAGAAACAACCTCATTTATTGAAGATTTCAAATTTTTAAAGAAGTGAGGACACGAGAGGAATTCTCTCGCCTCGGTATTGACGAGCTTTGAGTAAAGCGACCTCTCTCGTTTTCTAAAGAAGAAGGATTCAGGTGACTTCCTAATCAACCAAACGATGAAGGCAAGACATGTCATGGGGACAGCTGCAAAACCCAGCAACACGATGACGGCGACCACTTCGCTGGTGGGCGCAAGACCAACCATGACGCCTTCACTTCACACTGAACGTATAAGCAAAAAGACGAAAGTATAAATTTAATGAAGCTGAACTATGAAGCAAAAATATTAAGTGCAAATAATTGTGGCAAATGTAAACAGTTCTGGTTGAAAAGAAGAATACGGAACCTCAGGCTCGATGAACTTGAATATTTCCCGTGCTTCTGTCCAGAGTGCAACGAAAACGACCCGCAGAGCGTTACAACGATGGCGGGGATTGAAAGGCAAAAAGTGCTCGCTCCAACAAATCTTCACGCTTGTTTTTCTGACCTGAGACGGATAAAGCAGAGGATAATGGAGGGACGCTTCCGGAGAGACATGTGCGAGAAAAGAAGACATTTGTCTTTATTAGGGACATTTTCTTTAGAGACTTACGTTTGCTCTCCATTTAATTAACAAGAGAAGGTGATGAGAGTGCCTGTTTCAAATGAGTATGGAAAGCTCAGAAGAGCTCTTGTTTGTGAGCCCGTATACCTCAAGATTGAAGAAGCCATAAACGTGATCGAAGCCAAGTTTCTCAGACTTGGTAAACCCGTAATAGTTGAGGAAGCAGTTAGACAGCATCGAAATTTCGTTAGGGTGTTGAGATCTGAAGGAGTGGAAGTTATCAGTATCCCTCCCGATGAGCTCCTTCCGGAGCAGGTTTACGTTGAAGACATCGGTATTTCGACTGAGAAGGGGGTGATCTTGGGCAGATTCAGCCCGCCTGTCAGAAAAGGCGAAGTTGAAGCAGCTAAGGGCTTTTTTGAAGAGAACAAAATTCCAATTCTTCATGAAATATCAGAGGGATTTTTTGAGGGGGGAGACTTCGTTTATTTAGATGAGGAAGTAGCCGCGATCGGTCTTGGTTCTAGGACAACCAGTAAGGGTGTAGCGGAGCTTCAGAGACACGTTAGCCGCAAGCTTATCACGGTTAGAACTCCGTCGAACTATCTACACCTGGGTGGTTTACTCAACGTGATAAGTGAAAAAGAATGCATTCTATGCTCTAAACTCCTTCCAGACCCTTTCCTAAAAACACTAAAAACGAAGGGATTCGAAACCGTTGATGTAAAAGTTAGAGAGTTGGAAAAACAACTGCACTCCGCATGTAACGTTTTGGCACTAGGAAACAAAAAATTGGTGTCCTTCCCACGGAATAAAGAAGTTAACGCGGAGCTGAGAAAACGCGGGTTTGATGTGATTGAAGTTGAAATAGGCGAGATTCTGAAGGGCGGAGGAAGCTTTGGATGTATAACATTTTCGCTGGAACGGGAAAACGCGTAAAAATCAAGAACGTGCTACATTGAAGATTTGCAGGTGCAAATCGAGTTCTCTGATGATGCAACAAGCGCGTGAATGTGCAGACTTGGAACTCGCTATTATTGATTGCCTTTCTTATGTTGAGTTAGAAACATGACGGTGAGGAGAAGGATGGCTGTTACTATGCTCTCCGGGGTTGCGGCAGCAACGTTTGTCACAACATTCGGTATTTGAATCTGCTTAGTGACAACCCTTATGTAAGGCTCTACGGTGGGGATCACGCTCTGTTGGTTGACGTTGACGCCAATGTTTAGTCCATAGCCAACGCTGGTTAGGGGCCAAAACACCGCCACGGGTCCAGGACAGAGGTCGAAAAGGAGATGGCTCAAGTAGTAGAAAGAGGCCAAGAGGATTTCCCGTCTTGGTAAAGGGAGGTGAATAATAGCCCTTTGTTTGAGGCTGGATAGAAACATGCATAGTACAGCTATCGTTACGGGGATGAAGACGGTGTGCAGGTATACTCGATGGGCGACGAGCAAAACATCTAGATCTGGAATCACGGCGATGGGCGCCAGCATAAGGGCCCTCTTCCGATCCACGCCCGCGATCAACGCCAGCATCACGGGTATAACCATGTGAAACAGCAGGTCCATCAGCTTCCCAGCTTTATGGCTTTAATACATTTTATAAAGTTAAACTTTTCTAGTGGAGAACTGCCAATACGTTTAGGACTTGCTTAAACTCGAAGAAGCGCTTTCAGTAGTCTCCCAAACCTGAAAAGCCGCTGATTAGGGATAGCTAGATGGTACACGCATATGTTTTAGCAGAGGCTTAAGTCCTTGCTCCAAGCTGATTTTCGGGGTGTACCCCAGAATGGTTTGGGCTTTCGTTATGTTGGCTTGGCTATGCTTTATGTCTCCTGGTCTCGGATTTGTGTAAACCGTCTTTAGTTCTGGTTTTCCCACGAGTTTTGTTAGAATTTGGGCCAGCTGGTTTATAGTGGTTGCCTTTCCGGTGCCGATGTTGAACACCTCACCGACAGCTCCTCTTCTGTGCAGTGCAAGTTCGCTTGCCTCAGCTACGTCGTTGATGTGCACGAAGTCCCTGGTTTGGTTTCCGTCTCCGTAGATGACGGGTGGTTTTCCTTGTTTGATTCGGTTGATGAATTGTGTTATCACTCCGCCGTATGGCCCCTTCTTTTGTCTGGGTCCGTAGGCGTTGAAGTACCTGAAGCACACGGTTTCTAACCCGTAATCCTTATGGAAGATTCTGCAATGGTGCTCGGCGGCGAGTTTTGAAGCGGCGTAGGGGGATAAGGGCGCCGTTGGATGCCTCTCATCGATTGGTAGGTCGGAGGCTTCACCGTAGACGGCGCAAGAAGAGGCATATATGAAACGCTTGACATCGGCGTCTAGGCTAGCTTTCAGAAGGTTCAGGGTTCCTCTAACGTTTACGTCGTCAACGAGCGACGGATTTTTAACGGACAGGGGCACGCTCACGATGGCGGCTAGATGGAAAACGGCGTCTGCATCCTCCACGGCTTTTTTTACGTCCCCAAGGTTTCTTATGTCTCCCCTTATCAGGCGGAAGTTGCTGGCACCGGTGTGGTGCCCTATGTTTTCGATTTTTCCACTCGAGAAGTCGTCTAGAGCAGTGACCTCAAAGCCCTCATGGAGGAGTTTGTCAATAAGGTGGCTACCTATGAAACCCGCTCCTCCAGTGACTAAAACCTTAGCATGACGACGCAGAGCGTTGCTTCCTCCTCTCGTCCACACTTACTACATCCAAAACAGAGGCTGTGGCGGATTATTTAATCTATTTGATACGTCAACACCCGAGTCCTATGGCTGCAAACTTCAGTTTTCGATTAAACTCTTCTGGGTTGTATATTCGCCGTCCATCGATCACCACGGGACTTTTCATGTGTTTAATAAAGTCTTGGGGGTTGAGGCTCTTAAACTCGTCCCATTCTGTTACGATTATGCAACAGTCTGCACCGCTGATGCAGTCGATGGCTGAAGTGGCATATCCTATCTTTTCCTCGAAGATTTTCTTAGCCTTGTTTGTGGCTGCTGGGTCGTAGGCAACGATGTTTGCGCCCTCATTTAGGAGTTTGTTGATGATCTTTATGGAGACGGCTTCGCGCATGTCGTCGGTGTTTGGCTTGAAGGCTAAGCCTAGGATAGCTACCCGTTTGCCTTGCAGATCACCCAAAAGCTTTCTACACAGGTCGATGGCTTTGTAGGGTTGATTTCTGTTCACGTCCTGAGCAGCGCTGAGGAGAAGCGGGGCATAGCCCAAATCTTTGGAGAAGGCGATTAGGGCCTTGACGTCTTTGAGGAAGCAGGAACCGCCATACCCCAGTCCGGCGTCTAGGAACAGGGGACTGATTCGCTTGTCGATGCCTATGGCTTTGGCTACAGTTGTGACATCTGCGCCCCGAATTTTCTCGCAGAGGTTGGAGATAGTGTTAATGAAACTGATTTTAGTGGCTAGGAAGGCGTTATTGGCATACTTAATGAGTTCGGCAGTCGGGAGACTGGTCCTAATCAGCGGAGGCACTTTTTCGCCGTAAAAGTCTCTATACAGGGCTTCTAGAACGTCGCCGGACTTTTGATCGTGCTCGCCGATAATGATTCTATTGGGGTATAGGGTGTCGTGGAGGGCAGAACCCTCGCGTAAAAACTCGGGGTTCATGCACAAGCCGAAGTCAACGCCGCACCGCTTCTTCGAATTCTTTTCAAGAGCGGGTTTAACCACGTTTTCTGTGGTGCCTGGCACTACGGTGCTCTTGACCACCACTAGATGATACGCGTCTTTTTTGTTCAGGGCTTCTCCGATTTCGCGGGCTGAGCTTTCAATGTGCTGCAGGTTGATGCTTCCGTCTGGTCGGCTTGGCGTGCTGACAGCGATGAAAGTGATGTCCGTGCTTAAGATGGCTTCCTCGCGGCCGATCACGCACTGGAGGTAACTGTCCTTCACAACTTTTTGTAGCAATTCCTCTAGGCCAGGTTCGTAGAAGGGTGATGCTCCCCTATTTATTGAGCAGGCCTTTTCTCGGTCATGGGTCGAGGTGATGACCTTGTATCCCTTGCTTGCGAACCCTGCCGCCGTGCACAGGCCAACGTATCCTGTTCCAACGATTGAAATGTGCCGTGACTTCATTTTTCGAACCATAGATAATCATAACCAATATTGATTCAACTCGATTTTGAAGCTCATCGTCCTTTAGCTTTCTGTGACGTTCGGAATCGGAATTATCGTTAATTGTTAAATCGTTAGCCGAACAATAGTCTTCGGCAACAAGGAGACTATTTGGCACTGTAGACACCTATAATAAATATACGATAAGGAATGGCCGCGTATAGGAAATAAGCGAGTAACTGGACTGTAGTGAGTTGGATTTCTATGGGTGTTGTTGAGAAAGATATTGACCTACTTGTTGGAAGTTTAAACGAGCAAGGGATTAGCTTTGAGGATCGGTCTGTTCTTGTTACGGGCGGGGCGGGTTTTCTAGGCTCGTATATATGCGACGTACTCATTAAGCAGAGGACGGAGGTCATTTGCATCGACAATTTCAGCAGCGGAAGGATGGAAAACATTCAGCACCTCACGGGCTTAGAAAACTTTACCCTCGTTGAGCACGACATTTCTCAGCCTATATTTTTTGACAAGAAGATAGATCTGGCGTTGCATCTTGCGAGCAGGGCTTCGCCCTTCGAGTTTGCCAGGTTTCCGATCCAAATCATGAAGGCGAACACCCTAGGCACGTGGGTTGCACTAGGGATCGCCAAGGAGCATGATGCTAGGCTCGTTTACACATCATCATCAGAGATTTATGGGGATCCAGACCCGGGGCACATTCCGACGCCGGAGTCATACACGGGTAACGTGAATCCTGTGGGGCCGAGGTCATGTTACGACGAGGCCAAGAGGGCTGGGGAGGCCTTCATAAACGCGTACAGGATTCAGCACGGACTGACACCCGAATCCTAAGGATATTTAATGCCTTCGGACCTCGGATACGTCCGGGCGACATTTACGGGAGAGTGGTGGCTCGATTCGTCGATCAAGCCCTTAGTAATCGTCCACTGACGGTTTTCGGGGATGGAACCCAGACCAGGTCTTTCACTTACGTATCGGACATGGTTGAAGGGATTCTTAAGGCCGCGTGGGTTACTGATGTTTCCGGGGAGGTGGTCAACCTTGGAAGCACTGCGGAGACGATTCTGAGGTTAACAGATTCAGATTCAAGGATCGAGTTCCATCCTCTTCCAGCCGACGATCCGAAAAGGAGATGCCCAGATATAAGCAAGGCAAAGAGGCTCCTGAGGTGGGAACCCAAAACAGGCTTAGAAGAGGGCCTCCAAAGAGCCATCGCGTGGTTTCGAGGGAAGGCACAGTAAAAGTCAACTCCAATCTCTCTCACGTTCATGAGCGGGATTGACTTCTTCTGAGGCTTAATAATTTAGGTTACTATCCATAGGATTAAATAAAAAGAGAGGAAAGGCTGTTTTAGAGGTTCAGCACGGCGTCTATCCTTTCTTGGTGATTTCTTTGATTATCCCGGCGGCGATGGTTGTCCCCATGTCGCGTACGGCAAATCGTCCAAGCTCTGGAAAGTCCTTGTAGGTTTCGACGGCGAGGGGGTGAAGCGGCTCGAATCGAACGATGGCGGCGTCTCCAGCCTTCAGGAACGCGGGTTTTTCCTCGACAACTTTCATGTCTCGTGGATCGAGTTTGCTGATTAGCTCAGCGAATCGACACGCGACCTGAGCGGTGTGAGCGTGCAGTACTGGGGTGTATCCGGCGGCGATGGCTGTTGGATGATAAATGACTATGATCTGCCCAATGAACTCTGTGGCAACGGTCGGTGGGTTGTCGGGATGCCCACATACGTCTCCTCTTCGAAGGTCTTTTCTAGTCACGCCTCGGACGTTATATCCGATGTTGTCACCGGGTTCAGCCTTCGGAATCTGCACGTGATGGGTTTCGATAGATTTGACTTCCCCTGTGACATTCGCCGGCATAAAAACGACGTTATCTCCTACTTTCAGCACACCCGTTTCTACTCGTCCAACCGGAACGGTTCCGACTCCGGTGATGGTGTAGACATCTTGTACCGGAAGGCGCAGTGGTTTCTCGATGGGTTTTGTCGGAACTTGGAAGACATCGAGAGCCTCGTATAGGGTTGGACCCTTGTACCACGGCATCTTCTCGCTAAGTTTAATGAGATTGTCGCCGAGCCATCCAGATGTGGGCACAAACGGGATTTTCTCCACCTTGAATCCGGCCATACTGAGCATTCTGGCAATTTCGTTCTTGACTTCTTCGAACCTTTCTTGGCTCCAGTTGACACTTGCATCGTCCATCTTGTTGATGGCTACAACCATCTGGTTTATTCCCAGCGTGAAGGCAAGGAAGGCGTGTTCCCTTGTTTGTCCTCCTCTTCCGATCCCTGCTTCGAATTCTCCTCGTTTTGCGGAAACGAAAAGAACGGCTGCGTCAGCTTGACTAGCCCCGGTCACCATGTTTTTGACGAAGTCCCGATGTCCTGGGGCATCAATGATGGTGAAGAAGTACTTTGGTGTCTCGAATTTTAGGTAGGCAACATCGATGGTTAGTCCCCGCTCTCGTTCCTCCTTTAGCCTGTCCAGGATCCATGCAAACTTGAAGGTCTCTTTACCCATTCTCTTGGCTTCTTCCTCGTAGGCTTTAACGGTTCGCTCATCGACCGTTCCAGTGAGGTAGAAGAGGTGGCCTATGGTGGTGGATTTTCCGTGGTCTACGTGGCCAACGATGACGAGGTTCAAATGGGGCTTTTCAGGTTTGCTCATCTTTTCTCCTCCATATTTTATTTGAACTTTCCTCCAATTTTGGTGAAATTCGTAGAACAAACAGTTGGTTCCATTATTTTAAGTTAACGCTATGCTTTAAATGATTGTGCTGCTTTTGATGTGCGCTAGTGATCCTTTAGGAGGAGTGCATCTATGTGGCTTGTTGCAGCGTTGCGGAGAAGGCTATGGCAGTAATGCTTATATGTATTACCGACGTATATACTTCGATACATAATGGGGAAAGTCAGTGTAATCACGGTAAAGGTTTCAAACGAGCTGAAGGAGAAGATGAAGCATGTTAAGGTAAATTGGAGCCAGTACATTAGGGATGCCATTCAGAAGAAGGTAGACGAGCAGAAGCTGAAAACAGCTTCTGCCAAGATCGACGAGGTTAGAATGCGAGCTAAGCCCGTACCCACAGATGAGCTGGTGTCATGGATCCGAGAAGACAGGGAGAGATGAAACACGCCAAAATACGTTGTGGATGCCAGCGTTATCGCAAAATGGGTCTTGCCTGGCGAGCCCTTCCAAGAAAAGGCTGTGAGACTAAAAGAGGATCATGTTTCCGGATTGATAGAGTTATCTTCACCCAGCTTCGTTGTTCAGGAAGTAGCTAATGCCCTCTGGAGGGCCACAAAACTAAATAGAATTTCTAAGGCAGATGCCAAAGAAGCCTTAAAAGCATTGAACGACATGAGAATTGAATTACATGAACTAAATTGGGCTCAGGCAGCTTTGGCATTAAGCATTGCATGCGACCTCAACTTAACAACTTATGACACCTTATATATTTTCCTCTCTAACGAAACAAGAGCCCCACTTATCACAGCCGACCAAACACTTTACGAAACCGCAAGAAAGCAATTCAAAATTCTGCACATCAAGGACTATTCATGAGTTTCGCGTTGGAGGCGAGGAGGTCTTTTAGCCAGCCGCCCAAGATGTAAACCTTACCATGGTGCAATAGGAAAAAAGCAAAAATGAGGGGAGACCCATAACGTTGGCTAAATAGATACGCAACCTGAAGAGGCTCAGGTCTATTGAAGAGCGTGAAAGTTCGCGAAGGAGCCATAATGCCTCATGTGGAATAGTAGGATAAATATTTAAATTGTAGTACTGAAATTTATTTTTGGGGATAAAATGGAAATTGTAACCTTGAATGAGAAGGGACAGGTAACGATACCGGCCGGAATCCGTAAAAGTAGAGGTTTGAGAAAGGGGATGCGAGTTGCGTTAATAGAGATAGGAGAGAGACTTGAACTGGTTGCCATGCCGGAAGATCCGGTTCAAGAACTCATAGGCTTGGGGAGACGGCTTCCCAGCATAGAAGAGATAGAGGCTGAGGCCGACGTAGAATGAAGATATTCTTCGACACAAGCGCCTTTCTAAAAGTCTTAAAGAAAGAAGATAGCTATGGCAAAGTCGTCGAATGGCTCACAAAAGTAAGAAGTGGGGAACACGCTGGATACACAGACACCATAGTCATCGGAGAAATAGTTTACGCGTTTCTATCTCAAGGACTTGACGACGAGGCAGTGAAAGCGCGGGCATACATAGAAGGTATCCCACACCTAACAATAATCGAGAATATCCCGGCTTCGATCTCTCATAGAGGCGCCGAGTTAAAAAAGAGGTATTTTAAAAGGGCTGAAAAAACATTCTTCTCCCTCTACGACGGCATGCACCTCGCATTAGCCGAGAAACACTGCGAATTATTCTTAACATCAGATTCCGACTTCAAAGACGTGACCGAAGTTAAGGTGGAATTCATTTAAAAAGCGATGCCATATATATTCTGTATTCCTCGAGTTAACGTCACTAAAGTTTCAGCCACAGCAGCCTTTACAATAACTTCACTTTATGAAGCAACAAGAATCCTAGAAAATCTACGACGGGAAATTGCATAACAAATATCAGAAGGCGGAGAAAATATAACCTTCGCAAAAACTACGCCTGGTTTGGGTAGGCTACTATGAAAGTGGTTTATCATGAAAAATACACGGCGGTGTATTCCTCTGATCCAGCAGCAGCGCCGGGAAGGATAGAAAGCATTTACAATGAATTGTGCGGACTTTTTCGGTTTGTGGAGCCGGAGCCCGCTAGCGAGGAGGATTTGGAGTTAGTGCATTGGAGAGGTCACATAGACTCTGTTAGCAAACATGGCCTAGTTTATGAGGTTGCACGGCTGGCGGTGGGTGGCGCGATTAAGGCGGCGGAACTGGCGATGGAGGGGGAACCTGCTTTTGGATTGATACGACCGCCGGGGCACCACGCCAGCAGAGACCACAGCTGGGGCTTCTGCTACTTCAACAACATCGCCATATCCATAGAAAAGCTTAGGCGAGAAGGCAGAATCAAGAAGGCGTTGATTGTGGATATTGACCTGCACTTTGGGGACGGAAGCGCTAACATCTTTGCCGGTACACCCGAAGTCGCTTACTGTCATCCCAGTGGCGAAAGCAGAGAGGACTACCTAATCGATCTTTCGAGAAATCTGGCCTCCAAAAGGGATTGTGACATAGTTGCTGTCTCGGCTGGATTTGATCGTCACCAACAAGACTGGGGCGGAACGCTAAGAACCGAAGACTATTTCACCATTGGAAAAAGGATAAAAGAATTTGCAGAACGTGTATGCGGTGGAAGACGATACGCGGTTTTAGAGGGCGGATACAACCACGCGGTCTTGGGAAAAAGCGTAAGGGCTTTAATAGAGGGCTTGTCGAAAGGAAACCTTACTTAAACTCTATACTAGTCTTGAAAAAAGTGCGATCTTCCAAACTTTTTCCGGCCGTATCTGATGCACTTCTTTGGAGCGTGAAATGACGCTTAAGCATTCTAACGAGAAGCCAGCGCTACCCTCTCCATCTCGTGGCGCTTTGCCACCGCGTGGCTTTTCGCGTCCTTATTGGCCGCTAGAATGAGCTCTTCCGCGAGGCTTTCATCGAGAGGGCGGGGGTTGCTAAAGGAAGCCTTTCGGGCTCCCTCGGAAAGAAAACGGAGCGCCAAGTCCACTCGTCTCTGGGGTGAGATGTCCACAGCCAAGTGATACACCATGCCTCCGTAACTGATTCTTGTGGTGTCCTCGCAGGGCGCCGAGTTTTCAACGGCTCTAACAAGGACTTCAATAGGGTTCCGTCCGGTGCGAAGATGACTGATCTCAAAGGCGTTTCTCACCACGCTGATGGCTCGAGCCTTCTTCCCTGCGCTACATCCTGGTCGCATGAGATCGTTTACCAGCCTCTCCACAATATTGACTTCGGCTTTTCGGAATCTTCCGTGCTCATGCCTGCCCATGCTGTGAGGAACATAAATTGGCTTAAGGGAAATGTAGCGCTGAAGCCCAGGATCCGTTACTTGGATCCCAGTGAAGCTCCACTTTCCAAAGAGCAGGATCTCTTCTTCCTTGCTCAAGCAAGTCACCTTGACAGCCTTCTGGGTTATGGCTCCCCTATTTAAAGTTTGTTAAGAACCCGGGTTCCAGTTTTCCTCACGTAGGCAGAAGAATAGATGTCAGCGCATCGGCTTCTCTTTCCGACCGAGGACCAGTTCTTTGAGGGAAACCCCGTTCACCGAGACGACCCTCCACCGAACTCCGGGAATGTCACCCATGCTTCCCCCACGAGAACCCCCAATCCCCTCGACTATCACCTCATCGTGCTCGTCCACCACGTTAAGGGCTCCGTCTCCTGGAAGGAAGGACGTGATCACCTTACCGTTCTTAATAAGCTGCGTTCTCACACACTTGCGAATGGCGCTGTTGGGTTGCTTGCTCTCTACACCGACCTTCTCTAGGACGATGCCACGAGCCATAGGCGCACCCTCTAATGGATCAGATTTAACGTCTAGCCTAAGCATCCGGCGCTCGTAGTAAATGTCGCTCCACCGAAACCCCTTCCTGTTTTTACGTATTTTCCTCGCGGCAAACTCGCCTTTCGGCGACTTGGAGCCCATGACCTCGTCCTCCAGTCAGGTTATAAGATAAGTCATGTATATAGGTTGCGATTTGAAAGTCGCAACTTGTGAACACGCATTGAAAATAGCGTATTCACTTAGTGCTTGCAACAAAAGAAGGGTACAACAATAAAGAGGCATCCCGTGAAGCAGAAGCATGGATAACAACACCCTTAAAGCGAGGCCGTCTCAGAGAGGTCTCTTGAATAAGCTAGTCATACTGTGCTCCTTGATTAAAAGTAGTAGTATTCCTCCCTTTCTGTTTAAGCGATTCGTTAAAGACATTGAGTTTTAAATTTGTGGGTATTATTCCGGTTCAGCTAACAGCTTTTGCTTCGATGTAGTAGACGAGGGTGCTGTTGACCCATCCCTCCGAGGTTAGTTTCTTCTCATAGCCGCTTTTGACGATTCCGGTTACAAGTGCGGTTTCTCCCACCCGTAATGTTTCTTTTTCCTTCCATAATACTCCGATTCTGTCTGCCTCGTCGGTTTTGTCGATGAGCCAGTAGTTAAATGGAAGCCTTATTTCTGGGATAGTTACGACTCCGTCAATGGTGCCCTCAGCTTGGACCAACTTATTCTCCCACGAAGACGGATTAGCCAAGATTTCTGAGATAGTCGTCTTGGTGGGGCTGGGGCTACTCGGCCGAAAACCCACCATAATCAAAACTATCGCCATTGCGGCGAAAACGAGTGCCATCACTGAGGAAACACCCACAGAGTTGGGATTGCTATGAGAACGATGAATAAGGCAGATTTTATTTTTCTAGGTTGCATAGGAGTTGATTAGCCGTCTGGGTCTATTCTTAGGCTGGACCTCTTTGAGAGCCGGTCGATTGGCGGGAAGTTCATTAGATGCCCGGGATCCTTTTGATTCGTTCAATTAAGGAGCGACCTTCATTTTGTTACCCGTTTGTCCGTGGCTAATCTTACAATGCTGTGTGTTAGCCGCTATGAACCCCAGAAAGACGCCGTTTATGTTACTGTTCATTCGCGTTCAGTGGCTTCCCTTTCGGCCCCTAAAGCTTTTCGCAGTATATCCGGGAAGACTGTCGCCACCATACAGTCCCCTAATCTTTGGCAGATAATGCATTCTTGCGGGATAGGAGTATTCTCAGGACGACTTGCCAAGTATCCAAAATGATGTAGGCATCCTGAAAAAATTTTTTCCTCCACGAGTGGTTTAACCACATGCTCTTCTTTATCCTTCTTTTCCTCTTTTTCCTTTTGCGGTTGCAGACGCCCACGATCTAGTTCGGAAGCTATACTTCGGCTTCGAAGAAATGTAAGTAAGCCTGAGGTAATGAGTGCCAAGCTTATCAAAAAGTAGTGGATTACTCTCATGCCTATTCCCAGACTGATAGCCTCGCCTGTTCTGGAGCCGAAGAATATCAGGGCGATATCCTTAGCCCACATAGTTATATCATACCATGTTAACCAGCCGACCCAAGCCAGAATAATCGATCCGGAACCTGCCAGGAATAGGCTAGCCAAATTCGGTAAGAGACGGCTCTTGGCTATCCTTTCGGGAACCTCTGGAACCTCAGTCAATGTAACACCTATGAACAGTGTAATTTAGATATGACAAAAATGGTTTATGACTTAGGAAAATGTTTTTGAAATAAAGATTCTTGAGAACCATCACGGAAGGCTCCAGGAGTCCAAAGGAATTAATTGAGCACATGATGTTGATCGATCGGTCTATGTGCACGTACACAACCTAATTCAGTCCTTGTGAGCATGACTGGTTATTCTACGAAGTAGCGGTCTCCCTCTCGGTATATGACGCAGGGATGATTGCAGTAGGGGCAGTTGAAGCGTAGGGCTTGGGTGAGGAAGTCCTTTCTTTCTAGGAGGCTGGCTCTTTCACTTTCTAGGGTTTCTATTTTTTCTCGTAAACTTCTTAGGTGTTGAACAAGTCCTTCGATGTCTGCTACCCCCGTCTTTTCCGTTACTTCCTCTTGTATGCGACGTCTCTCCTCGTCTCTTATTCGCCATGCCATTTTTCTTGTTTCCTCTTCTATTCGGCGTTGTTCAATTTTCCTCCTTTCCTCTCTCTTCCGCTCCCTCTCGGCTTCTCTCGGGCCTTCTCCTCGGGCGTTAAGGCTTTCTCCTGTCTCTTCTTCGCGATTTTCTTCAAAACTTTGGCGGCTTTCTCGAAGTCTCCTGGGGTCTCTAGACTGACGGGTTTCGGAGCAAGTTTTGGTAAAACTTTGACGGTTGCTTTGATGTGCATTCTCTCGACTTTTTCTTTTTGCTCACCGACGATTTTTCGGGTTTCAGCCAGGGTTAGCTTTCTCTTGAGAATTTCGTTAGCGATAGAGAGTGCCTCCTCGATGCTTCTGCCTATCACGTTTTCGAGGGCGACCATATGCGATACGCTGATCTCTCTGGTCTATACCGCGTTTTGGATTTCTTCTGGGAACTTGAACACGTTGAGGTGGGCTAGGACCCAGTGGAAGTCTACGTTGAGCTCTTTGCTTATCTCCCATGGGGTCATGCCCTCTTCCTGGAGCCTTTTGAAGTATTTGGCCTCTTCTTCGACTGTGTAGTTTTCTCGGATCTTGTTGACCTTGTATACGGAGCGCCTTGCCCTTGTGTCGTCTATTTCGACTATTCGGACGGGCACAGTTTTCCATCCCAGCTCTTTGAGGGCCCTCAGCCTTCTCTCGCCGTCAACTAACTCGAAGAATTCGCCTTGTTTGCGGACCACTAGGTCGCTGAGGAGCCCGTCCCTCTCTATCTCCAGCTTTAGCTCATCTATGTTAAAGAGGAGCCTGGGCTGGTAGGGGCTTGGCCGAATCAGGTCTATTTCCACTTCCATTTGCTTCCCTCCTCTTAAATTGTGAATGTTTCAACCATTATTTTCGATTTGGGTTTGAATTAACCTCTCCTAAGTTTTTGGTGTTATGAAATCTATCTTGAAGAACCTTTAACCCTCAGAAGAATAGGACTAAGATGTATAGGACGACGTTTCCGAATCCATGGGTGACGATGGGGGCGATGAGGCTTCTCGTCTTGTGGAACATGAGGCCGAAGATGGTTCCCGCGGTGTAGGCGAAGACGATTTCTGTGGGGTTCAGCCAGCATGCCGGAATAGTAGAGAAGGTCTAGAGCAACCCTCAAGTCTCCATTAATCGGCGGAGACGCGGTTACATCGCTGACAAAGTCGATGAGGTCGTCGCCAACCGTTCCAGGCTTAAAAGCCTCCTCAACTCTCACTTCAAGAATGTCCCTGATCTGCTGCTCAGTGTAACGGGGAAACGTAATAACAAGTTTGCCTAACGGCGACAGCTCACTGGCATCAAGACGCTCATAGAAAGTCAAATCCCGAGCTATGAATATGACGCCTATCACCTGACAAGGGTCAGGAACAGTCAACTCATTAAGGCGGGTCAGATTGTAAACCAAAGGCTCATTGCTATGCGTACAAAAATAGCCTATCTCATCCATTGTTATAAGCAAGTACTGGTTCTCATCCCGCAGGAAGTTCACCAGCTGCCTCAACATCTCCTCAGGGCTGAGACTGCGAGTAGCCATATCAGGCGCAACCGCCGCCAACAATCTCCTATAAAGAGTGTAACGATTCGTTCCATCCATCTTCCCATTCAGGTAAACATGCTTCAACCTAATCTTCAGTTTCGAAGCCGTCTCCTCAAGCACATCACCAAACCGAATGGCGGTGCTCGTCTTGCCAGTCCCAACAGGACCCACCAATTGAACCACACGAAGATGTGCCCGCTCCATATTATCCAATGCAGTCTCGACAAAGCTAGAAAGCAATCCGATCTGCTCTTCCCTATAATGCAAAAACCTTGGAACATAACGAGGCGAAAGCTTATCCACATCCTTAAATATGGACGACTTTGACACAGCAAACACCCAAAAAGGTACTCAACTTTTCCTTATTTATACTGTAACGCCCCCTTGTGGGGAGGGGGCCCCTCTATCATTAAACAAACATAAAAAACCTTCCACCCAACGACAAACAACAAAGCGGAGAGAGCAAGCTGAAACTATTTCTCCCTCACCAACGACGAAGAGGCCCAAAACACAGCCAAAGGAATGAGGGTTAAAGTATTATATTAGCATGAAGCCTTCTCTACAGGATTTTATTTTTCCCTCTTTCAAGTCGAGTTCTATGCCCCAGCTCTCCATTGTGGGGGCTCCTATGATGAGGTCCGGTAGCTTTACCTCCCTCTCTTCGATCACAGCCGTTCTCACAATATCTTTGGATAGGTAAATTCTTTCCTCCACCATGTAACCATCAACCACTATCTCAGCGTCAACATAGGCGTCTACCATTATCTTCTGCCCGTTGGCAAGCACAACCCACCTAGCTCTGGCGAGCTTCCTTATGGGAACATCTCCAAGCAGATCCCTGGTAACTTCATAACCCATTATCGTGATGCTTGAGCCTGGATCAAAAAGAGCATTCAACTCACCTGCTCTCTCTCCCACCCTCACCAAAACAGTCCTTCTAACCTGCACCTCTAACACCCGCTAGAGCATCATCCCGTCATTACAGAAGCAAACCCCAAAATAAAAACATAACCACCTTCCTACCGCTCTCCTTTTCAACAAGAATAACGTCGCACCCCTTTCGGGGTTTCCCGTGGGAGTTGGTCCGGTCGGATTTGATGTGGCTGATATGAATTTTGAATACTGATTCTCGGTTCATAATGCTTATGTGTATTTTTGTTCAACAAATCGAGGTCGGGGTTGAGCATTGCAGCACAAGATCTCGGTAATCAATGGGTGCGTCAACTGTAAGCAGGCTGTTTGCTCATCTAGGGTCTATTGTGGTAAACTTAGAGAGTATGTGGATGACATCGTATACTGTCCGGATTTCGAGCCCGAACCGTTAGGGTACAGACTTTACAGAAGGATGTGACTTTTGAGGCCAAGAGGGTCAGGTTGGAAGACGAGGGGAAATGAGAGAAGTTACGCTCAATTTGCCCCCAAAAACACCAGCGAGGTCAGGTTTATGTTGATTCGGGAATTATTGAAAAAGGACCTGCAATTGCGAAGGATGCTGTTGAACTATGTTTTGAGCTCAGAGCTATTCAAGTATGTCTCAAAGCCAAAAGGAGGTACTGGATAACTGAAATCATTGTTCAGTTTACAAAAGGGCTGCCCAACCCCCTCGCGAACCATCGCAAGCACATTAAAAACTGGACAGCATTGCTACAGAACCTCTATAGAATGATTGATACGTCGGTTGTCAGCTAGCGACTAAGGCTCTCACGTTGCGATAGGCTTGAATGAAAGTTCGCCCTTTTTTAGTAGTTTCATATGTGTTCGAGTCACTTTTCTCTCCAGTTCTTGGTGAAATAGATTTCAATAGCCCTATTGAAACTAGAAAATCGATATATGCGTGCAATTGTTTGAAGCTTAGGTTGCAGGTGTACATGATGCGAGTTTTTTTAGCTCACCCATTGGTTACGCGCAGAATGTTTGCCACAATATCCGTTCGGCTCCTAACCGGAAACCCTAACTCCCTTTTAACACCCTCAACCTTAGCCAAAACAGAAACTTTTTTCCCGTACATTTCGGGTGGAGCCGTGAACCTCTATCCATACCGTACAAATAGGAAGGCGTCGTTTAAGCCCACTCGAGAAAGCAATTCTAGACCTTCTTCAAGGGTTTTACCCACTGTGTCTATGAGGGGCTTTTCAGGGTCTACAGCCACATCCGCTATGTTGATCACGTCTGAGCCTGGGTCCAGCCTTATGTCCCTCTCTAAAGCCTTCAGCAGCGCGGACTTGCCGGAGCCTGACTCACCCGTTACTAGAACAACATCCGTGGGTGAGATTTTTAGCTCCACGTTATCGTAGATAGTATGGCGCTGGTGTTGGTCTACACCTAGGCCGAGGCTTCAGCCACCGCTATGGTCCTCGGCGTGATGTCCGTGGCCGTGACTCAAAGATTTGTTGCGCAGTTAACCCTTGCTCAGCCAATTCCCTGAGCGCGTTAATCTCGGTTTGAGCATTTTCTACCAGCCACTAGCTTTTCGCCCCAGATCATAAACTCCTTATGATCGAGCAATTTTTCTCATTCTTTTAATAGGTGTTTTGCCTTAGCCTGGCATTCCTCCCTTGTTTTAAGGTAGGTTTCTAGTAGTTTGGCGAGTTCGTCGTCGACCTCAATCTCTTCTTTTTCTTCATTTGACCTTTCCCTATCGCCTCTAAATACGTGCAACTCGCCGTCTGCCATATTGAAAATTATCCCTTTTTCAGGTATGAAAATTTCCTCGATCGCTCGCTCCATTCCATGTGACCATTCCAAAACGCTTCCGAAAGCTCTAACCTTATATTTCACGGCTCTCACACAAGCCAACCCCGTATACAGTTGTCGTGAAATCGAATCTCAAACACGTAGGCTTCCCCTTTTAACCCATGGTGGTTTGCGGTTGTCGCATGCTTTGTCGATTTCATCTTCAGTTGTTGACCCTAGTCGCTTCATAACTTCTTTGCGGGTGTCTTCAGCGCCACTGCTTATCTCTAAGCAACACGCATAACATATCACGTTGTCAAGTAATGGGCATTGTACATACCCTATGTCATCGTCGCTGTGACCTACGCACAGTAAGCATTTAACCTCCATTAGGATCACCTTTAACTTAACGGGCTGCGCGTTATCTTGCCAACACATCAGCGTGATTCATTTCATACAATCTTTCCTTTAAACGTGATGCTTGGTAAGCTAAGTATAAGTTTACGTGGTTGATGGTTCTTTAAGGTTGTTAACCATTTTGAGTATTCTAAGGTGGTTTTAACGCTTAAGTATTGAGTCAAAATAAACTATGCGTAAGTTGTGGCTGGTGATGACTTAAAGTTGTTTAAGATTCCTCGACTCTACATAGAGACCTCTGTTATTAGTGGTGTTTTCTCGAAAGACTTGAGAGTTCGCGTTATTTCGTCTGTTTTCTTTGAGAAGATTCGTGCCGAGGAGATAAAGGGGCATGTGTCGTCCTATGTTCTTGCTGAACTTTATGAGACCCCGACGATGATAAAAGAGCCCGGTTGCTTCGACTTGCAGCTTTGTGCATTGCCGACGCTCCCAGTGGACCCGAGATTGAGGAGTTAGGTAGAAAATATGTTAAGAAAGGTATGATTCCGAGAAAGTACATTTTTGATGCTTATCACATAGCTTCGGCTTCGGTTGGCGGATTCGAGGCTCTTGTAACCTGGAACTACGAACACATACTAAGGGTTAAAACTGAAAAGTTGTTGAGAATAGTTAATAAGGAACTGGGAATACATATCCCTGAACTAAGAAGCCCAGAGGTATATGTATGGTAACTATGGCTGAGCTAAAAAAGATAAAGATAGACGCTGTTGAGGAGGTTCATCAGATTAGGGAGAGGTTGGCCAGCTATAGTTCGGAAAGAATACAGGAGCTGGCGATGAAGGCGCAGAGGGAAATAGAGAAATTTAAGAAACGCTCTGAATAGCCCGCACTGGAAACCGTGTATTGTCCTTTCTCGATTTTGAATGCTTCTCTTTGTGTGCAGGTTATTCGGATTTCGTCTCCAGCTTACGCGGGGGCTTCCCGCCATCAGAGTTAAAACTCGGTGACTTGGTACACATTGAGTTTTAGGTTTTGGTCCTCACCTGTGGAAACCATCCATATGACTTCTTTGTCTTGGCACGCTATGTGGGATGCCTCATGGTTTACTGATCTAAATTCTTCCTCGAGTCTCCACCTTCCCAGTAGCGTGCTCCAAATTGTAGACCTTACTTTCTCCTCAACTATTAAGTATAGGGTTACGTAGTTCTTTACGTGTTCTCCCGCAAATCCAAGATACTTCACCAGCTTCTCCACGATTTGGTTCATGACCTCTAGTTTTTCTTCGAAAACTCTTTCCATGAAACCCTTTAAATTGAGGATCTTTATTTTTAAGGACAATTCTTCGTGATTTCTAGAGTAGTAAAGCTCGTCCAGCATGGTTTCTAGATCTCCTTCGGGCTTGTAAATGTAGGGTATGATCGACCATGGTTCAACTTTTTCAGCTAACAACTTGTTGTATAGCTTGGTCTTTGCTAGACAAATCCGCATCTCCCTTATCCCCTCGCCGTAGTCGAGGGTTGCGTCCCCTAAGGAGGCCATCAGCCTGAGGGCTAAGGTTTCCCCGATTATCTTCTTGGTCGCGTCCAAGTCTATCTTCTTCCCAGTCACCCCGTCTCTAGCTTTGTTGAGCACTTCTCCGTCCCCGTGGATCAGTTTTGCTTCAAAGGGGTTGTTTGCTTTGTAGAAATCGATTGATTCGGCCTCTAAAAGGCTGTTCACATTGACTGGGAAGATGGTTATTAATGTTTCATCCAAGTAAAATAGTTCGGTTTGTTTGAGGCTTGATTCTCCCTCGATGAACATGATCAGGTCTATATCGCTTATTGGAGAAGCGTCACCCCTAGCTTGGCTGCCGATGAGGCAGATATCATGTTTAACCCTTTCACGGCTAGAGATCTCCTCCACCTTATCCAGAAGCCTCTCCCAGAGATCCTCCCTAACGTTTTCAGGCTTAAACAACACGACATTACCTCTACCATTCAAGCAATAATTGGGCGCAGATATATTTTCACGTGTGCTCTTTGTTATTTTAGGTTTTGGTTAAGTGGAGCGCGGCTATGTGCGACGTACATACCGGAGGCTGTTTGGGATAGTTGGGGTGGATCCTTAGGGAGGCGGTCGGCGCGACTAGACTACGCAAAACAGAAGGAGGGAACGCCCCAATCCATGATATGAAAAAATACCGATAAGAATTAGATGGGTCGTAGTTCGGTTATTACATGTTTGGTGGCTTTTCTTATGGCTTGTTTGCTGTTAAGTTTGAGGTTTATTTTAGTGGCATCCTTTTGCTGGCGTTTAGTATGGTTAAACCAACGATCTTTCCCTCTTTGAGACGGATGATCACCCCTTCCTCAGTTACGTCTGAGTCGTCGGCTTCCTGAGGCTTCCCAAAGCTTATGTACAGCACATCCCCTTCGGGATCGTAGTCGACCGCTATGTTACGTATCAGCTCGGCCTTCTCCATAGCACGCCCCTTCTAAGTAACTTATAGGGCTTGGATATAAAGAATGCTGTTATCACGAAGCCCTCTTCATCCAGCTCCCGATAGACTACGCAGAGGTATTTTGGGCGTCTAGGAGCCGCTTCACAAAATCTTAAGGCCAGATACTCGCCGAACCATCCTGAAACGATGTAATCCGGATCTTCTACGGTTCTCTTGACTTCATCGATGTGCTCCTTTCTTGCGCTAAGCTCCGGATGATCTTTTAACACCTTATCGAGCCACGTGGCTTTAGTTAGGTGTATCCTTTTCCCAAATTTTGACCTCGCGGTGAAGACATAAGATTCAGGCCCTTTATCCACGAATGCCACTCTCCATCTCTAAGCCTCTAGCTTGCCCCAGCATATGAATTTGGTGGTAATAATGCAAAACAGAGGGAGGGAGGTGGACGCCCCAATCCACGGGTTAAAACGGGTAAAAATAGTGATAAGAATTAGATGGATGGTTTGGGTGTTAAACCCAGCCTGAGATGTTTTCGTGTTCGGGGTTAGGCTTCTATTGAGATGGTTGCAGAGACGGGTGGCGCTTGTTTAAGTTAGAGATGCGCGACTGGCACGTCGTTGGGTATGTTTAAGGCCTTCCTCAGTTGTTGTGCTAGCTTGTCTCTTATGGTCCATACCTGCTTGCAGACGTTGCAGTCTTCGGAGCCTAAGCAGTCGGCTTCGATGCTGAAGGCGTGGTCTATTGATATTATTAGGGATTGAACGGTTGTTGCTGATGTGGGGTTTTTGTTAAACTCATGGAAGTATCGCTTGAGTGAGGGGAGATCTATGTAGTAGTTGGGTCGATTCCTGAACTTTGTGAAGTGTTCTTCGATGGCGTTGCTTAAGACCGTCCTTACCCTGTCAAATAAGTGTTCATCGATCGTAACGCGATTAATACGCTTCTCAACAGTTTCACCCTTAACGTCAAACGTCAAAATCAAGTCGCCGTTCTCTTGTCTTGTTCCCTTCCACCTCATAATCTTCCCGCCTTTTAACAAAAGGTCTATCAGCTGTTCTACCGATGAATCTTACTGTTGCTTTAGGTTTCTTAATTCTTGCTTGATGCTTTCCTGAAGTTTCTTAGGGAGGGCAATCTTCTTTTCTGCTAGTAATTGATAAAATGCGGCTCTTGAAATGCCTAGCGTTTCCGATGCTTTTCCGGCTGAGATTTCTCCAGAGCCATACATGTCTAAGATTTTGTCCACGAACTTTTCTTGTGCGCGTTTAGGGATTGTCGTTACCTCCACCACTTATTCGTTTTAAGTAGAACACTATTAAGGTTTCGTACTCACTAGAGTATCGTTCACTTTGTGGATATTTGTAACTGGATACGATTTTATTTCCTCAATTATTTGCAAGTTAAAAGAATTAAATTCCACGTTACAACGAAGATGTAGAAAGCTACAAGAACGATTAGTATTCCCAGAAATACTTTCCTAGCAAACGGCCACTCAGTTGGCTTAGCGAATTTCTTGGCAGACGCACACAAAGAACCGAAGAACAGGACCAGTCCCATCTTGATCCAAGCGGAAAGTAAGATTCCTATCTGTCCCCAAAGATATAAAGTGAAGGGATTAGACTCATAGGCTGGGTTTGTAACCAAAATGTCGATGATGTTAAGCAAAAACAAAAACGAAAACCAAAATTTCAAGGATGATGATTCACGTTCCACTCTCCTTTCTCCCCAGCCGAAAAAGCAACTTGTGCTTGACAGATTTTGATACGACTAGGTATTTATTTTTTGTAGAATAATCTTCTAGTGTAATCTTCTAGATGTGTATCCGTTGGTTATAGGACCGAGCCTTCATCCTAACCTAATTTCGTTGAATGCTTTCGTCGCAGTGAAGAGGAAGGACGTGGATTTGGCGACGCACATGAGCTTGTCCTTAGATACCTCTGGTTGACCTAAGGAGAGGCTTATTAACGTCGATGATGTCTTCGACCTCTTTAAATGGGAGAGTGGGAATAGGAAGAAGAGTAGTAGATTGACCTAAAGAGTGTCTCATCTCCGTGTTTAACTCGTGTTCAGAAGCTCTTTGAGCATTCTTATTTCCTTTCTGAGTGTTGTGACTTCGCTTTCTAACTCGCTGGCTTTGGCTTCGGCCTTTTTTCTGAGGTCTTCTGTTTCTGTTAGAAGGCTTGATCTTTCGCTTTGTAGGGTTTTGATTTTCTCTCTTAGGTCTCTTAGAGTTTTTATTAGATCCTCCTCCAACTTTCCACCTAATACATCTATTGCATTGATATGTGTTATATTTTTTATTCTACGAAGTAGCGGTCTCCTTCTTGGTAGATGACGCATGGGTGGTTGCAGTGTGGGCAGTTGAAGCTCAGGGCCTGGGTGAGGATGAATTTCTTTTCCATGAGGCTGGCTTTCTTGCTTTCTAGTTTTTGGATTTTTTCGCGTAGTTTCTTGAGCCTTTGTACGAGTCCGTCGATGCTTTCCTCCCCGGTCTTTTCCTTTACTTCCTCTTCTATTCGATGTCTCTCCTCTGCCCTGATTCTCCACGCAGTCTTCCTTATCTCTTCTTCTATTCTCTGCTGTTCGCGTCTCCTTCTCTCCTCTATCTTGCGTTGCCTTTCCTCTATCCTGCGTTTCTTCTCTGCCTCTCGAAGGGCTTTCTCCTCAGGCGTTAAGGCCCTATCCCGTTTTTTCTTAGCTACTTTCTTGAGGGCTTTGGCCGCTCTCAAAAAGTCTTCTGGGGTCTCTAGCTTGATGGCTTCCGGTGTGACCCTGGGCAGAACTCTCACGGCTGCTTCAATGCGCATCTTTTCGACCTCTTCCTCTTGTTGACGGATGATTCTCTTGGTTTCGGTTAGGGTTAGTTTTCTTCTGAGGACCTCCTCAAGGACAGCGAGGGCCTCTTTTAGGTTTCTTCCTATGACGCTTTCGATGGCGACCATGTGGGAGATGCTTATTTGTTTGGTCCACACCGCGTTTTGGATTTCTTCTGGGAACTTGAACACGTTGAGGTGGGCTAGGACCCAGTGGAAGTCTACGTTGAGCTCTTTGCTTATCTCCCATGGGGTCATGCCCTCTTCCTGGAGCCTTTTGAAGTATCTGGCTTCCTCTTCGACTGTGTAGTTCTCCCGGATCTTGTTGACCTTGTATACGGAGCGCCTTGCCCTTGTGTCGTCGATTTCGACTATTCGGACGGGCACAGTTTTCCATCCCAGCTCTTTGAGGGCCCTCAACCTTCTCTCGCCGTCAACTAACTCGAAGAATCTGCCTTGCTTTCGGACCACCAACTCGCTGAGGAGACCGTCCCTCTCTATCTCCAGCTTTAGCTCATCTATGTTAAAGAGGAGCCTGGGCTGGTAGGGGCTTGGCCGAATCAGGTCTATTTCCACTTCCATTTGCTTCCCTCCTCTTAAATTGTGAATGTTTTAACCATCATACTGTCCTTCTATACGGGCTGAATTAACCTCTCAACTGTCCAAGGACTCCTAAAAGAAGAGGACTAAGGTGTATAGGACGACGTTTCCGAAGCCGTGGGCGATTATGGGGGCGATGAGGCTTTTCGTCTTGTAGTACATGAGGCCGAAGACGACTCCGGCGGCGTAGGCGAAGATGATCTCCACGGGGTTTAGCCAGCCCATATGCATGAGGGCGAAGATGAGGGAGGATGTGCCGATGGCTTGCCATAAGGGAACCAAGTCTTCCAGGGATCTTTGAAGGAGGCCTCGGAAGAGAAGCTCCTCGGTGATCCCCACGAATACCATCATCACAATTACGAGGTAAACCAGTGTTTGAGTGAGGTTCATGGCGGTGATCGGGGTAGGTCTTAATACGAAGTACTCGATGAAGCCTAGTAGATAGCCGGTTAGGAGCCCTGCTGAGATTTGGGAGTGAATCATTTCTCCTTTCACTAGCCTCACATAGTTGAGGTCCAGCTTTCTGTAGGCGATGTAGAGTATACATGCGATCAGGACTAGGGTGTAGACGGCGGGGAGCAGGGTGGGAGAACCCAGGAAGCTTATTGGAAACGCGGAGAGGACCACTCGGTTGGCGAAGACTATGCCACTTATTTCGAGGAAACGCTGCATCCTCACGTCCTTGGTAAAGAAGACTCCTGATAGGGGCAGGAAAAGCATGGCAAGGAGGGCTAACGCCAGCCCAAGTCCAGCGCGTGTGCTGTTGAGCAGGAGCTCCTCAACGAGAACAAGAAAGGTCACAAAAGGCACTAGGATGAGGAGGTTCTCAGAGCCTTTTCCACTCACGGCATATGGAATTGCTTCTCTTCTTGCGGTTGAGTGGAAGGCTTTAATAACGCTATGTGGAACCGCCTCCCTAGTTCTCTTGGGGATGAGTGGCGCGACTATTCCTATGATGGTGAAAAGGGTCGCTGAGATTATAAAGAGTGTGTATGTGTAGCCGATGAAGGCGTAATGCAAGGGTGCGTAAATGATGAAGAAAACGAGGATGGAAAGGAGAGCCACGATTAAAGTGTTGCCGGCTTGGAAATAGAAGTTCTTCCACGCAAGCATTATGAATGCGGCGGAGAGGAAAACAAAGGCGAGAAGGTTTGACACCGACATCTTAATCATGAATGGCTCGCTTCCGAGCATCTCGCCTGCTCTGATGGAAAAAAACAAGAAGTTAAAGTGAAGAGAAAGAAGTAGGAATGAAATGCTGACAATGAGGTAAACGCGTCTAGAAACTACATAAATGATTTTACCTACATAGCCTTTTAGCAAGACCACGCTCAGAGTTAAAAATATTATGCCCATCAGAAAATAGTGGATTACCTTCATGCCTATTCCTAGACTGATGGCCTCGCCGGTTCTGGAACCAAAGAAAATCAAGGAGAGGCTTTTGCCCCACGTGGTTATGTCGTGCCACGTTAACCAGCCAACCCACGCCAGAGTATACAATCCGACGGCTACTAGGACTAAACCGATCAGATTCGTTAAGAGGTGGCTAAGATTTTCCGAAGATATACCTCTCATAGAAATCAAAAAACCGTTGAGTTCTATGCGGTAATAATCAGCCAGACCTTGAAAGCCACTAAAACCAGGAACAATAGTACTAGGAGTGTGGCGGTAGTTGACCAGCTTTTCCTGATTTCCACGAGGACTTCCTTTATTCCGCCGTAGTTGGGGTCTGTGAGCTCTAGGTAGACTAGGAGGCCGATGCAGAGGAGGCTAACGTAGAGCTGGGCTGTGGCTAGGGCCTCGCTGTATATGGCGATCATGGTGGTACCTAGCAGGGAGGAGCCAGCACCGAGGAGAGGACCGTGGTGCCCAGCACAGTGGTGCCGAGTAAAATCGTTCCTAGGGTCGTGGACAAGCCGGAAAGCGCTGGGGAGGCTTCAAGAAAGCAGACAGCTAGGATAAGAGCTAGATAAGCGCCGAGTAGAGTGATCAGCGTTTTATCCAACTTCATTGTATTATGTGTTGCAATGCTTTTCACGTAAAGTTTATCGTGGCTTTTAGGGGGCTTTGGTGGTTTTTGGGGGTTATGTAAGGGGCGCTTGCGTATCCGTCTGCGTAAATGCTCTCAGTTTCTTTCTCTCTTGTTTGCTGAGAACTTGGCAAAAATGGTTTGTGGATATTCATATGTGTGAGGGAAAGAGGCCATACTAACGCAAAAGAGATAGCGAAGGTGACGGTGCTAGAATGACAAGGGAAGCAAAGAGCCTAAGTTGAGGGAGCGTGGCTTTGTTTAAGGTGGTTTCACTTTTGGGGCTATGTTGAGAGGAGTTTAGCCTCGTAGGTTAACACTGGTCTAATTAGGGGCCATACGATCTTGATTCTGCTGAGGATGAGGTTAAGGTTTTCGAGGTCGGTGTGGGTGATAGCTCCTGTGAGGGGTGTGAGGGTGAGGTAAGTGAGGAGGAAGAGGGAGCCACTTATTAGGACGTTAGGGAGGCCGTTGAAGGGTGAGACGTAGAGGAACGCGAGCACTGGTATAGCGGATAGGAACGACGACAAATAGATCCTTGAGGACGCTTTGAAGTCTGGCTTAACATGGATTTTTTTGGCCGCGATGAACAGCCCATAGGCTAATGAGATGAACCCTGAGATCAATAATGCGACGATCGAGCCTGGAACCCCGTAGAGCATAGTGAGGACAGGTGCTAATGGAAGGAAGACGAGTAGGTTGATTAGGTTGAACTTGAAGACGGTGCTGGCTTCGCCTATTCCGCTAAATAGGTAACCGAGAACAATGAAACCTACACCGGTATAGAGGAAGGTTAGGATGTAGAGCAAGAGGAAGGTTGGAGCCGAACGATAGCTGTGTCCGTAGAGGGTGTAGACGAGGTCTTTGGATAAGGTTGCCACGAGTACTGTGGCTGGGACGGTGAATAAGGCCGTGTATTTGACTGCCAGCGTGAAGGCCTTTTTAAGCTCGTTGCTGTTGGGGCTGACTTTTGAGAAGGCTGGAAAAAGCACTGTTAAGGGAAAGATCAAGACGTTCATCATGGAGGACAGGTTTGTGGCGATGGCGAAGTTGCCGATCTCAACGTTGGACGTGAAGAAGGCTAAGATGACGGTTTGATACTGGCCCCAGATGAGGGGGATTAAGGCTGAGAGGTAAAGGGGAAAGCCGTAGTGCAGCATAACCTTAAGGTTGCTTGAGAAGCTGCTGTTAGAGGACTTGCCTAATCCTTCATAATATTTGGAGAAGATGAGGCCTCCTGCGAGGCTGGCGATCATATAGCTCGTGATGTGGCCTGCTAGGGCGCCGACAACGCCGAAGCCCAAGACTACGAGTAGAGGCGAAAAGGCTGTCTTTGCAATGGATTGAGCGTTCATGATTAGGGCGGAACCTTCCATTCTGTCTAGTCCGATGAAGACTGAGTTTAAGGTCGTGAATATGGCTTGGAATAGGATTAGGGATGATGCTAGCCGAACGAGGAAGCCCACCTCAGGCCTGTTCAGGATGTGAGTTGCCAATGCATCAGAGAATATAAAGCAGGTGGCGGACATGGCGATGCCTATTAGGAGCTTAAAGAGGAACCCTGACTTCAGCATTCCAGCTACGAGTTGAGCTTTGCCCTCTACCCTAAGCTTAGCTGAAAACCTGGTTAAGGCTGAGTTTACGCCGAGGTCTATGAGACCTGCGAGGATTAAAGGTATGACTAGGGAGAGGGAGAGTAGGCCGTAGTTTTCGGGTCCAAGAAGTCTAGCGACGATGATGGAGCCTATGGCTAGAACGATGAGTTGGAAGGCGTTTCCGGTGAAGAGGAAGAGTCCTCCCCGAGCGGAGTCCTCAGCTATCTCCGCAAGCTTGTCGGACACTGGTCTTCACTTCTTTGTAATCACCGTAGGATCCTAGGATATTTATCAGTATCCATTTCGTGTTATGTGTTCCAATAGTCTGTTGATGAATTTCGGCTGGAGGGTTGATTTGAGGGCTGCTGGTAGTGATTTTCTTGAAACAGGGTCTTCTAAGAGTTTCCTTGATAACCCTCTTAGCAGTGTGTGGGGAGGGTATTTCATTGGTAGGTCGAAGCTTTTGCTGGTTTGTATCCTTCTGTTCATATCGACTGTTTGGAGCGGGTTCTCGAGGCTCTCTATTAAGCTGTTATCTGAACCAAAGGCGTGGATGGTGATGTCGTGGGTTAGCTTTAGGGCGGTTTCTAAGGCGAATTTGGTATGCCCGCTTTCAGCCAGCTTTAAGGCTTCTTGGTAGTGCTGCGATGATAGGGCGAAGGTGTAGTAGTCGCTGGCGGTATACATTTGTTCTTTGTATAGGCTGTGGGCTGCCACCGCGACCAAGTCGGCGTGGGGCTGAAGCGTTTGGACCTTGAAACCGTCGACCTTAACCTTAGTTACATGCTTGTACAGTAGGCTCTTGTCTAGGTAGATGAAGCCGGAGGCTGCGACCTCTGTGGTGAGATCGACGTTAACTCCTTGGTCAACGCTGAGCATGGTTAAGCCATAAAGGTCCCTGTTTAGGGGCTTGAAGCCTCGCGCCTCTAGGATCTTAGAAGCTTTTGTGAAGCCCTCACTTGACCCTAGGAGTACGTCAATGTCGGCTGGGGTGGGTGGAAAGGGCTTCAAGGTCTTGAAGATTGCATAGGGTATGCCGGCTTCATCGAGTAGGCTGCATACTAGAACGGACAACTCTAAGGTTTTTCCATGCTTGTCCCTGTAATGTGAAAGCTGGGCTTTGAGAAGCGGATACTTTCTACTCTTTCTGAGGGATTCCAGGTAGAGTAGGGGGATCTTGTTTGGCTCGGCCAGCTGGAGGAGGCTCAAGGCTTTGTTGAGTGGTGGGTTTTCGCCTTCAATGATCCCCGGCAGACCTATAGACTTGATGAGTAACGATGTGTCCTCGTGTGTTTTCATTTGAGTGTCATCCAGTTAAGATAGAGGTGATCTTCTGCATTCGCGCAATTATTTCATTTAAGATTGCCACACGTTTCTCGTGCTCCTTAAGGGGTTTTGTCGAAATCGCTAGGAAGTTTTGAAGGTGGCTTATTGGTAGTTTATTGGTGGGTTTTTGAGTCCTAACGGAGTTGTTTTCAAGATTTTTGGCTGAAACAGGGCTCATTTCAAACCCATTCTAAGGAAAATTTTTCATGTTCTTTGTGAGGTGATGAGGATAGATGAAGTTAGCCGCTTGGTTGATCGTTTCAATGGTTTTAGGGAATCTTGGTTGGATCTAAAACGCTTAAAACCTTTTCTAGGGATTGGTTGACGCTTTTGTTGGTGGTGTCGAGCTTGTGGGCGTGTAGGGTTGAGGCTATTTGGTCGTAGAGTTTTAGTTGGTCGCTTACGAAGTTGGGGTTTGTTTCCTTTCTTCTTCTTGAGAGCTCCTTGAGGGTGGCGGTTACGTGGATTTTGGCGTGGGCTTTGGATGCTAGGGCTAGCAGGAATCTGGCTTCTATGCTTTTTGGGTAGTGTTGGTCGTTGGTGGTGATTGAAATCCATGTTATGAAGTCGGGTGTGTATCTTTCGGCTATGACCCAAGAGCCTAGTGTGCTGGGGAGGATGAATTTAAGGAGTATGACTGGGAGTGCGGAGACGAACTCTAGGAGCTGCCAGAGCCTTTTGAGGTTTCTTGGGATCGTTGTTTTGTAGTAGGGATTTTCGGAGCCTTTAAAGGTGGCAGACTTGGATAAAAGCTTGGCGAGTAGGGAGGCCAGCGTATGGGTGCCCCTCATCCACGAGAGCTTCACCCTGAAATTTTGATTGTTTAGTCTTTTAGTTAAGGCTTTAGCTAGGGTGCTCTTGCCGGATCCGTCGGGTCCGAAGAAGCAGATTATGGGCATGGGCTTATTGACACATTTGTACACGAGCCTAGCAGTGTGCGTTGTGTGGGGATTTCGGCTTTTGATGTGCGAGGAGAAGTCAGGTGGGGCTGATTTAGCTTCTCTTGAGAAGGGCTTCGACGACCTCTCTTTTCTCGTTTGCGAGGTCTGCAAGGGTCTTTAGTAGTCCTCTCTTTGAGGCGTCCCATACTTCTAGGGTCACGGGTTCGCCTTTCTCGTCGAAGCCTAGAACTATGTCGCTGTCTAGGAGCTTCTCGTCCTTTATAGCTCCCTCTTTAAGTTTGATTACTAAGATATCTGCCTTGGGATCGTATTTGATCACTGGATCCATCTTCCAGCCCTCTTTCGTCTGTTCACCACATCTTTAAGCTCGCTGGTGTATATTACCGTTACGACTATTAGGTCGTCGTTGGTCTTCTCGTAAATTATCGCGGTGTTATGGCTCCAGCTAACGGCCACAAACCTGTCCGTGAGGACGTCGTATAGAAGATTATCAGGAGTTTATCCTCAGCGTGGTCTGTGAACACTATCATTCTAATTCACCGGTGTCGTTTGTCCAGTAGGAAATAGGGATATTGAGGATTCCGCCATTTTAGTGTTGTCTTTGCCAAGTAGGAAGGAACTTATTGGGTTTGTTAGGGTTCTAGTCGTTTTCTTGGTATCGCCGATGAGTTGGATAGCTTAAGTTTCTGTTGGAGGGTATAAGTGATTCGTGAGGCAAACATCAGCGCTCTATTTACTTTCTGGGTGCTAGCTTTAAGCCAAGCTCCCCCAATCTTTCGAAGTGTTCGTCTCGTGTTTTCAGTGCCATGTTGTGGGATATGGCGGTTGCAGCTATGAGCAGGTCAGTGTCAGGTATTATCGTGCCTTCTTCCCTGAGTTTGTGGTGGAGGTTGCAGTAGGTTTCGATCACTTCGTTGTTTATGCTTAGTAGGTTAAAGCTTTCTTCGAGTAGCTCCTTGACTTTGGCTCTTTTTCTGGCTTCTAGTCCTCTCAACACTTCAATGAGGGTTATGGTTGAGATGGCTCCGACTTCGTGTCTTCTCTCTCGGAGCAACTCTATGATTATGTCTGTGTCAAGTAGGTTCATCTGAACGCGAACCTTTCCCTAAACTCTTTGCTGGATTCTATTATGGCTTTCAAGTCTTCGTCGGTGATCGTGTTTGCCAGTTCCTCGAATGCCTCCTTCCTCTTCAACCTCTCGACCTCGGCGTATAAGTCTAGGAGAAACTTACCCCACTCATCTCTGCCCTTAGCCTTTTCTAAGAGGTTTTTAACATCGGCGGGAACCGAGATTGTTGCGTACTTTTTCAAAGTTATCACCATATAGTTATGTAGTTACATAATTGCTTATAATCTTTTCGCGCATGCTAGCAACCTTTCTCTTCTCTTTTCATCGTACTGTTCGTAGAAGGGCTTGAAGTCGATGTACTCGTCTATAACAGATGTCTCGAACCTCACTCTTTCCCTCTCATCTTTGGATAGGATGACCTCTCCCCCTCTGATTACTTGGTGAAGGAAGTGGTGAGCCCTCTTGTTTAGAATCCTCACGTCTACCTCTTGATCGAGACCGCACTTCTCCTTTATCTCTCTGGCGATCCGAGCTGGGTATAGGGCCTCTGCCTCAAAGTCCTCCTTTAGGAGCAGACCCACGTCTATGTCACTTCTCTTCCCCTCGTAACCCTTAACCGGTGAGCCGTAGAGGTAGGCTACGAGTATCTCCTCGTGCCCCTTTAAGACCTCTTTGATCTCGTCCTTCAGTTTCATCTCATCACCGAACGCGAGAGGGTTGTCTATTTCAAGGATGAATTGGGTTAAACTTAAACATTCTGGGATGGTGCATGCTCATTTTATTAAGGCAGTGTTTTTCATTTGGGTGGTTTCGGCGTAGCCTCCGTAGGGGTCGCCTTTCGGCCTTGGTCTATACTCTAGGGATGCTTCGTCGTTGACCGCGTTCATGATGATTTCTGCCAATTGCTTAATGGCGGTTGACTTGCTTGGGTGCTGTTGAGTTCAGGCGAAGTTGCTAGGGTTTTCACCATTTCAGTCGCCTTTTATTGTGCCAAGTAGCCTTTAAACTCCGTGTCCTTCAATTGTTTTATAATGGAGTTTGTGGTCGTCTCCGAATTTCATGAGTCCAGCGTCCGAGGTGTAGAGAGTTAGTCGTGTCTTTTGCCATATGGCTGCTGTTGTGGCGTCTATGAATTCAAGCCACTTTGTTTTCCTTGGGCCCTCTCTAACGAAGCATTCGGGATGCTCTAAGATTAGTTCGGTGGCCTTTATGATATCTGAGCCCTCTACCGGGCAGAACTTGATGTTTATTTCTAGTATTTTGAGTTTTTCAATATCTGAGTATAGGCTAGAAATGTGTTGAATTTGCTCTAATCCCCTTTCAAGAGATTCTCCGTGGCTGGACGTTTCTCTATAAACGACGACCAATAGCTCCAACATTTGGATTGCTGGGATGAGAACCCTCTTTTGTTTTGCGAGGTTTTCCATGAAGTTGTGGAATTTTGAGTCCTTGAAAGTGAGGCCCCATAGCCCAGTTGTGTCTATCAGGACTTCTTCCACACTTTAACCTCCTGTTGTGCAACAAATTTATATTGGTGTATAATAATTTAACATTAATGTGCAATGGTGAGGCGTATGGCTACTATCACGATTTATGATGATAAGGGGCGAACGAAGTTTCCGAAGAAGGTGCTCGAGTGGTTGGGGGTGAATAAAGGGGACAAAGTATTCGCCATTAAGTTGGCTGAAGAGTTCGCGGTCAAGCTCATTCCGTTGGAGAAGGCTGAATCAACAATTCAATGGCCACGATTGGGAGATGTTGACGAGGATAAAGCGCTAGGAAAGAAAACGGAAGCCCTTTACGAAGCCCTTTGAAAAGTTGGAACCACAACGGTAACCACTAAATTTTATCGCGATCTTTTGGCCTTTTCTAAATCGTACTCTGCGCCTTGTATTTCTTTTAAGACGAGCGCAATCTTCTGATTTCTGGGGTTACTCGGTTTGCCATAAGACGATTCCCTTCATAATCCTCTCGTGTAGAGGTTTATCCTTTGAACGTAGCCTTACAAACTCGTTTGCGTTCACGAGTATCGCAGATATTTTCTTGTTGATCCTCTTTTCGTGACGATTTATCGCCTTTTTTACCGAGTCTTTTTCATTGGTGAGTACGAACAAATCAACATCGCTGTCCTTGACATCGCTGCCTTCGGCGCAGCTTCCAAAAAGTATAATTCGTTTGCATCGATCTCTGATTGTTTTTATCAGCTCGTCTAGGTCGTTGATGTTGAAGAGTATTTTGAGTTGTCTTGTGACAGGGTTCTGAATGTTATACTTGTAAAAGAACATTTTTCCTTTCTTCTCTCTTGTAACGATTTCTTTTTCAGTCAAGGTTCTTAATATTTGGTTTGTTGCTCCAACGTTTACCTTTGTTGCTCTAGCGATCTCGCGTTGATAGAAGTCCCTTATCGGGTCGTCTGACAAAAACCTTAAGATTGTGAGCGATGTGGGAGTCAGGTGCTTCAGGTTTGTATTGTAGGGGTGTTTTGGTGTTGGTGGTGTTCATGATGGTTTTTGCTAGTTGTCGGATGGTGGTGGGTTTGCCGGTGCCTATTGTGGGCGGTAGTTGAGTATTCTTTTGGCTAAGTTTCTTGATGGTGTGGTCTTGCTGGAGCTGTCGGGTCCAAATAACATGATCATCTTGGGGGACCTGCGATGAATGAGGTCGTTTTAGCAGGCATTTTACTCTGCTGTCTCCTTACCCATTATCTCCAAAGCTTGATTAAGTCTTAGAGGTTTTTGATTTAGCAGAGCTAGCGCCTTGCTTACGTTTAATAAGGAGTCTCTGGGTCTTTTGGCCTTCCACGGAATTTCATCCATCTTAGCCTGCTTAACTAAACCCATTTCAGGCCAAACGCTTCAACTAGCTTTAAGGCGAATTCATATCTGCTGGTCCTCGTAGCTCCAGCTGTGTGTATGACTCCGGAAATTCTCCTTTCTGCTATTTCTAGGAGCATCTCAGCTAGGTTTGTGTTTAATATGGGTGAAATATACTGATCCGTTAGGACTTTTACCTCTTTTCCCTGATTTAGGCTGTTTGATAGCCAAGTGGCGAAGTTTGTGTTATATTATCTCTATCGCGGGTGGGAACTTTTTGAAGGAAACTTTGCCTTCCTTGGCGTCCACTAATATTTCATAGGGCTCCATCATGTCCATTCCTATTATTGTGTCGTGGTTGAGGGCTTCTACGACCCCGAACACGTGGCTGAGGGGGAGTTCATATCCGAGTATTGTGACTCTTGCTATCAGCTCGCCGACCATGGACGCCTTTTTATCCTTGGTTGCGAGGAAGATTTCCTTAGGTCTATCGTACCTCACGTATCCCAGCTTCTCAGCGAGCTGAAGGCTTACAAAGCTTCTAGTGGCACCTATATCAAAGACGGCTTCGATATCGATTCCCTTGCCTTGAACAGTTAAGCCTACTTTACTTAACACCCTTCTAACCATGATTTGCCCTGTAATACTGTCGTCCCCCCTCTTTAAAAAAAGTTGCTGGTTTTAACATGCTTTTTGAATTTCTTAGGAATTTTGAGAAAGCTCTGAGCCAGTTTTGCTGTTTTGCTTTGCTGACTGGGAGGCATCATTACAGCCATTGGGGTATGATGCTTTTGTTTTGGTTGATCTAGTTGTAGTATCTTTTGACACCGTCTTTTAGTTGGATTTTGGGTTCCCATTCCAGTAGCTTTTTCATTTGGGTCGTTTCGGCGTAGCCTCTTTGCGAACTATTTTCTTTCATGCCTTGGTGCCTCCATGGTGCACATTGTCTCACATTTGTCAAACATTTGTCGACGTGGCACCAGTGTCATCCAATGTTATACACGCCATTACGCATGTAAAATAAAATCTTTATTTTGGGCTTCTTCCCGTTGTGGTAGCCTTTAAAGCTGGCGGGTTGGATTAATGCGATTTTACTTGAGGTCGAGGTTGGGAGAAGCTTAGCCTCGTAGGTTAACACTGGTCTGATTAGGGGCCATAAGATCTTGATTCTGCTGAGGATGAGCTTGAGGCTTTCGAGGTCAGTGTGGGTGATGGGCGAGTTGTGGTATTCTTCTTTTATAGGCTTTTCCCTCTTCCATGCACACGCATAACTAATCGTTTATCTTTAGTCTCGATTTAAGGCAATGTTCTTGGCAGCCTTATGATATCCTTGAGTTGGTCGAAGTGTTTGTCAAAGGAGTATATTTCCCTTAGTTCGTGGGTTTTCATGGACAGGTATGCTAACGCGTCGTTGGCGCTGATGCTGTTGTCTTTCGCCAGTAGCATGGCGCTTTCATAATCTTCCACGGCCACCGGGTAAACCTTGATGTTTTCCCTCGTTATGGTCCATGCGAGGAAGCCTAGGGATTTCTGGAGGCCTAGTCCAGTTTCAATTATGTTAACGACTTCTGATAGGTGGGCTGTGGTTGTGGCCGCCTCCTCGCCTTCCTCGATTCTTTTCACGATGGCCTTGGCCTCGTCTTTGACCTTCTGTTCCTCTTTCATCAACGTCCTGCGGGGGATGAGAAAGGCATGGAGGAAAACGTTTGAATCTACAAACCTCAATGTTCTTCTAGCTCCATCAGGGCCTTCTTAAGGGAGTGAGGATCCACGAAATCTACATTTTCAGATATCTCAATGGAGTCGAATAGGTCGGATGGGGAAGTGGGTTCTATGGGGGCCACCTCGATTCTGTTTCCACGCCTTATCAGCACTACTTTGCTGGATTTCCACTCGCTCCGCCACTGTATTGGAATGGATATGCGGCCCTGAGGGTCTATTTTTTTCACTATTACTTCTTCCATTCTAGTCATCTCTACCAAAATCTTTATTAATGGCAAATATAAACTTTTCACCAAAATTCTTCTAAGAGGTTCGACTGAGAGGCGGTCATTACAACCATTGGGGTATAACGTTTTTGTTATGGCTGACCCAGTTGTGGTATCTTTTGACGCCGTTTTTTAGTTGGATTTTGGGTTCCCATCTATGAGTTTTTCAAACTACTATACTTTTAACCTAATTTTTTGTATACTTTCTTTCTAGTCTCGGCGTGTGTAACATAAATAGTCTTTTCCGTCTTATCGACGTAGAATATTATCCTGCACCCGCGTATTCTTATTCTAAAAGTCTTCTCTAAACCTTTAATCTTTTGAACATCCATTTCTCTCAACGATAAAGGGTAACCCTTCGATGAGCTATTACATTGTATTTAGGCACTCTTTGATTCCTCTAGTGTTACATAGCTTCCTTTCTTCATCTCTTTGATGGAGCGCTCTATTTCCTTAATTTTCTCCTTGCTGAGCTCTGCTTCTGGAAGACCCTTTACGAGAACCTCTTCGATGATGTCTTCTATCAGGTTTAGCCTTTCATTCACTCTTTTAACTTCATCGTAAATCATTTCAAGCGTCACTTGGCTGTTCATTTTGCTCACCTAAATAAACGTTCGCTTACGACATTTATATTCTTTCATTTGACGTCATAAAGGACTGGCTAAGTTTCTTGATGGTGTGGTTTTGCTGGAGCTGTCGGGCTGAGGAAGATGATATTTTTGCTGTTTGAAAGGACGCTTACTGAGGGGCAGCATTACAACCATTGGGTATAATGTTTTTGTTGTGGTTGATCCAGTTGTAGTATCTTTTGGCACCATCTCTAAGTTCAATTTTGGGTTTCCATTCATAGGAGTTTTTCATTAGCGTGGTTTCGGCGTATCCTCCGTGGGGTCTCCTTTTGGTTTTGGTTTGTATTCTAGGGGCTAGGGGCTTGAGGCCTCTCTTCTCTAGGGTCTGAAAGGCTACTGTAAGGTCCCTCTTTGACCACAGGAGTACGTCGATGTCGGCTGGGGTGTATGGAAACGGCTTCAAAGTTTTAAAGACCGTATAGCTTATGCCGGTTTCCTCAAGTAGGCTGGAAGCTAGAGTGGTCAAATCTAAGGTTTTCCTACGCTTCCCCGTATTTTCACTTGAGTATCATCCAGTTGAATGAGCCTCTTATAGGCATTTACCGCTCAAAGTTTGTTGAGGAGCTTTGTAATCAATTTCTTAACTTTGGGAAATGTCGCGGAAGTTTTATATCCGTTGGGTAGGTATCCTTCGTGATAGATTCTGTTTCTCAAGGTGTTTATTTTTGAAAGAGTTTTCAGTTCGTTTTTATCAATAACATTGAGCGCATATAATCTGTTAGCGCTTCTGGCAACGTCTTAAATTGGATTTCCTCCCCAAGCTTTACTAGATGCGCTTTCAACACGTGTTCCGCTGCCATATGAAGATGCACTATGCACGTCGCGTACTTTTTGTTCGTAAGGTCTTTTTCAGCGTCCCTCAGGAAAAGCCTCGAGGTTTCCTTAAGCCTTTCCAAAAACCGTTAACCCCACGATATTGGCTATTTCTTTGGCGTACGTTGCTGCGTCGCTTTCGTCGGACTCTATTAAACAGTTTAGAAGCTTCAACAATTCAGCGTTATCGGTTCTTTCGGTGAGCTTATCAATCGAGTAGGAGAGATTCAACTCGCCTTTAGCTAGTAGGTACGCGTTTACGAGAAGGGTGACGGCGTTTATCACGTCTCCCTTATCCGCGCTTTTTCCTAATGTCTTCAAGCCATCTGAGTAGTATTTTTTAGCCCACTTGAGAAGGCCGTCCCTGCTTATGTGGCTCTTAATCCTCTCTGCATATCTTTCGTTGTAGAGGGGTTTACCGTTTAGAAACACACTTGCCACGTAGGGATTGGACTCGCTAACCATTTTGCTTAGTGTTTCTTCTCCAACTAACACGAACTCGACAATGTTGTCTCCTATAAACTCATGGAGCGCGTTTAGGCCTTCGCCGCCCGTAACCAATAGGACATCTACGTCGCTTTCCTCGCCGGCTTCCCCAGAGACACGGCTTCCATACAATATCGCGCATTTAACTCTATGAGGTGGGCTGTATTTATCTAGGATGCGCTTCAGTTTAGCTTCAAGAGCCTTTTCTGGGGTGCCTTTCTCCATCCCTTTAGATCCTCACTAGCTTGTAAGCGTATCGAAGACTTTAATGTTGCGTCTATTTATATCTATTTCTAGAATCCATTTTCATTGTTATCTATATGGGGTAGGGATTCGAGGTAGTGTAGGGGTGTCTTGTTTAGCTCGGCCAGTTGGAGGAGGCTTAAGGCCTTGTTGAGTGGTGGGTTTTCGCCTTCAATGAGACCCGGGAGACCTATAGACTTAACGAGCGACAGCGCATCCTTGGATATTTTCATTTGAGCATCATCCAGTTAAGTGAACCTCTTATAGGCATTTACCGTATGTTCAGTAGGCTTAAAGCCGCCTCTAGGGACTCTTTGACGCTTTTAGTGGTTGGGTCGAGCCTGTGGGCGTGTAGGGCTGAGGCTATTCTGTCGTAGAGTCTTAGTTGTTCGCTTATAGAAATGGAGTTTGTTTCCTCCCTTCTCTTTGAGGTTTTAAATATCATTATTGTATTCTCAATGAGGTAGGTGTCCATTAACCCGCCGATTCCGCCGATGTTTTTCTCAGCCCTCTTAAGGCTTTTAATATCCAGCCCAAGGCATCTCGCGTCTTTATCTAGGATTATTGTTGATGAAGCTCCTGTGTCGATGTGTAAATCTAGGAGTTTACGTATGTACAATTTCTTGGAGATGAGCAGAACCTTGATGAATGGAGCTGGTGGCTCGTAGCCCCTGTTTAGGAAGCCACGTATCCTCATAGTATCAGCTGGAGTTTCTCTTTGCTTACGTACTCAACGGAAACCCTGTCTGGGGAATACTTCTTCTCAACCCTCTCCATGAGCCTGATAACATCTTCATCGAAGTCCACGACGGACCGTTCATAAATGGCTATAAACTTGCCGTCATACTTCTCCACAAGCGTCTCACGATTCTCCTCAAACCACTCCCTATTACGCTCGTGCTCCCTGAACAAGGTCAAAACTTCACTCAAATCGGCCACCATAACAAATGAGAGTTGATCTCTATTCAAATAATTTTATATGTTGAACACGCAGATTGTCTCCGAACTACTGGCAGTGTTAGGGGAAGAGTTTGAGGCCGAGGGCTTTTAGGGGCTGGAAGTGTTGTAGGTCTAGTGTGTAGAGGCTTGCTCCGTTGTTGACGGTTATGGCGGCTATCATGGCGTCTGTTCTGCGTATGGGTGCTCCCCTGCTCTCAGCCTCTAACTCTATTTTGGCGGATAGGTTGGCGTCTCTCTTTGTGAAGTTTAGTACGGGAAGTCGCAAAACTTCTTCTACTGGCTTGGCGTATTTTTGGAGACCGTACAGGATCTCATGAAGGTTTATGGCTGTTATGCTTATGTCCTCACCGCTTTCAAGAATCCTCTTTAGGCCTTCGTCGCCTGTCTTAGACTTTTTGTCAAAGATCTCGATTAGGATGTCTGTGTCTAGTATTATCATAGTCGGCGCTCAGCCCTTAGGGCGTGGATTTCTGAAAGCATCTTCTCCTTATCCTTGAACTCAACACATCCCCTGAGCCTTGTTAAGGTCTCGAGGGGGCTCATGCCTTCCACAAGCCTTTCAAACAGCTGGCTAAAGCTCTCGTTTTCTCTCTTAACCGTTAACAGCTTCCTATAAACCTCATCTCTTATCGTTATTGTCTTGGTCAAGATGGGGCACCAAACCGGCTATGTTTAAACATATATTTAAACGTTTTTGGCCGGAAACTAGCCGAAGGTTAATTGTTGAAGGTGCTCCAGTTTTCTACGGTTGGCAACTCCTCGATCTGCGCTATCAGTGAAACTTGAGCAGGCTGTATCTTCTCAGTAAACTCTCTATTCGGTTGCCTGACTTTCAGCGCGGTTTGAAACATATACCCCCTCCCCCTATAGTTTTCAACGTACCTCGCCTATAGGACATTAGAAATTGGGTTAACGAAAGGAGAACCAACAATTTTTATAACAGCATGAGTTGGGGGAAACAAGAACATTGCCATAACTAAAGTTTATTGAGTACTAAACATGCAAGCCCAGGCTCTGTGAAGCCCAGGTTATCTATCTTATCTTTAGGTAAACTAATCCAGATTAACCTCTTGTTTACACGAAATGGATAGAAAAATTCCTCGACGGCGATTTCGAAACCCTCTACGAGCATATTTAGTCTGTCTCGGTCATATTGGCGTTCGGTGGACGTTATTCTGATGGGGCCTTTACCTATGTAGGGAGTTGTTAACAAAAGAGTTCCGCCACTTTTTAGTATACGGCGAAGCTCCGCCATTGCCTTTAGGTCTCCATTCTGATCAAGAGCGAGTTGTCCATAGGCATTCAGTCCAATATGTTCTATCGTTGATACGACGGGTATTATGTCGAAAAGATTTGGGGGAAATCTTGTGTCAAGTACGTTTGTTTGATAGAAGAACATTTGGTGGGTTTTCCATGGGTACTCTTGGATGTCGATGCCTATAACTTGATAGCCTTTCGCTACGAGTTCATGACTTAATAAGCTTTCTGAGCATCCGACATCAAGGACTAGGGCGTTCGGCCTTCGTGGGAGATGTTTAAGAACCCAGGGATATTCGATTGCCCTTTGGCTCCATGAGCCAGTAAAGAGGAGGAGTCTTTTTGAGAGGATGCTCATTCTGAACAGGAGTCTGCCTATGGGATAGAAAGATATAAGTCTAGAGAGCCTTCTGTCAGCGAAGACTATTTTTATGGATGTCATTCTGATCAGGATAAGTCAGAGAAATTAGCATATTACAAGAATGCGCTTTTCTCTGATATGCTTAAGACCCTTTTTAGCGACTTCTCTGGAGTGTGGTTAGTCGTATTGACGATGTGGGCTTTAATGCTGTAGGCCGTATCGATCGATCATTTTGTTGTTTGAAGGACGTTGACTAAGAGCAGTATTACAACCATTGGGGTATGGTGTTTTTGTTATGGTTGACCCAATTGTGGTATCTTTTGACACCGTCTCTCAGTTCGATTTTGGGTTCCCATCCCATCAGTTTTTTCATTAGGGTGGTTTCGGCGTAGCCTCCAAAGGGATCGCCTTTCGGTCTTGGTCTATACTCTAGGGGTGCCTCATCGTTGGCCGAGTTCATGATGATTTCTGCCAATTGCTTGATGGTGGTTGGCTTGCCTGTGCCTATGTTGATTACTTTACCTGTCGTTGACTGTTTTTCAGCGGCTAGGATGGTGGCTTCGGCTATGTCGTCAACGTGGATGAAGTCTCTGACTTGGGAGCCGTCGCCGAAGATGGTTAGGGGTTTGTTTTTTAGGAGTCTCATGGTGAATATGGCGACGACCCAGCTGTGGCTTCCTTTTTTGGGGGTTTGGGGATCTCCGTAGACGCTGAAGTATCGTAGGGAGGTGGTTTTTAGTCCGTATAGTTGGTGGAAGAGTTGGGCTTCGTATTCTGCCCAGAGTTTTGAGTTGGCGTAGGTGGAGATGGGGTGAGGTTTCATGTCTTCTGAAAATTTGGGCGGATTTTTACCACCTTCTTGAAGTTGTTCGCCATAAATCGCTGCGGATGAGGCGAGGATGAATCTGTCGATGTTGTTGTCTTTTGCTGCTTTGAGGAGGTTGAAGGTGCCTAGGACGTTGGTTTTGAAGTCTTCGTTGGGGTTCCATATGGTGGCGGCTACGTCGGCGAAGGCTGCTTCGTGGAAGATCACGTCAACGTCGTTTACGGCTTTGTGAATGGTGGGTTCGTGTTTTATGTCGCCGATTATGACTTCGATGTCGTTTAGTTGTTTGATGCCGAAGTGGGTGAGTTGGTTGAAGGGGTATGCGGAGAGGTTGTCGAGAACCTTAACGGTCGCTCCTCGTTGGGCAAGTTTCCTTGCGATGCGACTTCCAATAAGGCCTGCGCCGCCGGTGACCAGCGCTGTTCTTCTACTCCACTTCAGGTCGAATCCACCTCACGGTTTCGTTTTAAACATTTTGCGGGTCATCTTTAGCAGGTCTCCTTGGTAGGGGACCATGATTCTGTTGAGTTCTCTGTCGCTAACTCTTCGGATGTTCTGGACAGCCTTGCGCTTGACCCAGATTTTCTTCAGGTTTCTGCAGACCCATAGCATTGATGATAACAGCTCGGTTGAGTACTGCCTATTCTTCTTGGTCAGCCAGTAAAGCAGGTAGAGTCCGTACTCTAGGAGGGTGATGGTTAGTGCAGGGATTAGCCTGTTGGCGGGGAGGTTCTTGATGAGCATCTGCAGTCTGTTACGCTTGATCATGAAGTAGAATCTAGGTTTGAGTGTGTTGCCTAGGCGTGAGGTCTGGCTGGCCTTATGGTATATCGTTGATGAGGGAACATACATGATCTTATATCCTCTGAGGTTTATCCTCCAAGAGAGATCCACTTCGTCGTATCCGTAGAAGAAGCCCTCGTCGAAGAGCCCAACTTGTTCAAATATGCACTTGCGGAATATGGTTAGGGCGGCGAAGATTCTTGCTGGCTTATCATATTGTCCCAGGTCGACTCTATTAACGCCACGAGCATACACTGTGCCGAAGTAGTCTAAAAATCGACCAGCTGCAGCTATGTCGTCAAATGTTCTTCGATTGTAGTAGTTCAAGTATTTTGCATCAGCCGCACCAATTGATTGATCACCTTCTATCAGCTGAACGATGGGTAATAACCAATCTGGGTCGACCTCCACGTCGTTGTTCAGTATTGCTACGTAATTCCCCCTTGCTTCTAATATGCCGCTGTTATAACCACCTGCAGAGCCTTTATTCGTCAGATTTTTTAGCACCCTTACAGTTGGGAAATGGTTTTCGACATAGGTGACGCTCTCATCTGTGGAGCCGTTGTCAACGAATAACACCTCAAAGTTCGAATACCTTGTACTGAGTATGGATGTCAGACAAGTTTCGATATGTTGCAATCCATTGTAGTTTACTACTACAACGCTTACAAGCGGCGGAATCTGCTTGTCACCCCAAGAATTTCCCATATATTGTGGGATAGTCAACCCGGGACCTTACTTCGACTTGCGTAAATATAGGGCATTCCAACATATACTATCAGCTTGGATTTAAAGCCTCTGTCCAATAGGTACCCGCATATCCTCTTTACCTCGTTCACGTCAGAGTGGCATTCAATTAGAAGCTTTACATCAGAGCTCTGAAGGACGCTCTTTGCTCCATCCAAGGCTTTAAGTTCTGATCCCTCTATATCCATTTTTATCAGTATTCTGTCCTTGTTGGAAAATATGAGTTTGGCGAGGATGCTGTCAAGTCTTTCGCATCTCGCGATTAACCATTGTGCCGATTCGTCAGAGGTTAGTGAATGAGCCGAAGTGTCAGGTGAAACGTAAAGCTTGGTGTGCTCTTCGACATCAGATAAAGCCGTGTTTCGTGGTACCACATTTTTGCACCTGTTTAGAGCTATGTTTGTTAACAACAATTGGTAATTTCCGGGATGCGGCTCTATTGCTATTATCTTCCCCCAACGCTCCAGGCGCTTATAGATTTTCAGTGTGAAGATACCGATATGTGCTCCAGCATCTACGACAATCTCATCTCCTCTGATGTCCTTTTCGAGGTCAGTGTATACCTGTTGGACGTAAATCTCATCTAGCGCTTCAGTATCGCCTCTCACTAACGGTCTTATAGCAATTTTACTACCGTCCGGGAGATTGATCTTTAGCCTTACCTTTGACAAAGCCCTGTTGAGTCGAGGAAAGCATTGCTTTTTGTCAACGCTCTTCAGGAGGGTGTGGACTATGAAACCCATTTGTTGTACTATAAGCATGCTTATCGAGTGCTGCTTCATCTCGTTCCCATCTTGCTACGTGATGGGGGATTCATCAACGACTCAGCATCGTGAGGCTGGATTGCTAAGCTGCATGGAAGCGCGTGGCTCGTCGGGATTTGTAAATGGTGCCGTATTGATAGATATCACTTCGCGCCTAAGCTCGAACAGCACCGTTCCGCCCTTTGTGCATGGAGGTCCCGGGTCTGGGCACTGAAGGTAACCCAAGTCCTTATCGGGGCCTATCCCGAGTTCTTGAGCAGAAGAGCCGTGCAGTAAAGGCGATAGGAGTGTGGACATCGCAATCAGGGCATGCATGCAGACATCCTTAGAAACGCTGGACTTTACGTAAAATTTCTCTATGGTGATGGTGTCGCCTATCTGGTACAGTGGACAGAAGCCCTTGAACTCCTTGACGCGGATTATGACCCGATAGCCCTTAACCATGTGTTTTTTTTCTCCGGCTGTGGGTAGCCGATGCCGTAGTATCGGAAACCTTCCTTTATGGCCTCTGAGGGGTCAATAAACTGTCGTCCATCAACAATTACGGGCTTAGTGTTCATTAGGTCTTTGACCCCTTCTAGATCCTCTCTAAAGTTGTCCTTGAAGTAGTCGTGGTCGGTAGCCACGATCAAAGCGTCGGATTTGACCAACGCTTCTTTAAGGGACTCAACCCTTTCGGCGCCGAAAGTTTCAGAGCAGTGTGGGTCATAAGCGATAACAGTTGCGCCACGCCTTCTAAGCCCTTCTATTATCTTCTGCGCGGGGCTAAACCTTGCATCGTCAACGTTAGCCTTGTAAGCTGTTCCAAGGATGACTATTTTACACCCCCTCACAGTCTTTCCCGTTTCCGCAAGTCCTTCAACGACTTTGTTGATCAGAATGGACGGCATGCGATCGTTTATTTCTCTCGCCTTCATGATGATGCTGGACTTGAAACCCCCGTGCCTCATTGGATAGAGTAGCAGAAAAGGATCTTTAGGAAGGCATGGGCCTCCAACACCTGGGCCTGGTGTGTGGATGCCGACCCTCGGGTGTGTGTTCGCCAGTTTTATGACCTGTGTTACATCTGTGCATGTACGCTCGCACACGAGGGCTAACTCGTTGGCGAATGCGATGTTGACGTCCCTGAATGCATTTTCTGCGAGCTTTGCGACTTCAGCCGTAGTGCAGTCGGTGACGTGAATTGGGCCTTTGTAGACTGTCTTTAGGAGCTCAGCGGCTAGTTGTGCGCTTTCGGTATCGTAGCCACCCACGATCCGAGGGTTTTCTATTAGCTCCTTTAGGATTCTGCCAGGGGCCACCCTTTCTGGGCAGTATGCGAGCCAAAAATTCTTGCCTGCCTTTAAGCCGTTTGTCTCAAGTAAGGGAGCTACGAAATCTCTAGTGGTGCCTGGGGGGATCGTGCTCTCCACTATAATAAGCTTGCCCACAGCGGGAGCCTTGGCGATATTCTTGCAGGCTTCTTCGAGATGTGATAAATTGGGCTTTTTGCCATTGGTTATAGGTGTTGGAACACAGATTGCGATCACATCGCTGATCGCAGCAGCGGATGTAGCTTCCGATTTGGCCGTAAGAAGGCCTTTATTAACAACTCTATTAACAAGCTGAGCGAGACCAGGCTCACTGACATGACTAATTCCCTTACGAATCATTTCAATAACCCTAGGCTTTACATCAACGCAGACGACTGGGAAACCTGCATCAGCAAACAGTACAGCGGTTGGAAGACCTACACGACCTAATCCGATAATAGCTACTTTAGCATTCCTATGCCTTATTTTTTCTACGAAATCAATTTTAGCCATTCTCATTTATTTCGCAGATCCTAGGTCTTTTATTTTTAACTACGCTTTGAGATCCTTTATGCAAAGGTATGCTATTCCCCAACCGAAGAAGCTCCAAATCGTTCCAGGCCTAGATTCCAACTTGTCGTTGAAATTCCTTAACAGGAAATATAGTGCCTTGGAAAACCGCCCATTGATATGATCAAGCTAGTATGCTAGCATATACGGTATGAAGTAAGTTCCAATGATCTTAACCACCTTGAGGTCTACTTGGCCCAACACGTTAGACAGAGACTTTGGAGTATAGAAACGTTGATGTGTGGGATCCCAACCCATCCACTCACGACGTTTAAGCACCTTTCGTTGCATCGGAGCTTCCAACAAATAGTTTACCGAACTTGAGTTCTGCGTTGCTACCACAACCATACCACCATCCCTCAGAACTCTAGAAACTTGCTTCAGAAAGACCTGATCGTTTGACAAGTGCTCGACGACGTCCACGCACAGCACGAGATCAAAGGATCTGTCACGAAATGGCAGATTTAGAGCGTCGCAGACTGTACCTTCAGCTATAAACTGGACTTGTTCTAACATATTTAGCCTCGCTGCTTTTACGCAAACTGAAGAGAAATCCGTGAGAATTATCTCTCTGCAACCACCACCTTTCGCTATAGCCGAAGAGTAGAAGCCACCTCCGCAACCCACATCCAATACTCTCTTGCCACATAAACGTGGAAATAGGTTTATAATGGCTCGCGCCCTTCGTGAATGGTAGTCACTTCTATACATTGTTAAATAATATTCAAGAAAAGTTCGTACATCCTTTATTCTCTGGTAATAAGGTTCTTCCTTCATCTTAAGGTGTTATCTCTCTATAACCATCTTTTTTTGGTATCCAAGAAGGACCCAGTATCCTTTTCGTATGATACCCAAGAGATCGTTTAATATAAGCCAGACTTTAAGCGGAACGAATTCGCAAAAACGTGATATCGATATCAGAGGTATGTTCGGTAGGTGTCTTCTGGCGAATCCAAAGTAGTAGCGTGGTAACAAGGCATCCATCTTTTCCACATCCATAGAATGAAGATGCCCTGCAATGGGAGTCAATTTTCCACAGTGTATACAACGTGTGTATTCAATTTTCTCCTTCCAAGGAAAAGATACTACAACGATTCCATCGGACTTCAAAATCCTATCCACTTCGCCGACTAGAGATAGCTGATCTTGCGAAGGTAGATGTTCAAGTACCTCTAATACACAAACCTTCGTAAAACTGTTGCTTCTAAACGGTAGCATGGCCCCATGAGCCCATATGAAATCTATGTTTGACCCTCTGACCCTGGATTTTGCCGTCTTAAGCTGGCTAATCTCTATGTCTACTCCTACTACTTGCTTCGCCTTGGCAAAATAGCTAATTACAAAACCATCTCCACATCCTACGTCGAGTAGTGAATCTTTAGGTTTTAACTCCAGTAGTAAGGCGGTAGTTTCGGCCCTAAGCTTTTGCTTTCGAACTTCGAGCATATTATGGATTTTCCATATATTTTGGTCTCTCGCGCAAAAACCCTCTCTATGAACTATTATTTAGGGTATTGAGATTTAGAATTTCACCGTCACCGCCCTGGTAGGATGGAACCAGAGAGTCATGGTTTCTGCATTCTACCGTTCATAAGACGCGATATGGTCGTCACAAGATTTTCACATGTTTTCTCATAGGCAAATCTTTCCACTAATGGCTTTCCCCTCTTTACTAGTTTTGTTCCTGCTAGGTCTGATACCAAGGCAAGTAGTTTGTTTGCCACATCGTTAGGGTTTGGTTCCACGGCTACTATTCCTTCCCCTTCATTAAATAGCCTATTTACCCATTCGTGTCTTGTCACTACGGTGGGCACGCTCAGGGCGATTGCTTCTAGAACCTTCAAAGGAACATTTAGATCTACGCTTGGAACCTTTTTTCTAGGTAAGACGAGGACATGAAAGGTAGCTAGCTGTTCAAGAGCCTTCTCGTGGGACATGTAACCAGTCATAACAGACCTTACATTGAGTTGTCTAATCAATTGTCTTACTTTAGGTCCCTCAGGACCATCGCCCACAATCCATAATTCAAGGTTCGGGTTTGCCTTTTGAAGAATCGACATTGCTTCTACTAGCACATCTACCCCCTGCCACCACGTTAAACTACCGATAAATCCGACTCTGACTTCATTCAATGGTTTCGATACCTTTCTAGCGATTCTCGCAATCTTTTTAAGACTTATACCAGGGGGACAAACAGTGAATAAAGATTGATTAACACCGTATCTTCGTCGTATCTCTTCTGCCATAAATTTCGTGTGAGTCACCACTAGATTAGATAATCTTAGCGCACACGTATCTATCGTTTTAAAAAATGTTTCTATTACATGCTTGAATATAGGTTTCTTAATTCTATAGGTTTCCACCTCTGCTTCAAAAGAGGGGAACTTTAACAGTATAAGAGGCTTTAGTATCGGTCTTATGAATGCAAAACCACAAGCCAGTAACGTTTCCCTAACATAAATTACATTTATTCTTCGAAATACCAATAAAACTGCAGAAAAGATTGCTATGACAACCGAATAGGCTAACATCTCAAGGTATACTGCGGGGATAGGTAACTTAAGAAAAGGCAAGGTTATAATTTTGACGTTGTCACCCAAATGCATCTTGGAATTCCGTCTGTATCCTCGACGAATCTGCTTTATCCTGATGAAGGATACGCAATAAACATAATCTACATAGCCGGAGAGGGTCATCATAAGTTGCCTTTCGTTTACTGCGTCTCCAAATTGACCGAAGAATGAGGGAACAAAAGCGAGAAGTCTGATCTGTGATCTCAAAGGTGAGCACTCATCGCTAAATAGGTATACTCGTCATTTTGTCTTGAATAAACTGAACTATTTCCTTATGGGTATCGGTAATAGTATTGCCTGTGGTGTCTATTACTTTTGAGGTAAAGATTTTTGAAAAGATTCTTCCAAACCTAATAAACGACGAAGTATGGGCTTCTGAGTACACGAAACCATCATTTCTCTGAAGATATCTTTCCTCCAGCGAAGCGTAATCTGCTTCAAATACGATTAATAGCGAATTCCTTGGTATAAATCGGAAAAGTATTCGTGTTATTAATATCAGCGTCTCTCTGCTCATATTAAGTGAAACCCTATTAAATACGAAGAGGTCTGCGATTTTGTCTAAGAGATATCTCTCTGCTACGATAACGTATCCAAGATGGTAGGGTATTACGGCAGTTAATAATGCTTTAACTAATACGCTCAAGACGACAGTCGAGAGCCACAGCAACTTCAGTCTTCTTACAAAGTTGACGTCTAACTGTTTTAATCTTGCTCCGTTCGGAAATATCTCATACGTATACCTGCCAAGCTTTATGATTAATTCTGAGAGTATATATGAAAATAACTGGTTACTTCTAACCCATACATTTCTTGTCCTGACTCCCCTCGTACGTAACCATCTTATCAAGAGTTTAGCTTGTGTGGATTTTCCCACCCCCTCTGGTCCAAAGAACATAATGAAATTTGGCATAACTACTTTTATCTCCATAAGAACAACGTTTTAGATCATGTTTTCATAAATTCGTAACAATTTCCTAGCGTAGTAAGTAGGGTCTGCATTATCTTTAATCCAACTCTGTCCGTTATAACCTGTTTTAGAGGCAACGTTATGATCATGTATAAGCATCTCCACCTTCTGAACAAAGTCGTAAATGTAGAACGGTTTTGCGGTGAAACCTCCTCCCGATGCTTTGATCTGCTCTGCCTGCCCTCCCAAGTCGAACGCTACTACAGGTCTTGCTCTGCTCAAGCTCTCGATGACGGTGGTGGGGAACATTTCGCTCCACAAGCTTGGTACGATACCGACTTTACACTCGTCTAGGAGTCGCTTCTTGACGTCTTCAGATACATACCCTCGATATACAAGGTTATCATCTTTAGATAGGTTTGTGGCTAAAGGTCCTGAGCCTATTACCTCAACAAGCGCTGTCCCATCGAGCAGCTTAGCTATTGCAGGAAGCAGATGAGCCCCTTTCACCTTAACCAGTCTTCCTACGAAGAGCACTTTGTTTTGGGAACTCTTGTTTCTTGCTGACTGTTCTTCGAGGAACGTTTTAGGGAGGGGGTTCCACATGTGGTGTACACCAACCCCCGTAGACCCTCTGAGTAGCTCGGCAAATCGACGTGAGGGGGAGATAATTGCATCAAAACTCCTAAGGAAACGTGACCATCTGCCCATCGAATATAGGATCTTCGAAGCGTCCAACACCTTATGCGTGATACAGCTTCTAAAGTGGATTAGGCATTTGGGGCAATGAGCGTTGAAGTACGGCCGATTGCAGGGCTTCATCTTGGGCTTCTGGACGTATAGGGCTGTGGGGCATACGTACCCATAGTTGTGGGTTGTAAGGACTAGCTTCGCACAGTGCTTCCTTGACAGCTTAACGAGAAGATGGGCGTAATATAGTTGCACCTCGTTGACATGTACTATGTCGGGCTTGAATTTGAAGAGAATCTGATCCAAAAGTTTCTGATACCTCACATTGACTTTGATGTAGTCCGATAGTCTTACTTCAGGAACACCACCTAACTCTATCCAACCGTCACCTCCTAGAACCCGGCATAGCTTCACGGTATCGATTCCTTTAACTTTCAGGGCATCGGCTACTGTATCTACGTACCTTTCGGCACCCCCTCCCATGCCGTGGTCGTTAAAAAGGAGCACTCTCAAAATCTCACACTTGATAACTACGCTTAGCTTTCCATTGCTTGATCGATTGGAGTAGAATGGGCTTAAATCCATCTTTGGCCAATAATCTATAACACCTTGGTGAGTTAGTTGTTTATTTTATAAATAGCCTAAGGCTCTTAGTCGTCTTCTTATCTCTTCTTCACGCGCGAATATACGTTCCGGCTCACTATATGTAAGTTGTCTTTCCCATTTTTTAGGATTGCAATTAATTCTTGGAGCTAAGACCTTCAATGATGTTTTAATAACTTTCTATTTATAATGAGGTCACGCGCTAATCCCTTCAGTCTGTCTACGCAGGCTTTATAGCTTATAATAACAGGCTGAGCATTCAGCATTAGGTTTCCTAGCTCCTCCTTCTCAAAGGCTACCACACTCTTCCCAGTTGAGCACACTACTACGCCCGCCCCTTCGCTTATCGTCATGTAGAAATTGAAGTTCACATCAAACCCCTCCACATGTATTGGATACCATGTTTTCAGATCTTTAGACATCACTACGGCTTGAGGAGAGCCTAACGCTGCAATCCATAGATCGTTGTCTAATAATTTAAGATCACACATTTGGGCGAATCTAACCCTCTTGTCCGGCCACCTAAGAAAAAATGATTCCCAGGTGTCCTCCCAAGGGTAGTGGACGGCAACGCCTCCTCTCGCTATTCCGCTATCCATGCCGAAGACTATCCTATCCTTCAACACAACTATGGGTACGAACTGCCATGGTCCCTTATAGAGGGGTTGCCACGCCTTCCCATCGTCTTTAGATATCACGACTCTCACAATATTTCCATCTCCAAGTGTCGTAATCAACCACCCCCTGAAGGAGTCATAGGCTAAGTTGTGAAAGTGCTTGGATTCCTCGTCCACCTGCATGTTAGTGGCTAAGAGGCGCCAGTCCCTATAGTCCTTAGTTGACAGCCATATCCCAGTTGGGCTCCTCCCGTACTCCTGAACGTAGATAGAATCTTTTTTTCTGGCCGCGTGCCAGAAGAAGTTGGCTGGAGAGTGGGCCTTGAGAACTGGCTCAAGCTTGCCACGCCTCAAGGCGATGAGCTGGTCATCCACTGCTAGCAGGTAAGCGTCCTCTTGAGCATCAAGTATGAAGCCCCTTGAGCCCTTCAGTGTGACTAGATCACCTTCAGCCTTTAAGCTCTTGCTAAGCAAGAATAGGGACAGCAGCCGCCTCTTCCTCACTAACGCGAGTATTCGCTCTCCAATGGCCATAACGCTTAGAGTGGGTAAGTTGCTGATTAAAGGCAGCTTAGAGCACCTTCATGGCTAATACGTATTTCGCCGCTCGTTTGCCCAGTATCCTATGATAGAGCGAGGCCAGCAAGTGAAGAAAGCTATTCCACCTAGACCCACACATTACCATATCGCTCCCGTTGCCCACATTTATGAGCACAAAGCCCCTAAAAATGGAGGAGTACACATCGTAACCCCTCAAGAGGCTCCTAAGCATAATAGGGTTAGAGGGACCAGCTACGACGATTAACCCACCACCCACGGCGACACGCTCGATATCGGAGAGAGAGTCGTCAAAGCTCCTCAAGCCGTGAAGGACTTCAATAGATAGGATGGTATTGAAAACCTGTGCCCGAAACGGTAAATAATGTGCGTCTGCGCATAGAACTTTCATCATAAATTCTCAGGCTTTTAAGAGGTCGTAGCTTTTGAACAGAAATATCGATTCCCACAATGTAAGCCTGTGGAGTTGCACATGTTCTCGTAAGGAAGCCCTGCTGTGAAAGTGAAAAGGATATTTTATACTAGGAACAAGGTTGGAAGACAATTAACTGAAGACCCCCAAGGACTGTTGCCTAATCACGCAAGTTATGATTGGAAAAACGTTAATCATCTAGTTTACCGAGGTAGTAACCTATCGTTTTCTCTAAAATATTAACGCCGGATGTAGTATGCTTTATATGATCCATCAGAAAATACCACACTATATTCGCCGTTCTTAATTGCCTGCAACGTTGCTTCTTCAAACCGATAGTCGGCCCATAGCTCGCCGAGTTCATCATAGTTCAGAATAAGCAGCTCGTCTGATTTTGCAGTAGACCCGAATATCTCTAGAGGCATGAATTTTCCAGTTAGAGCCTCAAAGCCTATTTCCACTCTTGGTTCGACGCGATATCTTAGGTTTGGCGACGCATGTTGCACTAAACTTTCCGCAACAATCCAGCTTCTTTTGTTCGCCAATAACACGACCTGATGGATATCTGGAGAAATCGCTGGGTCCTGTATAGCATAAAATGAGATTGCTGAAATCATGATAACTATCAATGTTATGCTCATGATCCCTTTCTTATCTGCTATTTTGCCGATAACCAAGGAAGACGTTGGCATCAGAAGCAGATAGAATGGATAAAAATATCGGGTGGGACCCCATGGCGTTGCCTTGAACGCAAGAGCTAACGCTATTAATAGTGTTCCGATCACTCCAAGATTAAAAAATGGATCCGACCTCAAATCTTGAATCGTCTTCTTGAAATTGGTTAAGCTTGCTAATCTAGGGACGGCTTGCGTGAAGATATACGCTGTCGTAAGAGCTGGCAATAAAGTCCATGAACAGGCCAATTCAGCTGGAGCTCTAAAATACCACACCGGCCTAACTGTCTCAAATGGCTTTATCTCTCCCGTGATCAGTTCAATCAAGCTGTCAGTCCATACTTTACCAGTAGTCGCAAGCATATCCATGATGAGTGTATGGGCCCAATACGTCAAGGTGAGGATTGACACAATCGATACGAGGCGTAGTACCGACTTTAACAAGCGTTTTTCGGAGGGTTCCGCATTGTTACCCCATGAAAATAATAAGGGGATCAGTGTTGTCAAGAGCAAAAGGGAATATGTTGCGTGAGTTATTACTCCGGTGACAGAAATCAAAACCACTGAGATAAAGAGCATGTGATTGTTCGACTTCCTAAAGATGCTAAATGCCGCCAACGATGAAAGGTAAAGCGCTATTGCCAAATTTGGCGGTATAAACCCTAGCATTGAAATAGGAGGGGTTAAAGCAATCAGCGTCGGTCCTAAAACGGCTAGCCCCGTTCCATGCACAGGGATAAATCTCTTCAACACAATGTAGATACCGAGGCAAGCGAGTAATGTGGTTGTCAAAACAACAATAGGATGTATCGAGTAGATCACATCTTGCCCCGTAATCAACGAAAGCACTGCTTGAAGATACGGAATAACATGGAAGAATTGATAATAAGTGTTCTCGAAGTAAGCGTATGGCATCCACCTACCGTCTTGAATAATTCTGTACGCAAAGCCAGCAAATCTCCCCTCGTCTTGCGTTATAGGCATCGGACCATCAATCAACAATGAAAGCCCTATTACAGCTATGGAGACAGATAACGATGTAACCAGCATCATAAGGTCTGACGATCTATCCCTCTTCACAGCTGAAAATAAGATCAAGAGTCCAATAAGTAATCCGTTCAAAAAAGGCCATATCATAACTCTTTCTGCGGTTATAGCGGAATACACCGTCACGAGCATGTAGAAGACGAGTACGAAAATAGTTGCCCACTTTAAGCCACACGCTAGGTTACATCGGCCGCGAATTTCGGGACCTGGACTAAACATTCGCAAAACCGATGCTACCACAAATTGAATGAATACAAAAACTATTAACGCGTATAGAAACTGCAACTTCGCTTTTACCTAGTCATTAATGGAAATCTTGACACGTTTCGTAAACCCGTTCAACTTTGACGCTGTTCTCTGACCAACTATATCTTTTTTCCACCAACGCCTTTCCATTTTCTCCCAAGGCGTTCCTCAACCCATGATCCGTAAGCAAAACCTTCACAAAACGAGCAGTATTCCTAACATCCCCAAAGTCTGTCAGAAAGCCCACACTACCATCATCTACAATGTAAGCTGTCCCACCCCCACGAGACGCAACCACAGGCACCCCACAAGCCAACGCCTCCAACACCACCGTAGGAAACCCCTCATAAACAGACGTCAACAACAAAACATCCGCAGCCGCATACGCAGAACACAAACCCTCCTCACTCACCTCACCCACAAGAAACACCCTACCACCAAGCCCAAGCCTGCAACAAAGCTCCCTCAAAAACGAAGAATAACCACAATCCCTCCCCGCAACCACCAGCACCGCATCAGGCACCTCCTCAACAACCAAACGAAAACTAGCCAAAGCCACATCCAAACCCTTATTCCAATCCACACGACCCACATACAAAACCACCCGCCCATCCAAAGGAATATGATGTTGGCTAAGGAAGGCCCCCGGCGAAGGAAGCCCCTCAAACCTCTCAGTATCAACAGAGTTAGGAATCACCCATATCTTCTCTCGCCGAGCTCCTAACCCAAGAAGAGCATCCCTAGTCTCAGGCGTCAAAGCGATAAAGGCATCAAGCATTCTTATATTAACCCCTCCTAGAGTGTGATCATAGGCCTTCTTTGCCAACGCATCCACCCTAGACCGAGGAGGATAAATCCCATGAGTAGTCATCACCACCCTACTCCCACCCAACTTTCGCAAGAACCCAAAGAGGTTCGCCCAAGGAACCCTATAACCATGCACGTGCACAACATCATACAAATCAAAATTGAAAAGGGAAGCAAACCCATTCCCCCTCTTAACACCAACCCGCCCACCCTCACAGGCTAGATCCAGCCCTCTTTCAGCGGTGAGAACATCAACACGGTGACCCCTCCTAACCAGATACTTAGAAAGACCCTCAATATGCCTCTCAACCCCACCCCTCACAGACATAAACGTAGGATGAACCTGAAGAATCTTCACAGCCAATCACCCAAGACCAGGTTCACCCATAAGGCTCAGGGCTGTCCGCCGCACAGCATCATAACTACTCATCCTAGGTCTGTAACCTAAACCCTTGATCTTCGAGATATCCAGAATCATGAACTTTATGTCGCCAAGCCACCCTCTTCCATCCGTCGTCGCCGGAACCATCTCATAAGAAATGCCATACTTCCCCACTTCATGAGTCACAATATCGGCGATCTCCTTAACGCTAATCCAGTCATCATTGCCTACATTGTAAATCTCTGCACCATCATCAAGCGTGTCATAAACCCTAAGAACCGCCTCCACCGCATCATCCACAAGCAGATAGCTCTTCCTCTGACTCCCATCACCCAAAATTTCCAACCGCTCAGCATTATCACTAAGCTTTCTGAGAAAATCGTATATGACACCATGCCTAATTCTAGGACCAACAATATTAGCGAAGCGAAGAGACGCAACCTTCAAACCATAGAGTTTAGAGAAAGTGGCAAGGAGCTCCTCCCCCGCAAGCTTGACAGCCCCATACACGCTAACCGGCTGAGGATGAGGATAAGCCTCATCAACAGGCAACTCCGAAACATCCCCGTACACGGCAGAACTAGAAGCAAAAAGCACCGACTCCACACAACCCACCTGTCTAACGGCATCCAAAAGATTGAAGGTAGCCAACAGATTCTCCTCAAAGTGAACCCGAGGATTAACGGTGCTCACCCTAACCTCAGGGTTAGCAGCAAAATGGAAAACCACAGATGCCTCCTTAACACACTTCAACAACCCATTATGATCCTTAAGATCAAGCTTATAAAAAGCAAAGTTCGGATCGCCCAAATGATGCTTAATGTTTTCTACACTTCCACTGGAGAGGTTATCCACCACTATAACCCTATAGCCCCTAGAGAGCAGCCTGTCAACCAAATGACTACCCATGAAACCAGCGCCACCCGTCACAAGAGCGGTAGTCGACACCACAACATCAACTTTTCAAGCATACCGAGTTAAGCACCGACGCAAACTGCCTCGCAGACCTTTCCCACGTCTTGCTCAAGGCTCTATCATAGCCAATCTTTACCCCTTCAAATACGTGGCTCTCTTTCTCAGCGACAAACCCCAAGGCCTCAGCATAATCGTGCGGCGTCGAAACTATCAACGTGCAGTCCCTATTACACAAAGCCTCCGGAATACCTGTCGAAACCACAGGCTTCCACTGAGAAAGATACTCCCACATCTTATTAGGAGCAGAATAGTAAGCAGTCGAATTATGGACATTAAACGGTATCGTACCGACATCCAGCGCAGCCATATACTCTGGCACTTCCTCATAAGGAACAAAATCCAGCCACACAGTATCCCTTTCAAGATCATTCCGCCTTATCCACCTCATCACCTTTTCCGAATAATCTGTGTGGAGTTTCCTACCTACTATTAGGAGCTTCGGGTGAACATTCCTCTTTCTCAATAAGGTGAGCCCCTCCACAAGGCTCTTCATGTCAAGCCAAAACTCCACACTTCCCACGTAACCTACGACCATATGCTCTTGACCAAAACCAAATTTATCACGCAGGGTTTTGCCACCATTTAACTCAAGGAAGCGTTCCGATATTCCGTTTGGAACGTGCAATGCCACACGCGCTCCAACACTCCTAGCATACTCTACTAAAGCATGTGAAGCTGCTGTTACCGCAATTGCTTGCTTCACCATACAACGCAGCATTAGATCGAATGCTTCTGTTAGCGACTTGCCTGGAATGCTTCTCACATCAAGTATGTAACCACTCGCACTAGTGGGGTAGTAGTCAGGCAAGTCAAATACCACGGGCACCCGCATACCCGATAGTCTCTCCATCAAATTATAGGCAAAGGCTGGGGCTAAGTTAGACAGCACAACCACATCGATGCCCTCCTGCCTGACTATTCTCCTAATCTCAGAGGCATGATTCATCATGTTTATCAAGTAGTAGGGCGCCACACGCCTCGCCCGAATGTCATTCAGTTCATGAACCACCACCCTCGTGCTCAGTTCAGGCCTATTAAAAAGCCTGAACCTAACCACATGCACCTCGAAATTCTTGCCGTCGTGCAGCCTTTCAAATATTTGGTTGTGCCTTTGAAGGAATGGGTGACCTAAATAATCGCTACTCGGTACCAATAACACCCGAATCATAAAACTCTTTAACTCTTACAAACTTGCTTACTTTTGCAGGTATCTTCTTACCTCATCTTGCAGCTTAGGTATCGTTTCCACTATTCTCTTTGCCCCTAACCACAACCTCCCATAATCGACTTCCCTATACCTATGTACTAGGGCGAGTCTAGTCGGGATTAGCTCAAGCAGATTTTCAGCCGTTTCAGCATAGATAACCCCCTCCCCTCTACTAATTTCAACATAATCCTTATAGTATTCAGCCACCCCAAGACTCAAATCCGATATTACATGTCTGAGTAAGTCGATGACCCCCTCTACCGATGTTTGCATCGTCCTTTCAAACGCCTTTCTAAGGTTCTTATCGAGTCTTACCTCTTCTGAGCCTTTTTCCAGAAACTCTTTAAGGTCTCTCAAGTCTTCTGACAATTGTGTTATGATTCTTTTTAGCAAAGACTCATCTAAAGGGTTGCCTCTAAGCCAAGCCTGAAAGCTTACTCTCTCGCTTTCAAGCAAATCCACGGTTTCAGGCTCTATTTCTCCCCTCATCTTTTCCCCATACATTCCCCTGTCAAGCAACTCTACCCCACGGCTTAAAATCCTCAGCCTAAGGGTTGGACTCGCATCCTCCAGGTTTAACACCGAAATCTTCTCTTCTGGGATGTCCAAAACCCTTGAAAGCTCTGCTGTAAGGTATGGTATCACCCTGCTTTCCTTTGTCAAAACAGCTATGTCAAGGTCACTAACAGGCATCGCCCTACCCTCAGCGTAACTACCAAACAAATACGCAAACTGAACCTCACTAAACTTGACCACCACTTCTTTAAGTATCTGAACAAATCTTTCCTCGTTTTTAGCAGTCCCCAACTCTCTTCAACACTGAATCATCGTCCTCAGCTCAGGCCTATCAAAAAGCCTAAACCTAACCTCTGAATGATGAAAAAAAATATTTTTTTATACATATAGGACCTTCACATGAACCTCAAAGCCTTCGCCGTCATGCAACCTCTCAAAATCTGGTCATGCCCCTGCGGAAACAGATGCCCCAAATAATCACTACTCGGAACCAACAACACCCTCTTCATTTCTCGTTAACACGGATTATTTGGTGGCTTTGGTGCATTACGGCCGGTTTACGGCTACCCATAAGCGAAGGCTTCTCCATCTTTCTCAGAGAAAGAAAACTATAGTTTGCAATCAATACGGCTGATAACGCCTCTATCCTAAAACTCAAAACCCTCTGTACACCCTTCTTCTATGACTGACTACGTGGAAGAGAACCACTTTCTCTTTCTCGTCAACTTCGTATACTACTCTATAGTTTCCAACCCTATACTTGTAAAGCCTTTTACCATTGAACACAAGGGCTGATCCAACATACGGTTTTTCGGCGATTTCCTCTATAGCCCTTAGAACCCTTTCTCTAATTTTCCTATCAAGCTCTTTTAAACGCCTCAAAAAGCGCTTAGTAGCCACTATTCTGTAGCTATCCACTAGACGTCTCCTTTCTCAACTCACTGAGACCCTTAAATTCCTTAACCTCCCCTCTCTCAGCTTCCTTTAGGCTTTCCCAAAGCTCCGTCTGAAACTCAGCATCCAAAAGCATTTCAAGAGTATCGATAAGTTCATCAACACTCTCTCTAGCCTCTTCAAGCTTCGTCAAAACCATCTTCAAATAACCTTCCCCTAGAACTACCCTACTCAAACCCCACCACCAACCTAAAAGAACCCCCAATCTCTATTAAGCCTTTTCTCTAGAGGCTTCAAAACATCCTCAAACAATTTTAAACCCTACTGCCTTCGCGGTTCGTATCTTTCATCGAGATAGCCGTCGATCCTCATAACACTAACAACGGTTTCTCTTTTGAAACGTACTCTATGATCACGCGCTCCAGCGGCCACTTACCGGAAACCCTTTCGATAAGCCTATCTAAGTCTCTGTCAAAATCTATGACACTCCGCTCGTAAACGACCACAAACAAACCATCATACTCCTTAACCAGTCTATGATAGTTACTCAGAAACCACTTCATGTCTTCCCCATGCTTCGCAAGCAATGTAAGAGCCTCTGAACCCAAGCCACAAACACCTAACTAAAGATTTAAGCAAAACCACTTAAATAATGGTTTCTTCCCTAACGTGCGCTATCGACTCTTCTATTTGTACCAAACCGTCTCCCATAATCAAAGACCGAAGTCCTTCCACTGCTGAAAACGGCAGCAAAACCGCTTGTAACCGTAAAGCCATACCATCCAATGTATTCACTCCACCACACAAAATAAACGGAATAAGAACGATCTTACCCTTCACCGATATTTAACCTTAATATCATTAATGGAGTAAATATCTGGCTCTTCCCTAAGGAATTCCCTTAAGGACCTCTGCGCTAACATCATCAATAACAAAGTCTCCCCAATCGCAATCAACATGTCTATCTTCGCATTCAATGCAGATATGAGCCCCTTGATCTCTTTGATGTCAACTTCGATCGTCATATACCTCACATCAATTTCAGTAAACTATGTATTTAATGTATGCGAGCTACAGCGAGAATCAGGGTCTTAACCCCTTCGCGATCTCCCTTACGTTCTTAATCTCTGATTTGAAGATTGATAAGTCATCCTTCGTATACAGAACAATACCTACCCCTCTCTGGAACAACATCATATACGAAAAGCCTCTGGAGATAAGGGCAGCTTCACCAACTTCATGTTGTAGTCGTATATAAGCTTGAAACGCTTGTTTATCATATCCCTTCCTAGCAAGGACGGCATCGCTAAGATTCTTTTACGTAACTCTTCAGGTATCTGCATGAGGTCGTGTTTAACAACTAAGGCGTCCATAAGCTCTGCATGCTCGCCTCCATCTTCTGTAGTGAATACAAGCTCGGTGTCCTTCATAACATACGTGTTCACGGGACCCCCTATACCTATCAAGCTCACGGAAGCTCTCTCCAACTTTTGAACATCTATACCTAAAAACTCAACATCTCCATCCATTATAGTAGTGGCAGATGCTCCAGTATCTATAAGAAGCTTTATGCTGCCCTCTATGCCAGCTTTCTCAGCGACTAAAAGAGCCCTTGTGCATGGAGCTGGCGGATAGAACGACCTATCTATAAAACACTTGATGCTCATAGAATAAACATCAAAGGCTCCTTTGAAACGTACTCCACCGTCACCTCAGATAACCTCAAGTCCCTCTTCAACACCTTCTCCCTAAGCCCAGCAGGGCTCTCATCGAAATCCACAATCCTTCCCCCATGTATCGCCACGAACATCCCATCAAACTCCTTCACAAGCTCCTCAAAATGCTCAATAAACCATCCATAATTAGCTTCCTGAACCTTCAAAGCTGCACGCGCACTTTTACCCATGATAACGCCCCAAATTATTTGAAAACATACCTTTTAAATCATTCAACCGAAGCTTCCTCAAGCAACCTCTCCAAAATCTCCTTCCGTTCTTCCAAGTGGCTCAACCTGAAAAAGTCACGCCAGCTGTCTTCCTCCTCAAGCTCTCCACGTTCATACCTCTTTTCCATGTCCCTTGCTGAAGCAACCTTATACTTGTTGCAGATCTCAATCGCCTCCGCGTTAACCTCACGCAATTTAGACTTAAGATACTCAACAACACCTTTGGCCACTATCTTCTCCCTCATCTCACCAGTAGCCTTGGACACACGATCCAACAAAACCGAAACCTCAACCATCCTGCACTTCACCGCTACACACTAAGCTAACGAACACTCAGATAAATATAAACCTAGTCTCATTTCGAGCGCCTTGCACCACCATCCTCGACAGTTCCCTCATCAAGCTATAGGCAAAGGCTGGGCCAAGTTAGCCAGCACAACCACATCATGCAACCTCTCAAACATCTGGTTGTGCCTCTGAGGAAACGGATGCCCCAAATAGTCGCTACTCGGAACCAACAAAACTCTCTTCATTTTAATTGAAAAGTGACTTTTTCACCGTTAAAGCACGTTAAAAGGGCGCTCAAAATATCCCGCCCAACTATCGCTCGTATCGGAATTTCCTTTGGCAGATCATGTGATGCAACATTCAACTTGAACATTCTGCCTAAGAACTCCGTTTCCGCTGAGTGAACTCTCACATTAATCCAGCCAGAGAACGTGTAAATGCGGCGAGTGAAGACGTAAGGAAGATTCAGTTGCCTGCAAACAGATATCGGAACCGATGTCAACGCTGCCCCAGTATCAACTAACGCCCTCTCAAAAAGATGAAAATCCCCCTTAGGGCCAATAACCTTGTGTGGAGCCACAGGAACGCTGTGGAAAAATGGGAAAATCCGCTTCTCAGACGATCCCGTGAACGAGAAGGTCCTCTTCACTGAAGCTAACCACGTAAATAGCCCTTTCAGGATACTTGCGCCGCGCCTGCCCCAACGCTTCCTCCTCACTAGCACCCACGCCAGCAACCTCCCCATTGGCGATAGCGATAACCTTACCCGCAAATCTACGACTCAACACGCTCTCCATACGCCTAAAATACCCGATCTGCTCCTTCTCATCCTCTATCAAACTCACCCACTCAACCATCGACAGACCCTCATTAACTGTTCAGGGGAAGACCAATAAATACCATTCGCGCCCACGTAAATAAGATATTATCCAAGCATCTCTGCACCAGCAAAACAACATTCGCTATGGTCTTCTCCTCATTAAACTCAGGGATGCAGACCACAATCAAGTAATTCTGCCTTTGCTTCCTACACACTTACTTTTCCAGCATGTTTGCTTTCTCTTCAATGAAGACCAATGCTTCATCTATGGTTCTTATTTCTGTTTCTTTAGGTTTGCCGCGAACGTGCTCATATAAGGGAAAGTGCTCAATTCTTTATGATGTGGAACATCGTTAAAGCCCCAAACATCCTTGTCGTCAACTATATAGTAACACGACTGCTTGCGTTTTCCCGTGGACAAATCTTCAACCAGCGTCACATCCACATATCTACGCTTGTTAACGATCAACCTAACAGCCACTATTCTTGAATACGCCGTCTCAAGATCGGCCTTAACCTCATAAGATCTGAAGAAGGTTCCCAGACGCTTTCTAACGATTTCCAATAGCTCCTCGAGCAGATAGCTCATTTATGCTCCTCAAACGTCCTTAGCGCTTCTTCTATCTCATCTAATTCTTTGACAACACCTTTGAGGAAGAGGGATTCAAGGTACGCTTCATGTTCAGCATAGGAGTCTCCAACCTCGCCTTTTTCGAAGCGTTTAGCTGCCTCTTCGTATCCCATCCCGTATTTTCCCTCAAACTCGACTAAAAGCTTTCTATAGAAGCTTGCTTTAGCTTTTAATACCCCCCTAAGCTCCTCGATCAACTCCCTCACGACATCAACCTGCTGCTCGATCCTCCTCAAAACCTTCACGACAACACCACAAAAATAGACTATTACATCGGCACTTTTAAGGTATGCTTAGATAATAGTAATCCACAAATGAAGGCTTCTATAGGGCTCAGCTCCACCATTCATGTAAAGCAGGAACTCAAGCTTCAGCTTCTCCCCTGTTTTATCAGGCGTGAACGTAAAGTTTTTCTCCCATTTCCCCTCATGCTCAAGCCCTATTCCCTCCATCGTCCCAACGGTTTCACCATCTAACCTGATAACGATCCTATATGTCGCCTCATCGTATTCATGGTTAACCACGCCTAAAATCACGGTTCCGCTCTCTCCAAGCGTCATAGTCGTTGGATAGCCCTCAACCTTCCCCGTGGGTCCAAGAACATAGAACTCTGTGAACCTCTCTCCAACCCTAGGGGTAGTCGCAAAATTTGCCATCAAGGCTCCTGACAACACAACACAGAAGATTAATCCTACTGACAAGGCCTTATCCATCTTACTCAACTCCTGCCAACGGGGGACATTCACCGAAAAGGACGGTGTAAACCTCTCCTCAATGGATAAGGCGTTTCTCCTACGCATAGCCACAAAGGACATCAATAACGTGAACGAGAACAAAGAAATCAAAATCGGGTAGAGCCTTATCCCAAACGGAGTATAATTCAGCACAAGGCCTAACAGAGGCACCACGGCTATGCTCAATCCGATGCTCAGCGCCAACCTCTCAACCTCATCTAAATCTCCCTTTTTAGGGAACAGCGCACACACCAACGCATACCCTGGGAAAAAGAGGACGAACAGAACCCCGATCAAGATCCGAAGGATCGCTATGGGAAAGAGAACCACAAGGACAACCAGCATCGCCCCTAACCCATTCACCCAGAACAGATCCCTCTCCACCGCAAGCCTCAAAACACGAGCCACTGTTATCCTACTCCTTCCTCAGGGACTGCATAATTCTTCTCTCCATTCTCTTCAGAAGAATGGACATCGTCGAAACCGCCAACGCCTGAGAAGCGAAAAGCAACAGCATTGTGCCCAACATAAGCCATGTTTCGCGCCACCTGTGCCACAACAGAACCTCTAAACCTACCCAACCCAGTATGATGCACGCTGGGATGATGGACAAGCTTGCGATAGCTGAGAACAGTAGAACCGGGTTGTAGACCCTCGCCAGCCTCACCAGCGAAGTCAGGATCCGCAATCCCTCCCTCCAAGTCCCCAGCTTCTTCTTCCCGAGCCTTGACCTGTAGTCTATCGGCACCTCCGTCACGCTATCCCTCACCTGAGCCGTCACCTCCACCTCCACAGCAAACCCAGAAGAATTCAATTCCAGCTGCCTTGCCTTCTCCGTCCTCAGAAGCCATATTCCAGAGCAAACATCTGACAGACCTGTGCCCATGAGGAGGTTGAAGGCCTTCGTGATCAGCCAGTTACCCAGCCTGTGAAACCTCGGAATATTCTTTCTTCCCTCAGCTCTATACCCGATCACCTGGTCATAGCGATCCGCGTGAGCCAGAAGCCTCTCAATCCCGCTCGGGTCATACGTTGCATCCCCATCCATCACCACCAAATAAGGCGTATCCACATGCTCCACCGCCGTCCTCAAAGCCCCAGTCTTGCCCCTACCGTGCTGAAACACCACCCGAACCCCATTATGATTCGCCACCTCCACCGTGTTATCCGTCGAATACCCATCCACCACAAGGATGTTGTCATACCCGTGCTGCTTCAACTCCTCTAAGACCACTCCTATGGCTTTCTCCTCGTTTAAAGTCGGTACGACGATGGTGATTTGATCCTTAGAAACAGCCATCATTTCCTACCTTTCACTTCAACCAGAAAGAGGACCCTTAACTATCACATCACTCACCGAATTGACCAATTTCAGTCCCAACCTGCGATAAAAAGGAGCGTCTGTCCCAGAAGCCTTGACTTTCACGTATGATTACCGATACACTGCCGTCTTCAGGGAAAAGAAAGCCCATAAAAAACTCAATAATGCTAACAAGGGGATCAAGCACGGGTGGAAAGATGTTTCCTATACGCGGATAGATGATGTGCAACGTCTCCGCCTTTTTTGTTCCCCAGTTCTTCAAGCGGAGTTTATCACATAAATCACAGAGTTGACGTATATGAAGTATGTGGATGTGCCCAAAGGATTCATCCGATCTCTTGAGGGTTAGCTTCAAGACTTTCTGGAGAACCCTTCTCACTATACCATGGTTAGGCGCAGTGATCATGATCATCTTACTTGCGACACGATGCAGCTCGCTAATCACTCGCTTCGGTTCAACTACATGCTCTATGACCTCCGCACATAAAACAACGCCAAAACACGACTCTTTAAACGGCAAAGCCTCCACGCACGCTCGAACAAAGTGAACGCCGTTTAGGGGACGCTTCCTAATCCTCATTTTGGCCCTCATCAAACACGCCGAGGAAATGTCCAAGCCAACAACAAAGCCCACGGCACCTGCAGCAAGGGTTAAATATTCACCTGTACCACACCCGGCATCCAAGAAAGGCTCATCACCAAGAGAACCGTTGAGTATCTCGACTATCCTCTCCATCTCCTTTCTACGGTATCTAACCTCCCAAAAGCCCCCGCTCTCAAACCTATCTATGATAGAGGGACACTCAAACTCGTAGAAACTCAATGGTTTTTGTTCGTCTATCGTTTCCTTTATAACCCTCTTTGATAAAAAGTCAAGGTTACCGCAAATAATAGGCACACCAAGGGAGCTATCCCCCACAAAACACCCATCGCTGAAACACGGCTCCTTTCAAACTCGCCCAATCGGAGCATCGGAACCTCTTCCCTGCACCACACCGTAACTAGATTATCTGAAAGCGTGCACACCTTCGCAAAGTTGTGAGCCTTAAGGATCGGTTCGAAGAAAGGGTCCGAGCAGAAAACCCACTTCAGGTTGTAGCTTGACGCATCCAACAAGACACTGCTCAGCAAAGTCAGCCCGCGCTCACCCAAAATCTCATAGTAGTACTTCGAGGCGTCTATGGCACCCACCCCGCTTTCTCTCAAAACCGGAAGCAACCTCCCGGTATAATAAACGCCGTCCAGCGTCGTAGCGTTCACCATGAAGCTCAGCCTAGCCAGCTGGGCCTCCCCAAAGCCCAACGTTAGATACCTCCACCTCCAACGACTATCCTCATCAAGGAAGGCCTTCACCTCCTCCACCTCAACCTCCCCAGGATGCCCAAAATAGGCGGCTAAATTGCTAACCCACCAAGAGTTAACAGCCAACGAAACCAGCAACCCAGCCAAAAGAAGCCTACCTAACCCGAACCTCGTCAAACGATCCCTCGCCACCTTGCACATCAGACCGCAGACAGGCAGTAGCAAGACTCCTGCCCACAACGCAAACCTATCATAGACAAGCCACTGCCACCACTCCCCGAGAACCAGAGGAAGAGGCGTGGTCCCTCCCAAACCCATCACAAACATGAAAAGCCCTGCCAAAAACAACGGGACTAGCCGCCTGTTTTTGACTGCGAAAACCCAGGCAAGCGGCACAAAGACCAAGAAAACCCCATACATGTTCCAAAAGAAAATGTCAGCCCAACCAGGATTCGAAAACATAACCCTTGAACCGTGGTATATCGGAGTCTGCATCTCCGAGCCTAACAAGAACACCCAAAACGGATATACGACTATCAGGGAAACCAACCCACCCACCACTAGGACCAAGGACGATCGAAAAACGATCCTCCTCCAACCCACTTCATGAACCGACTTCAAAATCACCATAACCAGTGAAAGCAAGAGGCTCAACGGCAAAAGGAACAAGGCCGAGAAATGGTGGGAACTGACAGAAACCCCCAGCAACGAAACGGTCAAGGCGAAATCAACCGCCTTCCCACCATTAAGGAATCTGTAAAGGCAAACCGATGCGAAGAGACTAGAGACCAACCCAAAGAACGTCGTAAGCTGACCAGCAAAGTAAGCGGCTTGACCTATCGAAGGCAAGAAGACGCTGAGAAGCGAAGCATAACCAGCCTCCTCCTCAGACACAAAGACTCTAGCAAAACAATAAACAGCCACCGGCATCAAGACCATCAGCGACAACGATAGGACCTGATATGCCGCCTCCAGCCCTAAGATAAAGGAAAGCAAAGCAAGGAGCTGATGGACTAAAGGCGGGTAAGTGGTCACGTAAAAGCCACCAAACCATCTAGGCTCCCAAAGCCCAAACCAAGAACGCGCATAGTGATCCGCAAAAAACATGTGAACATAAGCGTCGAAACTCCACCTGTAAACGCGGGTCAAGGTCAAAGCTAGGTGGAAGATGAAGGCAAGGGCTACAGAAAGCAGCAACAGCCTATTCGCCCGCCCTATGAACCCGTTAATTAGTCGTCTAACTCTCGCTAAGCCTTTCCCAAGCACTTCATATACACCTGGAAATATTGCCTAGCAACTTCGCTCCATATCCTGGATCTAGCAAACCTCAAGTTTTTTTCCTTAATCTCTTTAACGAGACTCGGATTTGAAAGCAACCTCCTTAAACAACCCACCAAAGCATCCACATTCCCCGGAGGAAAAACAAGCCCTCCAGCCCTCTGCTCCATCAGCTCCCTAAACACGGGCAAATCCGCCATAACAGTAGCCTTTCCAAAACCTGCAGCCGTGTGAAACGCCCCACTCGTTCCAACACACGAAGTATACGGAAAAACCACAACCTCCCCCTGGGAGAAGAAGGACGATAGCTCACCCTCTGGGACGTAGTCAACAAAAACAATATTTCCATTACCATTCGTCATCCTTCTCAGCCTTCGAGAGTAACCCAAAAACCGGGGATGAGGGCTGTCGGTGATGACGAGCTTCAAGTTAGGGTCATCTATTTTTTGAAAAGCTTTGATAAGGTACTCTACCCCCTTATTCGGGCTCAGAAAACCAAAGAACAGAACGGTAGAATTATTATCGCAGTTATTAGAAGAGGCACAATTACCCATCGAGTTCATCGATCCGTGGGGAACAAAAACGACGTTCCTTGGTCTGCCACGAAAGTTTTTCACGAGGCTCACAGCCACGTGAGACCTAGTCACCAGAAACTTGCTAAGAATCAAACCTAAGTGGTTTAAGCAAGAGTTTTTGACGCCGAATTCTTCAAGATTAGTGCCCGTCCCAAAATAATGGAAGGTGGTCACCACCCTAAACCCCAAGACTCGGCAGATCGGAATGAGACAGAGGCCGATCAGGTTTGCGACCCGGCTGTTCCCCATGGAAAAAAAGTTCATGTTAAAATGAACTACGTCTGGCCTAAGCCTAAGCAGCCTAAAGATGAGCGAGAATACGGATAGGGGATTGTCCGGTCTCCAGGTCCTAAAAATCGTGGTCTTCTCACCATACCTTTCAACCTTAGGACCACTTTCATCAGCCAAGACCAAAACCTCATCAATCCCGTCAACGGCATCCAGCTCCTTCACCAGCCGATAGCCGAACTCGCTCAACCTCGCCCTACTCGGCGGGTAAGAAGACACGAAACAAACTCTCAAGACTATGAAGCCTTTAGATTCTTTTCAGTGAGCTGCTTCTCGCCGCCAATGTCTCTAGCCTTGTTTTTTGCTCCTCGAACGAGGGTTTTTCGAATCCATAGCCCCTTAGACACTAACCTATCCAACGTTTCATCAAAATCTTGCGGATCTTTAATTAAGCTGACTTTCAACGCGTCCAGAAGAACCTCTATAAGCCATATTGTTTTAACTCTGTGTCTCAACGCGACTTTTCTGGCCACTTCATCGTTGGTAAGAAAGAAATCCGCTCTAAGCTGTTTAGCCAATGCTATCGCATCCGCTTGGCTTTCATGGATGCCATAAGCTACTAATTCTTGACTTAACTTTCGATATCTTTGATTGAGACGCTTTGGCGTGAGCCATTTCTCAGAGTAAGCATCGAGTATTTGCGAGATATCCTCAGGCACCTCTGTCCACGCTTCAATTAAAGGTCTAACCAGCTCCTTCCAGACGGCATCGGGAACATAGACGTGCTCATAAAGTTGTTTAAGGAGGAGCAAACTACCAATTTTTCCCAGATAAATTATGGGCGTGGCATCTGAAACGATGGGCAGGACTTAGACCTCTAATGTGGGCGGGGTATGCATGGGCACATTTGCCCTTGCGCGTAGTTCATCAAATTGGCGAAGGGACAACCCCGAGATTTCAGCCGCCTTACCTATGGAAACTCTGCCCTCCATGTAAAGCTCTAAACCCAAACGGGGACCCGCTGGCAGCGAAGCTATAAAGGCCCAATCGATAGGTTCTATTAAGTCATCTTCGTTAAACCAATACTTACCCTTCCTTAGGCGTTCAATTAACTGAGCCTTAGTCACCAATTTTCATACCCCAGCACACTTCAAGAATACCCTCACACATCATGTGCTCGAAAGCCTTTAAATTCTTTTCAGTGAGCATGCTTCTTGAACGAGTAGCTCCAGCTAGACCTCAAGCTGTAGACATAAACAGCTATCCTGCCACTTCGGCAAACCTCTCTGAAAGACGAAGAGACTGTCGGTTGTCCATGCCACCCAAAGCCGTTCACCCACCATATGAGATAGATTTCATCGTAGCCAAGCTGAGCTAAGTCTCTTGCCACCTTATCCGGATTTCCGAACTCGTAATATACGATTTGACTCTCGTCAAGCATCAGGATCGCCCACCCATAGAATGCCGTATGAGTAAGCAGACGCGCGTTCCCGTTCATAGCATTTTTCAGCCACTGTAACACATTGACGGCGTCCTGGCAGTCGCTCAGGGGCACAGTGTTCTGCAACATAGACGACGGCACGTAAACCTGATACTGAGGAATCGCAAAGTATGGGAACCCATATTCATATGGCATAGTGATGAAACCCACAGTAAACATCCCAATAGTCAAGAGCACGAGCAACCGACGATAGTTTAGCTTGATACTGGTTAACGCCTCCATCGCGTAGAAGGAGAGAGGATATGTAAGCATCAAGATCCAGCGAAATCCATTAACCCTCGCGCTCTGTGTGATCAAGGGGAACAGGATAGCTCCTAGACTCCAAAGCGTCCACGACCTCAATTGAAAGTTCCTTGGCAATTTAGCACTCATCGCTACTAAAGGCAGCAGAAGTATGTAACAATAAAGGAAGAAGCCCAGCATGTCAATCACCATATCCGGATATGAGGAAAACCCGAAGAGCGAAAGCCAACCCTCAGGCTCTTTCCCTGGGAAGCTGGTAAGCACCGTAAACTCCCCTGGCGAAACTCTACACCTAGCGTAGAAAATGGAAAGAAACAGCAGCACAGCCGGTAGGGACATCAGGATCAAATTACGAGCACCAACGTAATCCCTTTCAAACAACAAGCGCAAAACCATAGCCGCAACTATAACAAGCATGATCACGGTCACAAGTTCATGACTCAACGTCACCAAGATCATTGTTAAAGGAAGCGATACGAAACTTTTCCAATCGTTGCGACCCTTCTGAAGCATAGTTAACGCTATAAAAAGAAAGATCAGGGCGAGCTCGTTCCGAAGAAAATCCCAAGAAATCCTAAGGGCCACAAAGTATAACGTGGCGAGAAGCGTGGCGAAGAAGCTCTTTCTCGGTGACCAGCCCAGGGAGCGACTCGCATAACCATAAACAGCCAAGGCAAGGAAACCATGCAGCAACGGAGCTACAAGTTTTAATGCAAACACTATATCCATACCCAAGAGAGTTGTTAGAATCAATATACAGTAGAAGAGAGGAACATCTGCTAGAAAACCCCAAAAATCCACTCCGTGACGTATCCACGAGTAAACAAAGGGAACATAGTAGGCTATAGGGTCAAACCCCACTATATACGGTCCCATGAGGACTTCAGGTACGGCCCGCACAACTAGCGGTATTAGAAATGCGAAAAGAAGGTATCGAATCTCACTTGTGGTCTTCAAGACAGCTTTAACAAAAGAAGCACAGAAGTGGGCACTATCAATCATTAGTCGTGGTCACTAACCAGTTTTCAAAGATGGTGAGCCTGACGTTACTGCAGACAGATTTAAGGGAGGCATCTGCGGCTGAAAATGACTATGAACGTTCCTGAAGGCTAGAAAGGCAAAGGATAGGCTGATGAAGTAGCGTATGTAGCCAGAATAGACTCCGACAGCTTCTACAAAGGCTCCGTGAATCTCTACATATAGGCTTTGGAGTGCAGCATCCGTCCAAAAGATGGGGATGGCGAAGTAGAAGTACGTAGCGTGAAAGGCTGTAAAGAGGAGGGGGAAGACGTAGAGCTTACGGTCGAACCTTTGCGACAAGAGAGCCAGCGGAATGAGTGATGCGAGATGTTGATCATGAGTGACCGGAGCGAAGATCAGATAGACGAGCATAAGCATAACCATAGAGTTCAGCACGGGCAGCCTCTCCCTCAACACCACATAGGTTAACGATAGAAGAGCCGTAGTCAAGATGAGTGTAGCGATCCTTGCGGTGGCTGTCCCAAAGAGTGTTCCTTGTATGCTCGCGACATAGTACATGTTCATCCCGTTAACCGGCCTGGCTTCCTGGAAAAGCATAACTTCGAGGAAGCCGTTTGGCGCAACGAATAGGTAGGAGATGACGGGCAGAGAGACAATGGATAGACCCAGAATGAACTTCGCAAGCTCCCTCCAGCTGGAAAGGGACCTCGCTATGAAGAGGGGAAGGAGCACTATGGTGTATATCTTGATCAGGCTCAACCCATACAAAAGACCTGAGAGGACTCTCCGCTCATTGAAGCACAGGTATGAGGCTAGTAAGAACAGTCCTACGAGGGGGTCGAAGTTCCCCCATATGGCCGTTATGAACAGCACGTAAGGGTTTAGGGCATAGAACAAACCGATCCTCGGCTCCCTCTTAGAGAGTAGGTAGATCACCAAAACGTCCCCTAGGATGACGGGCATCTTGATCAATAGCAGGAAAACGTATATCTGAGGGTAGATTAAGGCTGGCTCCACGGCATGCAGGTCCAAAGCGTTTTCCACGGGGAATATCAAGGTGTAGAGTCGGTAGAACGGGGCGAAGATGAGGAGCGTCTGGGGGAGGTAGGCGAATCCGTGGTAGTAGAGGGGAAGACCGGTGCTCTGCCTCAGGATTTGAGTCCTCTCAGCGACGTATCTGTACACGTCTTCACCATTTAGGAACTGCTGTGAAGCCTCCAGGATGGTGCCTATGTCCCATGCGTGCATGAAGAAGGGGGCGAGGATCAGCCTAATGCTTAGTCCTATTAGGACGTACTTTAACCAAGAACGCGTATCTTCTAACCCTCAAGTATACTAAGCCCAAGACAATGCTCGTCAGGGGATAGAGGAAGCCCTCGTTGGCGATTTTGAAGGAGGACCGACTGGCCTCCTCTAAAGATATCCCTATGGATAGATGTGAGCCTACATAGTCGATGATAATCTTTCTCAGCCTCCCATCCGAGTCCCTGCACACCTCAATGTTCGAGGGCTCATCGGAGAGCCTGATGACTCCCCTGTAGGTTTGGCTCCCGTCCTTAAACTCGAAGCTTAAGGTTTCCTTAGGCTCAACCTTCAATGGTGGCAGCAAACTCCTGTAGTCACTGCCTTCCACGGTCCTGAAGTACCGTCTCCAAAGGGTTAGCCTCAATTCTATAGGCTGATCTGACTCGTATCTCACCATAACTTCTTCGTCTGTGACCGTGATGGATTTCGTGAGCTGTGGACTGCTACGGCCATAGAATATGGTCAGGCCGCCGTCTGTTAGCCGTCCGTGGCTTTCTAGGTCTTCGTAAAGGTTTAAACCGTTGACGAGGCTTTGATGGTCGCTCAACTCCACCATGTCCACCAGGGACTTGATGGGCCACCCCTCCAATAAGAAGATACGTGGCTTGTCGGTTCTGATGGTTTCGTTGCTGTACCTCACATAGTAGGTTTCGTCTCGATACACAAAGGTTCCAGGAGCCTTTCCATCCCATCCTCTCGGGCAGGTGAAGGGGATAAGGCTCAGAGACGCGACGAGGGCCACGAAGAGGATGTCTAAGAGGGTTCTCATCTTGACTTAGCTAGGGGTTTGTTCGGCACACTACCAAGGCCCCTTCCTTGAATACCACTGTGAATAAGTTTGTGTCCATGTAAACACTGAGGCGGTCCTCAGATTCCATGACCGGCCTTGTAGTAGCCTCATATTCAGGGAGCAGAGGCTTGGAGCTACTGACATTTACCCCCACTTCATCGCCTTCTTTCTTGAGCCTCAATACGGCTCGAACCATGTTCTGTCCATACTCAGGGTCGGGCCCCACCTCCACATGTATAGGGTCGCCGATGAATATGATCTTAAGCTCACCGTAGCCTAGCTTCAGCTTGACCATGCTGCCATCAATAGTCTGGTCGAGGAGGAGGACACCCCAAGGTATCCAAATGGTTAGATTCATACCGACAAGCGACGAGGAGGACTTTATCGGGGCTACGTCATATCGTACTTCAATGGATCGCTCTGATTTGGTCAGGGTCTTGTTAATGTGGAGATAGTTTGTCTGATATCCAATTAGTCTTGCTCCGTCGGTGGAGGATTCGTCAAAGCGCACCAGACAACTGCTCGGCGCCTCCACCACTGTTTTGTCTGAAGCGTCAAATATTATTCGGTTGAAGGAATCCTTTATGATCAGGGATTCGACCGGATCGACCAACCAACCTATCCTGTCAGCTTCAGCCACCACGTATTCTATGTTATAATTCTCTATGAGCTCAGGTGTGTTGCCAAGCCAGAGAGGCATCTCGGAGCGCTCCTTAGACCTGATCAAAGCCACGACTTCAGCTTTTATGGCGTCGCCCACGGGTGCGAACTCCGCCTTGACCATCGCGTGCCCCTCGTCGCATTCTTCACGCATGAGGCTTTCGATGTTTCCCGAGAAGGATATCTTGATCTCCCTTCCATCGACGGCTAATGTAGTTTCATCATTTGTTGTTTCTAGTATCCTCGCCTCCCTCAACCACCCAACCCAAACCGGAAGCTCCAAGCCAATCAGTTCCACCCCTGTCTTTGGATCAACTTGATATCCCACCTTAAGGTGCGGTTCCGATGTTGAAACCCGTATCGTCTTTTCAAAGAGTAACCCATATGTTTCGAAGCGTTGCACGAGGATTGCTTCCAACTGAGTATTGCTCAGCCATTGGTAGCCGCGGTATGCCGCGCGATAGGGGCTTTCCACCCACTCCTCACCCCCCTTGATCAGCCTAGCCCTCACGAAAGAATCATCAATGTAGGCTATCGGCTCGTATCTCCCTCCGTCATAGTAGGAGATAAGAGGAGCCCTTGAGGTGGAGGAGGGCTCCCACTCATCCACCAACAAGCTTGGGGTCAATATCCTAAAGCTCGTCGACTCTACCGTCTCCGATATCAGAGCTTCATTCAACTCTCCGAAGCCTATGAACCTCTTCCCCGACAGGGCTTCGAGCCATGCAGCCACCATCGGTTTTGAAGACAGAACAGCTTCTCCGCGAATATTTTCCTTCATCCACCTCACGGCCGAAGCAATCTCTTCATCAGTAAAGTCTCTCGAAACCGAATACTCGTTGTATATTGATGCCGATACATTATAGCCCACAATTACGGTGGAAACCGTTAAGAAGGCCACGAGGAGTAAAGCGGCGAGTTTAGGCAGATCTATCACCACTTCCACAACTGGGCTATGACCAAGAGCGTTCATTTCATGCACCAAGCAAGATTCTCTAAACCATAGTAACGGCGATGCAACTAAGAGGGCCAAGATCGGCGTTGAGAGTATCTGGAGCGAGTTCAAGGCTGGAATCAGGGCTAAGGCAAAGGGCACTATAGCTGAAGCAAGTAACACCGACAAGGCTACCGTCCTAGCCCTTTTTAAGAGGGTGTAGATTCCCACAGCCACGCCAACCACAATAGATAAACTGAAACATGTGTTTTCAGCCCATATATCGGGGACCCTAAACACTTGACCTTGGGTTCCTAGCGAAGAACCCATGGTCAAGAGGATTAAGCCGCTTGCCAAGAGGGTTAGACATAGGGCTAACCTTTTTTTCCTCTTAAGGTATTTGACCAAGAAGCAGATATACGCTGTGAAAAAGAGAAGAACCAATATAAGTCCGTAATCGCCGACTATGAAGGAGATGGTGACGGGCATGAAGGCCAAGATCCATGCAGCCGCTGCGCCAACGAGACGGCTTCCAGTCACGGTCGACGATAGGAGGTAGACGAGTAGGGGTAGAACGCTCAAGAGTAATGTGGGTATAAGCTTGAGAGCTGTGAGAAGGTCCAGGTTGAACACATGCATTGTGAAGGGGATGAACGGGTATAGAAGCCTTTCAGTAGGGGTCAGGCTATCAGTCCGTCCATTAGCTAATGCATCGTAATATAGCGCTGCACCCAAGCCGGATGGAAGTTGTGAAGCCGACATTAAGTTGTAGAGGTTCATGGAGAGGCTTACAGAGGCTGATAGGGCGAAAAGAAACGCTACAGCCCTCAACAGGTATACCTTCAAGTTGAACATCTACCTTCCCACGCTTAGGTAGTGGGGATAGAAGGCTGGTGTCAAGTAGCTCCCGATAAGTAAGATGGTTAAGAAGAGACCCATGACTGCTCCGTTGAGGAGTATTCTCTTTACCTCACCTACCTCATGACCCTTGATCAGTAGGTAAAAGGCAGGGACCAATAGCACCCCTATGGACAAGAGCTTAAGAAGGTAGATTAGAAGATCAATTCTCGGGTAGGTTCCTTCCCCGAAAACAGCAATATTGAATGTCATCGCCATCGGCGCGTAAATGAAGAGGATGAACATCATAGCTACTTGTGGCTGCATCCTCAGCATTCTTATGATGGCGTAGCCGACGGGTATTGCGAAGAAGGGCTGGACGATGATTATGTAGTAACTCCCAACCCCCCAGATCAAGAGGCATAGACCCACAAACGCGCCTATTAGGAGGACCATGTCGCTAACCTTCTCATAATCTTTAACGGCGAGGTAGGCGATGGCAAAGTAGGCGAATATATACCAGTACTCGGGCCTGAGGTAGCCTAGAAACCACATCAAGAATCCGGAAGGCATCGTATTTATAATGAAGAACTGCCAGGCCGAAGTCTCTCTGCCAACCATCCCGATCCACCACTGCCCTGCCACAGCCGATGGTTTCATCCCCATAGCGAATAAGGGAGTTAGGTCCAGTCCAGTTAGAAATAGGGCCGCTAAAAAGGAGACAACGGTCATTGTGAAGACTAGGGCGATTGCCTTAAGAGCCTTCGTAAAGAAACCTTTGTAAAGACCGTAGGCTAAGAAGAAAAGCGGAGCCACCACACCGTTGATCTTGCTCAAAGCACCCAGAACAGCTAAGACCCCTGAAAGATACAGCCACCTTTCCTTCCCACAACCCTCGTAAACGAGGAGGCAGTAGTACGAGGCGAGAAGGAAGAGAGCAACCCCATTCTCAAGGAAGGCCATCCTATTGTATATGAAGGCGGGGAACATGGCTATAAAGTAGAGAGTCGACATGATTGAGGCGCCCCGACTCCCAAACTTCCTCATTGAAACCAGATAGATCAGTACAGCAACGAGCGAGGAGGCTAGGGCTGAGGGGATCCTAATGGCGTAGGGAGTGCCAAAGGCTCTCAAAGAAAGGTTCATGAAGAGGAGAAAGAGGGGCGGCTGATACACCGGAAGCCTCTCAAACAAGCTTTCAGACTCCCTCAGATATCGGTCGGCTTCATCACGGTACAGCCCCTCAGGATTACTACCTAGCCAAGGTTCTTCTTGAGGGAAGTAGGGGAAGCTGTACAAGCGGTATGCCCTTGTGGCGAAAGCCAAGAGGAAGAGCGAAGCCAAAATCATCGGCGTATAAAATCTCCTTCCAAAGTTAGGAGCCTTCAGCGCCACCCCAGCCGCGGTAAACTTAACCCTTAGATCAGGCATGGGCTTCTAAACTCTTGGTTTTCATAGCGGTTTTTGCGCATCCCTAATGGTATTAAAATCACGGCCAGTGACCACCCCTGTCTTTATGGTTTGCGTCCACCGTCTAGACCTCTTCAGGAGGATCTGGATCAGCGCATAGGAGGCTATGAAGGTTTCAAGGGTCCAGTACGCATAAACGAAGGGAAGCCATAGTAGATTGGCTACTTTCCTTGGCTTTGTTGTGTAAACCAAGGCTAATCCGATGAAAAATAGGGGGATTATGGTTAGGAGTGACGTGACCTGCGTGATCATCGCGAAAAATGGGTCCGGCTGGGTCGGAAATAGGAGTGTACACAGGGTCATGAGGTAGCCCATAAGACAAAAAGCCAACATGTATGGGCCCGCTAAGGTAACCTCCGCATCAACGCTCCTTCGGTTAAGCTTTGTGACCAGCTTCCCATACCTCCACGCGATTTCCATGTTCCCCCTGCACCACCTTATCCGCTGCCCCAACAACTGCCTAAGCTTCGCCGGATGCTCCTGCCACGACCGAGCCTCCGGAGCATACCTTATTTTATAACCCCTCTCCATCAGCCTAACGGAAACCTCCATGTCCTCTGTTAAAGATTCCTCGTTCCATCCACCCACCTCCTTCAAGACATCTCGCCTTATGAACTGACAAGTACCCGCAAGATTAACAAACAGTCTGAGGACATCCTTTCCTCGAATATACGCATCAAACCTCACAGCCTCCTCATACGAAATGAACTTGGTTAACATGTTCTCATCAGCGTTTATGGCGCAAACCGTCCCTTGAACCCCGGCCACCGAGGGGTCCTCAAAATACCTCACTGCCTCTAACAGAACGTCTGATCCAGGAACGTTGTCAGCGTCGAATGTGGCAATGATTTCACCCTTCGCATGCTTAAGAGCGTGGTTCAAAGCAGCTGGTTTTCCACTCGACACCGGCTTATGAAGCATTCTCACATCAGTGGGATTCCGCTTGACATATTTCTCGCATATTTCCACTGTTCTGTCTACTGATCCGTCGTCAACGACAATGATTTCCTTCTTCCCCGGGGGATAATCTAGACTCAATAAAGCGCTTAGGAGCCTACCCACAACCCTCTCCTCGTTCTTAACCGGAACTATAATCGAGACGGTAGGCAACTTGTCCTCCTTTAGTCGCGGCGCCTTCCCTGCGCTTTGACGCGCCCTCCGTAAATGCTTAACGCCGACCACCACAATAGGAACACTGTATAGAGTCCAAATGTAAAGAACCGAAAGTATGCAAGCAGATATCAAATAAATCGGGTTCAGCCCTCTACAGCACCCCGGCATTCAAACAAGACAAAACACTAGGCTTTGAACATCGCTGGCGTATTCATGTAACTTACAGCCAAATATTGAATGAAACCGCGTTCTTCCGCCCATCCAACGGCGGACTCGTTGCCCCAACTCTTGGCAATTCTACTCAGTTTTTGGGCGAGTTGGCGTCCAACAGTCCTCATTGTGCGCACAACCTCGCTCTCCATGGCTTCCAATAACTTCTTCACAGCGGAGGAGACTAGCTTGGCTAGAGTGAGGCTGCGAACCCTCTCCACCACCCTGATCACCAGACTCATCAACATACGCTCATCTCCATTCAACTTCCTAAACCACAATCCCCTTCGAAGAGCCTTCAACCTCAACCTAGCTAAGCCATCTCGTGTAAGAGGAACAGGAGTCCGATCCTTCATGCAGACTTCACCTTCTGAATCTTGCACTTCACTAGATCACCTATGTCGATGCTCAGGGCATCCCTGATCTCCGTTGGTATCGTTATCCTCCCGTCCCTCCGAACATAAGACATGAACTCCGCATTTTCCGTTGACAAAACTGGAGACTCCAGTGATTGGTGCTTTCCTACATTCTACAGCGAAAAGTTATATCTTTTCGACAGAATTTTGAAACCAAAGACGTTTTATTTACGTCTAATTAACTGTTACTCCTCAAAATCGATCTGGAAACATAACATTGCGAAATACGCTAGACGATTATTTCTAATCATATCAAGTATATTAACGAGGTTGCAAGAGAAAGCCTATTTCCCTTGAAGCCGATGAAGAGGTCTGCATACACGTAGGCTCGATTGCGAAACGCTTGTTTACATAATTCTTAGCTTAACCCGTGTGGTCGACCGGTAAGAACCGTGTGTAACCAAGGGAGAAATAAAGATCGCTACGGCAACGTCAGCAAGCCTAGGTTACTGGTTATCGTGCAAAAACTTCGGTATCGGTTAACTTACAGTATGCTGACGTTTTGTATCTGGAAGTATCGTTTGGCTAAGAACCGGATTCGCTCGGCGTTTCTTCCGTTTTTCCCGATGGCAACTCCCTTGTCTCTGGGGTTCACGGAGACCACGGCGATGGTTTTCCCGTCGGGGCGTTCGGTGATGCGTATCTCCTTCACTCGCGCTGGCTTCAAGGCGTTTTTGATGAACTGAGCCGGGCTGTCCGAGTGCTCGATGATTTCATGTTTTTTCCCCGTCATCTTTTCTAGGAGGTGGATGTTTTTTCCCCCCCTTCCTATGGCCATTCCCACATCTCCCTCCTTTATGATGAAGATGATCCGGCTAAGGTCTTCGTCGATGATGCAGTCCTTCACGGTAGCGCCGGTGATGCTTTCAAATAAGGCAATGTATCGCATCTCCCGACTCGTGAACCTTATCCCACTAGACATTCGCCGCCTCCGCAACCCTGAGGATGTCGGAGTCACCCGGTTCCCTTATGGTCAAAGCCGAAACCATGAAGGGCTTCCTGCAAACTGTCCCTAAATTTACGCTATTTCCTTTATAAATAACCACCGGAACGTTGGAGACCCTGCAGTAATGCACGATATCTTCACGAACCTTTTGTGGGCAATTCGCCGCAACAATGATGAGCTTAGCCTTTCCTATCTTAGCGCTTTTTATGGCGTTGTTGGCCCCAAACAAAACCTTTCCGGTTTTCACCGTGGTGGCGATGGCCTTGTTTATGTCGATCACTCCGTCTTCCCCCGGTAAGCCGTCGACATATAGAGGTCCACCAAGCCTGTGCCGATGGGTATAGACTGCCCCACAATCACGTTCTCGGTTACCCCCCTCAAGGGGTCGCTTTCACCCTTTATGGCTGCCTCAACGATGTTAGGAACAGTGATCTCGAAGGCTGCCCTCGCGAGGACGCTGGCCTTCTCCCCGCTGATTCCGTGTCTCCCAATTTGCCGCACATCGCCGGTTGAGGTCATGATGTCAGCCACTAACATCACGTGCCTTATATCCACGTCGAGACCCTGCTCCTCAAGAACTCCCATAGCTTCCTCGATGATAACGTTTCTAGCCGCCTCGATTCCAAGCGTTTTAGCAATCTCATGAATATGATTGGTGACTGTTCGCGTGGGATCCACTCCGCGAACTTCGAGAACCTTCGGAAGATTGGAGCCATCGGTTCGTATCACCCACTCCCCCTCTTCTTCAGTGACAAGAACCCTACGAATATCCGGTATACCTTTAACATAATGTGTAGAAACTTTGTCAAATAGCTTCTTGGTATCCAGTGGCTTCCCGGGTTTGAGAGCAAGTCGATCATCTTTGATCCTTAACGTGCAGTTGGGTAAGTGCAACGATTTTTCTATCTCACCCAGCGAAACACCTCGATCTTCCATCATGCCCAAGTCAAGCTCAACAATGACCTCGTCTAGTTCAGGGTCTATGTACATAGCCTTCGCGAGATCCTCCATGGTTGTACATATAATCTCTCGGGCGACTTCGGTGGTTTTCTCCTTGCTCGTTCGATGCTCCTTATCAAGGTAAATTGACATGATCGGGGTGGAAGGTGTCCGTCGAGCATCCACAATTTCAATGAGCCGAGGCAAGCCGAGGGTTACGTTTTGTTCCCTAACGCCCGCGTAGTGAAATGTTCGAAGTGTCATCTGGGTGCCCGGCTCACCTATCGATTGTGCAGCCACGATTCCCACAGCTTCACCGGGCTCGACGAGGGCTCGTTTATAGTTTTCTAGGGTCAGGTTGATTGCTTGATCCACACCTTCACGAGTTAATTTGGCCGTAGCTAGCTCCTTTTTCAATTCTTTAACTAGAATGGGTGTGAGCTGACTCTTAACCTGTTTGAGGCGTTCCATAACATACTGTTTGGGTGCGGGTTTACCCTTCTCTATCATAATCTTAATTTGCTCAACGAGTCGGCTGACGTTCACAGCTTTTCCATGATCGCTTTTGGCGGGGTCTACCCCGTCTTCTCCGTACCTGAATTGAATGATGTCACCAATCGAGTTTCGAACGGTTCCGTCATACTCGATACGGAGGTGTTCAAGAGCGTTGATGAGGCGCCTCTGCATGTACCCACTTTGTTGTGTTCGTACCGCCGTGTCTACGAGTCCCTCTCTCCCACCCATCGCGTGGAAGAAAAATTCAATGGGATCTAAGCCATCTCGATAACAAGAATACACGAAGCCCCTAGCTTTGGGAGAGGGATCCCCCACCTTAAAGTGGGGTAAGGCTCGCTCAAGGTATCCCCGCATAATTCGTTTTCCTCGCACCGACTGCTGCCCAACGCAGGCGGTCATTTGTCCGATGTTGAGGCTGGAGCCCCTTGCTCCGGTTCTCGTCATGACGACTCCGGAGTTGTTTATGTCAAAGTCTTCGTCCGCGGCTCTTCCAGCTTTGTCCCTAGCTTCGGCTAGCTCGTTCATCACATATATCTCGAAGGATTCGGTGAGGGTTTGGCCGGGAAGTCTTGGCAGCGTTCCCTCTTGAAGGTCCTTAATTAATTTACGTATTCGATTCTCAAACTTCTCTATTATTTGATTAATTTTCAACCGAACAGGACGGGACAACTCCAGCTCGTCAAAGGAGTACGTGAAGCCTCGCATGGTTATAAAAAGCTTGAGAAGCCCACAAATGCGATTCAGGAATAGCCTTCCAACGGGGGCTCCGTAGTCTTTTATTATTCGATGAAGGAGGCTTTCCGACTGTTCAGCTCCTATGGAGCTTCTGTCGACCACACCACATTTTAAAATGCCGTCTTTGATAACCACATAAGCATCATAGGGGCATTTTTCATGAAGACATTGATCACACCGATGGCAAGTGGTCGCCTTTAACGCATAGTTTAAGCTTTTGGGGAGGAAGAGGCTGAAGATCTGTTTCCCAGTCCACAGCGGTTTAGGTTCCTTAATTTCAGGTTCAGGAAGAGAGCCCTCATAATCCGCCGCCAATAGCAGTCTGCAAACCTCCTCCTTTGTGAGAACGGTGGATTTTCGAGTAAAGAGATATGAGGCGGTTATGAAGTCTCGAATGGCTCCTATGATGGGGCCTCCAAATCTTGGTGAAAGAATCTGGTCTTGAACTTGCATGAGGAGGCGTGCCTCGGTTTGTGCTTCTTCGCTCTGTGGGATATGGAGGTTCATTTCGTCTCCGTCAAAATCAGCGTTGTAAGGGGGACAGGTGCAGAGGTGCAGGCGGAACGTTTTGTGAGGCAACACCCGAACATAGTGCGCCATGATCGACATTCGATGAAGAGATGGCTGCCGATTAAAAACGGCGATATCGGTGTCCTTAATGTGGCGCTCCACAATGAAACCTGGCTCTAAAGCCTCGGCGACCTTTTCGCGATCAACCACGAATTCCAGTCTAATGCGTTTACCGTCCGGCCTTACGACGTAGAGTGCGCCAGGATACTTTTCAGGGCCGTTAGTCACGAACTTTCGCATTTCATCAGTGTTCCATTCGGTGATCTTCTCGGGCATCGAAAGCCTCATAGCAACATCAAGCGGAACCCCAACCTCATTAATATCAAGATTTGGATCCGGAGAGATCACGGTTCGCGCTGAAAAGTCCACTCTTTTTCCAGAAAGGTTGCTCCTAAATCTCCCTTCCTTTCCTTTCAGGCGCTGGGAAAGGGTCTTAAGGGCTCTGCCGGAACGATGCCTAGCGGGGGGAATTCCAGAAGCCTCGTTGTTGAGGTATGTGGTCACGTGATATTGAAGAAGCTCTGATAAATCTTGGATGATGAGGGTAGGAGCCCCTGCCTCCATGTTTTCCTTCAGTCGTTGATTTATACGGATGATGTCCACGAGTTTGTGGGTTAAATCATCCTCGGATCGAATGCCTGATTCTAGGGTTATGGAAGGCCTTACGTAAACGGGTGGAACTGGAAGAACCTGCAGAACCATCCATTCTGGGCGTGCGCTGTTCGGGTTGAAACCAAACAATTCAAGGTCTTCGTCAGGTATCCGCTCCAGTCGCTCTCGAACTATACTTGGCGTTAACCGTTGCGCACCCTCCTCTGAAATCTCATGGAAAGTCGTGGGTTTCGTGAACTCTATCTTGTGCTGGGGGGCGCCGCAATGCGGGCATTCCTTGTTTCTCGCCTCATGCAACACGTTTTTGTAAAGCTTGTCTGATGCAACCCCCATTAACTTACGAGCACGCTCGATTTTGGCCCTAACTCTGATGATCCTGTTCGGAGATAACAACACACGGCCGCAGTTTCGGCAAGTAGACCCGAGGAGATCGTAGATTATTTTAGTGAATTCGACGTGAATGAGGGGAACTGCTAATTCGATGTGACCAAAGTGCCCCGGACATCGTATAGCGGTGTTGCCGCAGGTTTTGCATCGTTGCCTCGGTTCAAGCGTTCCCAATCGTCCATCCATTAGCCCCGACGTTATGGGGGCTCCGTCTTCATCATATGTGTCGGCGGTTTGTATCTCCGCAACGGAAAGCCTACGTATATCTCGCGGAGAGAGAACTCCAAACGAAAGCTCATCTATAACCTTGTGAACGGCTTCCTCCATTGCCATTTCAGGCTCTCTCCTTGAGTTTGAGGCGGGGCGTTATACAGAGGCTCATCAATTCTTGCAGAAGAAGTTTGAAGGCATAGGAGACGATTACTGGTGAAATTTGGGCTTTGTCTTCACAAAGTCGACATACATACCTGCGTTGCTTGATGTCGTAAAACGCTATGTATCCACATGTCTCACATACGTATAAGAGGTATTTGTCTGATTCCTCGAGAAGTCGATCCCGCAGGAGCATGGCGGCACCGTGTCCAATGAGGCAGTCTCTCTCCATTTCTCCGAAACGAAGGCCACCACCCCTCGCCCGTCCCTCTGTGGGCTGCCTCGTCAACATCTGAACTTGACCTCGCGCCCTCGCATGGATCTTGTCCGCCACCATGTGGTGGAGCTTTTGATAATACACGACGCCCACAAAAATGTCGGCGGCAAATCTTTCGCCCGTGACTCCGTTGTAAAGAAGCTCTCGACCGCTGGGGCTGAAGCCCAGATCGATTAACGTTTGTTTCAATTCATCTGTCGTTTCGTTAACGAAAGGTGTCCCATCCACTGGTTTTCCCCTTGCCGCCGCAACCTTTCCAGCCATGGATTCAAGGAACTGCCCAATGGTCATTCGAGAGGGGATGGCGTGAGGATTGATTATGATGTCGGGAACGATGCCCTCTGGAGTAAACGGCATATCCTCCTGCGGCACAATCATCCCTATAACGCCTTTCTGCCCGTGACGAGAAGCGAACTTGTCACCCAACTCGGGAATCCGCTGATCACGCACCTTAACCTTTACGAGCTTGCTTCCTTCGCCCGTTTCGGTAATAAAAATGCCATCCACGATGCCGGTTTCGGAAGGCCTCATGTCCACGGAGGTATCCCTCATCGTAGGACCTTTAACTTCAAACTCCTTATATTCCTCGAGGAATCGGGGAGGACTCGTTCTGCCGATGAGAACGTCTCCGCCAGCCACCTTGGATTCTAAGCTGACGATACCATCCATTTCAAGAAAGCGATAGTATTGCTCACCTCGATACCCGCGAATGCCTGGCTCCGGTGTGGTAAATCGATCTTTCAGCCCTCCAAGGTATTGACGACACTCAGCCTCGTAAATCCGGTAGAAGGTGGAGCGTCCTAAACCTCTTTCGATGGATGCTTTGTTGAAGATGAGGGCGTCCTCCATGTTGTATCCTTCGAAGGATATGACGGCGACGACGCAGTTCTGCCCAGAGGGTCGATGATCATATCCTATGACGCCCATGGGCTTTGTCTTAACCAAGGGCATCTGAGGGTAGTGTAGAATGTGGGAACGGGAATCAACTCGGACGAGGTAGTTTGTTGCATAAATTCCAAGGGCTTGCTTCGCCATGGCAGCCTCATAAGAGTTGCGTGGAGACTGATTATGCTCAGGGTAGGGTATGAGGGAAGCGCATATCCCCAGAATGGTGTAAGGCGCAATCTCCACATGCGTATGCTCGGGCGTCACCTCCTTAAAACTTAGAGCTGCAAATACGTTTTCCTCCTCTTCAGCGTCGATGTATTCGATGATACCTTGCTTTACAAGATCCTCCCATGCCCATTCTCCAGAACGAATCTTTTCGATGTGCTCCGGTTGTAGTCTAGGTGCGCCGTTTTCGACCACTATGAGGGGTCGGCGCACACGCCCCTCGTCGCAGTTAACGTAAACTTCTTCCCTTTCCCCATGGATCTTGGAGAAATAAGCGATATTAACGTCCGTGGGGATTTCCCCGCTTCTACGTTTGTTCTTTACCTCAGTGACCAACTCCTGGGGGGACATGCAATAGCCAACGAGACAACCATCCACGAAGACCTTAGCACCATTGATCCGCAGGGTTTCGGTTGCCTCCTGAGCTGGAACCACACCCATCCGATAAAGGATCTGCCTCATTTTTTCAGAGCTCACGCTTACCGAAATGCACGCCGCCAAAGCGAGGTTTTTCACTAAGCCACAGTTTGACCCTTCAGGCGTCTCATTTGGGCACAGCCTTCCCCAGTGAGTTGGATGTAGGTCTCGAGCCTCGAAGTTGGGCTGGCTGCGACTGAGGGGGGACTGTAACCTCCGTAGGTGGCTCAAGGTGGAGATGTGGTTGGTTCGGTCAAGTAGTTGGGTGATACCGACTCGTCCTCGCCCCCAATTTCCTGTGGCGATGGCATGCTGAAGTCGCTCGGTAACAATCCCTGGGCGGACCGCGGCGGAAACCGAAATCGTTTGTCGTTTGATGCCCATCCGCTCAAGCTGATATTTTATGTCGCGGCATAGGTTTCTGAAGGCAATTCTGAAAAGGTCGGCGAGTAGGGGTCCAGCGAGTTTTAAGCGCTTATTCTTGAAGTGGTCTTTGTCGTCAGGCTTTCGTTTTCCAAGCTTCAATTCGAGAGCCCTGCAAGCCATCTCGCCTAAGAACAAGGCCTTTTCTCTGCGGTTTCGGGAGGTCCGGCCGATATGGGGCAGAAAGTTTCGATCTAGGATGTTTTCGGCTTTTTGGCGGCGATACTCTTCCACTTGCCCGTGCGCCACGCGACTCCCGATGTACATGATGGCGTCCTCGACCGTGTCTATGCCCATGGCCTTTTCAAAGGAGGTCTCAAGCTCATTTTGTATGGCCTTGTCCGGAGAAACCGCTTCGGCAATCTCCTTGTCAGACTGCAATTCGAGGGCTCTCATTAAAATTACAAAGGGTATCTCGGTGGGGACGCCGGGCATGGAAACGTAAATGGCGCCATCCGACTTCACCCGTAACTCGATTCTTGCTCTAAAGCCCACTGTGGTGGAGAATATTTTGGCTTGATAAACGGGTCTGGCGCCGCGGGTGTCGGTGTCTACGATGATGCGGTTTGGAGTTAGGTCTTCTAGGGCGACAATGACACGTTCAGAACCGTTGACGATGAGGTAGCCTCCCGGGTCGTTTGGGTCCTCCCCGTGCCCGATGAGTTCCTCAGAGAGCAGTTGAGAAAGAACGCAGAGCTTGGACTTCAGCATCACCGGAAGGTCGCCTATCAAGACGAGTTCGGTTTCAAGTTCCCTGCCACCGATGACTGGGGTCATCTCTAGGGAGAGAGGCGCAGCGTAGGTGAGGTTGCGAAAACGGGTTTCTATAGGGTAGATTTCGTGCGGGTATCCGTCAACCTCCGTGATGTAGGGGCCGCTGATTCTTGACTGCGGGTGAAGGATCCATACTTGGCCAAGCTTTATTTTGTAAGGATACTCTGGAACCTCGATCAGGATCTCGCCAACTTCGTCTATAACCTCTTGAAGACCGTAGTCAATGAACTTGTTATAAGAATCGAGATGCTGTCTAACCAAGCCCTTCTCCTCGAAGAAGGACTTTTGAAGAAGCAAAAGGTCCTCATCCGAAATTTCCAAACTTACTTAAACCCCCAATAAGCTCACAATTATTAAGGCATAGGTATCGGACGGTTTGATACATTCCTACCAAACGCGGGAATTCCCCCAACGGGCCGGCAGTCATCCGACCCGAAAAATCGGGCCTCCGAGGTTGCTTCCACCTTGATGTTTTGGAAGCTTACTAGCATAGGTTTAGAGTCTCTCATATAAACATTACTCTTGTGATATATTATTCGCCAAAAGATGTGATAGAGGTTAGAAGGAACAATTTTGTAGTGTGTAAGGGTGTCATCACTAATAACCGTTCAGGATCACCGCGCATAAAGGACGCTCACAAATAAGTGTAATACCTAAGTAAGACTTACTTTGCACTTAACTGCTTCCTATTTTCGCTTCCACTCTCCATATTGCTATTAGATTGAAAACAGTCGATGCCAAGAAGACAATGAAACACCGATTTGTTAATGTCATACACCATTGTGAGGAATCAGGACGATAGTAGATTAAGATCTTTATAAGCGGATTACCAGCAATAGTGATGGTAAGATACTGTATTAGACCACCAGACTATAGAGCCTCAAACGGAAACTTTTGATAGCCTCAAAGAAAAACCGATCAGAGAAATTTCGGCTAAAAGGTGAGCAACTATTTACAACCAACGATGTCTATCTGGATATTTCAAAACTTGAACTATTCCTGGTTCAGGGTCTTTTGAAACTCTCCTCGTTTTCTCAGCTCGATGACGACGAGGTTTCTTAGCCACTCAGAAACGTCTAACCCTTCCCTTTGAGTTATCTGAATAATGATGTTCTTAATGTGGGGCGTAACCCTCGTGGTTAGGAGTTCGGTTTTCGATTCCGAAGCGTTTCTCGGCACTTACCTCACTAACTGGTTATTAACCGGTTAATTAGCTTATAAGATTTACTGTTCTACAAGAACACAGGTTTCTAAATTGACGTATTTTATATAAAATCGCCGTGTACGAAAGTGTACTCCATGTTAAACTAGGGATTAACTCTCGTATACGTAGGCTTAACTAACTCTAGGGGCAAGATAGTAATTCCAAATGTTCTAACCGGTTCATATGAGGAGCAAACGGTCAAATCAGCCTACCAAGATGTAGCGAAGGTCTTCGTTGTCAGCGTCCTCGAACGTCCAGCTGAAAAGGTTTTTAGAAGAGGAGCCTTTGTGGGGCCAGGAGAAATTTATCTTTGTGAGGCAATGATGTTTCTGGGGGATGTGAGTATTGGAGGATAAGAAATCCATGGTTTTTTGGGTAGGTTTGATTCTTTTTAGTATGGCGTCGATGGTTCTCTTCGGAGTGCTTTGGATGGTCGCAGTAGTTATGCACCCGGCGAGTCGGCTCGAGTTCCTTAAGGGCTTGGTTCCGCTAATAGTGGGTGGCGTCGTCTTCGTGTTCATAGGTATTTGCATGATGAGGTCAGAAATGGAAAAAACAACCTAGAATCTAGAAGACCTCTTGACCTTGACGTAGGCTTTTAAAAATCGTTTCAAAGGTATTCCTAGAATTAGAGCAGTCTTTTGACACCACTCGGCGAAGTGTGCCTCTAACGGTTTTCAAATCCATACTTTTCCTTCATAAGGGTTAACCCTTTGTTTTTGAGATTCGTGTTCAGAGATGGGAAGGCGTGAAGGTTCGACAGAATAAAGGCTTCACCACCCGCGGAGAGATTCAAGAGTTTCTGTTTCTAATGGACTTCGTTCCCTGCACAACTGAGGCCGCAGTAAAGATTATGAAGGGCCTACGATATTTTTTCCTAAAACATCCTGAATACGCGGATATGTTCGATCAAGAACTTTTCTGTGATCTATTCATAATGGAAAAATGAAGACCAACAAGCAAGCATTCTCCATGCTCATCGAAAAGAAAATGAAACGCAGGGCGCCCCCGGAATTCGTGAGGAGCGTATCTTAGAAGAGGGGGGCTAGGGTTTTAATAGGTTCCAAATTAATCTCTGGTATTTTCCCTCTAACCGCTTCTCATGGTGCCTCAGTAATCTTAATGCTGTTGTAAAGTCTCGGTCAAGCTCTTCTTTTGAGCTTACTCCAATCATGCAGGTGTCGGCATTTAGATCTCCGTACACGTATTCGAGGGCTGGTTGTGGTGGTATTCTTCCTCCAGCTAAGGGCTTTATGGCTATTATGGGCTTCCGGGCGCTTCTTACGGCTTTGGCGGCCAGTTCCTGTGTGGGGAACATCATTACACCCTTTTTGTTGATTGGGGTTACGTAACCATGAGATTTGATCCCGGACTTTTCCAAAGTCAGTACCGTCGATCCAGCGTGGTGGGTCCCAAGGATGGCTCGGTAACCAAAGGCGCCCCGCAACCAATCCACAAGCTCTCCTAACAAATCCATTCTATCGATCATAACAAGGAAATCTGTTTCTGATCCAAGTTCGGCGAACGCTATATTAAAATCCTTTAAACTTTCGACGGCGTGCGTCATTCCTCCGCGGTTGATTGAGATTTTCTCTATCTCAGCTCTGTATGGGATGTGGTGCTTTAATGCGTAGAGAAATCTTTCTTTCCAACCTTCTCTGCATTGCAGAACAGGGTCGTTAAGATACTTCTCCAGAATCTCTGCACCCGCGATCCGCTTCTCAATCTCGTAGTATGTTAGCCATCTTCTGTAATCATCTAGGGGTTTTCCGTCCACTGTTAACAGTATTCGGAAGCATGGAATTAGGGCAATCTCTATGCCTGTTTTGAGAATCGTCTCATGGACAGCCTCAAGGTGAAGTTTAGCCAGTTGTCCTTCCGTGACGGGCGCCGCGCTGAGAACCGTGATCCCATACTCCTGAACCGCTCTGCTTAGGATTGCTATGGTATTTTCAACCTTAGAAAACCTCTCAACACATTCATGGTTCTTTATCGATCCCTGATAAGATTCGCCGATGAAGGGTAAGTGACCTAGAATTACCCTGGAAACTGAAACTCCTGCGATTTTCACGAAAGGAGTTTTAAACACCATCACGCATCCGCCACTCTAAGCAATCTCACAAGAACTTAGAAAAAGATTCTTAAGATGTTTTAGGGTTTCCGATTACGATCGTTGACAAAGGCTTCCCCCGTGCGAAATGAAAAACTTAAGTAGAACTGTTCTTCATTATGAAAGTTGGCGCTCTGAGCCACACAGCCCTGGTAGTATAGTCCGGTCACGTGGAGGAAAATGCCTCCATGCCAGAATAGTATAAGCGGCTGTCGCCCGCTAGACCCGGGTTCAAATCCCGGCCAAGGGAAAGAAAAACTGGTCTTTCCCGCCGAAGGGCGCCACACCCATTGAACCTGGGTCTAATAGGGGAGTACACTCTTTCACATTACCAAGTAAACATAGTTTTATGTATACGCGCAGCCTTTCTTATCTTAAGATGAGAACCCATAGTTCTGTAATAGAAAAGGCAAAAGATATGAAAAGGAAAGGCATGACGAATTCTGAGATAGCTTCTGCTCTCGGAATAAGTAAACGAACAGCGGTAAGATATACAGCGTGGCTGGGTCCTAGAAGTTTTATGGGTGTTAGGCGTCCTTTGCCTCCACATGCATATAGAATGACGGCTGCTAAAGCTGGAATTCATGCGTATTTGGTTGCTGAAGGAAATAGAAAGGCAAGTAAACCGCGTCGAACCGAGAGTTATCGTCGTGTTGGTTTAGAATTTTGGAATAGTAATCCTGTTCTTTTGAGAGATTTTGCGGATCATGTGAAGCAGGTGTATGATTATCAACCTTGGATTGATTTTAAACGAGGAAGAGTGGAAATTAGAAGGGTAGCTGTAGTTAACGATTTACTTAAATACGGTCCATATGATAGCCACAACTGGACGATTCCTTCCGAGATTATAAACGGCGATTTAGATATTAGAAAAGAATGGATTAGATGCTTTGGAGACGGAGAAGCCCACATCTCAAAAAGTAAAAGAGAGATAACCATCAAATCCGTGAACCTTTCCGGGTTAGAGAAGATCAGACATCTGCTTTATGGCCTAGGAATTCCTTCCCGAATAAACGGTCCTTATGATGGTGCCTACGTTCTCACAGTATCAAGACCTTCAAATCTTTGCAGATACCAGAAAATCATAGGGTTTATCGGTTTAGAGAAAAGAAAAAGATTAGAGGAATGGTTTAGCTCAGGACGGAATTCAAGGTGAGGCAACATTCTAGGATTTTAAATATCAAGATGGACAGCAGGCAAAGACTTGGACTAATTATTTGCGGGACCTTCTTTAAGTTTGTTAACCAAAAAGAAAATCCTTGATCCCTGTCTTAACCAACTCCGCCCAAGCGTCCTTCATATCATCGCAAGCAGTCTCAATGCTCCTAATGAGACCATATTTTCTTTCTTGTACAAGGCCATGTTGAACAGCTGTTTCTTCTAGGAATACATAAGTAATTATGGATAAAATTAAGGTAAAGGAGACATCTGTAAGGCGCAAAAGGCCAATAGACCCCCCAGCTCCGCGTTTTCCAATATTCCCCTCTAATTTCTTAAAAAACTCTACTTTATCTCTGTTGTCTTTAAGTTCATCTATAACACCTGCTGTTTTGGCCGCCTCTAATACCCTCATGGTCCAAAACATTGCTGGACTGCGTTGCATTTCTTCAACCAGCGATTCTATGCCAAGGGATAGAACCCTTTTTCTCATATCAAGCGTAGCTTTCAAATCAGCTGGAGTCCGCTGCATCTTTGTTAAAAGACTGAGAGTGTATATTTTTCGAGGTGGGCCCTTACCGCCCTTAACAATCTTAGAATCCAAAGCGCCTTCTTGATAAAGTTCCCCAAGAAGCTTCAAAACCTTGTTAGGGCTTGATAAAATGTGCCTCTTTTTCGCCTCCGCTATTGCATTTCGAACACCCAATCCCATTGGAAAGTTCTCGAAAACCTCATGTATCAATCTTCTCTTTAAGACGCCGTCCGGGTCAACTTTTGGACCTCTTTTAACCAAAATGATCCCTCGTTCACAAATTCATAACGTTAATAATTTCATAACATTTAAATTTTGCGGCGTACTTAACAGAATTTAGGCGAAAAATGAACGGAAGAAAAAAGTCAAGAAAGGATTCTACTCGAGAATGGTGGGCTGGCTTTTTTGTGTTGGTAGTTTCCACGGTAATGCTTGCATTGTGTACGTTTCTAGAAGTTAAAAATACAAGCCTTATAGAAATATGGAAGTCGGCTTATTTCGCAAGTATTGGATACATTATACATAATTCTTTAGGCTTTTTCAAGAGTAGAAGTTGATTAGTGGCAAAGCGAAAATTCCGGCCAGGGAGCCATCATCTGGTCCAGTATAGATTTTTGTTTGTTCATTAGACGTGAGGCATTGAGTTCGTAAGAAGGTTTATATATCGATCTTAAATTCGTTTAACAATGGAGTGTCGTTTATGGGTGTGGTAACGCTTTCTTCCAAATATCAAATTGTGATACCACAAGATGTTAGAGAAAAAATGGACTTGAAGCCGGGGCAGAAAATTGTTGTCATCGAGAAGGACGGTGTCGTTCATTTAATACCTCAGAGGCCAATAAGGGAAATGAGGGGATTTGTGAAGGGAATAGATACAAGTAAGCTTAGGGATGAAGAGGATCGTTTTTGATTCTAATCGATTCATACGGCTGGATAGAATACTTTGCGAACGGTCCACTAGCCGAGAGTTACGCAGCCTTTATAGAAGAGGCAAATGCCGAAAACACCATAACTCCAACCATCGTCATCTATGAGGTTTATAAGAGGATTAAAAGCGTGAAGGGTGAACAGAAGGCATTAGAAGCCTATGCTCAAATGTCCGGCACAAAAATCGTTGAATTAACAAGCCCTATATCCCTAAAAGCCGCCGACATCAGTATAACGTTAGATTTGGGAATGGCAGACTCCATTGTTCTAGCCACTGCAAAAGCCTACAACGCTGAAATTGTAACGAGCGACGAACATCTGAAAAGCCTAGAAGGAATCAAATTTATCAACAAGCAAAGTAACACCAGTTAAAATCCCGGCCAGGGCGCCATTCTTCTCGTTTTCGTGTGAACATGACCCAAAATAGGTCTGACCACCACCCCAAGGGGCTATAGAGGGTGCATAGAAAAAATGGGGGGTTTGGGTTTTATTTTGCTTGTTTTAGCATTTTCATTAGTTCTTCGGAACTGATTGCTAATTTTACCTCATACGTGTTATATGCGCTCCATGCTATGATTTCTGGCTCCATACTTAGTTTTTGCATAGCCTCTAAACTAGGGGCTTCATAGACCTCGAACATTAGGTGTTCCGAAGGTACAGCCCAGCATCCAACCATCTTGACCCCATGTTTCTTCAGCAGACTCTCCATTTTGTCTACAAGCGTTAAAGTCATTCTTCTTGCTTTTTCATTGAACATAGCGCAGTTTTCAGGAGAATGCCTATGGATCAACAAAAATATAGGCATACAAACACTCACCCAATTATTATTTGAAGATAATTATATTTAAAGTAAATGCAAAAAAGGGAAAAAAGAGGCGCTAGCTGAGCACTCGTAGCCCAGCTTTGTCGTAGATTCGTTTGAGCCTCAGCAAGTCCTTTCCTGTGTAAAACTTGGCTAGTACTGATCTCTCTGAAACAAGCCCCTTTTATAAAACATTGGCGGGCCCGGGGGGATTTGAACCCCCGACCACCGGGTTAAAAGCCCGATGCTTTGGGCGCTGTTTAGGCTCTTCCTTACTGAGCTACGGGCCCTATATTTTCACTAAACAACCTCGAATTAAGCCTTTCTGAACCCCTAACAAGAGCCGGTAACCAGAGTGTTTACATTGAAACTAGTTCCGTAAAAGCTTAAAAACGCAACTATTCGTATATTTTAGTAAGACCGCGTTGGAGGTTTGTTTACGCCAATAACGACTACTGTACGAGATATTATGACAAAAGATCTTATATCAGTGAAAACCACAGACCAAGCAATTAAAGCCATTGAAGTGATGACCAAGATGGATATAGGATCCGTCGTTGTCACCGAAGATGGAAAACCCGTGGGGATATTGACCGAGAGGGACATCATGAAGAGAGTCTGCCCCGAAAAATTGTGCACGAGGGCGGTTAAGGCCGGAGAAATAATGAGCAAGCCCCTCATTACCATTGAGGCAGACGCGAAGCTCGGAGAAGCCGCCTTGCTAATGACAGAGAAAGACATTAGAAGGCTCTTGGTCACGGAAAAGGGGAGGGTGGTAGGCATAGTCACGCAGAAGGACGTCATGAGAGGGACGCTAGAGACTTTCATGGTGCTGGCTTCAATCTAAAACCCCACCCCTCTTATTATTCTAGGAACAACTTCAAACCCTAACCCTTAAGCCTAGGAAAACCTCTGCGAACGTTACATAGCGAGAAGGAATCCTTAGTAAAGTACAAATGTCAAATTCTACAATTGTTTCATTGTGGACGGTATGACAGTGAAGAAGATTTTGGAAAGGTTGGTGGAGGAGAGGGCTCCGGGTCCATACCCATCATTCTCCGTCTTTCACATAATAAGGGCGCTGGAGCTGATTGCGAAAAAGGGCCCAATTGGAAGGGGAAGACTTTCTGAAGAGCTTAAAACAGGTGAAGGAGCAACACGCACAATCATCGATCGGTTAAAGGGCGCCCGACTAATTGTTATATCTAAGCCGGGGTGTTCGCTTACGAAAGAGGGGGAAAGAGTCTGGAACGAGTTTCAGTCAATTTTCCCGCGAAAGATTAGGCTAGAAAAGAACGAGTTAACGTTTGCAGCCCGCAATGTTGCGATGCTGGTTAAGGGTTGCGGGGATAGGGTTGGGGTTGGAGTGGAGCAGCGCGACGCGGCCATCATAACGGGGGCGAGGGGGGCGACCACCCTGGTTTTCAAGAATCAAAAATTGATGGTACCCACGATAAGTGAAAACGTGGCTCGAGACTTCCCAGTTGCTTTCAGTCAAATCAGCGGGCTCATGGAGCTGGAGGAGAACGACGTAATCGTCATCGGAAGCGCAGATAGTTGGGAGAAGGCAGAGTTCGGGGCACTGGCAGCCGCCTGGACTCTCATCGAGAACAATGGCAGTTAAAACGGGAACACTTAAATTTCCTGAATTCAAGACTCTGAGTTGTACAAAATTATACGAGACGACAAGTCGGACTGGAATGAACGAAGCATGAGGGCAAAAGAAAAAATGAAAAATCGCATACATCTTGTTTCTAAAAGGTGAATTTTTCTCCTCCCGCGAGGATGCGTTCCAGGGCGGCGTTGAGGTTGATGAGGCCCTCGTTGGTTTTCGCGGAGACGGGTATCAGGAGAAAACGCAACCCTAGCCGATAAATGGCGTGCATCATGTCGCGGCTGAGCAAGCGCCTCGTTCCATTTAGCTTCTCTTCAATAGCCGTTTCCAATGTTTCTGGGTTGGCGGACCAGTCCACGATGCGGTCTACGTCCCTTAGTGGGAGAAGGTCGCATTTTGATAGCACATGCACCTGCGAAACGAAGAAGCGGTTGTACACGGCGGCTGAGAGGAAGAGGTTAGAAACGTAGTTGAGGGGGCTAGCAGAGAATACGGAGTCGAAGAGGTACACGATGGCTTTAGGCTCCTTGGTTAGTTCGCTCGCGATGTAGGGGCCGCTGGCTCGAAAGGCGAAGAGCTCCATCTGCCCAGGAGTATCCACGAGAACTAAGTCTGGGTTAAAGTCTCCAATTTCTTCTTCGAGGCTTTGCGTTTCCTCTGCGATGAGGTCCGCCGCCATCACCAGCGCACCGTTGGGTCCCAGCCCGTGCCTTTCCATGAGCTCCCCAACGCTGACGTAGTTGCGAACATCGACGTCTGGCGTGTATGGCAGGGTTAGGGCTCCTGGGTCTAGATTTACAGTTGTCACGTTTTGCTTTCCGATCTTGAGCCAATTGGCGAAGGAGGCTGTTAGGAGAGATTTCCCTGAACCAGCTGTTCCGATGATAAATAGTATGAACACGTAGGGCACCTCTCTTGTAAAGCGGGCAGTCTCGATAGAATTCGTTACGATTGCTTATTTACTTTTCAGGTCGCTCGAGGACCCGTATGATCTTTCGCAGTTGAGCAACACTTCAGGCTTTCACTCCAGTCTGCTCTTCAACATCCCTTTCGACGCGTCAAACCTAAACCATTAGGGTATGCCTATACCCTGACACCTATACCCCCTCCCCCTATTTTCTCACGCTCTTTGGGTTAGGAAGATGCCGGTGATGGTTTGAGCGAGATGCAGCCTTCCCATATCATTTCGTCAATACGAGTTTCATGCTGCGTGTCAATCCGCTCGCCTTCTTCGTGCATAATTGTGAGGCCTCGTATCAAGATGGAAACCAAAACAGAAAAAGAGGCTGCTGCTGGAGGTTCCGATCGGTTGCTCGGGCACCCGGATTGTCAATCATCTTGTTTCAGTGTCTAGCCTGCGGTCCCTCATCGCAACCAACAAAGACTTGTAGAAAGGTGAGGTAAAGGTTTTTCGATGAAAGATGGCTCTGACTGGTTGCTTAAAACTAGGTGCAAAGTGGTGGTCTCTCAGCTGATGCTTGGCTTTGAGGGCTTGATTTTTCCACCCTTTTCTTGAAGCACTTCTGAAAGTTGAATGAGGGCCTTTTCGACGCGTTTTTTAGCCACCTCAGAGTTGTCGGCGGTGGTGGAGAGGTGAAACTCCAAGTGGGGAGTCCTCTCTTCGAACTTTGGGTGGGATTTTATGTAGACGTAGGGGTTGTCTTGCATTATCTGATCAATTAGCGGAGCGATCTCCGACTCCATACAGCCGGTTACATCTATGCTGGTTTCAAAGAAGGTTACGTTTCCGGCGGCTTGCTTGAGCAGCGGCACGACCGACTCCTCAAAGATGGCCTTCATTTCAGGGGGAACCCCTGGAAGAGCTATCACGGTTGTTTCGTTGTGTTTCATGACCACTCCAGGTGCGGTTCCTACAGGGTTAAACAACGGCTCGGCGCCTTCAGGAAGCTTCGCCATCTTCACGCGATGAGGAGTCAGCTCGACCCTCTCCATTCGTCCTTCCTCCACATACTTGCGATACTTCTCTTCCACCATTCTCAAAGCTTGGTCATGAATTTCCACTCGGCGCTCCAATGCCTTGGCAACACCCTCCAGCGTCATATCATCAAACGTTGGACCGAGTCCCCCAGTGGTAATAACGAAACTGGGGTTGCGCTGAATGGCCTCTCGGAGAGCGCTGGATACTTCTTCGACGTTGTCGCCCACGATGATGATGCGTCGTACACCCAACCCGAGGGACGTGACTCGTTTAGCGAGCCACAGCGCATTGGTATTTAGGGTTTTACCGATGAGAAGCTCGTTTCCGACGCAGATGATTTCTATTGGTCGAGCCATCCTAATCCCTTAGCCTATCTAGAAGCTCAACCAATCTAATAATATCTTCTTTGTGTAAGAGACCGTTACCTATGCAAAGGGTTAAACGCTATGCCTTGCGCCTCCCTACTTCTTCTTGCTAAGCCACCACTTTAGGTACTCTTTCCGTTCCTTTTGGCGCTGCTCCTCTTCCGACTCGTCTCTGGGGCGTAGTTGTTGCCGCAGCTCAATGAGTTCTTGATGCGTGACTGAGAGCCCACAACTCTTACAGACATAGCGCTTCGTCATGGAAATGTACTGCATTTCACCGCCACACTCAGGACAGTAAGGCATATCGAATCAGCCTTTTTCTCATGGTCTCTCTGCTAGATAGGGTGTAAAAGCGTGAAAAATACCTTTTGGTTAAGTCTTCTCGGCGTAGTTGTGTGGTCAACACTTGAGCCTATTATGTTATAAAGTTGGTGAGCCCTGCCTCTTTAGCGAGTTGAATGGCTCGTTCCCTCTCGCTCCCTGTGAGTCTCCTTCGTAGCTCTGGAATCTCGTCCGCCCTCCACTCGGGTCGGTATTGGAACATCACGTTGGTCCTCACCCAGGTTCCGAGATTTTGGGCAATCCAGTTCAAGATAACCTTTGTGCAGCATTCAAGATGTTCGGGCAATACCAAAACTCGGATGAGAAGTTCCCCGTATTTCTTGCCGTAGAGATGGTTCCGTGTGCAGGCCTCCCAGTATTGGGGTGCGTCAGAGATACGTTTGGAGCATTCGTTTGTCCCGTACTTAAAGTCGAGGAGGTACACGTCCACGAACCCGGCGAGAAGCTTGGCGGTTTCCTCGCTGTAGTAGGAGTTGGAGTTCCAAACCACCGGAATGTTCACGCTCACGTGCTCGAAGGTTTCCAGCCACTGTTGAAGCCAAGGTGTCGGCTCCCCACCCACCAAGTTGGCGTTTCGGCAGCCACCCTTCCGCAGGCGCTCCACTGCCCTAGCCAGTCGCTCCGGTGAGAATATCTCGCCGTTTTCATACCACTGCGATATCGACCAGTTTTGACAATGGCGGCACTGTAAGGTGCAGCCCAGAGTGAAGATGGTTCCAGACGGAACCAGTTCCGGTTCCTCGCCCATATGCTCAAACATGGTGGAAACGAGAATCTGAGTTCCGCACTTGCAGTATCCCAGCTCTCCAGCCAGTCGGTTGAAGCCGCACCTTCGGGTGCAGAAGTGACAGCTCTCCAGAATGCGCCTTCCTATCTCAGTCTTTAGGTCAAGGTAAGACTTTTCCGGGCTGTCCAGCTCTTCTAGACGTTTTTGATGAGAGTCGATCTTCTTCTCAAGACGATAAAACTCCTCGGTGAGCTGGTCATGGATTTTCCATAGTTTTGGTAGCGAGTCCTCCTTGCTGAATTCTGAGGGCAGTTTTTTAGCGATTAGAAACTTCGCTGGCTTATCGTCTTGCATCACGTCGAAGTACCTAGCTAAACTCACCCTAGCCCTTTTGTCCTTCAGGACGGCTACAGCGTCAGGTCTCCAGACTGCCCACATGTCCCTTTGTCCTAAGATAATAAACGTCAAAACGTTATTTATATGTCGCGAGTAGCCTTGCACTGCATAGAACGACTCGGCTCTTTCAAAAATAGCGCTGGGACAGCCGACAAAAACATGGCTATGGCTGAAACGTGATACGGAATAAACATGCCGAACGTGTCCCACAAAAGCCCGCTAGCAGCTGACCCCATCATCATCCCAGCCCAAAACGTGGTGGCGGATATTCCGTTCATAAGCCCCCATTTTGCAGAGGGTGTTAAGTCCATCAACAAGGCTTGAAACGCTGGCCAAGAGAAATTAAGAATGGCGTTCCACAAAAACATAAAGACAAACAGCTCTATGGTGTTCTGGGATAACGCGAAAAAGCTGAGGAAGGGAGCCGAAAGCGCAAACGTCAAAATCAATATTTTCTTTTTACCGTATCTGTTCGCCCACCAACCTCCGGGAACCTGCACCACCACGGAGGCAAGACCGAAGCCTATGGCGTAGAGGAGACCAACAAAGGTCAAGTCGAGGGAAAACCTCTCTTTCACAAAAACTGGGGTGATGGGACTGAAGATGCCGATGCCGATGCCCTGTATCACATTTATCAACGTGAAAATAAGTATGACTGAAAGAAACGAGGAAGCTTGGGACTCATCTTCGGCCTCATATTGAAGGTGAAAAGCGCTCCTTCTGGTTTCACGGAGCAAAAAGGTTAACGGAAAAGTTAAGCCCATAAGCGCAAAACATCCAAGGAAAGGCGTACGTATACCATACACATCCGCCATTACGCCTCCCAGCAATGGTGCCACCGTGGGGCCCGCCAGCCACGCCACATTAACCCAGCTGTACACCATAGCTCGCGTCTGGACCGTAGAATCGTCTGCCACAATGGACCATCGAACGGGCAAGTATAAGCCTATAGAGATGCCAGCGAGAATAACCCAAGGAATCAAGTCAAACCAGTTCCTTGCAAAAGTGTATAATAACGGCGGAAAAACGCCCACAAGAGTTCCAACGACATGCAGCCTCTTTCTCCCGTACTTGTCAGAAATCATCCCGCTCGGTATCTGGAGCACCGCAGCGAAAGCGTTGGATATGGAGAAAACGTAGCCTAACTCCGTCATCGACGCTCCGAGGGAACGAATGTATATAGGCCAAAGCGGCACGATGAGGTTGGTGGCTAAGGAACTTAGTGCAAAGATGACGGACAGCAACAGAATGTTCCTGCCGTAAGCCATGAACCTCATCAACATTTCATCAACCCACTCTGATTGAGTGAGAATTCCAAACGACCCTTAAATATTTAAGAATTCTTCATGCGCCATGACATTTAGGAGATGCCAGCAGAAGTAAGAGAATGAAAAGGGATGCTTAAATTAAGGTGTAGGGGTATGAAAAGCCGCTGGGATGTAGTTGCCCCTTGATAGCGATGCTTTGCCCGCAGGCTGGACAGCGCATGTCCTTGGTTAGGTTCCACCTTACGATTTCGAAGCTGAAGCGCTTAACCACCAACTCTCGGCAGTTTGGGCAATAGGTGTTTTCGTATCGGTGTCCGGGCACGTTTCCTATATACACGTAGTTGAGCCCCACCTCACGAGATACGTCGCAAGCCTGCTCCAGCGTCGCTATGGGTGTGGAAGGTAGCTCAGTTAATCGGTAGTCAGGATGAAACCTTAGCAGGTGGAACGGTGTATCCTTTCCAAGATGACCCCTTATCCATGTGGCGAGTTCTCGAACCCTATCCAGTGAGTCCCCCATTTTCGGCACAACCAGGTTGGTGACCTCAATGTGTATGTCGTTCTTCCTCATTTCCCTCAGCGACTCGTAGATGGGCTCAACCGACGGAACGGCTGAAAACTTCTTGTAAAATTCTGGGTCCCCACCGCCTTTAAAATCGATGGTTGCAGCGTCTAGGACTGGCGCTATCGTTCGAACAGCCTCCGGTGTCATGTACCCGTTCGTGACGAAGGTGTTGAAGAACCCTACGCCGTGGGCTATCGTCGCCGTGTCATACGCATACTCGAAGAAAATGGTCGGCTCAGTGTAGGTATAGCTTATGCCTTGGCAGCCATGATCCCTCGTAGCCTTTACCACCTGCTCCGGCGGGAAGTCAGAACCCTTAATCTCCTTTTCTTGACTGATCGCCCAGTTGTCGCAGAACCGGCATCGGAAGTTGCATCCCACGGTGGCGATGGACATGACCAAGGAGCCGGGGTGAAAGTGAGAAAGGGGCTTCTTGGTTATGGGATCCACGCAGGCGGAGCAAGCCTTCGCGTACACGAGGGAGTATAGTTTCCCCTCATGGTTCTTCCTCACTAAACAGAACCCCACGGATCCCTCAGGGACCGCGCACCTTCTCCCGCATAAATTGCAGAGCACTTTGTTTTCCGGTAACTGTTCGTACAGCATAGCCTCCTTTAGCATTCCACCTTACCTCCACGACATGATTTCATTTGTGTGAATCAGTCTTCCTCCGTCTAAACATGCTTTTGCTGAGTATTAAGAGTTCTCTAACCCACTGGAGGAGCCTCCCCGCTTCGATCAAATTTCGTCGTTGCTCAATATCATCATCGTGTGTAATGATACTTATATTTCGAAAGATGTGGTAAAGTTAAGTATCTTCGTAATAAATAGAGCGTGTAGAGAAACGGTGGAGGAGTAATGAAGATAAAGCTTTCTAGGAAAGTTCTTGACCACATTGTTTCGAGACACCCTGAAGTCAAAGCTTACATAGACAAAATCGTTGAAACTGTTCAAAACCCTGATATGATAGTTGAGGGAGTGAGGGGCGAACTTAAAGCTTTAAAGTTTTATCCCGCAGGTTCTGTAAACTTATCGAGTAGTGGCTTTTCTGATTATTGAACACCATTTGTTTTTTCCTAAATCCAAGTCCATATTTGCTTCTTCTGCTGACGTTTTACCATCCAAAGTCATGTGTGGTCTTATGAAGTTATAATATGCTCTTAAACCGTCAATTATCGTTTGATCCGAACCTATTCCTTTCAATGCTCTCATAACCCTGTCCCTTTCCCGTATAGGTCCGTGCAACCTTTCAATTATGTTATTATTGCTTTTGTCTCTAAAGCCTACATTTCTTATGTGTTTTGTTATAACATATTTTCCATCACCATTCATGAGAAGAGATTTGATATGAGTCTTTCCCTATGGGCTTTGGTTCTTCACCCTTAGCGATCATAGCATAACCACGAATAGCTCTACCGTAGAATTTGTTTTGGTCTTTGCTCACTTCATTTGTTGTGGAGGTTGATTCTTTTACACGGGTCGCCTCCACTACCAACGGGATGCTTGGTTTGCCGATCCATCTCCTTGGTATCTACCAATAATTTACTATTTCTACTACTCATGTCTTACTGTTTTTCACCGATAAACCTATAAGACAGCGTAAGTAAAATGGATGGTAGAAACAGTAAGGAGGTGAGCCGATGAAAGTAGGAAAATACGAGATTCCAGATGTGCGCCTATATCCTATGCTCGTGGAAGCAACCAAGAAAATCTATGAAAAATTCAAGTCTGAGGAAGCCACAAACCAACTGACAGTCGCACAGCTTATAGGTCACAAGTCAGACAAAAGCGGTACTTTCTTGGCAAAACTCGCTTGCCTTAGAGCTTATGGTCTCATTGAGAAACGAGGGATAAAAGTTACTGATATTGGCAAAAGACTTACCTATGGAGCCACCGAGGAGGTAAGAAATGAGGCTCTCAAAGAGGCTATACTAAACGTACCTCTATGGAAGGAGTTTTACAGTAGGTGGGGAGTAAACCCACCAACAGTAGACTTCTGGGTAGATTTAGGTAAAATAACAGGATTGGAAGCCCCCGATGCCCAAAAAGCCGAAAAAATCGTTAGAAACGATTATTTGGACGATATTAGATACCTAAAAGTGCAAAAGGAGCCTGAAAAAGAGGGAATTGAGGTGACAACTGAAGCCAAGGTTGACATTTCCGCGGCAATTTCCGCTGGCGTTCTAGGTAAGCTAGAGACTGCCGATTATGGAACTTTGACAATCCGAGACAAGGGCAGTATTACAGTGGCAAGAAGCATCTTAGACCTCATAGAAGCCAAACTTAAAGCCAAAGAGGAAAAGCCTAAAGAGGAGGGTTGACCTTCCTCAACCTTTTATTTTTTATGTGAGGTTAGTTAGCATGAAAATTTTGGAAATACCTAAGGCAAAAGAGGTCACAATAGAGGTAGGGGAACGGTGTGGGGATTTAGAAATCTCAAAGGGTATGGATGGCAACGTGTACTAGGTGGCAAAGAAGCTTTTCTTGAATCTGTTGCAAGAAGAGCGAAATATGAACACTTGTTATGGAGGGTAGTAGAAAGTTTATTTTCACCAACTGATAAGTTATCAGAACCAGAAAATGATAATTTTATAGGATAAGCTACAATCATATACTTTTTGAGGAATTGAAATGAGTCACAAAAGAAGATTGGCTATAGTTTGGCCTGCAAATCCAAAGTTAGCGGGGCCTAATATGCCCGCAGAGGAGGCTGATCCAGAAAGGCATAGAATGATTGCCAATTCCCGAGGAGCGGTTTATTGGGATTCTGCAAAAAAAGCGACCGAATTACAAGGACCTCTTAACGGATATATTTACGTTAATAGGGCCATAAGATATCGGTGCAGAGTAGCTCATGTTGTTCATAGAGAAACACTCTTGGGAATGAGAAATGAACAAACATACGTTCCAGAATTTAGGCGTCAATGCCTGTTGGGTCGGTTCCAAAACGGTAGGGAACATGAGCCGAGCATAACATGGATCAAGATATTAAGAATAGAAGAACTTGATTGTCCCATAAAGATAGAAAATGTCAGAAAATGGAATGGCGAACCATTAAAAAAGGTTAGGGGTGGCATCATTTATATTGAAGACCCTCTTCCCTAATATCTAGAAGTACCTCACTCATTTTATAACGAGGCGAATTTTATGGACGAATGGGAAATAGTTAGAGACCTCGTAAAACTAATTGCTAATTCTATGACTGAAATTGGGAATTGCAAGAAAATGGGTTGCGAAAATTTTGAGCAAACTTTATGCTCTTTATGGTCGTGGGAAGAAAAACCAAAGTTTCATTTTCAAATGAATGAACCAATAAGACAGGGTGTTAAATGGTACATTAATCCAAACCCTATGTTTTGTGCCCTTTGCCATAAATGGAAAAGTTCTACCACTCGATAAGTTTACAGAACCATCCCGCACTGCGCATAGGACCAAAATACCTTGTAGTTGTCCACCGTGAACTCCATGAAGAAAAGGTATTATAACTGCCTACTTTACTTCTAATGTTGCTAAAGTTAAGGGTGAAATTATATGGAAAAAGTAGCATTAAGCTTAGAAAAAATCGACTTAGATTACGACGAAGAAGCTGATGTGCTCTACATAAGCTTTGGAGAGCCAAGAGAGGCTAAGGATACCATAGAAGTTGAAGACGGGATTTTGTACAGAATCGCCGACAACGAGGTTGTAGGCATAACCATAACCGACTTTAAAGCGAGAACACTCAAATCAAGATAAAAGTTTTAGTTACTTCACTGAGAGAACCACACGTGCACTAGAAATTGGAGTATTATTTGTCCAACCGTTTTCTTAGCGGCAAAACCTTTAGAAAACGCAAGTAAGCATAAGAACTTGTTAAAAAACACGAGAACTCAGTTAAATTCATATGCCGTCTAAACGTTTAATAAACTGGACAGTAACGAGCGTGCGTCATCATGAGGAAAACCTCCGAGATCTCAGAGTTTTATAAACTGAACCTGGAGGAAAGGGTCCAGATTGTTAGGGAATTTGCGGGTCTGACCGACGAGGAAGTCGGTGTCCTTCAGTTAACTGGTTCTTTGCCTTTAGATCTGGCTGACCGGATGATCGAGAATGTTGTTGGGGCAATCCAAATACCTCTAGGCATTGCCGTCAACTTTCTCATCAACGGTAGAGACTATCTAATCCCGATGGCCATTGAGGAGCCCTCGGTGGTAGCAGCGGCCAGCAATGCAGCGAAGATGGCTAGACGGAAAGGAGGCTTCTTCACGAGCAGCACCGAACCCATCATGATAGGTCAGGTTCAAGCCGTGGGCATAAAGGATCCCTACGGGGCAAAAATGGCTATTTTAGCAGCAAAGAATGAGATCTTGAAGAAGGCGAACGAGCAGGATCCCGTTTTGGTGGGGTTAGGCGGAGGCGCCAAGGACTTGGATGTGAAGGTTATACAGGCGAGCACGGGACCGATGGTCATCACGGAACTCTTTGTGGACTGTAGGGATGCCATGGGCGCGAACGCCGTGAACACCATGGCAGAGGCGGTGGCTCCGCTGATTGAGAGGATAACCCACGGCCGAGTCTACCTACGCATCATTTCCAACCTAGCCACCAAACGACTAGCGCGGGCTTGGACCGTGGTGGCCAAGGAGGCGGTTGGTGGAGAAGAGGTGGTGGACGGCATCGTGGACGCCTACGCCTTCGCAGCGGCCGATCCTTATCGTGCCGCAACCCACAACAAGGGCATACTCAACGGAATCATCGCAGTCACAATAGCCACATGCAACGACCACCGCGCCGTGGAGGCTGGAGCCCACGCTTACGCCGCGAGGTCAGGCCAGTATGGTCCCTTGACGGTTTGGGAGAAGAACAAGGACGGAGACCTCGCAGGGTCAATTCAACTGCCTATGGCGGTGGGAATCGTCGGTGGCGCCACACGAGTGCATCCAGTGGCTAAGGTGGCGTTAAAAATTCTGGGCGTGAAAACCGCTAGGGAGTTAGGTGAGGTGATGGCGGCAGTGGGTTTGGCTCAAAACCTCGCCGCCTTAAGAGCACTAGCTCATGAGGGCATTCAACGAGGGCACATGTCTCTGCACGCCAGAAACGTGGCTATCATGGCTGGAGCCACCGGAGACCTCATTGATTTGATAGTGGAGAGGATGGTGGAAGAGCGCAAGGTAAGAATGGATAGAGCAAAGGAGCTTATAGAGGAATACCGACAAAAAGGAAAACCATAACAAATAAACAATTACTATGAAATATTTCGTTTCGCGCGAGCAACGGCGATGGATTTAATAAAGGGGCGAACGTGATTAGGTCTGGGAGCATTATGTCCGAAGATCCTGAGATGCTAATGCGGGAGGCTGAAAGATACTTTCAAGAGGCTTTAAGGCAGAAGGACCTACGCCAGATGGCCGAGAAGGCCCATCTATCAGCAACCTTAGCAGCTGATGCATTGATACTCAGTATGGGTTGGGAGAAGCCTAAAAGCCTCTTTGCCCGTAAGAGGGCACTGGAGAGCATCTCTATAGAGGAAGCCAAGACCTACACCTTCATAGTGGACGACCTCCACAGAGACTGCTTCTACGACGGACTATGCCACGCTGAGACCATAAAGAAAAGGATGGAAGACGTTAAAGAATTCAATGAAAGAATCAGAAAACAGCTGACAGCTAAAAACCTAAAACCCTAGCCTCCTGATTTAAGATTCCTTTAAGGGCTTTAATTTGAGAGGTTTTTGATGGAAGAAAATTTCATAAGAAAATAGTTTTATAAATTTTAGGAGATAGGGTTTAAATAATTTGTTAATAGTCCTACTCATCACTCGAAGATGCAACAGAACCGAGGTAGAACATTGTTGATAATAGTTCCGGGTCCAGCGTCGCAAGAGCTGGGTAGAAAAATTGCTGATTTACTAGGACTAGAGGCTGTTTCTGTTGAGTTTAAGCGCTTCCCAGACGGAGAGTCCTACCTTCGATTCGACAATGACCTAGAGGGGAAAGATGTGGTCATAGTTCAAACAACTGGTCCGCCTCAAAATGAAAACCTGATTCAGCTTTTCCTCATGGCGGATAACGCGAAAGACCTAGGCGCAAGAACCGTCACCGCAGTCGTCCCATATTTTGCCTACGCTAGGCAGGACAAGCGCTTTAGACCCGGTGAAGTTTTCAGCGTGAAAACCGTCATGAGGATGTTGGAGACCTGTGGTGTAGACCGAATCATCACAGTGAATTCTCACAATCCAGAGACCTTGAAATCCTTCGGAATTCATGTGGAGGATTTATCAGCTATCGGGCTCATAGCCGAGCACTTCAAAACCCACGGCTTTGACGGAGCCTTCTCTCTATCGCTTGGAAAAAGGGCATTGGGCATAGCGAAGCAGGCAGGCAGCGTCTTAGGGGGAGGACAAGGGTGCGTCCAAACTCAAAGAGACCGGTTAACCGGAAGGGTGACGATCGAGAGAAAGCCCCTGCCTGTGAAGGACAGGGACGTGGTTATATTTGACGACATCATCAGCAGTGGGGGAACCATGGTTGAGGCGGTTAAATGGATCAAGGAACAGAACGCTCGAAGGGTTTTTGCTGCGTGTGTGCACCCTCTTCTCATTGGAGACGCCCAGGAGAGAATTTTGAAGAGTGGTGCGGAGGGGATCGTGGGCACGGATTGTGTTTCTAGCTCCGTGAGCGTGGTTTCAGTGGCGCCGTTAATTGCAGGAGCCTTAACGAGAGGACTCTAAGGGTGGCTAAGCTTTTCTTCTTGCTGTCGGGGGAGCACCCTACCCTCCCGTTTTCTGAGCTAACATCCATTCTAGAGGCTGAAAGCCACAAATATCGGGTTTTAGAAAAGCTGAGTCAGGTTCTACGCGTGGAAGCCGAGGCCAAGTGTATAGAGTCTGTGGTGCTTAGGTCAGCTATGACTCGCCTTTGCGGCATAGAGCTAATGAACTGCAACGCCGTTTCCAACGAGATTCTTCAGGAGGCAAGCTTTGTTCCCTTTGAAGAGTTTGTTGAGAGGGGTGAAAGCTTCGTCGTTCGAGTGCGAAGGGTGAGGGAAAGCGCTCCTCACCTTATCGGTGTGGAACTGGAGCCAAGGCTCGGCGAGTTGGTTTTGAACAGGGTTAAGGGAGTGAAAGTGAACCTAACCAATCCTCAGAAAACGTTTTTTGGGATTTTGACAGAGAACAGGTTCGTCTTCGGATTGAAAATGGCTGAGACTTCGGCGAAACCCTTCATGGAGAGGAGACCTCGAAAGCGACCCTTTTTCCATCCAACAGCCATGCCCGCAAAGCTTGCGAGGTGCATGGTGAACCTAGCCCAGCCGAAGACGGATGAGTTAGTGCTTGACCCATTTTGCGGAACCGCCAGCATACTCATTGAGGCAGGACTGATGGGGTGTCGCGTCATGGGGTTAGACGTAAAACGCTGGATGGTTGAGGGAAGTCTACAAAACCTTCGGTACTACGGTGTGAAACCGGAGGGAATGGCCGTTGCCGACGCGCGACACCTCCCCATCGCCGGAGTTGATTGCGTTGTTACGGATCCTCCTTACGGTAGGTCAGCGACCACCCTCGGTTGGAGCACTCAACAGATCGTGAAACATTTTTTGTCCATCATCAAGGAAGCGCTTCCTAGGGGAAGGAGAGTCTGCATGGCTTCCCCAAAGTCCATAGGAATAGGAAAAATGGGTGAAGAGCGGGGGCTTAAGCATATAGATTCTCATTTTGCATATGTACACAGAAGCTTAACGAGAGAGATAGCGGTCTTCGAGAGGACCTGAAAATGAGTCTACAAGTTGTATTCCTGGGAACCGCAGGAAGCATCCCCACGCCGAAGAGGGCCTTACCGGCCATCGCCATTCGAAGAAAGGATGAAATCATTCTCTTCGACTGCGGCGAAGGAGCTCAGAGGCAAATGATTCAAGCCGGAGTGAGCCTCCACCGAAAAACAAAGGTTTTCATCACCCACATGCACGGGGATCACGTCCTAGGCTTGCCCGGAATTTTTCAAACCATGTCCTTGCTGGATCGAGAGAGAAAATTGGAGATTTATGGGCCCGTGGGAATCGAGGCATTTGTGGAGGCGGTAAAGGAAACCGTTCAATTCACCCTTACCTTCCCCATCGAGGTCTCTCAGGTAAAGGATGCTGGCGTCGTGTGCGGAGAGAGGGAATACGAGGTCCACGCCACCTGGGCAAATCATGTAACAATACCCTGCCTAGCGTATGCTCTAATCGAAAAACCTCGACCCGGAAAGTTCTGCTCAGAGAGGGCAAGATCCCTTGGGATTCCAGAGGGCCCCTTATGGTCAAAGCTGCAGCACGGTTCAACCGTCAAGCTTCCAGATGGAAGAACTGTCAAGCCAGAGGAGGTCATGGGGCCTCCTCGTCCGGGAAGGAAGATCGTCTACACGGGGGATACTAGGCCGTCGGAGGGCCTCATAGAATTCGCTAAGAACGCGGATTTGCTGATTCACGACGCCACCTTCGACGACGAGTTGCGGGAGAGGGCTCATGAGGATGGCCACTCAACACCCACTCAAGCCGCGGAGACCGCGAGAATAGCAAAGGTAAAGCGATTAGTTCTAACCCATATCAGCTCACGATATAAGGATCCGAGCCTCATACTGGAACAAGCAGGGAAGGTTTTCCCTTGCGTGGATGTGGCCGAAGACTTCATGAAAATTGACCTTGCGCTCCTAGACACTTAAGTGAAGAGTTTCCGTAGGGTTTGAAGGCCTTCTTTCACGTGTTCTACGGATTCCAGCATGATGACGCCGCCGTATTTGATCTTCTTGATTAACTTCGCAAGGTTCTCCCAGTCGACGGTTCCGTGTCCTATTCCAAGGTGTGAGTCATGGGTTCCGTCGTTGTCGCTCGCGTGCATGTGAACCGTTTTGTTGGAGAGTTGGGTGATGAAGTTTTTGATTTGATGGTTTAGGTTTGCGTGTCCAATGTCCAGCGCAAAACCGATGTCTTCACCGAGCTCGTCGTAAAAACGGGAGAAGTCACCTACGCTCTTCATTAGGTAGGGGTACGGCTCAGGAACGTTCTCGATGGCTATTTCAACATCATGCCTTCTAGCGACCTCCAACAGGGTGCGTATAGAGCCTAGGTTCAAGCGCCAATCTAAGCCGGGATAAAAGAAGCTAACACCCGTCTTTAAGCCAGGATGAAACACCCAAAGTCGGCAACCCAGCTGACGCGCGTACAGAATGGACTTTTCAAGCCTTCTTAACATCACGCGCCTCAGAGACTGGTTGGGAGAAGCTATATTGATGTCTGCGAAGGGAGCGTGAAGCATCAACTCGAGACCTCGCGACTGAGCCACCCTTTTCAATGCCCCTACACGCCTACTGTTGAGCGCGTGGAAACCCTCGTCAAGAATCTCCACGCGACGTACATCAACCTCACGGAGATGTCTAAGAAGGGAGGGAAAAGGCTCCCTAAGACAAAAGAGCATAGACAAACCAATATCAATTTCTGATACGCCCATGACCGACACACCTCGAGAAGGATTTGTATCTGCTTTTCTCATTTTATACTTTAAGACTGTAGGGAGGCGCCGAAGTAGTCGGTTGTGGTGCTGGCGCTGGTGCCCGTTTGCGTTTAAGCATCGCCCATGCGACGGCGATTCCTATGATTAAACCTATTGGGGCGCTGATGGCGATGTACAGCCTTCTAGTCGCTTCCACCACCAGCCTCACGCTGATGGTGGTCACGGTTACAGAGGTCTCAGCTATGTTGCCAGCCTTGTCATAGGCTACAAGCTTAATTGTGTGCCGTCCGTCGCCAACCGTTGTGGTGTTCCAGTTGAATTCGGTTCTGAAGGTTACGTCGTACACGCTATCGTCGATGATCAGTTGCACCTGTTTCAAGTTAGTGTCGGATGCCGCGAAGGTAATGCTCACGTTTCCGCTTAGCTCAGCCTCGTCCCCTGGACTTGTTACACGAACTGAGGGCGGAGTGTTGTCCACGGTCACTGCCACCATTTTCTCAGCGGTGTTTCCTGCCTTGTCGACGGCCTTCACCTTGATGGAGTTTATGCCATCTGGAAGCTTTCTCGTGTCCAATCTTCCGGTCCAGTGGCCGGTGACATTGTTAAAGGCCATGACGGTGGAGGTCGTTCCCGCTTCGAATTCTACTGTTTCGATTCCGCTGGGGTCGCTCGCATAGGCTTCGACGGTTACGGTTTCGCGGAAGACCGCTCCCTCTTCAGGCCAGACTATGCCGATCGTTGGCGGAGTGTTGTCTACGATCACGTTAATGAGGACGTATACCTGAAACGGTAGCTCGCTTGAGATGAAATAAATCATAACTGGATACTCGCCTTCAGAAGCGTCTTCTGGCACATCGACTCTCACACCAAATTCGGTGAAGTTCATAGCCTCCAACTCTGGAACAGTGGGAGGGCTGATTTCAACCGGGAATGGGGTGAGGGGATAGGAAGTGAGCATTGCCACGTTTGTTAGCCTTCTACCCGTGGTGACGGTGTAGTTCTGCCACACCGATTGCCCCGATCGAGTTGTGACGCTGATGAGCCTCCTAGGCGCGAGCTTGACAAGCTCGACCCTGCCAGTGACGGTTTCAGGGAACGCTGTTCCGTTAAGGAGCACGTTATGAAACAGGACAGTGTAGATGCCCGTCAGCGTGTTCGTCAGCATGCTTGTGTCTAGCACCACATACTCCCCTGTTGTTTTCGTCCTCGTATCCCATTCGAAGCAACCGTTTCTTAAGTGAGGACTCACGGCAGCATCAACAATGACGCCCATAGGGTTTATGCCAAGCATGTCTATGTCAGTCATATTTCTAGTCCAGTTTGCGGAAACGAAGGCTGCGACCACGGTAGAATCTTGAACGTCAAGGGTCCACTGTTTCCAGTCGCCCGATTCGTATCCCCACATCCAATCGAAGTATCCATTAAACCTATAAGAGTCGTATAGCTCCATAGTTGGCGGCGGAGTGATGTCGTAGGCCAAGTCTCCGGTAGATAAAACGAATGGAACAAGAAGGGACACTGGAACCACGATCGTTTTGTTGTAGGGGCTTGTTATGTCGATTTTTATCTGCCCCTCATAAACTCCCTGAGGGATATCAGCTGGCACTGTCAGGTTGGCTGTGAATGTTTCTGAAGAGCCCTCGGCGACGAAGATGGTGGTTGGCGTTTCAACCCAGGTCCAGTTGCTTCTTTCGTAGTGGCTCATGTGTATCTCGAAGGGAATAGGGTCTAGCCCTCCTTTTTGAAATACGAAGATTAAGGGCTGTCCTCTAATCTTTGAAAACGGGAAGCTAAGCCTGACTTCGTTGGTCGTGCCAGCATTTTCTCCATGGTTTAGCTGGTGAACCTCATCGATCTCCACTATTCCGTTTTCATTCGAGTCAATCCAATCCAGAATATATACACCCCATCTATAATTCCATCTATAGTTCATGTCTTGGTCAAAGTGTTCGTAGGAAACCGTTAGGGAGATGACGGTGAGCTCAGTTTCTGGTGGTATACTTGCTAAGTCTAAGACGGTGAGGTTACCCCACATCCAGTCCCTGTCTTGCCAGTCCGAAGGCAATTTGAACGTTTCACCGGAATAGGTTGTGGTACTACCAATTTGTTTGTACACGACTGGCGTAACGTTAGCTGTGACTGGCTGAGCAGTCGGATTCTGTACGGTGAACTGGGCTTTCGTCGATCCTCCCGGGTGAATAGCTCCCGCAAACCAGTTGACGTCACTGATTGGGCCAAGAGGTGCCTTGAACAACAGGGTTTCTCTGAGGGAGCCGTAGGATGTGGACCACGCGTATTCGATTCTTGGACGAATATTGTCCCAGGTAGCGGGTGAGGTCACCGTGACTCCGGACGCATTGAGGGCTAGCTCAACGGCTGCGAGGACGTCCACACGTCCAGATCCTTGAAGGAAGGCGTCGTAACCCAGGTCTTTCGCAGAAGACTTTGCGATAGCCTTCGTGGCTTCAGGTGTTGGCTTGACGCTGTAGGTTTGATTGTACGCTTGGATTATCATGGCGCTTGCACCCGCTGTGAGGGCGGTGGCCATGCTAGTTCCTCCAAATAGGTCGAAAGCTTTCGAGCCATCGCCGCGTCCAGACCATACGGGTTGGGCAGCCCATCCAAAGGCACCGATATTAACCACGTCTGGCTTAACATTTCCCAGGGGGGTTGGGCCCCTAGCACTCCATGATGTGATGTCGTCGTGGCCTCCGCCAGCGAAGCCGAGATTTTGTTTGGTGTAATTCAGCGCGGTGGAGGCTCCGACGCCTATGGGGAGTGTGGCGTATGCTGGCTCGGTGAAGGTTCCGTAGCCTGCCGCGCCGTTTCCACCAGCGTGAACTATGACGGTTCCGGGGTATTCAGGGTCTAGATAGCCGGGAACCGTGAGCGCATCCTCCAAAACAGTGAGCACGTCATACCAGGGCAATCCTTGCAGCCTAGGTGCCCAGTCCGACACTCCCCAGCTGTTGCTTATGATGTCTGCTTTGTGGTTTCCCGTGTAGTTCCATGTTCCATAGACTGTGCCGTAGCCTTGAACAGACCTCTCGCCCTCGGTTCCCGGGATCAAGTCGAATCCTGATGCCCAAAGCTCCGCTTCAATGATGTCCCCTTCATAGAGTGCTGTTATGCCCATGACTTTCGCCCCCGGAGCCATTCCGATTTCAGCAAAGGGATGCCCTGGGTCTCTTCCCACCGCACAGCTGGCACAGCTCGTTCCGTGGCCAAACCAGTCGTTTACAAAGACAACGTAGTCTCCGTTTGGGTCGATGGGTTTGAGGACTAAGCCCTTGTCATCCGGATTTGGGGAAACCGCCCAAATATCGAGGAAGTAGCCCAGCGAACCGGCTGACAGGTCGTAGATTCCGTCGTCAGTAAAGTCTCTCGCTGCTACGGTCCAGCCCGTAGGGGTGACTGGCGTTTCATCGGTGAAGCTAAATTCCGGCGGCCAATCGCCAAGCTCAATCCATGCCCAGTCAAATGATAGATCCACATACACCGTATCGTACACTCCCGGTGTAGTGGAATCCACTACTAACACGGGGAATAAATCGTATCCGAGTAGATACTGGAACATGAGGCCAAAATGGTAATTGCCGCTCTGGGAGACTATTCCTGTAACCTCCATGTCCCGGGGCCATTTGGATGGGAGACCGGTTAACTCAAGCTCAGAGAATTTGTAAACCTTGTCGAAAACGTATACACATGGATCTGTGTCCTTTGTTGGTATAAAATCGCCAGCCTCAGTGGAGTAAGCCGTTAATGTAATGTTTGTGAAGGCCATGCACTCACCGTCGGCATCAAAGGCTGCTGGGTAACCGGCGGAATCCCTTGCCACAACGTCCCAGTACCCTAGGCTTAGTGCCCCGTAATCAACCCCTGTATCCACGACCGCTATGGTTATGCCGGTTCCGTTAATGTTGTAGGTTTCCCAAGCTTTTTGAGCGCCCGTAATGTTAACAACTTCCCTCAGTGTTGTTTCTGACCCCCCAGCGAAGGGTTTTCTTCTGGACTCTTGTTTCCCTAGCGTGAACTTGGTTGTCTCCATCAAAGACTGAACTGTAGGGAGCTCGGTTGAAATGGGGTACCGAATTTTCCGATCCTTTAAGATCGCCAATATGCGCGGATCAGAGGCTAGTTGCTCAACATCTTCGGCTGGCATGACGCCCATCATTATGTAAAAGCCTTTGAAGGATGGGGCGGCTCGGCTGGATATCGTGTATTTGGCAATTTCGTTGAGAGGTAGGCTGCCGCTGGCTATTATGAGAACTCTGGTCGGACCGACCGAGTTGAGGAGCTCAGGATCAACGTATCCACCTTGGTAAGGCCTTGGAACCTCTGGGAACGATGAAAATGAGCCCGTAGATTGTCGATGGAACGGTCCAGACGTTACACCCGCCATGGATGCCATAGTCGAGGGGGGAGCCATGCTCAAGAACAGGATGCAAAGCAAAAGCATCAGTATTCTCTTTTTTCTAATCGTCATTCCTGATCTTCCTTTTCTAGCTTACTTCCTCGACAAATATAAGAAGTCTCATACACTTCTTGGCGTTTTACTCTCTTCACCTCCTTAAGCGTCCCTAAGCTACGAGTTTTTGAATCGCCTCATGAATTTGATGCCTTTTTGGGACCTCTATGACTAGAGGATTGGTACCGACTTTATATGATAACGCTGCATAATTCCTTGTAAGAATTCCCTCAGTTCTCTTTCTACATCAGTTGGCAGCGGCTCTGGAACGTGTTCCCTTAATGTTTTGTCCACAACACCCTTAGCTCTTTCGATTATACTCTTTGACCCCTGCCTCCTCCAAGCCTCTAAGGTTAGCCTGTCAACAACCTCTGATGGCAGGAGCTGTTCCTTCTCTAGCCATTCGCGCGTATGCTTCTCGGCAAGGTAGTGGCCACCCGGGCCAACCTCCCCGATGACCTGTAGTGCAAGGGTGTCGTCATTAACCGTTATGCCTTCCACTAGTCTTAGAGCCATTCCGCAGATTTCATTATCAATTACGAGCTTTTCAAGGGATTGACAGCTCTCAAAGTTGAGCATTCCAGGTCCAGATATGACATTTATGCCGGCAAGAGCTCCAAGGATGGTTCCGATGCCTGATTCGAGTCCGCATTGAGCATCAATCTCCTTTGAATCACTCAATCCCGTGTACGTGTGGGTTGGTAGCCCATAATACTTGCCGATTTGAGAATACGCACAGCCGAGCATCATGGTTTCAATCGCCCCAAGTCGGGCCGTACCATGCCTCATGTCGAAAACCGTGGGTGAACCTCCATAAATAACGGGTGTTCCCGGGTTTGTCATCTGGGAGAGCACTAGACCGCTTAGGAACTCCGCATTGAATTGCACGAGAGACCCGGCGAGGGTTACCGGGCCTGTTGCACCCACTTGCGGCATGGGGATTATTTCAGCTGGTATATTGTATTTCGCGCAATCGATCAGGTTTTGGCATGTGATGTCGCTCCACATGAGCGGGGCGGATGGGCAAGTGTCAAAGATCGCCATCGGCTTTCTTGTTAGCTCCTTCTCTCCGCCAATTACGATACAAAGCATTTGTTTCATGTCAATGAGCCCCTGCTTCGTAAACGCGCCGGTAATCACCGTTTTGGGAGAATTCTTGAGCACAAGATAAAGACGATACAGGTCACTAATCTCCTCTGGCACGTCTGAGGGTACCAGAGCCGAGCTTTGCGCATGGATGTACTTGAGAGCGTCAACAAGCTTCACGAGTTCAACCAAGTCCTTTGAAAGAGGCCTTCTTACCTCACCAGTTTCGTGGTCGGCGAAATAAATCGCGGTTGAACCGGGATTAAAAATAACGTTATCCTTGCCAATCAGCAGATCATGTTTGTGATTTCGGCTATAAAGCCTTACGATCGATGGCGCCTTGGATATGCACTCCTTCACTAGGTGCTGCGGTATATGCGCCAACTTTTTTTCGGCGTTGACCTCGCATCCAGATTCCTTAAGCAGATTCAAGGCGCTATCATTTTTAATCATAACACCCTTTTCTTCCAAGATTTTCATGGAGGAGAAATGAATTCTTTCTATCTCGTCCTTTGAAAGAAGTTGCAGTAACTGTTTCTTTGGATACGAGAAATTTGGCACGTGTTATCTCTCCCTTTCCTCATAGCGCTTCCATCGATGGTCTAGAGTACATTCTCAAGTTATTTAATTGTTTTCGAAACCTCAAGATACCCGAATAGTGAGTTAAGCTGTCTTCGACGCTACCATCGGATAAGTTCGCTTGGATTGTTCCTCGTGGCTTACCACAGAGTTACACAAAGCTAAAATAGTCAAGACACTCAAAACATCGAAGATGTGATATGTATATACTGCTTCAAGACCTAACTTGGGTTGAGGCCAAAAAGGCATTTGAAAAAACGAAGATAGCCATTATACCCGTGGGAAGTCAGGAGCAGCATGGCCCTCATCTTCCCCTGATGAATGATGCAGCAACGGCCTTTGAATTTGCGAAGATGGCCGCCGAGAAAGCAAAATCTGAGATCATTGTGGCACCTCTCATTGCTATGGGCGTCTCCGACCACCATATGCCCTTTCCAGGTACCATAACGTTGTCGCCGGAAACACTGATAGCTCTTGTCATGGACGTCTGCAGAAGTCTCAAGGCTCACGGCACGGAGAGAGTTGCTTTCGTGAACGGGCACGGTGGAAATGTCCCTGCCCTCACGATGGCCATGAGGCGGGCAAGGAATGAACTTGGGATGAAGGCGGCCATAATCAACTATTGGGAGCTGATACCCGACGTGATTAAAGAGACCATCAAAAGTGAAGTTTGGGGTCACGCATGCGAGTTCGAGACCTCCCTAGCCCTCGCCATCTACCCGAAAAGGGTAAGAACCAAAGCCTTGAGGAAGGCTGAAATGAAGGACGTGAAGCTACCTTACGTTAAGCCAGGCCTTGAGCATGTGGTTCACGTCTCCTTAGACTGGAGCGACTACACGGCGACGGGCTCCATAGGTGACCCCACATTGGCCACGAGGGAGAAGGGGGAGAAGATGATTAAGGCAGCCGTCGAGAGGATGGCTAGCTTCCTCGATGAATTCGCTAAATATTAGGTTACAGCAAATCCTACAAGACACGTATGTTGCGTAAACTAATGATTAAATTGTAGCTAGTAGTGTCTCGAACAATTCGACGCAATTTCGAGATTACTCCTTGAGTAAGGCTTAAATTTCGAGGAGGAGGTCTCTTTAAGAGTAGGTAGGAGATGACGCATGGAGTACCCCATTCAGGTGGAAAACGTTACGTTTACCTACCTTGAGGGTGAGGAACTAGCTAGCTAAGCTAGCTATTGTTTGCTTCTTTATGCATGTGGGTGGCTTACACGGAAACGCGACTGACTTCGTAGCGCACGCTAACTCTTTTCACCCTATGATTCTTAATTCCTAAAGTAGATTCTCCTTAAGAAATTATTATTCGCTCGAGATGGGTGCAGATTTTCATAGCGGGTCTTCGCGCAAAGCAGATTAAGGTAACACCTGTTTTTTCGGCAGCCTTTATGCCAGAATTTATGGGTCCGATTATTGAAACAACGATCGGGATGCCAACTCTTGCCGCTTTCAAGACCATGTCTGCTGTTTGCCTTCCAGTGCTTGTTAAGATAAGTTGGGAGAAGTCAAGTTGCTTGAGCGCTGCGTCTCCTATCACTTTGTCAACTGCGTTGTGTCTTCCCACGTCTTCAGCTATGGATATGCATTTGCAGTCTGGTGCGAAGAGGGCGGCGGAGTGAACCCCCCTTGTCATCTTGTAGGTTTCGGATTTCTCGCACATGACTTTAATCATTTCCAGTATTTTTCTGGCGTTTACCTTTAGATCCGATGTCACGGTTGGTTTTTCTATTCTGTCAAGGAGCTTCAAAAAATCGTCGATTGAACCGCAAGCGGACGTGATGAGCCTCACCGCTGTAGCAGCCTTTAAGCGTGTTTCGAGGCCCTTTTTAAGCTTCATCCATGCTTTGTCTTTTTCTATGATAGTTTCATCTAGATCGTTGATGGACTTTATTATGCCCTCGCCCATGAGGTGGCCTATGGAGAGCTCCTTTTTCATTGCGGGACTGGACAAGAGGGTGACAAAGGGCTCATCGTTTACGTAGATGGCCAAGGGTTCTTCTACAGCCACCATGTCGGTTGACTTCTCCCACTTTTTTCTGCGGAGATCTATCTTATAGACATCTCTTGAGGTCATCATCACAAACACTTTTCTCAAAGAGAATTATTAATGATAGCATAAAAGCTTATCATAATTATTAATGACATCGAAACTTTAACGAAGCGATTCGACATTATTGCTAAGTCTATTCCAACTGTGATCAACGTTTTTAAGGGTCCTCACGCTTTTTCACTCCGGCAACACCTGCCCACTTATTTTAAGGTTGTTTCAACGCATGGTCTAAGAAATTCTGTGGCTTATAATGCTTTTCTGAGAAGCACAACCCTTATCTTGCATCACCTAAAAACACCATACAATGTAAGCGACCCGATGTGGATGGAAAGACGATTGGACCAGATCAAGAGCTACACTATAAAGTATTATGAGAAAAAATTGCTGGAAGATTCCGAGGTGTGCACACCTGTTTATCATCCTGGTGGACTTGAGCTGACACATGAGCTGGCCAAAGAAGCACGCGTCGGGAAGCACTCCATGGTTCTTGATGTGGCTTCAGGGGCCGGGGAAACGGCGCTTTATCTAGCAACCATATTCAGATGCAAAGTGGTTGGGGTGGACCTTTCGCGGCAAATGGTTAAGCATGCAATTAAAAAAGTCAAAGAAATGGGTCTGGGTCAGCAAGTTAAGTTTGTAATCGCCGATGCCGAGCGGCTTCCCTTTAAAGATGGTGTTTTTATGGCCGCCATAAGCGAATGTTCGGTGTGCCTCTTCTCAAACAAGCTAATGGCGTTGTCTGAGATGAGTAGAGTGGTTAAATTAAAAGGGAAAGTTGCCATAACAGACGTTGTTTTGAGGGGAGACCTGCCAGAGAGAATGAAAATCCCCCTGTTCCATGCTACTTGCATATCCGGTGCCGAAACGTTAGAGGGGTACGCTGAAATCTTCAAACAAGCAGGGCTCATCGAAATCAGGACCAAGGATTTCTCTTCCCATATCCTCAGGCTGATTAATCAGTCGTTAAAAGATCAGAAAAGGGCTCAAGAAATACCAGATCTAGGGGAGAATGCCCTGTCTCTACTATGTAATTGTGACGCTGAGTTAAACGATGAGGTTTTGCAAGCCATCTTCCTGTTTCTCTGGCTGGAAAAAATAGGATATGGTATGATCAGTGGTGTAAAGCCATAAGATAAATCGGCAAAGGGGTTGTTGTATCTCGGCTTTTTCTCAACTAACGTTAGCTTCGTTCAACTTTTCTTCGTTCTACGTGATGGCTGGGAAATCTCCTCTTGAGCTTAAATTTCGTCCACTTATGGAAGCGTAAGTAAAGCCTGCGCTGCTTGCGGTTAAAAAGGCGATAGAATGATGAGGGATGGTGCATACTCACTCGTCTTTGTAATGTAGTTGTTACAGCATCCGCAAGTTTTAAATGTTCAGCTCTGAATACCAAGCGGTTCTAGGGGGTTGTCACCTTGAAAAGCGTAAACGAGATTATGAATAGATTCAGCAAGGCCGTTGAGGAGCATGTAAGACCACAAACAAACCCAATAGTGATAAAGATGCTTAAAAGTGAAGACGATGTTCCGGAGAAAGCGCTGAGGCCCACGAAAGACTTTAAACATAGGGTTGCAATATGCCAGGCATTCGCGTTGGCGAGGCGATGGGGTTTATCAATGGCCATACTGAAAGACGATAACTACTGCCCTTTTGCAGCCATAAACTTCGGATGGTATAAGCCTCCAAAGTTTTATCTCGAAGGTAACGTTGCCCTCGGATACTATGCAAAGGACTTAGAAGCAGGCGCTAAGCTGGAGGCGGGGGTCTTTCGCTTTGAACCCGGGCAGTATGCAGGCCTAGCGGTCGCTCCCTTGGCATCTGCCAATTTTGAGCCAGATATGACAGCAATCTACGGTAACTCGGTGCAAATGATGCGATTAGTCAACGCGTATTTATGGAACAAGGGTGGCCGTTTAGATAACTCCGTTACAGCAAGAGCGGCGTGCACGGAAGTGGTTCCCAAGACTATTTTGACTGGAGAGTGCGGAGTAGTTATACCGTGCTATGGAGAGCGCGAATGGGCGATGGCTGGGGATGATGAGTTGATATTCGTTGCCCCTACGAATAGGTTAAGCGACATAACAGAGGGGCTAGAAGGGTCACACAAGTATGGAGCAATTTTAATCGCCAGGGTTAACCTCTCATGGGAAGCGGGAATGTTTGAGCCGTACGACAAATTGTCAGAAATGCTCGGAATACCGTACAAGAAAGAGGTGCTTGAGTGGGCAAGAATGTTAGAAGTCCCCAAGATGCGGAAATAATTCTAAACCATATTCCCTTTCTTTTTATCCTTCATCTCAAACATAGGAAGACGTCTAAGAAACGCCGAAACTAGGAAGAGCCTAGTGGCATGGAGTGTAAGAGATTCAGAAAAACCTGCTTTTCTCTCTGATCATCTATGGTTTGATTTCATCGTGACGACAGGTTTGGTTTATACCTATTTCCCGCTCATGCTGACGGGTATAGGCTTCGAAGACCTCAGCTCATGATTTTTGATTGAATAGTTTTCAAACGTTACACTATACCATTCCTTAAAGCTAGGGGACACCTCATCCATTACTGATTTTGCCAGATCATGTGGAACATTCGGCTTAACGTAATATGTCTTACCATAGATATGCTTTACGATCTCTCCATGTTTAACCACTATTTCTCCTCCCTTTATGGTATAAGTTGCATGCCTAAACGCCTTCATCACATTATTATACTTTATGGATGGATCAATTGCTTCAGGATTTAAATCATAGATGGCTATGTCGGCATCAGCTCCAATCCCTAAATGGCCCTTATCTTTATGTCCTAGGATCATTGCAGGTGCAGCTCTCGTTATTATTGCTATTTCATAGAAGTCATACTCACGATCAATCGCTGGCAGTATAACTTTTCTTTGAGCTCTCCTATGAAGTTGCTTTAAAGTTTTCTTTCTATACCTGCGACTCATTAGCCACGCTATTATCCGCGGATAGTGATGGAATTGCCCTGCATTGGGATGATCTGTCGAAATAACTACTCTCCAAGGGTCTTGGACAAGAAGGGCGGTTTCAAGTCCTATGCACCACTGGACCGCATTTGCATAAGTCTTTTTCCTATAGATGTACGGAACTATTCCAGCGGCGGTTTCTGCCTCTACGTCGACGTTAGACCACTTCCATGGCTGTAAGTGGTATAAAACAAATTCGAATGGGGCATCGGCTGTCATAGTTGTAGTATCACCGAATGTAATTTGGCCTAAATCGATACTTACATGCTTATGTGTATTAACGTATTTGGCTATCTTGTCAGCACCACTACCAAGCGTATGCCAACTATCTCCTGTAAAAGCTGAGAACTGAATGTGGGTTATATGGATTATTTGTCTTTTGTCGTTAAGTGAAGCTAGGTCTGATACGCAATCCATTGTCTTAAGCAAGGTTTGATAATTCCCAGGAAAACCGAGTTTGTTGGTGTGAACGTGAATTGAATGTGGAAGGTTAAGCACCTCATTAACTTTGCAGAGGGCTCTTATTAGCTCGCGTGGAGTTAAGTTATATCCTGGTATAGGATCGTTTATATCCAGCGCTATGCCTTTCCCCCACCCCCACGCTTCGGCAGAGCCAGGATCTACAAGCTTGATCGCATAGCCCTTCAATGCGTTGAGGAGCCATGCTATCCAAGCAGCACATTTATCGTACTCTTTGTCCAAGATGTAATCCATGATAAACCAGTTGGAGTCGAGTAATAGGAAACAGGTCTTATCCGTTATCGCTATAGCATCTAATTCCTCATGCGTATGTCTCGTATAGAGGGGGGGGCTTGCTGGCTCAGTAAGGGTTGTCCACCCCATGCGGGCAAACTTATATCCTGTTAAGATCGTAGATGGGGTAGTTAAGCCTGAGCCAGACCTCCTAATACCGGGCCTTGCAATCATATATTCTTTATAATGGTCCTCAGGTCTCATTATTCTCCCGACGTTTATTTTGGGTCCCGCTACATGCGAATGGATATCAACACCACCGGGCATCACTATTTTATTCGTTGCATCGATTGTCGTTGCATTTCTTAGTTTTATTGAACTAGTACATACAATTTTGCCATTCTTTATCGCTATATCGGCCTTCTCACCGTTAATACGGTTGATTGGATCGTACAGATATCCGTTCTTTATTAAAATCTCCATGCTATTGCCCAACCATTTTTCTTGCTTTTACTTTCTCTATCAACATAGCAAGAACCTTTTCATCGGTAGGCACTCCTGGTGGAGGATCCACTATGCGTCTTAGATATAAGGGTACGCCATCCATCCTGTGAATTGTGCCCTCTTGCTCTATTCCTACAAAGGCTGTGGGAATGTATACATCTGCTACTGCTGCTGTCGGAGTCCATCTAGGGTCAACGACTATCATCGGAATACTAGTCAGGTGTTCAACGGCTTTTTTTGGAAAATGTGAAACAGGATCTGATGCGATTATAAACGCGGCATCCGCCTCCTTCCTCAATAAAATGTCAGAAACAGAAGTTATACCTGGATCATACCAAGGATAACCTTTGCTTAGATCAACAGCATATGGAAAACCGGTGATCCAAGCCATAACGTGGTTAGTTCCCGTGACATTAAAATGACCTCGCATGGGCAGGATTACCCATTTTCCTAACTTGTTAAGATCTTGGGTTAATCTTATGGCTTCTTCAACGTTCCTATTCCTTGCAGGAGTCATGGTAAGACCTAACCCGAAGAATATGACTCCAAATTTAGCTGACATCATCATCTCAGCCATTTCTATGATCACGTCGTTATCCACTCCTGCAACAGGCGTATCCATATCATAATCGTTCACTAACATGCGTAAAGCTGTGAGTAGCTCGTAATCCATGCCTGGCTCTACTCTGATGAATAAATCTGCTAATTTATCTGTAGGAGTAGATATTACATCTATGACTATAATTTTTCTTCCTTTTTCCCCTTCGCTAAAGCCCTTAATGTAACGACCAGTGGACAACCCCGAATACCTAACAGGATGTCTTAAGTGCGCATAGGTTGGATTACAGCCCCAGTAGACCACGACATCGGCCCTATTTTTTATTTGACCGAGGCTAAAAAAAACTAACCCCGTTTGATGCATTGCAAGAAGGCTTGGTCCATGGCAAGTAGTAGCGGTATTATCCACAACGCCGCCTACTAGTTCAGTCAGTTCAATTCCAAGATCCATAGCCTCATTAACTGTTGAGCTCCAACCATAGAGGATGGGATATTTAGCATTAACCAATATGTCAGTTGCTACATCGATAGCTTCATCAAGATCAGTTTCAATAAATTCACCATTTTTTCTTACCAGCGGTTTAGCTATCCTCTTTAGGTTCAAGAATTTAGCACGAGCAATGGCACAACCATGCGCACGCGATAGATCTACGATCTTCGATCCTCTAACTGTAACCTTCAGATCGTCACACGCAGAACCACATATTGGACATATGACATTTGATACCTCATATTCAACGGGGGAGGAAGTGCTACTTGAAGACATACCATTCATCCTTACCGGTTTTTTGGGTGAGACTTCTCTAAGAAGGCTAATAAGTGAAGATATTGGCCTTGATGTAGGTTTTACCCTCGCTGGAAGCGTTTTTAGACCGGGCATGCCTGATCCATCTGTATCTGGACTTACAATCACATTTGCCCAAGGACCCCAAGGCATAAAAATAATGCCAGGGTGAGATCTTGGCGAAGCGATAGCTCTTACTATAATTTTCCCATAAGGAGTTTCGACTATCACGTTAGAGCCGCTAGTAATTCCGAGTTTTCTTAAATCTTGCTTATCGATTTCGCACATAGCCACAGCTTCTAGATAAACTTTATCAAACTTATCAATCTCTAGAGCTATCCCTTGAGCTTCCGTCCTCCCCGTGGTTAATGTAAAGGTATATTCGCTTGTCAACCTATAGGTCAACCCATGGCTTTTTAAGAGAAACATTTTAAGAGAAACAGCCCCCTTAAAAGGTTTTGGTGGATTTATGTCTTTCAAAGTAAATGAGGCGGAAGTGGAAGATACATTTGCAGAAGCTTTCTCGATGCTATGTACAAGAGTGTTAGTAACTGCCAAAAACGAAAATTGGGCGTTAACAGCAGCGCAGACAGCGGTCGGTTTCGCCACCTCGATTATTATGTCACCAGCTGAGGCTGGTATAGAAAGGTTTGTCAGCAAAGAAGAGACACCAGATAAGAGAGTTGGCATTCTCATACAAATCTACCACAGAACTCTCCCTGAACTGAAACTCCAGGCAGTGACCAGGATCAGTCAGTGTGTACTGACATGTCCCACAACTTCGGTGTTTGATGGAATTCCAGAAGCGAAAAGGAGAATACGTATCGGAAGTGCGATTGCGAGATTCGGTGACGGTTTTGAAAGAAAGGAAACCATTTATGGAAGAACCATGTACCGTATTCCGGTTATGCAAGGGTGTTTTCTGATCGAGGATAAACTAGGCGTTGTTAAAGGTGTTGCGGGTGGAAATCTGATTATAATGGGCAAGAGCGAGGAATCTGCACTTGAAGGAGCTATCAAGGCGGTTAACGCTATTAAAAGTTATTGCAAGGATGTGATCATGCCATTTCCAGGAGGAATCGTGAGAAGCGGTTCAAAAGTTGGATCACTGAAATATCCTAAGTTAGTAGCAACAACTAGCCATCTTCTTTGTCCAACATTGCGCGATGAAGTGCCTGAGACAAAGGTTCCACCCAATGTGAAAAGCATACTCGAGATCGTCATCAATGGGCTTAGCTTCGATGCGGTTGAAGTAGCTCAAGGAATTGGCATTCTGGCTGCCGCGGAGGTTAAAGGAATTAGGAAAATTACCAGCGTTAATTTTGGTGGCAGACTAGGTTCTCATTACATACACATTAGAGATGCTATTGAAAAAGCTAAACGGAAACATAGACAATAACTCCAAGCTATCGCCTCAGATGATTAGTACTTGACCCTAGCTTAGAAATTGCTCATAAAGCTTCAGATGAGGGTTATTTTTAATAGATATGAACAATCTTCCATGACACTTCATATGACCTAACACATCGCCTATGAATAAGTAAAAGGGTCCTGCTATTTCTTCTCGATCAACCTTGACGTAGTCAACGATACTATCTATATAAAAACTTGGTAATACCGCAGGAACCTGTCCAATGATTACCACCTTGCCCCCTCGCATCCTTGCTCCAGGCCTCCCCTCACAACTTCCTTTTATGCTAATTACGCCACCGGTCATATCAATGCCTGGTAATGAACCAACACTTCCATCGATAATTATAGTTCCTTTTTTCATTCCAGCACCGACTTCTGCGCCAGCATCTCCATGAATTGTTATTCTACCGCCTTTCATTCCCATTCCCCAATGTTCACCTCTGTAGTATGATCCGACATGACTACCTGCATTGCCATAAACTTCTATATAACCGCCTTTCATCTTTGCACCAAGCCTAGACCCAGCATTGCCATAAACTTTAACGGTCCCAGAGAGCATTCGATTTGCCGTGTAATGTCCAACATCGCCTTTTACAACTATTCTCCCATCGCTCATATCGCAGCCTACCCAACTTAATTTAGCTACGTTACCGTCGATCGTTATCTGCGTTTCAGACCGAGCCTTGCATACTTCGCCATCGATTATGAAAAGATCCTCAAGAGCTCTCACAGTGTTTCCTTCGTAGATTTCCATTTTTTTAATCTCAGAGATGCTTTTGCCAGCAAAATTATCAGGCGATATGCACCTTCCAAATACTGGTACTTTGAACTCATATCGTGGCTTTAGCTTTATCTCCTTTAACTCCACTGACGTTTTAATCACCTAACTTTAGCCGAATGGCTGTAAAGATAAAGAAGTTCGAGCCGATCTTCAACGCATTTTCGATTTGAGAGAAATCCATGGAATCCCATTGAGAAGTTCTTTGCCTAGGGGAGTCCTTCCCGTTCTAATGTTAGGGGGCCTAAAGATCTTAGTTCCTCGGTAAAACCATTCATTACTTCGACAACTTTCTTGCTTTCAGTCGCGGAGATCCATTCCAGTCTTAGTCGTTGAGGCTCTATTCCCATTTCTTTTAAGTATACTCTCAAGAGCGCAACCCTTCTCGCGGTCTTGTAATTTCCAACACTATAATGGCAATCACCAGGATGGCAACCACCAACAAGCACGCCGTCTGCCCCCATCTTAAATGCCCATAAAATATGTTGAGTGTCAACTCGACCTGAGCATAGTACACGGATTATTATCCCGTTAGGCGAGTATGTCATCCTAGAAGTTCCAGCAAAATCGGCTCCTGCGGAAGCACACCATTTGCAAAGGAAACAGACGAATTTAGGCTCGAAAGTTTTCAGCATAGGGCTGCCCTCACCATTTCTAAGATTTGCTTATCTGTAAAGTTATTCAATTGAACCGAACCTGAAGGACAGGCAGCAACGCAGGACCCGCATCCTTGGCATAAGGGGCTTGTAACCTCAACTGTTTTTCTTTCTAGATCAAGTTTAAGGGCGCCATAAGGACAAACAGAAACACACATGCCACAACCACTACAAGCTTCCTCATCGACGTTCGCGATAATCGGTTCATGAAGTAGCTCCTTTCTCGAGAAAAGGGTTTGAACCTTGCTGGCTGCCGCGCTTGCTTGAGTGACAGATTCGGTAATTGAAGCTGGTGCTAAGCCACAACCTGCTAGGTAGATGCCTGAAGTAATGCTTTCAATTGGGCGAAGCTTAGGATGAGCCTCGCTCAAAAAGCCATATTCGTCATAAGGAACTCCTAATTTTTTAATCAACTCTTTTGATCCCACTCGCGGAGTCATGCCAGTGGCTAGAACGACTAGGTCTGCCGCAATTTCGATTCTCCTGCCTGTAAGCGTATCTGCGCCCTTAACCACAATTTTGTCCCCCTCTTTAAAGAGCCTTGAAACCCGTCCCCTCACATATATCACTTCCTCTTCCATCCCCCTTTGGATGAATTCTTCGTAACGCTTGCCAGCAGCTCGGATATCCATATAAAAAATGTAGGGCTGCCCGTCAGAAACTCTATGCTTGTAAAGCAAAGCATGTTTAATCGTGTACATACAGCAAATGTTGGAGCAATATGGTAAATGCTTTTCATCACGAGAACCAACGCATTGAATGAATACAACTACCTTAGGTATCTTACCGTCAGATGGTCTCCTAATCACGCCACCCGTTGGCCCTCCAGCTGATAACAATCTTTCAAAAACGAGTCCATCGATTACATCCTCATACTTCCCATACCCATACTCGCCGATTTTCTCTTTAGGATAGAGCTCATAGCCAGTAGCAACAATGATGGCTCCAACCTCAACTTCCTCCTCCTCAGGCTCTTGTTCAAGATCGATTGCGTTAGGTTCGCAAACAGCAACGCACATACCACAGAAGCTACAAGCCTTATCGTCAAGAGTATATGTTGCAGGGACAGCTTGCGCAAAGGGCATGTAAATTGCTGTTTTATAGGTCAAACCTCTCTCGAATTCATTGGGAACAAGAACAGGGCAAACTTTCTCACATTCCCTACATAAATTGCATTTTTCCGGTTCTACGTAGCGAGCTCTCTTAAGTATTTTAACCTTGAAGTTCCCTACATAACCTGAGATTTCTTTCACCTCCGAGTATGTAAGAAGTCTCACTTGCTGGGATGCTCCAACTTCAGCCATTTTGGGGGAGAGAATGCACATCGAGCAATCTAAGGTAGGAAAGGTTTCAGATAATTTAGCCATGTTTCCTCCAATCGAGGGGGCCTTGTCCACGAGGACTACCTCATATCCGGCGTCGGCAACATCTAGGGCTGCCTGAATCCCGGCGATCCCTGCTCCAATCACTAAGGCTCTCTTGGTAACCGGGATTTCTACTGGAAAGAGAGGCTCGTCAAGCAGCACCTTTTCAACCACAGTTTTGATAATTCTAATAGCTTTCTCTGTAGCCTTTTCCGCATCAAGATGAACCCAGCTACACTGTTCTCTTATGTTAGCCATCTCACATAGGTAAGGGTTCAAACCTTGCGATTTTGCTAATCTTCTAAAAGTGGTCTCATGCAAGGTAGGCGAGCAAGCAGCAACAACGATACCCTCAAGCTTATGTTCCTTAACTGCGTTTGCAATTTTAGCTTGCCCTGATTCAGAGCAGAGATACATATCCTCTTCTGCATACGCGACACCTCGATACCCGCTTAGGGCCTTGACCACTCTGGGGACGTCGACCTTCTCGGCAATATTTCTACCGCACCTGCAAACGAAGACTCCGACTCTTTTCATGCAGACCGGAATCTTTATGCACCACCTAGGCTAAGCGTTTTCTCCTGAGCCAGGGATGTGGATCAACGAAGTGTTGGTCGAAACCGAGGGGGACATCTTTAATTTCCAAGGCGATTGCTAACAGTTGAGTAAAATAAAAAATAGGTACTTCCCCGAATTCCCCGTACTTCAATCTGACCTTATCCTGCATCCGATCAATGTTGAAGTGGCATAACGGGCAAGCCACTGCGATTGCTTCTGCGCCACTTGTTAAGGCCGAGTGTAATATGGAGTAGGAGTGCTCCACAACCGCATCAAGCGAATGGACAACCAGGTAAGATCCGCAACATTCCGTTTTATAGGGGAAGTCTATAGATTCGCAGTCGAGGCTTGTTAGAAAGTCATCAAGGATTGTTGGATGTTCGGGATCGTCTAATTTAATTTGTTCATAGGGGCGTAAAAGCAAGCAGCCATAATAGGGCGCGATATTTAGGCCCTCGAGGCTTATCTTCATATTTTCTCTCATTTTTTCAAAGCCTATCTTATCTCTCAATAGCTCTAGAAAGTGAAGCACTCTGACTTCTCCTTTATACTCCTCCCCAAGGAACTCGTTAATTTGGTTGCGTTTCTCGACATCTTTTATCATCACGTAATTGGTCTGTTTAAGCACGTTATAACAAAGAGCGCAAGTTGTCACCAGCTCTTTCCCTATCTTACTTGCGTTCAAAAGTGTGCGAACCGAGCCAAACATATCCGCAGGGTTGGTTGTAAAAAATGCCCCGCAGCAGACCCAACTAGGGACCTCAACGAGCTCAATTTCTAGGGAGCTTGCAATAGCTTTGATTGGTAAATCAAGTCCTGTGGCCCTTGAGTGAGGAATACAACCCGGGTAATAGGGGAACTTCATCATCTTGAATACCCGTGTCTAGCGCGTGGCTTTACTGCGGATAAAAAATTTGCTTAAACGCATGTGAGGGCGAACCATAGGCAAACTCACAGAACTAAACTTGCTACGAGCGGCTACAAGCGCTTGCAGAGGAACCTCGGCCGACAAGTCGGTGGTGTATTCGAGGAAGTCGGAGCCGTCGGCTAAAACTATTGTTCTCAAGGCTTCCATTACCTTAGGAACGTCAATTATTCTAGGACATCTAGAAGCGCAAATGAGGCAAGACGCGCAGAGCCATATAGTCTTAGAATCCAACACGCTTTTTTCTCCTACCTGCACGAGCCTTATAACTTCGTGAGGCTTAACATCCATAGTTGTTGCAATTGGACAACCCGCGGTGCATTTGCCGCATATATTACATGAAAAAACATTTTGATCGCTCAAGCTTATAACTTTCATAGCAAAACCGCTCCGTGAGATCATATCTGAAACTCCATGTTCTTATTACTAAATCGGTAGTGTCTTAAAAATTTATTGAGGGAAGGTGAACGAAGCCTGTTAAGCATTAACGTTTATATCTTTGGGGTCAAGTTTTATAATTCTGTTTAGACTGTGGAGATCCGATGAAAATGGAGATTCCAGAGAAATTGAAAGGGGCTAAGATGATTAGAAGTTTTTGCCATGTCTGTCCGTTCCGGTGTCCGATCGAAGTTTACGTTAAACATGGAAGGGTGATTTTCAGTAGGGGAAATCCCGAAGCTCCAAATACTAGAGGCAAAAGATGCGTAAAGGGTCTGGCGAGCATCTACCTTACCTACGATCCGGATCGATTAAAGTATCCGCTGAAGAGGGTTGGGGAAAGAGGAGAGGGCAAGTTCGAGAGAATTACGTGGGATGAAGCGTTTACCATAATCGCAGAGAAGCTTAAGGAAATAAAAGAAAAGTATGGACCCGAATCTGTGGTTTCAATAGATCACCTACAAGGGAACACCATTTTCTACAGGACTTTCCTTAACGAACTCTATGGCACGCCCAACATTTACGATCATACTGCGGGCTGCGATGCAACTTTCGTCACGTCCTCCTCAATTACATTCGGGTCTTTCTACCCTCTCGAAGACTATAGAAATTGTAAATACGTTATACTGTGGGGGAAGGATCCGTTCGGAGCCCCCAGAGTTATGGCACTCATTCGAGAACTTATAGAGGCTAAAGAGGGGGAAGCAAAACTTGTTGTGATTGACCCTCGCCTTTCAAAAACAGCAGAGAAGGCCGACGAATGGATACCGATCAAGCCGGGCACTGATGGAGCCATGGCGCTGGCAATGGCCAAAGTCATAATCGATGAGGAATTATACGATCGTGAGTTTACAGCGAAATATTGCCACGGCTTTGATAAGTTCAGGGACCACCTAAATGCAAAAGGATATACTCCTGAATGGGCTGAAGGCGTAACCAGAGTACCGGCCACGACGATAAGAAGGATAGCTCGAGAGTTCGCTACGAAAAAACCGGCGATTTCCAGCGCATATAAAGGGTTTGCAAATTATACTAACGCGTTTGATTCCCTAAGGGCAGTGCTCATATTGAACGCTATAACCGGAAATCTTGACCAACCAGGTTGCTTGATACTATCCCCGCGCTACAGCCTCAACAGTCCTCCGCTAAATCCGCCTATCCATGTTCCAGAAGAAGAGCTGCCAGAGATAGAAAAGCCTCCCTTACACGTAGCCATGGGCTTCCCGCTCGCTTTAGACCTCCCTACCGGCCTCTTGCCAAAAGCGCTACTCGAAGGAAAGCCTTACCCTGTCAAAGCCGTTATACTTTCGCAGATTAATCCAATGATGAGCGAAACTAACACCAAGATGTGGATGGAGGCGTTTAAAGCGCTTGAATTCGCCGTCGCCATAGAGATTTACATGAGCGAGACGGCGATGTATTGTGATCTGGTTCTACCAGACGCTTGCTATCTTGAGAGAGTCGATATACTACCAGGCTTCTGGCATGCGCCGTTGGTTCTATATGCTCAGCCAGCAGTTCCGCCGCCTGGTGAGGCAAAACCGATATACGAAATTGTCAAAGGAATAGCAGAAAAGATGGGATACGGAAAGTACTTTAAATGGGATACGGAGGAAGAATGGGTCAGGAATGTGATTGAAGGCTTGCCACTCGCTCTTGAAGAGCTCAAGGAAAGGGGATTTTGGCTGGGCGAACCCACATACCGTAGATACGAAAAAGGACTTGAAACGCCTACTGGCAAGGTTGAAATATACTCCACAGAGTTAGAAAATTTTGGGTATAATCCTTTGCCAGAGTTCAAGCAACTCGCGGTCACTCCTGACGAGGAATATCCTTTGCAATTGACCAGCGCTAGATTGTCTTTCCAAGCCAACCTTGTCACGCAAAACATCCCGATGCTGATGGAAATCGAGAGCGAAAATTGGGTTGAGATAAATCCAGAGGATGCGAAGAAGTATGGTATAAAAGATGGAGATTATATGGTCATAGAGTCGCCTTTAGACAGTGTGGTAATTAGGGCGAAAGTCACAGAGGGCCTCATACCTGGAGTGGTCTGCGCAGTGCACGGGTTTGGATTCGGGCGCTGGGCCGTAGGAAGAACCGCGAAGGGAAAAGGGGCGTTCACTAACAAACTTGTAGATATACATGTGGACCCGGTCAGTGGGGCAACAGCGTACAATGAATGTAAAGTTAGGGTGAGGAGAGCATAATGGCACGGATGCAAAAGGGATTTTTCGTCGACATTGAGAGATGCATCAAATGTCACGCATGCGAGATAGCTTGTAGAATCTGGAACGGTGTCACTGGCCCTCCATACAGAACTGTTATAGAAGTCGAAAGCGGTATGTACCCCCGGGCGGAAAGAATGAATATCCCCCTCACATGCATGCATTGCGGCGATCCTCCTTGTCTTACTGCCTGTCCATCCAAAGCCATATCCAAACAGGAAGACGGCATAGTAATTGTAGACAGTGAAAAGTGCATTGGTTGCAGACTCTGCACTTGGGTATGTCCATTTGGAGCCCCGAAGTTTGGACCTGACATGAAGATTCAAAAATGTAACTTTTGCGAGGATATACCTGCAGGGATGCCTAGAGCGTGCGAAGAAGCTTGTCCAACCGAAGCCATAGTTTGCGGGTCCGTGGATGAGTTAGAAAAAGTGGTTAGAGAAAGGGCGGGGAGACGGCTTGCCCCTATGTTAAGGGGGAGAAAACCAGTCCTCTACCTACCCCCTTAATTCGCCTCTTTTGGTCACTTTGCACATTCTTTGGATAGTGACTTTTTGGGATCCTCCATCATGCTACTTTTAACTTGTTACGTATTTATAGAATAAAATAGGGAAGCGCTCGAATTTCGGACAAAGTGTTTCTACTTCTAGGCCTGCGATGTTGTGTAGACAAAAGTGGAACCAGATTTCCTTCATCTGATCCGATGTTATGCTATTTTATCTTCCCGCTGATTTTTACTGGAGTTAAGATCATGATCACAGCGATGCTAAATCTCGCATCGAACAGGGGCTAATTTGTCCTCATCCTTCGCATGCATACCGCAAATTTAATTAGCTAAGTCTGCCTCAAAAACGTTCGGTGATTCGGCGTTGAATGTGAGGAATATATGCACAATCAAGCCTTATGAAGACCACAATTGTACAATCTGGGATATGTTTAAGGAAGACGAGGTGAGTTCTTGCATTCGTTTCATTAGCGAGTTCGAGACAGAAAAATTGGATCCCCACAGCCATAATACTGACGAGTTTTATTATATACTCCATGGAAGGGGTACAATAAAGGTGGGAAGTGAAAAAACACATGTTTACCCGGGAGATTTGATCTACATTCCTCCCAACGCGGTGCACAGTGCCAAGTCTGAAAGCAAAGATTACCCGGTTCACATACTCTGCATTTCGGCGTCAGTCGAGTGATCTTTACCTGATATAAATAATGAGGGAGAAACATGAAGTCGGAAGAAGAAATGGAAGTAGTAAGGAGTATATGCTGGGGAGGCGGTGGGTGTGAAGGACCTGGATGCGGCATATTGTTATACATTAAACATGGTAAGCTTGTGAAAGTTGAGGGTGATCCAGAGTGCCCAGTCAACCAGGGCCGTGCCTGCATTAAGGCTCTGTCGCTTCCGCAACTTGTGCATCATCCAGATCGCCTTAAATACCCCCTGAAAAGGGTTGGGAGGCGCGGGGAAGGAAAGTGGGAACAGATCTCTTGGGACGAGGCCTATGATATCATCGTGAAAAAGCTCAACGAGATCAAGGAGAAATGCGGGCCAGAGTCTGTTGTGTTCGCCCAGGGAACCGGAAGGGACATCATGTGCTGGATAAGCAGGCTCGCATACTCGTATGGGAGCCCAAACTGGTTTTTCGCCTTTCTCGCCGGACAGGCATGTTACATCCCTAGGATAGCAGCCACACTGGTTATGATGGGGGAAACTACAGAGCTGGATGCATCCCAATATTTTCCTGAACGTTACGAAAACCCAAAATGGAAAACTCCAGAATGCGCAGTGATATGGGGCAAAAACCCCATCATTTCAAGTCCAGATGACTTTTTTGGCTCTTGGCTAATTGAATGCTTGAAGAGGGGCACAAAGCTTATTGTTGTAGATCCAAGGTTTACGTGGCTTGCGTCGAGAGCGGAGCACTGGCTTCAACTCCGCCCCGGAACCGATGCAGCTCTTGCGCTAGGCTGGCTGAACGTCATCATAAACGAGGAGCTCTACGACAAAGAGTTCGTGGAAAAATGGTGCTATGGATTCGACAAGCTAAAGGAACGGGTTCAACAATATCCACTCGAGAAGGTTGCGGATATAACATGGGTGCCGAAAGAAAAAATCATAGAGGCGGCCAGGTTTTATGCGAGGAGCAAGCCCGCAGCCATCCAATGGGGTACATGCTTTGATCATAGCAATCCACAATGTGGTTTTTATGGTGCCATGGCTATAACTGCTTTAACCGCGGTAACCGGCAACGTCGACATACCGGGAGGCAACGTGGTACAAAGATCCCCCTTCGGCATAACTCAACCGTGGTTTGGTGCGTGGGGATACGATAAGTTGCTTACCGACGAGCTGAAGAGGAAAAGAATCGGATTGAAGGAGTTTCCACTCTATGATTATGGCTTTCTAACGGCATCGCCCGATCTCATAGAGGACACCATTTTCACAGGCGAACCTTACCCGATCAAGGCTGCTTGGATTCAAACGAACAACCCGATTGCCTGCATGTCTGCTGGCACTAAGAGAGCTTATGAGGCCTTAAAGAAGCTGGATTTCATTGTGGTTGTCGATTTGTTCATGACTCCAACCGCCATGGCATTGGCTGACATTGTGCTTCCCGCAGGATCCACAGCTGAAAGAGATAGCATCAGATGTGTGTTTCAGTCGGTTTCGCCGGTGGTGAAAGCTTTGAAGATAGGGGAGTCTAAGGGAGATCCTGAAATCTGCTTCGAGTTGGGCAAGAGGCTAAATCCTGAAGCTTGGCCGTGGGAAAATGTGGAGCAAATGCTAGATGCAATTCTCAAACCCGCCGGCTTGACGTTTAAGGAGCTGAAAGAAAAGAAGTACGTATATCCTATCTATGAGTATAGAAAGCACGAGAAGGGGCTAATAAGGCCGGATGGGAAACCCGGATTCAACACCCCAACAGGGAAGATCGAACTCTACTCTACTCTCCTTGAGAAGTTTGGATATGATCCGCTCCCATACTATGAGGAGCCTCCGGAAACCCCCGTCAGCGCACCAGAAGTCTACAAGGAATATCCTCTAATCCTAATTTCAGGAGCAAGATCATGGACGAGCTTCCATTCAGAGCATAGGCAGATCCCGTGGTTGCGAGAAATAAAACCCGGTCCTGTAGTAGAGATCCATCCAGATACAGCAAAAGAGCTAGGCATCGAGGAAGGAAATCTAGTTTGGATCGAATCGAGAAGAGGAAGGTGCAAGCAAAGGGCTAAGCTGTTCTCCGGGATCCATCCGAAGGTGGTTCACGCTGACCACGGCTGGTGGTTCCCGGAAAAGCCTGGACCAGAACCGTCCTTGTTCGGGGTCTGGGAATCTAACATCAACTTGCTAACCGAGATGGGGTGTGGGAGTCATGGCTTCGGCAGTAATTACGAAGCCATACTGTGCAAGGTGTACAAGGTGGAGTAGGAGGGCACAGACTTGCCTAAGCCAAGGTATGGCCTGCTCATAGACTACGAGTTCTGCACCGGATGCCACACTTGCGAGGTCGCGTGCAAACAAGAGAACGAACTGCCGGTTGGGGTGTGGGGAATACGCGTGATTGAAGTCGGGCCCACGCCTGTGGGAGACAGGCAAATGCTGTATTACTTCCCCTTCCCAACAGACAACTGCGACTTGTGCGCCCAACGCGTGGAAAAGGGTCTTCAACCATCATGCGTGAAGCATTGCCTCTCCGGGATTATGAAATTTGGTACCATTGAAGATCTTGCAAAGCTTATGCGAGAGAAACCGAGAACGGTGCTCTGGGTCCCACGTTAGCTAGCTCCCCACTTCCCCGCTCTTTTTTGCTGCTTTCAATTAACCTGAATCGCGCACGCTATTTAAGAAAAGCACTACGTGCTATCAGACTTTGGGAAATTATTTTAACAACAAATTTAATAAAGTTTGCCTAGAGGAGGGCTTATTGATGGAAATGTCTGTTAAAGGACTACGTTGTGTAAAGTGTGATCGATTGTTCCCTCTGGGCACTTTTTTCGGTTGCAAGGAATGCGGGGGATGTCTGAGTGTGGAGTACGATTATGAGAAGCTGGCTAACACGGTTAATAAGAAAAACATAGGAAAGGGAAAGCATTTAATTGAAAGATATAAATGGATTCTTCCCATCGAAGAGCCTGAAAAAGCCGTTTCATTAAGTGAAGGTCTATCTAAGGGACTTGGCCCTCGAAAACGACCTGTTAGTGCTGTCCGACGAAGTGTATGAAAAAATAATCTACGACGACGCTAAGCACTACAGCATCGGCTCATTTCCGAACATGAAGGACCACACGATTACCGTAAATGCCTTTTCAAAGACATACGCCATGACGGGGTGGCGGTTAGGCTATGTGGCTGCAAGAAGAGAAATCATTGAACAAATGTCCAAGCTGAACTTGTACACCAGCACCTGTGCAAACTCCATAGCTCAGAAAGCCAGCATAACAGCTCTGAAGGGGCCACAAGACTGCGTCAGTGATATGGTTAAAGAATACAAGAGACGTAGGGACTACATTGTAAAACATCTTAACGAAATTGATGGGATATCCTGTCTTGCGCCCAAGGGAGCGTTCTACGTATTCCCCAACATTACTGAACTGAACATGACCTCGTTTGATTGCACGATGTTTCTACTCACTGAAGCTAGGGTGGCCACAGTTCCAGGCAGCGCCTTCGGAAGTTTTGGAGAGGGCTATATTAGAATTTCCTACGCAAGCCCCTTGGAGAATATCGAAAGAGCCGTTGAGAGAATTAAGAGAGCAGTAAAAAGCCTAAGGAAAGGTTAACCCACCTTTTTTATTTTCGAGCGTTTGAATACACGGGGCTTAGTTGTGGCCGTTGGAAGTTCAACAACCACATAGGCTGGTTCGCAAAAGCTTTAGACCTTCCTTCCCAAAGCCCTACTATCGCCTAGTACACACCTAAGACGGTGCTCCTCATGAAGGTGGTTTGATGAGAATGGACTATAACGTATGTCGCCAGAAGCTGGACGCCGCTTTAAAGTTAAAAGGCCATCCGGTAGGTATAAAGCTATTCAAGAAAACGGAGGACTTGGATGAACTACAAGTTCAGAGGCCGGAGGCGCCTTTGGCTTTCTGCCAACTTGTTGGGCAGACGCGCTATATGGGGAAAACTCTTGGAGGAACCCTCAGCGAGCTGGACGAATGCATCTTCGGCTCTGCCGTGCTCGGTTTTGCCGAGGTCCCAAACGACATTGCCGATGGCACGCGTTGGTCCAGACTCTGGGGGGTGACGGAGGATGTGGCTAGGAAAATGGTCGCAGGCATGCACAGGTTCCCGGTTGGTTCCTACTGTTCAGTTGTAACAGCTCCCTTAGAGGAATTCTCTGTTATCGGAGTTGATCCAGATGTGGTTTTGCTTTACGGAAACACCGCTCAGATATGGTTGGCTGTTATGGCCTATCACGACATCACTGGGAAGAGAGTTGGCTCTGAGTTCAGTGGTCATGGGTCGTGCGAAGTCATTACTGTGCCCGTAGAAGAGGGAAGACCTTGGGTGACTATACCCTGTGGAGGTATGAGGGGCCTTACCGTGGTTCAGGACGACGAATTGATCATGGCTGTACCTCCTGACATCTTGGAGAAAATCGTCTCTAGGCTTGAAGCTGCGAGAATCGGATACCCATTCGGAAACGGCAATTCAATAACCGAGGAGAAGTATTCGCTCAAGTAGGAATTAACTTCTGGCCGTGCCCAATGAGCTGCGACTTCTGCTCCTTTAGTGAGAAGTCCGGCTTGATCAAGTCACCAGCGGAGTTTGACGCTGATGAGGTAGTCGCTAGAGCCAAGGCGTTCGAGAAGGCTGGCGCAAACGCTATCTTTTTAATGACCACCGCAAACTATCCCTTCGACCTCTTTATTGAAATTGCAAAAGCTGTACGGCAAGCTATTTCATCTGGTCTACCGTTAGTCGCCAATATAGGAGACTTTGGTGCAGAGCAAGCCGAAAAACTACTGGATACAGGGTTCCAGGGGGCGTATCATGTCTTTCGACTTCGAGAAGGCAAAGACACAAGGATATCCCCCGAGGTTAGACTGGGCACTCTTAAAGCGATAAGAGATTCTGATCTTGACCTCAGCTATTGCGTTGAGCCGATTGGGCCGGAGCACGCCCCTGAAGAATTAGTTGAGGAGATGTTCCGAGGGTGTGAATATGGTGCTGTTAACCATGCCTCTATGAGAAGGACACCAGTTCCTGGGACTCCTTTAGCTAAGTTAGGCGAAATATCCGAACTAGAAATGGCTAAAGTAGTAGCGGTCACAAGGCTAGTTGTCGGCGGAACCATTAGAGCTATGGGTGTTCACGAGCCAAGCTTGCTAGCTTTACGTGCTGGAGCTAACCAAATCTATGCTGAAACAGGTCTCAATCCTAGGGACGTAAAAGAAGATACCGCGAAAGGGCGAGGTTGGCAAGTAGAGAAATGCAAGAGGATGTTATGGGAGGCAGGTTATACACCATTAGAAGGCCCTTCACAAGTGTTTAAAGGTCGGTGGAATGAGTAGGACATGCTAAAAATAGTTGGCAAAGTGTGATGAATGAACATGGGGAGCCAACAACTAGGACGGAAGCTTATGGCGGAACTCATAGGTTCTATGTTCCTAGTAATAGCCGCAATTTCACCGACAATACCGATAGTCCCACCATGAATCGAAGGAGCCAAGAACCAGGAGTATACAGATGAGAGAGTGAAATGAAGGTTCTATTCGTTAACCCACCCCGATACGATGGCTTGTCGGTCATCAGAGAGGACAGATGCGAAATAATAAACAGGTATCTGGTTAACCCACCCTATTCCCTCATACAGATAGCCTCCGTTCTAAGGGAAAAGGGTATAGAGGTCCAGGTTATCGACGCTAACTGTGAAAACCTATCATACTCTGAGGTCCAAGAAAGAATAGAAGAGAGTAAGCCTCACATAGTTGCCTTCAGATTTGCCCCAACAACCATTGAGGCGGACATGGAAACAGCGAAGATCACAAAATCGCTTTACCCTAATGCTATGACCATCGGTATGTGTTGGACCCTAAAGAGGTTTGCCGAGAAAATTATCAGGGATAACAAGGACCTAGACATTTATCTAACAGGTGAATATGGGACCTATGAGACCACATTCCTTAACCTGCTAGATGCAATAAATAAGGGGTCGCTCTTAGATACGGTTAAGGGCATAGTTTTCAGAGGAGGAGAGGATGCGATTTCAACAGTCCCATGCACTACTCACTATCCCTACGACTTCCTTCCTATACCCGCCTACGATCTCCTACCGCCCCTCAACAAATATTACATCAGCCCAAAGCATAGCAGACACTCACCGTTCACCATCATGTACACCTCTATGGGTTGCCCGTACAGTTGTATCTTCTGCGTGGTGAGACAGACCATGTGGAGAAAACGATCCATAGAAAGCATAATGAAGGAAATAACCTACCTTAAAAATGAACACGGTCTTAAATGCGTATTCTTCATGGATGAACTGTTCACCATGGATAGACAGAGGACCGTGGATCTATGCAAAGCCTTCATAGAGAACAAGATTGATCTAAGGTGGTATACCTCCACTAGAGTGGACCTGGTCGATAAAGAGTTGCTTGAGCTCATAAGGAGGGCTGGATGTAGAAACATATCATTCGGGATCGAATCCGGTAGCCAAAAGATACTAGACTACGCTAAGAAGGGGATAACGGTTGAACAAGCCATGCAGGCCGTTAAAATGGTGAAGGAGGCAGGGATAGGCGTACACCTAGCTTTCATAGTTGGTCTACCCGGGGAGAATTGGGGAACCTTCAAGGAAACTGTGGACTTTGTAAAGAGGGCTTTACCCTCTATGGCCCAATTCAACGTCGCTGTGCCTTACCCTGGCACCCCACTATATGACTTGGCCCGATCTAAGGGCTGGATCGATAAAGATCTAGACTACACCCAGCTACAACACCAAGTGTCCATCATGAGAACGGAGGAGATGACTACAGAGGAGATCGAGGAGGCTAGGAAAAAAGCCTACAGGTCACTATACTTTAACCCAAGATGGATTCTGTCACAACTCAGCAACTTCGAGGACCTGTCACTTACCACTAGATACTACCTCAAATGCCTAAAGATGTATCTACTGCATGGAATGAAACACGCACACTGAGCGTGCATGGGCATCATCCAGATGGTTTCATGAGTTGCTCTCGACGTGGTGGTCAGATGGAAGGGGCTGAGGATAAGAGGTTAAAATTTAAAGTTGCAGACTAGGGGCTAGGCCTTTTCCCTTGTATTCCATGAACTAACGGATAGCAACTTTTACTGGCGTCAAACAAACGTTTAGCCGTGAGCTTATTTGTGACCTTGCTTTTCTTTGTCCTCACTACCCGTTTCTTGGGAAACCAGAATTTTTCTTTTGCATTTCTTACACTCATAAAAAGTTTTACCGGATGCAAGCCTTACCTTAACCCACGGAGCCCCGCATGAACATACGAGGAAGCGATTAGCCTCATCTTTTTCGGGTGCCATGGCTCAAACACCCGTCACCGCAAAAAAAGGGGAGATTTTTGCTTTCTTTACTTCTTCGGTAGGACATCCTTGGATATGGCCACTCTAAGCGCACACGGATATGGAGGGAACTGGGGGAACGTGATCTGGTACATTTGGCAGACGCGAACGGTAAAGGCATGTGACGTAGCACACAACATGTAGGCTTCTTCGGGGGTAAGCCCATAGTCGCCGAGCCAACTGAACAGTTCTCTGAGAGCAATCTGCATGCCCTCCATAAACGGCCTGTAGCCAACTATGACCCCCATCAATTCTGCTGTTTCAAAACGCGGGCGTATTATCGGCTTACCCTTAATCAAGTCAAGTGTGAGAGTCACTTCAGCTGCAACCTCCACAGCGGTGCTGAGTTCTCCGTCGCCCTGCGATGCGTGAACATCCCCCAAGCCGAACAGAGCGCCCTTAGTGAATACGGGTAGATACAGCCTACTCCCAATTGTGAGATCTGCGCAATCCACGTTTCCGCCATAATGGCCATTAAAGAAGGTTGAAATCGCCTCTCTCTCAGGGGCGTTTCCTATAGTTCCGGGGAAGGGCTTTACCGGAAAAGTGATCTTGTCGCTGAAGATGACCTTTCCGTCTTTGATGGGGAGTATTCTGGCCTTTGGCTCTTTGAAATCGTAGGGTAGGAGTCCGAATCCGGGGAGCACCATCACGGACCCTGTTTTTGCCACTTTTATGTCTTTTATGTCTACCACCAGGACGTCGCCCGGTTCCGCTCCCTCTATGTATATGGGTCCCGTGATCGGGTTCATCAATGGTTGCGACCCCTTCAGAATAGGAGACTCCAGAAGTTTGGGCAAGTCGGCCTCGGTCTTGAGCCTGTCGCTCGTCCAATCCATGGTTTCCACGATGAAGGTTTCGCCGGGTTTAACGGTGTACGCTGGTTTCACGAACGGGCTGAATACATACGAAAATTTATCCTTCGTCAAACGCCTCATTCACATCACTCACCTATTGCATTAGAAGTATCAGAATATTGAAGGAGAGTATAAATTTTTTTCTGTAGTGTTCCGAAAACGCACCTTATTTGTAGTTTCCTCTAGTGTTGGCGCTTGGATTAGTTATCTGCCCTCAGTTGGTGGGTTTGAGGACGCTCCCATGGCAGTTACGCGCTAAGCAGAATAAAAGCAAATAGCATATAAATATGCTAATAGCATAATGTGGCGGTAGCACACGCAGCGGGTGAAATTACTTGAAAAGTTCGGCTACGGTAACAAAGGAAGAGCAGGCTGAGAGGCTGTTTACGTTTCTTTCAGGGTTCCAAGGTATCTGGATAATTGGCATAGGAAGCAAGCTAGGGCTCTTTAAAGCTATTAACAAACACAAAGAAGGCATTCATCCGAGTGACTTGGCTCGAGAATCGAATCTGCAGCCCCTCCATGTGAAGGCTTGGTGTCAAGCGGCTTACTCACTTGACCTTCTGGAGCACGACGCTGAAACTGGATACAAGCTGACTCCATACATGGATTCGTTGTTGGCCGATGATAAGGATCCCTATTGTTTCGCTGGTGTGGGGCGTTACTACGTCGAGGCCTCCAAGGATTACCATCACTTGCCGACCCTATTCAAGACCGGAGGTATTGTGGTCATGAATCAACGGGGCATAGGATTGGTTGAAGCGTCTTCTGAATTTTCTAAGCCCGTCTCTTACTTGACAATTAGCGAGATAATCCCGAAGGTTAGTGGGTTAGAAGAAAAGTTAAGGGAGGGGGCTAAGGTTTTGGACCTGGGATGCGGCTCAGGGATTCTAATGATCAGCCTTGCTGAAGAGTTTCAGAACTGCAGCTTTGTTGGGGTAGATGCTGATAAGAACTCTGTAGACTTCGCTACCGCTGAGGTTAGGAAGAGTGGGTTGCGTGAAAGAATTCGCGTTGAGTGCATGAATGCCGCTGAAATCTCGTATGAGGATGAGTTTGACCTCGTTTGTATGTTCTATGCGCTTCATGAGATGGGAGACAAGAGAAGCAGACTCAAAATATTGAAAAACTGTTGGAAAGCGTTAAAGGAGTCTGGCAACATAATAATTGTGGAGTTTCCTCTTCCAGCGACGATCGATAGTTCTAATGACAAGATTCGCCGAATAATCATGGTAGATCGACTGCTTGAGGAAGTGCTCATGGGAGCTGACTTCCTAACTACTATGGATGTATATGAGGCACTGTCGGAAGCAGGGTTCAGAGTCATAGAAAAATTCGAACTCCTAGGGGGATATCTGGTAGCGCTTTGTGCAGAGAAGTAAACACTGGAGTCTTTTAAAATTTAAGCCTTTTATTGCTGTTATGAGTTAAAAAAAGGTTATTTAGGGGACCAAAGTATTATCTTTTGCGTCTTTTTCGCGATTTTGGCGAGTTCGTCTATGGTGCCGAACTTGATGCAGCCAGTCGGACAATGCTTCGCACATGACGGTATTCCCCCGCTCTTTACCCGGTTTTCGCAGAGGTTGCAGTTGTCGGTGGGCAGGGGGAACCAGTACTGGTTCAGTTTTCCAGCCATGATCTCGGGCCCTATCTTGACTACGCGTATCCCCCACTGCCCCGGCGGCAGGTCGTACTCTTGTTTGCACGCAACTTCGCAGACATGGCAGCCGTGGCACCATCCATATTCGATGAGAAGGCCGTATTCAGACATCTTAAACCCCCCTCTCAGCCTTGTATACTTTGCATAAGCCGCTTTTATAGGAAGCTGAAAAGCCTGTCACACCGCAAACGTTCGCTGTTTGTACGCAAAGGTTGATATTGGACTCCCACACCCCAAACAGATCGGGCTCTGTTTCAGGCTTCTCTGGGAACCACCAGCCGTGGTCAGCGTGAATCACCTTCGGATGCATTCCAGGGTCCAGCTTGGCCTTCATTTTGCATCTTCCCCTTTTGGTCTCGATGTATACCCACTCGCCGTCAGAGATGCCTAATCCCTTCGCCGTGTCTGGATTTATCAGTACGATGGGGTCAGGGTGGCACTCACGTAGCCACGGTACCTGTCGATACTCGCTGTGAGTGTAGACAGGAATTCGTCCTCCCGAGGTTAGGACCAGCGGATATTCCTTGAACACTTCGGGTGTGCTGATCGGGCTTTCCGGAGGTTCTGTGTGGTAGGGGAGTGGATCGTAGCCCCATTCCTTCCATTTTCCGCCAAAATTGACGGCGAGCTCAATTTTCCCCGATGCGGTGTTGAATCCGGGTTTTCCATCCGGCCTTATTAGCCCCTTCTCGTGCTTCTTATACGACCATGGAGGGTAAAGGTACACTTTTTTCTTCAGTTCCTCGAAGGTCACGCCCGCGGGTTTCAGGAGCTCATCCAGCATTTCAATGTCGTTTTTCCAAGGCCAGGCTTCAGGGTTCAGCCTCTTACCCACCTCCAAGCAGATCTCTGGATCGGACTTGCATTCCCCGGGCGGATCTATCACTTTGACGATGGGGCCTACCCTATCCCAGATCACATTTATGCTGTTTTTCTCGGGAAGAGCTGCGGCAGGGAGCAGCACGTCGGCGAACTGCATGGTCGGCGTCATAAAGAGGTCTACACCCACGATAAATTCTACGTCCTTCAGCGTCTCGTAGTGAAGCTTGGGATTCCACCCTTGGCAAGCTAAAAAGTTCGTGGTTTGGATCCACAGGCCCTTAATGGGATAGGGCTTGCCAGTGAACACGGTCTCGCCGAAAGCTACGTCGGAGGAGCAGAAGAGGAAGCCGCCGTACAGCATAAGTGGATACTCCTTTAAGCCTATTCTTTTCTCCTGATCAAACTCTTTTGTGATTAACTCGCCGAATCCCCATCCACCTGTCCAGAGCTGATAAATACCAAAGGGTGCGCTTACCAAGACGTTTCCTCCGGGCACATCGATGTTGCCAGTTACTGCCATCAAGCCGAAAAGACCCATAGCGGCTTGAAAGCCTCCGACCTGCGTGTCAATTGCTTGGCCATCCATTATAGCTGACGGCTTGTTCGTCGCATATTTTCGGGCTACTTCTATGATTTCTTCCTTCGGTATCCCGGTGATTTCAGCAACCTTCTCTGGGGGGTATTCTTGAACCCTTTCCTTCAACTTGTCGAATCCAATACACCACTTTTCCACGAACTCTTTATCGTACAACTCTTCGTTTATGATGACGTTCAGCATGCCCAGCGCTAATGCCGCATCTGTCCCCGGCCGAATCCTAAGCCAGTGCTCCGCCCTTGAAGCCATCCATGTGAATCGGGGATCTATAACCGCTAAAAGCTTAGTCCCTCGTCTCATGGTCTCAATGAGCCACCATCCGTGGAAACCGTCTGGGTTGGAGTACACGGGGTTTTTGCCCCAACATATCATGTACTTCGGTGGAACCCACTCCGGGTTATCATAGGTGTCTGGGAACCATTGAGCACAATCAACTTCAGGATAGTTCCCCATGACGGCGGTTGCGGCTGCGATCCTAGGGATGTAACATGATTGTCCAGACAGAAAGGCCTGAGTCCAGTTTGGGCTTCCATAGGAATACGTGAGTCTGCTCATCCAGCACATGATGTCCCTTCCGGTTCCTTGGCAGAAGATAACAGACTCTGACCCGTATTTCTCCTTGATCTCGTTGAGCTTTTTCACGATGATATCATAGGCCTCGTCCCAGGAGATTCTTTTCCACTTACCTTCCCCGCGTTTTCCCACCCTTTTCATGGGATACTTTAACCGGTGGGGATGGTACACGTACTGTTTAAGACCTAGGATCCTTGGACATACTCGGCCTCGGTTCTCCGGGTGCTCCTCGTCGCCTTCAACCTTCACAAGCTTCCCACCCTTCGTGTACAGTTTTATCGCGCATCCACCAGCGTCGCATCCACCTAGACCCCAGCATGTCGACCTCGTAACCTTCAGTTCCCCTTCACTCTCTTTAGCCATTCTTCATTTCTCCATACAGATTTAGAATTATTTCTAACCAAACTATTAAATATGAAACACATATAAAACTTGTCTTTGACGGGCCACGAACATCGTGAAATTAATGATAGCCAGACCTTAGATTTTTTGTTCGAATCACTTGAGCAGAAAATAGGAGACCGACCAAGCGCAAAACATTTGTATTCATGACCTCATTTATTAGTGTCTTAAAGGAGGAGTACAATTGTCAGGTTGGAAAACTGAAAACTGGTGGGTTAGTCACCTGAACTTCATTGACGAGATAAGGTCTCAGATGTCTTTCCCAGAAAAGGTTCTAGTGCATGACATTACCCTAAGGGATGGCGAGCAACAAGCTGGGGTAGTTTTTACCAAGGAAGATAAACTCCAGATTGCACGAATGCTGGATGAGGTCGGAGTTCACAGAATCGAGGCTGGAATGCCCGCTGTATCCCCAGAAGATAAACAAGCGATAAAAGCCATAGCCAACGATGGGCTGCATGCAAAGGTTTTCTGTTTCAGCCGTTGCATGAAATCAGACGTAGACCTCGCTCTCGAATGCGATGTGGACGGGGTCATAATGGAGATCCCCGCGAGTCAACACATCATAAAATACGCCTATAATTGGCCTGTTGAAAAGGCCATAAAACTACCAGTAGAAGCCACTGACTATGCAGCTAGGCATGGATTAGAAGTAGCCTTTTTCACAATCGATTCTACACGGGCAGATTTAGAATGGTGGTTTAAGATAATTAATAGCGTGGCAACTGAGGGTCACATGGACTCCATAGTCCTCGTGGACACCTTTGGTGTATGCAACCCAGAGGCAATAGCGTATTTTGTGAAGAGGGTCCGTGAAAAGTTTGATAAGCCGATAGAGGTTCATTGCCACAATGACTTCGGGCTAGCCACAGCCAACACGATAGCGGCTGTGTTGGCAGGGGCAGAGATCGTACACACCACGGTCAACGCGATTGGAGAAAGGGTGGGCAACGCTTCTCTTGAAGAAGTCTGCCTGGCTTTAGAAGTTTTGTACGGCTTAAATCTTGGCTTAAAATATGAGAAGCTTTATGCTCTATCAAAGCTGGTGGAGAAGCTGTCTAAGATTAATATGCCTCCTCATAAGCCGATAGTTGGCGATGGCGCCTTCAAAACAGAGAGCGGAATCGTATCGTCGTGGTGGTTGAGGGTTAAGGAACTAGATAAACCCCTTATCATGATGCCTTTCACATGGGAACTTGTGGGGCAAAAGCCTTTCGAAATTATCTTAGGAAAGAAAAGCGGGAAAGATTCCATCGTGCACAAGCTGAAAGAACTTGGCATGGCTGTTCCGGAGGAAAATATCGAAGGAATCTTGGAAAGCGTTAAGAGTAAGTCATATAGGAGAAAGGGTCCCGTTCCAGATGAAATATTTAAGCGAATTGTTGAGAAAAAACGCGCTAAAACAGTAAAGGAACCAGATCGAACCTATGAAGGATGATATCCTTACATGGTTAGTTTTAACTCTTTTTGATTTCTGGATAATGTACGCGAAAATGTTTAATCCACCCTCTAATCTTTTTTCACTAAGGAATAAAGAGTTGAAGAAAGGTGAGAGATTACAAAGAAAACGATGCATGCATCAAGAAGCATAGAGGGCTGGGAGAGATTAGTTGAAAGAAAAGGTTATTGGAATATTGGGAGGTATGGGCCCTGAAGCTACTGCGGAGTTGTTCTGTAGGATCATTAAGGCTACTCCAGCTCAAAAAGATCAAGACCATCTAAGGGTCATCATCGACAATAACCCGAAAATACCAGATAGAACGGAGGCCATTATAGGTGGAGGAGCTAGCCCTTTACCGGAGATTGTGAAGACGGCGAGGAATCTAGAAAGAGCTGGAGCAGATTTCATCATTATGCCATGCAACACGGCCCACTACTACTATGAAGAGCTTAAGAAGAGCATAGGGATTCCTATCCTAAACATGATAGAGCTGACTGCCCGGGTAATAATCAAGAGGTTCCCTAACGTGAGGAAGGTGGGGCTCATCGCCACTACTGGAACAGTTAAGACTAAGATATACGACCAAGCACTAGGGGGGATCGGCGTTAAAGTGATTTCCCCACATGCGGACTTGCAGGATATGGTTATGAAAGCGATATATGATGATATAAAGGCTGGGCGCATCATGGAGGGTAGGAAGATTATAGTTAACGTGGCTAACCACTTAGCTGAGAAAGGGTCTGACATAATTATCTGTGGATGCACCGAGGTATCCTTAATGCTCAAAAGTGGAGACCTGCCTATCCCAATAATTGACCCGCTACAAATTCTATCTAAAGCAGCTGTGGCAACTGCTTTAGGGATGTGTTATGAGTGAGGTTATTACGGGAGTTCGCAACACTCAAACACTAGAAAAGGGCACACGACACGCGCTAACTCTGTTTAAGGTTAAGATTCAGCGTGCGCGAGACGTGAAGAGGCTCATCCAGGAGACGGTCAAGAGGCTCGTCCAAGCCTAGACGGGCTTGCTATGGTATCAATTCAACATTTTTCGCTATGCTTTTTAGTATGTTAGCCAATTCTCTGAGTTTTGTCAACTCTTCATCGGTCAGGTCGTATTCAATGATCTTATCTATTCCTTCCTTGCCTATGATTGCCGGCATCCTATGGCGAGATCTCTTCCAAGCAGTATTCCCCATCAGTACTGCATTAATAGGAACCCCTTTTTCTTTCATCGTTAACAATAGCCTTTACAACTGTTGCGGTGCATATAGCGAGTGCAAGCGTGGTTGCCCCCTTTCGCTTTATTATATCCATGTCCTTCTTTTACAGACTTAACGATCGCATTCCAGCTCAGTGCTATAAAGAGATTCATAGTAAAGAAGAACAACTTGGTATTAGATATATTCTTTGACAAGTTAGAAATGTGCCACACCATCGATTTCTCAAGAGACTGGAAATTGATTACCCTACAATATCACTGGCTGATCTTCTTCTCGAGAAAATGCAGATCGTGAAGTTAAATGAAAAGGACATTCTTGACACAATAGTCATGCTTAGAGAACACGATGTCGGGGAAGGCGACAAAGAGACCATAAACTCCGATCGTGTATCTGGACTACTGTCAGACGACTGGGGCTTCTACTACACAGTAACTACAAACCTAGGCAAGATCAAGTCTGCTTTTTAAGATATGATATCTTAAGAAACGAGATATAGATTTTGCTCAAAGCCATCGAAGACAAGCCTAAGTCGCTGAGGTGAGAATACGATCTAAGGTTGGGTCCAGCAAGAAATGGTACAGGGATGTTGATGAATTTAAGAAAACTCTACCCAACTACGAGATCGTTGACGCGGAAAATGCAATATTATACGAAAGGGCGATAAAAACTCCGGATGAACTCGCTTTAATTAAAGAGGCTTGCACTGTCGCTTCAAAGGGAGTAGAAGCTGGATTAAATGCTTTGAAGCCTGGAGTTAGAGAATATGATGTTTACGCCGCGTTCATGGGAGAACTTTATAGGCATGGATCGGAAGGCGATGGGTTCTGGCCTTTCTTGACTTCAGGTCCTTGTGTCGAAGGAGCGCTCTATCCTACTAACAGAAAAATAGAGAAGGGCGATGCCGTCATAATTGACATAGGGCCAATCATAAGTGGTTACAATGGAGACTGTATGAGAACTGGATTTGTAGGAAAGCCGACAAAAGAGTTCAAGGAGATGTATAAGACCAATTACGATGCTATGTACGCGGTAGTCAACGCAGCAAGACCTGGGGCCAAGGCCTCAGATTGTTACGAGGCTGCAAGAAAAGTTTATAAAGAGAAAGGTTACCCTGAGCCGCGATTTGATTTTGGACATGGAATCGGGTTAAGCTGCTGTGAGATGCCATCCATAGTGAAGAAAGAGGCCTATAAATGGGTTGGTGGAGCAGGTAAGAGAGACATAGAACTTAAACCTGGGATGTGCTTCTCCAGCGAGCCTAGAATATACAAGTATATTAACCGCAGAACCTTCATACAGAGTGCCATGGAAGAAGTGATCATTGTAACAGATACCGGCAGAGAAGTAGCAACCTCAGCTCCATTCATAGATGAGCTACTAGAATAGTACCAGTTCAACCCCATTTTTTATTTTATTATTCTACACCTTAGAATAATCGTTTTAGAAAAAAGATGAAAGCTTTGGCTTTTTACTTTTCAGGTAACATACCGATTTGTTTAAGGTAAGTCGCTGCATCGTAATATTCTCTTATCTCGTGAATTTTTTCTTGGCGAATCCTGAAGATATAGGCTATTCTTAACTTGACCCTCTTATCCGTGGCAGGCATTCCTCTAAATTCACCTTTGTTAGTGCCTTCCCAAATGATTTCGAGCAGTACATGGTCTCCTCCAGCAACACGATTCGTAATGGTAGCTTTACAGTCAGGGAACGCTTGGAATAATTCCTTATAGGCTTTGGTGATTTTTCCCTTCCCTACGATAACTTCGGGCTCAGCTACCTCATCGCCTATGGCATCATCTGCGTAAAGAGATTCCATCTTTTTAAGGTCATGTCTATTCATGGCGTCCATCCAAGTTTCGGCAATTTTGAGATTTTCTTTCGCGCTCAAAACATCGCCTCCTATTTTTATTTAAATTTAGGGACTTTATCCATATTTGCTATGCGCCAAATGGTTATAGCCACTATGTCTCCAACTACCTTCATCATGTTGGGTTCAATCCTTTCTGGAGAGTCAAACTCTGTGTGGTAGTATGGATCGTCGGGTTTCCAGAACCAAACGCTTGGTACACCCTTCTCAATGAATCTCCCAGATTCGCTGACTCCCCAGCCCGCTGTCATGTGCCCCAATGAGTAGCCTAATTCGTGAGCTACGTCTTCAACCATATTATTTAGCTCTTTAGAATGTTCCAAGGGGGGACGGTCGGGCCATATTCCCGTGCCGACTAGGTTAACAGGTCCTCCTGTAGCTATCATGTCTATGTCAAAGAGAGCTTTAATATACTTCATTTCATCCGCATGAGCTTCCACATACTGCCATGCTCCTGCCGTTACTCCCTCCTCAGCTGTAGAGGAGATAAACTCTATGCTTCTCTTAGGTTTACGTTTACTGAGACATTCAGCTATGTTTAGCATTGTACCAGTTCCGCTTCCATTGTCATTGGCGCCCGGCGGAATACCATTGTCGCGGTGGGCGATTATGGAAACCCTCTCTTCAGGATTTTCCACGCCCTTCAAGGTTCCCCTAATTATAAAACTCGAGACTTCCTCCACCTTTGTGTTCACCTTCAATGTCCCAATAACATCTCCTTTACCTAACTGGTACATTATGTCTTGTCCATCAGTGCAGGAAACTGTTACAACTGGAACTTGTTCCTTGAAAAATCTGTTCTTTATGTTGTTATTTCCAATTTCAAGGGAGCATCTGTAGGGCCAAGGCATGGCATGAATTAAAACTATACCTAGAGCTCCGTGAATTTTTGCCAATCTAGCATACTTGCCCATCCAAAACTTCAAGCTTTCAAAGCCTTTCTCCTTCAAAACCACTATTTTCCCTTTCACATCCTTTCCTTTATAGTCCTCCTCTTCACCATCGCCGAGGAAATCTAGCTGCCCTGTAACGCCTCTAGGGGGTGTTGCCGGAGAAAAATACGCCGCCCAGACTTTAAACTGCCTTTTAACGGGTTTGTTGATACTTAAACTAGACCCCTTTTCTTGAAAGGATGGGACACGAATCTCGGTCTTATCAACCTGCAACCCAAGCTCTTGAAATTTCCTTACGACATACTCAATAGCTGTTTTGTCTCCATCGGTGCCCACAAAGCGATCTCCGATGCTAGAGAGGTATTCCACATGCTTCAAGGCGCCTAAGGCTGAAATGTCATTTCTTATGGAATTTTCTGTCTCCGATAACATTTCTATCCCCGTTTTATTTCATTGACATAGGCAATATAAAACTTCGCTTGATTTGAAGTTCAGTAAAATTGGCGCAAAAAATTAATTAAACTATGGACGGTAACTAGTGGTATATGGTGGTCGGTTATGGTTAGCAAAGAGGAAGTTTTAAAAAACCCATTATTCAAAGCGTTGCAGAAGGTAGGGCATTCGCCTGAAGGGGACATCTACACTTGGTCGCAGGGAATGGCCTTCCACAACGCAAACCTTCTTAACGCATTAAAAGAAGTACCGGTCTCCAAGAGAGATAAAATTTTGAAGGACATATGGACTGAGTTCTCCTTGTATGCGCCTGAAAAAGTGAAGAAAGCTATGGGGTTGGATGTCAGCGTAGATGTAGGTAAAATCAATAAGTTTATGTCCCAAATGTTGTCAGAGAGAAACTTTTGGGCCATTAAAGGTGTCGGAGATAATGTCGAGGAGGCTATACTGAATTGGGTGAAAGCCTTCGCTATATACGATTTCGCCATTTACACCTACCTCGAGAAACACCTAGGTTCTAAAGAGTGTTTCAGACTCTACATGGGACTCTGGGAAACCTTTGCTCTCGCCGAATTGGAAGCGGTGAAAAAGGAGCTGGGGATCACTAAAGACACAAAGATCGATATGGACCTCATCGCGAAAATCTCGAGGAAGTATTGGGAGAGCATCGCCTGCCCCTACAAGGTGATTAAACATAGTAAGGATGTGCATATAGCCGAAATTGAGGACTGCCCGTACTGGAAGAACATGAAAGCCATCCTCGGAGAGGAAAAGGCTCGGTCTATGACGCTAAAATGTGAAGCAGCCGTTTCAGTCAATTACTATGACGCCATATTAAAGGCTCTGAGAGTTTTCGACAAATACTCCTTTACCATGGACAAGTTCCAATGCTGCGGAGATGGTTACTGTAGAGTGCGTTTTGAGGTAAGGAAATAGACTTCTATTTACAATATGTTTTCTAGACACTCGATGGTTTTTTATCTGATCTTAAAACATCGAATTCTCAATAATAAACCGGGGCTTATGAGGGGGGTTAATGCCATTGGCAGACTTCTTAGAAGAAGCTTGGAGAATCGTGCGCAAGAAAGGGACCTTTTCTAGACAGCACATTTAAACAAATTGTCGAGAAATCAAAAGTCTCACGAAGGGCTATCAATAAATTTAAGTATATTCCAGCCTGTTAGATTGGTTTCAGAATACACATTTAGAATGGAGGTGAGTGAAAACATGGCGGAAGTTTCCCCTGAGGAGAGGGCTAAAATGTTGCTTGAGGGCTGGGCGACGACGCTGGGCACCCTGGTGAAGGCGGTGGTAGACAAATACAGAGATGAAGGCCGCGATCTTGTAGAGAAGGCGTTTAGAGAACTAGGACGGGAGGCTGGAAAGGCGGAGTTGGAGCGCTTAAAAATTAGGAAAAGAGACGTCAAGGCCTTCGCGAAGATCATGGAACCATGGGATCCCGTTTTCAAACTCCAAAGCGAACTTAAGGAGTTAACGGAAAAGAAGATGGTTCGACATGTTCTCAAGTGCCCCTTAGCAGAACACTGGAAGGTTGTTGGCGCCCCTTCAGAAATGTGCGACCTCTGGTACTCCTTCGATCAAGGGGTTGCTGAGACCGTAAATCCGAAGATGACGTTTAAAGTCCTAAAGTCTCTTTACAGGGGTGACCCTTATTGCGAACGCGTTGTTGAGCTGAAATAACGACTTAACAAAAGATTTCATGTGTTGGGTGCTTAGCCCTTATCGAGGGCCTAGTTTTTTCGTGTGACAGAAAATCATAAAAATTGAGAATGTTATCAAGACTTAAGTAGGAGGGAGGGAAATTGACAAAGGTTCTTGCGGTAGTAGGGAGTGCCCGTAAAAAGAATACTTATATGTTAACAGAAGCTGCTATAGGTCCTATCAGGGAAAGAAAAGATATCGAGGTAGAGTTAATTCAATTGTTGGACTTTGACATTAAACACTGCACCGGGTGTGACGACTACTGTGAAAAAACCGGTGAGTGCAAGACGCGAGACGACATGCAAAAGCTGTACCCCAAACTGAGGGAAATGGACGTGCTAATCATCGGCTCGCCAACATATTTCTGGAACGTAAGCGGCTCAATTAAGGACTTTATGGACAGATGTCTACCATTGTATTACCATGGAGTTTTGAAGGGAAAGATGGGCGCCGCTGTTGCCGTGTCTGAGACAGACGGCCAAAACCGAACTCTGTCGGCCATCAGCAGCTTCTTTCAACTCATGGGCATAAAAGAGCTGGGCAGCGTAGCTATCGCTCGTGGGAAAGAGACCGTTGGAAAGGCTGAACTGGGAATCGCAAAGGCCTTAGGCGAAAGAATTGTGAGCCAATTAACCTAACAAGGGAACATTGCCCAAGCGATTATGTGAATTAGAAAAATGCACCTGAACTAGTTCCATTTTTTCTTTAAAGCGTTCCTCTCCATATTTAGCTGCCGTGCCCAGCTTTTGTGGTGCTTCTCTTCATCATAAAAGTATTTAAAATCCCTCAAACCAAATTTACGGAGGAATGAGTGGTCGTGGTAGTGAAGGGATCTGAGATAGAGAGCATTCTAACTGATTGCACTGAATGCAAGGCTTGTAAAACCGGGTGCCCGTTCTTAACGCAGTCAGATTTGACGCCGAAGGATGTTGTTAGCTGGTTTGTTAAGGGACATGACGTGGCGGAAGCCGCGTACAGTTGTGCAATCTGCGGTTTGTGTGAGTTCACTTGTCCCAATGGATTAAACCCGAGTAAAGCGTTCTTAGAATTAAGGGAGGCGCTAGTAGACTCGAAAAGAGGTCCTTTAACCGCTCATAGACTGATTTACACAAACAGGAAGTGGAATACCTACACCCTATACCAAGATAAGTACAAGAACGAATTTAGGATGGCTCTTAAACACGCGTATATGCGTGCTCTTAAAGGACAATTCGATTACGTCTTTTTTCCCGGTTGCGCGCTTTCAACTTTTGCGCCAGAGGAAACGAAAGAGACCTACGATCTGCTCAACTCAAGGCTTGGCAACGTAGGTTTGTTTTCAAGGTGTTGCAGCCGACCATTAGAGGAACTTGGGTTAGTGGAAGGATTCAGTGAAAATACGAGCTTCTTAAGATCTGATCTCGACAAGATGGGTTCACCGGAAATCATTACCAGTTGTCCACTCTGCTTTTACACGTTAAAAAGAAGCCTCGTCGGCTATCAGATCCATTCAGTGTACGAGCTGCTGAAGGAACATCCGTTTAGGCTGAAAGTTCCCGGCAAGGTTGCCATTCACGATTCGTGTCCCTTTAGATACTACCCAGACCAGTTGGACGCAGTCAGGGAGATGTTCCACTTTAATAACGTCCACCTTGTCGAGTTAGAGTTCAACAAGGTCAAAACGGTTTGTTGCGGGGCTGGGGGAGGAATAGCGTTGGCCTCCCCGGACGTATCTAAGGGGTTCAGTGTATTAGTTATAAATGATGTGAAAGAGAGGGGTGCCATGGTTCTTGCGACCTATTGTGAAATGTGTGCCTTAACGATGGCGCCTACCGCTTCAAAGCACGGTGTTAAGTTGATTCACGTTCTCGACCTAATCACGGGGCGTGAGCCAGACTATTCAAGCGTCACCCAAAAGGTTCAGAGCCTGTTCACGGGGCCTGAGCTGGTTCGTAGTTTGGAGAGGCTTGGTTTGTCAGAGTGGTAGTTGACGAGCGGTGCTTGCTTTCTGTGAGCAACTATCTAAGGAATCGCTGCTTGCATCAGGCACCGCGTCCGCAAAAGCGGAAAGAGGCTAAAGGCTTGAGGCCTTGATCCAGACCATTTCTATTATACGTTGAACCTTGTTAATAGAAAAACCTTAAAAATACTTCCTACGTATAACTTTTATTCTGATCAACGTAAAAGGAGGTGAGTGTACAAAATGGAAAAGTACGATGTTGTCATCAGGAACGGTAAGGTCGTCGACGGAACAGGTGCTCCTTGGTCTAAGTTTGACGTGGGCATTAGGGGCGAGAAGATCGCCAAGGTTAAGTTATCAATAGCCGAGAAGGCGCCCGTGGAGATCGACGCGACCGGTTTGATGGTTGCCCCGGGATTCTGGGACCTGCACAGCCACGACGAGTGGGTCGTCCCGGATAAAGACCATCCAAAATACCTCTTCTCAAAGATTAGTCAAGGTATAACCACGCACGTTGTGGGCAACTGTGGTCTAACTCCCTTCCCGGTATCTAAGAAGAAAGAGCTATTTGAGGCGTTGAAGCTTTATGGTTACTTCATCACGGCCGAAGGGGTGACTTGGGAATGGGTTAAGGATGGCAGCTTCACCGAATTTGTAAACTTCCTGGAGAAGCAGGGAATAATCTGCAACATGGCTTCCCTCGTCGGTCAGGGGTCGATTAGGATCTCTGTTATGGGTTTCGAGGCTGGGGATGCCAACAAAGAGCAGTTGAATGAGATGAAGAAGGTCACGGAGGAGATGTTTAAGCAGGGTGTGTTCGGCTTAACCACTGGTCTAATCTACCCACCCGGTTTCTTCACCCGAACACCGGAGATCATCGAGCTTGCAAAGATTGCGGCTAGGTATGGAGGCATCTACGGGTCTCATCTTAGAGGTGAGAGTGAAACCCTGCTAGACTCCGTCAGGGAGGCTATAAGGGTGGGTGAGGAGGCTAAGATTCCTGTTCATATCCATCACCATGAGGCATGGGGTCCAAAACACTTCTGGAAGGTTCCCGTGACCATCGGGATGATTGAAGAGGCGAGGAACATAAAGGGCATAGACACAACCTACGATATGTTCCCGTACGCGGGTGCAAACACAACGATCAGTGCCATCTATCCACCGTGGGCGATGGAAGGAGGCTTCCCAAAGCTTGTTGAGCGGCTGAAGGACCCTAAGACCCGAGAGAAGATACGGTACTCCATAGAGACAGGGCTTGAGTCGCATGAGACTTGGCCTCATAACATCGCGAAGCATTGTGGATGGGACGGTATACTGGTTATCTGGACCATGAGCGAAAAGAACAAGTGGGCTGAGGGTAAAGACCTAGCCCAGCTGGGGAAGGAGAAGGGTAAACATCCCTTCGACGTAGCCGCAGACCTGACCATCGAGGAAAACGGTCAGGTTATGTGCATATACTTCGGAGGCTCCGCTACCGAAGCAGACGATTGGAATGGAGAGGGAATAAAGAAATACGTGTCCCATCCGTACGCGGTGCCCGAAACCGACGCCGTCATCTGCAAGATTGGCAGGCCTGGGCAGCATCCTGCTGGCTGGGGCTTAACGGGGCGGGTGCTGGGTCGATACGCCCGCGACCTAAAGCTCTTCACCATGGAGGAGGCGGTAAGGAAGATGACTTCTCTGGCGGCTCACAGGCTGAACATCCAAGACAGAGGAGTAATAAGGGAAGGTGCCTACGCGGACATCACCGTCTTCAACCCCGAGACTGTTATAGATAGAGCAACCTACAGAGCGCCCAAACACGAGCCCTGTGAAGGGATCGAATACGTGATGGTCAACGGTAAGCTCGTTTTGGAGAAGGGGAAGTATCACCCGGAGGTCTTGGCTGGTAAGGTTATACGGAAGACATGGTAAGCAAGCCCGCTAAAGGACTGAACAAGTCCTAACCCATTTATTTTTGCATGCCTGTTGTGGTTAAATCTTTTGCGCACTTGAGCTAAATCTTTAATAGAAAACTACAGGAAATAAATCAGGGGCGAAGGATGGCAGAATTCGAAGTTGATGTAAGGAAATACGGATCTTTAAGTTATGAGCTACTTTACAAAGACTTTCAATGGAATATTCCTAAGGATTTTAACATCGGCGAAGCCATCTGCGATAGGCATACAAAAGATAAGGGCGACAAAGTTGCGGTTTATTACGAGGATCAGGGGCATGAAGTTAAATGGACGTTTTGGGACCTAAGGAACGCGTCAAATCAGCTCGCCAATCTGCTAAGAGACATAGGGGTAAAAAGAATGGATAGGGTGGGCATCTGTCTTCCCTCAAGACCGGAGACCGTCGTATCACTTCTAGCTACCTACAAGTTGGGATGCATTGCCGTTTCAATGTCCCCTTTGTTCGGTTCGGACGCTGTCACGTACAGGTTAAAGGACAGCGAAGCAAAAGTGTTAGTTTTGGAGGGTGAACGAGAGGATATCAGAGGGCTTCTGGATCAAATTAAGAGCTTAGAACATGTCATCATAGTGGAGGAGGAGAGTTTAAGCGATAAGGAGTTAAGCTTTGACGAGATAAGAGGGGCGTCTACTAATTTTGAGCTAGTAAAAACCAGCAGCGAAAATCCGGCTCAACTGTTTTACACCTCTGGCACAACCGGTCCGCCAAAAGGAACCTTGCACGCCCACCGGTTTATGCTCGGACACGTACCATGCTCCCAACTATACTTCGAATTGGCCCCGCAAGAGAATGACGTCTTTTGGACGCCTGCAGATTGGGGTTGGATAGGAGCCTTAGGAGATGTGCTACTACCAGCTTTGTACTTCGGAATGCCCGTTGTAGCTCACAAAAGGCTAGGAAAATTTGAGCCGCAGGTAGCTCTCGCCATCATGGAAAAGTATAAAGTGACCTGCGCCTTCATCCCACCCACAGCTCTCAGAATGATCAAGAATACCGTTGAACATCCAACAAAAGAGTATAACCTACAGCTTAGAGCCATTTGCAGCGCGGGTGAAACCGTCGGCGCTGAAGTTGTAAGGTGGGGCCAAGAAGAATTAGGAATACCGATTAATGAGTTCTACGGATGCACTGAGTCGAACCTCGTGGTGGTAACTTCCTCAAGCATAATGAAGATAAAGCCTGGCGCCATGGGCAAGCCATGCCCAGGACACATCGTCGGGGTACTCGATGGGGAGGGAAACATGCTTCCAGCAGGTGAAATAGGGGAAATAGCGGTCAAAGCACCTGACCCGGTGTTTTTTTTAGGATACTGGAAGAAGCCAGAGGCAACTAAGAAAAAGTTTAGAGGAGAATGGTTTTTGACGGGTGACATTGGTTATAAGGACGAAGAAGGATATTTGTGGTTTAAAGGGCGAGCCGATGATATAATAAAGTCCGCGGGCTACAGGATAGGGCCCGGCGAAGTGGAAAACGTGATTAACCAGCACCCAGCCGTGCTCGAGTCAGCTGTCGTCCCAAAGCCGGATCCAATTAGAGGCAATGTAGTAAAAGCGTTTGTCGTGCTTAGAAGCGGTTTTAAGCCATCGGAAGGGTTAAAGTCAGAGATACAAAAGATGGTTAAAGAGAAGCTCGCGGCATACGCATACCCAAGACAAATTCGGTTCATTGAAGAGATACCTAAAACAGAAACTGGTAAAGTAAAGAGGTACGAGATAAGGCGAACTGCTTAACCTCTTAAAGAAGATAAGCCATCGCGCGAGGTTGTCGGCTAATTCTAACTTAGGCAGGTTCGTGGCTTAGTTCTCTTTAGGTAAGGATTCTTGGGGAAGGGTAAGCATAAGCGTAGAGATCGGTATTGGCAGCTTTACGATCTAGCCCATTCTAAGGAGCTTCCAGAGGTCATTGATAAGCTGGCTCGGTTGGTGGAAGAGGCTGGCGACCCATGGCCTAAGGCTAGGAGGGGAAGACGACCAGTACACTCAGCAAGCAAGATGGTTGTCATATGCATCCTAACAGTTATACTGGGCACATCCTACAGGAATATGGAAACCCTACTTCACTTGCTGAGGCTTCCATGGCAAGAACCTGTTCCAGACCATAGCACCATCCAAGAAGCCTTCAAGCGCATCCCCGAAGCCTACCTCAACAAGCTGCTGTCGAGGAGTGCAGAGCTCTGCATAGCCGAGGCTGGTTGGGCGCGGGGCATTGTCGCGGCCGACAGCACAGGCGTTGAGACTGACCGTTACGAGACTGTGGAGGTGAAGATGAAGAAGGGCAGGAGGAGGATCAGCATCAAGTACCACGTGACCGCCATCCTAGACTACAACATCATCCTCGCAGCTAAGATGACGAGTCAGGGGACGGCTGACTCTCCCACATTGAGGTGGATGTTTAAGGATCTGCCTCAGATGGAGGGAAGCATATTCAACGGTGACAAAGCCTACGACTCAGACAGGAACTGCATGCTCATATACGCCAAGGGGATGAAGCCCAACATCAAACAACGAGAGAAAGAGGGAACTAACAGGGGCCTAAGGTTTAGGCGCAAAGCTGCCAAAGAGTTCAACGACGCCTTCTACCGTTATAGAGGCCTAGTGGAAGGCATATTCGGCGCTGAAGAATCCGAACATGGCCTCAAGACTAGGTGCAGGCTCAGAGCAACGCAGAGGAGATGGGGAATAGCCAGAGCCATAGGCCACAACCTAGCCGTCCTAAACAGGCTAAGATGCGCAAAACAGCTCAACATAGAGCTCAAGCCAATCCTCCCAGACGCAGAAGTGTAGGAAAACTAAAGGGAAAACAAGGTCAGGCTAGCCGACAGGTCAGAGAACATTATCAGCCTGCAGCGCCAGTTTCGTTCAGATGACCTCGACCCAACTAACCCGAAGACCTTCCCGGAGAAAAATCAACCATATAAAACAAGAAAACTAACAACGCATAACCAAAGAAAAACCCCAACCCCTCCTAAATAGAATTAGCCGACAACCTCCCATCGCGCGTAAATTTTAAATAAAAGCCTTCCATCATTGTGTTCAGCTATTTTAATAGCTAAATACACGGGAGAGACAAAAGAAGGGGAAAGTATGAGTTTGAAAATAATCAATGGCCGAGTGATAGATGGATGCGGCAACCCTTGGTATAGAACCAACATCCTTATCGAGGGTGATACGATTACCAGGATGGGAGTACCAGCGGATGTCAAGGCGGACGAGGTCATAGATGCTAGGGATAAAATCGTCTGTCCAGGATTCTTCGAACTCCACACTGCAGCCGACGACTTTGTCCACCCCATAAACAAGGAGAAGGCTCTCGAGCTTTTGGCTGGCAAGGTATACATGGGAGTCACTACCGGAGTTGGGGGCAACTGTGGCTACTCACCCTTTCCGTTGAGCAAAGAATTTGGTGAACTTTGGAAGGCTGCCTGTACCTTCATTGATGCAGGCATAAGCTGGGAGTGGACAGACCTAGAGTCTTATTATAGATTTATAGAGAAGAATGGACTATGCATGAACCACTGTTGCTACATAGGCCACGGAGCAACTAGAGTGGCTGTCATGGGATTTGACCCCTCTATACCCAATAAGGAGCAGATGAAGAAGATGGGAGCCTATGTCGAGCAAGCTATGCAACAGGGAGCCCTTGGCATGTCATCCGGTTTGATCTACCCGCCGGGCATGTGGACCACCACGGAGGAGCTGGTTGAACTCTGTAAAATCGTTAAGAAGTATGGAGGCATCTACGCAAGCCACATCAGAGGGGAGAGTGAGAACCTCTTCGACGCCACTAGGGAACTAATAGCGATAGGTGAGAAAGCAGGTCTACCGGTTCATAACTCCCACATCGAGGCTTGGGGTAAGCACCACTTCTGGAAAGTCCCTACAGTTCTTGGAATGATTGATGAGGCGAGGGAGATCCGAGGTGTAGATGTAACCTTCGACACCTTCACTTACGCGGGGGCGAACACATCCATCACCGCCCTCTACCCACCATGGGCCATGGAAGGGGGAATCCCAGAGTTAGTTAAGAGACTTAAGGATCCCAAGCTCCGGCAGAGGATGTTAGAGGACATAACCGCTCTAGGGAAGAATCTGGATGTATGGCCTCATAACATTGGTGGGAACAGTGGTGACCTTGCACATGGACCAAGAGCGGCAGGAACAAGGACGCTGAAGGTAAGACCTTCGAAGAGTACGGAAAATTGAAGGGAAAGCATCCATTCGACGCTGTAGCAGATCTAACCATAGATGAGATGGGCTCAGTGGTAGTTATCTACTTCGGTTCCTCAGGAACGAGGGAGGAAGACTGGCGTTCAAAATGGAAGCAAATGTACATAAAGCACCCACTATGCCAGCCTATAAGCGACGCGCTTGTCCTACCCGGCCTTGACGCCCCACACCCAGCAGGGTGGGGCTTCACAGCACGCATGCTGGGCAAGTACGTCAGAGAACTGAAGCTATTCCCATGGGAGGAAGCCATTAGGAAGATGACATCATTGCCAGCCTGGAGGCTTGGCATAATGGACAGGGGCATCCTGAGACCGGGCTTCAAGGCGGATGTTGTCATCTTCGACCCAAAGATCGTCGACGATAAGGCAACATACGAATACAGCAAGCAGAAAGCTGTCGGCTTCGACCATGTCATCTGCAACGGACAATTCACCGTGAAGGACGGAGAACTGACTCACATCTTCCCAGGCCGAGCCCTCAGGAAACCGGTAACATAAATCGCCCAAACAACCCCCATTTTTTTGGCGCACAGAATTAAACATGAAGAATTGAGGCTACTTCTCGTCATCAATTAATGAATCTATACGTAGATAAAAATCCAGTCTAGTAGTTACATTTAATGATTTAGAAGTTTACAATTGTTTTAAGAACATGTCAAGTCGATTCGTTCATCATTTAGCTGGATAAAGCCTTCTAATATCGTAGCCTTTTTATATACATTTAGTGCCAAGGGTTCTAAAATTCAAGTAGAAATACTTTCCAAATGAATGGTTGGTCGGGAGTGGTTGGATCATTTACTTCCACCTGCTTTCGAGCTCTTTTCATTAGCCAATGATCTAAGTCACAATTCACAGAATAAATGTTAAATACAGAGCCTATAAACTATTTTGTACAATGTCCTAACCAACCTTTATTTTTACCTCATTCTTGTGACATAAATTTGAGTCAACCACTCCCCTTTTATATGATAATAAGCGTGCGTGTCTGCAGTTGAGCTAGGGTCTAGCATGAAAACCCTCCCTTTTCATTGAGTTAACGACTAGATAATAATCAAGAGGACAAATCTTAAATGGAGATGTTGAATAAATAACATTGGTAAGCTAAAACGGAGGAGAAAACGTAATGAGTGAAGCTAGGGTTTATGGTTGGCGTTGGGTCAACGTTGCGATGATGGCCTTAACGAGCTGGGTCGGCGTAATGGCACTCGTCGCCTGTTTCCAGGTCGTGCCACTAATCATGGAAGCATTCGCGATCGGACCTGCAGTAATAGGCCTTTTCATGACCGTATACCTACTCGGAATGACCATCACTAGCTTTTGGTCTGGAGCGGTTGCGGATCGAATCGGCTCAAAGCCCTGTATTGTTCTGGGGATGCTGATTTCTGCGTCGGGGCAAATGCTGTTCGGGGCCTCACAGAACTACCTAGTGGCTTTAGTCGGGCGTTTCCTCCTAGGGATGGGGGCTATGTTCTGGTTCACCGCGGCGCCAAGGCTTTTAGGCGCATGGGCTGGCCCAGGGGAAGTGGGGCTTCATCAGGGCATCTACTTTGGCTTCCAGTTTGCAGGCTCAGGCTCAGCAGGAATACTTGTGCCGATGTTTGCTGCAATGTTCGGTATGGACTGGCGAATGACGATTTACGCGACTGGGATCATATACTACATCGGTATGATTCTTGTTGCCGCTTTGACAAAGGAACGCCCACCAACGGCCACAGACGGCGGCGGAACAAATCCGACAGCAAGGAAAGTGCCAAGTGTTTACAGTAGCAAATGGGTCTGGACGTACGCGGTTTACTTTGGGGGCATCACAGCAGCCATGTACGTGAATCTAACTTACGGTCCATCGTATGCCTTAACCGTGTTACCCCTTGCAGAGGCCAGCGCTTTGGCGAGCGCCTTCGGGTGGGCCGCCTTCCCCGCAGCCATATTAGGCGGACTAATAGCTGACAAAATCGGCAAATGCTGGCCGGTCATAGTGGTAGGCGGCATATGCGCCGCTTGCCCAGTGTTAATACCAATCCTTGGTCCTACAGGAATGCTCCCACTCATAGCTGTGGCATACGCGATCTCCGGTTGGGGCCCTCTCTTCGGCGGTGTACCAGACGTAGGGTTAATGATTAAGTCCGCAGGCAAATACTTCCCCGCAGAGAAAACCGGCAGTGCGATGGGCCTATTGAGTCTCTTGGGCTTCGGCTTCGCCATGTTGTCCACTCAGGTCGGAGGCATGATGGCGGAACTAGGGTACCCTTGGATCACGATCTTTGGTTGGGCGACCTTCTGGGGGGTCATTGCAGTCATAGCGGGTTTAGCGGCTATAAAAGGGGAAAAAGGCCTAGAAAAAGCCTGAGGCATTTCCCCTCCACCATTTTTTTGAAAGATGTCTACTTCTCGTTGATACTATGATGCATGCCCAATCATGGTGCCTTCAATTTAAATACCTTAGTTTTGTGCAAAAGTCTTGATGTTTAATATTGTTGATTGGTATACAATGACCGCTTATATCCATCATGGAGAACAGTAGCTTGAGGGTGTCGAGGGGAAGACGCTTAAAACCACTCAAACGGGTTTATCACCTCCTTTGAGGTTGATTTAACCATACCTTGACACCCTCACCCTCTTAAGCCTAACCAAGCACAAAAAAGGCTTTATCGAGAGAAACAAGCCAAAACGAATTATTCAACCTTACATGCCGCAAGCGGCCGTAGAAGTGTTTTCACGAAACTAGCTTCTTTCTATAACGCTAAGTTCCGTTTTACGAAAATTTTTTATATTCTAGATTATAAAAATACAGTTGCATACAACATAATTTGTATGTAAAACTGGAAAAGGAGGTGAGTCTACAAAATGGAAGAGTACAACATTATTATCAGGAACGGTAAGGTGGTCGACGGAACTGCGGCTCCTTGGTTTAAGGCCGACGTCGGTATCAAGGGCGAGAGAATCGCCAAGATTAAGTTCTCAATACCCGAGAAGGCTCCCGTGGAGATCGACGCGACCGGATTGGCTGTGGCGCCGGGGTTCTGGGATTTACACTCACACGACGACTTCGTCGTCCCAGTAAAGGCTCATGTCGATATGTTAGAGGGTAAAATAAGGCAGGGTATAACGTCGCAGGTGACGGGTAACTGCGGCTACTCTCCATTCCCATTGCTCCCCGAGTTTGCTGAATTGGCTAAGGTTTACGTTGCGTTCTTAGACGCGGGGCTCACTTGGGAGTGGTCCGATCTGGATGGGTTTATCAAGTTCGTGGAAAAGCAGGGGATTATTACGAACATAGCACCAAACGTCGGTCAGGGGGCAATTAGGCTCTCGGTTATGGGATTCGCCCCAGGAGACGCGACTCCAGAACAGCTGGAGAAGATGAAGTCACTTGTGGAAGAAGCGATGAAACAGGGAGCGTTCGGCTTAACCACAGGACTGCTCTATCCTCCTGGGTTCTTCTGCCACACCGAAGAGTTGATTGAACTCGCCAAGGTTGCAGCCAAATACGGGGGCTACTACGGAAGCCACCTGAGGGGGGAGAGCGAAACACTGTTGGATTCGGTGAGGGAAATCATAAGGGTCGGTGAGGAAGCCAGGCTCCCCGTGCACATCCACCACCACGAAGCTTTTGGTTCAAAACACTTTTGGAAGGTCCCCGTGACCATAGGGATGATTGAAGAAGCCAGGAACATCAAGGGCATAGACGTAACCTACGACCTGTTCCCGTATTCGGGCGCAAACACCACCATACTTGCGATATACCCGCCGTGGGCCCTAGAGGGAGGGGTTCCAGAATTCATTAAAAGGACAAAGGATCCTGAACTGCGTAAGAAAATGCTGACGGACATAGAAACAGTGCTTGAATCGCACAAGATCGAGGCTCCGGATTATTGGCCTCACAACCTAGTTAAACAAATTGGGTGGGACAATATTCTCATCATCTGGTGCGCGAGCGAGAAGAACAAGCCCCTAGAGGGGAAGACCCTCATTGAGCTAGGAGAATTAAAGGGGAAGCATCCCTTCGACGCAGCCACCGACTTAGCGGTGGAAGAGATGGGCGGCGTGATGTGCATATACTTCGGCTGCTCGGCTACCAAAGAGGACGACTGGCGCGGTGAGGGCATATGCACCTACATGAAGTATCCCCTCGCGGTAGCTGAAACCGACGCCATCTTAGGGAAAGCGAGGCAACATCCTGCCGCATGGGGGCTGACGGCCAGGGTGATAGGCCGATACGGTCGGGACTTGAAGCTCTTCACCATCGAGGAGGCCGTTCGGAGAGTAACCTCATTGGTTGCGCACAGAATCAACATTCAGGACAGAGGAGTAATAAGGGAGGGCGACTACGCTGACATCACCGTTTTCAACCCAGAGACGGTCATCGACACGGCAACCTACTACGAGGCCAAGCCTCCCATAGGCATAGAGTACGTGCTCGTAAACGGCAAAGTGGTCTTAGAGAAGGGAGAGTACCACAAGAACGTTCTTGCAGGCAAAATATTACGAGGCCCCGGCTACATAGGTAAATAATCCGCTAACACGTGATTAGGTACCCAATTTTCCCTTTTTCTTCACCTTTTCCTACCCGAATGCCAAAAGAATGATGCTGCACGCTATTAAACAATTTATAGTCTGTTCCATATATAGAGGGGAAACTCGCTTCCCCCTCTTTTTGCTTAAAAAGTATCTCGCTAAATTGAACTCAGAGCGCGTTCTCGGGTTATTTTGCATAAGTTTATGGGGATAGCTCATCAGTGAGAACAAGCTATGTGGAAGAGCCGCTGCAGCGAAAGACCGCCCATCAACGTCTTAAACATAATCTCTAGGGACTTTGTGGAGCCCCAGAGAAGAATATTGACGATCGAGGACGCTTGGATGTGTAGGAGTGATGGAGATACTATGCTTTGGAGAAGAGGAAAGCGTGTGGCGTCTTGTTAACGTATAGGTAATTTGCGTCCGAAGAGGTTCTGTATGTTCATGGCGATTCTGTCTAATCCGGTGGTAGAAAAAGGGGGGATTGTGGGCGTTATCGAGGGGCATAGAGCACTGTTTTCGGCTTTTTGCGCATTTCCTCGATTAGTTCGTCGAGAGTTCCGAATTTCATGCATGCGGCAGTGCAATGCTTAACGCAGGAGGGCTGAAGCCCCTTTTCCACGCGGTGCATGCACAAGTTGCAGTTGTCTGTCGGGAAGGGCAGGCAGTACATAATTGGTTTGCCCGCGGCGGTTTCAGGGCCTATCTCGATCACGTGTATCCCCCATTCTCCGGCAGGCAAGTCGTGTTCCTGTTTGCAGGCGACCACGCATGAGAAGCAGGCCGTGCAAAATTCGTAGTCGATCAATAATCCGTATCTGGGCTTAGCTTCAGTCATTTCAAACACCTCTTTCCGCCCTGTACACCTTGCACAGTGAGGATCTGTATGGAGTGGCGTAGCCGGTTGGGCCAAACTTGAAAGCTGGGACGCACAGGTTTATGTTTGATTCCCAGACGCCGAAGAGGGAGGGCTCTGGACCGGGCTTCTCGGGGTACCACCACCCGTGTTGAGCGTGGACAACTTTTGGGTGGATTCCGATTGTTAGCTTTGCCTTCTGCTTGCACCTGCCCCTTCTCGTCTCGATGTATACCCACTCGCCGTCAGAGACGTCTAGTTCCTTCGCCGTGTCCGGATGTATTTCAACGAGAGGCCAGGGGTGAAGCTCCCTCAGCCACGGTATCTGTCGGTGTTCTGAATGCGTGAACACCGAAGACCTCTGTCCCGAGGTTAGGATGAGCGGGTATTCTTTGTAAAGATTCGGCGTGCTGATCGGGCTTTCCGGGGGCTCGATGTAGTAGGGAAGTGGGTCGTATCCCCATTTTTCGAACATCGTTACATACAATTCGAACTTTCCCGTCGGCGTCTCGAACCCAGGCTTTCCATCCGACCGTAGTAACCCTTTCTCGTATCTCTTATATGTAAAGGGAGGGTAGATGAAGCGTCTCTCCTTAAGCTCCCTGAACGTCAAGCCTGTCGGCTTCACGATTTCATCTAGCATCTCCTCGATACTCTTCCACGGCCAGGCCTTCGGGTTAAACCTCTTGCCAAGCTCAAAGACTATTTCTTGGTCAGACTTGCAATCGTCAACAGGATCTATTGCTCTGGCAATAGCGTTCACGGATGTCCAGATCGCGTTTATGCTGTTTTTCTCGGCGGTGGATGCAGCTGGCAGCACGATGTCAGCGAGCATACCAGTCGGGGTCATGAACAGGTCGACAACAACAATGAAATCCAACTTTTTCAGCCATTGGTATGTTCTTCTGGGGTCACCCGACATGCAAGCGAGAGGGTTAGTGGCACAGAGCCACGCGGCCTTGACCGGATAAGGCCTGCCAGTGAATATAGCGTCCGTCGTCAAGTCCGGCTGAGACATGAGAAAGCCGTAGCCGTATAGTGGGTACTCTTTTATTCCAATCCTTTTCTCCCGCTGTTCCTCGGTTAGCAGATCGGTGTATCCCCAGCCACCCAACCACACCTGGTATACCCCGAATGGTACCATCACGATGGCGTCTCCTCCTGGCACGTCAAGGTTGCCAGTTATTGCGACCATGGCGTTGATGGCTATGGAAGCTTGAACTCCGCCTATCTGAGTATCGATAGCTTGCCCCTGCAAAACAGTCGCAGGTTTACTTTTCGCGTATAGCCTGGCCACCTCTATGATCCTTTCTTCCGGAACCCATGTTATATCCGCAACCTTCTCGGGCGTATATTGTTGAACCCGTTCCTTTAGCTTGTCGAACCTGTAGCACCACTTCTCCACGAACTCTTTATCGTAGAGCTCCTCATTTATTATCACATTCAGCATGCCTAAGGCTAGCGCGCCATCAGTGCCGGGCCGCAGCTGTAGCCAAATGTCAGCCTTCGAAGCAAGCCAGGTGAGACGCGGATCAACAACAATGAGCTTGGAGCCCATCTTTAACACGTCGAGGAGCCAGTATCCGTGGAGTCCGTCTGAATGCGTGTAGATCGAGTTTTTCCCCCAATTCATGATAACCTTCGGAAGCTTCCACTCGGGATTCTCGTAACGGTCCGGAAAGAATTGGGAAAAATCCGCATCAAGGTAGGCCCCAAAGCTAACGATGCTCGCCGCAACTCTGGGAAGGAGGCACGAGTTCCCGACGAGGTCCGCGCAAGTCCAGTTGGGGCTGCCATACGAGTACGCAAGTCTGCTTGTCCATGCATACACGTCCCTCGCGGTGCCCACCAGGAAAGCGACGGCCTCCGGCCCATACTTCTCCTTTATCTCGTTAAACCTTTCAACCATAGTGTCGTATGCCTCGTCCCAAGAGATTCTCTCCCACTTCCCTTCTCCGCGCTCCCCAACCCTCTTCATCGGATACCTTAAGCGGTGGGGGTGGTAGACGTACTGCTTAAGCGCCAAGATTCTCGGGCAAAGCCTGCCTCGATTATCGGGGCTGTCTGAGTCGCCTTCAACCTTTATGAGCTTCCCGTCCTTCACATGCAGCTCTACGGCACATCCAGCAGCGTCGCATCCAGGCCAGCAAGTCGATTTAATCACTTGCACTTTTTCTTTTTCCACTTCCATCTGCCGATTCACTCTCCGTTTTTCCTATTTCTTTTCGTGTTTTGAATTAATATAAGTTTTTGTGTGAGGGTTACGGATACACGCACGTTATGCTCTCGTACGACGTGCGTTTAATAAAATATAAGGATAAATGCGGTAATTCCTAAAGCCGGATCTGATAAAGTTATATAAGCTTTAAATGAAGTATTAGTTCGACAACGACGATGCCAGTGGACTCACATCATGCACATTGAAACATTTTGAAACTAAAACGACCAGGACACCTAGCTAAATACTATCTAAACAGATAAAGTGAAAGAGGATGTTTGGTGAGCTGGAGCTCCTCCACCCCGCTTTCATGCTAGTCTTCATCGTCATGGTGCTCTTATGTTTTACGTGATGTTTAGGGCTTTGAGGGCCCCAGGCCCTACTATTCTATCCTGTGCAGAAGCTACGGCTTCATGTTCAGCACATCTCTTGAGGTCATCATCACCAGCACTTTTCCCAAAGAGAATTACTATTAATAACATAAAAACTTATCATAACAGGACGCGCTAGACTGTCAAAGCATTTAGTCAGTCCTTAAACCTTAATAAGTTTATTTTTTATATTAAGCAATTGGTTTGAAAATCTAGGAGGTGATTTAGACAATGCCTTGGGTAAGGACTGATGACGATTGTGAGATATACTATGAGGCTAGGGGTGAGGGACGTGTGCTTTCTTTTGTCGGCGGTTTCCTCGGCATAACGGACATGTGGAGACACCAGCTTCCCTATTTCTCTCGAGAATTCAAGTGTGTTGCAATAGATAACAGAGGGATGGGTAGGTCTGACAAGCCGTTTCCAAGGGTCAGCTACGGCATAAAACGTCATGCGGAAGATCTTTACACAGTCCTGAAGGCTTTGGGTGTAGATAAAACCGTGGTCATAGGGCATTCATTCGGAGGAAACACCGCAACGATGTACTACCTACTACACCCTGAGATGGTTGCTGGCTTGGTTCTTGCTGCTTCTTTCGCGGCTGGCGAACAGTTAAAGCAGACCGGTCTTACTTTTGAGGTTGTTGCAAACGCGATTTCAACCAAGCAGGGTGGTGTCGACCTTCAAATTAAGGCTGGCCTCACCGAGGATGTTGCTATGGAGTTTGCGAAATGGCCCTTGTATGCAAACTTGGGTAACGCCGTGGCTTTCTTGGAGTTTGATGTTAGGGAGCGGTTGCATGAGATCAGAGTACCGACCCTCATCATACATGGAGATAAAGACCCGTATTGCCCACTGGATCCGTGTGCCACTTCATTGAAGGAAGGCATACCTAACTCCACCCTAGAAATCCTTAAAGGTGTAAGACATGAGCCAGAGTGGGAACAGCCAGAAAAGTTTAACCAACTCGTGATGAAGTTCCTTAAAGAAAAGGTAAAGTGGTGATGGCTCCCAAGCTCCGGATTCCTCCTTTTTGCTGAGTTTCTTCCATCATGAGTGCGCGCTGGCCGAGTACTGTGCGGGTTATCTCTGGCAACCTTTTTCTGTTGGTCGTGTGTCTAACTAATATTTGAAGCCAAGGATGGGTTGAGGAATTATCACAGTTCCCTAATCATTCCGTGTAGGGTTTAAATTCCCAGGCTTCTTTCTCTGCGAAGATATGTTTGAGGATATTTGAGGCCGTTTCTCCAATGAGAGTAATAGTTTGCCTGTGTGTTTGCGGAACTGTTTGCTTGGTAGCACCATGCTCCATTCTGAACAGTCAACAATGCTCTCACTTAAGTCCCAGGATCTGGACAATTCAGCCATTCTAATCGCCGGACTACCGGCTAAAGACCGTGTAGATCGAGTTTTCCATCAGTTCATGATAATCTTCAGAAGCTTTCACTCGGGGTTCTCATAGCGGTCTGGGAAGAACTGGGAAAAATCCCAATCAAGGTAGCCCAAAACTAACGATACTTGCCGCAACTCTGGGTAGGAGGCACAAATTCCCGAGGAGGTCCGCCACGAGTCCAGTTAGGGCTACCATACGAGTACGCAAGTCTGCTCATCCGACATATAGACATGATAAAATTATATAAACTTTTGAACGAAATATCATTTTGGTGGTCGTATTGAAGGAATATCCGATCTTTGATCGATACCTGAATTATGCGCCTGGAATGGCAGACATCTCCCCGAGGACTCTACGATATATGGCTAAACCATACAACTTCCCAGGACCAGACTTTTTCGAGTACTATAACGAAACAGCGGAACTACTTAAAACGCTATTCCAGACCAGGAACAACGCCATAATGATGGTTGGTCCCATAAGGGTTGGGATGGATGCGTCAATATGTAGCGTTGTGGAGCCAGAGGACAAGGTCCTAGTTCTGACTAATGGCTATTGGGGGGATTACCCCGTCGAGATAGTTAAAGCCTACGAGGGAAGGCCCATCGTCTTAGAGGAGAAGGCTGAGCTTCCCCTAAGCCCCGAGAAGGTTTCAGAGAAGCTTGAAGATACGAAGGATGTGAAGGCTGTAGTAATCATGCACGTGGAAACTGACACCGGAATAGTGAACCCTGTTGAGGAGATAGGTGAATTAGTCCAGGAAAGCGGCGCGATCTACATAGTTGACACTGCAACATCCCTTGGTGGAATGGAGGTAAACGTAGATAAGTGGAATGCAGACCTCTGCTTCTCTGGTTCCCACAAATGCATGTCCTCACCAGCAGACCTAGCTTTTATAACGGTCAGCGATAAGGCATGGGAAACCATAGAGAAGAGGAAAACTCCCATAAGAAGTTGGTACACTAGCCTGCTCACATGGAGAAAACTATGGTTGGAGAGAAAGGAGGGTGAATGTCCATTCGCCTTCCCGATCACTTCCCTCCACGCTGTTAGGGCGAAGCTGGACTGCATGTTTCAGGAAGGCCCGGAAAAGATCTATAAGAAATATGAGACGGCTGGCAGAGCTATCAGAAAGGGGGTAATTCAAATGGGGCTTGACTTAGTCCCGGACTGCAGTAAGTGTGAAGGGTGCGAGTCTGAGGAAAAGTTCTGCAGCGACACGGTTACCGTCGTGAAATATCCACTAGGAATAAGAGGGCAAGACTTTGAGGAATTGATGAACAAGAAGTATAATGTCACGGTTGAAACACCTAGATTTGGGAGATTCGCTGGAAAGGGCTTCAGAATAGGAACTATAAATTTCGACATTCAATTAATTCCAAGAAACATCCTGAGCATTTTAACAGCTGTTGGCCTGGCCATGACTGAACTCGGTGCAAGGGTCGAATTAAAGAGGGGAGTTGAAGCGACTAACCAGATTCTGAAGGGGTTAGGCATTCCATAAATATGATGAATCCCAGATTCTCCTGGCCCACACCAACGTGTATTCATCTTTCCGAGCAATAAAAAAAGGGTGGGTTTATGCCGGCGGTACTTCTTTGTAGGCTAGGTCGATGTCGATGCCCTGCCTCCTTCGGTAAGCGCGCGCGAAATACCACCATAGCGGTGCGACGCAGTATGCACCCCATATGGCGATGGCTAGGGAGAAGGGGTCGTTGATTCCTAGGGGTCCGTATGTTATGAAGTAGTACGCTATGACGCCCATGCCGATAGCGCATCCTATGCCGAAGAGGGTTGCGAGTGGATGGTACTTGGAGATCGGTGAAGCCTTGTAGATTGCGGGCCTTCTCCACGGGAATATGATGGCCGCTATCCCTATGATCATGAACGCTACGGCGTTCACCATGAAGGTGTTCAGGACGTGAGGCCAAGGCGTGAACGCGTACAGGGCTAAGCAGATGAGTATTATCACGCAGCAAGTGACGTAATTGTTGGCTGGAGTGCGGAATCTCCTGCTTATGCGCGTTATCCACTCCGGCAAGAGTCTGTCAAACGACCAAGCGAAGAGAAGCGGCGGCAGCATGCCGGCGAGGGCGATGGCGTATATGAGGTGCCATATCATGAAGCTCACGACGATGAAGACCGCGACGGCGGGGGGCGACACCAAGCCCGCGAAGAAGTGTATGTACGGCGGTGCTGGGCTGGCGAATAGTTCTGGGAAAACCCAGAAAAGCCAGCCGGCTGAGCCTAAGAATACGTGGCCGCACATGCGTACGGCTAACCAGGCTCCGGCGGCCATCAAGGCTCCAAGCAACAGCAGACTACCGTTCAACGCGGAAAACTGCATCTTGAGGGATTCAGCCTTTTTTACCTCACCTGCTAGGAGTTCAGCAGTTATGGGGTAGGCTAGGGCGAAGAAGGGCATGGTCATGGCTCCGATCGTATCAAACCAGTTGAACTTAAAGCCCGGATATGCCCATTCCCCCAGCTCCGGAGACATGGCTGTGTTGATGACGTAGTGGTAGTAGTCTGGGGTTTCGGGCGCGTAGGGGAGCATGAATTTGTTGAACGCTGAGATGAAGGCTTCCCTCGATGACATGGCCAGCGCCACCACCAGCGCCACGCCCCCGATGATCGCGATGACGGTTAATGGGTTGAGAACAGCGAAGTACACCCTCTTGCCCAGTATCAGCAGAAGGTGGGAGAAAATGATCACGATGGCGCCTATGATGAAGATGCCCCAGGGGCTTAAACACCAGCTAGCCCACTCCACAAGCACAGGAACGTTGAATATGTAACCCAGCATCACGAAGCCGTCTGCTAGGGCGATGGCGGAGAAGGCCCAGCCCGTCCAAGCAGCGAAGAAAATTATTGCGTACATCCAGCTCCAGCTCAATGCGAATCCGAGGGCCGGGTTGAGCACCCTGCTCGTGGACACGTAACTCACCGAAGCGGACCTTGGCATGGCGCTCGAAAACATTGCGAAGACGCTGACGAGGAAAAAGCACGCGACTATGCACAGTATTGTGGCTATTGTCATGTCTGCCCCGAAGAACGTGATCGGCATCCAGATGTACAGATAGGACATCCCTGACAGGTTGGGGTTTGCCACGGCGTAGAAGAAGTAATCTATCGGTGACATAGCTCTGATTAACCCCGTCGCTCTCCTGACATAGACCGTTGGTTTTTCCATATACAAATCTCCGTTTCAATCGTTTTAGAGGTTTTCGTTTATATGTTTTTTGATGGAATCACGCCGGAGAGGGGTAGAGGACGGTTATAACCGATCTCATCACACGCTTGTAACCCTGTGAAAACCTCAAATCACCCTTGGGGGTCCCCTAGAAAAATATTTTAATTAAACATCCAACTATACGGTAGGTAACAGTGATGGTGAAAATTCGGGTTTATCTCGCAACGGATGTGCACGGATCCGAATTGTGCTTCAGGAAGTTCGTCAAAGCAGGAAAGTTCTATAAGGCTGACATCGTCGTCTTGGGCGGCGATTTGACCGGCAAAATGATCGTCCCAATCGTGGAGCAATCGGACGGCACGTACAGAGCTAACTACATGGATGCAGAGCACGTAATGAAGACCCCAGAGGAGGTGTCTAGGATGGAAGAGACCATCCGGCTCAGTGGATTTTATCCCTACCGCACCAGCCCAGGCGAAATCGAGGAATTGAATGCGAACCCAGCGAGGGTGGACGATCTTTTCACGCGCCTAATGGTTGAGACGATGGAGAGGTGGGTGAGGATAGCTGAGGAAAACCTGAAACACACGGGTATAAAATGCTTCGTAATGCCTGGTAACGACGATCAGTTCGCCATAGACTCGGTAATAGAAGAGTCGGATTATGTTGTCAACCCGGAAGGTAAGGTCGTTAGCATCGGTGGCCCTTATGAGATGATCAGCACGGGCTACGTTAACGTCACACCCTGGAATGCTCCAAGGGACATCCCGGAAGGGGAGTTAGCTAAGAAAATCGAGAAGATGGCGTCTCAGGTCAAGGACATGGGAAAATGCGTCTTCAACTTCCACTGTCCCCCTTACGATTCCGAGATTGACGCAGCGCCAAAGCTCGACGAAACGTTAAGGCCTGTCCTCCGAGGCGCCGAGATGGTGATGATCCCAGCTGGCAGCAGAGCGGTCCGCAGCACGATCGAGAGACACCAACCCCTACTTGGGCTGCATGGGCATATACATGAGTCTAGAGGAGCTATTAAGATAGGTAAGACTCTTTGTCTGAACCCCGGCAGCGAGTACACCGAGGGCATCTTGAGGGGTGCCATAATTAATCTGGACGACAAGGGTGTGAGGTCCCACTTATTCGTTACAGGTTAGTTTAACGGTGGCGCATCTTAAATGGAATACCCTATAAAGGACTTTGTGGAAGAAGCTAAGAGGGTAGTGAAGGAGGCAGAAAGAAGAGGTCTGACGCTACGAGTGATGGGGGCAACCGCCTTCAAGATCCATTGCCCAAAGTGTTCATCGCTTTACAACGCATTGGAACGGGAACTCAGCGACATCGACTTCATGGCATACGGCGAGCGGGAAAGGGAGACTCTCAGCCTGTTCCAAGACCTAGGCTACACAATAGATGAAAGAATGATTTACGCACTAAGGATAGTGAGTCCGGGGCAGAGGTACATATTCCACGATTTCAAAAACAACCGCTTGGCAGACGTCTTCTTTGACCGACTAGAGATGTGCCACACGGTTGACTTCAGAGGCCGGCTGGAAATAGACTACCCCACAATCTCTGTATCCGATTTGTTGCTGGAGAAAATGCAAATCGTCAAGATAAATGAAAAGGACATAAAAGATTCCATCGTTTTACTCCGAGAGCATGAAGTCGGGACAAACGACGATGAGATGGTAAACACCGTGTGCATCGCTGAAATTCTATCCAAGGACTGGGGTTTCTGCTACACGGTGACAATAAACCTCGACAAAGTCAAGTCGTTTGCTTCAAGATACGATGCTTTAACCGAGGAGGACGTGTTAGACGTTGAGGCAAAAGTTAACATACTGCTAGAAGCCATCGAGAGGAAGCCAAAATCCTTCAAATGGAAGATGCGCGCAAGAGTGGGTACCAAGAAAAAATGGTATAGGGATGTTGAGGAGGTCGTTAGGACCTGAGATCACTCGCCGGCTCTCCCCCACCACTCTATAACACCGAAAAAGACGGCCAAGATGATGGCGCTAATGCCAGTCCAAGTACCCACTGTAACAGGGTCGAATATCCTGTAGGATATAGCAGTGAGCACGCCGAGAATTCCACCATACACTGCTCCGCTGATCCAATAAGAGGCTAGCGGGGGTCGCTTTTCTTTTGACATACCGTATCCTTAAAGAATAACGTGCTTCAGTTATTTAACTTTTCTCATAGTAGAAACTATTTCGGTTAATTCTATTCAGAAAGAGCAGTTCATTTCCCAAAAATTCGACCTAATTCGACTTTTCCGCCCAAAAACGTGGTTCATGACCAGTTTAGGATCTTTTCACCCTCGGTGTAAAGATCGATCACCGGAATACCCACTTCCGGGATATCGGTTTTCCTTTGGGCTATGGGTCATGTGATTATAAGGATCGGGGATAACGTTCCTTCGAGCCTTAACAAAGTCAAATCATTCGCTTCATGATACGAAGCTTTATCCGAGGAAGACGTGTTGGACGTTAACGCGAAGGTCGACAAGCTGCTAGAAGCCATCGAGAGGAAGCCAAAATCCTTCAAATGGAAGATGCGAGCGAGAATAAGCACCACGAAAAATGGTATAGAGAAGTTGAAGAAGTCATTAGGACGAGATATTAACAGCCGGCTCTCCCCCACCACTCTATGCCACCGAAAAGATAGCTAAAAGAACAGCGCCAATTATAGTCCACATACCTAAGGTTAAAGGCTCGAAGATACTATAGGAAATAGCGTTGAGCGCACCAAGGATGGCGCCATAAATCCCTCCGAAGACCACAATATGAAACTGGTTTTTCCCTCTTTGACATGTTACATCCTGAAAAAACATTCTATAGTTCTTAGTACATAATTTTTTTCTTATTGTGAAAACTATTTCACAAAATTGCAAAGATTTGTTTAGTTTCATAAATTGAACAATAAAGCATGCTTAAATGTAAAACACTTCAATCGGTTGAGTCCAAGCATAACCTAAACAGATAGTCAACCTTAACGTTCTTTGGAAAAGCCTAAAAATCATTATCAAAGAGCGGTTTTCCAGATTTAGCTTCCGATGATAGCCGTCATCGGAAGCTATCATCGGAATCGTTTAGGAGCTCAGCGTTTCGGTGGCATTATATTTTTCTTCACGTGCGTTTCTTTCTACCACACAATAGATGTGCAAGTAATTTTTCTGGTGACTTCCTGCTATGCGTGGGCTTCACTGCATGAGTTTCCAAGAGTCTTTGAAAGGTTCTCCAGCCTTTAATCTCTTCAGACCTTGCTACGCGTATCAAA
>Ga0315312_1000061_pt1 | contig 204968 bp, 237 predicted proteins | sample TDP7_MG_FD_203629 | JGI IMG/M metagenome (GOLD analysis project Ga0315312, IMG submission 203629) | Freshwater sediment microbial communities from Lake Towuti, South Sulawesi, Indonesia - TDP7 | ecosystem: Environmental > Aquatic > Freshwater > Lake > Sediment | place: Indonesia: South...
AACACTATGAGCGAAGAGGAAGAAGAAGAGGAAGAGGAACTAGAGGAAGAAGAGTGGTAGGGCATTAAGTGTGGAACCAAGCTCTACAGAGCCCTATAGACGCGGAAACAACGCCTTGTTTTTAATACCCTATTTTTAATCTTAAAACCTTTGAAAGAGGTGACAGACAAATGGCCAAGTGTCCGACCTGTGGAAAAGAAGTTGAAACGCCGATAAAGGAGTGGGATATGGGCAAGAATAAGATACATGTTAAGCAGTACGAGTGTTGCGGGAAAAAGTTCCGTGAATACGGAAAGAAGGTTTAGGAGTTAAACCGTTAACCGTCACCGCGATCATCAACCGATATGTCACATAAATCGTTCGAGCTTTGTTAGTCCGAGGATTTCATCGAAGTCTAGTCCGAGTGCGTCCAGAACTTGATCAAAAGTGGAGTGCAAGTATCCCACGTACTTATCTACGTCGATCTCGCTGTTGGAGGCTAACTGAACAGGTTTTACGTGGGGTTCCTTCACCACCTTCACGAAGCTGATTAAGTCGCCAGCCTTCAGGTCGTATCCCTTTTCCTTGAGGAGAGACGCCGCCTTAACGTGCTGAGGAGTCGTCTTCACGTATCGCTCCGGGGCTTCCCCAAGAACCACGTGAAAAGCTAGATCATCCAGCTTTTCCCATTCGCGCCTTTTCAACTTTAGGTAGCAGTCTCGAATGATTCTTCGGATGTCCTTTTTTGCCTCCTCGAACTCCGCTGGAGACTTTGCACGACCCAGGCGCTCTTTCATCTGGTCAAAGGCTTCTTTGATAAACAAGGGAATGTGTTTCTTCTTTCCAGTTAACCCCTTAACGTCCACGCTACCGTCAGGATAGATTCCCAGATAATTTTTCTTTCTGGAGCTAAAAACCGAGTAGCGGTAGATTTTTTCCACGTCCAAGCCCATTCTCAATTCTCTTTCCGACCATTTTGCTAGGGCATCTATCTGGTCTTCGGAGGGGTTCTTCAAAAAAATGCTGTCGGTGTCGCCATAAATGACCTCGATATTCGATTTCCGAGCCTCATTTATAATCTGCGTTATAGCGTGTCTCCCGATGGCGGCGGTAGCCTCAGCCACCGGCGGACAATACAAGTCGAAGGTTTCCGCACCAAACACACCATAACTCGCGTTAAGTATAACCTTGAGCGCACTTTGTATAACGTTGTACCAACTCCGCAACTCACTGGGCAAGGACTTGTCCTTCGACTTCGGCTTATACCACCAAACTCTAAGGTCCTTAAGCGAACCTATCAGCAAGCTTTCTAGTGCTCTATACTTCTTGCAAACCCAATGTGGTGTGTCCGGAACCCTGTTGGTCTGGCATTCGCTGTGTGGGCATAGAATCGATTGGTAGCCAAGATTCCAAACCTTAATGATGGAAGGGTATAGACTGGGAAAGTCCATCACCGCAACGTTGAAGTGCACTCCGGGCACGGGCTCCACCACGATAGCGCCCTTGTATTTCTTTCCCTTAATGATGGCTTTAGTGACCGTTTTCCCCTTGACAGCCAGTATGTCTTCCGTGTTGGGGATCAGCATACCTCGTCGACGATGCTCATGATGAAGAAAGCTTCGTATCCATCGGGAAACCCCTTGTCGGCTCACGTCTTCCATGGGCATATGACTGATCCTTGTAAGAACCAAGATCAGTTTCATAACTAGGTCTTCGTCGAAGGCAGTTAGGCGAAAAGCAATTTCAGCATCTCTCCAGCAATACCGAGCGAGCTCGTTACAGGTCAATTCGGACAGGGGCTTAGCCAGTTCCAGCTTAGTTAGGCCCACTAAGGCTTTGCCAATGTCATCTAAGGTTACGTCCCTATACCTTTGACTAAAGGCGTAGACTTGGATCGATCTATTAAAGAAGAACTTGTAGAGGTCAATGTGGATCCCGTACTTGAGCAAGCATACCTTCCTTCCGACCTCTATGGGAATCTGACTTTTACTGATGCCTAAGTTTTGGGCTCGATGCGCCAAGTATCGGAGGTCAAAGTCGTCGCCGTTAAATGTTATGACAAAGGGGTAGTCCCAGAGGGCTTTAAAGACCTCCAGAAGCAGTTTTTCCTCGGAGGGATAATACTCTACGCTTACGTCGGGGGGTAGTCTTTCATTTCCTTCCTTAATGCCTTCTCGTTTTAAAAGCAAAACCCTCTTCTTTCCGTCGGACCCAAGAAGCGCTACAGAAATAACTTGATAAGATGCCTCACGTGGATCGGGAACACGAAACGTCAATTTTCCCTCGATCTCTATCGTCGGCGTAAAAACTTCGATGTCGAGGGCCACCCTTCGGAACTTAGGGACAGGGTACTCTAACAGCCTCGCCCACCTTTCGATGTGCTGCAGAAACTCTTGGGGTTCGCCTCGGAAGAATTCCAGAATTTTTTTAACCATCCCCTCTGAGGGTTCGTGAGCAACTGGAACGAGCTCGCCGTCCTCGATTTTGTAGACCATGCCGGGAGCTAGGTCTCGGTCATAAATGTAGCACTGATAGTATTTGATGGCGGCTTCCCAAACCTTTGCTGGTTCCACGCCAGCCACGTGGGGATACTCCTCGGGTATGATATCCCGTATGCAACCTCTGGGGCGTCCTCCAACCGCCAGGGGGTCTTTAGCCACCACCTTTGTTAAGATGACTTTTCGGTCTAGGAGAGGATCGTACTTCTCCACGGATTCGAGGTGGTCAAATCCGGGATGAGACGTCAAGCGCTCAATTTTTTCGAGCTCGATGGGCGAGAGGTTGGTGAGGCAGTAGGGCTTGTGGCTGGTCGTGTCATACCAAAAGTAGATTTTTTCGGATGCTGGCTCGTATAGTTTGACGCAAACACCCTCCTTTTCACCGCTGTAAGTGGCGGATACAAAATAGGAGGGAGGAAGATTTTGGGGAACTGTGGGTTGAAAAGCAGAGCGTTTCGCTTCTTTAGGGGATACACTTTCTATGACGGGTTCCGTTCGCTCCTCCTCCACAGCCTCGGCGGTGGTGAAGAAATCGTCCAAGCGCTTCCTCATCATTTTGTTTGCATCCATTAAGTGGTGCCTTGCTCTGCTAAAGAGTGATTGTATTCGTGATTTATATTTCTAATTCAATAACTATTTTCTAGCGGTCGAGTTATAGGTTTATGGAAACGGAGGGCTGTGACTGGGTTTAGATATGGGTGGGGGAAAACTTTTGAATAAAACCGTGGCGGCTGAATTGTTGACGGCGGGGTGTATTCTCGCGCTTATTTCTGTTCCAGTGGTTTCAGCGGAGCTGGGATATTTTGTTGACTTCGTCGAGCTTAGGGTGTATCGAGACGGCTTGGTTCACGTCACTCAAGCGTTGACAGTTAACGAAACCTTTCCCGCCGTTACGGTGAACCTGCTCGCCTCAATGATTGAGAATGTGATTGTGGTGGATGAGAACGACACGGTTCTCGATTATAAAATAGTGGATTCCAACCTGACCGTCTTTAGCTTAGGAGCTGTAAGGGTGGTAATCGAATATGACACCGCGATGTTGACGAAGAAGGAGGCGGGAGTCTGGACGTTAACTCTGAACACTCCCTACAACCTCACGGTTCACCTTCCTGAAAAATCCACCATCATGTACCTAAACCAGGTGCCTACTACAATCAGCACAGAAGACAGCCGACCTGTCCTGCAGCTGTTTCCGAGTCGGTGGGAGATAAGCTACGTGCTACCAGTGGTTCCGCCGAGTCCTTCGCCGACTCCACTGCCTCCACCGCCTTCGCCTCCTATCCCCCTAGAGTACCTGATCGGCAGCGTCCTCATAATCGCGGTTGCAGGTAGTTTCCTCCTTATTAGAAGACGAGGCCCACCTAAAGCTGAAAAGATGCTTAAGGAACACCCAGAGCTAAGAAAGGAGGATAGAGAGGTAATACAGTTTATAGCTGAGAGGGGAGGAAAAGTCTTAGAGGCTGAGTTGAGGGAAAAGTTTCCAGAATTGCCTAGGACAACCGTTTGGAGACTAGTCAAACGGTTAGAAAAGATGGAAATAGTGACTATAAAGAAGATTGGGTATCAAAACCAGATAGAACTAAAAAAGTAAAAGAAACAGATGGAAAGGAGGCTAAACACACAATACACGCCTCCTTTTGACCCGCCCTTCCTCTAACTTTCTCTGAATCCTATATGTTACTGAAGAGAACTTTGTCAGTTTCCTTACCACACAAAAAGGTGCGAGGGGGTGTGTCTGACCGTCTGTTATGTCGGTTACCATCTTTACTCCCCTATATTGTGATGCAGAAACTGCCGGAGTACGGTGGGTTTGGATCTGCTTTTGCGCCTTTTTGGGCTTGTATGCTGATCCAGCCAACTGCATCGCCGCTTACCACTTCGACTGTGAGTTCGTCATCTACGCCTGGTGTTCCTCCTGCTGCTTGTGTGAAGCTGATGATATCGTCAGCTGCTTTTAGGCGGAACTCGATCCAGTCGCCGTCAGCAAAGGTGATCCTAATAGTCGCAGGACCGCCAACGGCTCTCGCGACCAGGTAGAATTCGAATATCCTGTTGAGACACTTAGCCTTTGCACCAAGGTCTTCTCCAGTCGTATCGAAGAGCGCGTGATCGGCTACATACTCACCTCTCCATTGTAATTGGGGTTGAGCAAGTGTTAATGACGCTGCAACGCTTGCCAGAAGCAGTATCGTCATTATTGTAATCACTTTTGTTTTCATTCTATCACCTCCTTTAATTTTATTTTCATTATTCGTGATCGAGCCTTGATTTCTCATTTCCACGATTCTTTAGGTTGACGATAGCGTGCGTGTTATAAGTTCTAATACATCCATCAATTTGTTTCCAACGTATGTTAGGAGACTTGGTGCATCCGCCAGCTCTGGCATAACAATAAACAGGGTGGCAATAGAAAGTATAGAAATTCCGAAGGCTATCCACCATTTTGTTTTTGAACGTTTTGGAGGCAGTTCCTCTCTTGTTGATGGCGTCATTAATGGACGAGATATCTTATATATTTGCCAGTTCGTCGAGAAGATGAGGGGCCCCTCATCTTTTTTCATCTCCATCTAGCCTCCTCCGTGTCCACCTTTTCTAAGCTTTGCTAACTCCTGATGAATGTCTCTCAATATCTCCCTGATGTCCTTAAGCGTCTCAATGGCCCCCTTGATGTCCCCTGCCTTTCTAAGGTTTCCAGCTTTATCGATCAAAGCTTCTACATCCTGTAGTTTGTCCATTAAAGCACTCACATCAAGTTCCTGTTTTTCTGCTCGTTCTAATAACTCTCTAGTTCTCTCAACAGATTTTCTTATCCCCATCAGGAAGCTCTCCACCCTCCAACTGTTTAGCCAGCTAGCTACCTCCTTCAAAGCGGCGAAAGCCTCTGAAATTTTCTCGTTGGCCTCTTCGATCTTTGAAGCCGCAGTTGGGATATCGCTGGGTATGAGTCCTTCAGCCTCGCCAAGAAGGCCTTCGGCTTCGTCCAAAAGATCCTCAACTGCTGACACATCTGCGTCGGGATTGTCAGCGAGAATCGAGGCGATGACGTCTCTGATTCTAGCTATCCTCTCTTTGGCTCGATCAATAGCGACAAATAACCCCTGAGCTTCCCCTCCTACACCACTCTCAAACACCGCCCCCCGAGCCTCTGCGTAGATATTCAGCATCTTGAAGACCTCTCTGTAAGCCTTCATAGCCTCCTTGTAATCTCCAGCCGCAAGGTCATTTTCAGCGTCGTTGTAGGCGGTCTTTATGTCGTCTGGAAACTCGGTGGGCCAAGTTATATCAAGAGCCTCCCCTGTGAGGGCTCCCAATTCATCCACCTTTTCTTTGGCTTGTTCAGCGATTTTCTTGAATTTTTCATCCTGATTCTGAGCGTAGACCATAGCTGAAAATGGTATCAATGTTGCCATCAGCGTTGTCACTAGGATTAACCCAACGAGATATTTGCTCTTCAACACGCTTGATCACCATGATATGCTGACAGCAACCTAAAATTTAAGGGACACTGTGAAACAAGCGTTTCAAAAGCTGAAACGACCATTTCAAGACCAAAAATCGCTCAAAAATGACAAAGAATCCTAAAAATCCATTTTAGCCGCACGCGGTCGGTTCTTAGCTAAATCACCATCTTTAGCCCTAAAGCACACGCTCTAGGCTAACATCCTCATTCAGGCGTCTGCATTCTCTCTAATATGATAGTAACTAGGTCCTTGTGCTAACAAAAGTTGGAACGACGCGGAACAGCTTGCAAACACTAGGCTATAGCCAACATCACTGCAACAATTACTTTCTTAGCCATTTCATTTTCACTCCAGGTATTTTAGTTTGCAGATGCTCAAGGAAATTAAGGATTAGGTGCCTCGCTAGGTTTTTGGGCGATGTTGGTCTTGAAATGTGCGTTTCAAAGTTGAAACACCTTTTTCACGGTGTTCCTTAAGTATAAGATAAATATAGAGTGAGCAGATAAATTTATTCAGATACTCAAGAGCAACGCTTAATGACGCAAAACAGATAATCTCGATAAATGATACGTAGATTATCCGTGAAAAGGGGAAAGTTAGCGACCTAAGCGCCGTACAGCTTCTGGCATCCTCGTATGTCGCCGAGTCCTAGACTGATTTTCTTCGTTTCGCCTTTAGCTGAGTAGCCATACATCGTCAGTTCGGAGTCCTTTGACGCATAGAGATCCAATAGTACGAGCCAGTGACCGGATTCATGTGTTGCTATATTCCTAACGTCGAAAGCCACGATGGTTATACCACCCTCACCATCTGGGTCTATGCCCCAAGGAATAGCTGTGTTCGTGCTGAATACAATATCGCATTCGACCACGGTCTTTGTAAGCAGATTGAACCAGATAGTCGTCTGAGCTATTATCCTCGAATCACTGATGTAACTCCATGTAACGGTGTTCTTGTTGTTTCTACCGTATGATACAGTGAGATCAAGAATCGCCGAGTTGAATAACTCCTTACCTGTTACGGCGTCCCAAGCTTCAAATGCACTTTGAACTTGATCCCGCACATCATCATTGTTAGCTAGCCCACTACCGGTAGGATTCACAGAGTACGTAACCGGAAGACTCCTCCACTTGACTCCGCCATAGAGGACCTTATAGTTCGTGACCTGGTCAGTGGATGCAGGAACAGTCACACTTTTTACATGGTGTATGAAGACTATCTTTTCAACTGGCTCATTCGGTTGGGCGGAGACGAAAGCTACTGAGGCTACGGAAATAAGTAACGCCACCAATACCATGCCTATAAGTCCCTGCTTCAATTTCGATTCTCCTCTAATCATCATTTTATTTACTCACTTCTATATCTATCTTTTATCTTATACTTAAGGAACACCGTGAAAAAGGTGTTTCAACTTTGAAACGCACATTTCAAGACCAACATCGCTTCAAATCAAATCTTTGGCACTTGCACCGATTTGATTTTAGAGGGTTGCGATAGCCTATAAACCTTCGAACTCTATTTCATAATAGGGATGTGGGTTGCTTCGGGATGCTTGGACCCTCGCTATCGAAACGTTAAGCTGGATGGAGCTGCAGAGGCTAAGTGAGCGCCTAGCATTAGTGAAAGCAGCGAAGCAGCTGAGAATAAGGGACCCCGAGGTAGTCGGACTGGCGCACAAGCTGGTCTTCGAGACCGTTCGAAGACAAAACTTCATCGATTTTCTCCTAAACTCAGCGTTGGCGCCTCGCTCCCTCGACGATTTCCGACTGGGACTAAAAGCCTTCCTACGCTTGTACACGTATGAAACCAAGGTCGTGAACGGAGACTTTGAGAAGGCGGTGAACATAGCTCGGATGGGGCGTTCCATTCTAGGCTGGCGTGAACTGCAACCCATCGAAGAAACGCTCGGTGAACTCTTAGGCCTACAGCTCGACCATGTTTTGAAGGAACTGGATGACGAAGAACGAGTGGGACTACTCACCTACCACCCCACATGGTTTGTACAGTATTGTTTTCAACTGCTCGGAAGGGGGGAGGCGTTACGATTCCTAGAGAGTGCCCTAGAAATCCCAACCACCTACATTAGAGTAAACACGCTGAAAGCAACCGAGGAGACTTCCATACGAAGAATAGAGGCAGAAGGAGTCTTTCTTGAAAAAGTGCCGCAACTCCGACACACGTATAAGGTGGTTGAAAGCCAAAGTCCCCTTATACGAACACCAAGCTTTCGCGAAGGCCTCTTCTATATTCAAGATAAAGCCAGCTGCCTCGCCACAGAAGTAGCGAATCCTCAAGCTGGCATGACCGTGCTCGACGTTTGCGCCGCACCAGGAGCTAAAACCACCTACCTAGCGCAGCTGATGGAAAACGAGGGCGTCATCTACTCCATCGACTACTCAAAGCGAAGGATGAGGGTTTGGAAGCGAGAAACTCAACGCATGGGCGTCAGTATTGCCGTTCCAATCATTGCAGACGCACGCCAGCCCCTGCCAATAAACACCTCCGCCGACCTCGTGATTTTGGACCCGCCCTGCACCAGCACCGGCGCCTTCATCAAGATGCCCTCTGCCAAATGGAGGATCACAAAGCGATCCATATTAAGCATGGTGAGGGTTCAGTGGGAAATGCTGAATCGATGTGCAGGGCACGTGAAGGAGGGAGGCTCCCTCATCTACTCCACGTGCAGCATTACGACCGAGGAAAACGAAATGTTGATTGAGGGGTTCCTGAGGGGGCACCCTGAGTTTAGGGTCGTGGATGCTTCGCCGAGGATAGGGCTGACGGGACTACGAGGACAAGATAAGTGTCAAAGGCTTTATCCGCATCTCCACAAGTGCAACGGGTTTTTCGTCACAAAACTTTCGAGAGAAACCTGCAAAACTAGAGATTGAATGACGATGATGCATGTGGCGATACACTAATTAAAGGTCCCTTTCTATTTCAGGAAGAATTGGGCTTAGAAAATCTAAGTTATGTTATCGCGTCATGATTCTCATTAATGTCTGCGACCCCAACAGCATGGTTCCAACAGTGTAAACAAGAAGCACCATCGCGTCGATGAAGACTATGGATGTGTTCCCTATTTGGATGGCTCTCAAGGCTTCTGTTGCGTATGTCAACGGCAGAGCCCTAGCAACGTAGGGAAGCGGCATGGGCATAGACTCTGTCGGGAAGAATACGCCGCCTAGGACCATCATTGGAAACCGGAGCAGATTTGAAAGCATCATGGCTTCTCTGGGCTCGGACGCTAAACCCGATATTATTGTTCCGATGCTGTGAAAGAAAAACTTGCAAGCAGAACTATCAAGAGGACAGCACTTATGTCAGCGAATGAGACACCGAAGAGCGTGCGACCTATTATGAGAAGCACCAGTGCGCTTATGACACCCATAACTGCCCCAGCCAATGTTTTCCCAAAAATTATTGATGTGGACGAGACTGGCGCCGCTAAGATTCGGTCAAACACTCCCAAGGACTTGTCCCACACTATGCTCATGGTTTCGTTGATGCTTCCGAACATGGCGGTCATGCCTACAATGCCGGGTATGAGAAAGTTTATGAATTGAATGTCCGGTCCAGCGGCACCGTATCTAAAGCTGAAGGTGAACATCATGAATATTGGGAAAAGAAGGCTCCAGACAACGTGGCGTACTGACTTGAATGATTGGCGCAAGTCGTTTTCGGCAATCCAGATGGGGTGCATCAATGACGTTAACAGTTTCATCTGAGCCCACCCCTTAGAACCGCCAGTCTTCTCTTGAGATATTCTTCCTTCGACATAGGCTCCTCTCGGATACTCTTCCCGGTTAAATTGATGAAAGCGTCTTCTAAGGTGGGTTGTGCAACTGAAATATTCTCAATTTTTCCACCATACTTGTCCACGAGATTTACAACCGTAGGAATCACCTGCGACAAGTCCTTGGACAGAATTCGTATCTTGCCTTCTGCCAAGAAGACGTTGTCCACGCCCTCAGCCTCACTTATTATGGGAAGCCACCGTTGCTGGTCTACATCATTCAGAATTTTGATTTCTAGGGCGCGCATGCCTTCGGTGCTGCTTTTGATTTGTTCGGGCGTGTTTAACGCGATCAAGCGACCGCGGTCGATTATGCCCACTCTTTGGGCGAGTTTGTCGGCTTCGTCAATCTGATGGGTGGTTAAAAGAATGGTTCTGCCCTCCTTGTTGAGGTCGATTATGATTTCTCTCACCAAACGTGCGGTTTGGGCGTCTAAGCCGCTTGTAGGTTCATCCATTACTAGAATTTCCGGTTGATGAATGAGCGCCGCAGCAATGGTTAAGCGTCGATGCATGCCCTTGCTGTAATACTTGACTAGGTCGTTTTGTCTTTCCTTCAATTGAAAGAGTTCTAAAACCTGGTTAATCCGTCCTCGTCGTGTCTTCTTGTCTAAGCCGTATAGTTTTCCCATGAACTCTAGGTTTACTTTAGCGCTCAACTCTCCGAACAAGTTTGAAATGTCAGGAACCAAGCCTATTCGGCGCTTTACCTCTTGTGGCTTTTGAGAGACATCGAAGCCAGCGACGACAGCTGTTCCACTCGTCGGTCTAAGCATACCACAAATCATGCGAATGGTTGTTGTCTTCCCAGCGCCGTTGGGTCCCAACAAACCAAAGATCTCTTTGCCCTTAACCTCAAAGCTGACATGGTCAACCGCAAGCAAGCTGCCATAGAATTTGGTTAATTCCTTGACTTCGATGGCGTTTTCCAAGGATGTTTCCCTTTTTGATGTTTCTATAATTGTAGCTTAACGTAACTTAAATTTATAATTCATGATCTGCATAAACTAGCCTTTCCGTGCTTTTTCCACGTGGCATAGCACTTCAAATATGGTTTTTGCGACTTGCACCGCAGTTACACCAGCATCATAGTGCGGAGCCACCTCAACCACATCAAAAGCAATTATCCGATGATCGCATGCTCCGCAGAGGGTGTCTAAGAACATGCGGGTGCATAAGCCGTCAGGCTCGGGGTTTTGAACCGCTGGTGCAAAGGCGGGGTCCAGAGCGTCCATGTCGATGGTTAGATATAGGTTTTCGCAGTCTTCGAGGAGCCTAGAAACGTTTTCGATGGTTTTCTCAACTCCCTCCCTCCGAATCTGCTGAACTGTGAAAAATGGTATGTTAAACCTTTTTGCGTAATCTAGTTCTTCTTTGCATACGGCGCGAGTGCCTATTTCTAGGATTTTCTTAGGCTGAACTTGCTCGTGGATTCTTCGCATAAAGGTGGTATGGGATATGGTTCGCCCCATGTACTCATCGCGCAGGTCCAGGTGGGCGTCGAAGCTTACCACGGCGGTGTTTCTACCGATTCCTCGCACTATACCCAGCGTTAAAGTGTGTTCTCCACCGATAAACACGGGACGTTTCCCAGCGTCTAAGAGTTCCCTCGTGACCAGCTCCAACCGTTTGAGAGTTTCGTCCACCTCCGCGGCGACATGGAGGTCGCCTAAGTCGTGAAGCTTGAGATATTCGAGGTCAATGCCCGCTCTAAAGCTGTAGGTTTCAATGTTTAGCGAAGCCTCCCTGATGGCGAGGGGGGCAAACCTCGCTCCTGACCGGAAGGTGCTGGTCGTGTCGAAGGGCACCCCAAGAATCACGTATTCGGCTTCTTCGAACGATACTTGAAAACCACTAAATACAGGAGACGGAGAAACAAGAAGTTCGCGGTAACTCATGTCTGTATCAGCCTTCCTAAACCTTTGTATGCAAGTCCTTAACTCTAAATGTTTTCGCCCATTTTAAGCGAAATCAATTTATTATTTGAGTGAGCATAGCAATTGGTCTAAGGGGTAAGACGAGTGTCGTTGAAGTCCAAGCTTAAGGTGGAGAGGCTGGGGGTGCTCGTTTTCTCCGTCTTCTATGCAGTTGCAGGAGGGGCGGAGGCTTTCCTCTTGGTGTTCTCTAATTTCACCCTTCCACATGTCGCTTTTCTGGCGGTGCTAAGCTTGACAACTGCGTATGGCTTGTGGAGAACAAGGAGATGGTCCGTATGGCTAGCAACTATCCTTTTCTTTCCGGCAACCAGCTTTGGTGCATCAACCCTCTATGCCTCCATCATGAAAAAAACCTTCTACCCAAGCTTAGATGTACTGTTGTTCCACCTCACGTTAATTGTGCACTTAATTATGACGGCAGTGGCATCCATCTATGTGGTAGCCAAAAGGAGAAATTTTCGATGAAAATAATACCGACTATCTTACTTTATGGGGCTTGATTCACGTGGGGTGTAAGTATTCAAGGGTTCTCGTAACGGGTGGAGCGGGCTTCATTGGAAGCCATCTTGTAGATCGGTTAATGACAGAGGGCTATAAAGTAACAGTGCTTGATAATTTAAGCAGTGGAAGTTTGAGGAATGTTAATTCATGGCTGGGCAAGGAACACTTCCGATTTATTCAAGGCGATTTGAAGGAAAAGCGGATTGCAGAAATGGCGGTCAAGAATGTAGAATTGGTGTTTCATTTTGCCGCAAATCCCGAGGTTCGTGTCGGAGAGACAGACCCCTCCATTCATTTCGAAGAGAACATAGTGGCTACGTTTCATCTCCTTGAAGCCTTGAAGAAGGAGACATCCGTTAGGGCGATTATTTTCGCTTCAACCTCCACGGTATACGGAGAGGCAACCTTGCTGCCGACACCTGAAGACTACGGGCCTTTAATACCAATCTCCACTTATGGTGCATCAAAGCTAGGCTGCGAAGCGATGATGGGCGCATATGCCCACACATTTGACCTGCAATGCCTGATTTTGCGCTTGGCAAATATCGTGGGACCCAGAGCCACGGCAGGGGTCATCATAGACTTTATCCAAAAGCTGAAGGCGGACCCCTGTTGCCTTAAAATTCTAGGAGATGGATCCCAAAAAAAGTCTTACCTTCATATTGATGATTGCATAGATGCCATTTTTTACGCAACCACCGAATTTCTGAACAGTGATGAGAGGATTAACGTGTACAACATTGGCTCTTCTGATCACATCACCGTCCTGAGAATAGCCGAGATCGTTGCAGAGGAGATGGGTCTCCATCCAGAATTCATTATAACAGGCGGGGTGGACGAAGGCAGGGGATGGAGAGGGGATGTGAAAACAATGCTTCTTTCAATAGAAAGGTTGCTAAAAATGGGTTGGAGGACAAAATACAACAGTGAGGATGCGGTGAGGATGGCAGTTAAGGGGCTGGTGAAGGCCCATGATCGTTAGGGTGAGCGTTGGGGTTCCAGCATACAATGAAGAGGAAACGATCCAGCAACTGATTAAGGCTATACTTAATCAACCATTCGGTGGGGCAGCATTAGAAGAGGTCATCGTTGAAACGAGCGGATCCACCGACGCTACTAACGTCAAGGTTGTCGGGATGCTTCAGATGGACTCAAGGATCAGGCTTATCTCAGGGGAAAGGAGGAGGGGAAAATCCGCAGCGTTGAATACAATCCTTCAACACGCTAAAGGAGATGTAGTGGTATTCATCGATGGGGATGTGGTTTTAGAAGAGGGTTGTATCCCCATTTTAATAAAACCGCTTCTTCGTAATGGAAAGGTCGGCATTGCCAGTGGAAATGTCATGCCTTTGATCCGGGGGAATGATTTTTTCGTTTTCATGTCCCGTTTCATTAGGGAGCTTCATCATGAATTATGTGCAGATTTAATGCGTAGGAAGGCGGCGCCTAAAGTGAACGGCACGTTCTATGCAATTCGTAAGACTATGGTGACCAGATTTCCCTTTTATGTAGTTTCCGATGACGAATACGCGTCGTGGTGCGCCCAAATTAAGGGTTATAGGGTTGTGTACGTGCCAGATGCAGTGGTATATGCCAAGGATCCTGCTTCCTATCGAGATTTCATTCGGTGGCAAAAGAGAATCATTGCCGGTCAACTGTACATCAAAAAGTATTTCGATTACACTGTTCCTACAATGAAAGCATCCATTTCTTTACCAGTTTCACTCAAATTAATTAAAAAATATTGGAAAAATTTTCCTCATATCTTGACTTTAGCATTGCTAGCGGGCATTTCCCTTATCCTTGCTTTTAAAATGTTTTTTAAATGTAAAATTCCCTATATATATTGATAAAGCTGGCGCATGAAATCTATCAATGGTTTTCCCGAAAGGGATTATATGCGCAAATAGCTTGGACTATACTTCGTGTTACCTGCAAAGTAATAGTACAACACACTAGTTCTATTGACCGTTAAAATGTTCCCAAAACTTTTTTTAAAAAAAGAAAAGAAAGCAAAATTACTAATCAACTTTGCTAGCATATTATCACGGAGAAGTTCGTCATTCTCTCTTCCTTCAGGAAGGGAGACCTTCGCGCTCTGAGCATTTAAATGTTCGCATACGAAGCGTAATGTGGCGTTGTTTGAGTCTCACTTTCTTATGTAAATTTTAAGTCTTGTTTTTAGGGCTGTGAAGACGTTTTTAGGTGAACGAACTGGGTGACTGAACTTCTTTTTCACATCGTTAATTTTTTCACCTAAAACCTGTATTCGTTCGATGTTGATTTCGCCGACCCCCGCTTTATAGGCTCTCCATAAACTTTCAACTGCGTAGGGGTTAAACCCCAGGATATGGCAACATACCGCGTCCACGGTCACGGGGTTCAAGCCGGAAATGATCAAGCCTAGATTTACTGGGCTACCCTGAATCGGACCTAGTCCCTCCATTCCGACGATACCGTCCACGACGATTAGGTCTTGGCGGATGGTGTGGCTGATGTACGCTAGAACTTCTGCCAACCGGCTGTGGAGCTTTGATTTCTTCTTGTTCGCCAAGGCTCCGAACATATTTTTCATGGCGATGGAAATAAACACCATATCGTTCGTTTTGACCTTTGGGATGTTGATGAGAAAGTCGGCTTTCATCACAGTCTTAGGAACTTGAAGGGTGAGTCCCGCCACCTCGTGTTCCTCAACCTCGTCTTCGCTTAGATTTAGGAACTCTACATCACACTTTTCGATCAAATCCATCATTCCACTTTTCGTCATTTTATAGTTTGCAGTTCCGGACGCGCTGTCCGACTCTACAACGACCACGTTCTTGGTTTTTGTTTTTACGATGTTGATGACGGCTTCCAGCACCCTGGGGTCCGTGATAATCATATTTTCGACGTTCTTGGGATAGCAAACGTTTGGTTTAATCACAACAAGGTCGTCTTTCTTGATGTTTAGTCCTCCAAGCAGGTTGATGGACTTCTGGACGGTGCCATCGATGTCTTCTTCCGCTCGCAATATTACCGCCTTCTCTCTCCCGGTGGGGAAGTAGGGGCTCTTTTCAAAATGGGTCATTACCTCGTTTAGGGTTCTAACGAGTTCGATGCCATCGTCAACGGTCACTCGGGCTCTTTCGGTCCCCTCCACGCATCTCAGGAAATGTAGGTGCTCCATCGCATAGGAGGGGTGCTTCGACCGGAGAACATCTAGGTATTGGCGAAGACTCCGACCCATGTGTGTGGTTTTAGCCTCTTCACCCCTAACTATGGTGATGTTGTAGGGTGTTCTGAGCAAATCCATTTTTATCTGACCTAAATCGCCAGTTATATCAAACCTTATTGTGGGAACGAAACTGTTTAGTGAGAAGGCCCATCGAGCAGAGAGGCTAGCTGCGACTCCATTCGTCAACTTAGCTTCTACATCTACATCATCAACCACTGTGCGAGCCCTACGACGTGGCTCGATGGACAAAACCTTTTCTAAGTGCCCTCCCATTTCGTGGCACAAGTAAACAACGTGGAGGAGTTGGTCTTCGATCACCCCTCCCTTCGCTTGTAGACGAAAGTCGGTTTTCGCTTTATAAAACGTCAAGTTTGAAACTGCGCATCCTCGAATTTTCTGTAGGCTTCCAATTTCGCCGTCTCGGATGAGCTGAAGGGCTTTGGTAAAGCAGGGAGTGAAAACGAAGTTGTGAGCCGGCATCAAAACTAAGGGCTTCGATGTTTCCCTCTGTTTCGCTTCTAACGCTCCCTTAATTGCAAACCCTTCCCTGACTGTGGTGGCGATCGGCTTCTCGCACAAGACATGTTTGCCATACTTGATAGCGTCCATAACAATCTGGTAATGAGTTTCGGGAGGACTGCACACAAAGACCGCGTCTACGTCGACTTTCTCCAACATGTGCCGATGATCCACGTATCCCTCATCAATACGATGTTTTTCTACAGTTTCACGCAGTCGAACACTGTGAACATCCACCGCCGCTACTACATCGACCCCTTTAATCCTCTGGAGCGAGGGCAGGTGGATCGACGTCGCGACCCTTCCGCACCCGATGATGCCTACCTTCAATAAGATCACTCCGTCAGGAGAGCGACATACGAAGTAGGTTGAAACAAACGAACCACAACCTCGTCTCCAGCGTTAATAAACTGCTGGCTCTCGGGTATCTCGATGAAGCCGTCGGCTCTCGCCAACGTGGTTATGGCGCCGGACAGCCCCAAAGGAACCGGCGAAGCAATCAGCCTACCCGATTTGTCACGAGTAAGGTTCACCGTAACAAAGGTTCTACGACCCCTTGCCGAAAACATCTTTGATGCAGCAACAGCCCTAAGCATAAGCGGGCTTTCTTCACGTCTCCCAGTCATGCTGTAGACTACGGGACGAGCAAACAAATAAAACATTAAGAGGGAGGAAGCAGGATGACCGGGAAGAGAGAAAACTGGCTTTCCTTCGACAATCGCGATGGTGGTGGGTTTTCCAGGCTTAGAGGCTATTCCATAAACAATGACACCCGGTTGGCCTAACGCATTTAGCACTCGTGGAATGACGTCGGTAGGTCCAACCGAAACTCCCCCGGAAGTTACGATAACGTCTGCGAGGCTCAGCGCCTTATTGAGCGCTGCTTTAAGTTGGTCCGCCTCGTCGGGGACTGTTCCCAGAAGGATAGGTTCTCCACCGCACTCTCGGACCGCAGCACTCAAGGAATAGGCGTTAATATCGTAGATTTTTCCGGGTGGAAGAGGCTTACCTGGCTCAACGATTTCCGCGCCCGTGGAGACTATCGCAACCTTGGGGCGTTTATACACGCCGACCTTTGTCAAGCCGAGCGCAGCTAGCATCCCCACTTCACGAGAAGACAGCGTTTGACCCCTCTTCAGAACGGTTTCACCCTTGCGAATGTCGGAGCCCGCTTTCATCACGTTTTCTCCCCTCGACACTGGACTATAGATAAAGAGGTCACCCTCCCGCTGAATGGAGTACTCCATCATTATCACCGCATCGGCGCCCTGAGGTAGAGGCGCACCCGTAGCTATTTCAGCAGCTGTGCCCTTTTCCACAACCACGCTGGGGGACTCGCCCACGCTTACGTGTCCGCAAAGCTTTAGAATGACGGGACTATCCTCATCTGCGCCAAACGTGTCTGCGGCTCTCACGGCATAACCGTCCACGGCTGCTCGATTGAAGGGCGGAACGTCCATCGCCGCCACTACGTCCTCTGCTAGAACACGGTCGAGTGCCTCCGAAAGTTGAACATGCTCCACGCCTACAGGTTTTGGGGAAAAACTTTGCTCGAGAACTTGTTTAGCTTCCTCGATGGTGAGCAGTTTTCTAAACAAGTCGTGCGCCTCCCATCACGTCGAAAAGATGTGCAATGACGACTTCGCCTTCCTCTAAGCCTTCACGGTTCTCAGAAATGATCACGTATCCGTTTGCTTTAGTCATGGTGGTGAGAACCCCTGCACCCTTCACTCGCACGGGTTCGGCGAAGAATTCTCCTCCTCTTTCAAAAACCTGAACCCTTAAGAAGACCCGCCTCCCCAACGCTGAAGGAACCCTCCGAGTTAATCGTGCTTTAACCATGGGCCTAGGCTCGCTCTCCACTCCCAACAGCCTAAGGAGGACTGGTCGAGCGAAAACCTCGAAGCCAACCATCGTCGCCACAGGGTTCCCGGACAACACGACGACGGGCTTTCTTTGAAGAACTGCTAGTGCAGTTGGCATGCCGGGACGCATGGCTATCCCGTGTGCGATCACCCCAGGCGCTCCAAGCTGGTTTATGGCGGCAGGAACGACATCGGTGTATCCGACGCTGGTTCCTCCGGTGGTGACGATCATATCTCCCTTCTTCATCCCCTCCTGAATTTTGGCGCTAATCTCGTCGAGGTCGTCCTTGGCGATGCCGAGGTCTAGTGGGTCTGCGCCAAGTTCTAGACACATACCAGAGAGGATCAAACGGTTCACGTCAATGATTTGGTTTGGTCGGGGCTTCTGGCCTAGCTCGACGAGCTCGCTTCCGGTGGATAGGATGGCAACTCGAGGCTTCTCCACCACGCTAATATGTGTCATTCCTAGCGCAGCCAACAAGCCGATGTGATGGGGCTTCAGTCGTGTTCCTATTTTTATCGCAACTTCGCCTCGTTGTATGTCCTCTCCTTTTTTTGAAACGTTTTCGCTGGGGGTGACTGGGTTCCACACCTCAACCTGATCCTCGACTTGTTTCGTATACTCCAACATGAGCACGGCGTCGGAGCCTTTAGGAAGAGGATTCCCAGTCCAGACCTGCCTCGCCTCGTTTTCATCGATCGTTTCCTCTCTGGTTAGTTGGAGAAACCTGGGACTAAACGAAGATGCCCCGAAAGTGTTGTGGGCTTTCACAGCGTAGCCGTCCACAGCGGAGCGGTCGAAGGGGGGCAAGTCTTCCTCGGCCACGATGTCCTCGGCTGTGACACGTCCCAATGCCTCTTGAAGAGAAGTCTGCACTGACCCTAATCTCTCTAACTTAATCTTTTGTAGGAAGGTGGAGAGAGCCTCATCGATGGTTACGAGTTTTTCAAACCCCTCGAGTCGCGCCATGGCTAAACACCGTAAACTGCACGAGAAGATGTTGAATATACTACGATTTAAACCATAAGATTTGTTAAGAAAAGGAAAGATAAAAGGGAGATGGCTTATTCTCAAAATCAGATAGAGAGTTAAAAGAGAACGTCCCTTCAAAACCTCCTCAAAGCCCATTCCTTTCACTGAAAAACTGTGGTGCGGCGGGCCGGATTTGAACCGGCGAACCCCTACGGGAGAGGATAGCTCATAGGAGCCCAGCCGACCTTGAGTCCTCCGCCTCCATAGGTCCCATACGGGACTTTGACCTGGCTTGGCTACCGCCGCCCATTTAACCAAACTTCTTCTCGCCTCTATTATCTCTTTCCACCAATGTTGGCAGTGTTTAAATGCTTAATTAACGCTATTCTATGCCCAGCTCGCCTTAGCTAGAAGAGAAAACGTCTCCGTTGTCTACGACTGTCTCGTCCCCCTCCCCCGGTATAGAGCTTAGGATTTTTGCAAAACTTTTAATGTGACGAAAAGTATTTCAAATATACCTCTACTGCACATTGTCATAATGTTAAATAGAGCAATTTAAAAAGTGTATGTGTAATAGTAAAAAAGTTTTTGCAAAACCTATTTTGCGATTATTGAAACAAAGAACTCTTGTCAAATCTGTACTCTCCTACAATTCATACAATAATCAATATGGTTTGGATGTTGAATGATTTGAGTGCTATTACAAAACTTACATTTCTTCAATGTTAAGCCTTCGTTAATAGTAGATTTTTTATTTGTTCTAAAATGATCCTTTTCGCTTGCGTTGTGTGAGCTATGCCGAATTGTCTAGCTACCTTACGATAGTTGCCATGTTCTAGCCATTCCTTTAACATTGCTTGTTCTTGTGTTTCGGGTTCAAAATCGGTACTCTCAGTACCGAATTCAGCAATATCATAGGTATCAAATTTGACGTTTGTTCTAGGGATATTCTCAATAACTAGAGGGACATCTGAAATATTGGAGAATAGTACGGCTCTCTTTTTGCTGAATTTGTGGAAGGTTGCTAGCCAAATATCTGTGTCACGGAAAGTACCTTCAATGTCTTTTGCTCTTTGACTCACAAAGATTAGTTTGCCTCTAAACTTTCTAAGCAAAAACCCTAAATGCCTTATCTCACGATTGATCCTACCCATAGGATTCCTTGTATCAACATGAATTCCCGCTTCATCGAGAATAAACAGTTTTCTTAAGCGATCACTAGCTAACCACTTTTTCAAAGACGGAATATTCGTAATATAATCAAAGTTAGGGTTATGTTCAACCTTAATATTTGTACCCACTTTATCAACGATCTGACTTTGTAATAGAGTTTCAGCAATTCTTAAGGCAAAATCCGTTTTTCCCGTCGCATACCTACCAATGATGAAAACGATGGGTGCGGGATACTTGAAGAGATCAGAAATGATTTTTTCGGGTTCATTCATCATTTTCATTTTCCATCAAAATATAACATAAAGGGTATAATGACGACAAGAAAGATAAAATAAAGTAATAACGAATACCAAAAATCTAAATTCATTTTTCCTCACTTTCCCAACGGATAAATTGAGTTCTACGCTTAACCTTAATCGCTAGGTTTGTGAGGGTATCCGAATTTAAAATCCAAAGAGCTTCTCCTCTTTTTTTCAGTTTTTCCCTTAAATCTTTGAGTTTTCCTTTAAGATCATCACTATCATCAAGCATTTTAATTACTTCATCTAATATGGCTAGTTTATCGGCAAAAATGTTACAAGCATAATCACTTAATTTAGGATCGCTACCACTCCAAATTGAACCTAACAATTCTATGTAGCGATATGGATCAAACTCTTTTTTGCTCATTTCAAACACATTCCTTTAGCCATTCACAATTTTGACATGGATAAGGGCTAGTTTTTATGTCGAAAGTATCGGGTTGTGAAAGTAGGAATCCAAAACATTGGAGTTTGGAAGTATCTATTTGATTTGAGGTTTCTATTTCAGTGAGTTTATCTAATTCTGATATATTTAATTGAGTTTGAGTTTTCATAATTTTTCGTGCTAGGTAAACGTAAAACAAAAAAATAAGGAAGATGATAGCTATGCCGAGAGGAGTTATCAAGGTTTACACCTTTTCAAATACTGCTTTGATTCGATGTTGTGCTTGTTGATCTGTGTGTGAACCCCAATTCTTGTTGTTTGTAATTAAGCCATCAGTTGACGCATAAACGATTTGACCACTAGAACCACTTAACGAAATTGTGGTAGTTAATGTATATGATAGGTCATTCCAATTTACACCGTCATATTTTTGTAATGTCCAACTGATTATTATTGCACCAGCATAACCACTAGTGGTAGTTTTGAATCTGCAATACCATGCCACGTTTATCGGTACTGTCAAGGTTTCTGTCCATGTTGCAGTTTCAATATTGGTCAAGCTATATTCGATTGTTCCAGTTACGGAAACAACGGTTACAGTACCCCCATAAATCGTTGCCAAAATCACAGTTGCAGAAACGCTACCAATAGCAAAGATCGTTAGTAAAGTCAAAGACAATAGTTTCTTTGAGATTTTTTGCATTTTTCATCATCTCCTACATATTACTGTAAAACATTGTACTGTAACATGCTTTTAAGGTTTTTCCTCTTCTTTCTTTCGAGCTAAACGCTCACGTAAACCTTTTTTCTCCTCTTTTCTTCCCTCACTAACTATATGCACAAATTCCCTACGACCTAAACGGTTCAAAGAAACCCTTAACTTCAATTTTTCCTCAATGAAGTCTTTTAACCATGAGATTTCATAACGATCTGCAATGGTGAGGATTAAGGCTAAAGGATCATCTTCGTAAGGTGCAATTTGTGAAAACAACCTAATCTTCTCTTCATCAGATAGCTCTTGAATTGCTTGAGCTAGTGCTTCATCTTTAGTTGTGATTCCGATTTGTTGAAGGAGTTTATTCAGTCTATCTCTTTCACTCATGGCAATTGTACTCCAAAAGCTTGAAGGATCATACGTACAACGGCATAGATTCCAATTCCAGCAAGCATGAAAATCAAGATTTGCAAAAGAGGAATCTTATATCTCATTAATAGTGCTTGCCAAAAACTACGTTCTATCAAAAAATCAAGACTACTCTTCATCTTTTCATCAATTGGTTCATTAGAATGAAGTTCTTTACTTTCACCTTGATACCGAAGATTAGATATTCTTTCGGGATTAACGCTAGTTCTCTTTGCTATATCAATGATAACATAAGGTTTAACATTCCTTCTTTTTTTGTAATAATAAAAATGATCTGGATCAACTTTGTACCGTGTTATAACTGATTTCCTCAAGAATTTTCTACCGAACAAAGCTATGGTGCGTGTTTCCTCATCATATTTGCCTTTTTTCATAAGCATATTCCGTTTATCTAAGATGATCAAGTTTATCTTCATTTTCTCATCTCTTACCAAAACTTGATGAAACTCCAAATTGCATGAACAATTCCAACTACTGCTTGTACAATTTGAGCAAACAAAGTGTACATAACAATTAAATGCTCGACTAAAGGAGAGATCGAGGTTTCTGAAAAACATCTTAAGACAATAATGACTAGATAGATCATGTAGAAAATTCCTATGTATGGCATGAATTTTGAGGTTACTACAAAGACAAAAGTCACGGTTTGCCATGCAACCCCAAAAATACCCCCAATATTAGCCATGAAACTTTTAATGGGTTCGGGTAATGCCTCTCCTATTTTGTTCCATTGATCCCTCACAAATTCGGCAAAAGCCTCAATCATAGTCATTGGGGGTGTAGGTGCTTCAACTACGCTAGGAGATTGTAGCTCATTCGTTATGATGGATTCATTCGTTTTTGAACATTCAACCCATCCTTTACCCCATTTCTCGATTTCCTGTTCCAAAACTATGTCAGAGAACCACGATGAACCAATATTATATTTTAAGTCTTTACCTTTGATAAGATTCCAGTTGTTATCATAAATTCTTACTTTCACGTTTAGATAATCGGTTTGTGAAGGATCACGATAAATCCAAACTCTCGCATGGCAAGGAACATAATCAATGCGGTAGCTTGTGTAGGATAGTTCAAACCAATATGAAGGTGAAATTTGTTCATACCGTATTTCACATATAACATAGCGATCCTCTGAAACATAGAACTCTTTTGATCCTCTAAACCAAAACTTTACCTCAATAAGTTTGGTCTTGTTTACATCATAAATTATGTATCTTGTGTTCATCTCCACATCTTGATCAAAAACTGCCCATCCATGACCATACCCATCGAGTACGTTATGTTCAAAGAACCAATACGTAAAATTGGATACGCTTTGATTGTAAAAGAGGGTTGCGGTACTCCATGATTCATCTATTTGCTGAGTTTTCCATGCTGTGTTAGAGTAGTAATCCCAGTTTCCAGTTACTTCTTGTTGTATCCATGCAAAACAAGGAGAAATATAAATCGCTAACAAAAGTAAGATGGAAAATAAAGTAATTTTGGAAAGTTTAGACATTTTTATTACCTTTTTTGTTTCTTTTTCGTTGGTTTTTGAAACCAGAACCGAACCATTGTCCTTTTTTGGGTTGAAATATCTCTAAACGATTAATCCAGTTAGCATAATAATAACCAGCAATAAAGGATAAGGTGCTCGTGATACAGATTAGTATTAAAGCAATTGTTATTATTTCCATTTCAACCACTTTTACAGTACATTACGTTACTAATATATATATTTACCGTAAGGTTTATAACGTTTTTGCTTTAGTTATACATGATTAAATAAAAGGAGGGAGAGGGGAAAATGGCAGAAATTGACTTGTCGAGCATCGTTGACCTCATAACTGCTTTCATGCCAGTCATCATACTGTTTGCAATGCTAGGTATGGTCATGGGATTACTAAAGAAGTTCGGCAAAATCTGACACCCTCTAATTTGAGGTGACAAAACATGAACAAGAAAATTCTATGCTTGATACCTTTGCTTATTCTGTTGACCGTTCCCATAGTTTATGCGGGAACATTCAAAACGTCATTTCTATATTTGAGCTTCAATCAAACCACAGTGACCTATAAAACACTTGACGCAAAACTCAAAAACTGGCAAGTAAAGATAGAGAATGATTTAACTTGGAACGCAACGGTTGCTGGTAGCGGAATTGTTAGGTTACATGCTTATGCTGGTCAATGCTTAGATTTGGCAATGGGTATGAGTGGACAAGTGGATTTATGGTATTACGAAACTGAAACGGGACAAGGTGTTCAAATACGACCTTCTATTACTGGTGTTTGGGAAGCAGAAAAACCCTTTAGAGTAACGCTTTACGACGGATACCTTGACATCTACGCAAGCAACAAAACGAAAGTTTTGGACAATTATGTTCTTGGCAAATTTGAGTTAGACAAAATCGGCGTTAAAGGGTCAGTTGTTAGCAGTTTCCTTGGTGGATACGTAAACGTTGAAGCGGGCACATCACTTGACATAGGTGAGAGCATAATAGAACCCATACACAGTATATTACCAGCAATAATTACAATTGCTTGCATTGGTGCTTTGCTCGGGTTAGTCATAAAGGCAATGGGTAAATTGTGACATTTCGTCAACCTAAACCTTATTTTCCCTTTTTTGTTTTAACTAGAGGGGTGGATATACATGAAAATCAATAAAAAAATCGTTTATCTTGTTCCTTTAGTAATTTTGCTTTTATGCCAAACTGTTCATGCTTCTTCATGGAAAACAACCTTTCATTATTCACAGTTTAACACTTCTACACTCACGTATAAAGCGTTGGATAAAGTTTATGAAAATTGGGAGATATCAATAAATGTTCAGTTGGAATATAACACAACAACACAAGCGGTTGCGAAGATACGTATTAATTCAACGGATAACAGTTACTTAGATGTTTGCTTTTCTTTAGGAAATAACGTTGATGTTTGGTATTATCCTTTTGCTGGAACATCACACAAACTGAATGTGGTAAACGGTTTTTGGGAATCGGGTAAGTCATTGAAGTTAAGACTTGAAGATGGTTATCTTAAAGCAGTTGGGACAGATACAAACGAATTTTTGAGGGATTATGTATTAGGGGTTTTTGAGGTTGATATGTTAGGTTGTTATGGCTCTGCTTATGGTTTTCTTAGCGGTTTTGTTACTGTCGAAATAGTTTCTATATCACTTAGGCAACAAAGTACTTATGAACAGATAAAGGTTCTTTTGCCTTATGTTTTCGGTTTTGTATGTGTTGTTGTTTTGCTTGGTGTAATATCGAAGTTTGTGAGGTGACAAATTGGTTGCAAAATTACTTGGTTCTATCTTATTTGTTTCTGTATTGCTTGTTGGGTTTTTGGCTTTGCCTTTAATCACGGAAAGGATCAGTGCAAATACTGAATATTTCTTTTTTGGTGACACAGAATTTGTGACCCCTTTAAGTCAAGGAAGGTGGAAAACGACTATTTGGAATTTTCAAAGCGATTCCTATGTTAAACTTGAAAACGGCATAGTGGAATTGCAGTATTGTGAATACACTGGTAACTATTGGGGTGCGTCAATCCTTTTTCAAGGGAAATACCCTAAAGGTGGAATCGGTCACTTACCTCTATTAAGTGGTAGAAACGAAAAAGAGGTTAAAGAAACTGACGGAATAACTTTTTTGCGAAATTATCCGATTCCTAAAGGCAAATATTGGTTAGAAACAAGGTTCATCGTTCTTAATCGTACTTTTCTGCATGAGGTTGCTTTTGACAAAGCGAAATACAATGTCGGAATAGATTTGATGTTTGCAGTGAATGATTTTGATTATGAGGATTTGACCGCACCAGTGGTTCATGCTGGTTTAATTTTTAGTGGTGAAATTTGGCAAGACGGTTTAGGATGGATTAAAGTGGAAATTGGAGATGAATGGGTTTTTAAAGATGAAGAACAAAGATTTCATGTTAGTATGTTTGTTTTTAAGATTTCTAATGTGAATGAATGGCAAGTTTGTAGGGTAGATTTTGGCGAATACCTTAACCGCATATTTGTTCTGTTGCAACGTGAAAACGTGAATAAACTAACACTTAAAGGGGTTCAAGTGTATGCTGAAAGCATTGGTGCAAAAATTCAAGCAAAAATTGACTACATTAGGACAGTGGTGAAATGAGGTTAAAATTTATTAAGTTATTAAGTTATGTGGTCATGCTTGCTCTTTTACTTATTTCTTTATGTCATGCTTATCCAGATGTAACAACTAAATCTCCTACGGCTCATACTGGTTCGTGGTCAAGTGGTGAAAACGCTTATTCCTCAAATAACCTCTATGCCTCATCAAGCACTGCAAACGCTTTGCATACATATTGGCAATATGGTTTCTGGTTAGTTAATGGCTATACGATTGATAAGGTTGAAGTTGGAATTGAGGCTTATGCAGTGGGAGATGACGACATTGGCATTAAGGTTTCATGGGACACTGGGGTCACATGGTCAACGGAACAAGTCTATTCAACCATACCTACATCTGACCCCAATACTTGTGCATGGTTCGATTTTACCTCTGCCACTGTATGGGATGGCGATAAACTAAACGATACAAATTTTAGGGTTCAAATTCGTTATGTTAAAGTCGGTGCAAAAGCAGATTTGCTTTATTTAGACTGGATACCAGCAAGAGTGACTTATACGTTTGGTGATGTGACACCCCCCACTGTCACGATTTATAAACCAGAAAACGTGACTTATTCAACTTCGACGATCCCGGTGAATTTTACGGCGAGTGATTCCAGTGGTATAAGTAAGATGTGGTTTAATTGCAAAAATGCAACGTCATGGATTTATTTATCTAATCAATCTTATTCTGTTCCGACAAGCATGACAAATTTTGTCAACGGCACTTCTTATCAGTTTTATGCTTTTGCTAATGACACCTATGGTAATGTGGGGTCAAACAGTATTTGGTTCAGTGTTTCTATTCCAGTACAAACAGAATCACCACAACAGCAACCAGTTGTTCCAGAACGACCTAAACGTTATTTGTGGTATGAACAACCTTTAACTTTTACAGTTGTGGTTTTGTTGAGTGTTTTCACCTTTGTAGTTTTTTGGGAATTGAAAAACATTTTCAGGTAAGTACGGTAAAGTTTATATTTAGGATAGTACAGTACCTTATATAGTGATTGAAATGAAAAAAAAGTGGAAAGTGCTTTGTGGTATCCCATTGTTCTTTGTTCTTTGGAATCTGTTGGGATTAATTGCAATTTTCACATGGGTTTCATTTTGGTTTGCATTGTTTTTAACAGTGCTAATCATTGGTGTTTGGGTTGTTCATTAATCAACAACGATGAAGTTGACGTAATCGTATTTTCCTCTTACGTTGCAACCAATTGTTTCAACGTACACTTCTACACTCCAACAACGTAACAATAGCAATTCACACGTTGGTTCACCAAGAGCTAAATACGCTTGTAACATATCCCACGCTAATGTTAGTATTGGTGCTAAATCTACTGTAAACTCATACCATTGCCAATCGTTTGGCATTGATGTTGCAATGTATCCCCCATGAGCGTCTTTATCGTATTTTGATGCTACATGGAACCAATAATAGTCACCCCATTTATCTACCCAAGTAAGGAATCTGTATTCTTTAGCGTCAAAGAATATATCGAAAGCATAAGCCCTGAAAAGGGTTGTGTCGGAACTAAAGTATGGTGACCAATGAACTATTCCCGAATAGATTTCTTTGTATTTAAATTGGAAATTGAAGACAACACCGAAACCGTAGAATGGTACACCGCCACCATAAGCACGAAGGTCAACCCATAATGTTGTTGCTTCTCTTGATTCTCTTAGTGCCTTTACGTTGACGTAATACTTTCCAGCTTGTATTGGTTTTATGAAATCCCAATAGTTAACAACTACTGATCTGTCCTCGGTTGCACCAACTTTGAATCTTTTACCAGTATCTTCACCACCCCTTTTGATTCCTTGTATGATATGTGCGTTTCTCCAGTCATAGGGCGTTCCGTCTCTTGAATCTGCAATAAATTGACCTAATAGGAAATATGCATCTGTTTCTGGGTTCGGTGGTGGATTTGGTATCCATGTGCCTATCCCCCAGTATTGTCCATGATAAGTTAATTGCTCATCTTGAGGAAACATATACAATGATGTCAACTTGAAATTGTCGAAAGCAACTGTCCCATAATAGTAAATTGGTTTTCCGTTGTCACTGTCAATGTAGAATTGTGCGCCAAGATAAGTGTAGAGGTCATACGTATTTAGTGCATATGTTTCTTGACATAAGACTCCACCATTAAGGTAGAATCTTATAATGTTGTCATTCGTTATCTGGATTTTCATGTTTCCGATTCTTTTGTAGTCACCCCAACCTTGATACAATGAATGCTTTTGACCATTAGAAAATCTAAAAACTCTCACGCAACCATAGTCATTCGGATAATATTCAAAGTTTTCTCTGATGAACTCATACATGTAACCCCATGTTGGGTCAACCCATATACCCGATTTCTTTTCTGGCGAAATTATTATGAATGCTCTCCAACCTTGATTTAATACTGCTTGCACCGAAATGAATGAGTCTTTCATATCGTATGTTTGCTTTGTCAAAATGCCTCCAAATGCTGTCCAAGGTGAAGGATAGTTATAGTATATCTCAAGTCTTTGGTTTCTTTCATATACTTCTGGTAATGGCTGTCCGGGATACCATCCTTCTCCCATTACCCATTGAAATGTCTCCCATTTTGTTGTGTCTAAACTGTTGTCGTTGAAGTTATCTGAAAAACCACCATCTTGTGGACTTCCTTGAATTGTTGGTATTAATAAACCAAATAACATCATTGACATCATTAAGGCAATTAATAATTTTTTCATTTTTTCACCTCTTTGGGTTTTGCTTCATCGGGTACATTCCTCAGTTTCTATGGTATTGTACTGTAATAGTTATAAGATTTGTGGTAAAGGGTTATATTGTTCCTTATCTAATTTTTTTAGGGGGGTGATGGTTGTTTGCCTTGTAAGAGAAGGTTTGTGAGGGTTAGAGCGAAGGATGTGGGTAGGAAGGGACATCACTACATTAAGGTTGGGGTTAGGAAAACGAGGGGTAAGAGAGGGGGTTTAACCGAAAAGATCGGTAGGTTGAGGAAGTATAAGAGAAAGCGTTAGTTTATTCGTTGAGGGCTAATTCTATTTCTATGGGTATGTTTTCTTTTTGGATCATGTTTTCTAGGTGACTAGCTATTTTTGGATCATCTGTTTTGATGGAGAGGATTTTCCAGTTGGGGTTTGCGTATTTTCTGATTTTGCTTGCGAATTTTAGGAGTAGGGGAAACCAGTGATCGCTTGTTACTTTGATAGTTTTTGGATTTCCTTCTTTGTCTTGAATTTCCATTTTGATGAACATGGTTAGGTGATCCTTGTAGTAATTCGGAATTTTTCTTTGCAGTTTTGACATTCGTATAGTTTGATGTTTAGTTTTGGAGATCGCTTCTTTTTAGATTGAATTTGCCATTCTTTGATGAGTTGGGTTTGTTCTGATCCACAACTAGGACACTTCATTTTTTATCGCCTCTTTTCCTCTTCATAGTTTTGCTTGACGATTGAAACTAAAAGCTGGTACAGTGGAGAATGTTTGTCACAAGTGGAGATTTTGCCATGACAAGATTTACATAATGTGATAAGTTCAAACGGTCTACGATTAGCGTATGGATATTGACTTTTAAATGGAGGACTAGGTGGCAAAAACGGATTAGATGGATCATCGAAAAAATCGTGAATGTCGAGTTGATACTTCCGCCAACAGAGAACACATCTATGCTCGTCTCGTTCAAGGATTTGATTTCTCAACTTTTTAGGTACAGGTTTTCTTTTCATTCTATCGCCTTCAGGTCGATACTTTCTCATTTGTTTATTCCCTCTTTTTTGGACACAAGAAACAAAAGTCTTTAACTTCAGTCTTAATATCCTCTAATTTCCACCAGCATAAACGTGTTTGATGACTGAGGCATTTCATACTAAAGCCATTTTTAAAGACTTTAAGGCGAATATTGGGTTCACCACATAAGCCTTCGATAGGGTGAAAAGGTTTTGAAGTTACCATTTTAGTCACCTTTGAATCGGTTGCTGTATTCGTTTACTTGTTGTAGGAGTTTTTGGAATCTTTCTGTGCGTTGGGTTAGGCTTAGGTAGTGTTTTTTGATTACGTCAATGGTGAGCCATCCTCTTCCCATTAATCCGAGTCCTTCACCTTTTCCGAAATATTGTCCTGCTACGACTTCGAGGGGTACTTCTGCTTCCCATAAGAGGTTGACGTGAATTTTGTCGGCATCATGGGGTAGTAGGGTTGTGAGTTCTTGGTATATGCTTGGTTCAAGTTTGCCTTGATAGTATTCGGCTAGTGCTTCTCGGATTTCTTTGTAAATCTTTCTTAAAATGTCGTAAGGTCTATAATCTTTGTATGTTATGTCGTATTTTTTTGTATTATATGTTGTGGAATTTAGGATTCTTTTATCTATGGGTTTTCCTTCGTCAATCCATAACTGCTTAAGTTTTTCGGGTAAGTTTGGAAAGAAGATGTTTATGGGACAGTTTCGCCACCATATACCCCCTTTAACTTTAGACTCAAAGAGGTCAACTTTTGTGAAGTTTTCTTTAAAGTGATTCCATCGTAGACCACTCATTCCAGCATTGGGATCACGTTTGCCTTCTCTAGCACCTATGGTGATGTGTAGTTGAAAGATGTTTTCGTGGTAGTTCATGTTTTTTGTTCTAAGGCAATCGAGGATTAGGTTGATTTCGTTTCCGAAAATGTCTTTCTTTCTTATTTTTTGAAGTTCTGAGTATCGAGCTACTGAGAGTTCATCTGATCCGCCTTCGCCTATTTGGGGTGCAATTTGTCTTATCGCAACTAGGCAATGGTATTGCATTGAGGGAAGTTGTGTGCTTAGGAAGTCGGCAACTTCGTAGCTTGTCCACTTAGTGGGATCGGTATATTTAAGGAATTTCCAACATCTTTCCGCATTTCTCAGTACAGTTTTCCATTGTTTATGTTGATCACGTTTTGCTCTACGAATGTAGTTTCTGACGCTTTCGTAGTCACTTGTTTCTAAGCGTTCGTTGAAAAAGGCTTTTTTGCGGGGTACATAGGTTAGGTAGTCGGTTATGGGTTGTTTGTAGGGTTCTAAGTCTTGTACCATTCTCCAAATGGTGTGATAGGTTGTTTGGTAGTCTTTTGCGATTTTTCCATATGATTCTTGTTTTAGCCATGCTCTTTCTAAGATCAGTAGGGTTTCGTCTATGGGATCATGGGTTTTAGCTAGTTGTTGTAAGAAGTGAGGTCGTCCACCTTCTCCATTCTTTTTAATCTTTTCATTTATGTAGTCTAAGAAGGGTTGGGGTAATGGGGTAGTTGTTTGAGATGTTTCTAATTCTTGCATTTTAGTTACCTCACATTATAGTAGTACCGTACTATTTATAAAGTTTACGGTATCATGGAATGGGAAAATACGTGATTTTGCAAAAGGCGATCCATAAGGTTTGCAAAGAATTATCGGATGTATTCTATTCTAATATTTTACTGATTTTGTCTTTCTTATGAATACGTTTTTTGAATGGCTCTGCATAAACGAAGAAATTAATAGCGTCTCTGATTGCGTCAGTTCTAGTTACATAGTAACCATCTTTCACTATTCTATCAAGCTCTTCTAATACTTTAGGAGAAATATTGAAAATAATTCTGATCCCTCGTTTAGTTTTGAAGGTTTGATAATTACGAACATTTTTAGGCATCTTTATCATACCGTAAAGAAGTTGTTAGTTCATACAACTATCTGATATATTCGATACGGAATCCTCTTTCGGTTATGGCGTATAGTCTTTTTTGGTAGTTTTCAAATTCCTCTTCATTCATTAAGATGATGTGTTCGGGTTCTTGTTTTAGTGCGTGCATGAGCCTTCCGAATCGTTGACTTTCTTGCATACGTGAACCAAATAAGAAGGCAACTTCGATTACTCTTTCTATGTCGGGTAATGATATGCCTTCATCTCCTACTCTACTGACTACGGAAAATTGACTTTCCCTTATCAAGTCTAAGCGATCTTTTGTTTGTCCGTAAATAAAGGGTATGTTGAAGGTTTTTGCGATTTTTTCTCCGAAATCTAGCCAATCGCAAAAGATGATGGTTTTGATGGGTATTCTTAGGAGTTCCTCTAGTTTTCGGATTTTTTCACGGTTGTCTTTCAATATGTAAACTCTAAAGGTTGGTTCTTTTACGACTTGAAGTTTTATGAGGTGTTCCCATGCTATACCGATTGGGAATCCCGTTAAGGCAATGATGTAATTTTCTCTTCCATCCTCTCGATATGGTGATCCACTAAATCCCATGCGGTATTTTGCTCTTAAAGTGGATAGTCGGATAAAGGTTGTTGCGGGTAGATGTTGACATTCATCGAATAGGATTAAGCTATATTCTTTGTCACGCACTTTTTCGTATGCATGGTAGGTTACGACTTGTATTTCATGGGAGAATTGGGGTATGTACTTCGCAATTCTCTCTAACCATTGTTCTTTAAGGGTTAATGTGGGTACTACTACGAGTTTCCTTCCTTTGATCTTACCTAGAGCATATATGCCAAAGAAACTTTTTCCAGAGCCAAAAGCCCAAAAAATACCAGTAGCACCTTTGTTAAGAAATTCTTGCCATGCTTGTTCTTGATATGATCGTAATTGTATGCCTTGATATTCCCTTAAATCTTCTGGAATAACGGGTTTAGCTAAGAAAGGTAGTGTACCATCTTCGATCATCTGAGCAATTAACTTAAACTCATACCCATGTTTTATTCGGATACGATCCTCACCCTCACGTCTTGAAAGAAAGCGTTTGTAGGTTTCCCATGCTTGATTCTGCAATTCTTTACCAGTTAATAATGTGCCGTCATAAACTTTGTAGGGTAGGGGTTCTTTGAATTGAAATTTGCCTTTAAGTGGTGACGGTATTTCATCTAGTAGATTTACATATTGGCTTACTACGAAGATGTTATAACTTCTTGTTTGTCTTTCTAAATAGCCTAATTGAAAGTTGATCCATTTTGGTGCGATAACGTACCATTCGTTTTGACGTTTAGGGATGATAACGTAGGGTTCATCGAGGAAATCTTCAAGTTGACTGAAGTCTAACTGTCCAAAACGTAGTTTCTCTATTCGCTTTTCAAATTCCTCTTTAATTTTATCCCTTTCAAGTTTCATGCCTTCGATAAGTTGATCTATCTTTTGTAATGAATCTTGGAAACTTTTGCGAAGTTCTGAGATCAATTCACTCATTACGACGGCGATCCTTAATTTTTGTGTGAGAGAGTGAGAGAGAGAGTTGAAAATGGGTATTTTCTTTTCCTTTCTTATCTTGTAACTTACGATTTACTACGTACATCTAGGTTATTATCATTCTCTAGGTTATCATCACTCTCAGGACATTCAGAGAAATATGGACAATCATCGCATTCTCTGTATTCGTCGTCACCCCAGAAATAGCAACCCATTATATTTCAGCCTCTTTCCTTTACATGATCTTTGTTTGTGGATTTTGCTTTAGGTTATTAATGATGTTGGGTATTTTTAGAGGATTTAGCTTGTAGATGTTTGGGTTTATTGGAATGAGATATTCGAAGGTTTCTAGGGCTTTTAACCATCTCCCAACTGTTCTTTCATCTATTCCTCTGATCCACATTATAGCTTTGATCACGTCTTTTTTGGCAACTTGATATTTGAATCCATCAGAGATTAAGTAGTCTATGATTTTTTGGCAAGTTTCTTGAGGGTTCACTCTCTCACTCTCTCTCACAAATTTCTAGCTTTCCTAAGCATACATCTAAGATTGGTATTCCGTCTATGTTTTTGAGGGTACTGTTTAAGCATAATCTACTATGAGCCTCGTAGTAGTCGGTTTTTCCACATCTTGTACAACGTTTTAAGACTAACTTTGTCAATATTCCATTTTCCTTACGGATTTTTTGAGGGGTTGCATTTTTGTGGTGACAGCAATTTTGAGTTCAGGTATGTCCTTCTTTACTTCCTTCAGAAAGTCATTAAGTTCCTTAAGGGTTGAATCATCGAGGGTGTGAAGGAATTTGTCGTTTAAGTCTAGGAGTTGATCTAGTTTTTTTATGATCTCTCCGAATCTTACTTGGAGTTTGATGTCGTTGATGAAGTCGGCATATTGATTTGCTTCTTTTTCTAGTGCGTGGACAATTTTGTTTAGTTCTCGCATTTTGAGGTATTTAGAGGCTAGTGCTTTGTCTCCTAGTGCTTGTATGAAACAATCCATGCAGATTATGACGTTTTTACTCCAATAGGCAATGCTTCCTATGGGAATGAGTTGGTTGCAATGGGGGTTAGTGCATTTAGAGGGGTACTTCGTTATGATCATACGTAGGGTAGGGATTTCGGGTTCTGATTTTTTACAAGTGTTAAAATGTTCAACTGCTTGTCTGATATATTCGCTTTCTGGTATGCCTTTTGTTTTTGCGTTATCTTCGACAGTTTTAGCTAATTCACTAGAAAATCTTAACTCTTTACGAACCGTCATTGACATTAAGAACCCTCTTACATAATGCTTTCGCTTGATACTTCTTTATGGGATAACATGAATTGTTGGATTGCTTCTTCTACGATTGAGGCGATGGATCGGTTTTGTTTTTCTGCAATTTCGTTGACTTCTTTGTAGAGTTTCTCTTTGATGGTTACTGCTTTAAATCCTTTTTTTGGCATTTCAATTCACCTCATTTTACTGTATTCATGTTATACGAAGGTACGGTATTTATGCTTTATGGTGATCTTTTGTTGTAATCTTGTAATAGAGTTTCATAAGATTTATAAGTTATGAAGTACAGTACTATTAGTACGGTAAGAGGTGAGTGAAAGTAATGCCGAAGGAAGGTTGGAAAGCAGTTACAATCTCTACTGATATGTATGCGAATGCTGAGAAGTTTATTATTGAGTATAATTATGAACGAGGCATGAAAGAGATTAGAAGTATGGCTCATCTGGTTGAAATGGCTATAAGGGAATACATTAAGAACCATTCTAAAGGATAAAAATGTGTTCACTTTTAGACATTACGTAACATTGTACCATGAAGTTACGTAACTTTATCTTTGCAATTCCGTAAGTTTGTACCATGAATAGACATATGGTAAGGCATGGTACGGTAATTTCTGGTAGTTTTGCAAAGGGTTTTGTAATGGTAACTTGTGCATAACTATGGAGAATTGGCAAGATTTACACGGTATAGAGTAGGTCAAAAATTTATTCTACAACACAACATCACGCAATGACCATTCATAAACGACGTTTATAAGTTACTGAGAATCACGCCTTCTTCCTCTCCAGCATCCTCTCAAGGAACGGTCTCAGTTTCTCGTTTTCCGCCCTAATCCTTTCCCTTCCCAGCGCTTTCATCTGCTCACTCATCTCTTTAATCAGCTCAGCGAATTTTACTCCTTCCGCAGCAGAAACATACTCAACCCGGAATCGCTCGGAGCTAAGCCCTAACTTCTGGAGCATCCCTTGCAGAGCGTCCATTCTAGCCTTCATCTTCCAGTTTCCAGAGATGTAGTGACAGTCGTAGGGTAGGTGACAAGCGGCTACCAACACCATGCCAGCGCCTGAACGGAAAGCCTCCAGCACAAAGTCTCGATCTACTCGCCCAGAACACATAACCCGTATAGCTCGTGAAGTCGGCGGATACTCAAATCGGCTAGTGCCCGCTAGATCAGCTCCAGCATAACTGCACCAGTTGCAAAGGAAGCTCAAGATCTTATCTTCGGGACTCGTTTCCAGCGCAGCTCGAATTTGAGCGAAGATCTGAGCATCAGTAAAGTGCATTTGGGTGATGGCGTCGGATGGGCACTCAGCAGCGCAAGTGCCGCAACCGTGACACATAGCAGTTGTGACTTGGGCGGGTTGTCCCTCAGGCGCTTTTATGGCTCCGTAGGGGCATCTTTGCGCGCAGATGCCGCACTTCACCTTCACGTTCCGGCACTTATCTGGGTCCACCACGGCTACGATAGGTTCAATCTTCCAAGTTGGCTTTGAGAGGATAGTGGCGGCTCGTGCAGCAGCTCCGCTTCCTTGAGCCACACTGTAGGGTATGTCCTTCGGTCCTTGGCAGGCACCCGCTAGAAAGATTCCGTCCACGGCCGTATCGATGGGTTTGAGTTTTGGGTGGCTTTCCATAAAGAAGCCGTCGGTTCCTCGTGTGACGTTTAAGATTCTTGCCACGTCTTCGGATCCTTTACTGGGGACGGCGGCGGTGCACAAGACTACGAGTTCTGCTTCGATTTCGATGGGTTCTCCTAGCGTCATGTCCTCTGCGCGTATGATGAGGTTTTTCGTCTTCGGTTCTTCAATAATTTGGGAGGCTCTGCCTCGGATAAAGGTGATGCCCATATCGCGGGCTCTCCGATAGAATTCTTCATAGCCTTTAAAGTGGGTACGCATGTCCATGTAGATGATGTAAATCTCCACGTCTTCATGGTATTTCTCCTTGATTAGAATCGAGTTTTTTAACGCGTACATGCAGCAGAACCCTGAGCAATACTCATATTTGTTGACGTCTCTCGAGCCTACACATTGAATGAAAGCCACGGTGTGGGGCTTCTTTCCGTCAGAGGCACGGATCACCTTGCCGCCGGTTGGGCCAGCTGTTAAAACGAGTCTTTCCAGTTCCAGAGCCGTGATGACGTTGTCGTATCTGCCGTATCCGTATAGGCTGTTGTCGTATGGTGTGTAGATGTCGAAGCCTGTGGTGACGATGATGGTTCCCACCTCAAGCTCGATTTCCTCGGGCTTTTGGTCGAAGTTGATGGCTTGACGTGCGCCACAAGCGTCCACGCACTTGTAGCACTCGATACAATAGTCCTTGTTGATGGTGTAAACAAGGGGAACGGCTTGATCAAATGGGACTGAAATGGCTTTTCTCACACCCATGTTCATGTCCCATTCGTTGGGGTACTCTATGGGACAGACATCTCGGCACTCCCCGCAACCCGTGCAGTTCTCCGCAATCACGTATCTTGGATTTTTTCGAATCTTTACCCTAAAATTACCGACGAAGCCCTCCACCTTGAGGATGTCAGCGTAGGAGATTATTTCAATGTTAGGATGACGAGAAACATCGACCATTTTTGGTCCTTCAATGCAGATGCTGCAGTCTAAAGTGGGGAAGGTTTTGTCGAGTTGTGCCATGTGTCCGCCGATGCTCTCGCTTCTTTCTACAAGATATACCTTAAAGCCCATGTCGGCGAGGTCTAAGGCAGCACTTATTCCCGCGATTCCACCGCCCAGAACGAGGGTTTTGTTTGTCACGGGTACTTCGATGGTTTCGAGAGGTTGAAGCAGCTTTGCTTTCGCCACTGCCATCTTTATGATTTCTTTCGCCTTTTCCGTGGCTTCCTTTGGGGTGCTTGGGTGGCACCATGAGGAGAATTCTCGTATGTTCGCCATTTCGAAGAAGTAGGGGTTTAGCCCAGCTTCAGCGACGCACCTGCGGAAAGTGGGCTCATGTAGGCGAGGTGAACAAGCCGCAACGATGACCCTGTTGAGTTTGTGCTCCTTTACTGCCTTCCGAATTTCTTCTTGTCCTGGGTCGGCGCATGTGTATCGGTTATGTATGGCGAAAACCACGTTGGGTAGTGTTCGGGCGTAGTTGGTGACTTCTTCTACGTCGATGATGCCGGCGATGTTGAGGCCGCAGTGGCAGACGAAAACTCCGATGCGTGGTTCTTCCGACATTATGTTGCCCTCCAGGCAAGTCTCTTCTCGACGGATTCACGAGCCTTGGTTAAGCCTTTGGCTCGTAGTTCCTTCGTCATTTCCTTGGTGGAGGTCAGCTTTTCAAGAGCCTTGTTCCATGCTCCTGAGCGAACTGGTGTGTGGCGTATGGATGTTCGTTGAAGCTCTAGGGTTTCCTCCACTGGACATACGATTTTGCAAACGCCGCAGTACACGCAGTACAGCTCGTTCACGTGTACTTTCTTGTCTTCTTCTGACAGATATAGGGCGCCTGTAATTGGGCAAACGTCGAGACAGTCTTGACATCCCTCTGGGCATTTTTCAGGATTTATTTTGATGGCGCCGTGGAAGATTTTTTTCACTTTGATGGCGTCGTCAGGGCATTTCATTTCGCAGAGTCGGCAGCATGGGCAGTTTTCCTTTTTTATGTTGACATCTACTCTGAGGTTTTCTTTGTTGGGTATCGATTCGAGGTCTTGGACTGTTTCGCCGTTTTGGGTTCGTACAGTAACCTTAATGAGGTTGAGGGGGCAGGCTTTCTCGCAGTCTACGCATCCTATGTCGCATTTTGTGGTGTCGACCTCGATTTCGCGGAGGAGTTGGGGGAAGCTTTCGGTTTTGATCACGGGGATCGTGGGTTCGTTGTCGGTTTGCACGGCTATGGCTCCGTATGGGCAGAGGACGCTGCAGATTCCGCAGTAGTGGCATTTTTGTTCGTGGATGTTGATGGTTGGGTGTGGGGTTTTTTGTCCGGTTGTTTTTGGGTGTTTTTTGATTTCGATGGCTTCTTTGGGGCAGATGGTTTTGCAGATTTGGCACCCTACGCATGTGGGTTTGTGGAGAGTTAGGGAGTAGCGTCTTGCGTGGTGGATTCTTTCTACGGTGAGGGTTTTCTCGTTTTCGGTTTTGAGGGTTTTCATGGGCATGATGTTTTCCCACACGGATCGGCGGTTGTGTGGCTTCTTGAAGATTATTTAGGCAGTTGAGGATTTATATTTAAGTTGTGTTTTGTGAAGAAGAAGAATTTTTGACCCCTATATACCCGGGGGGAAGGGGAGAACTAGACAGCCCTAGACAATGGGGACATTCTTAGTGTGTTTGGAAAATTTTCTTGGTGGTGCGCTGACTAGAATTTTCCTCACCACCATGCTGAGCGGGACTACTTGTTTTGGCGCTGTTTGGGTGCGTAAGGTTGCGTGTCTTGCGTGAAAAAATTTTGACTATCTATAGATACCAGATTTTCAGAAGTACGTGGCTTGGAGATCTGGTTATAAGAGGGATAGGGTTTCCTTCTTTATCAGTGGAGCCCTCGGGTTAACAGCGTTAGGGCTTTTATTGATTTTCGTGAGGGAACCACCTAGACGAGCTAGGTCGGTGGAGACCGTTAACGTCGTCTAAAGTTCATGAAAACCGTTGAGGATGATTGCGTTTTCCCTCTAAGCAAATGGCTACCGTTTGCTTCTGAGGACCCCGCCTGTGGCGAAGTGTGTTTTAGGCATGTCTTGAAATGTTATCCAGACAGCATCTCTTGAAACTCCGAGGATTTCCACGAAGGCATCGGTTATTGCTTTTGCCAGCTTCTCCCTCTGCTCCTCTGTTCTTCCCTCAACTAAATGTACTTGAATAAAGGGCATGCTAACCATCTCCTTCTAAGGATTACTGGCTTCTAGTAATTAATCTGTCGGTCTATGTTTCTGGTTCTGAAACTGCCTTTAGACGCTTTGTGTGTAAAGAAACGGAAATGCCGTCCGCGCTTTTATAAAGGCATAATCAGCAATGCTTAAATGCGACTCGTCGTAATTTTATTTATGTGTGCTCGTGGAATCCTTATGATGAAGGAAGTTACGGCTGTAATTGAGGAATATTTGGAAGCCATCTACAGGCTTCAAGAGAAAAGCGGGGTAGCTCGAACCAGTGACATAGTTGAGTTGCTTAGAGTGGTTCCAGGGACGGTCACTAACACTGTGGAGCGACTTGAGAAAGAGGGCTACGTAACTCATGAGCCCTATAAGGGCATAAAGCTTACAGAGAGAGGACTTAAAATAGCTCTACGCGTTGTGAGGAAACACAGATTATCGGAGCGTCTGCTCACAGACATTTTGCACGTGGAATGGGACAAAGTTCACGACGCAGCCTGTAAACTTGAACACGGCATAACAGACGAAATCATCAAACCCTTGGAAAAAGCGTTAAAAGACCCAAAAACCTGTCCCCACGGAAATCCCATACCCACAAGACACGGAGGAATAATTGAGGAAAAGTCACAGCCCCTAACAGCGCTTAACGAACGAGAACAAGGCACGATAGTGAAAATAACAGAGGAGAAATCGGACTTGCTGCGGTACCTAGACACGTTGGGCCTGGTACCTGGAGCCTCCCTAGAGATTGTTGAAAAAGCTCCTTTTGACGGCCCAATAACCATCAAAGTAGGCGCAACCAACCGTGCACTGAGTCGCGCGATGGCTTCAATCATTCGAGTCAAAAGAACAATATTAAAAGGCTGGTCGTTGCATGGAAAAGCGAAGCGCAGAAAGACTTGAGGTACCTCTGACCGCACTGAGAGACGGAGAGACTGGAATTGTAACTTCTATAAAAGCTGGTTATGGGAGAGGTCTAGGAAGAGGTTGGGGATTCGAAAAGAGGCTTATGGACCTAGGTCTTACCCCTGGAACAAGAGTAACTGTTGTGAGATCGGCTCCGTTTCACGGGCCCTTAGAAATTCTTGTGAGGGGCTCAAGACTTGCCCTTGGCAGAGGTATGGCTGAGAGAATTTTCGTGGAGATAGAAAAATAGTGACTAAACGGAAATTGGTCATTGCCTTAGCTGGAAACGCAAACGTTGGGAAATCCGTCATATTCAACTATTTGACTGGCTTGCATCAGCACATCGGGAACTGGCCGGGAAAAACCGTTGAAAGAGCGGAGGGAACACTCCACTTCAAAGGCTACACAATCGACATAGTTGATTTGCCGGGAATATATTCGCTTTCCACGTATTCTCTTGAGGAGTTGATCTCGAGAAAATACATTGCAGTTGAGAGACCAGACGTGGTTATAAATGTTGTAGACGCTTCAGTCCTTGAGAGAAATCTATTCTTCACTTTGCAGTTATTGGAACTCGAGACTCCGATGCTACTAGCGTTAAATCAAATGGATATGGCTAAGAGGAAAGGCACCGAGATTGACACAAAAAAATTAGAGAAGCTTCTGGGGATACCAGTGATACCAACAGTTGCGATAAAAGGAATCGGCATCTTTCAGCTTTTGGAAAAAGCTATAGAGATAATCGAAAAAGGACCTAAGGCGAAGCATGCCGAATTGAAGTATGGAGAAGAAGTTAAAGAAAGAATCGCCAAACTCACTAAAATGATTGAGCGCCTTCAATTTTGGTATCCGGCTAGATACGTGGCGATCAAGCTACTAGAAGGGGATGAAGAGATTGAGAGAGAAGTCAGCAGAATAGATCCTCAAATAGTGTCTACTGCAAAGAAGCTTGACGATGAAATTGAAAATCTCCATGGGCACTCTTGCTCAACCGTCATAACTTCTGAGCGATATGAGGCTGCTGGCTGTATTGCCAGAGAGGCTCAAAAGCTGGTGTCTCCAATAAAGCCCACGATAGAGGAAGGGCTTGACATCATCACAACTCATAAAATCATGGGGTACCCTATTATGGCTTTTTCGCTGCTTTTAATGTTCTATTCCATTTTCACCTTTGGACATATCGCTTCAGAGCTGTTAAGCAACTTCTTTTATGGATTGAAACCTCTCTTTGCAAGTCTTTTAGGAACCGGAATCGTAGGAAAACTGGTTTGGGGCGGTGTTATAGAGGGGGTAATAGCGGGTGTTACGATAGCATTACCGTACATTGTCCCATTTTATATCATATTGTACTTTCTAGAAGACTTGGGCTACCTTAGTCGAGTAGCATTTTTGATGGATAGCGCTATGCATAAGATAGGACTGCACGGAAAGGCTTTCATCCCTATAATGCTTGGTTATGGCTGCAATGTTCCAGCTTGCTTGGGATGTAGGATAATGGAAACAGAGAGGGAGAGGCTCCTTGCTGCGTTTGTAACAACACTTGTGCCTTGCGCCGCGCGGACAGTCATAATACTTGGTCTAGTAGGCCAGTTTATGGGCATCCAATGGGCCTTGATGCTCTATGTCTTCGACCTGTTGATCATTTTCATTCTCGGAAGGCTCGCATTTAGAACTCTGCCAGAAGAACCGATCGCTCTAATTATGGAAATGCCTGATTATAGGTTGCCCCATCTAAAGACGGTCCTGAAGCAAACTTGGTTCAGACTAGTCGAGTTCATAAAAATAGCCTTTCCCTTAATAGTCGCTGGAAGCCTTGCGTTAAAACTCGCGGAAGTTTTGGGTTTACTGGAACCAATTGCAACTCTGCTCAGTCCCGTAACAGTCGTGTGGCTAGGACTGCCCGCCATTACCGGAATAACGCTGATGTTCGGTGTGCTGAGAAAGGAGCTGACACTAATAATGCTCGCTACCCTTCTGGGAACAACAAATTTTGCACAAGTTCTGACACCAATTCAGATGGTTGTATTCACCCTTGTAGCAATGTTTTACATACCTTGTGTAGCAACAATCGCCGCTCTCGTTAGAGAGTTTGGCTGGAAGAAAGCACTGTTCATAACATTGTTTGAAATAGTCTTTGCAATAAGCTTGGGCGGAGTAGCATTAAGACTTTTGGCGTTAACCGCTTAACACACTTATATGCGCCAATTAAGCGAGCGATGCACGCCACTCGAAGGATGAGGAGCTAGCGGTGGTGGCGGGCCCGCGGGGATTTGAACCCCGGATCTCCGGCTTTCTTCCCATTCCTCGATAGAAGGCCGACGCGCTTTCTGTGACAAGCTGGAATCCATGCTGCGCCACGGGCCCTTAAACCGTCATAGTCTTGGAACTGCCTGCATATAATCCTTTCATCTGGTCTATTTCTTGAAGAATTTTCTCTTCCTCATTTTCCCGGCTATATCCCTTGTCCTTTCCGCTTTTAATCGAGGCTATGTTTATGCTTAAAATGTGCTGGATAGCCATGCACTGGCTGTGGAAGGTTATTCGACGTATATGGCGGGTCGGTATGGTCTCGCTAGCCCAGCCCTTTTCTTTGGGTCGTGACGTTGCGGGTCCTCCTCGTGATAGACGGAGACTTCTACGTTCAGCTCTTGTTCAAAAAAGCGTTCGGCTTCTCTAAGGGTTCTGCTTTCATCTACGACTCCAGTCTGTAGTTGTCTACCCTTTTTATCGTTAGGCATCTGATTGACCTCGTCGACGATTTGACGAGCAAACTTCGTGACCATCTCAGCTATTTTTTTCAAGTCAGGGTCTTTCATCAACTCTTTCATGAGGTCGCTTAGAGTGATTCTGGTGGAAATCGATTTTTCCAGTGCTTCCAAATATACTTTCCATTTCCACGGCGCCGCAACATAATAGTTTACTCTTTTAGGGGTTATTCCTGTCGCTTTAATGATGTTAAGCGTGTCTTCTATCACGCTTTTGATTAAAGCCTCGTTTTCTTCCGCCTCGACGTCAACCTTTGCCTCGTCGTATGTGGGCCATGACGCCAGAGAAATGAGTCCTCTCCTACCCATCATTTCCCAAACCTCTTCACAAACATGTGGGGTTATCGGAGCAAGCATTCTCACCTGGGCATCTAAAACTTCGTTGAATACTTTGGCGACCGCCCCTTTCCTTTCTGAGACTTCCTTCTCTTTAGCGACCCGCCGTAAATACCACTGAAAATCCTGCTCCAGCAGATATAAGGCGCTGTGAACAGCCCTCCTAACCATCAATTTATCCATCGCTTCTGCTGCCGTTTTTATGTGTTCTTGCAAGCGACTGAGCATCCATCTGTCGACCATCGCTAACGGACCATCAGTAATATCCCTACCCATCTGTGTGACTTCAACAGCGAACCCGTGGAAGCGTTCCAGTCGATCACGCATGGACCTCGCTAAGGCAGGACTAAAATCGGCGTCTTGCAACAATTCAGCGGTAGCAAGTACTGCCAGTCTCAAGGGGTCTGCTCCAAAGATTTCGATGGCTTCTCGAAGAGGTATAATATTCCCTAAGGACTTGCTCATTTTTTGACCCTCCATCAGCACGCTCCCGTTTACCACGATCTGACGAGGCCACAAATCCTTCCGAAAGATTGCCGTATGATTGAAGATCATGAAGGTGAGGTGGTTTGGAACGAGGTCCCGACCGGAATGGCGGCTATCCAGCGGATAAAAGTACAGAAACTCGTTGCGCATTTGTTCCAAGACCCTTGGATTTAAGCCCGCTTCCTTCGCCACCTCGTCGGATTCTCCGATACCGAGGAAAAAATGGTCAAAAACGGCGTCGGTTAATTGATTAGGCTGGATGCCGTTTTCCTTGATGTGTTTAGCGATCACGTAGTAGGCCATGTATATAACGGAGTCTGAAAGCGACTCTATAATCCATTCGGGATCCCAAGGCAGTTTTGTTCCGAGCCCCGCCCTTCTGGCGCAAGCCTTCTCATGAAGCCAGTCGATGACGTATTTGAACTCTGAGCGCATTTCCTCTGGCAAAATCTCCATCTGGTCGAGGCATTTATGAGCTAGGGATTTCCATTCAGGGTTCCCATAATCGATGAACCATTGATCCTCGAAAATCTTGACGACGCACTCAGTATCGCATCGGCAAATCACCGGCTTGTTGATCAGCTCATACATGGTTTCAGCCTTCCCCTCCTTGATCAGGTCCCCTTTGACCTTTTCCTTTGCCGCGGATACCGGAAGCCCCGCATATCTTCCTGTGTTTTCTCTCATCGTTCCGTTATGAAATTCGTGTCTATAGACCTCCTTTGTCGCTTCTTGTAGGCTGGGGTCCAACTGGTTTTCTATGTCCATTTGCTTGACCACGTCCGCCGCTGGACACTCGGAATACTTGGGAACGACGATTATGGAAATTGGTTGGATAGCCCCCACAACTTCCGGTGTCAACCCGTACTCTTCAAGCTGAAGCGTCTCTTTTTTCAAAGCCTCTAAGGCAACGTAATCATAAGGAGCGTGCCCAGGAACCGACATAACAACCCCCGTTGCATTCTTCGGGTCAACAAAATCTGCTGGAAGGATGAGCATCTTTCCCTTGGTCGCTGGATTCTTCACTTCTTTTCCGATGAGTTCCTTACCTAGAAGGGCCTCGACAACATCCACCTTGCGGTTTAGGTATCGTAACTTTTCAACGCTTTCTCTGCTGACGATCCATTGTTCATCGTCCACCTTCGCCTTCACATACTCAGCCTTGGGGTTTAGCCACATATTGGTCACGCCGAATACTGTTTCAGGACGTAGAGTTGCAGCGGGCAAAATATACTCGTTGTACTTAAATTTGATGAGGGTGAACTCCTCGAACTCAGGCTCCACGTCTCCCTTAGTGTCGTGTTGACCCACTGGGTTTCCGCAGCTTGGGCACCATCCCACTGGGTGGCTTCCTTGCGATATGAAGCCAGCGTCACGCAGTTTATGGAACTGCCATTCGATGAAACGGTTGTATGTAGGATCAATTGTGGTGAACTCACGCCTCCAGTCGATGGAGTAGCCTATCTCCTTCATGCCTGTTCTGATTTCTTCATGAAAGTATCGGGCGATCTTGATCGGCTCAACAAAATCTTTTAGGTGCTCTTTCGGCACGTGGTATATTCGCACAAACGTGTCGATTAAATCTTCGTCGCCAGCAACCAGGCGTTTCGTCATGGCGAGAATCGGCGTCCCAGTATAATGGAACGCCATGGGAAAGAGCACGTTGAATCCCCGCATACGCATGTAACGAGCGTGAACATCCGCCAACGTGTAGGTTCGGCCGTGTCCAATATGTTGCGGAGAGTTAGGGTATGGGTATGCCACGGTGATAAAGTACTTCGGTTTCGTCGGGTCGGGGTCCGCTTCAAATATTCCGGCTTTTTCCCAAGCCCTTTGCCACTTTCCCTCGATTCGCCTCAAAAATTCCATGAAGTTCTCTGAATCATCTCGAGGGTTATTAAAGGTTTTGTCAGCTAGGGAGAAAACGATCCCTCATGGTCAGCACCCCAAACTATATAGTAAGAGTCGTTTTAATCTATTTTGCCTTCCCCAACTGCTTCGTGATAATTTCCTCAGCTTTCTGCAGTGCCTCCGGCACTTTTTCAATTAGGGTTCCGCCCCCTTGGGCGAAGTCGGGTCTGCCACTGCCCCCACCGCCTAGCACAGAAGCGGTCTCGTCGGCGATTTCGCGAGCATTTATGCCGCACTTCATCGCGTCCTTTCCAGTCATCACCACGATCCTGGCAGTTTCATTTACCGCACAAAGCACCGCAACGGTCTTCGGTTCAGTCTTGACCATTTCGCTGGCTATTTTGATGAGGTGATTTACGGCCACTTCCTCAACAGCTCTTATTACAACTTTTAATTCTCGAACCTCCTTGGCAGTTGCTAAGTACTCCCCAGCCGTGAAGCTAGCGATTTGTTTAAGAAGGCGTTCTCTCTCACGTCTAGCCTCTTTCCACTCTGCAACAAAGCGCTTTGTGGTTTTCTCAATTTTTTCGAGGGGTACATCCAGCGCCTCGGAGACTTTCCAGAGCGTCCTTTCGTTTTCTTGAACCGCCTTCAATGCGGAAAGACCCGCGCTAAACACTATTCGTTCAACACCGTCTTGAATTCGTTCGGTATGAACGATTTTTATGAGCCCGATTTCTCCCGTGTTTTTGAGGTGGGTTCCTCCGCAAGCTTCCACTTCCCAGTCTTTAGTTTTCACGACGCGAATCTCCCTTCCCGGCACAACTCCGCCTTGATATAGCCTGAAGCCGTAGTTCTTCTCTGCTTCCCCACGAGGCATCCATGACGTTTCAACCGGCAAATTTTTCATGACTACCTGATTCGCTAACCGTTCAATCTCGTGGATTTCCTCTAGCGTTAGCCGCTGGAAGTGGGAGATGTCGAGCCTGGACCTTTCAACTCCTTTCTGAGCCCCTGCTTGCCAAACGTGTTCGCCCAACACACGCCTAGCCGCGCCCATGAGCACATGGGTTGCCGTATGGTGTTTCATCAAGCTGTTTCTTTGTTCCCAATCAATGTATCCTAAGACTTTGTCTCCTTCTTGAGGAACAGAGCCCTTCACAAGATGTACGATAACGTTTCCAACTTTCTGAACGTCCACAACTTCGGACTGCGTTTCGTTAAACTTTAGGTAACCAAGGTCGGATGGTTGACCTCCTCCCTCGGGATAGAACGCCGTCTTTTCCAGCACTACATATTTATCGTTCAAGACTCGAAGAACCCGCGATTCAAACATGGAAAGGTAGGGGTCTTCATAGTAGAGCATCCGTGTTTCAGGAAGGTCTGGGGGAATCATGGCTTCTATTTCTTTCATCGCCTCTACTTCTCTTGTTGGAGGCGCTTGAACATGTCTCTGAGCTACCATCATGTAGAAGTTCTCAGGCACCTTTACTTCAACCTCCTCTCTTTGAGCGGTTTCCTGAGCCACCTCAGGTGGAAGACCATGGGAGTCGTAGAGCTCGATTAATGTCTCCGTTGGAACCTGAGAAATCCCCCTCACTTTCAATTCTTGAGCTATTCGTTTGACAAGAGAGCCTCCCCGTTTGAGGGTCTGCTTAAACTTGTTCCGCTCTACCGAAAGAATCTCCAGTATTCCATCCCGCATTTCTTTTAAGTGCGGGAAACTCTGCGACCAAAAGACAATCTGCAAGTCAATGATCTCAGGCAGTTTTTCTTCAATCCTAAGGGCCCTGAGCAGCCGATAGGTTCGACGAATCATCAGCCTAGTTAAGTATCCCTCACGCACGTTGGAGGGTACAACTCCTTCAGCGAGCATGAACGCTAAGCATTTCGTGTGGTCCGCCACAGCGAAGGCGTTCTCGACTGGAGTCAACAGGTTATTAAGCTCGTCCACGCTTATGCCGATGTGTTCAGCAACCCTTTCCCGAGCCGCTCTTCTGTCAGCTGTTTTTTCTAGGCTCATTATACCAGAAAAGTTCGCTACTTTCGCCAGTAATTGGTTGTCGATTCTGCTTATGCCAGCCATCTTCAAAATTTCATCTAAGATAGAACCGTATACTGCATGGAAGCAACTCACGGTTCCTTGCGATAACCAAGTGTATCGCTCGATTCCATATCCCGTGTCCACGGTTCGTATGGGTAGTTCAATAAGCTCGTCGCCTATCACCTTAAACTTCATAAACACCAGCGTGGCAACTTCCAACCCTCGAACGATGCTCTCCACATCTGGTCCTGCGTTTCCTCCGCCGGACCATATTCCCTCCTTGTAGAAAACTTCTTCAGACTTCACCCCCAGCTCCTTTGTAACAAACTCGTGATGATACCGTATAGTTTCATCCTTCCAGTAAACCTCTTTGTCTGGGTAGTTGAATGCGTGATGACCACCCATCTCGAAGATCGTTAAATGTCGACCGAAGGTGGGACCTACATTGTCCACATCTACAAACCTGATGCACGGCTGGCTTATGACCAAGGGATTAGCTGGTGGAGGAACTATTCCGTTCGTGACGTACGGTTGAAAGTCGACGACGCTGGCAGAGGTAAAGTATAAGTCGTCTCTCCACCTAGCCACCACTGGATACGGTTTGATCCTTTCATGCTCCCGCTCTTCGAAGAAGGAGAGAAACTCCTCCCGCATTTCGCTCAGGCTATAAGGCTTAAGCGTGGGCGGATTGTGGATAAAAGTGAAGGGGGAACAGCCCTCCGAAGTTGATTCTCCACAGTTCTTCTGGTCCGGGTTCTGGGTCCAAAAATACTCGCCACAAACTGGACAGAGCTTTCGAACGTACCCGAACTCGTCAAAGAAGGGAACATGATACTCGCTCTCTGGAAAACGCCTCAACCCTCATCCCCCAACGAAACCAAAACCTCAAAAGTTAATATTTAAAGAAAGATTTAAACTATTGCAGTTTTATTCTGGAAGAGAGGTAACCTTTACACGATAACTGATCTAACAGACGAAAGGAATTAGTCTCTTGGTCTTTTTCATGTATTCTCGATATTCGTCTCCGAATTTTTCAATGAGCATTTTCTCCTCGATTTTTATTCTATAGATAGTGAGGGGAATGAGTTCCAGCATTAAGATAAAGCCGTATAGGCTCGAAAAAACAGGGGGATGCTGTTCTTTCATTCTTCACCTTAACTCTACTCTCTGCACTATTCTGGAAAATTACGCATGCTATCTAACAATTATCCATAAATTTTCCATTCCCCAATAAGGTCTAAATGTACTCTGCCAAATGGAAGAATATGAAGGAGCTGGATTAGCCGAAAAGAGCGCCGAGCCCTTCTAGAGCCGCTTCTTCCCTCTCCTTCTCCTCCTCTTCCTTCTTTTTCTTCTCTTCTTTTGGTTTTGCTTCTGGAGTTGGTGCCGGAGCAGCAGCGGGTGCTGGCGCCATGGGCATGAAGGCTGGTGGAGCTCTAATCGCTTCATCAATGTTAACCTCGGCAAGAGAAGCCACGAGAGCCTTCACTCTAATAGGGTCCGCGTTGATTCCCGCCGCGTCGAGCACCCGGGTTAAGTTCTCCTCGTTGATGGGCTTTCCAGCCCTATGTAGGAGCATTGCGGCGTACACGTATTCCATACTTTTCCCTCCATCTTTTCGAGTCAGACACGCAAGTGCTGTCTTTCATTTGTTCATAGCTAATCTCGTACTTAAACTTAACATTTCCGCGTGAGCCCTTCTAATTAGGTCGGCTACCGTGTCGCGGGTAGGTATGCCCGCGTTTAAAGCCAACAGATACGCCTCATAGTATGCTGTTTGAAAGAAAAAGGTGACATTTTCTGGAAGCGGATACACCGCGTTCAACGATAGATTAAACGCAAAGGCTTGAGCCTCCTCAATACTCCGCCGAACCTCCTCCAAATCCAGTCGCATCTGCTCCTCAAGTATAATCAGCCCGTCGTCATAGGCAGCTTTCATGGTGAGACCAGCCTCCACTGGTTTTATGCCAAGTTTCGACAACACACCCGCAAGTCTTGCCGGTATAACGTCTCCCTTTTTTGCCACCATAGTGTCCCGATTAATCCAAACGCTTCCCGCTTCTATTCTCGTGGGCAAGCCCACGGCGCTGAATTGGCTAATGATTGGACCCGGGGGTAGTCCGGTGTTACCGGCTGGGACGATTACGTCGTGAGCCGCTATATCCCCGGCCTTCGCAGTTGTCTTTACCCTGCTTTTTTCGAGGAGCCATACGAGCTTGAAGGGGTTGAGGTTGGTGAAGAGGAAGATGTTGGAGCCACTCAAGTGTTCTTCAAGCTTTTCTACTTGAGGCTTTTTACACTCAGAAATCGCCCTTTTTATCGTAGTATTTTTGACGACACGAAGACATACGCTGTCCTCAAGCTTTTTCCTTAATTCCTGAAGCTGGGCCGCCCTAACCTTTTGCAAACCAGCAACTCCAATAACCTTGTGTTGTTGCACGAGGTTCTTAATTTCTTCAACCTCTTCAGACTTTTCCAAAGCTGTACGACGTGACACGACCCTTCCCCTACATTCTTATTTTGACTGGCAAACCCATAGCTGTTTTCAGGTAGATCGACCTAATGTTTTTGATCCCTTTCTTAAGCTTTCCCTCGACCCTTCTTATTATTGTCTGAATGTTTTCAGCGATCTGCTCATCCGGCATGTTTTCCGTTCCAACACCACATTGAAGAACGGGTTGCCCCCGTAGTCGAACTAACACCATTTTTCGATACCTTTCTATGTACTCCTCTACGTTGGCTGTTGGAGGCACCGGAGTCGGCATTTTCCCCCTAGGTCCTAAGGTTGAGCCTAAAACCCTTCCCGCAAGGGGCATCAAGGAAGCCTCCGCGATGAAGAAGGCGTAAGTCTTCACCAAATCTTTTTGCTTTTTCTTATCGCCCATCGAGGCTTCTAGTTCACTTCTTTCGATGACTAGATCCGCGCCCGCTCTCTTGGCCTTTAGGGCCATCTCACCAGAGGCGATCACGCAGATTTTATTTTTCTTTTCCGCGAATGGTAACTCAATAAGTTCTTGAATTTTACCTTCCGGCTTTTTTAAATCTATGTCCTGCAGGTTTATCATGAGTTCGATGGATTGTGCAAAATTCCTCTTCTTAGACTTATTCTTCGCTTCCTGAATGGCTTGGAGGATATTTTTTGTGTCTAATGGCATTTTTGAACCTCGAACCAGAGACGTATAAGAGTCGGTTATAAAAAGATTGCCATGGTCTTCATGGACTTAACCATCGTAGCAGCAGTGACTTTACTTCTTATGAAGTTCATAAAGTTTGAAGGTTTTGGTTCCTTTGCGCTTCAAGAGGCCGAAAGATTCACACGCGGCTAAGAAACCAGCTAGCCAGTTTCGATTAACAGGCAACTCGCGATTTAGGTCGGTTATGGATGCGATGGAATGATTCGTTAAATATTTTCTTACTTCCTCCCATACGGTCTCGGGATTCTCTACGTCCACCATTATTGGCAGCCCCCAAATTATTTGTTCTTAACTTTAGGAACAAACTTACATGCTTACTTATCAAGAAAGTTATTTATAAACTTATCGCTATTTAAACTATGAGCACGACAAAGTGGTTGGTCTAGACTGTATGAAGCAGGCTATTTGTCTTGGTTGCCATTTCCTCTCCTTCAACGAGAGCTTCGGCAGATGGGAGTGTACGCGTCCAAGCTGGAAGCGTATCATTCAAAATCCCGGATTACTAATCGATTGTCCTTTCTACTCGCGAAGAAGAGAGGGCGAGAAGATTCGCATTGCACCGGTCCAGAGATAATAACTAGTTTAACAGAACAAAAAAGTTATCGGGTATAGACGATGCCGCTAGTTTCCTTGGTGAATTTGGGTTAGGGGCAATTGTCTTTTATAGGGCAGTTGCGTCATGTTTTCTGCCACAAGATAAGAGTTTAAGTCCGCGTCTAGAAACGGTTAAATAGGAATTAAACGGGGTGTTCTATACCAGACTGGCTAGTGAATATGATGAAGGCGCCTAAGGAGATTACCACGTACTGTCCGAGATGCAAGTCGCATCAACGTCATACGATTTCGTTGTATAAAGCTGGGAAGAGGCGTGTCCTAGCTAGGGGCGAACGGCAGCACGAACGAGAAAAAAGGGGGTATGGAGGGCAAAAGTATCCGCTTCAACGGAAATTCTCCAAAACAACCAAAAAACAAACGTTGAAACTTAGATGTAAGGCTTGTGGCTACACACGACACAAGACGGGATTGCGCCTCAAAAAGCTCACGATTGAGTAGGAGGAAAGAAGATGAGTGAGTGGGAAAAGCTCATACCGAGTCCGAGAAGCCAGTTTTTGCGGGTAAAATGCCCCGACTGCGGAAACGAACAAATCGTCTTTAGTCATGCTACGAACGTTATTCACTGCAACGTTTGCGGAGCAACCCTGGCTGAACCCTCCGGTGGGAAAGCAAAAATCAAAGGAGAAGTTGTCTCCACCCTCGAGTAGACAGGAGAAATAGAGAGGGATGTTGAAAAGGGCAGAGTGGCCAGAGATGGGCGATCTCGTGATTGCCACAGTGAAAAGAATAATGGATTATGGTGCGTACGTTATTTTGGATGAGTACGGTAAGGAGGGGTTGCTGCATATATCTGAAGTATCTTCTGGGTGGGTTAAAAACATTCGCGACTTTGTGCGTGAGGGACAAAAAACCGTGTTGAAGGTCCTACGCGTCGACGTGGAAAAAGGACACATCGACCTCTCACTTAGAAGGGTCACTGGGCGTGAGAGGAAAGAAAAACTTCTCTCTTGGAAACGAGATCGAAAAGCAGAGAGTTTACTGCGAAGCGCCTCCGAGAAATTAAAAGTGCCCGCCCAAGAGATTTATGAAAAAGCTGGAACTCTAATTGAAGAAAAGTTTGGAGAAACATATGAAGGACTAGAAAGAGCTGCGAGAGAAGGACCCGATCTTCTGTTTGAGATAGGCGTGCCCAAGGATATAGCGGTCACGATCGCAGAAATTGCGAAAGAAAAAATTAGGATACCTACGGTGAGGATAAAAGGAATACTGGAACTTCAATGCATGAAGGCGCATGGCGTTACCCTCATTCGTGAGGCTCTGTTAAACGCTCAAAAAATCGAAAAACCTATGGGGGCAAGGGTTCGTGTCTATGTGGTTGCCCCGCCGAGATATCGCGTCGAGGTTTCAGCAGAAAGCTACAAAGAGGCGGAGAGAACCCTCGAGAAATTTTTGGAAACAGCCTTAAAGAACATAACAAAAGTTGGGGGACAAGGGTCTTTCCGAAGGGAGAAATAATGGTTTGGTTACTTAGGAGATGTAAAAAATGCAAGAGATATACATTAAACCAAGAAAAATGTCCATATTGTGGAGGGGAGGTGCACCTCCCGCATCCTGCCAAGTTTTCGCTTGAGGATAAGTATGCAAAATATAGGCAAGCAATAAGGTGTGCAAGCTAAAATGAAAAGAACAACGATCAAAGAAAAAATGAAAATTGAGTTAAAAAACCCGATCTTAATAGAGGGGTTACCCGGCTTAGGTATGGTCGGGAGAATAGCCACACGATACCTCGCCAAACAATTGAAGGCCGAGAAACTCGCGGATTTATATTCCCCCCACTTCCCCTACTACGTCCTAGTGAACAAAAGGGGGAGCGTGCGACTTCTTCGTGGAGAATTCCACTTTTGGAAGAATGAGGCTGGGGAAAACGATCTTATACTCTTAACAGGGGATAGTCAAGCGCAAACGATCGAGGGACAGTACGACGTGGCTGGTTGCATACTGGATTTCGCTAAAAAATATGGCGTGAAAACGGTCGTTACAATTGGAGGATATCGGAAAGAGGTGGAAGAAACGCCGAAAGTGGTGGCAGCATCAAACGACCCCGAGCTTTTGAACCAAGCGTTGCAAGCAGAGGCGGTGGCCAGTCCTGCGGGAAACCCCATCGTGGGAACCGCCGGTTTACTCTTGGGCTTGGCAAAGTTTAGAAATATAAATGCCCTTTGTCTGTTGGGAGAGACTCGTGGCTATCTGCCGGACCCGAGGGCGGCAAAAAGTGTTCTCGTTGTTTTGCAGAAAATTTGGAAAATTAAATTGGATTTAAGCGGGCTGGATGGAGAAATAGAGAAATCTAAGGAAGTTGTGGAAAGAATGCGGGAGATCGAAGAGCGAAGAGAGCTGTACGCTCAAAAAATGCGTAGAATGGAAGAAGAACGGATTACTTACATATCCTAAATAGGTAATTAACTGTATTCAATTTCGTAGACGCAGACTAGTGCATAGTACGCTCCTCGAATGGCCGACCCTTTAGAAAAGTACACTAGCTTGAAATGTTCTAAAACGCTCATTGAATAGCCGTACAGCTTTGTTTCTTTTCCGTATGTCATTAATTTGTAGATCACTGAGTTCAGTCCCAACTCGTTCCACCCTGCATCCTGAACAGCACCTGTTTGTGGGTCGGTCTCGTATCGTCTGTAACCCGTGTCGTTTAAACCGGTCAGTGGCTCAGAAATTCGCGCCATCCACCTCCACTTGCCCTCGTCACCGAATCCGGTATCACTCCCTTGCGTGTTGAACACAGTGAACACCACAACATGGGTTGCATCGTATTTTTGTAGGATTTTAATTGCTTCAGTTTCGTTTGACATGAACATTGACGCAATCCGTTGTATCTGAGTCCAGTTCCATGTGGCATTATCAGCCAGAGTTGTTTTGTTTGCAACAGTTGTAATCCAGTATCCGTAATCCCACCAACTACAAACAACAGCATTATCTGGCAAGTTTTCTCTCATCCAAATTAATGCTTCCATCCAGTCGGTTACGGGTTGATCAGGCTTTACGGGCACGCTCGCGGATGCAATCGTTGTAGGGGAGTATGCATGGTCAAAAACCCTAGGGTTGGGCAAGACGAAAGTGAACGTGAGCAACAGAAACATCATGATCAGGAAGGCTCCACTAAACTCCTTCCCCACATAGGCTTCAAAACGCATTTTTCGTCTTGGAATCACCGGAGCCTCTTTTAGAATAGTGATAAAGGGTCTTAATAGTCGAGTTAAGGCTAATGCCCAAAGGAGGGAGAAGGCCGGAGCCATGAGTAAGGTTAATCGCACCATGGAACTAGCGAAGTATATCGAGGTTAATCCGAAAATGCTTAAGAAGATGTTTCGGTTCGTGGGATTTTGCAAAGCGAAGAAAAGGCCAATAGGTATGAAAAAGGCGCCGATTCCAAGCTCGTAGTAAAAGGATCCCCAAGCAGCAGGTCTATGTTCCTGCACAGATTCTGCGAGAGGATATAAAAGACGTTCGAAGGGATTTAAGACTATTCGAAACTTGGTCTCCAGGGTCCCGATGAAACCATACCAAGAAAGCATAAAAAATAAAACAGCGCACAAAGCCAAGAAACCGGAAACAAATACGATTTTCATTTTAAAGCCTTTTATGAAACGCGTGACCTCGCAGGCGCACAACAACAAGAAAATTCCAAACACAGACAAAATGGAAGATTCGACTAAAAAACTGAACCCCACATACGGCACATTGACCGCTATGAAAAGGGCTATGCCAAAGGTTACGCTGTAGGATAGAAGCAAACGAGACGAATACCTACGTAGCAAAATCAAAATAAAAACGAAAAGAACAGCCAGTCCAACAGGATATCGCGAGGCTCCCCATGAAGCAAAGATATAGCCTAGAGATAGCCCCGCGGCAACCGCATAAATTATGTTGGTTTTCAAGGGCCTTTCGATTTCAACGGATCTTAAAAAGAAGAAGGCAAACAAGAGGATGCCAAAAATCCCCACGGTTTCATCGTCAAAAAACCCTAGGGAGGTGCGACCGATGTAGGAAGCGTTTAAGGCTAGAAAGAACGCTGAAAAAAGGCCCACCTCTTTGCCGCCGACATCCTTACCCAAAAAGTACATGACCAAACATGTTAACGTCCCCATTATAGCGGGAAATAGCACGCAGAATTCATAGAGAGTTAGAGGTAAACCCCACGCCTTTGCTATAATGTAGAAAATTGCAGCGGTAAAGGCCAGTCCTGGGAAAGAGGTTAGCGCAACATCACGCCCATACGGATACCAACTCATGGTGTCATGCCAATTTAGCCATGAAAACAACCCGTTCTCGACCATGTTCTTTGTTAGGCGATACTGATAATAAGGGTCAAACTCTGAGAGGTACCAGCCCCAGCGCATAGGGAGTAGCCTAACCATAAAGGCAATAGAAAGAATAAGAAAAAGTAGAGAAACCTGCAGGAGTGAAGAATGGGAGATTCTAAAGCGGAGGGCCCTAAGGCTTTTTAAAACGTCAACAACTCTTTCGAAACCCCTACGAAACAACTTTCTGATTTTCATCATAAGAGAGCCGTTCCTCTTGCCAAACAATTCGGGAAACCCTTTTATTTGATTTACGGTAGTCACTAACTGTTATGAAAGGAAGCCGAGATGCCAGACACTCTATTATTTCTCTTCAAGTCTCCTGATGTGCTCAGCATATTGTGGAGCGTTCATTAAGTTTTTGAGATCTGTTTTAAGGTTGGTTGGACGTATTTTTGCAATCCAGCCAGCGCCATATGGATCCTTATTAAGAAGCTCCGGGCTTTCTGCGAGGTTCTCGTTAACCTCAACTATTTCACCGGAGACTGGGATGAAAATGTCTGAGACTGCTTTCACGGATTCCACCACGCCCATCGATTCCATCTGTTTAAGTTTGGATCCGATTGGTGGAGTTTCCACGTAAACGATTTCATGAAGAGCCTTTTGAGCATAATCCGTTATTCCCACCACCGCGTATTCCCCCTCGATGCGAACCCACTCATGTTCCTTAGAGTAATAGAGCTCGTCGGGTATTTCATAGTCCTGTATACGCATCATGTTTTCCTCCTGAACCCGTACTGCGTAACGTCGTAGAAGGGAAACTTAACGATTTCTCCCTTTATGAGTTTGTCCCTTATCTTCACCTCGACGATCTCACCTTCCGCTGCGTGCTCCGTGGAAACATATGCCATGGCAATACCACGTTTAAGGATTGGGGAGAAGGTTCCACTGGTCACATGTCCTATTTTTTCTCCATTTTTCCACACTTCATGCTGAGGGCGGGGAATTCCCTTTTCCAACATTCGAACACCAACGCGCCTCCTCGTTAATCCCTCAGACTTCTGCTTCAGCAAGGCATCCTTGCCAATGAAGCGTTCTTTTTTCAATTTAACAACAAAACTCAACCCTGCTTCTAGGGAGGTGATGTTTTCATCAATGTCGTTGCCGTAGAGGCACATGCCCGCCTCAAGCCTGAGGGTGTCTCTCGCGCCTAAGCCACATGGTTTGATTCCTACATCTTGACCAGCCTCTAAAACAGCGTTCCATACTTTTATGGCATTACCAGGGCGCGATAAGGGGGTGTTCCAAACAAAGAGTTCAAACCCGTCCTCGCCAGTGTATCCGGTTCTTGAGACAAAAACGTCAACTTCGGCTAATTTGGTCCAGCCACATTTGAAGCGCTCGATTTTGCTTAAATCTTCACTGGATATCTTCTGCAGGGTCTGTTCCGCCTTCGGACCTTGCACCGCAAACATGGCAACGTTATCAGAAACGTCCTCTGCCTTCACGTTAAAGGCTCGGGATTGATCCACCAACCACTCAAAATCTTTCGTTCTGTTGATCGCATTAGGAACAATGAGAAACTTTTCCCTTTCTAACCTATATAGGATAAAATCGTCTTTTATGCCGCCCCGCTCGTTGCACATCGTCGAGTAGTGCGCAGAAAGCGGAACCAAAGCAGCAACATCATTTGTAGTTACATAATTCATGAAGAATTCGGCTTCGGGACCGGTAATTAGAACTCGTCCCATGTGCGTAACGTCGAAAATGCCCATGGTGTTTCGCACCGCCATATGCTCCGGAATGATTCCCTTGTACCACATCGGCATCTCAAACCCGGCAAACAGAACCACTCGGCCCCTTTGGCTATGGAACTCGTAGAGATGCGTTTTTCGTGCAAGCTCACTCAACACACAAACCTCCAAACGCGACCTCGCCACGATACCTTATAAGCATGGTTAATGGTTAGATAGTTGGCTATTCAACGGGCTTCACTTCAACGTTCATCGGGGTGAAGGACAGCTTTTTTCCACACGACGGGCATTTACCATCATAACGCTGAATGATCTCATCAGGAGGCATTAACTCTACACCCTCGTAGAGAATCGCGCCACACCGTTGACAAAGTACCCGTTGGGGCACGGTCTCACATCCTTAAACGCCAAAATACAACCGTCGCATACTATTTATACTTTATCCGTCATCCATCGCCGTCAGTTAATAATTACTAGAACTTTGTAATCAGACTTGCAGTATTTCCCTCGCTTTATCCATACATTTGCGGCGTTTACGTTGATGCTCCTTCACGAAGTCTAATACGATTTTGATGGTTCGTTCCTTGTCTTCTCCACACAAGATCTTTCCCGTTTTACAATCATGATACAAGTTGATCACGTCTTGATCGTTTTCCATAAAATGATACATACACATCTCATATATGCAGCATATTTCTGGAATCCCACCTAGCTCACGCTGTTCCTTGATGGTAGGTCTCCCACCCGTGAAAGCATTCGAAATCTTTTTTGCAATTGACTCCGGCGTCTCTCTTAAGGTAAAGTAACTCATCGGGTCCCGTTTGCTCATCTTAGGCGACCCATCCAATCCTTTCATGATTTTGTGGTAGGTGGAGGATGGAAGGACAAATTTATACTTTCGGCGAAACTTGAACGCGAGATCTCGGCAGAGTCGTAGGTGAGCATCTTGATCCACTCCAACCGGCACGACAGTTGGTTTTGGTCCGCCGAATTCTTCAAGTTGTGGTAATAGAATGTCGCCAGCTTGTATCAGTGCGGATAAGTAGAGTCCGATATGGCGTTCACCATAGATCGCTTTCATCATAGCTGGTGTCACGCCTCTGCCAAAGACGATGGCTAAGTCCTTTACCCGCTGTTCCCTCGTCTGTCGATAAATATAGCCTCTGTCTACATCGAACCCTAAGGCAAGCAGATCCGCAACATTTCCAACAGCGATTCTCTCGCTTCTTTCAAAGGGAATTTTATTGTCTTCGTAAGCTTCGATATCAGCAATACAATAGAAAGCGGTGGCTCCATGTTGTTGAAAATATATAATCTCACGAGCCGTCATTAGAGTGCCTAGATGAAACTCCCCCGTGGGTTTAATGCCGCTCATCACCGCAAACTTTTCGCGGTTTCGAATAGCGTCTAGGACCCGCTCGAAATCTCTATGCCCAAAAATTACACCACGCCTCATAAACATACTCGGGTTCGGCATCTCATCCAACAAAGGTTTGAAGGGCTGAATTCCAAACTCTTCATAGAGCCGCTCATAGTCTTCCACTATGGTTGTCCCAAAGGGGTCGAGCATGGTTTTTTTATTACGAATCATTAGCCTCCCTCAGCACTCCTTTATTAACCCTTTATAGATTTTAAAAGCATCTTCATCATAAAATAGTCTAAATAACAAAACAGAACGAATAGTTTCATTGCGCTTAACGCCATTCCAAGGCGATCACCTTTTTAAAGTAACATTGAAGACGTACTTAAGGTTTATAGCGTTCTACGAAAGATGTTGAATAAATCTAAAATATACGAATCTAAACGTGTGCTGTGTGTGCCGCTCGAGTTCTCGGAGTGGTTCAGTTGGAGATTAGAAAGGTTGAAGTTGATTTATCCTTAGCCTATAGGCTGTTGCACCCAAGACACGTGGTGTTAGTGAGTTGCGTGGATAAAGCAGGGAAAGCAAACATCATAACTCTCGCTTGGTCGATGCCCACGTCCCGCAACCCACCGATGCTCGCCGTAAGCATTTCCCCTAAACATTACTCCCATCAGCTAATTCAAGAAACCAAAGAATTCGTGGTCAACATTCCAACAATGGACATCATTAAAGAAACCCTCCTCTGCGGCAGGACAACAGGAAGAAAATATGACAAGTTTAAGGAAGCACGCTTAACTCCTATGTCCGCCAGAATGGTTCAGCCGCCCATCATCAAGGAATGCGTGGCCCACCTAGAATGTAAATTACGTAAGAAAATAACCACCGGAGACCACACGATATTTGTTGGTAGAGTCCTGGCTGCTTACGCAAATGAGGGAGCCTTCAAAAGAGAAAAACTTGACATCAAAATAGTAAGCCCAGTCTACCACGTCGGGGAAGACGACTTCGCAGCCCTCTTCCCCGAGGTGATCACACCCAGTTTATGAGGGGTCAAACTCTTTCTTTAAAGTTCTCCCAAAACTACAAGTCATGCCAATAAAGCAAAATTTTTCCATAAATTATATATTTTACCAAAATTATTAAGAAAGTGGTGAGTAGGTTGGCTATCGTGAAAGTGGATTCACAAAGGAGAATATACATTCCTAAGGAGGTCTCATTTAAGGCGGAGAAGGCAATAATCATACCATACGGCATGTCATTTCTGCTCGTCCCGGTTCCCGAAAAAATCATTGAGATAGAGGTTGAGGTTTCTACGCAGGAGTTAAAAAAGAGGGCAGAAGAAAAAGCCAAGCAAGAAGTTATAGCAAGGGTAAAGCAACGTGGACACATGTAGGTGAACAAGTTTGCTACTTGAATCTGACATATTCATAGCTTACGTAAAGAAGGAGGACTGGTTGAAGAAAACGGCTTTAGCGATAATCGACGCTGTCGAAAACGGTCAGTTAAGTCCAGTTCAAACATCTACTGAGCTTTTTCATGAACTCTATTATGTCTTTTCTGATTACGCCCCTCTTCATGTGATTATGGCTGATGAAGCAAAAATTGCTACGATAAAAAATTTAAATTACATTCATCCAGACTATACCACATATCTCTCCGCGTTAAGCCTCATGGACACTTACGGAATAACATCAATTTTTGACGCGGTATACGCTGCCACAGCCTTAAGTGTTAACGTGCCAGACCATACAATAATATCAACCGACGCAGTTTACGACGTCATTAAGGGAATAAAACGGGTAGATCCACGACAACTTAAGATTTAGCTGATGCTTTTAAGCTGTGTTTTACAAATCGACCAGTGTTAAGCTTGCACCTTGCAGGTTCAGAATTGGTATGTCTCACCAGGTTTTAATACGATAACCTTTGCCTCTGGAATTTTTCTTTCACCATTTGAGTGAAGCCGTCTGCCGAGGGAGTCAACACTGGAAAGGTTTGATGGTGCATAGGAATGACTATGGCGGGTTTGATCAGCTTCACCGCTTCCGCTGCCTCTTTCGGACCCATCGTATAGTAGTCTCCGATGGGGACCAAGGCTATGTCTGGTTGGTGGATTTCGCTAATGAGTTGCATGTCTCCGAAGAGCCCGGTGTCGCCTGTGTGGTAGATGGTTTTCCTCTCCGCCTTTATAATGAAGCCTGTGGGTGCTCCTTGAGTGGAAGAATGAAAAGCATGGACCATGGATATCCTTATTCCCTTCACATCCACAGTTCCACCGATGTTGATCCCAACGACCTCGTTTACACCCCTCTCTTGCGCATAGACGCCTAGTTCATACACGCCGACGAAGGTGGCTCCAGTTTGTTTGCAGATTTGAATAGCGTCGCCGAGATGGTCCGTATGATCATGAGTGACGCAAACGAGGTCGGCTTTCTTGATGTCCGCCGCCTTCATAGGAGCCTTTGGGTTTCCATCCAACCAAGGGTCTATCAAAACGACTTTATTCATTAACTCGATCTCAAAGCCTGCATGACCCAACCATCTTATCTTTCCCACTTTTATCCTTCCTTTTCTAAACTTTTTTAACCATCTGCACATTTAAGGAATTACGTGCAAGAGATGACCATTCCTGGAGAAGTCTTTCAAAAGTATCAACGGGCTGGGAAAATCGCAGCTGAGGTTCGAGAAGAGGCGAGGCGGATAGTTCATGAAGGCATGCCTATCGTTGATTTATGTGAAAAGACGGAGTCTTTGATTCGAAAGAAGGGAGGGAAACCAGCGTTTCCTTGCAACGTGTCCATCAATGAAGTTGCCGCGCATTATACCTCACCTCCGCAAGATAGGCGAACGATTCCTGACAATTCCCTCGTTAAGATAGACATCGGCGTCCATGTTGACGGCTATATTGCTGACACCGCCGTAACCGTGTGCTTCAACCCAGACTATGAGAACCTTGTGCATGCAGCAGAAAGCGCTCTTAAAACTGCCGTTGAAATACTTCGTCCAGGGATGTTTACGTCGCGGTTCGGCTCGACGATTCAAAAAACGATCAAGACCCTGGGGGTTAAGCCCGTCTCGAACCTTACTGGCCATCAGGTTGGACGGTACCTAATACACGCAGGAAAATCCTTGCCTAACGTGTTGCACGTTTCCGTCGTTAGAATAGAGGCGGGGGAAGTTTATGCGGTTGAGCCATTTGTAACACTCACTGACGCCGCTGGCAAGGTTGAGAGCAGTTTTGAGACGTACATCTTTCGATTTTTAAAGCATAAATCTTTGAGGGATCCGTACGCCAAGCAGCTTCTAAATTACATCGAGGAAAATTTTCGAACCTTACCCTTCGCAGAACGGTGGCTCCGAGGATGCGTGCCGCCTGATAAGTATAGGACTGCGTTCTCAGAGCTTCTCTCATCGAAGAGCGTGATGTCTTACCCGGTGTTCGTAGAGGTGAGCGGAAAACCTGTAGCGCAAGCGGAGCACACAGTTTTGATAGCGAGGGAAGGATGCGTAGTGTTAACTTAGTCTTCTTCCTTCGTCTTCTCCTTAACCTCTCGATAGATTGAGGCGATCAACATTTTTTCGTTGCACTTCGGGCACGCTTCCGCCTCTTTGAAGATGTAGTCCCCTCGCTGAAAGTCTCGAATAGTCTTAAAGCCACACTTTTGGCACAGAATGGTTGTGGCTATCTTCTGCATCTCAATGGTTAGCTTCAGCATTCTTCTTCTTGTTTGGAACAGCATGTATGTTGACAGAGCAAGTCCGAAGACGCCCATCATCATAAAATTGAGCACTGCACTGAAGTCTTGATAATTTCTATACGTCTCTATCGCTTGATACAGCGCGATAATCGACAAACCGAGTGTTACGAGAATTACTGCAAGGAAAAGGGAAGAAATCTTCCTCACAGGAGGAGCCGTTTCACTCATCTTTCCACCTACTGCCCAATCCCTATGGTGTTGCCTATGCCAGCTATTATAACCGAGTCACCCTCCTTGGTTCGCTCTAGAATTAACCGTTTTATTCGCTCAATCACCGCGTCCACGGCGTCAAAGATCTCCTTTCGCATCGGAGAAACAGCGTCACCAATGTCTTCTTTGATAATGACGGCGTTCACCGGAATCTTATATTTAAGCACGGTCTCTTCTACCTTGAACTGTTCGACCCCTGGACCGCCAATTGCCACGCCTACTCCCTCAGCCACTTCTCCTGGTTTCTCCCCTTCGAGCTTTTGTGCGGCGTCTATAGCGATTATTGTAGCGATTTTCCCCCCGTTTTCTTCAATGATCTGCTTTATTGCCTCGCCAGGCTTGCCTACGTTTCCGCCTGGGCCCTCTGCTTTCAAAACGTATGCTGTTCGTCCTTCTATGGGCACCTTAGCCATCACGATGTCTTTAGGCATTTTCCTTTTTTCATGTCTATACATTAGCTTGGATGCGACAAGTGCGCCCGCTCCATCACCTATAGGTTGACCAAATGTAAAGGCTCTTAAGGCGCTGGCGAAGGCTTCGGCTTCTCGCATCACGAGGGGCAACACCATTTGAAGTTGCATAACGATGTAAAGGCTTAAAGTCTTTTTACCAAGCAGGTAGAAGTGCCTAATGACCTTGTAAATGATGTTTAAGGCGAGGGCAGCCTCGAGCGTGTTCTCGAGGTTGTTCATCTGGGTTTCGTCTGCTTGAGGCGCCATAATCTTCACTTCATCCTTGAAGCGGACATCCCGTACGTCCAGCAGATGCTCCAGCTTCCAAACGATGCCTGAGGGGTCCATGTCTTGGGGTAGAAGGGTCACATACTCTAAGAACTGGTCAACTCGGGTGGTGGGGTCTTGCTCCGACTTTCCCAACTCTTTTATGATCGATATGGCGGCTTTTCTTCCCTCTTCCCTCATAAACCTGAGGCGTAGTAGGGAGCCCTCAACCTCCTTCAGCATGAGCCACATCTGGATGCGTTGCCCATAAAACATGAAAACTACGAGGAAAAGAATCCAAACTATCTGCAAAATCCAACCGAGGATGTTGTCTTGCGCAGGAAAGATTTGCGATATCTCGGTAAGCATTGGCTATCATCCTCTCTCAAAAGACTGCTCATAGTCGGTAATAAATTTTGAGGATTTTCCCTCCATGTTCGAGGAGCTGGGGCTGCCAGCTTCCCCAGCTTCGCGTGGCCGAAGACCACACTAACACCGGGAACGGAGCGCGGTTTAACTTCCGAGTTCGAAACGGGTTCGGGTGGGTCCCGCGCCCTATGGCCGGCAACCCCAATAACCACGAGGACTTTTTGCTCATTAAGTTTTCGCTTTTCTTTCGTATCCAGCTAGAAACCTATATATTTCAAGTCTGCGAAGTCTCTGAATAGTGGGGTCGTAGTCTAGCCACGGCTTATCCATACGATGAGCCGCTGGAAAGGGATGACGACGGGCTCCAGAATACGCATAGACGGGTTTGCGGACCATGCGCTGGGATGAAGAGCTTCTGGAGCGGTGAAGAAACCCGTAGAAACGGCGCCTCAAAACGCTGTTTCGGGTAGAGGTCGTCGGTTCGAATCCGACCGGCCCCACCAAAATCTTTCTCCATTGTTACAAAATATTTTGCCGATGAGACTAGGAAAACAACGAAGAGAAGAATAAACAGCGGGCATATTTGAACCCTGTGTTTGGTTCATGTACGAGACATAGGGTCTAGAGGAAGGAAAAGTTTCACAGCAGCACAAGAGTGTTGGTGGGGCTGCCCGGATTCGAACCGGGGTCAAGAGAGCCCAAGTCTCCTAGCCTAGACCAAGCTAGCCGACAGCCCCTCTCCTCCATGGTTTCTGTCTTATTTGGTTTAAGGAACGGGAAATAAACTTTTTCTGTTACGGATATTTGTGTATCCAGCACCTCTTGTTTGCAGACTGTTAGATTCCTCTAATCTTCCATCTCTCTCACTCTTTTCTCTAATTCCTCCACAACCCTTGACCATTGGGTAATAAATTGTGATAGTTTTCTTGAGTAATAGAGGGCGATGAGAATACCCAAGAAAATCATTATGCTTCCGGACATCATGAGGTTTAAGGAGTGCTCAGCGCTAACGGAGACAAGAACGGGCACAAAAAAATTAGAGACAACCACGATAAAAAAGCCAAAAGGAATTATCGCCAACCCAACGATTTGCCCGCGTTGGAAATACCTTGCCTTTTTACGCAAATACTCTAGCTCAATCGAGACGCGGGACAAACATCTCCCCCTTTTGGATATATGCCTCAAAGTTCGTTTAAGTTTTTTAGACGAAAATGACGCAGATATGTAGAGAAAATCTCCGCAAAATTAGGTTTTGTGCACTGACAACCCCAATTTATCATGTTCATCATTTTCTCAACTTTTCTTCCGAAGGACTTAATTCATGGAACCTTAATGTTTTAAATGGTGGTGCGTGCCCCCGTAGCCGAGTCGGTTAAGGCGTTGGCCTTGTAAGCCAAAGAACCCGGGTTCAAGTCCCGGCGGGGGCTTCCTTTGCTGTTGGAGGAGTTTTCGTGGCTTTCGGTTTGGTTCGGAAGTCGAAGTACGAGGAGCTGGAAAGGGAAAGGGACAAGTTGAAGGAGCAAGTGGAGGTCCTAGCCCAGGAGGTAGAGGCGCTTAGAAAAGATGTTACAAACCTGGTTGAGGAGAGAAAAGAGTTGAAACGCAGAGTCTTAGAACTTCAGGGGGAAGTAGAAGACTTGCGTGTAGAAAGAGAGAAACTCGCAAATTCCGTCGAAATCCTCACCAAAGAGAGGGAAGTCTTCCAAAATACCATTCGAAAGCTCGGACAGGCAGCCAGAAAGCGATCAGAGAAAGAGAAACGAGCTATAACGGCTTGATATTTCTCACAGGCAGGTTACCATACAGTTTTGGAAAACGGTGATGGTGCCGGAAGCGGGACTCGAGTCCATGTGGCTTCATTGCCAATGGTTAGAGGCGATTTCAGTGAATGCTGGAGCCTAGGGGCGGTGGAAGTTTGATGTAGTACATAAGGTTTAAGTACTACTAAATTGATTTGTAGTGCGGTGTTGATTATGGAGGTGGTTGTAACTAGAAAGGGGCAAGTAACGATTCCAGCTAAGTACAGAAGAAAATATGGAATCGTTGAAGGTATGAAGATGGTTGTGGAGGAAGGCTCGGAAGGGATAATTTTTAAGCCAATCCCTTTAATTGAAGACTTAGCAGGAGTAGACGCTGGCAAAATTAGTTTAGAAGAGGCTTTTAGGACATTAGATAAAATGAGAGCGCAGGATCGATATTAAATGAGAGCTGTCATCGACACTAGATTCTTCATCCTGCACTTTCTGGCTAATGAGAACACGAAAGGGAGGAGCAGAAGAATTCTTTATGATCTTCAACGCGAAGGAAACGAGGGGTCTGTTCCAACCATAGTAATTCATGAACTCTATAAGTTTGAGTATCAAGCGCTCGGGAGGGATGTCGCTGAGCTCAGAGTTAACGCCATTTTAAAGTCAAAGCTCAAGATAATTGAGCTTACCTCCTCCATAGCTATAGCGGCAGCTCAGTTAAGATGTCAATACGCTGAACTTCCAACAGCAGATGCAATAGTCGCCGCTTCGGCATTAGAAACAGCCTCAGACTACATCGTAACCGATGACGCCCACCTAAAACAAATTAAAGAAATAAGAACAAAATGGATTTAAGCCCAAAATACAGTGACACGACGACTAGAAACATATTAAGCTTTTAAATTTTGGTGCCGGGGGCGGGATTCGAGCCCGCGACCTCTGGACAGTTGGGCGCTTATGCCCCGTTCGTGTTCTCCAGATTATGAGTCTGGCGCCCTAACCAGGCTAGGCTACCCCGGCACCACGATGTATTTTGTCTAGACATAAATTTAACTATTTATGGCAGATGCTGTTGCTACTTTCTTTCGAGCCTTTGAACCCCTATTGGCTTGCCTACGTAAATGATGTCGACCATTTCAACAAACAATCCAGTTTCTATCACGCCTGGAACCGATTTCAGCCGTGAATCCAGCTCCTCTGGCTTGCTGATGGGTCCGAAGTCAACGTCAATGATGAAGTTCCCGTTGTCCGTTACAACGGGGCCAACCTTACCTTTTCCCTCTCGTAAAACAGGCTTTCCCCCCATCTCCCGCACTTTTAACATAACTGTTGGAAGGGCGAAGGGTAGCACCTCCACGGGCACTGAATGGTTGATTCCCAGCCTTTCCACCAACTTCGTCTCGTCCACCACGATTATGAGCTGTTTTGATGCGGAAGCAACAATTTTCTCTCGTGTTAGGGCTCCACCCATACCCTTGATCAAGTTCAAGTTGCCATCGATCTGGTCCGCACCGTCGATGGTTAGGTCGAGTTGTGGGTGCTCATTTAAAGTAGTGATGGGAATGCCGCAGTCCACTGCCACTAACAAGGCTTGATAGGATGTTGGAATCCCTAAAATTCTTAAACTCTCTTGCTTAATTCTTCTTCCCATCTCCTGGATGGCATATGCCGCTGTGCTGCCACTGCCTAACCCCAGTACAAAACCGTTTTTAACATGCTTCACGGCTTCCAAGGCTGCTCTTTTCTTAGCTTCCTCTCTCCAACCCACGCTTTCACGCCTCAACCTCAATCTGCCCGAGCCTTTCCAGAACCTTCTCTACCTCTGCCCTAATTTCTTCAATTCTCCTTTCAGCCTCGGTTTTGGTCGGCGGTCGAGGGCGTTTCCGCACTCTCCTTCTTTCCTTTTCAGGCGGGGGTAGAGTGGGAGAAGGAACCGGAATTTCTTCTACCGGCTTGACCTCAACGCGTGACCTTACCTCATCGATCTTTTTGTTTATTTCATCAAAACGCTCGCTAAACAGCTTGAAGAGGTCTTCTCGCATGGCCTCCAGTTCATGCAGTGCCACCAACGACTCGCTGCGTGAAATGGTTTCTTTGATTTTCATCATCCTAGATTTGTATCTGCGGGCTAGGAGTTCCCTTTCCTCCTCACTTATTTTTCCCTCTGCTTGAGCTTCGTAGAGACGTCGGATAGCATAACTAAGAACCTCCCTTTCCAGATCCATCGTCCTAAGCTCGTCCTTCGCCCTCTTTGCCTCATCGGGCGTCACGCTACGCTCCATCTTTAAAGGAGGCCACTTTTCTTCAACCGCTGAAGGAACCTCCGATGGCTCTTTCCTCTCCTTCCTTCCAGCCCTCATAGCATAAAGCAAGAATAAGGCCGCTGAAACCGCGGCCACCACAACGATTAGGTACAACCAGGGCTCAAAATCCACAACAGCTCCCTCATCACATCATGGTTTCCCCACGTTATATATAAAGTAAATTCTTTAACGGATTTAAATGGTTTCAGAGTCCACCGTTCATGGCGTCATGAAAGCCCTAAAGAACTCTGCTGATCTACCGGAGCTTTCGCAGCAAATACCGGGCATTTTTTCTACATGTACTTGAGAGAAGTGTTTTTCAATCGTCTCCTTAATATCGTGTGGATCAAAACCGAGGTGTACGTCTCCCATCTCTTCCCTAAACTCTGTAAAGGGATGCTTACAAAGGTCGATGACCACGGCTTTTCCATGAGCTTTTAGAGCCCCTTTAACGCTTCTGAACACCCCTTCTATGTTTAAGCAGTGGTGCAGCGTTAGCGTTGAGAATATGGCATCAAATTTCTTAGGAACTCCAACGTACTTTCTGGCATATTCTACACTTTCAGTGATGTTCTCCGCGATTCCCAAGAAGGGTATAACTTCCGAGGTTTTTCTTGCTAAGACCTGCAGCATAGCTGGCGTGGTGTCCATGGCGTAGAAGGATGCTTTAGGTAGGTGTGGACGCATTTTGTCCGCGACCCTCACTGTGAAGAAGCCGGAGCCAGCGCCCACATCTAAGACATGGGCGTTTCTCCTCAGTCTTGGCGGGGAAAGCAAACAGCCTACGATGGATTCAACGATGCGGTTTACCCCTTCTTCGCCAAAGTAGCTTAGGACGATATGGTCTCTTCGCTCCGCCTCCTTCTCAGTGAAGTGCTTAATCTCTTCCATAAGTAGGTTCACATTTGAAAACCCGAGTTTCTTCAAGAACTTTTGAAGTTCAATGTCTTCAAGATAGCTTTGAAAAGTTGACGTGGGCAACATGCGCACCCCGGTTGATTATGCTGTTATTCAATCGCCTTTATAAGTGCATTAGCGCTCTCGTAATCTTGAGAAAATGGTGATTTTGAACGAGTGAACTTTAGCCTATTGTTGGGTTTTGCCTTTTAGAATTACTTCGGCTGCAAGTGGAGCACCTTTTTTAACGACCTCTGGACATTTTTCGTAGCCTCCAGCCTTTACGAACTCTTCACGTTCGGTTGGGTTTTTGAGGTCGAAGGATCTTCCAAACAGGGACTTTTGAATGTCCCAGCATTTGGCGCTTCCAAGTTCCTCTTCAAATCTTTGATATAGGTTTACCGCGAGTTCCATGGCTTTTGCGTATTGAGGCGAAAGCTTTGTGTCTTCCAGTTTTTCCCTTCCATACGCCAGTCCTATCGCCATGATCCCGCCTGACAAGGCTCCGCAGGTCTCTCCCATTCGGGCGAATCCTCCAGCGAGGGCGCTGGCCGCCTTAAACGCGTCACCATCGCCCAGCTGAAGGTGTTCTTGAAGCGCCTTTAACACACACTGGGAGCATCCGTGGTAAACTTTCTCATAGTCGTATGCGGTTTTCTCTATTTTCTCTAAAAGCTTAGATGAGGACGTTTGAAACCACCTATTCTTTGGGCTGCCTTGTGTAGTTATAAACTTTATCATTCCTGTGTCCCATCTCATTAAAAAGTGATTCTGGAGCCTCGGGCGGGATTTGAGCCCGCGACCTCCGCCTTACCAAGGTGCTCCGCTATCGCTCCGCACCACAACATAATCAACTGGCAAACGTTTAGGTCTTGGTTAGAGGCAAATTATCGAAAGAAAACTTGGAGGTCTTACCTCAATTACAGCATGCAATACTACGACTATCTGTTCAACAAACCATTAAGCGAAATAACAAGTTTCAAACGAGACAAGCGAATACACATCATAAAGGCGTTGACCGCGTTAAGCAAATTTCTAGGCGTGTATCCACAGTTTAAACAAAGAATGCAAGCGTTTGGGGTTAAATGGCAAATGCCAAGTGCCTTAGAGGTTTTTAACCACATGTTAACCAAAAGCAACGAAGATGTTTCAGCTTGGGTAAAAAAGGTTGTGTCAGAGTTTCCAGAACTAAAAGATTTCGTAATGTTTGTCGGATTAAGCGGGTTAAGAAAAGAGGAAGCGTTGAACGCTTACAACTTGGTGATAGAACGCTTAGGCGAATATTACAACGAAGAAACTTCATGTTTAGAGCATTTCAGATTTCCAAAACTATTCATTCGACCGACAAAAAACGCGTTCATAACAGTTATGCCTAAAGAGTTCTTACAAAGCATAACAAAGAATTCGCGTTTAACCACAGCAATAATCAACAAAAGACTTCAAAGGCGCGGTTTCAAAATAAAACTAGGGCTTTTGCGAAGCGCATGGTCAACGTTCATGCAGAGACATCTAACACAAGCAGAAGTCGATCTACTGCAAGGGCGCGTTAATCAAAGCATATTCATGCGCTATTACTTCGCGCCTAACTTCAACGAATTAAAACAAAGAGTTTCAACCGCAACAACGGAATTAACGAAGCAATACGCCTAAACCCCCATCTTTTCTTTTTGTATATAGCTTCAAAAGAGGCACCATCATTTAGTTGTCAAGCTTATATGTTCAGTTAGTCTAGCGAAGCATACAACAAGCATAAACAACTTCGACTTACCACGACCAAGCCTATAGCCTAATCAACAAAAACAACCACAAAACAAGCCCTAAACACCAAAATCGCAAAATCCAAGTTCCTCGGCATTATGCGCTCGGCGAAACTATTAGTCGTTAGAGACTATAAGGTAAATCTCAAAATTGCCTATAAGCTGTTGGGGAACCCAAACTCTCATTATACCATCTTTTTCAAAGTTTCAAGCTCTCGTCTAAGTTCAATGGTCATACTAGCTGCTTTGTTGTGTTTATCGACGAGATCGTTGAACTTACGAACAAGATTGTTAAACGCTTCAATTACAGAGTCGAGCCTTCTTGCTAGTTTGTTTACTCTCTCTTCTATTTCTTCAACTTTCTCCATATCTATTTCTTCCTCCATTCCAAGTTGCCATAGTGTTCCAAGCAATTCTTCTTCCAATTAAATTTCCTCCAGTGTCGAACATTCTTGAAGCTTGGTCAAAGAGTCTACCATCCACGAGTGAGGTGACATAATCATTGAAACTCTTCTGCTTTTCTGAAGATAAGCTTTACGGGTGATTTTTATGCTACCCACTTCAGCTTTACCATGTCTTGACCACTCCGCATTCGCGCTGTAGCATATTGGGGTTAGTAAAGCCCAAATACGTTTACACGGCTTCGTCTTGTCCAGCTTGTTGCGCAAACTGTTTTACCCATATTGCTTCAACTGGGCTGGGCTTTTTTCCCATTTCTGGTGTCGTTAACAACCAATATTTTTGTGTGCTTTGCGCCATTAGTTTGCGAAGTTCAGTTATGGTTAACGCTCTGGAGCTGGTTGATTTGTGGTTGCGTGCTAGTGTGTAACTGTCGTAAGTGTTCCTTACTCTCTTATCGTCTGCACTAAATATCTCTATGAGTTGGTCGATTTTTACGGTTTCGTGTTCTGTATACCATCTTCCGATTTGGAGCTCCTTAGCTTTTCCAGCACGCGTTTTGAATGTGCCTTTAATTTGTCTTGTAATGTCTGTTTCCTCTGGTAACGTTTGCACGATTTTTAACCAATCTTCGTATAGTGGTTGCCATGCGTGGTGTGCAACCGAATCTTCATTGAGGTAATAGTGTTTTGATCTGAAAATGATTAGTCCATGCTGGTCGTTTCTGCCTTTTTCCTCCATCAATAGCGGAATAGCCCATTCGCCTTCCAAATCGGTTAAGTCTCCATACTTACCCTTCATAGAGGCTGGACAAAAAATGCTGTCCGTGTCCATTCCATAAATGGGTTTAGGCGCCTTGTCAAATAGTCCACTCATAATTTGGTGTGCCTTTGCGCAAATCGTTGAATAAGCTGGATAATTGCTGTATACGCTTACTGGGTTTGACTGTCCCAGCTTACCAGACAAACTATTGGTTACGCCCTTAAAGAACAAGTATTCGACTTGAGGTAGTTCTTCCTCCAAGCAGTGTAGGACTAATTCTGCATGCTGGTTGTGTATTGTTCTGTCCTCTCTAAAATTGGGAACGTAAGCCATGTGAATGTCTAATGTCTCTGCTTTAGCGGCTTGTAGGTCGAAGGTATGAAAAAGCCCCTCAACTGTTCCAGTAACATAATAATTTCGTTGTAACCCTCTGCATGGCAAACCCCACTGGTCGTTGTCAGTTCTGAACACCCCCTTAATCCAGCCAAAGGGTTGAACATCATCTATGCTGGTTGCTTCGACTGGTTTAACCCCTTTTATTCGTAAGGCGTCTGTTGCTACACATGCAACTGGATAGAGCTTAGAAACATCATTGTAAACGCTAGCTCCAACATAACCAGTAACAAAGGCTTCAGACCGACCAGCAAAAGTGGCTTCATCGTGTATAAGCTGGTCTGCAACCCTAACAAATGTTTTGCGTGCCATTCTTACGTTGACTTGAGGTAGTTTAAAGTGGTGCTTCGCTATGGTGCCAAAGCTGCAAAAAGGTTTCAACTTTTTCGGTATTAGTGAACTACCCATAAATTTGCCGACTAAACGTTCATTAAACCACTCGGCGCAACGCGCAGTCACTTTAGCGTCTTGAATCGCATAGAGTGCAAAATATTCCTTTTCATGCTCTAAGGGCGCCCTTTCTCCTAGATAGGCTGGTTTCTCCAGCTTCAGCAAATCCTCTCCAGTTATGCTGGACAAAAATTTTCCAGCCTCCTCCAGAGAGCCAAACCCCAGCTCCTTAAAGAACGGTTGAATATCTAGCACAAGACACTTTTTGCCGTCTGGTCTAGTCAAATGGAAGCGTTGAACACGTTGCATTTCTTTGCTGTATGCTCGACCTCCGATTAATTCCCACGCCATTAAAGAACCAAACTCTGGACGCACAGCCCATGTATACATCAATCGCGGTCGATGTTTAACTAGCCACTCATAAAACGGTTCGCGCGTCCAGAAGATGTAGTTTCGGTTATATCCGTTAGACACCTGCACGCTATGAACATCATCTTGACCTTTCCGACCAGCCACAAAGTATTCAGTATCGACAGCCCAATAGCACCTGCGCAAGTGTGACACAACCGCTAAACGTATTTGGGCTTTACTAACCCCAATATGCTACAGCGCGAATGCTGTTCTTTTCTCCCATTCAGCATGGGCGCGTAGAATTTTTCTAGTGTAATAATCGACTAGTCCTTGTTGTTTTTCAGTGATGTTCTGTCCCATGCATAGTCGTGTAAGCATTTTTTCCAGCCTTTTAATGCCTATCCTTGATGTGCGCACTTTTAATTTGGTTAAGCCACCTTCTCTATAGGCGCGAAGTATCTCAGCAATCCAGTTTATTGCATCTTTATTGTCTTCTATGCGTTTTTTCCGTGTTTGATACAGCCTGAACCATCGACCAATTTTTTGGTTTGTGATCGTATCAATGCAGATGTTGCCACATTTCTTAATGGCATTAGTTTTAAGGCTGGTTATGTAGTAGACTTCTCTGATCTTCTCTTTGCCACAAACTTCGCATATTTCGTAAGTTCTTTGTGGTAAAATTGTCCAGTCTGAAATAATCCAGTCGTCGTTTTCATGCTGGAATTTGCCTATCTTTTTGATGTATTCTGGAATGGACTGCTCTAGCCGTCGTAATGCTTTTTCAAATATGCTCTCTTTTTGTGTGCTCATTGTTAAGTTTCCTCAGATTTGCACCCTTTCGGTGTCTTTTAGTAAGGGTTTCTATGTTTATGGGCTCTATGCAAATAGGTCCATGAGTTTTCATGAGCCTTTTTAGATTCTGTATCTTAACACTAAGTTCTGCGATTTGCCTAATTACTTCGTCTAAAGCATAGCTTTTCCTTCCTTCTGTATTCCTCAGATTTTCCATTTTAGCACTAGCTCGAAGCGAAAACTATTTTTCGGTTCCTTTTTTGGCGCGCCTTCGGTAAACCAGCTTTTAAATTTGTCAACTAGACTTTGTGTGCGATTAAACGAAAAGGGAAGGCGAAAGTCGTCACCATAAAGACGACGGATTTCCTCTAGGTATCCGTTAAGATTTTCCCTTGGATCGACGGAACGCCTCCAGTCGATAGGCAAAAGTTCTCTCGGACTTGCGTTTGCGTAGCTTTCGTCAGTAACAGGATCGATGATGGGTTCATCCCAGCCGATCTCTCTAATCAAATCTGCGGGTTCATCTTTCAGTTCGCGAAACTGTTCACTAGCAACGAAAACTCTGAGGTGTTCTTCTGCGAGTTTGCGACAATATTCTGAAAGTTCCTTCTCTTTTGATAGCGCTAACTCCTTTTCTTTTCGTTCTAGTTTTTCCCTCTCAACTTTTTGCATGAGCGAAATTTCGGCTTGCAACTTTAAGGCGTCGTTGTCACTGTATGGCAAATTTGGGTTCATGTAGTTCCACAGCACAAATCTTTGTATAGTTTCAAGCAATAGGGTTTTGTCTTGACTATGGACACTTTCTATGAGAGACAACGGAACGCTTGCGAGCTTTTCTTTACTCATTGGCTTTCAACCCCCCCATATTCGCGGTCGAATTGTTGTATTTTTTCCTGAACGTCGCTTTGATCAAGAAACTGTTGAATACTTTGTCGGACAACAGCCCCCAAGCTGGGGAACTTTGCCTTATGTATTATAACCAGTTTCTCGATTTTTTCAATGTCTTCGATAGGCAAGAGAATAGTCAACTGGGTTTTTCTGTTCTCTCGCATAACTCCTTTCATGCTATCATACCTCCTATGGTTTTTCGCCTACCGCGCTTGTCGGTAAGCATAGAAAAAATAAGAGGGGTGGTCTGGAACTTCCCCAGACCTTACGGTCATGTCACTATCAATACCTATAGCCTAACCCAATGGCGTCTAACTCATTGTTTCCTCGGGGTTTATCTCGCCACTGGACTTGTCAAGTCGTGGCGTTCACTATTGTATGTTATAGGTAGGTTCACCACACGTAAGGTTTATTAAATTCTTGTATTAAAACAGTTCTTGTATATAAATCATAAATCTAGAACAAAAATTGTAGGAGATTTAACAAAATGGGTATATTAACGACAAAAATGAAAAAGTTCGTTGAAAGCGAGACCAAAGCGGGATTCGCAAAGGATGTTTATTATAGAAGGATCAGACAATACGCACAGAGCGGATTAAAAGATTTAGCATTATTAGCGGAGAAGCTTCCAGAATCTGAAATTGAACAGATTTTTAATGTCGAAACTCTGAAACCACTATTTGGCGCTATTTTTAACACAAAAAACATGGAGGATCAAGCTAAAAAGGATAGAATACTAAAAATATGTCACATCATCCTCGATCTTATAGGCAATTTAACCTTCGCGAGAAAATTGGCGCCAGAATACGTATCGATAATTCTAGGTGATAAAGAACGCGATTCTATGATAGCGATTAGATCAATTTTTCTAGCTAGAACCGAGCGGGGAGAATATTAACATTTTTTTATGACATGTGTACTTCGCGACCTTACCTCTTTGCACTTTACCGTGCGCCATAATAAGCATACGTGTTCGTGTCGAAGGGTTGCGTTGAAAAGAATTAAAATTTTTAAGGGTTTGAGGAAAACAAAAACCAAAGCGTGTGGTCGATTGTTTTAGGGTGAAATAAAGACATTCTGAGGTTAAACCGACACGGAACTGCTCTATCGCTTGCTAACTGACAAGTTCAAGATCGTCGAAGTTGGTTATTTAAACGACGGAAAGGTAAACGTGATCGTGAAAAAACGTTGACATAAACGCGAGGATGGTTTTTTATAAAAGTCTTAAATTCCTAAAAATAAATTAAAGTATGAGAGGTTTTCTGGTAAGCGAAACATACTTGATGAGTAGTAATACTTATAAGCAAGTAAGCCCACAATTCTACAAGGTGAAACAAATTGGGAGTGATTAAGAAAACAGTGGCTATCCATCCGCTAATGAATTCATATGTCAGAAAAACATGGTCAATTCTGATAGAGAAAGGTTACGATGCGGGCTATTCGACAGCTCTGAACTTCATGTTGCTTGGCTTTACAATGGAAGCTATCAAGTCGGGGGGACTAGATCATACAGTGCGAGATGTTATTTGGTCATTCATTAGCGATGAAAAAACAATCAATGAACTAAATCTAGAAGACCTTTTAACGCAACTTGGTGAGAAAATTAAACGGGTGTGAGGAAATGAAAATCAAATGTCCAGTATGCGGAATTCTAGGGTGTTTGCAAATCAGAGGCAATTCTGGAAGGGTTCAACATTACATCGGCTTCAAAGATGGAAAACGATTATATCAATGGCATAAAATCGAAATGCAGTTACTACCAGAAATGGTAGTAAATGGTAGTAAAAACATGGTAGTAAATAAATCCAATTCAAGCCTATTTTTTGAAAACATGGAGCCTCGGGCGGGATTTGAGCCCGCGACCTCCGCCTTACCAAGGCGATGCCCTAACCAGCTAGGCCACCGAGGCACAAGCCCAAGCAACCAAAATATTACAACCCCACCCGTCTTTAAAGGATTTCGAAATACAAATTCTCATGACGGTTTCAGAAAAGAACCGTAAACTAGCTTAACTAAGTTCTGGTGCGGGGTGTGGGGTTTGAACCCACGCAGGCCTACGCCATCAGGTCCTAAGCCTGACTCCTTTGACCAGACTCGGACAACCCCGCAGTCGTAAAATAAACTTCCTCCAACCCCTATTTATTTCGTATGCCTTTTTGTACAGCCGAGCCTCGACGTTGAAGGAATAAGGGGACCATGTCTCCCATTCAGCTTCCATCACCTCCACCAGCCCCCCGGGGTAGGCTAGCCCAAAATTTTCACATATGTAAACAAGTATCTTGCTGTTTACAACTTTGCCTCTACTTCCACAGCAACTCCCTGCTTAATGAGGATCCTAGCGTTTTCTGCAGGCAGTGTAGCTATGTCTTCTGGCTTAAAGGGTCCATACGGTTTCATGTCAGACCCGATTATGGCGGGAATTTCCTGCAGGAACCGCACCACCATCTTTCTCGGCTTCTCTTTTTTCTCCACCGGTGATATCTGTCCTCGGAAAAGGTCTTTCAAAAATGCTTGATAAGACTCCACAGAAGGAAGGATCTCCCCATGCAACCTTTCCTCTTCCTCGGTCAAAACCTCTCTCGACACGATTTTTCCAGCCATAGCTTTTCTTAACGCCTTTTCATAACGAAGCCGAACTAGGTCCTTAACCAATTTTTTGATGTTCTTAAACTCACGCTGCATGAGCCTAGCTCTCGTTGTCTTTTCGTCCAACATCCGGCTTTCTTCCCTCAATTTTTTCATATAACCAGCCAGTCTAACAAAGAAATCTCTCGGGAGAACCTGAACCTCCCCGCTTTCCTTTTCCCTTCTCCACGCCTCGTAGAGCTCGTCGTACATGCCTATTCCACCTCCGCCGCCCCTTTACACAAAAGTAGCAACGCTACCGCAGTGGGCAGTTCTAATCTCTGTCTTTCATAAGGCCCGTAGATTTCCTCCCCCAACCTAAACTGGGGAGCCTCGGACACAAAAACGGTCACCACACCTTCCTTGAAGGCTATGGCGCTTTTAAGGGGGTCAAAACGCTCGATGCCAGCAATGGGAACCTCAACCTTCCTCAAACCAGTTTTTCCATGCAACGTGTTAGTCAGCCGTATCAAACGATGAACGTCCGTAGTAACCACAGTATCAATTTTCACCGACTGCTTCTCCACAGCACGTTGAGCAATTTTTCTCCAACTTTGAGCACTTATGCCTTTCACGATTCCCCAAGGTCCTTGTTCTTTCCAGCTCTCCACAATCCTCTCCTTATGCTGAGTTAGGATGTCAATAGCCGCCTTTTTCAATCCTATTTTTTCTAGTTCTTCCGGGGTCGCGGTGAGGAGAAACTCGTAAGTTCCCCTAGCGATTCTTCCTCTCCATCCTAAACCACCCAAGTCCGGCCCAGCCAGTATGGGCGATTTTTTCCTGCTCCTTTTTTCTACCAAGCCGTGAAAAACGGTTTCCAGCCCTATTCCCATGATGTAGTCAACGATTTCCTTGCGGCCCATCGGGTCGAGCGCTTGAACCTCCTCACTTTCTACGTGAAGATGATACCCCCTATGTCCAGAAAAATACACATGCATTTCTTCAGCAGAAAACCCGAAATCCCTCATCAACAGATCTATAAGCTTCATCGTTTCTGCCTTTGCCGATTCCAAACAAACTTCACATAGCCAAGTTTTTTCATCGAACTTTTGCTCCCCGCATGCAGGACACTTTTCCGGTGGTGCTCCCCTACCCACGAAACCACAATTGTTACAAACCCACGTATCATGAACCTTGGCACAAGGGGTGGGAATGTGATCCGCGTCGATGTCAAAAATTAAGTCTGCACCTAACCAGCCTTTCTGCTCCATATCCTCTTCCGGCTTTTCATAAAAGGCGCCAGAATAATAAGTGTCGGAAGGAACTGTTGCTTTCAAAAACTCTCGCAGAGAATCCACGTTTTGGAATCCCTTATGCCTAAGCATGATTCTTTCTTTAAATAAGAGAAAGCCGAACTCACGTTTCTCAATGGAGGTAGGCGGCGGAATAGTGGAAGCGTGTTTCTGATAGTACTCAGCGAACTTATCTTGAACAAAGGATTTTGTTTCGATTTTCTTCACGCTCGTTCCGGCGGAGCCTCTGTTCTAATGATCTTTAGCTTCCTTCGATAATAAGCGAGCGGATGACGTATTTTTCTGCAGATCTCGTTCATGCCAGGGCAGACTCCGTGGGTGCGTAGAGTGTCACATCGAGGAGGAATGTATCTAGTTCGAGAGCCCCTTCCGCCAGCTATATGTTCCACTTGATAGCGGGTCATTCTTTCATTAAAGTCAGACAGGGAACGAAACAGATCAACCACATTTTCCACAGTCATGCCAGCGTTTATTAAAAAGGAGGTTAGTGCAAAACGACCCACATGGGAGATATGGCGCCCCGACGATATGGCATCATACAACGCCTTTATACAGGGTGGAAATGCGATGATAGAAATCCCCTTAGGAAGCTCTTCTAACCGAATCTTACCTCTTTTTTCCATGAACAACCGCTGCAACTGGTCCACGCGATCCATGATGCCCTGCGGTAATAACCCCACCTTTATGTTGAGTTTCCCTTCGATGTACCTACGTACCTCTTCTTCTAGCAGGCGGCTTACCTCAATTTTTGTTAGATAAACCTCTCCATTCAGCACAAGTCGGTTAACAAGTTTCCATCGTTTGTCTTGAATACTGGTTGCATTTTTTAAAAAATCTGTAAAATGGAGCACAAAATCATAGGTTAATGAACCGACGGAGGTCTCAATCAATCTTATCTTCCACTTAAAGTTGCTTGAAATCTCTATAACCTTCTCCTTACTTTCCTCTCTTAGCAGATTAGAAACTCGTTTTGCCTCAGCGAGTGCGTATCTTCTCTTCAGAAGCGGGTCGGCCGTCGCGGCAACAATCATCACCGCTATTGGAAAGGATGAAATCTCGATGTCATCATTAGGCGACGGTCCACTCACCATATTAGAAAGGGTAGCCTCTTCTATTCGTTTTCCAGCTCTGTCTAGTATGGACTCGTACTCTGGACTTGACAAGTCATCAATACTAATATCTAACGTTTTCACGTACTCGGCTGCTTCTGGCATGAAGGGGTATTTGGCTAAGTCGCTTTTTGTAAGTACCTACTTTCCCTCCAAGTTTATCGCACGCTACTCTACTTCTATGCGGGGCGCCAAATAGAATGTCAATTTCCCTTCTTTTGGTTGCTGGAAATCTAGACGAACGGGCATGTCGGTTGAAAATTCTATAGTGGCGATGTCGGAGGTGGCGACCGCAGCCTTAACTATTTCAGAGAGGTAGCTTAGGCTGAACGTGGCCTTAGACGGTTCCTTCGTCTCTAAGTCTAAAAGTGCGTCGCTTCCTTTCTTTAACTCGATGGTAGCCCCCATAAGGTCTCCGGTGGCACGCATCAGCATTTTTTCCTGGTCCACTTCAATTCGAACATGATCGCTTACTAGAAGGGCGTCTTCGATGGCTTGACGTAGCCCTTCTGTCGTGGTTTTCGCTCTTACGTTAAAGGAGATTTTGGGGGTTGGAACCTCTTCTTCCATGGCTTCTAGGGTAGGCATGTTAAAGGTTCGTGTATATTTTCCTTTAATGGTCAGGTGTAGTCTTCCAGTTTTTTCATCCAGAGAAAGTTCGACGGACTCGTCTTTTCCCGCGCGTCGAAGCAATTTGAGCATTTCACTAATGTTGATGCATATTTTCGTGGCTTCGCTACAAACGTACTCGTCGAATACAGTTTTTGGCCACTCGAAGTCGACCATGGCAACTCGTGAGGGGTCCATGGCGCGAAGTTTAATTCCGTCCGGAGTTGCGTCGAAGGTGGCTTCGTCGATAAGGGTGGAAACCGCGGTGATGATGTCTCTCAAAAGCTTCGCATCTGCCACTTTAAACCTGAACACCAGTAATCCTCCCTCTAGCTTATGTTTAGCCTTCTTTTTTGTTATAAACCTTTTAGTTTGAAAATTTTTGGACCCTCTATACCCGGGGGGTCTAGCTGGAGCAGGTTTCGTGATTGCGTGGATTTGATGGACTGGACAGAGTCCTAAACGCATAATATATTATTGGTGTAAAGATGAGCAAGAGTTTTAGCTGTATTCTCGGAAGGTGTAGTTGCATTTAGTGCATCGGAAGAACTGCGTGGAGGATTCGTCGCTTCCTCTGGTTTGTACTTGCCATGCGTAGGCTAGGTTGTTTCCACATTTGGGGCACTCTACCCTAACGGTGGGTAGGACCCGTAGTTTTTGTTCTTCCTTCCCTATCACGGCTATGCACTCTTGGGGAGTGTGCTCTATAATTTTGGGGATGAGCTCCGGGGCGCGTTCTGTTTGTTTTTCATAACCACACTTAGGACATGAAAGTAGAAGAGCGGCTTTCCTCCCCTCTTTTCTCCGAGTTGGGGTTAACCTTGTTCCACACCCGGGGCAAAACTCCATTTCATGTCACCATGTTCTCGCTTTCTTTTCCTTTCATCTCGAGTCTTTTAAATGTTTCTTTAAATTCAATACTTATTCACGTTTCAGCTTCGTCCGGTGGAAATGAGGTATAGTTTGTGAACAGAGGGAATTTAAGACACCCTAGTCATGACACACAACCTTGTTTTGTGTTTTAACCGATATTTGAATTTCACATATATTTAAGGAAAGTTTAAATATGACATATGTCATATTATTTTTCATGGAGGATATAACGCTGTTATAAAAGGTGGTGGCTCGTGTCAAATGAGGAAAGAAGCGTGTCATGGGAGTCCAGGGGTTGCCGTGATGAGATTCAAGACGACCTTTATCCTGGAAGGAGAGCGTGCCACCTAACTTGTAACCCCTGCCTCCAACCCGACAACTGGCCTAATTGCAACGATTGTGAAATCGTCGGACACTGTAGAGCCGCTCTTGAACGCATAAAAAATCTAAAGCTAGAGAAGGGCCAATACTTCAGAGGACAGCTAACTGGAGAAGAAACTTTGTATCATGTTCTACACTTCGTAAACAGCCATCAACGCATCATAAACAAAGTCGGCGAAGAAAAATACAGGGAAGAATTAAAGCAAGAAAATCTAAAAAGCAACTAAGTTTCTTCTTCTTTCAATCGTGCTAAACCCGAGGCTATGATGTGCGCTACTCTTAACGCCTCCGGAATGTTACTTCGCGTCGACGTGCTCTTTAAAATCTTTTCAGCATCTTTCTCCGAAACCCCTACAACCTGCATATATACGGCTTCTTCGCCCCTTCGGGTAGACACCTCAATTATTTTTCCAGCGTTTTGTACCGCTTCCCATCGTTTTTCAAATCTAGGCAGATTCATGAGAGCACTTTTTATTTCCTCGAGATTGGGCCTATCTCTTGTCACCGCTATAATCGGCAACTTCAATTTTTTGAAAAGTTCCTTCATATCCACCACGTTGAAGCCGGCGAAGGTGATGCCGTTTAGCATCACCACTCGAAGTTGATCGTAATGAGGCGAATTCATTACCATGGAAGCAATCTTTTCGGTGGCGTCCATTCCGTCGATCTCTATCTCTGTTCGCATAACTCCGTCAAGCCAGTATCCACCACGGTACACGACTCCAACAAGGTCCACTATACCCTTAGTATGGGGAACAAAAATTCCATCATCAATTCCTACTACCCTAATCTCCGGTTTTACGGAGCGAATCTTCACAACCTTCTCTTCATGCATAAGTGGGCACCAAGCCTACCATACTGTCTTGGTTTTGATAAACTTAAGTGTTAATAATTGAAGGGTGGGGGCGCTTGTTTCCATTTAGCCCTTAATTTGCCTGAGCCATCTCGACCTCTCGGGTGGGTGAGAAGCCATCGTTCTGGATAACGCTTAACTTTCCATGTCTCCCGATCCTCAACTGAAGTTCACCCTTAAACGTGGCGACGTTAGCATTCTCGATTCGTAGGACATCGTTAACTGATACCATGCCTATTTGTTCGTTCCATAAAGTTAATCTGACGGTTCCAGTCTCGTCCATGAGAACGGCGTTTGCTAACATAACATACTCGTCAAACCTGGTGAGGACCAACCTTGGTTCAGAGATTTTAAGAACCCTTGCTTCCAGGTTAATTCGCTTCATTCCAATCTTCAAATCCTTAATTCGTAAGTTGTTTACGATAGGCTCTTCACTCTTTTTGACTGAAAACGGTCTTGAACGCTCAGTGACGTATCTAAATTCTTTGAGTGGACCATTCTCTTTAAGAATGCGTTCAGGTACGGGAAATTGTGCAACTGCTTTGTAATTGCTGGTTATGAGAAAGATGGCGTAGCCCTTTGCTTTTTGGCGACATTCGATCGTTAACTTTTCACATTTCGATTTTTGATTTTTCCAAGCAGCAACAATTTTATCAAAAAATTCGCTGGAATCAATTCCATACTTCATTGAAACTTCGGCGAGATACTCAAGAAGCCTACTATCCGCATACGATCGCTGTCTACCGTGTGGGCGTCCTCGCCCACTCGATATTTTTTTTCGCACTCAACTCATTTCCTACTCTCGTGCTAACGTGATCTCGATCGTCGAAACCATTCTTGTTCCGCCTTCTTCTTGCTTTATTTCCTCGGTTCCTATAGTGATCTTTCCTATGTTCGCGTCCTTCATGAATCTTCGTCTGGTTATTTCAGCGACGTCCACAGCAGTTGTTATCGCTCGTCCCCTCGCCTTTAAAATAACCTCTTTAGAGTCGGATGTGGTAAATTGCGTTATAACGGCCATTACATAACTCATCACAGGCTTTTTCCCAATGTATATGGTATTCGGCTCTTTAGACAAGGTCTCCACTTCTTTATCCGATTTTTTCCGCTGTAGCGAATCGTGGACCCACTCGGGTTATCCGAATCTTCACACGGTCTCCGATCTTAGTTTCTGGGACAAAAATCACAAAACCCTCAATCTTGGCTATCCCTTGACCCATTCGGCTTAACGCTTGAATGGTAACTTCGCGCTCCTCGCCCTCTTTCACCGGTTTAAGTCCTGGTGGACCACGTGGCCTGTAACTCATTTTCCACTCCAGCATCTACATCTATTGAACGACATTAATATAGGGGACTCTCCTTTTAAAATTATGCTATCATAATTGGCAAGTTAAGAGCCCGCCAATAATTAAACCAAAACAACAGATCAAAGTGGTATTTATGTTCGCTTTCATACCGCAATATAAGAGTCTACATGAAGTCTTGACGGATCACAAACTCGCCGCCCTAGGAGACGCCTACGTGAATTTTATCTACTCCTTGGCTCTGTCAAATCGGAGGGGCGAGCCTATAGGTGCTAAGGTCAATAGCCGAATACTCGCTGAGGCCCTTAAGAAAGCGGAACTAAGAAAATTTCTGCCCTCAAGAGCTGACCGCCACAAACAAGCGGATGCTGCTGAAGCTTTAACCGTGTACGCTTGGATACAAGGTTTGATAACCCTCGAGGAGAGTGTTAACATTCTAAAACAGCACGAAGATGCAACAGAAGCGTTCTGCTCTTTTCTCCTTATGGCAAAAAGAAAGCTCAATATGCGAGGTTTATCAAGCAGCGTTCTTTAAACTTCATTTTCGCTGCCATTCTTTCAACGCTTTCTCGAAGGTCACTCTCAAAACCGTGCTACGCTCCCGTATTTTTTCCGCCGCATCCTGTAGGGCGGTTTCTGGTTTTCGTCGTCCCTTTGTGCGAAGGTAAACGATGGGGTTGGAGACTAGTGGGTGTGCTATATTGTACCCCGCCATTTCAACAGTGTCGTCTTCCAGAAGAGTTTTCTGTAACACGTTGCAAAAGGTGTGACCCTCACCCTCAATTTCTATTTTCAATTCGTTAGATGTTTTTTCCAGAACCTTCATCTTCATTTCTTTCCCTCTACACAGCCCCTTTTCCATAATCTGAAGCCGTTTTTCGCTCTTCAATTTTACCGCAATTAGTACATCGCATCGCCATTCTCCCTAATGATAGTATATGTCCACACTGTGAGCAGAAGGCATAGATAACCCCTAAGGTTTCGTCCGCAGTCGACAAGTGATACACCCTATTTTTATCGCTAACCACTTTGGCTCGCATGATATCGCCAGTTTTGCATACGTCGAACATCGTCTGAACGTAGCTTGGACTTGCATCAGAGATGTGCAAGATACCGGTGAAAAAACCGGAGACTGGTCTTTTACCCACTTTTAGTATGCGTAACGTAGCCGTTTTGCTTTGCGTGTCTAACACTTGACCGACGACTATGCTTCCTATTTGAGGAACACCCAACGCATGGGTTACGGGATACACCGAGACCCTTTTATTCAGCATATCTAGTAGTGTGAAACCGGTAGTTTTAGAATATATGGTCCCCTGCTCCGCGTACGTACCGGGGCCAGGCGTGAATTCTTCAATGATGCCCAGTCGTTCTCCCGGCACGACAAACTGCCCGCTTTTTCTCTTTGACAGATGCATGCGTTCTTCCTTCCATTCGATATAAATCAACCCTAACGTTATACTTTCTTTTAGTATGAAACTTAAAGAGCTTGGGGATCTCCATCTCCATGGGAAAGATGCCAGTAACTCTTCCTCCGTGCCCCTCAATAAACCTTTTGATAAACTCTTGGTTGTGTTTTCCACTCTTGTGTAGTGAGTATATCTTGTTTCCCAGCTCCAAGGATTTTTTAAGGAACTTTTGATCCGCCCCTCTTCTTTGCACGCCAAAAGGAGGATTCTGCAGAACCGTGTCGAAGGACCCCCAGATAACATCGATGTCTCCCACGATCCAGCGGGTCTTTTCCTTCACCCCCATCTTTTCCGCATTTTTCTGCGCCATCCTTACCGCCACCTTGTCTACATCGACACCGACCACTTCTCTTGCATCGAGTAAAGCCGCGCCAATGCCAAGTCTTCCCGTGCCGCAGCCCAAATCCACGACCGTCTTATTGACAATGTCGTCGTAAATGTACGTCGCGATGTAGAGAATTTCCGCGGCGACTTCTGAAGGTATTGTGTATTGCTCGAGGTAAGCCTTGGGTGTGGGATGGGGCTCAACCTCGGAGAGGGCTTTTTCTAGGTCTAGCTTCCGAACCAGCCTTTTCTGCATAGTTCCTCCCAGCTCATCTTCTCCAGCATGACGAGTGCTTCGTGGAATGTGAGAACTGGCTTACGAAACCTCGGCGCATCATCTAAGGACACTCGAGGGCAAGCAGTGTTCACGAAGGCGTCAATGCTGGGAAACTGCATGAGCACTTCAGGCGTGATCTCCCTCAGTGCGAGCAAAGTGGCCCTCCTACCGCTCTTCTCCAGTTCCTCCTTGATTTCCATGGCTTCCCTCACCCTTTTTTGTCCACTTTTCAGACCGATCAACACCCCAAGTTGTTCCGCATTTTTCGCTTCGCAAATGCTTGCCCATCGCTGTTTGACTATCCTCTGAACCTCGTCGTCAATAGCATACGCTCTTTTTTCATATAGGTCGGCGATAACCGTCGGCTTTGCTGTAGCTAACCCTACTCCTACAGCGTGAAATCTGCCTCCCCCGACAAAAAGGAACGCCTCAACATCTTTTGAAATCGATTGAGCGTTGTTATAGTCGCACCCAATCACTTGCCCAGCGTATTTCAAGTGACCCGCATCTCCCACCGCAACCGTTTTCCCAGCCTTGAGAAGAAAATCCCTTATTTCATCCAGTAGATGAATGTGTTGAACCGTTGTTACTAACCCGATGCTTCCCCAGCGCTCAAGACAGGGCATCGCCTTTTCTACTGCTCCCCTAACGCTGACCCTCGCCCTAGCCTCCATATAAACCGTTGGCACCCGTTCTTCCTTAATCATTTGGCTATGCCCATAGTGAACAATCAAATTCGCACCTAAGTTTTCAGCGTCAAGGGTTGCTAAATCACAAGCACCGTAGCATGGATCAGCTGAGACAATGGCGACAGCCCCCGCCTTCTCGGCGACGGCGACTAAACGCGGCCCCTCCGCCTTCAGTCCCTCGGGGAGCTGGATAAGAATCCGTTTAGCTCCTCGCCCGCTTATCTCTTCCCCCAGCAGTTTTTCTTCAAGGTCGAAGGTCAATGTTTCCTTACCTTCTCTGCTATTGCATGAAAAACGATGTCGTGTAAGTTAGGTTATGATGAGAGTTTATCGAATGAAATCATCCCACTCAGAAGTCCATTCCCAATCTTGTCTAGAACTCTCTGGTTTACGTCCTGTGCCATGTTCGCGCATTTCAGCCAGTCGTTCAAGCAAAATCTTCTGCTCAAGGCTGGCAACCAACTTCCTTGTACTGACAACTGCGTCGGCGTTCACCGATATGCTATCGATGCCGCAGCGGACGAGAAACTCCGCAAAGTCTGGTAGGTTAGAGGGTCCTTCACCGCAGATGGAAACGGTGCACCCGTGTTTATGGGCTATTTTAATTAGGTGGGCAAGTATTCGTTTGACGGCGGGGTCTCGTTCATCGAAGTATCCCATTAGTCCGAGGCGCTCTGAGTCGCGGTCAATCATCAAGATGCCTTGCGTCATATCGTTCGAACCGATGGAAAATCCGTCGCATAGCTTTGAGAACTCGTCTGCCATTATGGCGATAGCTGGGGTCTCAGCCATAAACCATACTTGAAAGTCTCTCGATCTATCCAGTCCTTCCTCTTTCATGATCTCGAGGCATCTTTTCGCTTCCCACACGGTCCTAATCATCGGCAGCATCACCCAAACATTCTTGAGTTTCCATTCTTCCCTACACTTTTTGATAGCCTTACATTCCAGTCTAAACGCCTTTTTATACCACTCGCTTATGTACCTGCTTGCGCCACGCCAACCGAGCATCGGGTTCGCCTCTGATATCTCGTATTTCTCTCCGCCCTTCAGTTCTCTATACTCATTGGTCTTGAAGTCGCTGAACCTAACGACCACTGGGCGAGGCTGTATAGCCCTCGCAACTGTAGCTATTCCCTCGGCTAGTTTGTTCACAAACTTGTCGGCTTGCCCCGTTTCTAGAAGGTATGATGGGTGTTCTCCTATGTAGCTGGCCAAGATGAACTCGATGCGCATCAGCCCTATACCATCAAAGGGTAGGTTTTTATATTCCTCAATCATCTCGGGAACGCCGAGGTTTAGGTAGATTTTTGTAGCGGTGATCGGAGCAGACTCGATCACTGACGGCGCTACGGCTGAGGGTGTGGGCACCGATGGCTTTGCCGGTTCATCCATAATTCCTTCGTATACCACTCCGCTTCTTGCATCTACTGTGTAGCTTTCACCCGTGGTCATCACTTTTGTAGCATTTTCTGTCCCTACGATACATGGAATACCTAGCTCACGGCTTACAATGGCTGCATGACATGTGACTCCACCTTTGTCGGTGACGATCGCTCCGGACAGCCTCATAAATGGTACGTAGTCTGGGTTAGTCATGGTTGTGACCAGCACGTCGCCCTTTTCCATGAGCTTCGAGGCTTCTTCAGGCGTTAGAGCCACTTTTGCTACTCCCACTCCTATGTCTCTTTTTCCAGCCGCGATTCCTTTCACAACGACTCTCCGTTCCGTTGGTGGTGGGGGTGGGGTAGGCGGCTTCGGCGCCTCGATTTTAGGTAGCATCATCTTTGGACTCCACACGGTTTCAGGTCTCGACTGCACAATAAGGACGTTTTCTGGGAAAGGTAGGCCCCGGTCGATTGCCCACTCGATGTCTTGCGGCCTTCCTCCGTAGTGCTCTTCAATGTGCTTAGCAAGTTCTGCGAGTTTGACAATCTCCTCATCGGTTAAGCAAGGTTGGTCCTGTCTCTCAGCGGGCACGTCAACATGAATGGTCTTCCCTGTCTTAGGGTCACGAACATACTCCACCGTTTTTCTGGCGACCCTTTTTTCAATGATTCTCAGCGTGCTTTTATCCACGATGTAGTCATCTGGGGTAACGGCTCCGGACACCACGGATTCGCCGAGTCCCCAGTTGGCCTCGATGACTATTTGATTCGGCTCTCCAGTCACGGGGTTTATGGTGAAGATGACGCCAGCAGCCTTGGCATTAACCATTTTTTGAACCCCCACACTGATGAGAACTTGCTCATGTTTGAAGCCCTTCTGGGTTCGGTAAAAGATGGCCCTCGGCGTGAACAAGCTCGACCAACACTTTATGGTTTTTTCAATAAGTTCCTCAGGTCCTCTCACGTTTAGGTAAGTCTCTTGTTGTCCAGCGAAGGAGGCTTCGGGCAGGTCTTCAGCCGTGGCGCTTGATCGTACAGCCACGAACATATGCGCTGATTCTATCCTTTTAGCGAGTTCATTGTAAGCCTTTTTTATGACTACTTTGATTTCACGTGGCATCGAGGTTGATTCAATGAGCTGTCGAACTTTTCTGGAGGCTTCTTCATAATGTTTAGGATTGTTCACGTCAGTAACAGTCTCTTCGATGATTTTGTATATTTGTTCAGCAATCCCCGTTTCTGTAATGAACTTTTTATAGGTGTATGCAGTGATCGCAAACCCAGGTGGAACAGGTATCTCTGCACGAAGCATTTCACCTAGGTTCGCATTTTTGCCCCCAACAAGGGGAACATCCTCTTTTGTTAAATCCTCAAACCAGAGGATAAGTTTCTCCTCGGGCGAAACTTTCCCTTTTTCATAAGACCTCAAGATTTTCCACCTCCATCTAGTCCACATTTTTCTCAATGACTGTCCGACAAGTGATGGGTAACTTAGCCCCTCCCAGCCTCAACGCTTCTTTCGCAGCTTCAATACCATCCTCATTCACTTTGATCATTACGAGAGTTTGTCCTGATTTCACCTGTGCCGCAGTTCCTATAGGTTTACCGAAGGACCTCCTCATTCCATCCTGAAGTCGATCCGCATGCGCCCCAAAAATCATTTTGTTTTCTCGAAGCACAGCGTGCGGGTAGGGTAAGATTCGTAAAAAATAACTGTTTCCCAACTTATCAGAAAGAACTCGATTTACTGCTACACGGGCTGCTTCCAATGCGTTGTGGCGAACCTGCGCTTCCCTTTGGGCAATTAAAAGAACTTGGTATTCAAATTTACCTGCAGAATCTCCCATGGTAAACTTGGTAATTTTCGGTGGGGGAGAGCCTCGAATATACTCCTTTCTCGTATAGGGCTGACCCTTCGCCTTTCGATAGTTGCGTGCCCTCATAGCGTTCCCCTCCCTCAGCATACAGCAACATGGCGATATTTAAAGCCTTTATTCAAAATGCTATTCCTTGCTTTAAACTTTCCTATAGTAAAGATATCACTTGTGGGACCTATAACCTTCTGCAGCTGAGATGCTATTAAAGGAAAGCCTGGAGCTGGCTCAAGCTCTCCTAGTACCACGAGGATCTTAACACGTGCGCGAGGGAGACCCCCTAGGTTTTAATAGGATCCAAATAGCGGTCTATGGCCTCCTAGCGATGCGTTTTATGTATTACTACGTTATTCGTGTTAATTTTCACATTTTTATTGAGTATAGATTCTAAACGCCCTTAGTATGCTCTGAGAAGCCAAAGAACAGAATGAGCTCCTGGGCGATTCTTCCGTCCTCATCGGGCAGTGTTCTAATGCCGCGGCGTATCCACATGGGGAGAAAGCGTTGGCAGTATCTTGTTGCAAAGCGATAGTCTAGGAAGATCATGGCTCCTCGATCCTCCAGAGAGCGAATGGGTCTGCCAGCAGCTTGAGAGGCTTTTTTGAGGGCGGAAAGAACGTAACCATACTCGCGTCCATGCCCGGGAAAACAACTCTCATAATAGTTGACCTGTGCGCTCGTTCTTGGAGTGGGTTCAGCGTAGGGCACACCAACCACAGCCACAGAATTCATCGTGTCGCCTGGGTAATCGGCTCCCTCAGACGATCGACCTCCTTGAACCCCCAGCAGAACCGCGCCTCCTCGTTTAGCATACGACTTGAACCGATTCACGAGCAGGTCGTTTTCTTTAGAGGACATACCCCTATGCTCAGAAAACAGGGGTTTATCGATCACCGCCTCCAGCTCAGCCCGAAGTAGTTCCTCCAGCACATCGTAGGAGGCGGTGAACACACCTACGTTGGCCGGGGTGTAACGAACCACTTCTGCTATGCGTTTTACCAATTTTTTATACATACTTCTTGTTCGTTGTTTCATGGCAGTGGTGACGCCGCAACAAGCAAGAGGGAGAATATGCTCTCTCGGGAAGGGGGATGGAACCGCTTTTCGAATGGTTGTTTCGGGCAGGTGGGTTATTTTCATGTAGGATTCGAGAGGCTCCAGTGTTCCTGATATGCCGACGCTACAATATACGGATGAGAAAACGTGAGCCGTGACCTTGGCGGGATCCAACGCCACGATTTCTAGTCGAGCAGAGGCTGCGCCTGTCTTTGCCACATATTTGCTTAAAATGTGGGTGAAAGAGATATCATCGGAGGTTTCTAGCCACTTTAGAAGGAACTCGCCCACCTTATGGATGTGGGAGCGGGGATACTTCCCCTGTGATAATAAACTGCGCTTGATCCAGTTTCCAGTGTTGTGCAAGTATTCAAAAAAGGTTAGGGGCTCGTCTACCCCAGCCTTTGTTCTGATCGTTTCGATCAAAAAATCGGGAGGAACACGCCTCTCCTCCTCAACTCGCATCGCCATGCTTTCTATTATCACCTTAAATTGTCTGGAGAAGGCAGCGATGTCTTTATAATGGAATTTCTTAGCCTCCTGTTCAGCTTGTCGAACCGCAAACAGGGAGAGGCTGTCACTAGCTATCTCCACGGCGGCGTCCGGGAGGTTGTGCGCCTCATCCACGATGAGAATGGTTTCGCGTAAGGGTTTTTCAAGCTGCTTTAGGAAGGCTCCGCGGATGACCGAATCGAAAACGTATATGTAACTTAACGCGACGACATCAACCTCACCGATCATGAGCTTAGTGAATTCATAGGGACAGAAGCCTTCTGCTCTACAAACTTCTTGAACCTCAGGAGCAGTGTAAGGCCTAGAAGAGATATGCAACTGAAGCTCTGCGAACCTATCACCGTTTTTATGTATGTTTTCATGATAGGGGCACTGCTCCCTAGCCTTTAACAATTCACAGACCTCCATTGCTGACTTGGCATCTGGCGCGTGTCGAAGAATAAAGGGGTGGAAGCACATTTCACACCTTCCTCGAATGGAAAGTCCAGAAACGGCTTGCCTCTTTGAAATGGCCCTAAGCTCCTCGATCACGCGGTCGTGTTGGCGATGCGTTTTTGCTGTGTAGAGGATCTGTAAGCCCTTCTCCTTGGCTATGGGTAGGCAAGCAGATAGAGCCGCGACGGTTTTACCTAAGCCGTTGCTTCCCTCAAGAAGAACATGGTTGCCCGCTTTCACTGCCTCATAAATAGTATTGGTGAAAGTGTCTTGAAAGGGTCGAACACTGGAATAGGGGAAGTAATCAGCGACTTTTTCAGCAAGTTTTGATCCACTAGTCATATTCATTCTTATCGCTAGTCCTCTAGATGTTTGGATGGGCAAAGCATGTTGACGGGGCAAGGTTTACATAAGGTCTTTCTAGCTTTACAACACTTTCGCCCGAGTAAAATAAGCAGTATATGAACGGGGAAGTATTCTTCAGAGGGGAAAAGAGACTGAAGCGTTAGTCGAACCCCATCGTAGTTAGCGTTGGGCGGGGCTAATCCCAGCCTCTTTGAAACGCGGTTCACGTGGGTGTCGACGGGAACCGTGGGCTTTTCAGCGCAGAAGAGGAGGACAACATCGGCGGTTTTAGGTCCAACCCCCGGGATGCGGAGAAGCATCTTTCTTGCTTCCTCAAGAGGCATCGAATAAATGAAGTCGAGGGAACCATTAAACTCTTCCAGAATTACGCGAGAAAGTTCCCTTATCACCTTCGACTTGTTCCTGTACAAGCCCGCAACCCTTATAGCGTCCTCAATCTCCTTTACACTCGCCTTCGCTAAGGCATCCGGAGTTATAGAAAACCTTTTTGACAGGTTTTCGAAGGCCCTAGCCGTATTTCGGTCGTTAGTGTTTTGAGAAATCACTGTAATGATTAGTGTTTTAAACGGATCTTTGGTTGAGTGGACCCATTGCGGGAGGGGAAAACTTTCTTCAAGAATACGAAGGATCTCCGCCGCCCTGTTTTTTGCCACGGCACTTCGACCTCGCTTGAAAACAACTAAATACTGAGTGGACGAAGTATAAATAGCATGGTAGGGCTACACATGTCACGAGCAAGAGTTGTGAAGGAAGAAATACTCGAAAGGGAAACGCTTTTCTTGGCTCTTTATTTAGAAACAAAAAACGCAGGTTTGGTTCTCCTAAGTGAAGGCGAGGACCAGCTGGGTACGTTAGCAGTGGCTATACCACAAACACGGGAGATGATTGGCCCCCCGCTATCTTCCGTTCTACTTGGCGACCGAAACATAATGGTAGCCCGCCTCTTCGCCGAACGACTGGCAGAAAAGACAAAGAAAATCGCCTTGGTGTCAGTTTTTATTAAAACAATTAGCGAAAGGGAGGCAGGACCAATTCTTCTAAAGCTCATAGAGAAAATCGTTAGAAAGGAGGAGAGCTGAAGAATGAGTTTACGAAGGTTTCTTAAGGAAATGGAGGAAAGGGGAGAGGTCGTTCATGTAAGAGATCAAGTCTCGCCCCACTTCGAGGCCTCGTCCATCATGAAAGCATTCGACGGAGGCCTAATACTGTTCTTTGACGATGTAGAGGGGCATGCCACAAAGGTTGTGGCGAATGTCTGCGGAACTAGAAACAGACTCTGCTCAGCGCTACGCATCAGCCCAGACAACTTCTATCAGCAGCTAACTAACGCGTTGCGCTCACCGATTCCACCAAAGGTCGTCAAGGAGGGATCAGTCAACGAGGTAATTGAGAAAGCAAGTTTGTCAAAGATCCCAGTTTTGACCCATTTTGACAAGGACGCTGGCGCCTACATAACCTCTGCCATAGTTTCTGCACGAAGCTCGGATGGGAGGATTGAAAATGTTTCCATACACCGTCTCCAAGTCTTAGACGACAATCACTTAGCCATCCGTTTGGTTCCCAGACACCTCTTCCAGCTGTGGCAAATGGCTAAGAAGGAAGGAAGAGACTTAGGGGTTGCCATAGCGCTGGGCTTGCACCCAGCCGTCTCACTGGCTGCTTCCTCGCCCGCTCCCTTTGGTGTGAGCGAGTTTGGCATAGCGAACGCACTACTAGAAAACAAGATGCACTTGATAAAGTGTGAACATGTGGATGCCTATGCTCCAGCAGACGCGGAACTAGTATTAGAGGGAGTTATGTCAGTGGAGAAGGAAACCATGGAGGGTCCGTTGGTCGACATAACCGGAACATACGACATCCAAAGAAGTCAACCCGTCATTGAAGTGGTTAGCATGATGCATTGCGAAGACTACCTTTACCAAGCGCTTTTGCCCTCTGGAGCAGAACACAAATTGTTGATGGGCCTACCGCCTGAAACGATGATTTGGGAAGCCGTTTCTCGTGTTGTGCCCGTCGTAAAGGCGGTAAACCTCTCCAGCGGTGGATGTGGATGGCTCCACGCCATCATCTCCATTCAAAAACAAACAGATGGGGACGCAAAAAATGCTCTTACGGCGGCTTTTGCAGCTCACCCGAGCCTTAAACACGCCGTAGTTGTTGACACCGACATAGATGTCTTCAATTTAGAACAAGTGGAGTGGGCCATCGCAACTCGCTTCCAAGCAGGCGAAGATATGGTCGTTGTCCCCTATGTAAGAGGGTCAACGCTAGATCCATCCGCTGACCAAGAAACGGGCTTAACCACGAAGCTTGGCATCGATGCAACACGCCCATTAACAAAGCCACGTGAAAAATTTGAGCAGGCAAAAATCCCAAGAAATGAAAAAGTCCTTACAATCATAAACGATATAAGAAAAAGTTTGGAAAGAAAGAAGAAAAACTAACAAACAACAGTGAAGAGCGTATTAAGGTCTCTAACGATAGCCCATTATTCCTCGCCTGTATCTAAGAACGTCCTTGTCACCACCAAACTCCCGTAACAATGTGACAAAATCTTTAGAAGTATGCATGTTTTCCTCTGTTGGATAGGGCTTTGACAAATCCGCCCTCAGCCTCTTTTGAGAAGTTACGACTCCTTTTTCGTTTAAAATTTTCAATGCATCCTTAACCTTCTTTCGAAGAACCTCTATCCGGTCTGCACCTAATTCTTTCATATACCATAGCTCAGTTAGGGTACCTTCTAAATCTGAATCCCAAGCGCTTCCATGAAGAATTGTTACGGCTCGCAGAATGTCGCAGCAGGTTTTCCATAGAACGTCCGTCTCCTCTTTCTCCTTTAATTCTCGAATCACCTCGGGTGCGCTCTCCATTTTCCTCACTTTAATTATAATGTTAACGAAGTAATCTTTTATGCTTATACCCTCACTTTAAAACGACATCTCAATTGGCCTAATCTGGCGCCTAGCTATTTTCTCTCTTTATAGAGCTTCTCTCTAAACGCTTAAAATCTTTCAGCGCTTCTAAACCTAACTAGGTTAGAGGAGATGGTAGACTAAGTGGACACGGCGCGAATTCTAATAGCACGCTGCTTCGATGCACCTGCTTAAGGGGGCTAAAGTTACGCTAACCTCATTTAAAGTAGGTGCATAGTACGCTGCCTTCGCAGAGTTGGTCATCATAGTGTTTACTCCAAGGTTTTTGATCCACGTGACGATGGCGCAAGTGTCACAGAGTACGTGGCCGCCTGCCTTTTCGATAATGTTCACGTGATTCACGGCTTTTTGCTTGAGATGCCGGGACGTGCAGACCCATAGTTCGATTCCCCTTTTCACTTTTCTTCCTTCAAGAGCTTGAGCTATGCTTTGAAGTTCGCTTAAGGAACAGTGGGGGCACCCGATGAAAATTAAGTCAGGAACTTCGGAGGCAGTAGACAAGCTTTCAACGGTGTTCTTTATATCTTTTGTTTCAATGGAAACGGTTTCAAGCTCTCTCTTCTCGAAGGGCACGCTATAATAGAACATGGACGTCATTCCGCTGGATGCCAACCCAGCGGCCAATTGCTTCAGATCATCATCTACGTAATTGGATAGTCCCTCAAAAATAGGAATTCTGTCTCTCAGCAGCTTTCCTGCATAAATTCCTAACGCTCCAAACTCCGTTTCATTGACGAGGCTGCACTCTACTTTGATAAGGAGGCTTGGTTGACGATTCTCGGCTTGATGCATGCCATAGTTGGGTACCTTCCCTACGAGGGCGGCCGCAAGGGAGCTTGGGCTGCCTTCCCTGTTCGTCCATGAGCCCAAAATCGAGTTGGCGTAGACCACCGCAGAAGACTCAGCCCATGCAAGATGCCAACTCGGCTGTGGCTTACGTAGGTAGTAGGGAGTGCACGTGAGGGTGGGCTGGATCCCCATTGTTTCATACAAATCGATGATGCGCAACTGCTTTTCTCTGCACTCCTGAGGAAATCTTTGGACTAAGTATTCTGGGTCGAAGCCTGCAGGATTAAGCGTGGAAATTACCAGTGTTTTTCCACCCTCACTTGCTAAAGTGTTGAGAAAATCGATGGAGGCATCCCCCATTGTTTTGTAGGAGACCCCGGATATGTGGGCAGACTTGATGGGTACTAGCCGGGTGGCGCCGAATAAATCGCCTAGGCGAACAAGAATCTTCATGGAAACTTGATATGCCCAGCCATACTCACCGTCATACATTTTTTCTTCTTCAGAAGTTAGATGCATGGTTTAGTTTTCTCCTCCCTCACAATCTTAACCAATCCCTTATCGCAGTCAACCTCCACGTCGTCACCCGTCATGATCTGCTGAATGTCCACCTGATCGATCATAGGAATCTCCGCGATGATGGCCCCCACGACCACCACGGGATCTGCTGTTTGGTTGATGATTGCTTTAGGGCCGAGTCCCCTTTTGGCTAGTGAGTACAGCACGTAACTGCCAACCGTGGAACCGTGGCCGTATGGAAAGCAAAGAATTGTTTCTTTCACGTTTTTTCCTTTTAAGTCGTGATCCTTCTCGATGATCACCCCTGAGTTGGGGTCTACTCCGCCGAGGAAACTAATTGGCTTCATGGATACTAGTGCCAATCCTCTACGATGCCCGGGAACAACGGGACGCCCCCTTAAAGTCTTAATTTCCAACGGTGTCTATCCCTTTACCATAGCTTAGTAGGAGATCCTAGCTGATGAAGGGGTTCCACCGAGCAGTTTTGCCGCGGCTTCCCCTACTTTTTCACGATGTTCCTCTTCCGTGTAAACTCGTAGAATGTTTATGAACCCCTTAAGTACTTCGAAGATTCCGGATATGTCGCTGAGGCGCTGAGGAACCTTACGTCCGTCTCGAGTTTTATAGAACACGGGGATTTCCATGGGCTCTAGTAAAACCGAGTGTCGGTATGGCACTGAAGGGAGTGTTGGCACGTCTATCATAACTGATTGTGGTTCAACTCCCGCCTCTGAGGCAATCTGATCTCGTATCTGCTTTCGAATTTCCTCGTTGCTAAAGATGCTCGATATCGTTTTGTCTCTGACATAGAAGGTTTGGTCGTAGGCGCACTTAAGCAGTCTTCGCCTCTCCAGATTTTCCACAGTCTTCCTGGACCTTGTGCAATTTTTTAGCATAGCCCACACGGTATAGTCATTAAGAGCCAGATACTCCTCAGGCGATCGGAAGTCTACTAGACCCAGCTCATCTTTTGCGTCTTCCATGGCCGTGGCGATCATTATCTGCGCTGCTCGTGCAACCCTGTGAAAGTATATGCTTTTGAAGGACTCAACCCGGGCTAGCATGAAGGACTCAAGGGCTGAGAGGGCACCAAGGTCCACTGCTAAGTTCTCATCAATTATGTCTAGCATATGGATAATGCGGAAGATGTCCACGTAACCATATTCCGCGCCAGTGTGATGGGTGTCTCGAACCACAAAATCCAGTTTGTCCACGTCCACCGCGCTTCGGATGATCTGATCCATGAACGCTCTTCCCGGCTTGTGCAACCATCCTACAGAAAGCTTTGCCACCACGTGAGGATCATATCCAAGCTTCTCGACGACGTCTTTTAGCTCAGACCTTGGAATAATCCAAACGTTCATGTCCTCGTGGGTTTTGCGGAGAAACTTTTCAAGCAGATGTTCGAAGATGTGCGAGAATGGTCCGTGTCCCACGTCGTGGAGTAGGGCGGCTATCCTAATCATTTGAACTTCATCTTCGGAGAGGTGTTGTGAAAGGTTGGGGCTTTTTAAGAGGAGCCCTGCCAGATGCATGACGCCTATGGAGTGCTCAAATCGGGTGTGGTTGGCGCCTGGATACACAAACTCTGCCCCTGCAAGCTGTCGTAACCGACGGAGTCTCTGCACTGGAAAGGAATCGATGATATCCTTCTCAGCCTCGGTAATATAGACATAGCCGTAAACGGGGTCCTTAATCTCACCCCAGTATTGTCGCATCCTAAGGTTCTCCTAGTCTTCTCATTTGAGCACCATTATTAAGGTAATCGATCTTATATTAATGATAGACGTTTCGCATGTTGGCGGCTGGGCATGATGAAACGTGGGGTGTTCGTCTGCATCGAGGGACTGGATGCCAGTGGAAAAACCACGCAGGCGCGTCGGCTAGTGAGGAACCTACGACGTAGAGGCTTTGAAGCTGTGTACACCACTGAGCCGAGTACTGGTGAAATCGGGAAGTTCATAAGAACGCATGTTCTTAAGAGGAGGAAGCGGGTACCAAGCGTGGTGGAAGCCCTTCTTTTCGCTGTTGATCGTGTTGATCACGTGGAAAGAGGGGTCAAGCCTGTGTTGCAAGAGGGTAAGATCGTGGTTTCGGACAGGTATGTGTTCTCGTCCCTAGCGTACCAAGGGGCAGCGGGTTTAGACCTTAACTGGATCGAAGAAATCAATAGGTCGGCTCTCCCCCCGGACTTAGCGATTTACATCGATGCCCCCCCGGAGGTGGTGGTGAAAAGGATAAAGCGGAAAAGGTCAGTCATGGAAAGTTTGCGAGTTCAGCAAAAGGTTCGGGAGATTTACATGAAGTTGGTAGAGAGAGGACAGCTGAGGTTTATTGACGGAAATAGACCAGCGGACGAAGTGTCGAAAGATATCTTGGCAGTGGTTCTTGATTTAAAAAAATTAGAGGGTTCGTAAGTATTTTAGTGTTAACGGTTTTAGCTGCCGCTGGAAAAGCTCTTCATCTATGCGCTTTATTATGAAGGTGATAAGGTCTTCTAGAGAGAGGCGTTGGGTGCCTCGTTCGTGGCAGATTTTTAACTCAACGCTGTTTTTGTAAAACATAAAGCGCACCAGATGGTAGTCGAACTTTAACGGAACACGTTTTTCTTTGTCAACAACATGATAACGAACGACGCAGAAAACGTCAAGGATTGGCGGTGGCTGTTTCACGATGGTCTCTTGAAATCTGTCCACCTCTTCTTTATCTAGATAATTGAACGTTGTACCTTCAGCTACTCCAAACTCGAAGCTAACCTCACATTTTGACGGGAGGGATGCGATATCACTGAAACGGTGGGTCTCTTGATTCAATTTATAAAGAGTGTAAAGGATCGCTTGTTGTAGTTTTCTTAACGAAATTCGGTGAGTGAACCGTGCAACGCTGTGGATTACCTCGGGGAAGTTTTCGTAGTGACCCAGCAATCTAGACATCCTTCATGAGCGCGTCGCATTATGCTCTTTTTATCTTTCTTATTCTTTCAAGGTTTTCAAGTAGGGTTGATAGAATCGCTCCTAATCTTTGTAGTTGTTGAAGGTCTGTTTCTTCCTTCATTTTTCTGTCCACTTCCTGTATCTTTGTAAGGATGGTGGACTCTAAGGCGCTAAGAAGCAGAGGACTCGTCGCCTCTGTTGTTGGTTCCCCCTCCTTTACTACCATTACCCGTTTTTGACATTGTGCACACCAAAGTTCTCCGCTTGGTAGCTTAAACAAAGGTGAAGAACAGGCAGGACAAGCGAGTTCCGTCAGAGTAGCACCTTGTCGAAGCAGGTCTGCCATAGTTTGTAGTCGCTTCGATTCTGCAGACAACTTTAAAGCCTCAGAAAGATTTTAGTCAGCAGTTGGTAATAAGCGCCTCGGCGCATGATTTTTCTAATTTCTTATGTTAACTAAAACATAGATCTTAGGTTAAACTTCAAAAGCACGTAGCGCGCGCTTTATTTGGACATCTATTTTCTGCCAGAAGCGAGTCTTGTTAGGGCATTTTCTCCTTCGGCATAGCCAGAAGCGATTAAGATATCGCCAGCCTCTATGATCACGTCCGGTTTTGGGCGTATCCACTTGTTTCCTCTTCTAACTGCTAAGACCTACATCCCAGTTTCCTATTGAATCTTTGCTTCCCGCAGGCTTCTTCCGTTTAAAAGCGATTCTTCAGACACTTGCACACGGGTCACCGTTTCTTCGGCTTCCTCAATCACCAGTTTCAAAATTGGATGTGGCTCCAGCCCCCTCAAAACAACTTTTGCAATCTGCGCTGCTGCGGTGGCCATGTTAACCCCTCTTGTATCCGTATCTCGATTGGCGTCGCGTTTCTATCTTGGCGCAGAGGACTTGACCCCGACAACGTAACAATACCAATTTCCACAAGCATATCAGACGTATTAGGAATATTCTGCCTATTACTCGCAACAGGAATAGTAGGATTAATCTAGAAACGAACAACATAACGAAAAAGTCAACTATGCGCGAACTTGGTTTTATGTCAAGCTCTTGTGTTCTCTTGCTTGATTTTGCGCATCCTAAACAGGGCTCAGCCCAAACCCCAACCCCAAATCAGAAACCAAACCCAACCTGTTTTACCCCTCACCCCCCTCCCCCGGTATAGATAGGTCAAAAATTTTTCTTCATCTAGGGATGGTGGTGGCGAACAAATTCCAATCAGCGCACCACCAAGAGAACATTTTTCACACATCTAAATACATCTTGGTTTTTTAAAATTCCCAACATAAATGTATGTTAACAAAAAATTAAACCAAAATTGGTTGCGGTTCCCTCTTTCCAATCACCCATTTGATGAGAAAATAGCCAACTAAAGCACATACAAGAAATATTTCCAAAGCTGCAACACCAAAAAATAGGGTGCAGATTAAGGAGCCAGCCACTGCACCTAGAATCCAGCTGAGCCAGAGCTGAAGAAGTGCTTCACGTTCTCTATCCATGTTATTACCACGCGTTGGATAGAGCCCTTTCAAAACTGCGTTTTCCTAAAAGATTTATGAATTATTAATCTAGAATGACGATGCCAAAAACGGTATAAATTAGCTTCTGATAATATATCAGTTGTAATTTATGTATGGCTGAGGATTCCACTGGAGGATTCTGCATGGTGAGCAAAAAGAAGTTGAAGGAGTATGAGGAGAGGATAAAACAAGCGTTAGTCGTTCTTGGGCAGGTTTCCGAAGATACTACCACCCCAAGAAACATTAGAAGAGCAGCAAAAGAATCGATGGACGCCCTCCAGATAACACAACACACCCCAGCGGTCAGAGCATCCAACGCCATATCCATCCTCGACGAAATCTTACAAGACCCCAACATGCCGCCCTACACTAGAGTGAAACTTTGGAACGTGATGAGCCTACTTGAGGCAATCAAAGATTGAAAATAGAGTATCCTTTAGCTCATGCTACCTCATATTCCTAGCCCCGTGACCGACGTTTTAGAGCGGTGAGCCTTCAGAACCCATGTAACGATTTTTTTCTTACTCGTCACCGCTTTAAGCCTAGACTTTGTGTTGTAGTGCTATATGTTGCCCTTCTCCCGCATTTCTGATATTTCTCCCTCAGTATATCCTAGCCACTTCAGAATTTGCTCTGTGTGTTCTCCAAACAACGGAGGAGGGCTTCGTATTTCACAAGGGGTTCCAGAGAACTTCATAGGTATACTCAGTTGTTTGATCTTGCCTACAGCGGGATACTCAACCTCCACGACCGCCTTCCGATGCAGAACTTGAGGGTCCTTGAACACCTCGTCCAGCTCGTAAACTGGTCCACACGGCACGTCTTCCTTTGACAACACGGTAAGCCACTCATCCAAGGTTCTCGATTTGAAGATGACGCGGATGGTTTCAAACATCTCCTTCAGCTTACCCTTGTCACTTGTATACTGGTGTTTGAGGAAGTCGATGACGTCTAACGCTCTACAAAGGTTAGCCCAGAACCCCTCCTCTATACATCCTATAGTTATGTACTTCCCATCCTTAGTCTCGTAGATGTTGTAGCAGGGATAACCCCCATTCAGCCACCACTCACCCTGCTTCGGAGGCTTCCCATTGGCAATGTAGAACGCTGCAGGCAACACTGCGAGAGAGACCATAACGTCAAGGAACGACACATCTATGTACTGGCCCCTCCCCGTCCTATCACGCGCCAAGAGAGCGGCCAGTATCGCCATGACCGCCGTGAAAGCCGTGGTTAAGTCCGCAATCTGAATGCTCGGTATTATGGGAGCACCGTTAGATGGGCTGATTAGCCTGAGAACGCCGCCGTATCCGAGGTAGTTTATATCGTGTCCGGGTAGGTCTTTATAGGGTCCCTGCTGGCCGTAGCCAGACAGGGAACAGTAAACGATGCGTGGGTTAGCCTTACTGACCGAGTCGTAGTCGATGCCCAGCTTCTTGACAACGCCAGGTCTAAAGCTCTCGACGACTACGTCGGACCTCTCCACTAACCTGTAAAATACCTCCCTGCACTTTTCAGATTTCAAGTTCAACTTCATGCTTTTCTTATTCCTGTTCAGCATCAGGTGGAAGACGCTCTGGTCGCCTATGAATGGGGGCACCCAGCGTATGTAGTCGCCCAGCTCGGGCTCCTCCACCTTAATGACTTCTGCTCCCATGTCTCCAAGCAGTAACGTGCAGTAGTCCCCCGGCAACAACCTAGTTAAGTCTAACACTCTCACCCCATCTAAAGCGCCCATTCAAAACCTCCAGCCTTAAGGAAGCGCTTAAAGCATATATGGAACTTGTTACATGTAGTTTTGGGTCTTTGGAAGGGTGCCTCTTGCAATTTGATGTGATAATCGTTGGTGCTGGCCCGGCTGGCATATTCTCCGCTCTTGAACTAACCGAGAACACGCCGCTGAGCCTCCTTATGCTGGATAAAGGACCAGACATCGACCAGCGAAAGTGTCCAGCGAGTAGAGGCTTGGGCTGCATAAATTGCGACCCTTGCTCGCTTTTGTCGGGCTGGGGCGGAGCCGGCGCATTCAGCGACGGAAAACTTACCTTATCCACCGAGGTCGGGGGTTGGCTCGATGAATACCGCAGTAAGGAAAAACTCGCTGAACTCATAAGCTACGTGGATAGCGTCTACTTGAAATTTGGGGCGCCTCAACACCTTTATGGAACTGACCTCGACAAAATCGATGAGATCGGGCGGAAAGCATCCCTCGCCGGTCTTAAACTAATTCCACAAAAACTACGCCACTTAGGCACTGAAAAATGCGCCGACATCCTACGTAAAATGCGTCGCCACTTAAAAGACAAGGTAGAGGTCCGAACTAAAACTGAGGTGAAAGGCCTCATAGTAAGAAACGGTAAAGTCGAAGGCGTGGAGACCACCACTGGCGAAAAATTCTCTGGAAAATATGTTGTTGTGGCTCCTGGCAGAAGCGGAGCTGAATGGTTGACAAGCGAGGTGCAATCCTTAGGTCTAAAAACACTTAACAACCCAGTCGATGTGGGCTTGAGAGTTGAGGTCTTAGCCCCAGTTATGGAGGAAATCACAAGCGCCTTATACGACCCCAAGTTTATCTACTACTCCAAGTCCTTCGACGATCAAGTCAGAACCTTTTGTGTGACGCCTCAGGGAGAAGTAATCACGGAATCTTACGAGGGCATCATAACAGTGAACGGACAAAGTTATGCGGAGAAGAAAACAGGAAACACCAACTTCGCCATCCTAGTGAGCACATCCTTCACCGAACCCTTCAAGGAGCCTATCGCTTATGGAAAATATCTTGCTAGGCTCACTAACCTACTTAGCGGAAGCGTGATCGTCCAAAGGCTGGGCGATCTTGAAGCTGGACGGCGGTCCACTGAGGAGAGAATGGAAAGAAGCTTAGTGGTTCCCACCTTAAGGATGGCTACACCTGGCGACCTCAGCTTCGTCCTACCCTACCGATACTTAGCCGACATTCGAGAGATGCTCCAAGCCTTAGATCAAATCGCACCGGGTGTGCATTCGAAGCATACGCTACTGTACGGCGTGGAGGTAAAGTTTTACTCATCAAGGCTACAATTAAGCGACTGCTTAGAGACAAAGATTCATAATTTATTCACGATAGGCGACGGAGCCGGAGTAACCAGAGGACTTGTCCAAGCCTCTGTTTCGGGAGTCATCGTTGCTAGAGAAATTATCAAAAGAGAAAAGCAACATTAAACAAGACGATTTTGTGTCACGTTCTCTTTTATTCAGGCTGGCAAGTGGTGGGGCTGCCCGGATTTGAACCGGGGTCCCGAGAGTTCTCGGCTAATGGAACTCTTACCCTTCAGCTCCCGAGTCTCAGAGCCTAGACCATGCTAGCCGACAGCCCCAAAGATGTGTTACAATACGCCTTACATAAGGATTACTTGATAAAACGTTTAGTACGCTACGAATGGAATCGGATTATTACTTTAATTTTTTAAACTAGGTCAACACTTAGTTATATCGTGCGTGGTGGTTTGTTTTGTCTCGCCATCGTCGGTTAGGTACGAGAGTGCTTAAGGCGGTTTCATCCTCGTTACGGCTGCAGGTTTTGGACCTCCTTTTCGACAGAGGTCCCCTTTCCTATACGGAAATCATGAACATTTTACGTCTTAGTCCTAGCCGAGACGCTGGCAGATTCGCGTATCATCTAAAGTTTCTTCTTAAAGCGGACCTCATCGAGCCTGAAGTGGAAACTAAGAAATACCGCCTCACAGACCTCGGTCGAATGATCGTGAGCGTCACCGAGACTATCGAAGAACGTGCTTTTAAACGGAGGAAGATGCTGGTTCGCACTTCACGCTTGGCTATGGAGGAGTTCGATAGAAACAAAATTGCAGAGTCTTTGGTGAGAGAGGCTAGTGTTCCCATAGACTTAGCCCAAAAAATTGCACGAGAAACAGAAGGACGCTTGTTGGAGTTTAAAACAAAATACCTTACCGCCCCACTCATAAGGGAATTTGTCAACGCCATCCTGATAGAGAAGGGCCTTGAAGAATACCGCCATAAACTCACCCGCCTAGGACTTCCGGTCCATGATGTCACCCAGCTCATAAAGTCTATGGGAGTCATGTCCTTAGGCGTGGAAGCCGTTCATAAAGCAGCTGGGGACGCTGTCATCGAGGAATACACGTTGCTGAACGTGCTCCCTAGAGACATCGCAGACGCTCACCTTTCCGGAACTATTCACATCAGCAACCTCGGCAGCTGGATCCTAAAGCCAAACGAATTCTTGCATGACCTGCGTTTCTTTCTTCAATGGGGACTAAACCTTGGGAGAGTTGACTTCATGGGACCCTCATATTTGCCTCCCAAAAGCTTCGAGTCCGCACTTTCAACAGCATCCAACCTTCTCAAAATTGCCGCCACGGAGATAGCGGGAGAACAAACAATCGACTTCTTCAATGTCTTTTTGGCACCCTTTGCTCAAGGACTTTCCGCAGAAAGAATCAGAGAAGCTCTACGCTTCTTTGTCTTCAACCTGAACCAGTCCATCTCAGACGAGGGCTTTCCTGTTGAGGCATCATTGGGTCTAGAATTTGTTGTTCCTGACTTTCTAGAGGAGAGGGAGTCCATCGGACCCTGTGGAAAGAAAATTGGTCGTTATGCGGATTTCGTGGAGGAAAGCCGCCTCATTGCCTCCCTTCTTCTTGAGGTGATGTTGGAAGACGACAAGCACAAGCCCATCTTTAACCCGAGTTTAATCATCAAGGTACGTCCAGAGGTGCTGAAGAGTGATGAATGCGAGGACCTACTCTTTCAATCCCACCGACTTGCCGCTGAGAAGGGGCTCCCATATTTCGCTAACCTCTGCTCTGCCGAACAAATGTATGCCTCTTACACCGCCACCGGATGCCGGTTCGCTGCCGACTGGAAAAGGGACTGGGAGCTAGACACGCTACAAACAGGAAACATCGACAACATCATAATAAATTTGCCTAGAGTATCCTACGATGCAGAGAGGAATCATCCCCGATTTTTTAACCTTCTAGACGAGCAGCTGGAGATGGCATTACGCGCCTTAGAAATAAAGTACCAAACCATCAAGCAACGAGCAAGGGAGGGCTTGCTTCCCTTCCTCGCCCAAGGGGCTGACGGAAACCACTACTTCAGACTGGAAAACGCAACTCGCCTCATTAGTCTCGTTGGATTAAATGAGACCACTTATTCATACTTTGGGAAAGCTCTACATGAAGACGGTAAAGCTCTAGATTTTGCCAAAGAAATCATGTCGCATCTTCTCCACACTGCTCAGAAGTACACAAAAAAGCCTGAAACTCGCGCATACGCCTCTATGGTACCTAGCCCTGAGGCGGCGAGGAGACTGGCAGGGTTGGATGTGGAAAAGTACGGCTGGGTGAAGGTTCACGCCCAAGGCACTAAAGAGCAACCGTTCTATACGGATATGGTGGCGGTACCCCTAAAAACTAACATTCCTTGGAAAGAACGCTTAAGCATCGAGGAACGGTTTCATGAACTCAGCCCGGGAAGCCACCTCGCCGTCATACAGCTTGCTGAATCAGAACAGGACCCTAACGAGCTTTTATCCGCCACAAAATACATCGTTAAAACATGCAAGATAGGGTTTTATGCTTATAGTCGGCATCTCGCTTACTGCGCTCATTGTCAAAAAACCTTTTACGGAATACCACCTAAGTGCCCAGAGTGCGGGTCTGTTAATAAGCTAGTTTGCTTCAGTCGTGTATCAGCAAAATATTTGCCCTCATCCTATTGGAGCCCTGCTCAACGTCCCACGCTAGGCGAAAGAGCATCGTACATGTTAATTTCTAACTAACTTTTATACAAAATTTTATACAACTTATTCTAAAAATTTTTAAACACTCCGTGCTCTATTTCTCCACTACGCGCACTACCGGTGGCGTTTTCATGGACTCCTCCGAGTATGCTGTGGACTCTCTTAAGTATTTCCCACGAGTGAGGACATCCAAGATAGAGTTTGAAGACTTTAACCCTGAGAGAATTAAAGCTTCCCTCGTGAGGGAGGCTGGTCTTCCGGAGGAAACTGCAGAAAAAATTGCGATGGAAGTGTCGGATAGAATCTATAAACTTGGGCTAAAATTTCTCTCCGCCCCCCTCATACGTGAACTGGTGTGTGTTGCTCTGCTGGAACACAACTATGAACACGCCCGAGCACAATACACTAGGCTTGGCCTCCCGCTATACGACGTGGATAAACTCATCCGCACGGGAGATAGGGAAAATGCCAACCTTCAGCATAACCCTGAGACCATCCACAAACTCGTAGCCGACGCGGTCTTCGATCAATACGCGCTGCTTGACTGTCTTCCTCCACATGTGGCAGATGCGCACATGGAGGGTCTCATCCACGTACATGAACTAGAGTATTTTCCAACTCGGCCTTTTTGTCAAGAACATGACCTTCGATTCTTTCTGAAAAAGGGTTTAATAGTCGACGGGCAAGGAGTTCACACAGCGGTGGCGGGACCAGCTAAACACCCGGAGGTTGCCATCCTCCATGCAGCAAAGGCTTTAGCAGCTGCTCAAACAAACTGGGCTGGTGGCCAAGGCTATGACTTCTTCAACGTGTGGTTGGCACCCCTCCTTAGGGGCTTACCCTATAAAAAGATCAAACAATTGGCTCAGATGTTCATTTATGAGATGTCGCAAATGTACGTGGCACGTGGCGGTCAAACAGTTTTTTCATCAATAGCGCTGGAGTGCGGAGTGCCTAAGATCGTAGAAGAAATCCCCGCGGTCCTTCCGTCCGGGAAGGTTAGTGAGCGTGTCACGTATGGAGACTTTTTTGAAGAGGCAAATCTCTTCTTCAATGCCATCATCGATGTGTATCTGGAAGGCGATTACGTAGGTAAGCCGTTTAACTTCCCCAAGTGCGAAGTTAAGCTACGCAGAGAATACCTGGGCAAGTTTGATAACGAATACCTTAAGGTTGCGAGGCTGGCTACAAAATTTGGAACTCCCTACTTCTTGAACCTCTGTCCGGATTATATGCCCGATATCGTGAATAGTCAGTGTTGTCGACTCATCTTCGCGCCAGACAGCGAGGAACTCGAAGACTTCTATAAAGGGGCTCTTCGCATGGGCAGTTTACAAGTGGTTACCCTAAATCTGCCTAGGCTGGCTTATGAAGTCCACGGCGATGATGACAGGCTGTTCGAGATTTTAGACGATCTAATGGACTTGGCTAAAGAAGTGCTCTTGATCAAGCGGGAAATAATCAAGGAAAGAATGCGAGATGGCGCCTTGCCCTTCTGTGCTATGGACTGTGACGGTGAACCATATCTTAACGTCGATAAACAAGTTTTAAACGTTGGCTTTGTGGGACTTAATGAAATGTTGGAGGCACATATGGGCAGGGAGCTTCATGAAGGAGCTCACGCTTGGCGTTTCGGTCTCAACGTAATACGCCACATGGTGGAGCGCACCGCCCTTTTCTCTGAAGAAACTGGACTCCGCTTTGGCTGCATACAAACACCTGCTGAAAGCTCTGCGCACAGGCTGGCTCTCATCGACCTAAAGACGTATGGAAAAAACGCCGTGGTTCAAGGAGACTCAACGAACGGTGCGGTCTACTACACAAACAGTTCACACGTGCGTCCATCGGCTGGTATCCCGTTGTTAGACCGAATAAAAATCGAAGCTAGCTTTCATTCCCTCACCCGCGGTGGCGCCATCCTCCACGTTTGGCTAGGAGAAGCCAACTCTTCCCCAGAGGCTTTATGGAACCTAACCCGCCGTATCGCCACCGAGACGCTAACCGCCTACTTCACGTACACCAAAGACTTAACCATCTGCCAAAAATGTTTAAACGTCGCTTCAGGACTCCTTTCCACGTGTCCAAGATGCGGCGCTACCGGAGACTACATTGAACAATGGTCTCGCATCACGGGATACTATCAAAGAGTGCGGGGCTGGAACGCGGGAAAGAAGGCGGAACTTCAAGATCGACATCGCTACGTTGTTTAAACTGTTTACAGCGCAGTGTCGGTTTATTCTGTAGCGCCTAAGACGAGTGCTAAGAGAGCCATTCTTACTACGATGCCGTTCCAGACTTGCTGGAAGTATCGTGCATAGGGTGTGGCGTCCACTTCAGGGGCGATTTCATCCACCCTTGGAAGTGGGTGCAGAATAATCAGGTCTTTCTTTGCGTCCTTCAGCAAATTATTGTCGATTTTGTACGACCCCTTAACCTTTGCATACTCTGCAAGGTCAGGGAAGCGTTCCTTCTGAATTCTTGTTACGTACAGCACATCTGTTTGAGGAAGGATTTCCTCAACCCTCGTTTTCTCTACCACTTCTATCTTACCCATAATGGTGTCTAACACCTCCCTACGCATTCGAAGAAGCTCCGGCGAAACTAGATGCAGCCTCACATCATAGAGGGACAGAGCATAGGCGAGGGAATGGACCGTTCGCCCATAGCGCAGATCGCCTATCAACGTGACGTTCAGCCCATCAATTCGACCCTTCTCCTTCGAGATCGTGTATAAGTCCAGCAGTGCTTGGGTTGGGTGCTCTTCTGCGCCGGATCCAGCGTTAATTACGGGCACTCGAGCGAATTCGGCTGCGAGCCGAGCCGCTCCTTCTAGTGGGTGTCGTAAAACGAGTACATCTGCGTAGTTTTCCACGGTGCGGACGGTGTCTGCGAGGTTTTCGCCCTTCTTGACCGAAGCCATTTGTGGCTCCGCAAACCCTACAGCGGCTCCACCAAGCTTGTGCATAGCCGTCTCGAAGCTTAATCGGGTTCGTGTACTGGGTTCAAAGAACAGGGTTGCTAGTATCTTACCACGAAGCATGTCGGAACCGGTTTTGGCAACAGGCTCCAATGCCTCAGCAATCTTCAAGACGTAGTCAATTTCTTCGCGGGTAAAATCCTTAATTGATATGATGTCCCGTCCCTTAAATTTCAACTTCGACACCAAACAAACTTTAACAAGCCATAAATAACTCTTTTTATTCCTCACTATAATACTTAGTTTCAGAGGGTGTGAAGATGGCTAGAAAAACCTTGAGGGTTTCGAAAATTAAAGACGGCACCGTAATTGATCATATCACCAGTGGTCATGCACTAGATGTGGTTAAGATTTTAGGGATCACTGGACGCGCGGGAGGGGTTGTGACCGTTGCCATGAGAGTTCCCAGCAAGAGGCTTGGCGTGAAGGACATCGTCAAGGTGGAGGGAAGAGAACTAAACTCCGATGAGGTGAATAAAATAGCGTTGTTGGCGCCTCATGCCACCATCAACATTGTTCGGGACTATAAGGTGGTGGAAAAACAGAGGGCGAAGCTACCCAACGTTATACGGGGAATAGTAAAATGCGCTAACCCCACGTGCATTTCCAACAGCGGTGAACCCATACAATCAACGTTCTACGTAGAGCGCGAGGAACCTCTTCTTATAAAGTGCCATTACTGCGGCTACATCATGGAAAAAACGGATATACTTAAGCAATTCTAACGGCTTAAAACGACTTCGTAGCAACTTCAACTTTTTGTTTGAAGGAGGAGTATTGCTTTTGCAAGATCACCCTCCGTCTCTTCAAGCGCCCCCTTCGCCTCCTCCATGCTTTTCCCGGTCTGATCCGCAACAAGCTTGATGTCTTCTTCTGGAATTGTTACCTTCTTTTCGATGGTCTTCTCGATGATCCTTTCGCCCGTTACTTGAAAGACTTTCTGCCCACGAAGGTCAAGCACTGCAACTTCAGGGTTTTCCACGATAATTTCTTTCGTGCTCGTTCGGAGTATGACTTGTTGGACGTCGGGCACTTGACCCATGCTGAGGCCCATGCGCTGCATCATTCGCTTCGCTTCTCTTGGACTTATTCTTCGCATGTTGGGGTCTCCTCATTTATTATAGTCTTGACACGTCTTCTTAACTTCTTCCGCTGCGCCTCTTCGCACTTGCACTGCCACCCCCCTCTTAAAGGTTTTCATCTCCCTCCCGGAAAGCACCGCTTTTCCCACAGCTATTACCTCGTTTTTTTCATTTACGACAATCGCCTCCTCTTGAGGTCGTATCTCGTCGTCGGCATCGATCACGTGTTTAGCAAAAACGCTCTTGCCCTCTGCGATAAATGGCACGACTTCTTCTGGAACCTTAACCCATAATCGTGGAGGTTTTACGAGCTCCATCATTCTTTTGGCTCCTGTGATAGTTGGTGAAAAAAGACCGTTGGTAGGTCGCAGAGTAACTAATCTGTTTTCGCCTAAATACACGTGTCGTATTCTTCCGGTTCTCTTCGAGTAAACGATCTTAACATCGTCCGGAAAGAGCTTTTCGCCCGTGTCCCTTCTAAACTGGTAGTTCGCTATGCTCCTAATTTTTTGAAGGTCAGTCGGTTTGTCCCGCATTTTTTCACCGTTAAACTTAGCAACAAGTATAAAGAAGAGCTTGTGATAAAAACAGTTTGGTGATGGCTTCGTGCGGTGCGAGGTCTGCGGTCGTCGAATTGCTGGAAAGCCCCACAAGGCAATAATTGAAGGAGCCAAGATGATCGTGTGCGAAGAGTGCATCAAACTAGGCTCGATTTACTGGGAAACTCGACCTCAAACTCGCACAAAGGGGGTTGCTAGGCCTCCACCGAAAGTTTCTACAAGAAAACCGACTCCAACAGTCACTGAAGACGTAGAGCTTGTGGAGGACTTTAGCTCACGTGTAAGGAAAGCGAGGGAAAACATGGGGCTAAGCCATGAGGATCTGGGGAGGAAAATTGGGGAAAAGGTTTCGGTTCTGCAGAAAATTGAAACTAGGAAAATGACTCCGGACCATAAGCTTGCGGACAAACTGCAACATGCACTTAAGGTACGGTTGCTTGTTCCACCTTCAGAGCCTAAGCCTCCATCAGTGGGTTTGACCCCACCTCATGAAGTTACCCTAGGGGAAATAGTTCATCTGAAGAAAAGGAAGGGGGAGGTAGCTGAGGAACGAGAGCCATCATAGTCCAGCGAAGGCTTCCGTCTGAGCCTTCCAGCTTAGATGAGCTTCGGAGCCTCGCTGAGTCAGCGGGGTACACGGTTGTGGAGTCATTTGAACAAGTTAGAGAAACGGATCCACGTTATCAGATTGGTAGTGGAAAGGCAAAGGAGCTGGCTGATCTAGTTGCGAAAAACGGCGTAGAGAAAACAATCTTTGACAACGAGTTAAAGCCTGTTCAGGCTTATAACCTAGCCAAGGCAACTGGTGTGGAGGCCATTGACCGTTTCCAACTTATTCTTGAAATTTTTGTTCGAAGAGCCTCCACCACCGAGGCCAAGCTTCAGATTAAGCTAGCCCAGCTGCGTTATGAGCTGGCTCGTGCAAAAGAAAAGGTGAAACTGGCGAGGATGGGTGAGCAGCCGGGTTTTATGGGGTTGGGAGCCTACGAGGTAGACGTTTACTATGAGGCTGTGAAGCGGCAAATCCATTCTATACAGGATAAGCTGAGGAAGATACGTAAGAAACGGCGTTTACATCGCGCTCGAAGGCTGGAGCTAGGCTTCTCCTTGGTTTCCCTGGCGGGATACACCAATGCAGGAAAGAGTTCCTTGTTTAATGCCCTTGCCGAGGAAACGGTTCCCGTGGACCCCGGTTTGTTTACTACTCTCTCCACGACGACACGAGCAGTGAATCTGTCGGGGAAGAGGTTTTTGCTGACAGACACTGTTGGGTTTATTGATCGTTTACCCTTGACCCTTATAGAGGCGTTTCATTCTACTCTGGAGGAAACCATTTTCTCAGATTTGATTCTTCTAGTCGTGGATGTGAGCGAGCCGCGTGGTGAGGTCGAAAGGAAGCTTAGTTGTTGCTTAGATACTATTCAGAAGATAGGTGCGGCGGGTATTCCCGTGGTAACTGCCCTCAACAAGATTGATCTGCTTTCTGGGGAGGAAGTGCAACGGAAAGTAGAGGTTTTGATGGGTGTTGCGCCGAATTCGGTGCCCGTCTCCGCTTTGTATAGGACGAACATCGGCTTGCTTAAGCAGGAGATGATGCGTCATCTGAAGGGCTACGTTTTAGTCTCTTTTTCTCTTCCAGTGACAAATGATTCCTTGTCTTTTCTTTCGTGGCTTTTTAGCTGCGCGGACATACGTGATATCAAATATGAAGGTGATCGAGTAAGAGTTGTTTTGGAGTCGGTTCCTTGGTTTGCCGAAAAAGTGAGGGGTCAAGTAGAAGGGTTTGGTGGGGTCTTCAACTCGTGATTTTAGTTGTGAAAATCCTTTCTTGGTGGTGCGCTGAATGGAATTTTCCTCACCACCATGCTGGGCGAACGAGGAAAAACCTTGACTATTTATAGATTTTATTTGGCGCGTCTTCAATGTTCATGCGGAGATTTTTCGTAGTAAAGTTTAACCTCACTATCAATAAACATCTTAAATCAGGGCGCGAAAAATGTTGACTTTGGACCTTTTAAAAAAGAAGTTACGAAGTTGCAAGAAATGTGAGGACCTTGTTCGATCTAGGAAACAAGTTGTGCCTGGAGATGGCGCTAAAAATGCGGACATATTTATTATAGGACTTGCGCCTGGCAAAGATGGCGCTGATATTACAGGCATTCCATTTACTAGAGACCCGTCAGGCAATCTATTGCGACAGATGCTCGAAAGTATTCATCTTTCACGAGAAAGAGACGTGTATATAACAAACATAGTCAAGTGTAATCCAAAAAATAAGAGGGGAAATAACAGAAATCCAACTTCGAAGGAAATCATAAATTGTTGTGACTACTTGAAAGCTGAGCTCGATTTGATAAATCCAAAAATCATAGTTACGCTGGGCGCTTACACCACAAAATATTTTTTAGGAAAAGCCAATTCGATGAAAAAATGTCGTGGTCGCATCTTTCAAAAAGGTAGGAGGATTATCTATCCGCTATATCATCCTGGCTTTATTGTTCGTAATGCTTACCCTAAGACTAAATACGTGGAAGATTTTGGGAAATTGAACAAACTACGACGAAAGCTAAATTAAAAACTGCTAACAGATAATACAAGAAAGCCAGGTGTATAGGAATGGACATCCTGAGGTTTCTGATTGGTATTTTAGCAATTGCCATTGGATATTCGTTGCTTTGGTTGTTTTGTTGTATAAATAAAATCAATGAAAAAGCTAAACAGACTGATACCAGTATAAGTATTACTGCTTTGAGAGTTTCTTTCTGGGTTGCTTTGAGTGGAATAATCATAATTATTTTAGGTCTTCTCTACTTGATGGAAGTATTGCCTGCATGGATTTAGCTGCTATATCTTTATTATTCCGGAAAAAATAGCTCCGAATACTCCAATAATAAGCCCTACGAGTATCGTTACCAAAATAGTGAGAATAGTTTCACTTCTGCTCACTCTACGTTCTAAACTTTCTAAAGAAGGAACCGTGGCTCCCGCGAGAGCTTCTATTATCTCTGTGTCAATTTTTTCAATCTTTCTATAACGCGCCCCTTCATCTGGTTCGACCCTATGCGGTAAAGTGTAAAAGAATATTGAAAAAACGGGGTCAAAACGTCTTAACGTGACGGTGGTTGGGCCAACGTTGTAAACAGAAAAAAGCAGTTTCCCCTTAAACCCTGGATCCACATGAAAACCAGAAATATTAACTAATCCTTTACTTTTATATCTAAATCTTATTGTGATGAAAGCCAAAATGTTGAGTGGAATTGTTAAATACTCTTCCGTCGTTAATATGGCAAATTGACCCGGACCGATTGAAAGAGTGTCCTTCTCCCCTAGAAAACTAGGCATCTTACCCGGAGTAACAAAGGCTTCTTCACCAAGCCTTAAGTCATACATTACTGATCTAACACATTTCTCATCATAAGTACCTATTTTAAATAACTCGCCCAATTTTGTTTTAATTTCATCTTTGGTTAAGAAACAGCAGGTCTCTTTTGTCTTCATTCCTTTCTCCCTTCGATGTGTATGAAGCAGTATCTAACTGGTCCGTGGTAAAGGTCACCGTGAGCAATAACACGTTGCGCTGCACAACGACCTTTACATTCATTAAGGTAGGAGCAAGCCTTACAATGCCCCACCAAATTTTCTGGGTTAAACTTTCTAAATTGCCATAGAATGGGAGATTTTTTCCAGATGTCAACCAATGAGTTCTCTTTGATGCTTCCGGCGATAAAACCTGTATTTTGTTTGAAAGCGGGACAGGGAAATACCTTTCCATCAGCACTAATCAAGCATTTGTCCATTCCCGCAGTGCATCGGGGAACTTGAGAATTATTTAAAAGGAAGCAGAAGTTAATCGGGGCGCCCATTCTTACGTTAATTCTCTGGCTATACCTAAATTTGACATCATAAGCCATGGTGAATAATTCCTTAAACTCACCGGGTGACAATTCCAATTCTTGTCTGTTAAAGCTGCCTCTGCCTTGAGGCACAAACTGTAATAACGCAACTTCTTGAACCCCTAGATGAGTGGCAAAATCTACCAGAGATAATACTTCTTTAAAGTTGGGTTTCATCGGTACAGCATGAATACCGACGTAGAAATCATACTTAATTAAGGTTGCAATAGAATCAGTTGTCACCTTGAAACTCCCTTCCACCCCTGTTATGCGTTCGTGTACCTGGGGAGAAGCAGCTTGTAAATTGACAAAAAACCTATCTACTTTTAAGTTAGCCATTTTTTCCGCTACAGAATTATCTATAGGAACTGGCTCAGAATGCGTTCCCAAAACCCCACACGTGTAAATATAAACCTTCAGATTTTTTTCTTTAGCATACTCTATCAGAGCAAAAATATTAGGTGAAGAAAAAGGTTCTCCGCCGGATATTTCTAATATATTTCCACCTAAACTAACAAAATCGTCGACAATATTCTTACATTGCATTAATGTAAGTTCGTCCTTTAAAGGGTGACCAGCAACAGAGGAGCAGTGTTTGCATTTTAAGGGGCATGCGTTTGTTATTTCTAATGTGAGTTCTTTAAGTTCATATCTATAAGGCTTTTGACGACTAACGCCATTATCCAAAATTTTAGCCGCCCCTTCACTCCTTAATTATCTGACGGACTATTAAAAAATTATTGTACGTTTATTGCTGAAATAGATAAAATGTTTTAACTGTATTCTCTAAATGTGCGGTTGCGTTTGTGCATCTGAAGAACTGAGTTGAGAATTCTTTTGCTTCCTCGGGTTTACACCTGCAAATAGGTCTCGAATAGAAATGATGTGAGATTTTTAACTACACTTTATCAGGGACATTTTGATTCTTTCTGTTTAGTTGTTTCTCAGCCTTCTCGTAGCCTGCGTCTGCGTGTCTCACGATTACTGTCCTTGTTAGAAAATAATTTAACCAAGCAACGCCACATCTACGCAAACAAGATTAGGAGGGAAAGTTAACAGGTAGCATTTGATTTCTGGAGGAAAGGGATGTGAGAAGTGGAAGCGACGTGACCTTGTCTGCGGTAGAGATATTGAAAGCGAAAAAGAACTTAGAAGGAATCGTTTATCGCACACCCCTGACGTACTCGAAGAGGCTCAGCGAGATAAGCGGTGCAGAAGTGTACTTGAAGTGGGAGAACCTGCAAAAGACTGGGTCCTTCAAGCTCCGAGGAGCATATAACAAGGTTTGCTCCCTGACACCAGAAGAGCGTAGCAAAGGAGTTGTCACCGCCTCATCTGGAAACCACGGCTTAGCTGTTGCCTTCGTGGCTAACATGATGGGCGTCAAGGCGACTGTTGTCGTGCCTGAAAACGCTCCCAAGATAAAAGTGGAACGGTGCAGGGCTTTTGGAGCAGAAGTGGTGCTTAGGGGAGCCAACTACGACGAGTCTGTGATCCACTGCATGAAGATAGTTTCAGAGAGAGGAGCCACCTACATTCCCGCCTTCGAAGACTACAAGGTTATAGCCGGACAAGGGACAATCGGCTGCGAGATCCTGGAAGAAATGCCAGACACGGATACCATCATTGTCCCCGTAGGTGGCGGAAGTCTAATCTCTGGGATAGCTCTTTGGGCTAAGACCATCAACTCGAACATCAGAGTTGTAGGTGCTCAGTCAACCGCAGTCTACACGATGTACGAGTGCTTTAAAGCAAAGAAAATCGTGGATGTCCCTGTTCTGCCCACCATAGCCGACGGGCTTGCTGGGGGAATCTCCCAAATGACTCTAGACCTCGTCCTGAAATACGTCGACGAGATTGTTCTGGCAAAGGAAGAGGAGTTGAAAAGCGCAATCCTCTGGGTCCTCAAGAATGAACGTCAAGTTGTGGAAGGCTCTGGTGTAGTGGGACCAGCAGCCATCTTGCAGGGAAAGATTCGGTTTAAGCCAAGCGAAAGGGTCGTTGTGGTGATTTCAGGCGGAAACATTGACATGGAGCTTCTGGACCTGCCGGGTTAAACCGCATCAACCTTAAATTTTCCTGCTCTACTGTACAATCACTCAAACAGTTATTTCAAGGTTGAAGGACGACTTTCTTCCCTCTTTCTTGCGGAGCCACCTTTATTTTAGCGTCCTTAAATTCCCTTTTCAGCCCTTTCCCTTCAAACAATCTGTCTAAAAATATGGCGAGCGCTGCCACTTCCGAGTGAGGCTGACTCCCTATCGCAATATTGAAGTCTGCTAGTTGGAAGACTTCTCCCGGAACCTTTTGGGAACCCACCACAACTAGAAGACGTTTGTTCTTTGGAATCTTGTCTAGGCAATCGTCAACATCAATTCCATACATGGTCAGGTGACATACCACGCCTTTCTTCTTCCAGTTCTTCACTAGTCTTCTCCAGTTTTCCTCGTACGTAACCTCAAAGGGTCCTCCCCATCTACTCACAACTGCTTGAGTACTTTTTTCTAAGTCTCCGTCCTTTTCTCCAGAATAGATCACTCCTGAGGCAGAAAGAGCCCTAGCCGTCAGAAACACGTGCATGCCCACTCTCTTGTCGCGGTCTATCCTATGACCAAGACGAAGCACGTAAACCTTTTGTTTTCTCATTTCCCCACCATTCTTAAACGGTATCCACAGGGCTTTTCGATAAGAGATTTAAGTTTTGCCGTCCTATATTTATTGATATGGCGATATGGATAGAGGTCTCTTGATGTTTTCTTTCGTGGATGACGAAACTTTGATGAAGATCGCTGATGTTTTCGACGGCGAAGAAGCCGTGAGGGTGGTCGACGTTCTTAAGGGGGTTAATGAAATCACGGACGAGGAGATAGCTTCTAAGACGGGAATACGGCTCAACAATGTTCGCAAGATTCTTTATAAGCTGTATGACCACTCTCTCGTAGCTTTAAGAAGAACTCGTGATGAAAGCACAGGATGGTTCATCTTCCACTGGAGACTCCAACCAGACCAGCTGGAAGGATTCATCCTAAATCAAAAGCGGCGGGTTCTCGAGAAACTGGAAACCAGACTGGAGTACGAGAAAAACCACGACTTTTACTATTGCTACACGCCTGGGTGCCGACGGATCCCCTTCGAAGAGGCGGTGGAACTGATTTTTCGATGCCCCACATGTAGCAAGCCACTAATGCACTTCGACAACGATCAAATCATCGAAACTCTCAACAAGAAGGTTGAACAATTAAGGAAGGAAATGAGTGAGCGAGCGACTGCCATCTAAACGAAGGGCGTTGAGCCTTCTTGTTCAAGGCGGTTGTTCCCGCGAAGTCATAAGGCATTGTAAAGCAGTTGCGATCCTCGCGAAAACAATTGCGGAAGCCTGTAGAAAGAGGGGTTTAAACGTCAACATCCAGCTCGTGGAAGTCGGTGCCCTTCTGCACGACATTGGACGTTCAAGAACCCACCATGTGGACCACGTAGTCATCGGAGCGGAGATCGCCAAGTCGCTCAAATTACCCAACTCCGTCGTTTCTATCATTGAACGACACGTCGGCGGCGGTGTTGCCATCGATGAAGCTAAACGACTAGGTTGGCCCATTAAAAACTATCTACCCCAAACCTTGGAAGAGAAAATTGTAAACTATGCAGACAAGTTGATCGAAGGATCCCGTAAGGTACCGATTGAACGAACCATCCAAAAGTTTTCTGAGGAGCTCGGCGGGACCCACCCTTCCATCAAAAGGATGAAGGAGTTGCACGATGAGTTTTCTTCTTTAATCGGGGATCTCGATGACCGTAGTCACGCTGCTTGAAAAGGCGTATGGCCCCTTTTCCCCCGAAGCCTTTGAACCCACGTTTTCATCGTTATGCAAAGGCCTTAACGTTAGCTTGAAAGTCATCGGCAAAACAGATCGTGGATGGATACAAATCGAGGTCTCTGGCGAAGATGAAACCGCTGCCCTAAATTACCTCGATCAGACCGTTGGATTCGCCCCAGCTTCTGTGGACAAATTGAAGACACTTTCCACTCTGCGGGGAAAGATCATTTTTTCTGGGAAAAGCAAGAACGCACTTCACGTGGATATAGGTATTTTCACTCCCAACGTGGTCGATGCTGCAATTCGGTTGGAACGCTTGCAAGCTCAGCTCGCTGATGGTAAAACGCTTCCGCTCCAGCGACTCATCGCGGCTTTTTGCCTCTATGACTACTTGCCTCTTAGCGTTAAGATCGTTAGCGGTGTAGATCCTTCTAAGAAACAGGTCGAAGCCGAGTTGTCAGAGGCACAACTTTCCAGGTTTAGGAAGTGGACACGCTCCTTTCTGGACCGATTAATCGTTTTAGGTGCACCCCTTTCTGACGTGGAACACGCGATAAAAGCGTCCAAACACTCCAGAGACATCATAAAGGTTGAGTCACTGGGACTGCTGGAACACGCCATCCTATGCAAGCTGGGGACCGACGCGGTGGGACTCATACCCAAGCTTGGGCCTCTCCTACCCATCGCCACCCTCGCACCGTTCTGCCCTAGGAAAATACAACAACTCATCAACCAGCCGTTTCTCTAAATTGCCAACAGTCCCCGACGGAGACGCTCTTCCTCACTTCCCCATTTAGACCGGTCTTCTGTATGATCCAAATAGGCTTCAAATATGCGCGTGTCCTTGGCTTAATGGGTGATGGGCCGGGCAGGACTTGAACCTGCGACCTCAGCCTCGTAAGAGACATCTAGGAAGCTTGGATATTAATTGGCAAGCGTTTCGGAAGTGGCTACTGCAAGAGTATGAGATCAGAACAGCTGGGAGAAGGTTCAATTACGCAAAAAAGTTTCACCATTGCCTCGCTAATGGAGATTTCAGCGAGCTTCACCTTCTCAGTGACGATAAGAGGTCCCATGTGTTAAAGGCTTTATCCGCTTTAGCAAAGTTTCTCGGAATCTACGATTACTTTAAGGCGTTAGTTAGGAATTATGGGGTTAAATGGGCTGGAAAACGTTCTGAGGACCTAATGATTGAGAGACTTACAAGGACGGTGAACGGTAACGAGTTAGCTGAATGGATGCGAGACGTTGAGGAGGCTCTGCCGGAGCTTTCAACCTTCATTGACTTTGTAGCTTCCTCAGGGCTAAGATTTGAAGAGGCCATCCAAGCGTGGAACCTCATAATTGACTTAAGCAAGCAGGGAAGACTAAGCGAATACTACAACAAGGAGACCCAAGCTTTGGAGCACTTCCGATTTAAAGAGTTGTTTATTCGCAGAGGCAAGAAGGCCTTCGCAAGCTTCATTTCAGAGGCCTTTCTTCAACAAATCGCTAGCCATAACAACAAAATAACTCGAAACGCCATAAATTGCAAATTGAAGCGGAGAAAGCTACGAGCAAGATTCTCTGATCTAAGGGAATACTACGCAAGCATCATGACCAAGTACCTGAAACAGCCCGAAATCGATTTCTTGCAAGGCAGAATGTCAACATCCGTCTTCATGAGAAACTACTTTAACCCAGCGTGGATCCAAGATTTGAAAAGCAGGGCATTGGAAGGAGCAAATGAATTGTTAAAGGTGCTCAGTTAAAAGGCGAGCACCCTGAGGAAAGCAATACAGCGATGTTATTAAGGCTGGACTGCAGGGGGAGAGTCCTCTTAAATATTTCTTTTACACTATTCTTGAAGAGGATGAAAATGATGTTTAATATCACATCCGAAATCATTGCTTTAGTGTCAATACTAGCCTCTGCTGCAGTTGTTATTTTCACTACGCTTTTTACTACTGTTCTTGGCCCTAGATTTCAAGAAAGTTCAAGAAGGAAATCGGAAAAGGAATTGAGGGTATGGCGGCAAAACGAGGAAAGATTCTTTAACATGTTGACATTCCTTGAGGGTTTTTACGTGGGTTCTCTTGATGAGGAGGGAGCAAGGATTGCTAAGAGAAAATTCGTTGAGGCGTACAGACAAATCTGGTTGTACTCGCCTGATGAGGTAATTGAAAAAATTAACGATTTTCTCATAGCTTCTGGCTGTAAACCAGCGTCTGAAACTCCACAAAATAAAACAGCACAAGAAATGGTTTTATGGATGAGGAAAACCATCTATGGCGATACGAGACTTGAACCCGAACAATTCCTATTTGCAGCAATAAAGTGAATTCATGTTACCCCATATTTATTTGGAGCTTGAAGATTAATGCGGGCCGTGTTTCTTAAACGGGCGGTGCAACAGCACTATAAAAGCCAAGGTTATCAAGCGAATTTTCCGAGAAACGGGATTCATGTGGGAAACTGCTTCATTGATGGAGAAGTTCGTGTTGGAGTCTTCCGCATGGCGGTTGAATTAAAAAGCGATCGGGATGATATGTTGAGAGGCTTGGGACAGCTATTAGAGGCTTTGAGCTATGATTACGACCAAGCCCTACTTGTAACTTCGCAAAGCAGAGCGGAACGCTTAGACCCAAAAGTTTTTAATGCATCTGGTATTGGGTTAGCTGTGATAAACAGTAAAGGCGAAATAACGTTTATAGCGGAACCGAAAATCGTGAAATTCTAAAGAGCACTCTTATGTTGATGCTTGTAAAGTTCATATAGCTCTGTCTACATTTTCTTCATGGATAACGCTTTGAGTAACTTAACATGCAACGACCTTCATCGTTTTAGACTATACGTAGAAAAGCGGGTTATGGAAGACGATCTCCCTTACTTAATACAAAGTGTGGATTCTCTTAAAACGATGCGAATTAGTTTTTGGAGACGCGTTACGGAAATCTGGAAAGTAAGTAAAGGCACAGCAGTTTACTATTTAGTGTTAAGTCCTCTGGGATTGATAATTAAGTCAAGCCTCAGCAGTCAAGCTTTCTTTCGTAACCAATTTGAGAAGTCTAATGAGGCACTGAAAAATAAATTGCCAAAAGTTAAAAATGAAAAGCAACGTCAACTGACTAAGATGTGGATAGAACTTAATGACTTAGGCATAAAAAGGACAGATACCATGTTCAACAAAGATAAGGTTTTTGAAGAGCTGAATGCGGCAATTGATAACTTTACCGTGAAACCAACATTGGAGAGCTTTAAAAAGTTATTAGATTTAATGGACCAATTTTATTACCTTTGCGAAGAATGCATTGAGGTTACCCGGAGAAAAGCCGACAAACAAGATGAGATCAATAATTATGCAAAGAGTCTTTCAAAACTTGATCGAAGAGATTTGGAGGATTTTGTAAGGGCAACATTAACAGATATGGCAGTTTCCATTCATGAACGAAAGGCTACAATAATCGCCACTCCTATCGAAGCGGCTTTGAAATCCGGAAAAATAGCTGGAAAGATTGAAGGTTTCTTATTAATGACTCCAAGTTTAAGAGTAGCCGTTAAGTTAGAAAAATCATATCAACAAGAACGCTTAAAGTGGATTAAAGATTTATCACTGCACCTTAACAGAAGGTGACCTAAGAACCTATTAATCAGAATCTTTAAAGAATTTTCCGAGTTAACCCAATTAATCACACACCTAAAACAAGGGGGTACCCTCTCTTATACAAGACCCCCTACCCCCCTTCTAAGGTAGGTGAATAATAAGGTTAACTCGGAAAAATGTTTTGCGTTCAGTTTGATATAGCTTTTTAGTTACTTCTTCTGACCCCTTCTTAACTTTTTCTTTTTGGGCTGATCTTTGTTGATGAGGCTCTATCCAACAAATGGAGGTGACAAATGACCGAGAAGAAATCGAAGAGGCGAAATATTTAAATATGCTGAGTTAATTAACTTAGTCGATTAACTATGTCAATCAATTTGCAACGGCAAAGACAAATCACAATAACGGATATGATAAGAGCTGTTGAAGCACAAAGGCAAGAAGTGCGAACGAAGGTGATTGATTACCTTCTTACGCATCAGAATCCTTTTCATAGAACCCAAGTTGCCATTATGAGGGCGTTGGAAATCAGTCAAGCCACTTTAGTAAAATACCTCGCAGAATTAAGAGGTGAAGGATTAGTTATAGAGAGGCCATTCGGAACTGCCGTTATTTACGAAATTTTATATGATGTTGCTATCGCGAGAGGGTTTGCTGAAAAATACAAAATTTTTGATTTAGATAACATGGCTATGTTAGGGGCAGATAATCAAGAGTGGTCTGGGAAAGTTTACAACTTCAGCGAGTTAGTCTATATAAGTGCCAGACATAGAAACGGTTTCGCGTTGGGATTTCCCATCTATGACAAAGACGTACGAGAACTAATACAAGCCGTTACTTTACGCTTGAATCTTGGAATAATTATAGCCGCGATTGGTAAAGCCCTCGAAAGCACAAGTTAATTATAGGGTTGAGCCAACATGTCACAGGACGTGGAAGGAACCATACAGGGTTACATCCGGCAAGAAGAAAGTTTACTCGCTCAATTGAACCAACTCAAAAAACAAAAGACGGACATTGGAGCAGACATAGGAAAGGCCATTTTAGGCGAAGTTGGTGCAACCATCGCGGGTGAGGCTTTTAAATCGTCTTTGGCGGAAAGATATGGGCGGAAGGTAACGAAAGCGTATCTTAATCAGCAACAGAAGGCACAGCTATCCATCCAAGAAAAGACCATATCTGATCAGCACTATTGGAATGTACGGAACATTCGAAACTTTCTATCTAGCATCTCTGAGAGAAAACCAAACCTAAAGGAGCCGAACAGTCACATATTGACTAGCAGAATAGACAGGGCTCAAGAATATATAACATTAGAATCGAGGATTCGTAGAACCGTTACAGCTCTTCAAAGCATCGCCAACAAACATCTTATTTTTAACAAGGATATACCCAAACTGATAGAAGAAAGACAAATGCAGCGAAGAGAGGTTGTAATCGACCCCCACAGCATTGTGAGAGATTTAGAGACAAGGCTAAGGCAATGTATCCAAGCTAGATTGCAATCCGTGTCCTCTAATTGGTGGGTGGAAAGAATACCAGACGATGTTAGGAAAAGAGCTGAAGAGAGAAAGAGCAGAGATGAAAAGCCTTGGCCTTGGTACGAGCAAAAAGCATTGTCCCCTATTTTCTATGTGGACTTTACTGACTACGCTAAAATTATACGAAGAAGGGACAATTGGAAGCAAGTGTTCAAACCCATTTTCAAAGACGAAGAAATTATATCATCAAAGTTAAGAGAGTTGGAGCCGATTAGAAACGCGATAGCCCACAACAGGGAGCTAACTTCTCACGAGAAAGAACGACTAAAACTTCTAGCAATTGACATAGTGTCTTGCCTTAATTAGGACGAGTAATTGAATAATGAAAAATTGATAAGGTATGCTGTTAGAGAGAAAAAGGGTTTATGTGCGTGCAAACGCCACGAATAGAGTTACCACAAGGTATGAACTGGACAAGTTTTACCAGTGAAACGATCTGGATACCGACCTTATTATTGACCTCTGTTTAGGTGAAAACTACAATTATTCACCATAGGGCACTCGGAGCAGAGTGGTTTAGCCTTACAGTGCGTTTTTCCCAGCTTGTCGATTAACGCATGAAATTCCTTATAAACTTCCAAATCCTTGGGAAGGGTTCCTTCAAAGAGGGCTTTCAATTCCCCATACTCCGTCTCTTTTACCCCTAATCTTTCACATATCCGTATAGTGTAGGCGTCTATTGGGAAAGTGAGTTTATCGGCTGCATATAGCAGAATGGAGTCTGCGGTTTCTAAACCAATTCCTTCTAACGACAGTAATTCCTTTCGGATTTCCGCTGTTGGTCGGTTGAAAAGTTTATCCAAGGAGCCATTATACTTGTTGACGAGATGTTGTGAAAAGTTGGTTATCCGCTTTGCTTTTTGTCTGTAAAAATTGGTTTGTCGTATTAATGCCTCAACTTTATTTAATGATGCTATAGCAAGTGAACGCGGGTCTAATAATCCATTAGCCTTTAGGTTATCTATGGCACGTTCAACGTTTCTCCACGTTGTCTGCTGAGTTAAAATTGCCCCTATGACTATTTCAAACTTAGTTTCTGCTGGCCACCAATGCTGCTCGCCAAAATGCTTTAGTAACTTGTTGTGAATTTGAATAAAATCCATCTTAGGTGCCTATATTTTATGCTCATTCAGGCTATCTTATCCACGTGTCAAGTCGTTTTGTCGGTTCCTCTTCAACTATCTTTCTTTTTCTTTCAGGCTTCTTTGGAGGTAACCACTTCTCAGCAGTCTCAACAAGCACCTCAACTTCCTTCCTTTGAAACCTCATTTGCCTTAACGCTTCTAAGCCCTCATAGACCTGCTTTCGCTCATTTTCAGTTAAGCCCAAAACATCAAAAACGGCATTATCAAGCTCCATCCTTGCTTCTTGCTCGACTTCTTCATCACCTTTATCCTGAGCCTCACAAATCTTGACAAAAGCAGTTTCAATCCTTTGCCTTTCTCTCTTTGATAGCTTTTCTGGGTTCAAAACTGGTAAATCTTTAGATTCGTAAACTGTAAGCTCGAGAACTCCTCCTCCGTAAAAACGCCCTTGCAGCTCTGATATAAAAGCTGTTATTGAAGAATTTAGCAAACCTACCAGAGTTGTAATATTTCCTTCTGAGTGAGGATGTACCTCATAAAAACATTGATGAGAGTATGCGTTTGCTTTGTTTAATGAGTATACGCATCGTTCCCACATTTTACGTGCAAATAGTATGGGTGCAGGTTTCCTTTTACCTAAATCATACCATCTTTTTCTTGACTTAAGCGTTGAAAGGTTGTGATATCCCTTTACTACATTCCCTCCTCTTCTTCCGCCTCTTATCGCTATTTCAATGTTTTCTCCATGTTCGATGTATTTTAATACATTAGCATCTTGCTTTTCAAGGTCGCTTCTTTCTGTGTGGACCATAAGAACCCGTTGAGTGATATCATCAGGCTTAATTACGACTCCAACATTTAAAGGACTTGTTACGACAGGTCTTAGATATACGCTTTCTATGTTCCATAGTTTGATTTTTTCTTTATCGAGATAGAAAAACTCGTCTGCCCCCGTTGTAAATCCTCTCCTTATATCAGCGATTTCCCCAAGCTTAATCATTTTAGGATGCTGTTTCACTTTGAAAAATATCGTAGGGGCTCTGAGGAACATTCCCCACTTGTCTTTTGGTTTGAGCTCTTTCTGTGCCTTGACCGTTATTCCGATACGTTCCTCTTCGAAGTCTTCTTTTGAGGTTTCTATTGTTCTCATTATTTCCTCAGTAGGCATAGCTTTCTTTATTCTAACAAATTTGACAGTACTGCTCTCTCTATCTTCCTTTGATTCGTCTTCTTTCTCTAAGATGGTTATGCATGTGCCTACAAGGGGTTTCTCAAAAGCTCTAACATCATACCATAGTATGGCTAATATCTTAAAGTGATCGAGGAAGAATCTCTTTAAGCCTTCCCCAAAGCCTACATCAAGCCATGTATCAGAGGTAATGTAACCCATTCTACCGCCATTTTTCAGAAACTTGGCACTGTGCGTGAAGAAATAAGCGTATATGCCTGCTCTAGCATCCATATCTATCTTAGAGCCATCACCGTATGTTAATGCCGCTTCCCTTATCTTTTCTTTATACTCTAATTCCTCCTGCCTCGTGTATGGCGGATTCGTTACCACGACATCAAACTCTTGAGGAAGAGGGGGCATGCTCGGCTTTATCTTAAAGAAGTCGCTGACAACTAAGTTGATGTTTTCACTTCTAATTTTTAGATTTCGCACAGCCAAATTTATTGAAGACAATTGTGCGGGGAATGGGTTTATGTCTACACCATATACTTGATTGAGTAATTCTTTGTGTAACTCGACGTCTTCTCTGAAAGGTTTTTCCTTTTTCTTCAAGTCTTTAAGTTTATGATAGGCTTTCACTAAGAAGCTGCCGCTTCCACATCCAGGGTCCAACACCATATCGTTTGGCGATCTTACACACATTTCCACCATCAGTTCGACTATAGGTGGAGGAGTATAATACTGTCCCAGCCTATGCCTTTCCACATCAGGTATTAACTCTTCATACACCCTACCCAGAACATCACTCTGGATCTTCGCCAAATTATAAGTGCCCAACTCCTCTATGAAATCGTTAAGGACCTGTACTAACTTACTCGGCAAATATATCTCATCTAAAATCGTTTTCTGAAATACCGCCTCATAATTTACATCTAACACCTTATCGAAATACCGCCTAAGTCTCCATGAAAATTCTTTACCATCAACAACCTCGATTGTCCTTAATTCAGGCAAACTTGGCATCTGAGTTTCCAACGTCTTATAGAAAGCGACTTTATTCATTAGCAAGTACGCCATTTGTTCAGCGATCTTCTCATTCATCTCATCTGAATACTCAAATAGTTGCGATTTAAGCCAGCGAACATACTCTTCCTTAAAACTCATATCTTCCTGTAGTTTTTCAATTAACGCTTGTTTTATAAATGGGGTGATGAACCTATGAAAAGACCTCAGCCTTTGAACAAAAACATCATCCAGCGGAAGCCACTTACCAACACCAACCCTAAACTTTCCAACTTCTTCAAGTAGCATTTGAGCAAACTTCTCATCATAAATAACCTTGTAATCTTTCATCCTTCGCTGCGGAAGTGGAACTCCAACTTTAAACGTCTCAAAGAGAACAAGGGTATAGCCGTCACAGGTTGCAAAGTATGGAGCCCCTAACCAAGTAGCGTATCTTTCAGCTTGAGCAATCACATCTTTGCTGAAGGGGTCAAATTTAGGCTCAACATAAGGGACTTTGCGTTTAGTCTCTATCACAAGCATAGGGATAGGTGCCTTTCCGCGTTCCTTAGCATACACAACTAAATCTGGGCGGCCATCAATGCTTGGTTCCTCAAACTTCACATCCACAAACTCTATGTCCTCATATCTGAAGCCTTTCGATACAGTTCCCCTTAAGAAATAGTATAAGTCAATCTGAATCCTTCTCTCAGGAACCGAGGACAACCAAGAGCACCATTCTTTAAAATACGTATAATTAACATTTAAACTTCTTACTTACTTTCTCTGTTTACATTCCCGCTTTTCTCGGCAAAACCAGCAAATTGGGCAGAGTAAAGTATAACGACCTCTCCATCCCCATCGACACTCCACCTTTTCAGTCATACGTATCACTTCTTTTTTAAAGAGAAAATAAAGCGAGCCTGCTTATTAACGGTACTACCAGAGAGATCTGTGCTAAGTCGATGTTAGCCTTTATATCCTTCGTTTGGTGTCCGTGTCCTCAGTAATTCTCCAGCACGGGCGATGATTGTTCCACACTTCTCGCACCTAACAACGTCAGAAACCTTATAGGCGGGGAGCAAACCTCTAATCGCCCTGTCTTGCTTTTTGTATAAAACCCCAAATTTTAGAAAGACCTTGAGGAATGGAACCACGTTGTAATGCCCACAATCACACCGAATTTCTAAAGTCTCTTTTTTCATTCCCCGCCCTCTTTAGTCCGATGTGGCTTCATTTACTCGGTAGCCCCTTACTAGGCTCTTTAATTCAATGACCTGTATCGGGCATTCCTTCCAGTCGTGTTCCCAGCATACAATGAGGTCGCATCCCTCTTTCGGGTGCCCGTGCCTCTCGTAGTCGCTGCTTCTGTACTCAAACTCTATGGTGATGGGGTATCCCTTATCCTTCTCGTAACGTTTTCCGAAGGCGTCTGGAAACTTGACTTGAATGCCTTCTATGGTGATGCCCAGATCCTCTGCAACCTTGCTGAAGAGGAAGATGACGCCGTTCTCGTTAATGGGGGCGTAGATCAAGCCTCGGAAGTTTATGGGCGGACCTACGAGGGGAGCTGTTTCAGGGGGCTTCTTGATGGGAGGCAACTTCTCCTCGATGGGTCTTTTCTTAAGCCTAAACCTATACTTCTTGAGGGGTTCAAGAACCTCGGTTTCAACCAAGTCTCCGATTTGAGCGTTATGTTTTCTATAGAACCCTGCCAAGCCATGAACTCTCCTATATTTCGGATTGTAAGTTAGTTCAACCTCCCTATCATCATCACTGAGGAGAGCCGTTATCTTAACTGGAGCATCTGCTGATGGGAAAAGATGAGCGTTCTCTTTGGAAACATATAAGAAGCCTAACTCCAACGGCTTCCGAGTTATTGTGCACTTCAATATTGACAAAGCGGTTTCCCTGAATTGTTGTCCGTCAAATGATATAACGTTTACTAATAATTGCTTACAAATACAGATAAGTTCTAAGAAGGTAGGGCGGCATGCGTTGACAATCAGGGAAAGGGAATGGTTAAAGTTAAACTCACAGTAAGCATTCTGCCTGAACTCATCAGATGGATCGACGAACAAATCAAAATGGGCCACTTCGCAGACAGAAGCCACGCAGTCCAATATTCGCTAATAAAGGTTAAGGAACTAATCGAAAAAGGAGAAATCAAATTTTAATAAGCTGCAACGCTCAATTAAAAACATTTATGCTTTCTTAGGTAATATATTCTCGGTGTATAATTTGAGGTGGATTGAAGTTAACATAGAAAGGCCTCCTAACATTTCTAAGGATGAGCATTTAACCAAACTTGTGAAACCGGTATTAAATAAATTCAGGACTAAAATTCAGTCTTGGCATTTCCTATGGGAGGGTAGACCTTGGCCTTCGACCTTAAGATTACGGTTTTTTGGAGACGGCAAAGAAATTGAAGAGTTACGGCAATTTCTCGAGAAGAAGCTAAAGGACATTCCTCATTGTTATGGAAAACATGGTGATTGTGGGGAAGGTAAAGAGTATAAAGGTGAGGCAGATGCTTGGGGAACAAAAGCATGGGAAGAAGGTATAAGATTCTTAGAACTCGGGTCTGAATTTGCGTTGGAACTTGTAGAGAACAAGGACAAACTTGGAAAGAGCGATGAATATAAAAAGAATGCCGTTGATTATGCAGACCGATATACGCATTGCTTTTTAAATCAAATAAGCTCTTTAGTGGATGAAGCTAATTTTAATCTGACAGAAGGCGTTTTCCGTTTTGCCTATCAAACAATGAAGAGCAAAAAACCTGCACTTTCAGATGATAAAATACAATCCATGATAAGTCCAATAATTGGGCCAATAGTTAAAGAGACTAAAAAGAGAATCCAAGAAGAAGTTGAAGTATCTGTGGTAAAAGAAAGTCTGTAAGTTTCGATTCAGCACTGGCCTAAAATAATTTGGTCTAAAAGTATTTATTTGATTATTTCAATTTTTGCAAATTTTAGAGGTAACGTAATGGGCTATGACGATGAGACGCTAAATTATGATGGAACATTTGGTTTGAGGGCAACTATTTGTCCCATTCTTATTTTTTCTCCTGCCTCATAAATGCCAACTTCCCCCTTAGATTCGAGGCTAAGTAAAACCTCAGTTCCGTGGTACAGGATGGTTTCTATTCCTAAGACCCACCTGTTAACGTTTGTATTTTCAAATAAGTTTCGAGCATTGTTAAGCATGTCAAAGACTAAACCAGACTGGATACCGATGAAAAATTGGTAATTGATAACCGCTTTCAACTTGCTAAACGTGTCTTGATTAACTTTGTCTTTGAGTTTCTGTAAATCGTCAAAAAAAGTGTCGAAGAGCTCCGTGTCCGAAAATAATACAAAATGCAAAGCTGATGGTGAAAGTTGAACTACTTTCAAAACATTTCTCAAATCATCTTCGTTCAGAAAGACCTTAAAGCGATCTTGAACGTAACTCAATATTTCCTTAGCACTTATCTCTTGAGCATAACGTGAATGAATAAAGGCTAATTCTTCCTCCGTTTTTAAGAACATTTTCGCAAGGGACTTGAAGGCATCTAGGTTCGTTTTTAAGCGATAAAAGTAGTCGGGTTTAGGACCCTTCGATTTCTCTATTTCTCTAACTCTATGAGGATTTATTGCGGCATATTCTGACCTCGTTATTTCCTCAACAAAACCAGCCTCAATTAATTTTCTTAATTCCCTTTTAGTCACCGTATCCGGATTCGTTGTGGGTATTTCTGGAATGCCCTCCCATATTTCTCTAACAGTCAAATAGTCTTCAGCTTCAAGCATTACCTTTAAGATCCTTGTTTTATGCGGGACGTCTGGACGTCTTCCCGGTTTTACCATAATAAGCACCCAAAAATTAATGATGCATGATGAGTATATAAGGTTAGTGACTAACAATATTGTTCCTATATGTTCGACATCGTTTATAAGGAACTGCTAACATAAAAGTTTATTATGAACAATAATGTTAGTATGCTCTTAAAACGATTCTTCCCCAACATACTTAATGGAGTTTTGCGGAGAAAACTTCCTCTTTGACAAGGAGGATAAACGACTTTTTGCACATATTCGAGAGCCCTATTGGAAAGCTTGGCGGGATTTTGGCTGGTCTATAAGATGCCCAGGCATCGGGTTAAATCGGCAAGTCCTGGAGTTTGCTGTACAGGTTCACGCCTTACTTTATGTTTTCGTAAGAGACAGTCATGACCGGTTGTACCGAGCTGATCCAGGAGACTGGCTAATAAACGGCGACCACGACATGGTAGATGGTGTCGAGATCCTTGTTTTGCCATGGCACGAGAGCCACTTCCAAACCATCATGTTAAATGACCTAATTGAAGAGGGGTACGCAATGAGTGGGTTAGTATACAATCTCGAAAATGAGGAGGAGGCTAAGAATGAGGCTTAAGCCCTTGCGAGCAGTTAATGGACAGAAAACCACGACATCTATAGGTGTTTTCAAATGTCCACACTGCGGAGTGGAAAGAGAAACCATAGTGGGCGGGCGTGAAGGTCCCTTTAAATGCATGAAATGCCATCAAATCATGGCTAAAGACGACGAGGAACTTAAAAAAATAATAATCGAGCGACAGGTTGACGGCTTCATTTGTCCAGAATGCAAGGAAACAGTTTCAGATACTTCCGCGAATTGGCCCATTGCTGGCTGGGGAACAATGGACGGTGAAAATGCTGTCATATGTCCAAATTGCCTCATAGTTCTTAACGGGTTGCCCTTGATTCATCATGGAAACCTAACAGAAGAGTTTGAACCGCTTTACCGAGGCACTGACTATTTTGAGTTTCGCCACAGCCCCTGCAGAGACAAAGAGCATGGAGGCTTCTGCACGATATACGCCGTCCTAATGGACAATCAAGGCCGAGTCATCTTCAACTTGGAATGCATGGATTGCGGAGAAATCGATGCCTTGAAAACACACACGTACTTTTTGGCGAAGGATAAGGCTCCTAGAGGCAAGGAACACACGATTGAGGCAATCTACCTCTCACCTAAACTGCGGAAAAGAATTGGCAAGCATTCCTGGGATGACCTGTGAGCGAAAAGGCTTGGAGGTGATGTATCGTGGGAAGCTATACAATATTCACCGCCGACGTTGAAGTGGATTTGGTGGAGGCTCCTGAAGGCAAGGTTCCGCGGAAGCTGGTGAAAGGCCAGCCTATGCCCAGTGCTGAACCGTTCTCTGTCCTTGACCGCGAAAGCATTGTTGAAGTGAAGGGCAAGGAGGGAGGTGGGCTCATCATGAAGGCTTGGGATACAGTTGAAAATCGTAGAACGTTAGAGATTTGGAGAAGGGTTCAAGCCTTAAAAGAAAAGAAAATTGAAAAAGGAAGCAGAGAGGACGAAGAATACAGCCGACTTGAGTTTGAGCTTGGACGCACCGCCTTAGGAAGGTCCCTGCAGTGTGCCATCAGTTTAGAATGGGAGGAAACGCCGGAGAAGAAGGCTGAGAGGATGCTGGAGGAGCAGGAAGTTGAAAAGGGATGGGAGGTCATTGAGAAGTATTTGGGGTATGACGAGGAAAAACACCGGCTTGTTTGGCACCCCCCATTACATCGTCTATTATCTGGAGAGATCATCCCTGAAACAAAGGCCGACATTAATTACCATTGTCCAAAATGCAACGTGATCTTTAGCGGAGAGGAGCTTAAATACATTGTCTGTCCCAAATGCGGAGGCTTTTTACAGGAGATAATGATGGCACATTTATGGGAGATAAACGCAGAGCATATCGGCAAAAGAATCATGTGCAGAGCCGTCATCGTTGGCGAAGGACCAGCTAAAGGCGTTTATCCAGAGTGGACAGCGGAATGCAGAAAATGCGGATTAAAAATCGAGATCAATCTTCCATCTCCAGAGTTGAAACAGACGTTTTTCGAGCTACTCGTTGCAAAAGGTTCCTTTGGATCCTTAGACGTCCTGAACGCCTTATCGCATACATCGGATTTGCCCAAATGTGTACATGGCGATCACGCTTGGAGTTTAAAGCCTAAAGAGCCAGCCTTAAACTTTCGAGAAGTATATTTGCGAGACGATGTCGCCTTCGAGGAGATGATGGATAGAAGTCTCGTTTCAAGGAATCATCCCGTGATACTACTCGGTGAAAGCCCAGAGACTCAAAAAATCGATGTCTCAGGCACCGTCCTACTTAACCCTAAAAACAACGTCCTAAGCTTAATCGTGGATTCTTTAGAGGAAGCTTCACCTGCAAAGCCCATAGCCCTAACTGACGAAGACAAGGAGCTTCTGAGAAAACACTTTAAAGACAGAACGTTGGAGGAGCTTCTCATCCTAAGCGAAGAAAACATTTGCCCATCCATTGTTGGGAGGCCTGAACCCAAACTTGCCAGCTTAATCACGGTTGACACACCTTTATGGGTCTCGATTGACGGTAAAACTCCGGTTCCATGCACCCCTCGCACTTTGTTTGTCGGAGATAAACGGTGTGGGAAAGGATCTATCATACGCTGGTACTCTGAAGTTGTGGGTGTGGGGGAACATGGCGTTGGGGAAACGTCCTCAAGGGCAGGCCTATCCTACTTCGTGGAGTCGGAAACGGGCACGATCATCTGGGGGCTGTTACCGCAAGCAGACAGGGGGCTTGCCTTAATCGAGGCGTTGCATGGGCTACCTTCAGAACAAATGATTGAGTTTCGCGAGGTGCTTGCCAGCCAGAAGGTGGAAGTAAGAAAGAAGGTTTCAGGGTGTAGGTGGGCAAGAGCGAGAATTTTGGCGGACGCTAATCCACCCCAATCCATGGATAAATACGTTTACCCAGCCATGTCCATCCCAAGCTTAAGGTGCTTTTACGATCCAGTTGACATAACAAGATGGGACCTATTTGTTCCCTTTTTCAGCCTCGATGTGTCTGAGGAGGAAGTGGTGCGGGCCCGAACAGCACAAGGCGACCCAATGTTCATTGAGGCACTGCAGAAACTTATCGCGTGGTGTTGGAACTTAAAGATGAGCCAAATCAAAATAACGGATGAAGCCCAGAAAAGGTTAGAGGATGCAACGATAAACATGCTACAATCCTACAGGACAGAAGATGTTCCCCTTATCCACAATGCGTCTAAATGGCAGATGCTCCGATTAGCCTGCGGATTCGCAGTAATCAGCTTAAGCACAGAGGACTTCGAGTCGTTAACAGTTGAAGCTAAACATGTAAACCTTGCGGAAGCCTTCATGAAACATCTGTTGGACCTATGGAAGTTAAAGGAGGTCCGAACCTATTATAAAGCGGAGCCCCTAACAGAGGAAAAATGGCAAGAGTTGCAATCATACTTTGCAGGAAAAGACGTTGTTTGGAAGGTTCTTGAAGTTTTAGCGGTGAAACCTTTAGACGGAGCTGAAATCGCCGGCAAAGTCGAGCTTAGCCAGAGTCATGTAAAACGGCTTCTTTCAGAAATGAAGCAGAAAGGACTGATCGAGAGGATAGCTCCGGGATATGTTCTGACGAGGCTTGGGGCAGAAGCATGCCGTAAAATGAAGGCTCCAACCCCAACTGTTACTCAGGAGAACATAAGCCTTTGCCTAAACTTCTTAGTTGACTCCAGCAACAGGGACAGTGATGGATGGGTTGACTTAGAAAAATGGTTAAGGTATGCGGAGGCAAGAAACATAAAGGAACCGGAGAAGCTTCTTGAAGCCTTGGAGAAGGAGGGAAAGGTCATCTACAACTATGAAAGAACTAAGGTGTTTAGGGTTCAATAAATATGTCCTCCAAAAGAAGCCCAAAATGACGAGATCCATGATACTCGATTTTCGTTTTAACGGTCCCCCCTTCAAGCCACTCCCCGCCTTCCAATTTTGAGTATCATGGAAAAGCCCAAAATAAGCTTCTTTTCCACTCTCAAGGAAAGGAGAAAATGCTTTCTAGCTTCCTAAACTCGTTTTATGACCATGAAGTCCTCGAAGCCTTGGCTTTTCAATGCCGTAGCCGGGAGTTGTGGCTGAGACGTGGCGATGTTCCAAGCCATAGGCCCCTCAAAGCGGATTCCGCCGAGGAGTTGAAGAGGCATATTGACAGCATCCGTGGGCAGGGCATTGTAAGCGTTTATGCAAGCGTAGAAGTTTTCAGCGACCCCCTACTTTTAACTTCTAAATCTCCAGAGGAGCTTAGAACTGGCTGGAATTTCATCGTAGACTTGGACTCCATTCAAAACATTGAAGATGCGAAAACATGTGCCACATCCATAGCCGGACTCCTCCAAGCCTTCAACATTAACAACTTCAAGATGAAATTTAGCGGAAAACGTGGATTCCACATTATAATCCCCGGTTCAGCCTTCGACTGCTTTGCTGGAGGATCAAAAGAGTTTATCCAAGCCTTCCCATCAGTGCCCAAGCATGTCTGTCGCTTCATAATTGCATGTTTAAAGCCTAATCAAAAGAAGGGCGTGAAAATGGACCTTGAATTGTATAAACCTCGGCAAATGATACGCTTGGCTTACAGCTTACACTAGGAAACAGGGCTTGTAAGCCTGCCCTTATACCCCGACGAAATCGGTGGCTTCCACCTTGGAGATGCTGAGCCTAAGCTGTTAAATCAGGTTGATTGGGAGTGGCTTCAAATCGAAGCTGACGTCAGGGAGGCACACAAGCTTTTAAATAAAGCCGCTGAATGGGTTGAAACGCAGAAGGCTGAACCCGGATTTAAAGTTCTGAAGCCCGGGAAAGCTTTGAAAAAACCGAGTAAGGGTTATAGATGGGTTGAACAGCTCTTAACACATCCCGTTGATGATGGAAGGCATCGGCTCCTATGGCTCGTCATCGCCCCATACCTCGTGAACATTGAGAAACTGAACCCTGAAATCGCCAAACAAAAAGCACTGGAATATCTAAGGATATGCAATGAAAAGAGGCCCATTAACGGCGACCTTACCCGGTTAGTTAACTATCACGTTGAATACGCCTATGAAAAAGCGTTGAAGCCACCCAGTTTAAGGACCTTAAAAACGAAACACCCCGACCTTTATGAAATACTTCAAAGGAAATCTAATAGAAATGGATAAAGGTATGGACAATTGAACAGCATGCAATCTCTTATCGAAGATATGGTTCCTATAGTTTTATTTTGCTCCAAATATGTGATCTTGAGCCTCTAAATGCTAAACGTTAAAATGGTGTTATGGTTCGGGATTTTAGGGAGCCTGACCAAGAGTTTAAATAGGCCCGTCTGTCTAAGCTTATCGAGGATGAAAAAATGGTGTTACACCAAAAAGCAACCCGAAACAAAAACATTAACCTCGTGGCGTTTAGAATACCAATCGAATTAAGTGTAACACTGCGAAAAATGGGCATAAATATAAAAGAAGCTTGTATCAAAGCCCTTCAGCAAATCAGCGTCACAGAAATCCGCAACAACAACTGTGAAAACATGGTTCAGCGAAAAAGCTTGGTTCAGTCTCCTTTTCCAAAAAGCAATCAGAATCAGTGGTGGGCCGGGCAGGACTTGAACCTGCGACCTCAGCCTCGTAAGGGCTGCTTCTGGTCCTCTTCTGGATGTCCAAACCAAGCTAGACGACCGGCCCTTCATCCACTATGGATGGTCAAGTATTTTATAAATAAGTTTTCTCTGGCTATCTAGCATGGCAAAGGGCTCAGCAGAGTTAAGGCATAGATACAAAATCCGATGCCTTACAGACAACCAATGGATATAGGAACGTTTTTAGGATACACAAACCCAAAAATTATCGAGCGGGGTTGCCCTAGCTTGGTAGAAGGTCAAATGCCTGCCTACGGGGCAGAAAAGCCATAAAGCTTAGCCTAAGCCTGCTAAGCCTGTGGTCAGCAATGGCCGCGCGGGTTCAAATCCCGCACCCCGCGCCATAAATCCATCGTCAAGCAAGCGTTTGATCAACTTGTTTAAACCGTAAACATCCAAAAGAGATTTTTCACTCGCCCTTCTCAAGCAGCAGGTAATGCTTGACATCCATGCCATACCCAGTCGCTTGATAGGTGTGGAGACGCCAGCCATTCTTTTGCCATTCCTCAATTGTTTTACCTACGTCTTTGTGATGACCAACCTGCACGCATTCCCATTCTTTCAACCTAACCTCACCTCCTGTAGAACTTAGATTTTTGGGAGTCAGCTCAGCCAAGGATTCGAGTCACTTACTCCATGTCGTGTTTGAGAATTCAATTGCATCCAGAACCTTTTGCTTGAAATCGCTGTCTTTGCATTCAAACGTATACGTCACAAAACCGTCGAAGGCGAAGAAGTGCATTCTTCCCTTATAATAGATTATCCTTGGATTAGCTATTTCCACAAGCTCTAAGAACTCCTTTCTTCTGAATTTTACACGATATGAGCTAGCGGGCTGTGCCGCCACAACTGCCGCAGCTCCTGCCGCTGCTCCTCCTGCCATTGCCATTTTTCATCATCAACCTTCTTTTTCTTTCTCGCAAAGTCCCGCTTCGAAGTTTATAAACCTTGTGAGAAGGTGAGCCTAGTGAAGAACCACACTGGTAATAAGTTTTCCTTCATCCTCTGCTATTATCATCTCGAAATAGACCCACTTTCCTTTGGAGAAAATATCTTATTCGTTGAACGTTAGAATCATTTGATGGAGGTGAAGGGGTGGCGATAAAGCCGAAGGTACTGGTTACCATGAAGCTTCCGAGCGACGTGGTAGAGATGCTTGAGCTGGAGGGTATGGAACTCCTCCACAAACCCTTTGAGAGGTGTTTCGCGAGGGAAGAGGTCCTGCAAGCGGTCAAAGACGTGGACGGCGTAATTTTAGGAGCTGAGCTGTTTGACCGATCAGTGATGGAGGCGGCGCCTAGGCTCAAAGTGATTTCAAGACTTGGGGTTGGCTACGACAACGTGGACCTAGACGCTGCCACCGAAAGGAAAATTTACGTAACTTTCACCCCTTGCGTTTTGTGCGACACGGTCGCCGACTTAACGTTTGGTCTTATCCTCTGTGTTTCTCGGAGGATTCATCAAGCGGATGCCTTTGTGAGGGCAGGAAGGTGGAGCGAGTCTCAGTTTCCTTTGATGGTAGATGTGAGTGGAAAAACGCTGGGCATAGTCGGGCTGGGACGCATCGGAACCAGGGTTGCATATCGCGCCCGCGGCTTCAGCATGCGCATCCTCTATCACGATGTTGTTAGAACCGACTCGATGATGAGGCTGGAGAGGGAATTTGGGGTTAAACGGGTTTCACTAAACCGGCTGTTGAAGGAGTCTGACTTCGTGACTCTTCATGTTCCGCTGGACGAGTCGACAAGAAGGATGATTGGAGGACGTGAGCTTTCCCTCATGAAGAAAACAGCCTACCTCATCAACACGTCTCGTGGTCCTGTCGTGGATCAGCCCGCCCTATATGAAGCCTTAAGGAACCAAACCATCGCTGGAGCCGCGTCAGACGTCTTCGTGGAGGAGCCAATAAGGCCAGACGACCCTTTGCTCCAACTGGCAAACGTGGTGTTCACGCCTCACATCGGCTTGGCCACCGTGGAAACTCGACATAAGATGGCGCTGATGGCAGCAAAAGACTTGGTGAGGGTTCTCAAGGGAAAAGAGCCCAAGAACCTAGTCAACGTTCAACTGCTGAGAAAGGCGAAAGAACAACAAAAGCAAGATATACGAAATCTAGTAAAGAGCTCAGTGTATGAACGCAATTACTGCGCGGGCTTATGCTCAGTTTGCCTTGTTCGAAAAAAGTTATCTCTCGATTTTTTAGCACCTTATTCATGAGGGAGCCGAGTTGGTGGAATGTTCCGAGTGCGGTGAAGAGGTTCCTCAAGACGAGGTTGTGTAGTGCTATGATTGTGGGGTTCCTCTCTGTCCAGAGTGTGGGGCTCTAGGAGTCTGCTCTAAATGCGCTGAGGTTTGGGAGGCAGGAGGAGGACCTAGAACTTGAGGAAGAAGGTTGGTGACGGCTTAGCAAGCTGATAAACTTTTATACGTCGGAAAAGGCATGAATATTTTTGGGCGGCGGGCCTTAGGCGGGGAGTTAGGGGTCCCCTGAGAGGCACCATACCTCGACCGTAAACCCTCTATAGGACGGGCCGAAAGCTGAGGTGAGGCGTCAAAGATTGTCGAACTCCTCAACTCTCTAACCGTGAGTATCCGTCCCTTGGGGCTGGCGGTCATGGAGCGGCCTCCGTAGGGAAGCCGTGGACCAAGTTTGCCAGGCGAACCCGGCCAGGCCCGGGAGGGAGCAACCTAAGCTTGGACGTTCAGCGCTCAGGGGGGTGCGGGTATGAGCCAAGGGGTTGGAGGGCTTGGCGAAAACTGGGCGACGAGCCTCAGTGACCCGCCGCCTACTATAAAACTCTTAGAATTAACCTCTTTTCCGAAATCAGAGCCTATTTCAAGGTCTTCTTTTTGTGTAACCTTTTGTGTATCACTTATTTGTGTAACATTTTGTGTAACGGTTTGTGTAATAACGCCTTTAGCTTGTAGCTCTGCAACTTGTTGCTTGTTTAAGAAACACCATCGAACCTTGTTGACTTTTTTACCACTTTTCGAGACATAGTTTTCCTCATAATGAGCAACATTCCAGTACACATAGGTTTTGCCTCTAGTCTTAGTTTGCTTTTGAATCAGCAACCCTTCTTTTCCACATTTTGGGCACTCTTTTAGGCTTACTCCCTTTTTCTCCATTTTAAACACCAAGCCTATATTTGTGTAACTCCATGCTTTTAAATGTTGTGTAACTCGAAAATTTCCACTACAAAACAACTCGCAAACCCTACGACACAAGCCGTTGACAAAATTTTCCACAGCCAACCAAAAATAACCTTTATAAGATCGTAAGCACATTAATAAGAGAGAAGTCTAATTCGAGGCGCTTTCGTTAAGCCAAACCATAAATAGAAGTGAAACTAAAAACCGAGCTGAAAAATTCGGTGTGCCAAAGGCGAATTTCTTATTCGTAAATCGGTTCTGAATAATGACAAACAGGACAGTATACTTCATGTGTTAGATGACGTAAAAACGGAATAGCATTTATTCCTTTTGTTAAATACTCTTGTAAACTTGTTCGTTTTGCGCACTCAGGACACCTTATTTGATTTTCGATTTGTTCGATTAAATCTAAAGTACCTACGGGATCATGTGGGGCTAGTTCAAAGAACAACCGATAATTTTTTAGGTAGTCTCTATATTCAGTGATTAGCAATTTCACGAGTTTCGCCATTTTTTCATACAGTTCTTTCAACAATTCTGCTTTTTCAACTCTTTTGTGTTTCCATTTTCCTTTCTTTTTATACCATCTTATTTTCTTTTTACGCGTCCATTTTGCCGTCTCAATATTGCCTTTAATCAAAAGTGGAATCTGAAAATTCTCTGGATGTAAGTGATAAAGAACATAATTTCCACGTTTAGGTAGACGTTCTCGAATCAAAAACCCTTTCTCAGTAAACAGATTCAAATACCTATGCAACTTACTTTTGCTCAAAACCTTAAGCCTTAGAAGTTCACTAGGTGACTTTTGTCCTTCTAAAATGGCTTCAACTACTTTTGAGTATGCATGATACGGAAATATTTGCTTCGTTCTCACAAGTTTAATCATTAAAGTTATACTTTATGTTGTTTTTAATAAGCTTTCCCTTGTTTTATTGGAGAATGAAGCCATCATTTCATAGGATGAGAATAGTATGGGAAAAAACAACGAGCTTAGTTACCTACAAACGAGTTTGCCACGAGACGTAGCTACCGAATTTAGGGTGCTGTGCTTAAAACTTGGAACGAATATTAAGGCGAAATTAAAGGAATTGATCTTAAACGAGTTGGAGTTTTGGCGAGACGTTTCAGATGAAGAGATAGAAGAAATGATAAAAATTCAAAGAGAGAGGAACCAAAAATGAGCGAAGATCGGGAGCGCAGGTATGAAGAATACCGTCTACGCGGTAAAGATTTACTCAAGGAATTTGAAGGCAGAAAAGCGAGCATCAGCGAAGCGGATAGACAGAGGGCTTGCGAAAAACTTGGGCTTCTTTACACCCCTCAAATTACGACAATAGAAGAGAAAAGGCGAGAAATAGAGGAAATCAAGGCAGAATTGAACGAACTTGCGATAAAGGTAGGTTTGAGAACGCACCCCGAGAATATTAGAGAGGCGCTAGGCGAAAAGAAGGCGAGCAAAAAGAGAGAAGAACCATTAATTATTTTGCCACATTAAGGTGATGTTATGAGCATACCCGAAATTGATTTCGATTCGACGGTGAAAGAAATCAAAGGAAAACTAACAGAAAAGCCTAAGACATACCAAGAAGCGAATTCGCTATACGCATATTGCGATGTATGGGGTTCATGGTTGGCTAGAATGATTTCTGAAAGGGGTAATGTTGGCTTACCAACAGAACCCTATCGTGAACTATTAAAGCAAATGCAACAAAAGAAGACGGAACTTGAACCTCTAATACAAAAGCTTTCGATGGAATCTCTAGAAAAAGAAGTCTTTGACATCGGTTCTAAAATTTTTGATCTGTTCTCTATCAACGTCGATGATGAAGTGGTTCCTCTAGATCGCCACCTCAATTTTAAGTGCCAGACGCTGGGAGAAGAATGCAATCTTGTTAAAGACTTCTGCAACGAAAATAGAACAGAGCGTGTAGCGTGGCTTCATTCACTGCTAAGTTGTTTCACGAGAACGTTCAACTTAAGTGGTTCGCTCACAAAGAAAGGCAAAGGCGCAAAATTCCAACTCGAAATTAATCCGTCATTTTTAGTTCGAAAAAGACTCCTCCAAAAGTAGGAGTAGAACCAATGATGACACGCTTATGGGGTTCTCCCTCTATCTCCTTCGACAATGTTCTGAGGTTTCTACTCCATACGTGAGGTGAAGATAGTATGCGAACATGCAAAAAATGTGGTGACCCTACAGAACTGATTTCTGGTTACTGTGAACGATGTCACTTAAAGGTTAAGGGAATACTCAGCACACAGTATAAGGAACGACCAAGATGTAGAGAAGCAATATTAAAGTTACTTAAGGAACAACCAGACTTAACCCTTTTCAAATTAGCGTTTTGGTATGAATATGATCACCCTCCCATAATCTCAAGTGACGGCATAAAACTTCAAGCACGAAAAATGATTCAAGAGGAACTAAAATAATGGAATATCCTAGTGAAATTGAGGAACACATCGAGAAACTGAAACAATTGGGTGTAGTGGTTGTTAAAGTTAAAAGGTGGGATACACCAGAAGCCAAACAGCTTGTTTCCGTAACTAGAAGATGGCTTAAGGGTTATGGAGAAAAAGCAGAACCAAGACATATTCGTTTGTTTATTTCTTTAGTTGAATGTAGGGTTGCGCAAGGAGAACCCTTAGAACAAGTTTTTAATGAACTTGCTTATGACATGAAGCGTTTTCAAGGCAATTTTAAGAAGGTGTTGGAACATTGGGTTTTGAAGATGTTGAACCTCTAACGGTTTTAAGATACATGACTGAGGAACATCGTTTCTGTGGAGAATGCAAAAGATTTTATCAAGCCATGTGTAACGTTGAACCACACGATAGAGCTTGCCCACTTTTTGTTCCTAAAAAAGGAGTAAGTAAAGAGGTTTTGAAAAAGTATGTTTTAGAATTGTATGCAGAGGTTCCTCAAACGATTAAGCCATGTGGTTTCTATGGAAACCTTTTAACTGAATCATGTTGGTTGCCATATAAAGATCAGCAAGGCAACGTAGAACTAAGACCCAGCGTTATAAGAGTAGAAAAGGATAAACAATATGAAATAATCGATTTTTTAAGCAAAAAACATGAAATAAAGGGTGTTTTTCCAAGTCAAGACATGCAGAGTCTCATGAGTGTGAAAGGTGTTCAAATGCTCATGTCAAATACGGATATAGAACCTCAAAAAGTTGATCAACAAATAGATGAAGCCTTCAAAAAACATTTGGAAATGGCTGAGGCTGAAAGAATCTTGACTAAAAGATGGATACAAGGAACCCACTTTTATGATGTTTTCGACGCTTACCCATTACAGAACATTTTAGGAGTAAGCGAATCTGGAAAAAGCAGGTTAAATTTATTGAACTTGGCTTTATGTTATCATGCTGAAGGTGTAATCGATCCTACTGAAGCCTCGATATTCCGAGCAAAAGAGGAAGACCGAGCAACATTATGCATAGATGAAGCTGAATATCTCAATAACCCTCAATTACATGCAACCTTAAGAATATTGATTAATGCAAGTTACTCAAAATATAGCGGTTTCGTAACAAGATACGATGAAATAAACGGCAAAAGGGTTAAACGTAGGTTTGACCTTTATTCGCCCATGAGCATAGTTGGGATAGGTGGTTTAGAAGGCGTCACACTAAGCAGAGCATTCAGAATTGTTATGCGTAGGGTTGAAAAGGATTTTCCGAAGGCTAACCCTGACACGTATAGAGAATTGCGCGATATGTTGTATGTACTTCGCATAAGACATTGTTTTGATGTGCATGAACTCTATCAGAAAACAGACATTAGCGATTTTGTTTCTGCAAGGTTTGAGGAACTGTTCAAACCACTATTCTGTATGACTACGTTTTTCGGAAATAAAGAGGAATATGAAATACTGAAAGAGTGGTGTAGCGAATATCAAGCCTCTTTCCGTGTAGAAGCGTTAAACGTTGCAGAAGAAGAAATGTGCTTAATCAGTTTAGCCAACATGAACCCATACAGTGAATATCAGCAAGACTGGTTTAGCCTCAGAGAACTAACCGAAAAAATCAACATGCAATATTCAAGGAACGTTTCGCCAAAATACGTAAGCAGTGTTCTATACCGCTTAGGCTTAATTAAACGAAAAAAGGTTCATGGGTTAACCCTAGTGTATGCAACGAAGGAAATGCTTGAGGAAGTAGCGAAAAGAATAGGAGTGACACTTGCAGAATCAGAATTAACAAAATGGGAAAACGTGTTCATAAAGAATTAGCGCGCACTACAGTGAGGATTTTCTTCTAAATGTATTAATACAAGTTGAGACATAGCCATGCTTCGGTCAAGAGTGTGTTGAAAATGAAAGAATCAGAGCTATACCCATCAGTCGAGGAATTCATCAAAAATAAATATAACTGCTTCAAGACTTGGAGAGAGGTTGGAATCGAACGTATTGGTTACGCAGATGTTTTTGGAGTGTGTCACAAAAATTCCGAGAAAACAGAAATTGAAACTATTTGTGTTGAGGTTAAGACAAGGAAACGTTCAACATCTGCGGAATTCGGTCAAGCAAAAGGTTACTCTGTGTTTTCTCATAAGGTATATTTTGCTTCATTGGATGAATTTAACGATGAAGATGTAGAAATCGCAAAATACTTGGGCATAGGGCTCATCAGCATCACAAAAGAAAACTCAAGTTTTGTCTGTCATGAGTCCTTAGAACCATTAACTAGTATCCCAATACCAAAACTACTAGATTTAATATTAGAAAGGAGGAAAATTTTAGCTTGTCAATCATGTAAGGTCATACAAAAGAGAAGTTATACTAAAACAATTCATGATTTGGATAAAATCCCTGCTTGGAATCGGAATGAAGTTAAAAAGGGTAAAGACCTGTTGATAGACAGCAAGGACAAAAGAGAATTCTATTGTAACATGTGTGCTAGAGCAAGATTAAACTTGAATTAGCGCTGCAGTGTCCCTGCATCGTTTCCACCTGTATGTATCATTTCAGCCTTGCGCGCGCTTGGTAGACTTAGTGGCTAAAATCGAGCAAAAACGTGAACGCCTATATTTTAAGATAATATATTATCTTATTTTTCCCTAAAATATAGTGCACTACCAAGATTCATAATATAATATGTGCGTTTTTGCCTCTCTGTTTTTCTGAGCTTTTACATATACCAAGTCTACCAAGGTTTAGAACATAAAAACTACAGAAAAACTTAGGTATCCTAAAAAAGGGGTGTCAAGTCAAACTTTTTTCGGATTTTGAAAAGGCGTGGGGGTCGAAAAATTGGGAATTTAGCGCGGTAAAAATAAAGGTTGGGTGTGGTTACTCGAATAGCATTTTTTCGATCGTGTGGCTTACGTTATCGAATTGCCATTGTTCAATGGTTCCGATTCGTTTAGAGAGTACTTGATGTAAAATTTCATGTGCCAAGATTTTTTTGGTTTGTTCCTCTGGAAATGAAATGATGTATATGTGATCGTTGTATGCTAGTAGTAGCATGGATAAGGTTTTTTGGTTTTGTACCACTTTTGCGCGCGTTTATAGGGTAAAACGGTGATGTTCATTTTTAGCCTCCAGCTTAGAACTTTTAATTCTGCTTTATCGTAGATTCGCTTTAATCGGTTTGGTGAATAATCCGTGTAGTGTCTCGCGAGTATTGATTTAGGAACCCTACCGCAAAAGGCGTCTATGTAACGATCTTGTACTCCTAGTTCACCCATTTGGTTACAGAACCAATCTCTTAACATTTTAGGCGTGATTCGTATACCACACTTTTTTGCGGTTCTTTTGAACATCTTGTTTACGCTTTTCCTTTTTATGGTGAACAACTTAGCGCCGTCGTTGTTGCATGTTGATAGATATTTTCGCAAAATCCTTTCAGCTTCCTCATTATAGAATGTCACATACGTGTGTTTTGTTTCGTTTGGCAATTTGTTAGGAATTATCATTCGCTTTTCAAAATCGATATTTTCTCTTTCTAGGTTTACTAGTTCGCTTTCCCTTAATCCAGTGGTTGCATATAAGAGGAATAGTGCGCGGTCTCTATCAGTTTCGAGTGCTTCATAGAATTTGCGAAGTTCATCAATGCTAGGCGCGGTCTTTAACTCAAACGGAATTTTGGGAAACTGGAAGGTTTCCACTAAGCCTTTTCTGTTCATAAAGTCTCTGAAAAACCGTTTCAAGCTTCCTAAGTGGTTTTTGTATGTGTAAGGGTCACAGTTCTCTTTAATTCTCAAAAGATAGTTTCGCAAATCCTCTTTTGTTATAGTTGAAATGGGTTTTTCTGCATTATTGAGAAGCGCCTCAATTCTCTGCATGTGTCTATGTGCTGTGTTCTCTTTAAGTTGTAGATCAACCATGCAAAAGTCTTTAAAGCTCTGCAAAAGGGAGCTAACATGTTCACTGCTCGATCGTGTGCGAACTTGAGCAAGGCTTGGTAAACTTGGCAAACTTGAACATCTTTCGAGCCTCAGTGACCCGCCGCCTCCTATAAAATGCCTAATTCTTGCAGCATTTGGCACGGTTTGCAGACTTCTCCTACGGTTGGTTCTCCGCACACTCTGCAGTCTTGTAGCTTTGCCTCCTTCGCCATCGCCTCCAACGCTGGTCGAACTCTTTCTATCGACTTGAAGATGGTAAACTTGATTCCCGCGTGTTTTTCCTCCATCCTGTTGAGCATGGTTCGTATGTCGCTTCGCAGGGCGGTTCGGGCATAGGGGCAGGGGATGCCTTGAAACTGGATTCTCTTTAGGTATGCGTAGAGGGCAATTTCTTTCTCCGGAACCTCGCAAAGAGGCTTTACGCGTTGTATAAGTTTGGGATGCACCTCAGTTAACACGGGCTTGACACGAGCGATTCGTAGGGCATCCCCGTGAAGGATGTTCAAAATCATAGTTTGGGTTTCATCATCCAAGTTGTGTGCGGTAGCGAGCTTATCCACACCCGTTTCTCGAGCGGCAGTGTTTAGGGCACGCCTTCTCAGCACGCCGCAGTAGGAACAAGGCGTTAGCCCTCTTTCCCCCCTCCCTTCGACCGTGCTTACGATCTCATCCAACTTATATCCATACCTTTCTTTGAACGAAACCACGATGTGTTCTACACCCAGTCTTCGACAGGTTTTCCTAGCCACCCTCAACGCCTCATCTCGATAGCCCCCTATTCCCTCATCGACGGTGACTGCGCACAGCACGGCTTTCGGAAAGGCTTTCTCGATCTTCGCCAGTATACGGAGTAGAGTCACGCTGTCTTTGCCACCAGAAACTGCCACCATAATTTTATCGTCAGGCTGGAACATTTCATACCTAGAAATCGTCCCTCGAACTTTGCTTTCTATAGACTCGCAGAAGCATCTCCTGCAAAGCCTTTCTCCAGAGTAGACGCGCAGAAACACCGCGTCTTTCCGCTTACACAACGTGCACGTGGACATCTCGTTCCATCCTAAATTGAGACCACGCCGTACTTTATGAAGGTTAACATCATGTTCGCTGCAGTCAGTGACCAAAATACGGCATTGATTAGTAGGCGAGCCTCACGACGCCTGTTTTTCACGACTCCTTCTAAAGCATGGTACAGAAACCTTTCTCCATCCCATGGATATATCGGCAACATGTTGAACACCGCTACACTCCACGCAATCAGAAGCGTCCACTGCAAGGACATGTACAGCTGTATAGCAGTTAAGGGTTCGAGTCCCAATCTACTTGGATAATAATTCGAGACAGAGAGAAGACCAATTATCGACTGATTCCTCGAACCCCTTCCCGTGGTAATGAGGACGTTGCCCCTCGATGTGCTGAGAATTAAGGTCTCCCCCGGCTTAACGTTACCCATGTATTCACTAAAGTCTTGAACTGTGAACATGGTGGTTCCATTCATTGCATAGATGATGTCCCAGCGTTGAAGACCAGCCCGATCAGCCGGCCCCTCTCCAGTCGTTTCGTGGATTACGATTCCCGAGGCAGGAGCGTATAGGCCCGTCAACAACAGTAAAGCAAGAAGGCCGATAACCAAGTTCGTGGAGGAGCCAACAGAGAGTATTCGAAGCTTCGAAAGCGTCGAAGTTTCCTCGAATCGTTTCTTGTCAGGTTCCACAAACCCGCCAAAAAACACTAAGAACAAGAAAAGTCCAGCGGATTTCACCGGTACTCCTTCCACTAGCGCAGCAACTCCGTGAGCCAACTCGTGTGTCACGATGACGACCGCTGTAGCCGTGAAAAAATATGGTAACCAGTGCAGTCGTATGGTGACCCCGGGAAGGACAAGAAAGACTGGGGTGGTTTCTCCTAGGGGATAGAAAAACCTCAGCAGGTTGTTGACGAGGAAGTAGACGCCGAAAACCATCAGCCCAACAGCCAACGCTAAACTCACGTTGCATAGTGTCCTCCAGAAGACACGGCCCGTCTTTGACACCCTGCTTAAGAGCTCCTTCAACCCCCTTGACTTATAGGTCAGGTAGGCTGGTCGTATCCCTAACCCATGCTTGTCCAGGCGAAAAAGGCGGCCTATCACATTAATAGTAGCCCAGAAAAGGACGATGGCAAATATAAACGTTAACTCTGGAGTCATCTATTCTTGTCTTCCCTGCCACATGACTAGGAGAATTAACTAAATAATACCTTGTTATAGTCTTTGTGGGAGAAGACATGTCCTACATCGTGGTGTTCATGACCACTACTGATAAGGAGGAAGCGGTCAAAATTGTTCGCTGCTTGCTCAACGAAAAGCTGATCGCCTGCGCGAACATCGTTGGTCCAGTCTCATCCCTCTTCTGGTGGGAGGGCAAGATCGACGAAGCCAGCGAGTTCTTGGTCTTCATGAAGTCGCGGGAAAATCTTTTCGAGAAGCTGACAGGAAGGGTGAAGGAGCTTCATAGCTATCAAGTGCCGGAGATCATCGCACTTCCTGTAGAAAAGGGGTTGCCCTCCTACCTAGATTGGCTGAGCACCTCCCTTCAGTCGGTGAGAGACGATGGCTAAGAAACCAGTGACGCGTGCCGAGCGCGTGGAGGTTGTTTACGACAAAAGGCGCTGGGAGCTGTTAAAAGAGTTCAGGTCCAAGGCAATGCAAATCATGGAGATTCTGGACCGTTTTCATCTGTCCTCCATTGTGCATGGAAGCATTGCCCGAGGGGATGTTTCTGAGAAGAGCGACATCGACGTTTTTGTGCTGGATCCAGCCTCTTCCTTCATCGTCGAAACCGCTCTTGAACGAGCCGAGGTTCCGGTTAATCGAAGGGTCGTTGTGCAAGCTACGCCTATGTACGCTGTTAAGGGATACCTGGAGATCGATAAACAACGATGCGTCTCCTTCCCCATGGTGAAACTTCGTCCAGTGGAAAGGGACTTCTACAAGTTTAGCGGCGAGGTTTCCATCGCCATGCTCAAAAATGACAAGCGCGTGTTAGGTGTGGACAAGCGGCTCATGCTGATCGAACCCACGCTGGAAGGTCATGTGGAGAGTACAGTTGTGGGTCGTGAGGAAACAGTTGCCCGTCTTTTGGGTGTTTCCCTCAACACGGTGTTAGACCGCGTTCATGCTCTTTTGCGACGTGATGAGGTTGGCAGAACGGGAGTCTTTATCGAAAGGGAGCTGTCTCCCGACGAAACGTTCGAGATGGTCCTGAAGAAACTCGCGGATCAGAACCCCGCAGTTCGCAGACGCCTCAAGCTCTCTGAAAAGTAGCTGTGCAAACATATTTATGCTTTGAAGCCTCTTATAGACGGCTGTTCGAGGAAGAGCTACAAGATTGATTAGGGCAGTGCTGTTCGATTTTTGGGATACTCTCGTTTTTTATGACCGCCGAGAAGGTCGAAAGCTTAAGCGCCTACGGGTCAGGGACTTAACTGAAATTCTGGTTGATGCGGGGTTTTCTGTTAGCTTAAAGAAAGTGGAGAAAACCCTAAAAGAGATCGATGCAGAGTGTGACAGAATTCGCGAGAAAACGGGACGAGAAGTTGACCTACATCGTCAAATACGCATGTTATTGGAGATGCTGGGGATACATGGGTCGGATTCGAATCTGTCTCAAAATCTCTGGAACGCCTACGCAAACTCAGTGTTGTCGACAAAACTGAAAGTCCGAAATGGTGCAGACTCCGTTTTGAATTTTCTTAAGAGGAGAGGATACAAGGTTGGTCTCATCTGCAACACTTACCACACGCCAGGTAGTGTCGTGAGGAACATCCTTCAGAAGGTTGGGCTTTACCATTATTTTGACGTGTTAATGTTTTCCGACGAGTATGGGTGGTTAAAGCCGAGACCCGAAATTTTTTTAGAGGCATTATCAAAAATGGGCGTGACGACAAGCGAAGCAGTTCACGTAGGTGACAGACCAGACCTAGATGTGTTAGGGGCAAAAAACGCGGGGCTAAAAGCAATTCATCTTAAATTAACGGACCAACCTTACCCCGCCGATCTTCCTAAACCAGACGAAACCATCAAAACACTACGTCAAGTTCCGCAAACCCTTAAGAAATTATGAAATAGAAAGATTAGCCTAGGGAGAAGCGGAGAAGCGCGGCGATACCCCCTAGTGCGAGCAGTTTGGCTCCTGCCTCATGCTCCGTGCTGATAACGATGATCTCCCCGCCTTTTTCTTCGACCTCCTTCATGAGCTTCTCTAAGGCGGCTCTTTTTTCGTTGGACGTCTCCCTCAACGTAACGTCTGCCAAAAGAAGCCTTTCAACAGCGCCAAACATGCTCGCCCTTTCCACCTCGGTAAGTCCATAGGTTATGTCGGTCCTTCCCTTTCCTAAGCGCTCAAGAGCCTTTTCCACGACTTTTGTTTCCTCCGCGATCCGCACGTGCCTCAACGCTTTGGTTAAAACACCGGAGCGTAATGCTTCGTGTATTCCAGCTACGCCTGCGCTGTTCACGCCCTTCACGTCCACGACTGATCGCCCAACATCTGGAGCCACCGTATTCACGTATTTGAAAAACTCGTTCTTCATAAACCCGGGTCCAATGATAACGATGGAACTGCGGATATCCGTCCAAACCTCTCTTAGGAAGTTTAAGGCTCTTTTAAAGAATTGATGGGTTGCCTCCGCCCTTTTCTCCGCCTCCAGCTTTCCCGGAAGCCTAACTCTTTCCTCCACTTTCACATCGATGCCATATTGCCTTAAAACAGCTACGCAGTATTCCTCATCGTCCATAGACACCACGACGATGGGCGCCGCCTTGACCCTGCAGGCTCTTTCCAGTCGATCGATTTGGTGTTTCAGCCACTCCGACTTTACGATAGTGATGGGCTTGTCCAAGGTCACGTTGATGGTGTGGTGTGCACCCTTTACGCCGATTTCTTCAGGAGCCTCGCAAACGATTCCATGAACCCTCAACCGGTTCAGGAGCTTATCCCAGACCACCTTCTCCACCTTTATGCCTAAAAAAACCGAAACTCTTTTTCCTCTTTTGGGGCGGGCGTAAAGCTCTTCCACCCTCACTTCTCGAGTGGTTTGCGCATATACCTTATCCTTCTCCAAAATTATGTTGTATAGGTGCCAAAGATCATCTAGGCTTTCTGGCAGAACCTTTACAATGCCCTTCTTCAGGTTCAGCTCTAAGATTTTCAAAACGCCACTGCCTCTCCAAATTACGCATTCATGTAATGAAGAGCGTTTTTATTAAAGGTTTGTAACTTGCTAAATCATCTTTTCATTGGAATTTCAGCCTTCGGTGGGAAGCAACTAGGAGGCAAGTATTCATTATACTAATCTCAGTTCTGGAGGAGCTTTCTTTAAGCGAACTTTTCCTTCCTTTAAATCTAACTCGATGTCGTATTCTTCCATGAAACTGGTTCCAATGATCGCCTCTTCGATCAGATCTTTCACTACATGAGCATGGGATGGAAGCTCGTATCCAGCGACTATAAAATCTAAGTAAGCTTTTCCTATTACCTCTGCTTCCCTCTTTTTCACCGCTAATGAAATCCGTATAGGTTCTTTGTAGGGTACGAACCCTAGCTCTTCTCCAACTTTTTCACTAACACACGTAGCCTTTGCTCCAGTATCAAATAATGTCAAAACTTCCCTACGTTTCAACCCATCAGGCGTGCATACAATAATTTTTTCCCTTACCTGCATGACCATACACCTTTCAAGATTTTATAATAAACACTTGCCCATTAAAAAACATTAAAAATATATTGGCGCCTTATCTTTCTGGAGGAGAACCAGATGAAGAAGACTTTCTGGCTTTTAGACGTGAACTATGAAGTGAAGGATCATCAACCCGAGATGTGGATGTGGGGCATAGATGAAAAAGGGAAACGTGTTCTCGTTATTGACCGAAACTTCCTTGCCTACTGCTACCTTATGGTGGAGGAAAAAGAGCGCCCTCAGGTTATGATGGAGGAAATTCTGTCCCGCAAGGCAGACTTCCCCTTTATCGTTAAGCTGGAGCTTGCAGACCGAAAGTTTTTTGGAAGACCCGTGAAAGCGGTTAAGGTGATTTGTCAAGACCCCGACCTTATCCCGAAGTATGCTAAGGCGCTTCAAAAAATTAAGGAGGTGAAGGACTGTCTTGAGGACGACATCCGTTATTCCATGCGCTACCTCATCGATAACGGCGTGGCTCCTTGCGGTTGGCATGAGGTAGAGGTGGAAGAAATACAAAATGAGTTAGGGGTCCAAGTCGACGGGGTCTACTTAGCGAAGTCGTACCCGCAAGGGATCGAAAAGACAGAAGTGCCGAAGCTGAGGATTCTGGGCTTCTCCCTGATTTGTTACAGTCCCAAAGGTGCACCCAAGCCGGAGAAAAACCCGGTGGTAATCATTTCAGCAGCCACCAACACTGGTGACCAGAAGCAGTTTGTCTCTAAAAATTCTGAGGACAAGTCCCTCCTAGAGTCGTTCATAAAATACGTTAGAGGCTTTGACCCAGACATTCTTGTGGGCTACGGAACAAATCGACATGACTGGCCATATCTAGTCGCTCGCTCTAAAAAACTGGGTGTTAACTTATTCGTGGACAGAGCCAACACTGAGCCCCACACAAGCGTGTACGGTCACGTGTCGATTACCGGTCGGGCAAACATCGACTTCTTCGACTTCGCAGAAGACCTCCCTGAAGTGAAGGTAAAGACTCTGGAAAACGTAGCAGACTTCCTCGACGTTATGAAGCTAGAAAAACGCACCCTCATCGAAGACGTGGACTTTCCAACCTACTGGGAGGCTCCTAAACAACGCTCCCTACTGCTAAGATTCTCTGAAGAAAACACTCAATGCGTCATGGGCATCGCCGACGCCATGCTCGACTTCGCTCTGCAACTGTCCAACCTCGTCGGACTACCCCTAGACCATGTGGGAACCGCTGCCGTCGGCTTTCGAGTGGAGTGGTTCTTAATTCGTGAAGCATTCAAGATCGGCGAGCTGGTTCCCAAGAGAATCGAGCGCCCGTACATCCCGTACGTTGGAGCGGTGGTCCTTGAGCCTAAGCCAGGGGTTCATGAAAACATCGCGGTGCTGGACTTTAAGGCTCTGTACCCCAACATCATGATCACCCAGAACGTCTCACCCGACACGTACCTTCCACCCACCGAGCCCGCCCCGCCTTGTGGCGTAAACCTGGCTCCTGAGGTAAAGCATAGATTCCGCGTAGAACCACCTGGCTTTTACAAGGAAGTGTTGTCCCATCTAATAGCGGTTCGAGATGAAATCAGACCAAAGCTCAAGAGACTTGATCCCAAAAGTGCCGAGTACCGCGTTCTCGATGCGCGCCAAAAGGCCGTAAAGGTGATCACCAATGCCTCCTATGGCTATACAGGCTGGATAGGCGCACGCTGGTACATTAAACCAGTGGCTGAAGCCACGACAGCTTGGGGTCGACACGCTATCATGAACACCATAGAGTTGGCGAAGAAAGTTGGTTTAGAGGTGGTGTACGGCGACACAGACAGCATCTTCATAAAACATGACCCAGAAAAAGTTGAGAAAATCTCAGCAGAAATCGGTGCTATGCTCGGTTTGGAAATCAAGCCCGACAAGGTTTATGACCGCGTCTTATTTACCGAGGCTAAAAAGAGGTACTGTGGGCTCTTACCCGACGGGCGACTGGACATCGTGGGGTTAGAAGTGATACGAGGAGACTGGGCGGCAGTCGCCAAGAACGTGCAGGAGAAAGTGTTGGATATAATCCTTAAGGAGCAGTCGCCGGAGAAAGCGGCAAAGTTCGTGCGTCAGTACATTTTGGATTTACGAGAAAGGAAGGTGTCCTATCGAGACCTCATTATATGGAAGACCCTAACGAAACCGCTGGAAGAGTATGCGGTTAGAGCCCCGCATGTTGAGGCGGCGAGGATGCTGATGAAGGGGGGATGGGACCTATCAATGGGCGACAAAATCGGTTACGTCATCGTCGCTGGTCCCGGCAGATTATACGAAAAGGCAAAGCCCTATGTACTAGCCTCCTATGATGACGTAGATATCGAATACTACGTGACGAATCAGGTGGTGCCCGCTGCTTCCCGAATTCTATCCATGTTTGGCGTAGCCGAAGATCAGTTGTTGCCCTCTAAGACGCCCACACTTTCCCAATTTATGAGTTAGCTTTCAACGATATCCACGAATGTTAACAAATGCGTGCGCAAAGGCTGTTTTATCACGTCAGAAATGCGGGCTGCCACGAGATACTTGATGTCTTTTTCGCTCGCGATGTCCACCAGTCTTTGGGTGATGACACCGTCAAAAACTACGGTATCTACCCCCTCGACTTGTTGAAGCCTCTCCGCCAGCGCGCTCACGGGCAGCCGTTCTATTTGTTCCATCTTTTCGTTGAATAATACCGCCTCTAATGTTCCTTCCAAGTTTTTTGCAGCGTCAACAATTTGTTTAGGAACCAGTATTTTTCGTCGTACCTTCAATCTTTTCGCTTTGATTTCTTCGACAGAAACCCTCTGCTGGAGGGCGGTAGCAACCTCCTTAGCGCTGAGCTCCTCCACTTCTTTGCCTGGCGGCGCTCTAGTAACATACTTCACGTTGGTTACTTGCAGCAACTCCTTAAGGATGAGGTCTCCCCCTCGATCTCCGTCGAGGAACGCCGTAGCTTCCTTTTCCCTGCACAAGCGTATGATGGTCTCCGGGACCTTAGCGCCCTCGAGAGCGATGACGTTTTGAATCCCGTGTTTCAACAAGTTTATTACGTCAGCTCTTCCTTCCACAATGATTATTTCCTTCGCGGTCTCGATGTCCGGCCCCACCGTTAACTCCTCTGGTCCATACTTCTCGGCTCTGGCTAGCCTCAAGGTTTCAGAAACCTCCCGAAAGATTTCTTCTGTGCTGGGGAGGATCTCGATGGTCCAGTCGTGAAGAATTTCTTTCGCCCTTTCTATGATAACTCTCCGCTTCGAGTCCCGTACATCTTCAATTTTTTCCAAAGTAACTTTGGCTGAACACGGCCCCACCCGATTGATGCTCTCGATGCTGGCCGCGATGATCGCTGTGGAGACTCTATCTAGGCTGGTCGGGATAAGTATCGTGCCAGTGGTTTTATCTTGTTTTGATTGCAGCTCGATTTCTATTCTCCCGACTCTTCCCGACTTTTGAAGCTCCCGAAGATCTAGGTCGGAGCCGAACAAGCCCTCTGTTTGCCCAAAAACAGCTCCGATGACATCCGATTTTTCAACCACTCCCTCCACTTCGAATCCGGCTCGAATGACATACTTTACGGTAACAGTTTGCGATGATCCCATAAACTTTCACCTCAATCAAAGTTTAACCTCTATATAATTGAGAGGCGCCTTAAGTTTTAACCACTTTGCATCTCTTATACTTTACTCCCGCATTTCTTCCTTAATGTTTCTAGGTAGGTTGCTAAGCCTTCCACATCCTTAACATCCCGCCCCACAAGATTCAGAAGGTTGCTCCAGAAAAGCAGTTGAGGCTTTATCTTCATTTTTTCAAGATGTTGCACCAAGCGTTTGGTCCATTCCTTGCCTCGTCTATCGAAGTCCATGAGAAGAATGACTTCCCGCTTCCCTCGCTTCTCCACTTCGCTAAGAACATCGAGGAAGCTCTTTCCGGAAGTTTTAGCGGAGATGACCTCTCCTCCTATACCTAGTTCGCGTAGGGTATCGACGTCGTTTTGGCCCTCCACGATTATTGGGACGCCCTTGGCTGATTCCGCTGCGAGTTTATCTAGAAGCTGCAAGAGATTTTCCATTCGTTTCTTTATGTTGATAGAGGACAACCTCACCTTGTGATTTCTATTTCCATCATTTTCCTCAGTGTTTGCGGGTGTTTATGGAAGTATTCTCTCACTGGGCTTAGAATCTCGATGAGGGCTTCTGCAACGCCGTCCTTTAGGTCAAGGGGATGAAGCTCCCCCTTCACATACGCTTTCTCCGTCTCCTCATAGCTCTCAAAGCTTTCTAGTCCACCGTATTTAGATGGCCGCGGAATCTTTAAGCTTTCCTTCTCCGCGAACACCACGTACTTAGCTAGTTCCAGTACGGGGTTCCTTAAAGCTTCCCGAGGCGGGCAGTAGGCCGCCCTTATTTTCGTTCTAATATCCTCCAGGGTGTCGTGTATAAATATGCAGTTTTTAGGTATGCTTTTGGACATTTTTGAACTGATCTGCAGGTTTACGTCGACGTTTTCGTCAAACTGTCTCTCCGTCTTCTCGGGTCCTTGGAGCCCCATGAGAAGGTGCGTGTGAATGCACGCGGGCTTTTTCCAGTCGAGTTTTTCTGCGGCGTCTCTTGCCAGCATGTGGGCCTTTCGTTGGTCCATGCCTGCACAGGCTACGTCGAGGTTCATGTGGAAGATGTCGGCGGATTGCATGCAGGGGTAGTATACCCACGCGGTTTCCATGTCGGTCATGCTCATTTCGCGACCCATGATGGGTAGAGCCCGCCATGTTCTTTGGAGCGTGACACTTTTTGCTATCCGGACGACTTTCTCCCAGTATTCCATGTTTTTGGCGATGTCCGAAGCCCAAAGGTACTGCACGCTGTCCGGCTTGATTCTGAGCGCGGTGAAACACTCCTTGAAGTACTCGCCGCATAGGCGGATCTTTTCCATGTCGCCGCCAAGCTTGTTGTTTATCCATGAGTGCCAGTCCGCGAGGAATATGATGAACTCGAAGCCAGCCTTTATCATGTCCTTGATTTTGGAGCCGCAGACTACACCCATACCAATGTGCATTATTCTGGGTGAGCGTCCTCTTTTGCGCTCACTGTCCAGAGCATTCAAAACCCCAGTAGGCTCTGGGCTTAGTCTCGGTCTCCAACAGCTTGCGCATCTCTTCAGGAGTCACCACTTCTTCCGCGTTCCTCGTGACCAGCCTCATCCTTTGCTCTAGGTCCAAGCCTAATCGCCCCCCTAATGTTTCAGCATGGACCCACTTAAAATTTCTTATCGCGGGCGCTGTGTCCCACGTGACTAACACTCAACCTCACCGCAGAGCCTTCCGCTCCTCTCGGTTAAGCTCTCTCTGACGTGGGTTTGGGCGCCCGCGCCCACCGTGTCCCATGCCTGGGTAAACCCTCTGTCACGGGTAGATGCGATCACATCTTCCTCTGTTGGGTCCGTCTGCATGAGCCCTGTCAAGGTTCCGGTGGGATTTTGCTCCCAGCCGTGTCATCGCCACTATAAAACAACGAATGGATGGAGATAAATTTTCCTAACTTCCAAGCGCGATGCTTTTAACGTGTTATTTTAAAATTTCTTCAAGGTCGATCTCGAAGGCGGCGGTGGGATTTTCCAGCTCGAAGTTGTTGAGAACTTCTGGATGGACCTCTCCTAGAATGCCTATTTTCCTGCCTTTCACGTAGGTTGCGGCGGCTCTCCCCTCAAGAAAGCTGGGATGCCTTGTCTCTTTCACATTCCAGTTTGTTAGGCCGAGGTTGGCGAGCAGTGCCTCCACGTAGGATTTTATCTCGGTGAAGTTGGCGGTTGCGTGGGAGGAGACTCCCGCCACGTGGAGTCGCCGTTCGGTGCGGGTCTCCGTCCTTTCATTGACTGTGATGATGTCGGAAACTTCAAAGATTCGTTGAGGATAGCTCTCATGCTTGTTGTCTGTTAGGTTCTTCATCAAACCGGGCAACAAGTCCTCCCGAACTATAGAATACTCTATCGATACGGGGTTGGCGAGTTTCACCATCTTTCCAGCTTTTCTTCTCATTTTCTCATAATGGATGGTTTCGTTGGTGAGGATGAAGTTCATCGCCTCTGCGAATCCTAACCCAATCATGATTTGTCGTACAGAGTTGGCTAGCTCGCTGGCTTTGTGTTGTTTGCCCGTTGTTATGGTTGCTGGCTTGGTCGGCTTTAGTCTAAAATAGCCGTAGCCGATGGCCACCTCCTCCACCAAGTCCACCTCGTGCAGGATGTCGATTCGGTAGGGGGGTATCAAAACTTCTAAAACCCCCTTGTCCACTCTTTTTGCATCCATTCTACACTTTCTGAGACATAGTATAGCCTTCGTTTCCGAAAGTTTGAGGCCCAGCAACTCGCCAGCATAATCGATTCTTAGCCTCATTTGTTGAGGCGCTAAATCTGGGGAAACTACCGTGCGGTCTGGATACTTCACCTGAACACTTTCGACGGCTCCGCCCATGTCGGCTAAGGCAGTAACTAAAACGTTTAAGCTCCTTGTAATCGCGTTCTGGTCAGTTCCGGTTACGTCGATGAATAAGCTCTTTGTTTGGCTGTCCACTCGAGTTAGTTCACCGTTGATGATGGGTGGGAAGGAGAGAACCCTTCCTTTGCTGTCTAGGATTAAAGGATACCTTGGGGCCCAGTCCACGATGTGCCTATACGCGACACCCTTTTCATGCTTCTCTAAGATTTCTTGTAAGCTCATTTCCTCTACCTTATCCAGCGGAACGAATTTCACCGTGTTTGGGTCTCCAGTTGTGTAAGCGAAGGGTGGCTGAACCCTGTCCATGTTGTGCAAGCCGATCGAAGCCTTTTTTCGGTCTCTACCTAAACCCCAGTGGAGGTCTTCCTGCATCTCCATGAGTTCTCGCACAGAGTCGTCGTCCAGCTTTATGTTACGTATGACCGCGGACACAACGTATGGTCTAATCTCTGACACGGTGGGGTCCACGTTCAAAACGATTTTCCCCTTCAGCACTTTGTGTCTGGGTAGTCCTGTTTCCCATTCCATAAGTCCGCAGAACGCCCTAGCCACCCCAGCATAGCTGGAGAAGTCCACACGATTGGGGTTAAACTCAACTTTTACGTAGTCAGGCCCGATTTCCTCCATGTCCACGCCCAGCCAAGGAAGCCATCTAGCCATTTCCTCCACGGTGATTAACCGCCCGATGAAGGAGCAGAAGCGGTCTCTGCTCAGAGTGATCACGGCCATACTGGGCTCCTCCTCATCCAGCCTACATCGTTTTTATACAAGAACCGCACGTCGTCCACGCCGAGCTTCAGCATGATTAAGCGTTCTAGTCCGCCTCCCCAAGCCAAGACCGGATACTTTATGCCGAGGGGCTCCAGAACCTCTGGACGAAATATACCCATTCCACAAAGTTCAATCCAAGCCTTCAGCTCTGGAACGTAAACGGTAGACTGCACCGAAGGCTCCGTATAGGGGAAGTAGCTGGGCCAAAACTGCACTTTCTTCAGCCCAAGTTTTAGGTAGAACTCCTTTAGCGTACCCATCAAGTCTCGTAGTGTTACGTTTTTGTCCATGACAATCCCCTCGATTTGATGGAACTCTGCAAGGTGTTTGTAGTCCACCTTCTCGTTGCGATACACGCGGTCCACCGAGAAAACTTTCACAGGAGGCTCTTTGTGCTCGGCAAGGTGGCGGATGGTCACAGAAGTGGTGTGGGTTCGTAGGATCAGCTTCCTCGCTTCCTCAGGACTCCATACGTATTCCCACCCTCTTGATCTTGTTATCCATCCGTTCTCGTGAGTTTTCGATACCGCGTCCACAACGCTTTTTCTGGGCAGACCCCCTTCTCTGGGGAACTCAAGATAAAAGGTGTCCATCATTTCCCTCGCTGGGTGGTCTTGAGGCTGGAACAAAGCGTCAAAGTTCCAAAAGGCAGTTTCCACGATGGGACCACGAATCTCTGTGAAGCCCATCTCGAGAAAAATCTCCCGAACCCTCTGAATGATCTGTTGCGCTGGATGAATTTTCCCAGGATATACAAACGGACCCGGCGCTGTCACATCGAACCGCCGAAGTTTCACCTCTCGCCACTTCCCAGTTCGAATAAACTCGGGGGTTAGTTGACTGATTTCCTCGACGATTTTTATTCCTCGCCTGACCAGCTGCCAGCCAGCCTCGGTTAGCTCTAGCTCCCTCGTTGTTTTTTCATCGATCCTAAGAAGTCTCCGCCTTTTTAAAACGGAAATCGCACTCTGCAGCTCCTTGTCTAATTCCTCGGCGATTAAGGGGACTCTCTCGCCTAGAAGGGACAGGAGTTTCTCTTCGACTCCCATCGCGGGTTCTTTTAATGCTTTTAGTATACGTTCCCTCTTCTTTATGATCGCCCAGCCCTTACGATGTAGCCACCCTAACGCTATGGTCAAAAACCTCTCTTCTAGGGCTGCCTCCTTAACGACTTCTTCAACCGTGGCTTCGCCGCCCAGTCTAATTAGCGCGTTGATTAGGCGGCGTTCTGGAAGTCCCCTCCTTGCGTGATGTTTACCCTCCTCGCTTAGCGCGATGATCGTCTGCTTTTGTTCATGGGCCTTCGCCAGCTTCTTCGTGGTGAGGGAAAGCGCAGCCCTCATGACCGCTGCGTGGGCTAAGCCGCTGGCCTCAACTACTTGGTCGACGCGTCCCCTACCTCCAATCTTCTCTAAGGCAAGCAGGGTTCTTTGTTCATGTTCTCGAAGCTCGGCCACCACCGTCTCCTCCAGAATCGTTAGGTTCTAACTTATCACGAAGGACCGTAAAATAGTTAGCGCCACAATAAGCCCCTTTCGAAGGTTTTAACCGGGCTGGATGCCTCACGCTGGTGAAGGTTAAGATCAACGGCAAAACTGTGGAAATTGGTAGGGCATCCCTTCCACCGCTATTCATCATTATAGCGATGAAGGTTAATAAATAACTTGCGTGTATGTCTGAAGAAAGGAAAGAGCGCCCAATGGAAACGTATACGTTGATCATCACTGAGAAGCCGGATGCTGCTCAACGAATAGCCCAAGCGCTTGACTACGAGGGAAAGCCGAAAAAAGTGGAGGAAAGGGGTGTGCCCTATTTCCTCGCTCTTCGAGACAAAAAACTCGTGGTGGTTCCCGCCCTCGGACACTTATACACGGTGGTTCACGAGGTGGGAGGAAGAAACTACTATCCTGTTTTCAGCTTTACTTGGGCACCACGATATTTGGCAGAAAGGAATGCGAAACAGATTCGCACATGGGTTGAAGTCATTTCAAAACTGGCGAGGAACGCGGATGCCTTCATAGACTCGTGCGACTACGACCTAGAAGGAAGCCTCATCGGCTACTGTATACTCAAGTATGCTTGCGAAAATAAGGAAGGCGTAGCGAAGAGAATGAAGTTTTCCACCCTAACGAAAAGCGAGCTAGAGAAGGCGTATGAAGAGCCCCTACCTCAACTCGACTTTGCCTTGATAGAGGCTGGAAAGACTAGGCACGAGGTAGACTGGCTCTACGGCGTAAACCTCTCGCGGGCATTAACCTTGGCGGCGAACCGCTGGAGCGGAAGATACACGACGTTAAGCACGGGTAGGGTGCAGGGTCCAACCTTAAAGTTCTTAGTCGGAAGAGAACGGCAGATTCGGTGCTTCGTTCCCACGCCGTATTGGAGCATACGGGCGGAGTGTGAAATAGAAGGCTCCACGTATGAGGCGGAGTATGAAAGAAAATGGATCGAGAAAAGGGCAGAGGCAGACGCTATACTGGAGGAGTGCAGGGGTAAAGCTTGCGAAATAAAAACGGTTGAGGTGAAAAAGTTTCAGCAAATGCCTCCGACCCCCTTCGACCTGGGCTCACTACAGACCGAAGCCTACAGCTTTTTTGGATACACCCCACGAAGAACAGGGGATATTGCCGAGCGCCTATACCTTGAGGCTTTGATCTCCTACCCGAGAACCAGTAGCCAAAAACTGCCGCCAGTGATCAACTACCGAGCAATACTTCACGCGCTAAGTCGGGAAACCGTGTATAAAGACCTGGCTTCGGAGCTTCTTGCAAGGGAGGAATTGAAACCAAACGAGGGGAAAAGGGAGGATCCGGCGCATCCCGCGATTTATCCGACGGGAAACTTGCCGGAAAGGGCGTTGAGCGACCCTGAAAAGAGGGTCTGGGACCTAGTTGTCAGACGCTTTATGGCGGTTTTCGGCGAGCCAGCGATTAAGCAGAGTGTGAAGGTCTGCATAGGGATAGATGGTCATCACTTCTATTTGAGGGGAAGACAAGTGCTGAAGGAGGGCTGGATGCACTTTTACAAACCCTACATACGAACTGAGGAGGTGTTGCTGCCTCCCATAAAAGAGGGGGAGACTATCCCCTTGAAGCAGTTGACAAGGGAGGATAAATTTACGAAACCGCCGCCACGCTACAACCCGAGCAGTCTACTCAAGAAAATGGAGGAGTCGGGAATAGGGACAAAAGCCACGAGAGCCGACATCATCGAGACGCTTTATAATAGAGGCTACATTACGGAAGAAAGAATTCTGGTCACCGACTTAGGTTTTGATGTCATAGAAACCCTCCGCAGATTTTGTCCAGGAGTGATTTCGGTAGAACTCACTCGAGAACTTGAGGAAAAAATGGAGCAGATTCAACGCAACAGTGAGAAGAGGGAGAGTGTGCTCATGGAAGCTGTTGATCGGTTGAAGCCAATGTTGGAAGAGTTCAAGGAAAAGGAGGAAACCATAGGTCAAGCGTTGAGCAACGCCATTAAACGAGCGCAGATGCAAGAGCGAACGATAGGTAACTGCCCCAGTTGCGGCACGGGCAAACTAATGATTTTATACTCAAGAAAAACGAGGAAGCGCTTCCTCGGCTGCACCAACTACTTCAAAGGCGCTTGCAAAACTTCGTTCCCCCTTCCTCAACAAGGAACTGCGAAGCCGGCGCGAAAGAACTGTCGTGCTTGCGGATGGCCGTTAGTGAACGTGCGGATGAGAGCTAGGAGACCGTGGATGTTGTGCTTTAACCCCAGTTGTCCGTTAAAGGGAGAAAGATCATGAAATGTAGTATTTGTGGCGGAGAAGCGGTGGGCAAGTACTGCGAGTTACATGAGAAAGCATACAAAAGCCTTGTTAAGAAGTACGATGTCTGGAGAAACGCTTTAGACAGTTCATGGAAGGAATATTTAAGTGAGGTCGTGAAGAATCCATATACAGGAGTCTGGGCTAAGGAAGTGGCGGAACATCTCATAAAAGAGGGAGGAGGAAATCCATGACGAGTCGATTTAGAAGAAGAATGGAGTCTGCTGCCTTTTTTATGCGAAGGGCTTACTCGAGAGTGGTAACTGCGAAGCCATCCATGTTTGTGGTCGCTGCGGTGGCAGTTGCTCTTTGCATTTTCCTTCTTGGAGGTGGAGTCTACGATATCCTAGAAAAGCCTTACATCGCGATTCCATTACGGGGAAGATGGATTTTCTACTATCCCTACACAGTGCATGAGCAAACCATCCTCGACAGCTTAATTGCCATGACCCTTTACGCTATCGGGGTTGTAGGGATCCTCATAACCTACCAAAGCACAAAGTACGCCTACAAACCTCGTCAAGCGTTCACTTGGCTGTTGATCGGCATCGTCCTCATCGCTATCGCGTATTTGTACATCGAGCACACGATATGGTTGAAGATGACTGCTGGTTGAATAAGCTTAGGACGATGGAAACAGGCGTCAACCAACTAGAAGCTTTCCAGCCTTTATTATAAGGCGCCCATCCACCTTGACAGTGGGTTGTAGAAGGATTCCATCCAGATGAACCTTGCTTTTGGTGTGCCCACCCACATATGAGGTGTTGTCTCCGAGGGCGATGTGAACTGTGCCAAGCACCTTTTCATCTTCCAGCACCACCCCGGTGAGACGAGCCTTAGGGTTTGTTCCAATGCCCAGCTCTCCTATGTTGTAGGCGTTTTCATCCGCAGATTTGAGTAATCCCTCCAGTTTGGCAGCGTCGGGTCCCTCAAATTTCTGAGCCCATCCATTTTGTACACTAATACGTAGTGGCTGCTTCACAACTCTACCCATGGTGTCTATGACTAACACGCCTTGGGTGGTTCCCTCCACTGGGGCTAAACATGCCTCACCAGCTGGTAGGTTTCCCCAGTCTCCGGGTTTGTGATAGAGCCCCGTGTCTTTGAGAGGAGGGCGCCCCTCGATGTTCATGGTTAGGTTGGTTCCCGAGGGGGTAGTAACCTCCACCATTTTTCCCTTCTCCAGAATCGCAGCCACTTTATCCGTTAGTTCTTCAACCTTCCGGTAGTCCGCGGTCAAGCCGCCAATACTCATCATGTCCTCGGTTATGCCCGGCATGCTGGCGATTCTAACCCCTAGTTTCGTGGCTTCCCTTCGAGCATCCGTGTGCGAAAGCGACCTTGTTGTGGGTATGAGCACCACGTCAGCCGCTTTCATGGCTTCTGCAACAGGTTTGGGGGGTTCCTCACCGTGTCTCCTCAACGGCTCCATGACGGCTACGACGGTTTTAGCTCCGACGGCGGCGGCAGCGTAGGCGAAGGCTTCGGCGATTTTTACCTTTGCAGTGTCCGTCACGATCAAAACTGTTTCGTCCAGTTTTACGTTCATGCAGGTTTTCACAGCAATCCATGCACCCTTCATGATAGGCATGCTACGGAACACGATGCTCACCACCAGTTCTTCTTTACACCCAGAAGATATGCGAGGATGTTCGTTAAAAGGTGTATGGGCGGCGTTATGACTAGGACGATCAAAAGAACGGACAAAGGAGGAGGCGAAACCAAGAAGGAGAAAAAGAGGGCGCCCACAACAAAATCGAGCTGATCCGCGACTGGAAGCGAGGAACCTGGAGCGAGGTTTAGTCGTCTTTTAATGAAAGACTCGACTAAATCACCCACTAGCGCTCCTAGGGAGAGCACAAATCCAAGCAGTATAGGAGCTTCTTCTGGAGTAAGTAGATGTTGAACACCCCCCACCAACGTTCCAATAAGCAAGCCAGAAAAAAATCCTCGAAAAGTTTTGTGAGAGCCAAAAAACGGCTTTCCGTTCAAAAAAGTTCTACCAGCATCAATGGGATGGCCACCACCAAAGATCACAGGCGCAGCGTTGGCACAGTAAGCAGGAAATATAAAGTATAGAGCACGATAGACGTCGACTACTGTTATGGACATTTTTCTTCCCTCAATATTTAGTTGAGTGGGAAAATAAAGGCTAGTGGCTAAGAATTCTAACTGCCGAACTTTCCCGCATATATCAAGTTCCGGCTATCGAGCATAGTCTCGAATGCCCGTTCTTTCTATGGTGAGATAGCAACTCGTTGGATGTCTCTGCTTTGGGTATTTTTCAAGAGCTGCTTTTATCACCCGCGTTTGTCCAGTGTGTTTTAAGTTAAGCACTACGTCTGACCAAAACTTTAGAACTCGCGTGGCTACCGGCTCTGTTTCGACATGTTCCTCGACAAAGATGCCTCGGACTTGACTGATGATGAGGGCTGCTACTGCATGGGCTTTGGCGATTTGAGCTAGGCATGCAACTTGTCTACCCAATTCTCGGTTTAGTGTAAACGTTTCTTGGGGACCTCCCAGTCCCACACGATACAGAGACGTGACGGTGTCGACGACTACCAACCCCACCTTCCTGGTGAGGTACTCATCAAGATGATCGATCGCGAGGGCTTGTTCTTGAAAGGTAGTTGGCTTCACCAAGATTATTGAGGGAGAGACCTCCTCCGAATCGTAGTAGGCTATTTGGGACAACCGCCTCGGGGAAAACGTGCCGTCGGAGTCTATGAAGATCGCCTTGTATCCCATTCGAGCCGAGTTAACCGCACACTGAATCGCCAGCGAGGTCTTCCCCGTCTCTGCCTCACCATAAACGAGGGAAACGCTGTTGAAGGGGACTCCTCCCCCCAGCAACTTATCGAGCGAACCACAACCGGTTGGAACTACACGTCGCAAGAGCTCCACATTAAAGCGAATGTAAACCCAAAGTTAATAATTTTATGTTTGTTAAAAAGCAAATTTTAGGCGTAATTTCGCCATTGTTCTAAAAAATGCTTCGCTTAGCGGAAATCGATTATATATAATGGCGGAAAGCCTATTTAAAGCTTTTGATTAGGCTTTTTGCTTTTTCTCGTAGAGGTCTAGGAGGCGGGACACGGTTTCATCAAAATAAGACGTATGAGCCTTGGTAAGTTCTACTCTCGTTTTGGATAAGATTCATAAAGTTCAGTAATAAGTTCTTCATCACTAAGCTTCAACTGTTCTTTCAACGCGTCAAGTTTCCTGCCAAGGTCTCCAGAAATCGTTATCATCCTAAGTTCCTTGATCCAAAAACTCAACCAATCTATCCATTCACTTGCAGGCACTTTGATATTACTAATTTCTCCGCCAAATGCCTCTGCATGTACTGTCGTGTCGTGCTGTGTAAATAAAGTTCCGTACACTTTCACCGTCAAAAACAGATCTTTTTTAACTCTAGCCCTCATTAGGGCTAATTTGTCATACCCCAGCTCAAAATTAGTATCAAAGCTATGCGAACCTCCACTTGCTATATAAGCAAAACCTGTCCTTCCATACGAAAAAGACCAAGCGGTGGATTGTCCCAAATGCATTGTAGGTGGCGGATTTACTAATTCAACCTCATAGATAAACGGCACAAGCATTATATCTCGCCCTTTGTTCTCAAAGGCAAAACTAAAACGAAGCGTCGGAACTACAGCCTCAGGTGAAAGACCTCCAATCTTACATCTAATCCTTATCCCATCAAAACCGGTTTCGCCTATCAGAGCCAAAACATCAACTCCGTTAATTACGTTAGTTAAGACATATATATTTCCTTTTAGAACATTGGAAGTGCAGACAACGAATTTCTGGGACCATTTCTCTATTCACTTCTTTAAAGCAGGTAATTTTATAAATTAGTCACCGAATGAAATAATTGTGGTTATTCGATGTCAACATACAAGATAAAGATCAAATGGTCAGAATTCTTGGAACAGGGGCAAGAGACAAAAATTCCTAATTCGCCGGGAGTTTATGAATTCCAAATTGGTTTGAAAAGTGGAGGAAAGACAAGAATATACGTGGGTAAAGCAGATGATCTCAAAGCCGTGTTTTTGACACATTTCCAGAAGGACGAACCCAACGAGTGTCTGAAAAACAATTTGGCGAAGTACAAGTGGTATTATAGATACGCTATCATAACGATCAAAGCTGACAGAGAAGATGCTGAATTGGGACTATTTCGAAAGTACACATATGAATGTAACAAAATAGAACCGCCAGGATCAGGTAGAAAAGATTTTGTCATAGACGAAGATCCATAGAAACTTTCTTAGCGCGCGCTTTAAGGAATGGTTTTTGGATGATTTTTCGCTATGAAATATTTTTTTGCCGACCTCGGTTTCGATTCTTAAAAGTGGGTGGGGATGGTGAGGGTGAGGGTGAGAGCGCGCGCCCATAAAGTTTGGAAAGCGGTAAACTCTATTAACCATAAAGCCTAGCGAATCGCCCATAAAGTTTCGATTTCTAGCATAGGCAACCTTTAAACACGGAGGCGAACTATGGAGTAGAAAACCAAAATTCACGTTGCTTTTGGAAATCTACGTTTAAAACAACCTTTAATAGAATAAAACAAAGCGAAAGCTAACCGCAATTGAAAAAAAGAAGGCGAAAATAAGGTTTTTAAGTGTTCAAAAACGGATTTTTTAAGGATTTAAAGCTTAGCCTACGCGGAAAAATTTGGGCGCACAATTACTTTTCAGGCAAACTTTATGGAAAATTACGTTGTCTTTCGGCGATTATTCTAGTTTTCATGTTATTGATTTCTTCTCGCCAACTATCGAAGCCTTCCAACTCTTCGCCACTTTGTAGCTCATGCATTCCGACTAACCAAAGGTGGGCTTGATGTGAATCGACCTTAGACAAATTTTCATGTTTTTTCATATGATCAAAACAGTTTTGTGGCGTCAGGTCGGTTTTAAACATGTTGTTGATTCTTTTAGAGATCTCATAATAGCTATACATTTCGCTAGCCCTTAACATTACCATCCACTTTCTAACGATTTCTCCTTGCTGGCAAGTTTTGCATTTCGGTTCTTCAAACTCAATTTCATAGTAAGCCAATTTTTACCTCCTCCCTAATTTAGGCAAGCATTTTCGACATTCCGTGTAGTAAATCATTTTGATCCACTTCCCGACCGCCCTCCCTCGAAAACCGCAATATAGAACTCCAAAAACCCGACCATCCAACATATTAAAGATTTTAAAGCATTTTAAAGCCAACATCCTTTTTTCACGCCTCCGCCACGCCAACACACGTTTTATGGACGTTCCGCTTTAATATGCTACCTTTAAAATGCTTTAACATGCTTTTCTATGAAAAAATGGAGCATATTAAAGAGCATATTAAACTTCGCCCACTTTAATATGCTTTTGTTCGACACGTTGAATCATCCTCTTTTCGTGTTCGCCAAATCGCATAGTATAATCGTTCAACCTATTCATCATTGCCTGCGCTGACTGCACCGAAAACTTAAACTGGTCCATAAGCATTTTGCGGTATTCACTAACCAACATCGGCTTCCCTACTTCCAGCATGTTCAACGCCTGCATATCCCTGAAATTCAACGTTTTTAATGGAACTCTTAAGTTTGTAGCTACGAAATCTAACACCTGTTGCCAAAACTCCGTCATAACATTAAACGCATATTCAACATCGCCTTCATCCAAGTCTTCACGCAATTCTAATGCCGCATGGTGACATGCCAGCTTAACCATCATGAGGTCTCTGCGGTTAATGAAGATTTTCAGTTTCTCTATGAAGCGGGGTTCTAACGCTTTAAGTTGTTCATCTAGAAGCTTCGCTTTTATTTTAAGTAAGTCTCGTACTTTGTCAAAGTTGAAGTTCCAATTTACTCTTGCTTGAATTTCCTTCAGCCTAGTTAATAGTGGAGTTATATCTTGCATTACGGTTTTGCCTAAGTTATCTAGAATTTGGTTTCTTATCTGTGCGATTTCCGCCATATTTAAGTCTTTGATGCATGTTAGAAACCTTGGAAACAACCCGCCTTCCACAATTAGCAACTGCAAGTCCTCTATTATGAAACTACATAGTAATAGAGAGGCTTTTGTCTCATATTCCACAACACCGTTAGCTAGGCGATTTGACACAGTAGCGTTATAATCTTGGCTTCTGCAAATTTGGTAGAAAAGGTCAAGGTTGTAATCGAAGTTGCGACTCTTAAACAAAGCTCCTGCTTCACTTGCAATAATCAAATCTAAATCATAAAAGTCACCGTATTTTTTGATACCTTCCGGAGACACAGTTCCAATTAAACCGGCAGAACTTAAACGACTTCGCTCACCATACTTATAGCCTAACTGTTTAAGGATTTTTTTGACAAAGCGATTAAAGGCATCTTTTCCGGTTCCGCTCGTCTGAAAAGCCATTCCACTACAACGTAAATCCATGCACTCGTTTAAATAATAAACTACTGCATTCCGCAAAAGTATGCCTTCAGCTATGTGTAGAGCTATGGTTGCCAAATGAGGATTGCCGAAACTATGAGTTAGAAAATAGAGTTTCCACTGGTTAATGAAGTCTGCCGGAGAAAGTTGCTGTTTGGGAGACTCTTTTTCAACGGGTTCTAATCCAGTTGTTTCCGCCATCTTCTCTTCCCTCCTTTTCCGTTATATACAGTTTCACGTGTTTGGGGCGTTTTTGAACAAAAATCAGCTCGGCTTCGTCGAGAGTTTTAATGAATTGCTCGACTTTACCCCAATCCACGATTCTCAGCCTAAAAACGGCACCCACAACAATATATGGGTTTAACTTCTCCATTTCTGTTTTTTCCATTTTTTCGATTCCTCCTTTTCTTGTTTTCCGAAAATTTCGGTGCTTCAGACACCTTACTTCATAAATATTAAAGCAAACAAAACCCATTTATCACCGCAAAATTCGGTTTTCAAAAAATAGTAGAAAAGCTCTCTTTTAAAGGTTTCTTTTGCCAAAAACGACTATATATAAAGCACTTTTTTGTCTATTTAAGCTTATTGTTTTGGTTCATCACTTCGGGACCCCCATTCCGAAGCTCACCAAATTGGTCTTGGTGGAGACCTTTCGACGCTATGCAAAAACCGCTCTCAGGATTTCACGACCTGTAGCGGGTTACACGCTTATTCTTGGTGAAGCGCGTAACTGTGATATTTTTTTTGGAATCATCGGGCTAGTGAAAAGTTGTAAAACACTAGCCCTCAAATGGAGGTATGTCTTGTCGTCACGGCGGGAAGAGAACCGCTCAGTTGCCATGGGCATGAAGAAAGCCATGTCGAAGGCGACGAAGCAATCCTTGACGGCTATCAAGGTTTCAATATGATTTGGGGCAAGGGTTCCATCAGCGTAGAAGCCACCTCACTATTTACCGAAAGGAACCCATGCGCCCCCGGAACTACTCGTCAGAATCTACATAAGTTCTGAAAAAATCTTGCAAGTTTTTATCTATTAACGGATTACGCGGAAGATTGACTGCTTTCAACTTAAATAAACGGGACCTTTTTTTGCGCCCTTTATGACCGGGCACTATTCCTCTTCCTCTTCTTTAGGTTTTGGCTTGTAATGGTTAAAACCTGTTAGAATACAGGCGTCGCCGTCGGGATGTAGGCATCTTGTGGTTTCGCTGTCGAAGTGCGCGCAAAATTCTCTGCAAATGTCAGGTATTTCGCCTTCCTTTTTGGTAGCTTCAATTCTTGTTTTATTCAGAAGCCCTGTAATTTCTTGGCTGTCCCTATCAAATGGATTTTCTTTTACAGTCAACGTCTGAGCCAAAAATTCTTGAATAAGCGAACGCATTTCGTCAGATGTTGCAAGTGGGTCTCTATTGGCTTCAATCCATGCTTCTTTGACTTCATCGAACCAAGTTTCTTTTGCGGTTGTCTCTGGGCTTCCCGGGTAATATTCAACAGCCTCAAACCTTTCGGAACGACGGTCAGCGGCGTCTATGGCTCTCATTAAATCCTCATGTGCGGCAATTTGCAATCGTTTAAATTTCTCTTCCTCTTCTGACTCCCGCATCACTTCAGACTCTTCAAACTCCCCAAGCATTTTTTGAACTTCGCTGTTAGGACATCTCTGCATTAAACCCCAATTATACGTTAAAGTGTCTCTATCGAAACATGAGTCGGGTTCGCCGTCAAAGTGCCGACAATGGACATTGTGTACACAGAAAGGCTTTAGCCTTTCCTCAAACTCCCGTTTCTTCAAGTAAAGTGTTGGATTGGATTGATATTCCTGCGATAATGCTTGGCGTTTTCGATATAACCTTTCGATTTCTTCGGGGTAGGTCTCAATTGTCGTTGGTTTAGGCTGTTCTTTTCTTCGAAAAATTTTTTCTCTAACAAAACTAGCCATTTATTATGCCTCCTTGATTTTGTACGGTTCAACTTTTAGAATATGGAAACATTTGGAGAGTTTCAAAAGTTTTAGACTTTCAAAACTATCAACAAAAACCTTCTCTTCAAAGCCATCTTTCCATCTTATAGAAACAAGCAACATCTCGTCGTGCGTTTGCATGGTTACTCGACCCAAATAACTTTTATGATTCCGTCTCGTTCCATAGTTTCGACTATGGATTTACTAGGAAACTTTGAAATCACCGCGGCGCCAGAAGAAACATACTTAATACATGCGACGCATTCAGTCGGCATAAACCCTTTTTTGTCCGACAACATCTTTTTCAGTTTAAGAATTTCCTCTTGGGTCAAAGCTAGACCGGGAACGTCGCTACTTTTTAAAACTCCTTTTTCTTCGGCCATTTTGAATTCGCCTCCTTCAATATGGTTTCATAAAACATTTTGATTGCTTGTCTAACAACTTCCGATCGACTGACATTCATGTTTTTTGCAGTCAAGTCTATAATATGCAAATAGCCACTTGGCAAATAAATGCAAACCTGACACTTTTTTGCCATTCATAACCACCTCACACCCACGTGGGTGTCCCCTAATAATACTTAATATTTGAAAACAAATATACCTCAAAAGCTTCGCAAAAAACGAATAGAACAACAAACAAACCTAGAAAAAAGCTAGATTTGGCAAAAAAGAAATTATTAATTGGTTTCAAAAAAAGGGAAAGAAATTAAGTTTGTATTAGCTCATCAAGCCTTCGCAACTTTTCCAATAACGTTTGATCTTCTTTAAGGCCTAAAACGTCGCGCAACTCTTTTTCAAGGGTTTCTATTGTTTTTCTTTGTTCCTCGCTTACGTCTCGTAAGGTTAAAACTTGGTGTCGCAACTCCTCAATTTGCCTCGCCTGTTTTTCAAGGACAGTCTTTTCGATAGCGCTACTTTGGATTTGCAGAAAAGGTAGCGCGCTAATATATTGTTTTTTCAAATAATCTAGCTCCGGTTGGTGATATGACGATTCCAGGTAAAAACCTAAATGCGACAGGAGATACTCAATATCCGAATTAGCAATTCCGGCTTGAGCTAGCATAGTCCTAAAGAAGGATCTGAAAATGTGGGGATGCAGCTTCGCACGCCCTTTATCTGCGAAACCGCACCTCACTAGAGCATAGCGAATCTCTCGCCAAGCGCTCCAGTAATTTAAAAACCGACCAGCCTTTTCTCTGCGAATACCTCCAGAAGGAAGCGTCCACGCTTGGAACGTTACAACTGGAGACTCCGGCTTAATTACCTCGCCACAACGTTTCCTATATGCTATGTAGCTCTCAAGAAATTCTTTAGCTTCCGGCGTCATCCAAACGATGTGTATCCGACTGTCGTCGCTTCCTGCACCTTTCATTTTCTTGATAACTTCATCTTTTTCGACGACACTATACGGAATGTTTAACTGCGGTGGGTTTTGCGTCAGGTCTATGTCTCGAATTTGTAGTTTGATTACAGTTCCTATTCTTAACCCACTTCCACACATCAGAGTTAGCATAACCTTTCCACGAAGGCTAAGCCAATTTAACATTTCAATCAATTGTTGTTTTGTCGGAATGTCATGTTTTCTCTCCTTAGGAATTCTAGGCATGAGGTCGCGGATGTCTTCCGTCACAACTCTTATATTATTGGCGCGTAGGAATTTCTTTAGTCCAGCAACATGTAAGCGCAAGGAGGTTTTCTTAATCTTCCACTTGCCGTTCCAATCTTTAGGCGCGAAGCACGCGATGAAATCCTTGAATAGGTCGACAACTTTAACTTCGCCACTTTTGAGCTTGGAGACAATTTCGTCAGGATCTCTAAAGTCGCTTCTAACTTTAAGGAAAGTTTCGACCGCCTTACAATAATTCATGTAGGTGTTTTCGCTTTGGTCTCGGTTTTTCAAAACGTCTCGCATCTTGCGAATAGTTTCAAACTTTTCAAGCCTTTCAACAACCGTGCTCATTCTTTTCACCTCGCGTTTTTAATCTTAATTAAGCCGGTCGCTGCATATAAAGTTATTCCTAAAATTTGCATAATAGAAAAATTTAATAATTTTGTCTTGCGTTAAGGTTAAGGGACGGCAACATGAAAGCAAAAATAGCGCTGGCAACTGTTTCGGGGAAAGCCTACTACAAGTTGGCAAACGAGTTGAGGGAGAGAGGCTTGCCCTTCTTAAGCCTAACGCCTAGAGATCAGGTTCCTCTAGACGTTAAAGTTGTGATCACCACTCAGAAGGAGCGGGGCTTAATCACGCATCCAAACACTATCGTTTTCGAGGATGAGGCAGACCCTGCAATCGTTGTTGATGAAGCAGTCCGTGTTGTTCAAGGAAAGCGAAGTTATGACCGGGTTGTCGTAGGGGTGGACCCAGGCAAAACCTTCGGCATAGCGATTCTTGGAGACGGAAACCCTTTAGAAACCGTAACTTGCTCAAGCTTAGAGGAAACGGTAAACACCATCTTAAAGGCTTTAAGCAGAGTTCCCGCTAAAATTAACGTTGTGAAGATAGGAGACGGCTCCCCAGTTTATACTAAAGAACTGCTACGCCTATTAGATGAGGCCCTACTGAAGGAGACCTTAATAGAAATAGTAAGTGAGGTGGGAACGAGTCATCTTGCAAGGGAAACCATCCGTCAAAGGGGTGAGAGAGACGTGATGTCGGCCATGAAAATCGCGGAGAGAAGAGGTCAGGTTTTTTCTCGGAGGAAGACACAGTGAAGCAGACCGTTGATAAGGGCAAAGCGTTACTTGTGGATGGTCCAGCTTCTGTGAGTCTTCTCTCTGGGGAGGCAGAGGTTTTAGGTTCAGCGTTTAAGGTCGGAGACAAAGTCGTGATACGCGAGGGAAAACGCATGTCTTTTGAAGTTAGAAAAAGGGCTACGTTTGATTTAATGTTGGGTGATGAAGCCTCTTTTCAAGAAGTTGACGAAAGCACCATTCCACCGTCTTGGGAAAACGCCTACGAGAAGATCATTTCCGGAGGAAAGCCGCTAACCGTGATGGTGATGGGAGGGGTGGACTCGGGCAAAACAAGCTTTTGCACCTATCTCGCAAACAAGGCATTAAAAAGGAAACGAAAAGTAGCCATCATCGATGCTGACGTGGGGCAGTCGGATATAGGGCCTCCCTCAACCATAGGGTTTAGTCGCATCACTTCCCCCATCAAAGACCTGTTTGAGGTGGAGACAGAAGACGCGTGTTTTGTCGGGTCAACGAGCCCCAGCGGAGCTATAGACAAGGTGATGAAGGGTTTAACTACGTTAAAGGCGAAGGTTTTAGAAACCGACGTCGATTTCTTGATCGTAAATACGGATGGATGGATCGAAGGGGAAGACGCTGCGAGGTACAAGGTCTGGCTGACCGAAATCGTGGCTCCTAACGTGGTGGTGGGAATACAACAGAACGAGTTAACACCCATTTTAACCGAGTTAAAAGAAGTACCCGTTCTATCGATAGACTCTTCGCTGGCGATTCGGAAGAGAGATCGAGACAAAAGAAGGGTTTTGCGGGAACTCAGCTACAAGAAGTACTTGAAAGGAGCCAAGGTGTTGTCCCTTCCGTTAGGCTGGGTTAAGGTGGAAGGGGCACCGATCGGAACTAGCGGTCTCGTGACTGCAGAGCAAGTAGAAAGAGTGCGTGCCTTGCTGGACACGAGCATCGTGTATTGCGAAGAAACGGTCAACGCTGTTTTCGTTGTTTTAAGAAAAGACCATTGGGTCGATGAGGAGCGGCTAAAAAAGTTGGAAGAACAGTTCAAAAAAAGAGTGAAGATTGTTCGGGAGGGCGAAGAGGAGGGCCTACTGGTTGCGTTGCAGGACGTGCGAGGAAGCTTTCTGGGAATTGGTGTCTTGTGCGAAGTTGACTACGAGAGAAGAATGTTGAAGATCTATACGCCAGTAAGTACTAACGTGTCAATCATCTGCTTCGGTCAGATAAAACTAGATAAACAAGGCAAGGAGACTGGTTTAAGCACAATTTTTTCGAACTGCCTACCGTAGTGTGGTCACAGAGAAGAATCGTTTTTCATGGCGGCTTGTTTCTGAACCATACTTTGGCTAGTTCGTCGAAATTTGGAAAAACCTTCTTCAAGATGGGGATGTACATCCTTTTCTCGTCTTCATCTACGTACTGAAACTGGTATTCCCCCATGTACGGAGAAGGCTCTCCTTCCCTAGTTAAGAATTCGATGTGCATGAAAGGATCTCCCCTCTTGATCGATATGGGTTGTCGATCGTTGCTTAAGTTTACCAGCTCTAGGGCTAGTCTCCCGACGAAGCCGCTGTGAACCTTCGCGGCGTTGAGGAAGGACAACCCCATTCTTCCAAATCGACTCTTCGCCGTGAGGTGTGCCACATACTCTGGTGGCGTGAACACAATCTCGTGAGAGACGAGGTTCTTGTGCTCCAGATAATGCAGCGTAGTATCTTCCTTCACTGTCAGGACGTATCCGTCGCCGTCCAAAAGGTTGTAGTCGTAAGGATGGATGCACTTGTACTTCTCGATGAGCTCGATCAGCTTGCTTTTGCCCAGGATACACATATTGTTCACCCCCTTAACCTAACAATACAATACCCCTACAGTATATACTTCTTTTGGGAGACCAGAAAAGGGATAACTTTCCCACCTGCTTCTACTTGCAGGGTATCAAAATTATTTTAAATTTGTATCTAGCAAATAGCATCCTTAAGGTGTCGTGTATGTCCCATATTCAAAAGGCAATAGTATATTTTGATCGTCCTGGCCCACAGAACACCGAGGAGGTAATAAATTTGGCAAAGGATCGAGCTGAGGAACTTAATATAAAGGATATCGTGGTTGCTTCAACAAAAGGCGTAACTGGGGTTAAAGCTTGTGAGGTTTTCAGAGGTTTCAACGTCGTTGTCGTGTCCCATTTTACCAGCTTTAAAGAAGAGGGAGTGCAGGAACTAAGCGATGAAAACCAGAAGAGGATAGAAGAGAACGGTGGCAAGATCCTCACTTGTATGCATGCCTTCGCAGGTATTGACCGAGCGATTAGACTAAAGTTCGGCACATGGTGTCCAGCAGAAATTATGGCTCAAACCCTGAAAATATTTGGCGAAGGAACGAAGGTCGCCGTCGAAGTTGCGATGATGGCGGCAGACGCTGGTTTAATACCTGTGGACAGAGACGTTATTGCTATTGGAGGAACAGGGACCGGCGCAGATACTGCACTGGTGGTTCAGCCAGCAAACTCCACACGATTCTTCGACTTGACGATAAAGGAAATAATAGCAAAGCCTAGAATGAGATAGAGGCTAATAATCATCTCAACTCTGAGGAGAATAGGCAACAGCATCTATCTCTATTAGCAGTTCCTCCATTGCTAGCTGTGCCTGAACCGTGGTTCGAGCTGGAGGATCATCCCTAAAATACGTGCCGTACGTCTCGTTCATCCTTTTAAAATCCTTGACATCCTTCAAGAAAACCGTAACCTTGACCACATCTTTAAGCGATAAGCCAGCAGCACCCAGTATCGCCTTTATATTTTCTAATATTTGCTTTGTTTGAATCGCAATATCTCCCATAACTACTTTTCCCGTCTTAGGATCGATAGGAACTTGACCCGAAATAAACAGAAAATTACCCGCTTTTACTGCCTGCGAGTATGGCGCGACAGGCAATGGAGCTTTTTCTGTTCTAATAAGTTGTTTATCCATTTTATTCACCCAACTCATTTACGCAGTTAATTTCAACATATAAAAAATTTTGCTTCAGAATTTAATAGGACAGTGAGGGCGTGGACACGGTTCTTTTTCTCGTTGTAATAGTAGGTATTCCTTTAAGAAGCCATGTTTCCTGTACAGGTTTATCGCTCGCTTGTTGTCCTTCACTGTTCCTACGTGGAGTTCCACGATTCCTGTCTCATCAGTCCGTTTGGTCACCTCCTTCAACAGCCTTGAACCGATGCCCTTGCCTTGGTAGTCCTTGTGAACAAAGAAGTAGTTGATGGTCGCTTCGTTCCATCTCTCCCAAACAGACGGCAGAACGTAATAGTCGATGAAGCCAACTATCTTGCCGTCTAACTCAGCCACGAGGATCGTGTAGTTTTCGGTCGTCAAGAGTTTTCTTAGCGCCTCTCTGGCCCAGGCTTCGTCTTGCAGATAAACCGTCTTTAACACGCCGATTATGCCTTCGATATCCTCGTTTTTGGCTTCTCGAATGACCAGATTGTTCACCAGCTTCATAATCCTTCCTTCGTAAAGCTGACTTTCCGTTAAGAAAAGTGTGAGGCTTATATAACGGTAGCGGTTCATAGGAATTTGGTGAGAGTGTGTCGGAAGAAATTAAAGTTAAGCCGTTAAAATTTACGAAAGAGCTTCAAGGAATATCGAGACGTCAAATCAGTGAGCATCACGACATGCTTTACGCTGGTTACGTCCGGAAAACGAATGAAATCAGGTCTAAAGCGAAGGCGGCGGACCTCGCTGAGGCAAATCCCACGTTCAGTTTGATACGAGAGCTGAAGCTGGAGGAGAGCTTTGCCCTCAACGGCGTAAAACTGCACGAGGGATACTTTGATAACCTAGGTGGAGACGGCGTTCCGAGTGGAAGCATCCTGGACCTGATTAAGGAGGACTTTGGGTCGTATGAGGAGTGGGAAGGAGAGTTTAAAGCGCTGGGCGTCGCTTCGAGGGGCTGGGTTATATTGGCTTACGACTGGGATGATGGAAAACTTCACAACTACCTCTGCGACTTCCATAATCAAGGCGGTGTGTGGAGTTGCACTCCGTTGCTGATTTTAGACGTCTACGAGCACGCCTACTTCCTCGACTATGCCACTGGTAGAAAAGGCTACATCGAAGCCTTCGTGAAGAACGTTGACTGGACGTTTGTCAACAGCCTCCTCGAAAAGCATGGCATCCTCGAGCACCGAAAGCGCCGAAGAGCATAAGTCTGGAGGCATACGGAAAAAATATAACCATGAACGAAACTTATCTGAACGTTCGCTTGGAGGTTGTTAAGGGTTGGTTAAGGTAGAGGTGGATCATGAAAAGTGCAACGGAGACGGAATCTGTGTGGACGTTTGCCCCGTGGCGGTTTTCGAGTTGAAGGAACTTCCAGAGTATAAGGGGCAGACGAAATCGGTCGTGGTCAACAACGACGCATGCATTGTGTGTAGAGTTTGTGAGGTTCAGTGCCCCCAGCAAGCGATAACCGTCACCGAGTAGCGTTCCCCGTATCGACGCCACGCCTACACCCAAGGACATGAAGTGGACTCTAGAACGAAAGCACGCTTCGGCTTTCTTTAACCCAGTCGATCAAGTCCAAGATTTTTCCCACTTCCACGCCATCCGCAAGATCGTCTTGGCTTAGACCCCACGCTCTGGTGCAAGTACCGCAAGCTCGAACCTTCACGCCCTTTTTAATCAGTTCCCCCAGCATTTTTTCCAAGTTGTAGTACCCCTCTGGTGGATGCTGTCCCTTCTTCGCGATGGAGACTCCGTCTTCAAGGAGGAAAATGTTCACGTTGACGTCCGCAATTATCATGGCTTGCGCTAATCGTAAGGCGTTCCAAGCCCGCTCCTTCCCATACGCCGCCTCGTTAATGACTATGGTTACTGTTTCTGGCATTACCCTTCACCTCCTTCCTATTTTCAAGAAAGTTTTAATAAGTTTTTAATAAGAATAATTGACGGGGAAATATATTTGTCTAAGAAAATAAAGCCTGACCGAACACTTGATTGTGTTGGGCTCTTCTGCCCAGAGCCTGTTTTTAGGACAAGGTTGGAGATTGACAAGCTGGCTGTTGGCGAGGTGTTAGAGATAGTGGCGGACGACCCCGCCGCCGAAGAAGATATACAACGTTTGGTTAAGAGGCTGGGGCATCAACTCCTTGAAGTGCGCAAGGAAGGAAACACCATTCGATTTTTAGTTAAGAAAACAACTTGAGGAGGCATTCCACTTGAGCGAGAAAAGGAGGATAGTGTATGTTCAAACCAGCGGCGTGGACACGCCAGAAAGAACCTATGCACCCTTTATTCTAGCGACAACTGCCACCATGATGGGCATTGACGCAACGATATACTTCGTCATAAAGGGAGTTACCGTCGTGAAGAGGGGTGAAGCGGAAAAGATCAAGGTAGGCGGTTTTCCGACGTTGGAGGAGGTAATGGATCAAGCCATGAACGCAGGAGTCAAGCTTCTCGTTTGTGATCAAAGCACGCAGCTTCTCGGGTTAAAGCGGGGAGACTTTGTAGACGCCGCCAAGATTGTTGGCGCAGCAACCCTAAATGACATAGTCCTTGACGCCGACGCAGTCCTATGCTTCTGATCGTAGAAGGCGAGCAGTATGAAGAAGGTGTACATGGACCATGTAGCGGGGATGCCTACGGACCCTAGAGTTGTCGAAGCGATGATGCCATATTTTAGCGAAGTGTACGGAAACCCATCGTCCATACATTCCTTCGGTCAAGAGGCTAGAAGAGCTTTGGAAGAGTCGCGGAGAAGGGTTGCAGAACTGATTGGAGCGACGAAGAAGGAAGAGATTGTCTTTACGTCTGGGGGCACAGAAAGCAACAACCTTGCCATAAAGGGAGTCGCATATCGAAACAAGGACAAGGGAAAACACATCGTCACCACCACAATCGAGCACATGTCAGTATTAAACACCTGTAAATACCTCGGAAGACAAGGGTTTAAAATCACATACGTGCCCGTGGATGCATACGGAACCGTCGACGTTCACGACATCGAGAGTCAAATCACGGACGAGACCATCCTCGTTTCTGTAATGTACGCTAACGGCGAAATCGGAACCATCGAGCCGATAAAACAGATTGGAGAGATCGTCCGTGACAAGAAGGTGTATTTTCATGTGGACGCGGTTGCGGCTGCGGGGCAGATGCCCATAAACGTGAATGAAGAGCACATCGATCTGCTTTCTCTATCCTCCAACGACCTGTATGGACCAAAAGGCGTAGGCGCCCTCTACATCAAGGAAGGAACCAGAATCGAGCTTGTTCTACACGGAGGAGGACAAGAAAGAGGGATACGATCCGGGACCGAGAACCTACCCAGCATCGTGGGGATGGGCAAGGCTACGGAGATCGCCAAGGCGGAAATGAAGACAGAGGGCGAACGACTATCGAAGTTAAGGGACCATTTCATAAAGGGCATGCTGGACAGCATTCCGTACTCCTTCTTGAACGGGCACCTGACCAACAGACTGCCAAACAACGTGAGTGTTAGGTTCAGTTTCATCGAGGGAGAATCGTTGACCTTAAGCCTCGACATGGAAGACGTCGCCGCCTCTACCGGTTCTGCATGCACTGCAAAGACGTTGGAGCCTTCCCACGTTCTACGAGCGATAGGCTTAAAACATGAAGAAGCGCACGGGTCACTTCTCTTCACGCTGGGAAGACAAAGCACCGACGAGGACGTAGACTACGTGCTCGGAGTACTGCCAGCCATAGTGAAAAGGCTTAGGGCGATGTCTCCCTTAACCCCAAAGGAGTTGATGTAACCATGTACAGCGAGAAGGTTATGGAACACTTCCGGAACCCGAGAAACATGGGTGAAATTCCCGATGCAGACGGCGTCGGGACCGTTGGCAACCCGGTATGCGGAGACATGATGACCATCTACATCAAGGTGAGGAACAACAAGCTAGAGGATGTAAAGTTCAAAACGTTTGGCTGCGGGGCTGCTGTCGCCACCAGCAGCATGATAACCGAGCTGGCGAAGGGAAAAACCCTCGAAGAGGCGTTGAAAATTACCAGAGCGGACGTGGCAGAGAGCCTAGGAGGGTTGCCTCCTGTGAAAATGCACTGCTCCAACCTAGCCGCAGATGGACTACACGCAGCCATCGAGGATTATTTGAAGAAGAAAGAAGCCAAGGAGGCGGCAGGATGAGTACCTTCGTAAAATGTAGGCTGTGCGAGGTTGAGGTTACCGCTGACAAGTGTCTGTTTGCTATCCATCGAAGAGTCATCGACGGCAAAGAATACTTCTTCTGCTGTGCTTGCCTAGCAGAAGAGGCTGAAAAGAAGAGGAAGTAATGTCGGAAGCTGGCTCGTCTACTTGGTGGGTGTGGGCATCACCGGGACGAACTCTACGCCAGGTCTTCTCGGTCTTGCCTCCATCTTGTATAGTCGCATCAGCGCGTAAACCTCTGCCGGAAGTTTCTCGTGCACACAGGCTCCTCGGCGCCTCTCCGCTATCTCCTTCGTGATTGGGTAGTCGTGCGTGTACTTGCCGCTCACTAGCTCCTCCACGATCTCCTCCACCTTTTCTTTACTGAACCGGCTGCCAACCAGCTGCCTAACCAGGTCCTTGCTTTGATTGATGGCCTTTCTCGCTTCCTCCGCCAGAATCAAGGTTTTATCGTCCACTTCGTTGATGCTCTTTTTCTCCACAACCTTCAGAATTGATGAAGCGGGGTACACGCCGGACTGGTCGCCGATCTGCGGGTCTACCGGACCGAGCACTGCATGAGGGTCCATACAAACCTCATCCGCTGCCAAGGCGATGAGAGTGCCTCCACTCATAGCATAATGCGGAACAATCACGGTCTTTTTCCCAGGATGCGCCCTCAAGGCGAGGGCTATTTGTGTGGCTGCTAAGGCTATGCCCCCCGGCGTATGCAGTATGAGGTCGATGGGCGAGTCTGGAGGAGCCGTTCGTATGGCTCTCAACACCTCCTCGCTGTCGTCGATGTCGATGTACCGAGCCAAGGGGATGCCGAAAAACGCCACCGTTTCCTGCCTATGGATCAAAGTTATAACCGTGGACTTTCGCATCTCCGCGATCCTTCGAAGCAGACTGCCTCTCGCCGAGTTCAGCAAATACCTTTGAATCTGGGGAACCAAGAAAAGGAGGACAAAAATCAAGATCCACAAGTTGTTAATTATTAACCCTATGTCCAAGGGAATACACCCTCTCCATGGGTCTCTTTTACTCAGCTATATTATATTTTCGCAGTCTTCTTGCAGAACGTTGCATTCGTTCCGCTTGTATTACCATGATCGTTTCAAAAGCCACCTTCTTCTCAGCGATAACCTTAGCTCGTAGTCCTTCCTTCTCGAGTCTTCGCAGGGTCTCGTCTACGTTGAAAAGGGTTGATTGAACTAGTAGGATTCTACCGTCCCTTTTCAGGTGGCTTGACGCTTGAGATATAAATTCGTCGATGACTTGCCTTCCGGTGGGTCCTCCTGCCCAAGCCCGCCCTATCCATGTTTTCTGCTCTCCTGCTTCCGTGGGTAGATACGGAGCATTAAACAGGATGAGGCTGAAACTTTCCTTTTTCTTCACAGGTTCAAAGAGGTTGCCCAGTCGTATGTCCATCTTCTCCATGACGCCGTTGAGTTTTGCGTTCATTTTGGCACAGAGGACAGCGTGAGGGTTGATATCCACCGCCACCACCCTCCTCGCCTTTTTAGCTGCCAGAATCCCCAGTATTCCGCAGCCCGTGCCCATGTCCAAAACCACATCGTTTTCATTCACGAGGAGGTTTTCCGCAAGGAGAAAAGTATCTTCCGCTGGTTCGTAAACGTCCTTAAAAACGTAAAAGGTGCAGTCATCAAAGAATATCTTTTTCTCGAACGACTTTATTGGTCAGAGCCCCCAAGTCTTCTGGCGCCAACTCTCGCACTTTTTTATCGTGGAAGGGAAGGGAGTCCGCCAGCTGCCTCGCGCTTTCTCCCACTATTCCTCGCCTCTCTAAAAAGGGAACGATGGCGTTTCTCACCTTCTTGTTTCGTTGAGTGAACACCGTTTGCACAAGCTCAAAAAAGGCTTCTTCGTCCTCCACCGAAAAGGGTGCCCGCTTCCTCGGCTTCAGACGTACAATTACGGAGTCTACATCTGGCGGCGGATAAAACATGTTTCTGGGCACGTCGTCGAGAAGTTCCACCTCCGCCCGATAATAAGTGTTGACAGTCAGCCTCCCATAGTCCTTGCTTCCTACGGGCGCGGCTAGCCTCTCTGCAAACTCCTTCTGGAAGGTCATCACTGCACAGTCAAATCGTTTTTCTAGGAGCCAGAACAGCAAGGGCGACGAGATGGAGTAGGGAGGAGTGGAAACCACCTTGTTAAACAGCGGGACAGAAACGCGGAGTACATCACCCTCGATCAAGTTTACGTTCTGAGGGCCACGAAGTTGCTCTCTCAGTATTTTTATCAGCTTAGGGTCGACCTCCACAGCCACCACTCTCTTGCACCTTGAAGAAAGGAGCCGCGTGAGAAATCCTAAGCCAGCTCCCACCTCTAAAACAACGTCATCCTTATGGATGAAGGCGTAGGAGATCATCCTCTCCAGTAGGGCACTGTCCACTGCGAAGTTTTGTCCCAGCCGCTTCTTGGGCAGAACCTTGTGGATGCGGAGGAGATGTTCCGTTCTTTGAAGAAGACTCATTCCTCTACCACTAGGGTGCTCGTGTGAACAGCCGATACTTGCTTTCGCCAGCTAGTTCCTCTAGAATCCTTTTAGTGATAAGTTTAGCGGGGTTGGGTATGTTGGCGCGTTGCTGCAAGTCTTCAAAGCTTCGGAAGGGTCTCTTTTCTCGTTCATCGAGGATCTGCCACATATACTTTTTCCCGATGCCCGGAATAAGTTCCAGCGCATGCATTCGCGGCGTGATCGCTTGAGCTGTGTTGACAAAGTTGATAAACCAGCGTTCACGATTGAGCACAACTTTCTCCACCACCGTGGCCAGCTCCATTTTAGCGTTGGTAGTCAGCTCATCGTAGCCGATTCGACCGATGATGTATGTGATTTTGTCGCGGGGGTCCTTCCCGACATAAACCCTGTCATAGGATTTGAGAACAACGCCTTCTTTCACCACCGCCTCAAGGAGAGTGAAGTAGTCTTCCCCTACCACTTGAACTAGGGCTCCTGCTCGATAGCCTGGTCTGGCTCCCGGCCTTCCGTGAGGTAGATAGTCGAGGATGTAGGCGTACTCCTCGTACCGTTTCTCCATTCTCCCTCGCCCATGTTAGCAATAAATTATTTAAAAAGAGCTTATTCCCTTTTTCTGTGCTCATCTAAAAGAGCTAGAATTCCTTCCAGCTTGGAGGTTTCCACGATTCTGCGCCCACCAGCCAAAAAAACTCGGATTTCCTCTATACTTTCTGGCATACAATTAACAATTTGAATAGCCTCCTCCTGTTCTAGTTCAAATCGCTCTACCAGCTCATTCACGAGTTTTTCCGCTGTGCTAGCATCAACTTTAGAGAACTTAGTCGCGTAGTCCAGGGTTCTTCTTTGAAACTGATCCAGTTGCTCTTCACCTACCGCTTCCAGCATCTCTTTCACTTGAGGAACCGTGACTACGCGCTCTTTCAACGCTCTTCTAGGCATTTTCATCCTCCCACATATGGTTTCAGATGTTCGGGGCGTACAATTATCTCCTTGGTCGCCTCCCCCTGCGTCACGTCCACTAGGTAGGCTCTACCCCTTTTATCCACGATCACGCCTATTTTTCCTTGATACCTACGATGGGGCATGCCCCGATGAACACTTGGATTTATCTTCACCACCACTTTTTCTCCCGGTTTGTATTCATGAAGTACTCTACTGAGTCCAGTTTTTCCCTGTTCTCGAGGCCTTCGCCTCAATAACTTACGTGTCCTTGAACGAAATCCCTTTGAATGTCCGCCTGGCATCTTAAGTATTCTCCTTCATAATCACATTTAAAACATCCAACTCAAGAGGCTTAGCCTCAGCGTTAACAATTCTTGAAACGCAGGGATCTGTCCGACCTTCATCGCCAGTTATGAGTTCTTTGATATAGAGCCCTCCCTCGCAGCGTATCTTCATTTCCACACGGTTAGGCGTCAACCTCTTTATTTTCGCCTCATATATGTACTTTTCTCGAACGCGGTCCGCCCTTCGATGCAACACGCGTACAGGCGTCTGTTGACGAACAACCGCGCTGGTAAGCGCTTTCTCCAGAGCCTCCAACTCTTCATCTGATGGGCTTCGATCAAACTCCACGATAGCCCGGTACAGTTTTTGCGCTGCCTCCGTTTTCTTCAACCTTCTAACGGTATCTTTATGAGCGAAGCGCAGGTTTAGAACCTTCACCTTGCCCTGCGCCCTCTCGTTGATAACTTGGGCGAGATCTTGTAGGTCGATGAACCGTCTTTTGGGTCTTTTCACCTCGATAACGAAGGGTCTGCCCCGCCCCAGCATGCGAGCGTCAATGTCTTCTCGTCCCGCTGCATGGAACGATGCCTCCTCTCCCAGGGTTTTTTCTAATGTGGGTCCAGCAATGATCTCTTCCACAGACTCTGGGTACATTTTTCCAGTCCAGTTACATCGTGGGCACCCATTTCCCCCGCACTTTACACAAACCCATCTGGATTGAGGGATTCCACGGACCAGCTTTCGGTATCTTCCCGCGACGTACAAGGGGTTTGCTTGGAGGGTAACCTGCTGAGTAAAGGGGTTGAGAAGAATCACGATGTCTGGCCTTTTGTAGTCCGCTACTTTTTGTGTAGCTTCCGAGATTTTCTTCCCAACGTCACGGCTTAACTCGTTCCGCATGCTTTCGCCGTGTCTCACCTCAAACGCGGCTTTAAACTCGTCTTCCCTCTCCTCTATTTCCGTTGGCAACTCCACACCGACAAGGAACGTAGCATACTCGTAGTCTTTCAACTTTTCAAGAGAATTGCCCACTAAATCTTGTAGGTGGCTAAACCGTCCTTCACAAAGATAGCACTCTCCCCTTTTCCCAACTTTCCTTTTCATTCTTTTTAATATTTCAGCAGCCATGTCGAAGGAGCCATTCGCTGCTAGGGTCTTGAGAAGCGAGACTCCCGCTTTCTCTCCTAAGAGAGCTAGGTGATGGCCTTTCATCGTTAGAAGGAGTTTGAGGGCTTCGCCCCGTTTTTGATTGTCTAGTCCATATCCTAAAAGAGCGAACTGTCTCCCTAAGCAGTGGTCGCAGAGGAGGTATTTCTCCAGCATCGTTTGCGCCTTTTCCAGTATCTCCATGCGCCTCTTCCTCTTCCCACCTATCGCGTGTTTTAAAACATGCAACTCCTAGGTTCTATTTCACTACGCCATGGGAAGCCTCTTTCCTAAAAAGGGAAGCCCCTTCCTTCGTATGGTCTTGAACATCTTTCTCATCATGGAGTACTGTTCAAGAAGCTCCTTCACTTCCTTTTCACTGGTGCCTGAGCCGCGAGCCACGCGTCGTACTCTCGATGCGTTGAACATCTTGGGGTTGTCCCTCTCTTCTGGGGTCATGGACTGGATGATCACCCTCCACTTTTTCAATCGGTCCTCCGCTAGGTCCATCGTCTCCTCGGGTATCTTATACGTGACTCCTGGAAACATTTTTAGGAGGTGCCTGAACGGGCCTAGGCTCTTCGTGGCTTCTAACTGTTCGTACATGTCGGTGAGGGTGAACTTTCCGCTTAAGAACGCTCGCATCTTCTTTTCCGGCACTTTCACCTCTGCTTCCCGCACTTTTTCGATGAGGCTTTCGAGGTCGCCCATGCCTAGCAGTCTGCCGACAAATCGTGAGGGAACGAAGGGCTCTACGTCCTCGATTTTTTCACCCGTTCCGATGAACTTGATGGGCGCGCCGATGGCTGCCACAGCTGACAGGGCTCCGCCGCCCCTCGCGGAGCCGTCCAGCTTCGCAACGAGGATGGACCCGATGGGGGTGGCTTCGTGGAATGCCTTAGCTTGGGTCATTGCTTGTTGTCCGATGGTTCCGTCGATCACCAAGATTACTTCGTCTGGCTGGATCGCCTTTTCCAGGGTCTTCATCTCTTCGATTAGGCTTTTCTCGTCTTTGTGCCGTCCTGCCGTGTCGATGATGACCACGTCGTGGTCGTCAAATTTCTTCAATCCGTTTAACGCGATTTCTACGGAGTTTTTTGCTTTCGAGTCGCCGTATATGGGGACGTTCACGCGGTTTGCTAGTTGTTGTAGTTGGGCGTAGGCTCCAGGCCTATAGGTGTCTGCACACACGAGCGCGGCTTTCAGTCCTCTTTTTTGGAAGTGTCTGGCCAGCTTTGCGGCGCTGGTGGTCTTGCCCGAGCCCTGAATCCCCACTAGCATCAGAACCTTCCTTTTTTCGGGTTCTATCTTCAACGGAACCGGCTTTTCACCAAGAAAACGCGTTAACTCTTCGTACACAACCTTGATTACGTGCTCTCTTCTGGAAATCCCGGGTGGAACCTTCTCCCTCAAAGCTTTCTCCTCTATCCGCTTTGAGATTTCCAGAACTAGCTTTACGTTCACGTCAGCCTGCAACAACGCTCGCTGGAGATCGCGAACTAGCTCCCTAACGGTTGCCTCGTCCACAATCGGAGCTCGAAAAACCTTTCTCAAAGCTTCGTATAGGTTCTTTCCTATGGTTTCGAGTGCCATTATTTTTTCATGGTCCTCTTTTATTCTTATTCTATATTATTCTGTAGCTTGTATTTATTTATGAGGCGTTTTACTAGTTTGTATCTTTTCGTTCGACGTCATGTATTCTGGGATTCCTCATTGATCTGGGGAAAAGACACGTGGAAGGAAACAGCTTAACAATGTGTAGGTGTTTGAATGGAAAGGATTTTTCCTGTTCGTTTTGTTATATGTGTGCTATTCCTTTTCCAGCTGAATGGTTCTTGGTTTTCAGTGAATAAATTTTTGTAGACCCTATACCGGGGGGAGGCGGGCTAGACAGTCCTAGGTTGGCTTAGACAGTGGGGACATTTTCACGTGCGCGTATTTTTTGCAAATTTATGTCAAAGGGGGCTTTTATTGTGCGCGTTTCATCATAAAAAGTCTTGTTTGGTTACCATAACCCTTTTTTCTCGCCTTCTGAACTGATAAATCGGTGACTCGTGTCTTGTCTGAGCTCGTGAGAATAGTGGAAAAGAAGTCGGTACCCTCGGATGCCATTATAGTTTATGGGCTTCCCGACGTGGGCTTAGTCGGGCTCATCGCCACCTCCCACCTTATCTCTCAACTAAACCTAACCGAGACAGCATACCTAGACTCAGACCTTTTCCCTCCAGTAGTGGTGCTTCACGATGGGCTTCCCCACGCCCCCTTACGAATCTTTGGAAACCATAGTTTTATCGCAGCCCTCGCGGAAACGGCCATACCGGCGAAGGCTATCCAGCCTGTTGTGCGGGCACTAGTCGACTGGGGACAATCCAAGAAGGCGAGGATGATGGTATCCGTCGGAGGAATACCTGTACCCGATCGGCAAGACATCACTGAACCTAAGGTCTTTGGTGTCGCGTCAACTATGTCCCTTCTCAACACGTTGAGTTTGAGGGAGGTGGAGATCCTAAAGGAAGGCTATATGGTCGGTCCCTACGCGCTCGTCATGCGGTACTGTGCCGAGAGAAACTTTCCAGCCGTAGCCCTCTTGGCTCAGTCTTTTTACAACTACCCTGACCCGGAGGCTGCTGCTGTGGCGATTAAGGAGCTGGCTAAAATCGTCGAGTTGAAGGTCGACGTCTCGACGTTGCTCGAGAAGGGGGAGGAGATTCGACTGAGGGCTAGGGACATGATGAAACGAACTCAGCGGGAATTGACTCGGATGAAAAAATCGCAGGAGTATGATCTGCCGCTGTATGTGTAGGAGGGAAGCATAATGTATGAGAGGAGAAGGAGACGGTCCCTTTTTGAGTTGATGAGTGAGTATATGGAAGAACTAGAGGAAATGGCTGAAGAGTTGGTGGAGTCTGCTGTGGTTGAACGTCCCAGCTGGGATGTGAGGTCTGCATGTCTTGAGCCCTTGTGTAACATCTTTGTAGCAGCTGATGAGGTGGTGGTTACTGCTGACCTTCCGTATGCGGAACCTGAAACGGTGAAGGTGGAGGCAGTAAGCGAGGACCTCATCGAGATTGGGGCTAAGATGAAGCAGAAGCTACGCTTTGACGACTTTGGCATCACACATCGGAAGGGCGAGTTCTCCTCCTTTCGTTGTCAAGTACGCATTCCGGTGCCCGTTGACACGAAGAGAGTGACGATCTACTTTAAACGCGGCATCCTAGAGGTGCATCTACCGAGGAAAAAGGGATACTCGATTCGAGTGGAATAGTTCCTGGTCCTTTCTCCTGAAGCCTTAGCGCTCATGAGAAGGCTTTTCAAGGTTTTCTAATGCGGCAGCGACTATTAGAGGAAAGGCTACGGTTGCGTCACAAATGACGGTTACTGCTCTCCCTTCCAGCTTTATTTTACCCCAGCTGATCGCCTCTTCTAGGGAAGCGCCGCTCAATCCTCCAGGTTCCGGCCTGTCCATGGTAATTTGAATGGCAGAGTCGACGCCCTCGCGGAAGGTGTTGGCAAACAAGGCGAAGTGCTTGGGGGAGCCTCCGCCGAGAATGATGACGCCTACCTTCTTTGCTTCGTACACCTTGTCCATCAGTCTGCTCACGTCAAGAAGAGGGTCTATCACGAGCCTTTTGTCTTGCCCAAAAACCCAAAGATGGAAACCCGCAATGGAATCCACGAAGGCAGGGCAGATGATAGGAACTTCCTTCCTCGCTGCAATGGCGAGCATGGATTCAGGGTCCTCAATCTGCCTTCCGATCTCAGCAAGGAGTTCCACCACCGACAAGCGCTGCCTTTTCTCCTTCGGTATGCTTTCCAGCGTTTGGTGCATCCACTTTTCTAAGTGCTTGAATGCCCTCTGCTCGATGTAGATGTCGCCGATTCTGCCGATGTTCTTGGCTTTAAGTCTTTTGTCCTCCGCTAAGAAGGTGCCCCTCATATGCTTGTAGCCAAGTGCCTCCACCATATCGTGCACGATGTTGGCCCCAGTGGTAACTACTACATTCACGTACTCTTGATCGAGGAGGTGCCCGACAATCCTTCTGAGCCCACCGGGAACCACTGGTCCCGCCATCGTTAAGAACACCGTGTAGTCTAAGTCTCTGAACATCTCAGCCGCTAGTTCGGCGGCTCTTCCGATTTTCCCGGCGCCTAGCACGCCACATTCCTTCATTTCATTCACGAGTTCACCTACGCTGATTCCGCGCCGTAGTTGCATTTGCTTCACATACTTCAACGTTCCACCCCATAATTACAGAACACGTTAGAGCCTTAAAAGAAAACGGCATTAATTACGTGAGAGCAGTGAGTAAACAGTTAGCCCTTTGTTCGCATAACTTTTGTTCTGCCTAAAATTCGCCAGTACTCCACTTCAACGCCAGAGGCCATTCTTGATTTTATTTCTTCCTCTTCTGGTAGGGGGGTTTCGAGGATTTCGTATGTTTCAAGGTCCATTACTTGAACGGCTGTGGGCAGCAGCGCGATGACTTGGCCACTCCTCTTCTCGATAATGGGCACTTCCACCTGTGCGTCGACTGGCTTTACAAAACTTCTTTTCACCCCGTCAAACACGCCGATCGCAACGACTCGAGCCTTGGCAGAGCCGTGTTTTCCCGGCTTAGATTTGGCATAATCAACAATGCGACATGGCTCATCGTCAATCATCACAAAGCTTCCCGCTTTTAGAGCTCCCAGTTCAACAGGCTTGCTCATCCCTTATCTCCTCTCCTCGCCACACAGCAACTTTTACAAACGTGTATTTATAGTTAATTAAGTTGTCGCTAACAATGCTATTGTGGTGAACCCGTTGTTTAATGTTGTGGGCTTAGTTGCGCGTGTGGACCGAAAGGAAGCGTTAGAATTTGCAAAGGGGCTGCTGGCCCATCTAGAGGCGAAAGGTCTATCGGTGTTTCTCGAGCCAAAACTGGCAGAGTACGCAAACAGGACCAAGGCTGCCCTACCACTGGAGGAAATGAAGGCAGACTTAATCATCACGGTAGGCGGCGACGGAACCGTCTTGAGGACTTGTCTCCTCGCCCCCAAGCCGGAACCCCCCATCCTCGCCATCAACATGGGTGTACGTGGATTCCTAACAGAGGTGCCACCTGAGGAGGGGCTGGAGGCGGTGGATAAATGTCTAAAAGGAGAGTTTTTTCTTGATCGATGCATGAAGCTCGCGTCTTTCATAGGAGACACTCGATTGCCCGACGCATTGAACGAGGTCTTCGTTACACCTGACGCCCCGGTGAAGCTTCTGTACGCCAACATATGGAAGGACGGCGTGGCGGTGGCGCAGTGCCGAGCCGACGGTGTTATGGTGGCGTCTCAAGCGGGGTCGACTGGATATTCCTTGTCGGCGGGGGGACCCGTCCTCGACCCGGAGGTTAACGCTTTTGTTTTAACTCCTGTTTGTCCGCTCGCCCCGTTTCGACCGATGGTGTTTTCCGCAAAGTCTACGATAAGTGTGGAGGTATTAAGGCCTAGTATGGCGGTTGTGGTGATCGATGGACATTATCGAAGGGAGATCAAAACGAAGAGTCTGCGGGTAACCATCACTAAGTCGGAGCATGAGTCTTGCTTTATTCGGTTTAAGAGCGACTTTTACCATCGTCTAAAGGGCAGGCTTCTTTTCTTTAGAGGGGAGGGTCTCTGAAACGAGAAACAGAATCATCGTACTTGACACTTCGGCGTTTATCGCTGGTTTTGATCCTCTCTCCGTCGATGAAGAACAATACTCGGTTCCCATGGTGAAGGAGGAGCTGGCCTACAACTCGCTGCCTTGGGTGCGGTTTAACACCGCCGTAGAGAGCGGAAAATTAAGGGTTAGGACTCCTATGGTCCGTTTCCTCGAGGAAGTTAAGGAATCGTCCAAGGGGGTTGGAGACGTGCTCTACCTCTCTGAGGTGGACCTTCAAGTCTTGGCTCTGGCTCTCGAACTTAGGAATGCGGGTCATAATCCCTTAGTCGTCACTGACGACTACTCTATCCAAAACGTGGCTAACCAGATGGGTGTGGAATTTGCCTCCCTCATGACCTTTGGAATACGCTACCGCTTACACTGGCTTCTGTATTGTCCTGCTTGCCACCGAAAATACCCCTCTGACTATAAACCCAAGTCTTGCCAAGTCTGCGGAACCGAGCTTAAAAGAAAACCCTTGAGAAGGACTCCTTTGAAGAAACAAACCTAAGAGGTATGTGAATAACTTTTTCTTGGTGGTGCGCTGATTGGAATTTTCACCACCACCATGCTGGGAGGGGGTTTGTTTTGGGCTCTGAAGGCGTGGAGGATAATTAATGAGGGCAATTTTACGACTTTTATCGTATGGACGCAGCAGACCATACAATAATAGTTTCAGAAATAAACCAAAAGACATTAGACCCTATTGCTTTAGCGTTTTGAAGAAACGGTCTTGAAAACAAGTTATTTTGTTAAAAAGATATCGCCGGAAGTAGGTTTATATCTCGGTATAAATTCTCGGGATTTAAACTCTTAGAGCGCGCATTCAGCAAGTATTTTATGTTCAGTGCTGACGAACATATGTTGAATAGAAATGGCAATTGACTATACAGAGCATGCGGCATTTCGGATGAGGCATAGAACAATATCAAAAACCAACATTGAGGACACTGTTCGAAACTCGGATTTTAGTTTCATTACACGTCTTGGCAGGTTGGTTGCATTGAAGAGGTATGGCGATAAGTTTCTCAAATGATTTATGAGTAATGATAAAATAACAGTTGTTACAGTTTATTGGACGAGGAGACTGCGGCGAAGATGATAAGAGTTGAATACGACTCAAAGGCCGATGCAATGTATATTTGGCTTAGAAAGGCCAAATATGAAATAAGCGAGGAGCTTGCGGAAAACGTTATCATAGATCTTGACAAGCGTGGACGCATAATTGGAATAGAGATTCTTGATGTATCAAAAAACTTAGGTAAACAGCTCGTGAACAAAATACTAAACACGGAAAAGTTGGTTGCAACAGCTTAACCTAAATAAAGAGAGACTTTTTGGCATCAATGTGAGTTTTAGTATTCCGAACTTTATTCTTAATAGATTATGTTTGATAAGATTTTGAGAGAAGTTGGCGCCGGGGAAGGGATTTGAACCCTTGAGGCGCAAAGCGCCACCGGCTAGCTCGCCGAATCGTCTGTACCCCCTTTAATTATCTCGAGGCCAGCGCATGTGTGGACTCCTTTACCACTCTGCCACCCCGGCACGCTGAAAGTTTGAACGCACCTCTAGACTAAAAGGATTTTGTTTTAACGTTAAAAGGCAGGCATAATTGGGGCCTATTTGGATTTTATAAAGAACTCGGATCTAGGGAGTCTGAGAAGGCACGCAAATTTGCACGGCTAATGGCGTCAGACTGGAAAGCTCGTCCAGACTATTTTAAAAGTCCTGGGTACAGCCACTTCTTCTCTCTTTCCTGTTTTCCGATGTCCCATGTGCTTAAAATCTTCACAGCCTCGTTTGAAACCTTGATGCACTCTTCTTCTCCAGCGCCAGGTTCAAAGACGTTGGTGCATCGGTTTGCATATACGGCGCATACAGCACCCGCCCTAAGCTGGAATAGGTTACATAACACAAAGAGGGTGGCACACTCCATCTCGAAGTTTAACACGTTTGCCTTTTGAAGACTCGGGATGATGTCGTTAAGGCGTGGTTGCCAAAAGTCTTGGAAGGATGGCCTCGCCTGACCAGCATAAAAGTCAGAGGTCGTCGCCGTGACCCCCACGTGGTATCTAACTCCCAAGCGTTCAGCCGCCTCGATCAGCGCCATCAACACCTCATATTGGGCAACCGCCGGATACTCCGCCATGACGTAGTGATGGCTTGTCCCGTCCAAGCGAACAGCCGCGGTTGAGATGATAAGGTCACCACAGTCGATGCCCCTCTGGATCGCTCCAGTGCTTCCCACCCTGATGAAAGTATCAACGCCGATGTTGGCCGCCTCGTTCACCACAATAGCGATGCAAGCAGGTCCTATACCACTGGACGTGGCAGAGATACTCACACCCTTATATTTCCCAGTGAAAGACCGGAACTCCCTATGATACGCTATTTCCTTCGCTTCGTCCCAGAAGCTCGCAATTTTTGGAACCCTCTCAGGATCGCCTGGAACAAGAAGGTATCTGGCGAGGTCTCCAGGTTTACAGGCTATGTGGTACTCTCTTTCCCCCTCAACCACGGGTCTTTCCGCCGACGTTCGATGCACTCCCCATCACCGAAATAGATAGAAAGTAGCCGCTTTATTAAATTTGATAGCCTCGAGCTACTTCGCTATCTCCTCCAGAATCTCCCTCTCATCTCACAAATTTCAAGCCTTGGCGCCTGGGAGCTTCAAGCTCCTTATGACCGGACGAGCCGCTCTCAGAACGATGATGGAGATTATGGAGTCTGCAACATGATGGATCGTACCTCCTGCGATGTTGATGAGAGCTCCGACCAAGGGTATGCCGAAGGGTATAACCACTAACCCTTCGGGTATGGAGTGAAGTGGCAGTGCGACGAGGAAAAGGGCCTTGGGGAAGGACATGCCTTTTTTTACCGCAAAAGCAGCCGCGACACCGAAAAGGATGTGAGTGGCTGCCCTAGCTGCAACTACAGGCCCAAGTGTTGCTAAGAACCCTATAGTGGAAGCAAGTCCCACTAAAGCAGCTACAGAGGGTCCAGCTATGATGGAGAGCATCACGGGAACGTGGGAGGCTAAAGTGGCTGAATACCCAACTGCCGGTATCACGAATTGGAGCGTTCCTCGAAAGAAGAGAGGTATCGCCAACGCAAGGGCCGTAAAAACACCACCCAAAGCAAGCTGGATGCTTCTCAAATCACATCACCATCGAATCTTGAATTATTAACATGGCTTCTTATAATTTTAATTATTTTTCAGCTTCCCTATTTTCCCTTTGCCCTTGGAGGTTTGCAGAGATGGGCCGCGTTCCTTCCGTCTTCGTTGATTTTAAGCTCTCGTAATATTCGCATTTGCCCGTAGTTAGGAACTCTGCAATTATTTTAGCGATGCCTTTTCCTATACCTACGATGCTTTCTAGCCTTCCCCGCTGATGAATCGTTTCTATGTCTTCTTCAAGCGTTTCGAGGCTTTGAGCGGCTTTGCGATACGCCTGAATCCTAAAGGAATTCTCTCCTCTTAACTGTAAGAAATAGGCAATTTGGTGTAAAATGATGGCTACTTGAAGGTTTTTAGTTGCGCCCTCTGGTATGTAGGGCGGGATGTAATGTTTGACCTTGTGTTTTTTACAGGCTGCTATGAACTTTTTCATCACCGTTGCCGTGTACCACCTCTCTGGACTTATATCGCCACCGTAAAGCTCTTCATATTTTGGAATGAGACTTGGAAAATGCTCTTGCAACAGCTTCGTGAACCGAATCTTTTGGTTATCCCTGAAAGTCATTCCTCCCCCACCCAAAACAAAATCCGCGCCACTTTCCGCTGAAGCTTTAACCACCCTCTCGATGTTTTCTTCGTCGTCGGTTATGTAAGGAACCATCGGTATCATCCATACTCCCGTCATGATGCCCGCGTCCGAAATTTTCCTCATTGCTCTTAAACGCCTTCGAGGAGGAGAGGCACGAGGCTCCAGCAATTTTACTAAGCCTTTATCAAGGGTGGTTATGGTAAACGCAACATAGCACCATGTTTTCTTGGAGATTTCTGAAATAAGGTCGAGGTCTCGTAAAACAAGGTCGGACTTTGTGCCTAGCGCGAACGGCCATTCATAATCCTTTATGACCTCTAGGATCTGTCTCGCGATGCGATATTTTCTTTCGGCTGGCTGGTAGGCGTCTGTTACTCCCCCCATGCCTATAACCCCCTTTCTTGCCCCTCTTTTCTTCAACCTCGCTAACTCCTCAGCCAGCACCTCCGGAGCGTTCACTTTCACGAAGATAACAGTAGAGAACTCCTCGGGACTGTCGTGGATTAGGTACTTATGCGTCCTTGCATCGCAGTATTCGCAAGCGTGCTCGCAACCGCGATAGGGGTTTAGGGAGTATTTCGTCCAGAACCAAGGGTCCACGAAGCGTAAGCCCTTGCCGATCGCGCTTTTGCACATGGTTTCCACATATCTAACGGACACGAAATCGCCTCAGCCTCTTTATACGCTCAAATTTTAACCTTCATATTTTCTTAACCCTCGGCACCACATAACACTATAAGCGGGTTGAACAAAAAATATGTGGAAGAGAATAGCTTTGGAAGATGAAGGAAGATGTCTAAGCTTTTCGGCACCGCGGGCATTCGAGGCGACATACTCACAAAGGTCACTCCAGAGTTGGCTCTAAAGTTTGGTGCCTCCTTAGCCTCACACCTTGGAAATGTAGGAGGTGTTATAGTTGGGCACGACAATCGAACTTCCTCAAAAATGATTGAGGCGGCAGTAACGGCCGGCTTGCTCTATGGCGGATGCAATGTCGCATTAATCGGTTTGGCTCCGCTTCCAGTTTTGACTTTTCAAACTAGAACTAGGAAAATGAACGTGGGAGTTATGATAACTGCCTCGCACAATCCTCCCACAGACAACGGCTTGAAGTGTTTCACCAACGAGGGAATGGAGTACATCCCAGACGAGGAGGAAGTACTTGAACATATGATCATGACTGGAACATACCGGGGCGTTCTATGGGACCGACTGGGCAGGGCAACCGCCCTTTATGATGCGAAAGAAGAGTACATCGAAGCCATCCTTTCAAAAGTTGCTCCATTAAGGAGGAAAATAAAGGTGGCGGTGGACTGTGCAAACGGTACAACCTCAGAGGTTACACCAGTTTTACTGAGACGAATGGGCTGCGAGGTCATTGCCATCAACGATCATCCAGACGGTTTTTTCCCTGGTCGCCCCCTTGAGCCATCGCCGGAAAACCTTCACGTTTTGTCCCAGATTGTGCGGGAAACGCATGCAGATGTGGGTATAGCTCACGACGGCGACGGCGACAGGTTAGCCGTCATTGACGAAAAGGGGAGGTTTGTGTTGAACGATCGAGTTATCGCCCTTTTTGCTACGAGAGTCTTAGAGGAGCTTAAGAGAGGCTACGTGATCACTTCAGTTGACACCTCCTTTTACATAGACTGGATGGTGGAGAAACTTGGAGGAACCGTTGAACGAACGAGGCTAGGCAAGATTCATGTAAGTTTAAGGGAAAAAAGGCAAGCGGTGTTAGCGGCTGAACCCTGGAAAATAATCGATCCTCGATGGGGTTTGTGGGGTGACGGCATTTACTCCGCGGCACGCATCGTAAAAATGTTGGATGAAAGCGGTAAAAACGTTACACAATTATTCGCTGGTATCCCAAACTACCCACAATGCAGAACGAGTTTTGCTTGCCCAGATGAAAAAAAGGCGAAGGTTAGGAAACTCATAGAAACTGAAATCAGTAAAGAGAAAGATGTAGCAAGCGTCTGGACCTTCGATGGGATAAGAGTGAATTATTCGGACGGTTCCTGGCTTTTGCTGAGACCTTCTGGAACTGAACCCAAGGTGCGCCTCTATGCAGAGGGAAGAACTAAGCAACGACTACAGGAACTAGTAAGAAGAGGCACCTCTATTCTTAAACAAGCTTTGGCATGACGAGGTCAGCTATGTCTACACTATGATCGTAAATTCGGTTCATCGAGGAGGCAGCGGCAAGAACGTGCGGAGCAAGCTCAATCGGCTGGGTGTGAGCCATCGTCTCAATCTCATGAAAGATTGTTGTAATGGTTTCTTGTTCGGCTCTTACCGATTCCGCCACCGAAACATCACGAGAGAACAACGCTTTCAGAGCGTTTTCATGCGATTCATAAACAACATTATGAAGATTTAGAATAGGTTGTGAAAGCTCCTTCGCGATTTTTGTGCCCAACTTAATCGTGTTTTCAGCAACTTGAGCGGACTGGTCACCTATGGACTCGACTAAGCTCGCTGTTAACCGATAGTCCAAACAATCGATAGGACGAATCATCAGCTTTTCACTCAACCCCGGGTTTTGAATAACTGTCCGAAGGATACGCACTAAAAGAAAATACAGTCGATTGACCTCGTTGTCTCTCGACATCACGTTTTTGGCAAGAGGAACATCGCCCTCGATCAAGGCAGTTACCGCATCCCGATGCATGCTTGAAGCGATGGAGTATTCGCGTCGAAGAATCTTTTCAGGTGGAAAAGCGGAGGGTTCTAAGAGGCATTGCATCACGATTTTAGCGTAATCTTCTTCGATGATCTCTAAGCCAATCAAACGACTTGCCGCCTGCTTGACACGTTCGCGATCACTCGGGCTTATTCTTTCTTTTGCCTCAACTCGAATAATGTCGTATCCCAGTAGATACTTCCCAACAATTTCACGATCAAGATGCGGCGTAGGCTTAATTACTACCACTTGGGGAGTGGGCTCCACACCATATTTCGCGTCAAGGACAAGCCGCCCATCAGCCGTCTCAGAGAGAGCAACGAGAGAGCCGCGATCAAGTCTGTTTCGCTCAGCCCAACCTTTAGGAAGACATACAAAAAACGTTCCGCCACCTGTTCGTTGAATTTTGCGAAGCTCCAAAGGGAATCCTCCATAAGAGTATACACTAAACAGCAATATAATTAATTATATGAACTCATGCCTTTTTGAACCTCCTCTTGAACTCGACAACATCGTTAACAAGATGTCCTTACTTGCAAGGAAAAACAGAATTAATAGGAAACAAGAAAGAGTATTGTTGTTCCGTTGAAATAATGGGGGGACGCTGAGGCTGTGAGTGAGAAGCTTCAAAGGGCAGTTTCTTTCGTGATAGCGGCGGGATATCAACTCGATAAAGAGGCGTTCGATTTTTTAAGAACGTCGCCCCAAATAGAGGACCCAATAAAGTTAGTGGAAGAGGCAATTAGGAAGATAGAGGGACTTCCTGAAAAGCCTTTGTTTATTGGCCGAAGCTTCTTAGAGACGATAATGAAAGAGGCTTTTCCCGTAAAGGAAGAGGTGAAGCCGCCTCCCCTGCCTCCGCCCATCCTTGAAGCGAGAAAGGCTGCTTTTCGTGCATACGCAAAAGAGGTAGATGCCGACATAAAAGTGATGGATGATCCTACGGATAAAATATGCACGACGGGGTCTGTAGAGGAATATCTAGAGTATTTTCGAGATCGTTTTAAGAGGTTGCAAAGATTTTTAAGGCAAAGGATGGACGCTAAAGACGCGATGCCCATATCCGAGGCGCTTAAGGCCTCAGTTAATTCAAAAGCTACGATTATTGGTATGATCACTGAACGACGAGAATCAAAGCAAAGAATCTTTTTGAGAGTTGAGGATTTAGAAGCCAGCGCCACTGTACTCGTGCCCCAGAGTGCAACCCCGGAGGTTATGGAAAAGGCACAGGCCTTATTGTTGGATCAGGTTGTTTGTGTCCACGCTATCAAAGGTAGGAACAACCTGCTTATTGCAGAAGATTTCATTTGGCCTGACATGCCTCAAAAGACCCCGCATAAAGCTTCGATGCCAGTCTATGCAGCTCTTATATCCGATTTGCATGTCGGAAGCAAGATGTTTATGCATGAGGAACTCAATCGTTTTTTGTTATGGTTGAACGGTGAGTTTGGGAATGGAAAATTAAGGAATATAGCGAGCCATGTCAAATACGTAGTTGTTGCGGGCGATCTTGTCGACGGAATCGGCGTTTACCCAGGACAAGCAAGGGAACTGGCGATAAGAGACATCTATGAGCAATACCGAGCTGTGTCGAAATTCATTGAACAAATCCCGGATTATATTGAATTAATCGTCATCCCCGGAAATCACGACGCGTCTCGAAAGGCCTTGCCTCAACCTTCCATCCCCCGAAACTACGCAGAACCCCTTCACGAGGCCAGAAAGGTATATTCTTTTGGGAACCCGTGCGCACTGAGTCTTCATGAGGTGGAACTTCTTTTATACCACGGCCGTAGCCTAGACGACATCGTTGCGGTTGTGCCAAACGTGGGCTTTCACACACCAGACAAGGCCATGAGACTCCTTCTACAAAGCCGACACCTGGCGCCCATTTACGGACAAAGAACCCCCATAGCTCCAGAAAAAAGGGACTTCATGGTGATAGAAAGAATTCCTGACGTTTTTCACACCGGACACATTCATGTTCTAAAATACGATACATACCGAGGAACTCTCATGGTGAACTCAGGCGCTTGGCAGAAACAAACCGACTACCAAAGAAGGATGGGTTTAGAACCCACTCCGGGAATCGCCCCGATCATAAATCTTCAAACCTTGCAAGTCTCACCCATTAACTTTGCTTCTCCCTATATGTAAGTCCTCGCGCGATGAGCCTAGCCACCCGTATAGGTTCAGGAACTCTACAACAAGAAGTTGACGCACGAATCGTTTTGATTGCCCAGTCTAATGTGCTGCCGATAACTTCCACGTAGATCGGTGGCTCATTAGGCATCGAAACAACCTCGTGTATAGCACCAAGTTTCTCAAAGACATTCCATCGAGCCTGCCAATCTTCAAAGTGTTGAACCAACGCGTTTTTCACAGCCACGTTGTTGGGCTTTGTCCTTGAAATTATGATAATGGGTTTGTGGAACTCCTTAAAAACTACAGTGGGGTCCACCAAGTTGAAGCCCGCGAAAGAAACACCGGCTAACATGATTGCATTAAAAGACAACCTGCGAAGCATGGTGACCAGTTTCTCAGAGGCATCTAACCCGTCTACTGTTATCATGTCTGCCTGAAGGTCCTCAATCCAGGCCCCTCGCAATAAGATGCAGACAAGCAAGGCTTTTTGGTCACTTCGGCCTAACGCTTCCCTAGAGAATCCTCCGTCCTCAACTCCTACTACTCGAAGTTCTTGCCAAACATTTAGGCGCATAGTTGATCAGACGCCCGAGTCTATCATCAGTAGTGAAGACTTCTCTAATAATACTACGCGCTATACCTAAACGAATTTTTTTCGTGCGCCCATAGCGTCCCATGCTTACAACTCGTGAGTTCAATACCCCTATCACGTCTAGCTCGTTGATCAAACCGCTTACCCGTCTTTGAGTTAATGGTGTAAGCCCTAATTCACGGCAAAGCTCGCAGTAAATTTCGTAGATGTCGCCAGTGATCGCGCAAGGAACATTCGATTTACCCAGTAGATAGACGCTACACAAAACGATCTTAGAGTGAGGAGGAAGGTTTCTCAAAGCCTCCGCCATCCGATCATGCTCTATCCTTTTTTCAGCTCGCCGTATGTGGTCCTCCGAGATGCCTTTTGAGCCTTCGCGCTCCGCCAACTCGCCTGCAACACGGAGAAGATCTAAAGCTCGTCGAGCGTCACCATGCTCGGCAGCTGCTAGTGCAGCGCATAAACTTACTGCACCATCTGATAATGCACTATCATAAAACGCGAGTCGGGAACGTTCCCGAAGAATGTCTTGAAGCTCAGCTGCATCATACGGCCTAAAAACCACCTCTTCCTCACTTAGGGAGCTTAGGACTCTTGGATCAAGAAATTCTTTGAACCGAAGGTCGTTAGAAATTCCTACGAGAGAGACTCTACTATAACGAAGGTTTTCGTTTATTCTAGTCAACTCGTAGAGTAAGACATCGCCCCTCGCCTTTATGAGCGCGTCAATTTCATCCAGAACCACCATAAAAAGGCGCCTACTTGAATCTAAGCCCATCTTAAACCTATCAAATACTTCGCCCACGGCTAGGCCAGTGAACGGAACTTCTACCCCTACGGCATCACATAAGCTCGAGAAAACCCTGTATTCTGTTCCGGCTAGCCGACAGTTTACGTAGCAGACCTTAACTGGTTCTCCAAACTCATGAGCTCTATGAGACAGCCTGCCTAATACATACTTTATAACCGCGGTTTTTCCGGTGCCCGTTTTTCCGTAGATAAAGATGTTAGAGCAACGAGAGCCCCTTAAAGCGGGAGCAACAATTTCACCAAGGTAACGAATTTGCTCCTCACGATGAGGAAGCTTTTCAGGCACGTAGTCATGCCGTAGTACCTCCCTGTCCTTAAAAATACTGGGGTTCCTTAAAAAGCGCTCAAAAACGATATCCAACGCACTGGATTCATCCATAGAAGGAACCACCCAATATTTTTAACTGCGAGTGCAGTGCCTCGCTTTCAGCTTAAACGAAATAAAAACTCCCGTATAAAAAACTAAATAGAAAACGCAGAAAACCTAAAGCGAAGCAAAAGCAACCACCTATTTTAAACAGAACGCTAAACTTAACGAGCCTTAACCCTTCTTGCTCTATTAGAAGCAAAAGCCTTTTTCAAAACCAGATATCTGATATCCCGCACCCCTACATTTCCTGTGGAATATTCTTAAAATTATTCTATAGTTTAGGTTGCTCATATAAAGGAGGAATACTCTGAAAGGTAAGTTAGTGCTTCTTTATTTAATGATTCTTGTAGAACTTTTTGAGTTTCTTACAAAATTTTTTGTTGAAAACACTGTTTTAAGTTTGCCAACAAGGTTTGTAAGTCCAGTGGAAACTAAGGGGTTGGGGTGTACACGGTTCTTTTAGCAACGATGTTTTTTCAAACACATATACGCGGCTTCGCTGCCTCCTCCTATTTGTGTTGTTTTTCATTAACTGCTTATTTGTTGAACATTAACTTTTTGTGAAGACCATGAAATTTGACTTCTTTAATGTTTTCTCCTTTGGCTTTCTTTCTTAAAATTAACTTTTTTATGTCGTCTCATATGCAAAGGGACCACCCCTTGCCTTCTACTGGAAAAAGGGGACAAACCTGTTCTTTTTTCCTTTTTAAGAAATTTTAAGGAAGCGAAGTTTGTGAAACTAATAAGATGTAAATTTTGCCTCTTTTTCGATTTAAAACACATTTCTGGTCTTTTCTTTTTTTCTTCTTCACCACAATCTCTATAATCTGTGAAGAACAACTTAAACTTTGGCGTGTTATGGGTGCTTAGGATGCCAGCTAGGAAGATGCGGGTAGAAATCTTCGACGGAGGTGGAAACCGCTACACAATAACCTTCGAGGGGCAGGTAACTAGGGAAAAGGCCCTCCGCCTATTGGACCTCATTGAACTGCTGGGAGGCATGCCTGGGTTAAACCCTGAATGGAGCCGCGCCACTTCTGAGTCCTCCAAATTTGATAAAATCCGCATGGTGACCGAGAAACACTTCCCCATCGTCTGGTTTTCATCCAAGGAAGTTCAATCCGTGTATGAACAAGAGTTCAAGGAGCCCATCCCCTTGAGCACCGTCTCCACATACCTGTCTCGAATGGCTGATCGCGGAGTTCTTGCGAAGAGCGGGGCATCCAACAGTCGACGATACAGAATGACGACGGAAATATCTCAAAGAACACTAATAAAAAGTAAATAAGTAAGCGACCGATTCTAAATGGGATGAAGAGGAACTCTCATCAGTTCCTAAGCTTTGTGGAAAAGCAGTAATGAATTTGTAAGGAGAGAGCTGGATGAGCGACCGGATTAGGGAAGATCTAACTGAGATGAAAAAGAAACTTAGCGAATACGTTGACAAGGGACGAGTAATAGGTTATCAAGAAGTTAGGAAGGAACCCGTGATAGCGGAAAAGCCCGATAAGTCTAAAATAAAGCCTTTGAAAAAGATGGAAAAATGCGACGTACATTTTATGGCTGTGGACTGCTCAACAAGAACATTAAAGAGAGCTAATAATTGGGGAATCTACCTCCTTCGTACAGCATATGCCTCAGTAAGGGGCCGCGACGTAAATTGGGGTTACGAAGAGAGGATGCACACCGTGGTGGGGGATGCCTCTGTACGTTTCCGGGTTTTAGAAGATGCTAGGCGCGAACTAGAGAGTGAAATGGCCTTCAATATCCTCGGTACCGAGGATATCCTCGGTAAAGTAAGTGAAGGCAATTACTATTTTCTTCTAGACGGAGCGAGCTACTTCGGAGGATACAAAAAATTCCGAGTGTCGCTGTATCACGAATGTGAAAAAAGAGGAATTAGACTTCTGACTATAAGTAAGCAGTCTCCAATATTGCACGATGAGAGAGGTCGCGACTTCTTACCGAGGATATGCATGCTTTCTCCTTACCCCATCTGGGCATATTACCCGATTAAGAGAGCGAAGAAAGATGAAGATCTGTACGGCGACATATCTGTCGTAAAACTGTGCGCAGATAGCCCACGGCCTTTCCGTTGCGATATAATGGATTACCTAACTAACCGTGAAATAGATGAGTTGCTTTCCCCACTTACCTTTACCTCTGAGGATCCACGATGCCTTGGATACCCGGTCGCCCTTTGGCTTGCCCACGACTTTTCGGCTCCGTCGAACTCAAAGCTCCTTGACTATTATGTGCAAGTTGAAGAAACATTGGCTGGCGCTGGTTTATTGGATGTACTCCACATTGAAGAACTCTCATGTAATTTCCCAGACGAACTTCATGGGGTAAGGCATCCATTTGAGCGGGAGTGGATTGAGCGTGACTGAGCCTGTAGGGTTTATTCGTGAAGTGAAAGGGGATAAAGTTTCCTTCTTCCTTAACAGAGGAACCAACCTTTCGTTTGGTCAGATAGTGAGAGTAGACTCGGGCAATAGAAGTTTTTATGCGCGTGTGGTGGATGCCGGTAGCTCCTCCACGTTGAAGACGGATGAGCAACTTCGGGAAGCAGAAGGAAAAGAATCCTTTGGGCCTTATTCCAGCTACAGGCACGTTGACGCCATTCTATTCCTTGAGAAGGAGGCTGGAAGAATACGTTCTCCAACCTTCAATCCCAACTACATGGACAAAGTGAACGTCGCTAGCCAAGAGGACTGTTCGGTTTTGAGGCTTGGTGGGGATTTGGAGATCGGGCGCTTGCGCTCAGGAGAACAGGTGCTTGGTCCTGTAGGCATAAGTGTTGAAGCTATTCCCCTCATGATGGGCATGTTTGGAATGACGGGGTCTGGAAAAACCAATTGTGAACTGATGCTTAACGCTCGCATTATAGATTCGAGTCCAAGCACTGTTGGTCTAATTTTCGACTTTGCGGGTCAACTTCTTGAGGGAAAGGAGTTGAAGCCTCAACGAGGACTAAGGAATCATCCGCTCTT